>Ga0315298_1000069_pt1 | contig 190413 bp, 195 predicted proteins | sample WHS_1_MG_FD_203077 | JGI IMG/M metagenome (GOLD analysis project Ga0315298, IMG submission 203077) | Extremophilic microbial mat communities from Washburn Hot Springs, YNP, Wyoming, USA - WHS_1_MG | ecosystem: Environmental > Aquatic > Thermal springs > Hot (42-90C) | place: USA: Wyoming... | reverse complement strand
TTTCCAAATTCAGAGCAATGGCATGCCGACCATGAAAGCATTCCCGGATAGCATAGAGGGGACTTGTCCCAATGTCCCCATAAACTACTCCCAGGGCGCCGACGACAAGAATTATAGTCCTCTTCGTGGACCAATGTTGATCGGTAAATTCGTGGGAGTGCTGAGCAAGGACAGGGGAAGAAGTTGATTGCATCAAAGCCTCTAAAATTTTAAATTATAAAAAAAGCGCTAAAACTTGGAACCATATTAGGCACCCTTAAAGGTATTTGCTTTTATCGAATTTTAACTCTCTGGGAAAAATTCTGTCAAGTTTTGGGAGCATTTCCCGCAAGGGGTCTATAAGAAATTTTAATCGCCAGGAATTTTTGGCTCCTCCATGCGCTTCTGTAAGGGAGCGGTGGCCTGAGAGTCGTTCAGTCTCCCTTCGACTTCCCCATTGAGAGGCGTTATATTTTAGAAAACAAAATGCGAATCCGAGTCTTTTTATCATCCGTTTCTTATTGTATTAGCCACGGTTTAGTAAAAGGGTACGGATAAATGCCTCAATTAAAGGGCGGAATCTTAATAATTATTTTTGCTCCTTATCTTTGCCCTCTCCTCAGAAATAATGGATCATAATTAATCCAAAAAGTCCCCAAGAGGGATCATTGGTTTCTTTTTTTCGCAGGGAAAGCTTTGAGAGCTGGCTCCTTTCGGCCATGGACAAGCTCTTATCCAACTTGGCTTTTGAAAAGATCAAGAAAACAGGCCCACCTTGAGCCAGGAAGAACTATGACTTCTTGATTCGGTAGGAAGGCCTGCTTCGGGCTCTCCCTTGCCATGTTGACCAAGATAGACACTTGGCCTATTACAAAAAAATCTCAGGGGCGAGAGGAGGGGTCAAGGGAAAAGTTACCGCCCGCGGAATTGCGCCCTAAGAAGTAAAATTTTTAATCATCAGTAAAAAATTATGGGTAATGCCTTACTAAAGGGTGGATTTCTTATAACTCCCCCTTTTTCCCCCTCTTAGTTTAAGAGGGGGAGAGGGGGAGTTACAAAATTTCGAGACGGACAATAGATTAGATTTGTGAGGCAAACCATTAGCGAGATTGGCCAGCCATAAAGGCTGGCCCTACGAAATGACAAGAAATAATTGTTTTTATATCTAACCCACCCTTCAGTGAGGGATTACAATTATGGAAAGATTTTTATTGACTTTTATTAAAGGTTTTTTAAAATATAAAATAAAAATCCAAGGGTCCAGAAAAATGGAATTTTTCTGGAGGATGAGGGGTAGTCGGGCCGCTATCCAATTTTAATTTGGGTAGCGGCTTTTTTATTAGGGGGAAAAGGGCGTTCTATTTTTGAAAAGAGGAGGTGATTTTTGATGAGTAAATGGACTTTCGTAACTAACCACGCCCTTGTATTGAGTCATATTCATCGCCACCCTCTAATTACCGCTCGAGAATTATCTTTGGAAATCGGCATTACTGAGCGCGCTATCAGAAGAATTATTGCGGACTTGGAGGCTGAAGGTTATATCGTCAAGACGAAAGAAGGGAGGAGAGTTCGCTATATTATTAATGGACACCTTCCTATGCGCCATAGAACTCAGAAGGGTAAAAGAGTTAAAGACCTGTTACGCTTCCTTGCTTATAGCAAAAATTCTCGGGAAAGAAAATAGCCCTATTCCAAACCTAAATTCTCCTGCCAGAAATAACGAATAAGTTTTTTTATCTGGGGCAAAGTAATTATCTTATATTAAAGGAATCGCCCTGAGTCATTCCCTAAACTCTTAAGCCCCAGATTATTTCTTCTTGTCTTAAAAGCAATAAAATTTTGGGTTAATCCTTTACTTGCTTATATGACTTTCCCTTGTAATCTCTGAAAAGCCGACTTTTATGTAACTCCTGCCCAAGCGGGGGTCCAGAAATGCCTTAAAAATACCGGGGTCCTGATTTCGCAAGAACAAAGGAATCCCATCCCGATGGGCTTTTTTCAGATATTCCCCTTTATTTTCTGGGCACTTTACCTCCGAAGAAATCTCCTCATTCAATCTGTTAGGGAAGGGCTTGTCCCTTACCTCAATTAAGGAAATCTATAAAGGAATGACTTACAAATTTTGAGAAAATATTTTTGAAATACCTTAAAAAAAAATTGACAGAAAATTGTTTATTTGATAATTTTATCATGAATAATTTATCATGATAATTATTGCATAATAACATTAACTGCCATCGTCCAAATTGGTGGGTTTTAAGGTTAGTTTTAATTTGCCTAAAGTTATTCGCTATGTGGATGGAAGATAATCCGCCATGTTAAAAAGAGCAACCAGATTCATAGAGAAAGGAGCCTAAAATGGAAGAATTGCCCTGGTCCGTAAAAATCGTGGGTTTATTGGCCTGTATAGGGGCTATTTTTTTATTAGCCGCTAAAGACCTCGTTTTCAAAAAATTTAAACGGACACCGAAGCCGCTTAATAAAGATAAAGATAAAGATAAGGAATAAGGATTATATTGCTATTTTTCCTTAGCTTCAATTTTTACTTCTCCGGTGCGCTTATTAAACCAACCTTCGTAAAGAATTAGGTCGGGATGCTCGTCAAGGCTATGGTAATCGCGAATTTTTAGGCCTTTTTCAGAGACTTGAGCGGGATCAAAAACGCGCACATCGAAAGCATCCTTATCTTCTGTTTTAGAGCGCATCACAGCTTTGAGATTCCACACCCAATCGGGATTCTTGCCCAGGTTTACAACCAGGTATCTCCCTACATAATCTGGAATGCCTTTGGGTGGCAAAAGGCCGTTCTTTTTTCTTCCCCAAAACATAGACTTTCCTCCTTTTTAATATTTTTCCGCAGCCGCTTAGGGATAAAATCCTTTTTCTTTTTTTAAAGACAGATTTCGCAATGGACATCTCCTAAAATAATCAGGAAATCAGTATCATGAATCATAATTCCTATTGTAGTAAATGTCAAGATTTTTGAAGAAATTTCTGAGAAAATCTGCTTAATAAATTTGTAGGTCAACTCTTTATAAGTAGCATTAATTGAGGTAAAGAACAGACGCTTACCCCCCTCATTGGTCGGCATCTTCTAAGAGGCTTCTTCAGCCCACTTTCCCGTAACGGAGCCTGGCTTATCATTTTCTTTTTTAAGGGTTATTGGAAGAGAAGGCTTTGAGATTTTATCGGCTATTTCCTGACCCTCGATCAGTTTTTAAATTCCAGCTTAATTCAGGAGGGAGAGAGGCTCTCCCTCTCCCGCCTGTTTCCTGCTGGCGAGAAATATTAAAACTGTTAGTCGGTCAGGGCTATTTTAGCTTGACATCTTTTTCTAAAAGGGCAAGAATTAGTTTAAAATTCTAAAAAGCAGATCGATTTTTTAATTTTCCTTAGGGGCGATGGAAAAAGTTATTAAAAAAACTCCCGCAGTCATAATTTGGCTAATTATCTTTTCCTTTTGGGCTCTTCTTTCTTTAAAAGAAAATGAGCCAGAGGGATTTGGTTTGTTTTTGCCGAGTGCATATGCAGAGGATTTTGACCAGAGCTATGAGAAAAACCTGCGGAGTGGTTTTTCGGAACACTCGCTGAAGGTCTTATTTATAGATTTTTTTACTATGCCTCTTTGCAGAAATTATTTTCTAAAAGATAATTCGGCCTTACCCATTTACGCCTGTCCTGTTTTTTCTAAACGTTCTCCCTTGCGCTGCTAAAATGCCCATCTTGCAAATAATTTGTAATTTTTTTTATTTATGAAGGTCATAGTTTGATGTGGTTTTTTAATAAAAGGGAATAAAAGTTAAGGAAGAAGGTTCTGAAACGGGCTATTTTCTTTGTGCTCGTCAAAAATTAATTGACCTTATTTGGATCATTTAAATGGAGCATTTAAGTAACCTTAATCTCGCATCGTTGGGGAAAATAGAATTTTCCTGGGGATTTATTGTCGCTTTATTAAGCATAGTCATAATTGATCTGATTCTGGCTGGGGATAATGCTGTAGTCATTGCTTTGGCAGTAAAGAATCTCCCGCTCAAGATGAGGCGCAAGGGAATTATTTTAGGGGCTGGGGCGGCAGTTGTATTAAGGGTGACAGTTACTTTTTGTGTGGCTCAATTATTAATGATCAGCTTTATAAAATTGATCGGGGGGGCTTTAGTTTTGTGGATTGCGGTCAAATTATTTATTGAAGGTGCTCCAGAGGATAAAATCAAGAAGGAAGCAAAAACTTTAGGTCAGGCAATCCGTTTAATTGTTATTGCCGACATCATAATGAGTACGGATAATATCTTAGCTGTGGCTGGGGCTTGTAAGGGCAATCTTTTTTTGCTCCTTTTTGGTCTGGCTTTGAGCATCCCTTTTGTGGTCTTTACCAGCACTCTCTTATCTATGCTGATGGATAAATATCCTATTATCGTGTATGTAGGGGCGGCGGTTCTGGGCCGCGTGGGCGGAGAGATGATGATCACAGATCCTTACATTACCAAATTGTTGGCTCCAGGCAATTTTTTAAAATATAGCGTAGAGATAATGGGGGCTGCCGGAGTAATTTTAGTGGCCAAATTATACTTAAAATGGAAATTTCTGCAAAGCCTTAGAGCTTGAGCAAATTTTCATTGGCCATATTTGCAATAGAAGAAAAAATTTTATATAATTTAATAAATTATTCTTTTGGGAAATATATGAAAAAGGGGAAAATTGTTAAGAGAATACATTCGGGCGTGATGCTAGGCTTCTTGCTATTTTTCTCTTTCTTTTTGGCTTATGACCAATATAATAGTTTAAAAGAAGTTGATTTCTTGCGCGGCAGTCAATCTTTTGAAGCACTTGATGTGGACCTCTCATTAGCTGATGAAATAAAGGTATATCCCGCCAGCAATCCGCCTGCCTCTCCCTTAGGTGGTTTTTCTTTGGCAAATAATTCCTTATCTTCTATCTTTTTTAAAATTCCTTCCTTAGAACCGTTGGCAGTTCTTCGTTGTTGAGAACGCTCCTCTTTTGCTTCTTTAATATTTTTGCTTAAAGGGGGTGGTTTTCATGTTTGGTATTGGTTCTCAGGAACTAATGATCATTCTTTTGATTGCCTTTATTATTTTTGGGGCCAAGCGTCTTCCCGAATTAGGTGGCAGCTTGGGGCAGGCCATCCGTTCATTTAAAAAAGCGGTTTCAGGAGAAGAAGAAAAATTTTTGGGAAATGAAAAGAAAGAAAGCGATGTAGGCAAAGAGAAAAAAGATTTATAAGCCCATCGGTGAAATGAAAAAGCAGAGTTTTCCTTGGCCAAAGATTTTAGGAAAAGAAATTTCTTCAAAAATTAAATGGTGGAAAACCGGGTTAAATAGGGTATTTCGAGATAAAGAAGATAAATTGCCTGTTGTTTGTGTATTTGGGATAGAGAATTTGGAATTAATTACTCCTGTAAAAGAGGATTATGAAGAAAGCAGGTTGGATGTGCAGTGCTATCCCCCAAAAGCAAACTTGGAGAAGATCTTGGTCAAGGATAGGCCGCACGTCCTCATCACCATCGGCCAGCATTGTTTATTACCACAGTTTAAAAAAGTTTCCTCTGAAATTAAGAGGAGATGGCTTCATTATGAGACCATGCCGAGCCTTGAACAGGTAAGCGAGGAAGCGTATAAATGTTATTTAAAAAATGTATTTAACGACCAACAAGCAGAGAAAGACCCTTTAGTTTCTGTTTTTACAGCGGCTTATAAAACAGGAGAAAAGATCTATCGTCCTTTTCGTTCATTAAGAGAACAGACTTATACTAATTGGGAGTGGATAGTAGTAGATGATTCCGATGATGGGGGTAGAACTTTTAAGGTATTGATCGACCTGGCCAAAAAAGATTATCGTGTACAAGTTTTTAAACCATGGGAGCATTCAGGTGTGATAGGCAGGTTAAAGAAGTGGGCGGCCTCTCTGGGGAGAGGGCAAATTCTTGTGGAACTTGACCATGATGATGAATTTACGGATTATGCCCTCGATTATGTAGTTAAAGGTTTTAACCAATATCCAGAAGCTGGATTCCTCTATACTAATTGTGCGGAAGTTTACGAAGATGGAAGAAATTTAACTTATCGCGATGGGTGGGCTTTTGGGTATGGTTCTTATAGCGATGTGGAATATAGGGGGAAGGTATACAAATGTGGGAATGCTCCCCATATAAATGCAAAGACAATCCGGCATATTATCTCGGCCCCCAATCATTTGCGCGCCTGGCGAAAGTCTTTTTACGAATCTATAGGTGGCCACAATCAAGAGCTGCATGTGGCTGATGATTATGAAATTTTAGTAAGAACGTTCCTCAACACGCGGATGGTGCATATCCCTAAACTGTGCTACATCCAGTATGTCAGCCATAGCGCTCAATTAATAAGGAATAGGGATATTCATAGGCACGTGAGATCAATTAGGGAATATTACGATAAAAAAATTCATGAGCGCTTCCTGGAATTAGGCTGTTTTGACTTTGCCTGGGATGAAGAAAAAGGATGTTCAGATTTAAGTATTCCTAACCCCCAAGTAGAACCACATGTCACTCTCATAGCTGATGTTTAAAAAGGAAAGTAAAAAAGTTTCCCCCATGAAGGATGGTTGCTTCCCTTACTAAAAAGTCAATTTAAGCAGAAGAAGAGTCTAAGGAAAAGGCGTAATTATCACCCGAATCCTCTGCATCTACATTTGTTATTCGACAATTTTGTTTATCCTTTTCAACCTTGTCGATTTTTAACTTATTGAAATTATACAGGACTATTTTTAAGGCTCGACAATTTTGACGAGGGACCATTGGCATGGTCTTGATGAAGTTTGACGACTAAAAGGATGAAACAATTGGAAATATTTGATGAATTTTTATTTGCCTTTCGTTGGCCTCAGAGATGCTTTAATTAAGGGCAGATTAAAAAATAAAAAAGGCCAGCGGAATAAAGAAAAATGATGAAGATAAATTGGACTTTAGGTGTCCATTTCAGCAAATTCCCGGGAAGGGAAGACCATAAAGGGCTGAATGGATTATTAGAATCCCAAAAGAAAGGAGGTGAAATTTAATGAAAAGGATGATCCTTTTGACCTTGAGTTTGCTTCTAGTCTTGGGGCTTGCGGTTTCCAGCGTTATGGCTGGGCCAGGATATGGTCGGGGTTTTAATGCCCCAGGGTATGGCTATCCGGCCATCCCTAATCTGACCGCGGAACAGTCTGCCAAGATTCAGGCTTTGCAGAAGAAATACTTGGATGAGACTGCGCCTTTACAACAGCAGCTTCTGGCCAAGCGGACTGAACTAAGGAGCCTTTGGTTAAATCCCCAACCTGATCAAGCTAAGATTACTGTCCTTCAGAAAGAGGTTTTGAATTTACAGTCAAAAATAGCAGAAAAATCTACCAATCTCCGGTTAGAAATCCGCAATGTCCTTACCCCTGAACAGCAAGCTCAACTGGGTGCTTTCGGCTATGGGCCGGGCATGGGTAAGATGGGCCGCATGGGGCGGTGGTAAAGAAACTGGGGGTGGAAAATTTCCGCCCCCTTTTCCCTAAAGAAGGGGAGAATGAGATTAAAATTAAAAAATTATTTCCAAAAGGAGGAGAATTAAAATGAAAAAGATAACGATGATGGGTTTGAGCTTGATGTTTGTCTTAGCGGTTGCTGTTTCGGCAGCTACGGCTGGTCCTTTTGGAGCGTAGGGAAATTTTAATAAGGGGAACAGAAAAATAGTTTATTTTCTACTAAGGGAAAAATAATGAAAGGAGCACAAACAAATGAAAGAGGGAAAGCCTTGGGTTTGGGTGATCATTGTGGGGGCCGGTTTATTTTTAGCTTTTTATTATTTTTATTATTCTTTCTGGCCTCCCTATTTTTTGGGGAACTGGGGATATCGCGCTTTTGGCCCTAAATTTTGGTTTCCTTTTCCTTTTCTCGGGTTCTTTTTAATAATTTTATTGGGGGTCATTTTCTTTCGGCTGCTTTTAACTCCTGCGCAACGAAAAGACTCTCTTCCTAAGGAAAATTTGTTTTTCTGTCCTTATTGCGGAAGGGATCTCCGTTCTGCAGAAAAATCGACTAAGACAAAAGAAAATGAAAATATACCCTTGCCGCGGTCTTGAAGATTTTCTGATTTTGTTCTATTTTAAACTATTAGGAGGCCGAAGGGCCCAGCTTTTAGAAGAGCATCTTGCTCATTGCTTCCGTTGCCGAAAATACTTAGAAAATTTGGAAAGGCTCTCGCGTTTTCTCCGGGAAGAAAGAAGTCTTTCTGCTTTTTCTGAAAAAGAATTACCTTCCTCTCTGGCCGACTCTTTCGCGGATCATTGAGGAATTAAAGTCGGCCAATTAGGCCCCAAGGAGATATTGAGAAATGTTGATCAAAGTGATGATCTGGGCTTGTTCTTTAATTTTTCTTACCTTTTTTTCAACCCCGAGGATACCGGCAGCTGAGAAGGTTATTATTGGAGAAGTAGAAAAGATAACTATCTTGCCCTGGGGGATAAATATCGCGGCTCGGATCGATAGTGGAGCTTCTATATCCTCGATTGACGTTCGGGACTTTGTCATATCAGGGAAAAGAGTAAAGTTCAGATTACCAGAGCGAGCAGGCGGGCAGCAGTTGGAGCTGCCCCATTTAGGATGGCGGATGGTAAAATCAGCGGGGGCAGGCGGACAACGTCGGCCCGTAGTAGAGATGGAGATCTGCTTGGGAGGGAAAAAAATTAAAACGCCGGTGACCTTAAGTAATCGCTCGTTGATGGAATATCCTATGGTAGTAGGTAGGCAGGCCATAGCCGGAAATTTTCTTATTGATGTTAGCCAATCGAACATCCATCACTCGACTTGCACTCAGGAAGAAAAGCCATGAAACGTTCGGTGATTATTTTAGCAGCTATTTTGTTCCTTATTCCCACAGCACTAATTTCTTACCGGGTTTTTGTTCTCCGCTATCCTTTTTTCCCAGTAGCGTTTGGGAAAGTCTGGCATCTATCTATGGAGGCCAGAGTGGTCCCAAAAGAAAAAGAAATGGCTATCGAAATGGGTTTACCTACTAATTATGAAGGGAGGAGATTAATCGGCGAGCGGGTAATGAGCGGGGCTTTTGATTTTAATTTCTTCAACGAACCACCAAATCGGTTCGGCTACTGGTCGGGGTCAGTCAGTATTGGAAATGAGCAAATGATTTCTTATCAGGCTACAGTTCTAATCCCCTCTCGAAAGCCCCGCGAAAAACCGCCCAAATTGGAAACTTATCCGCCATGGGCTGATGAAGGAAAACAAACTTTGGCTAGTCGTTTAATATTGCCATGGAAAAAACTATCTCCTGCGGAGCGGCTGCGAGCTATTGCTGCTGCTGTATCCGGCGATTGGGGTAATAATCCGCCCCCTTTGGCAGACAGGCAGGAATGGCAGGCCATTCAGCAACAAATGGGACCCAAGACGGCTATTTTAATTTTACTCAGGGCCGCCGAACTTCCGACTCGTTTGGTAGAAGGGCTTTTGTTAGATGATACTGTAAGGAGAGATTTTCATTCTTGGGTGGAAGTGTGGACAGGAAAAAAATGGGAGAGCCTTTCTCTGGAAACAGGAAAGGTTTATGCGAGTACTAATAGATTACTCCCTTTAGTAATTGGTGGTTACCCTGCTTTAACCATTATTGGTGGTGAGATTACAGAATTGCGCTGGAACATTACCCACCGAATTCAAGATTATTGGAGAATACATTTCGAGCACGTCCGCGGATCATCACGTTTTCTCGATCGGATATCATTATTTAACCTTCCGGCCGAGTTCCAACAGGCATTCCGCATTCTTCTTTTAGTGCCCATCGCTGCCCTTATCATCAGTTTTCTCCGTAATGTGGTGGGATTTCCTACTTTTGGTATTTTTATGCCTGTCTTGATGGCTCTGGCTTTTCGGAATACGGGCTTAGGGTATGGATTGGGAATTTTTACCGGTATCATGCTCCTCGGCTATACACTTCGTTGGGCCTTGGATAAGCTTCACCTTCTTCTCGTTCCCCGCTTATCTGTGATTCTTACCTTTGTTATTTTGGCCCTGGCTTTTGCCGCCCTATTGGGTAGCAAATTAGATGTTAAAGGGGTTATGGCCGTGGGGCTTTTGCCCATCGTGATTTTGACTATGACTATTGAGCGTTTTTTCATTCTCATCGAAGAGGCTGGATTACCAGAAGCCCTAAGGACTGTGTTGGGTAGTGCGGCAGTAGCTTCCATTAGTTACTGGATCATTAATAAAGAGACGGTGCAGTTTCTCTTTTATTTTTACCCCGAGCTTCTTTTGGCCGTCGCCGGATTACAATTGCTCTTGGGACGATACACAGGCTTCCGGCTTTCCGAAATTTTTCGTTTCCGGGCTTTTAGGGGGGTCTCATGATCTGGAGAATGATGCGCACGCTCAGAAAAGCCGGAGTTTTAGGAATGAACGATCGCAATGCCAGCTTTATTTTAGACTCCAACCCGCGGGCCCGTTATCCGTTGGCTGATGACAAAGTTTTGACCAAGCGCTTAGCCTTGGCCCATAAAATCCCCACCCCTGCTCTTTACCACGTCGTTGAGCATCATGGGGATATAAAGGGATTCGAAGGGAAGCTTAATGAACATAAAGAATTTGCCTTAAAACCCTCGCGAGGGAGTGGGGGAAACGGAATCGTGCTCATTAAAGACCGAATCAAGGGGGGGTTCGTCAAACAGAGCGGTGAAGTTATCCCCCACGCCGATTTTATATACCACATATCGGGAATTTTGTCTGGTATTTATTCTTTGGGAGGCCATGAAGATAAAGCTATTTTTGAGGCCCTCATCTATCCCGACCCTGTTTTTGCTGCCGTAACGTATGGGGGAGTTCCGGACATTCGCATCATCGTTTTCCGCGGAGTACCGGTGATGGGGATGGTGAGGTTACCCACTAAGGCTTCCGATGGTAAAGCCAATCTGCATCAAGGGGCTATCGGAGCCGGAATCGAAATTAAAAGTGGCAAAACTTTGACGGCAGTGCATCGGTCTAAGGTGATAACTCACCACCCGGACACGGGGAATCCGGTGAGCGGGATCCAAGTTCCTCATTGGCGGAAAATGCTGCATATGGCTGCGCAAGTTTATGAAATGACCGGTCTTGGTTATATGGGTATTGACCTGATCATTGATAAAGAGCGGGGGCCTCTGCTCTTGGAGTTGAATGCTCGTCCAGGTCTGGCTATTCAATTGGCCAACCGAGTCGGTTTACGTGGCAGATTGGAAAAGGTGTGCCAGGCTCCTCAGGAAATTTTTGAGGCGCCTGAAAAAAGAGTTTCTTGGGCCTTGGAAAATTTTTAATAGTCCAGGCCGGGATTATTAAGCCTGCCCCTTTTAAGTGAAGGATTTCTTTCCTGCTCATAATCAAGTTGCGGGAGAGAAGAAAAGGAGGCCTAATGAAATTAAGATTAAATATTAGCCAAATTTTTATTCCTATAATGGCAATTTTAGCTTCGGCAACATTTATTTGGGCATGGGAATTTAATCAAGAAGTTTTTCTTGCTCAGCGCGGAGGGACTTATGGAAAAAGTGGTTATGGAATTTTCCAGACTCCTTGCTGGACGAAGCCCTACTTGCAGGCCACCCCTGAACAATTAAATTCTCTGGCGAGTTTGCACCACTCTTTTTATAGGGAAATATCAGCGTTGGGGAATCAGTACCTAAATCTTTATTATGAGATCCGCGCCCGAATAGATCATCCTCAGCCAGATGTCAAAATGATTTTTGAAAAACAGAAAGAATTTTCAGAAATAAAGAAAAAGATGGATAACCTATCTATTCAATATCTTTTAAAAGCAAAGGCACTTTTTACGCCCGAACAAGTAGCTAATCTCCCTTTGGGATGTAATTTGGGTTTTAACTATGGGCAAGGAATGGGATGGGGCCGAAGAATGAACCCCAGATATAAATAAAAAGGGGGCGCTTCTAAAAAAGAAAGGAGAAGGGAAAATGAAAAGAATTAAATGGGTTTCGATTTTGGTAGCCATAATTATTTTGGGTTCTTTTACTCTGGCCGATGCTCAACGATGGGGCGGCCAAGGACGATGGCCGGCTTGGTCAGCAAACTATTACCATTGGAATTGGAACCCAGCCGCAGTGGAAACAGTCAAAGGGGAAGTAATGACCAAAGATGTAATCACTCCCCCCAAAGGGAAAAGTTGGTCCCCAGCAGTTGGAATGACCTTGAAAAAAGAAGATAGTTATGCTGTTTATGTACACTTGGGACCTCAATGGTATATTGATAGGCAAGACATGGGGATTAATGTGGGTGATATTGTGGAAGTAACTGGTTCTAAGATAATGGTGGAGGGCAATCAAGTTATTCTGGCTTCCTCTATTAAAAAGGGAGACAAGACTTGGCAATTGCGAGATGAAAAAGGTTATCCTTTTTGGTCTGCCCGCCGTAGGTAAAAGAAATCTAAAGCGCCCCCTTTTGGGTATTTGAGGTATTTTATGGTTGAGCTATGGAGAAATAAAAATTTAAAAGAAAATATCAGAGAGATAAGCCCTGCTTTAGTCATTCTACTGATAACTTTATTTGTCTCCACTTTTATCACCGAATTCACTTTCACTTTCGGCCTTACAGCAATATGGAAGACTATTTTTCGCTTTGTCCGCCTTTCTTTAGTTTTAATCCTTCCATTATTTTTGCTCCCCCAACTGTGCGCCTTTGCTCAAGGGTTCTTTAATCGGGGAAATAATAAACTCGTGCGACTGCAGGCAGATCGGGATACGGACTTGCACCCCTTGAAAAATTGGGTCATCCGGCCTTTTCAAGGCATCGGCTTGAGCATGCTCTTGGCCACGAAGCTTTTAGCTTTCTTGCAGCTTTATGAAAAAACTGCTGTAAGTATAGAGACAATTCTACCTCCAGGGCAATTTAATTTTGGGCGCTTTATAACGGCCACTGCCATAGCTATCATTGTCTCGATTTTGCTTTCGTTTTTATGGACTTTAGATGATTTGGGCGTTCGTTATTACAATAAAAAGAGCGGCGAAGTGCGGATGATTGGAAAATATATAGGCCTAATCCTGCCCATTTTTTTCGGGTTTTATGGAATTCTTGGTCTTTTTGATGAGTATGAACGTCTCTTAGCTTCCCTCTACATTTCGCAAATGGTAATTGTGCTGTATCCGCCTTTTGTCGTCTTTAGCGTGCTGCATAATCGTTATTTGAAAAGCACAGAAGATAAATTGGTGGCCAAGCTTAATGCGGTAGAAGAAGTTAATCTTGCGGGCAGTAGTAAAACAGCTGAGTCAACAGCTTGAGTATCGTAAAAATTTCCGAAAGGCAAAAAGAATGAAATATTTTAGTCTCCAAGCTTTACAGGTTTTCAGAAGGCAGAGCTTGATGATTTTTTTATTTTTTGGCGCCATTTGCCTTTTTCAGATTTCTTTTATTCTGGCCAGCACAGAAGAGAAAAAAATCGAAGAGATCAAAGGAAGTACTTCCCTGGAGGCGATAAGTGCGGACTCAGCGGTTCAATTTTTTTTTCATATTCGGAGGCCCAATGAATTTAATAATTTTTAGGCGAAAGTAAAAAGATATTGGAGGAGGAAATATGAGTTTAATTGTTGCTGAGAATGTGAGCAAACACTATCAAGTTGCGGCTATAAAAGTGAGTAAAGATTATCAATCGGGCGAGATCGTGGTCCAAGCTTTGAAAGATGTGAGTTTTGAGATAGAGCCGGCTTCTTTTGTTTCTTTTGTCGGGCCGTCGGGCAGCGGGAAGACGACTTTACTTAATTTGATCGGCTGTTTAGATAAACCTACGAAAGGAACTTTGCTAATCGCTGGGGAAGACGTCCAAAAAATGGACCGGAAGCAGAGCGCTCGGTTTAGAGGAAATAACATTGGCTTTATTTTTCAGGATTTTAATCTTATTCCCGTATTGACGGTATTTGAAAATATCGAATACCCCATGCTCATGGTTCAAAAGGTTCCCGAAAGCGAGAGAAAAAAGAGGATTATGATGCTTCTGGAAGCAGTAGGGATGGCTGATCAACGGGATAAATTTCCTGATCAGATATCGGGAGGGCAGAAACAACGAGTGGCCATTGCCAGGGCTTTAGTGACTAACCCCAAATTGGTTCTGGCTGATGAGCCCACAGCTAATCTTGATCATAAGACTGCTTTTGTGATCCTGGAGATAATGAAAAAAATGAGAAATGATTTGCAGACCACTTTCATCTTTTCCACCCATGATCAGAAAATTGTAGGGGAGGCAGAGATTGTTTACACCTTGGAGGATGGGGAAATAGTTGGCAAACAAACCAAAGGGGGAGAGAATAATGGCTAATCTATTTAAAATCGCTTTCAGAAATCTAAAGAGATACAGAAGGAGAACGCTTCTTACTGCTTCTCTTATTACTTTAGGAGTGGTCTTCGTTTTGCTCTTTATTTCAGTAAGCAGTTCTTTTAAAAGCATGATGATTGGACAGATGACGGATGCTATGTTGGGTCATCTGCAAGTTCATCGTAAGGGTTACCTGGCTTCTATCGAAAACCTGCCCCTCAACATGAATCTTAAACTTTCTGCGTATAAAAAATTGGAAACCATTCTTAACCAACAGGGAGAGATAGAAGCATATTCTCCAAGAATTAAATTCGGAGGAATGTTTAGTACCTTTGTCGAGACAACCAATATCAGGCTCAACGGAGTCTATCCGGATCGAGAATTAAAGACAGTTCCCCTTCTACCATCCCGGGTGAGCAATGGTGGAGGGAAACAGCTTGGAAAGGGAGAAATCTGGATTCCCGAACTCATGGCGAAGAGTATGAAAGTCAATATTGGAGATACGGTGGTCATCATTGCCACCAACAAGGATGGTTCGGTCAATGGGAAACAATTTAAAGTAACTGGAGTTCTGGAAAGCGTTACCGGCCCAGGAGGAAGAGATGGGTACATACATATTGAAGATGCCATGGAGGTTTTAAGAATGGAGGAGATGGAAGTGAGTGAAGTGGCTATCCGGCTAAAAGACTTTGACCTTCTGCAAAGCTTCAGCGAAAAGCTTGAAGGCATCCTTTCTGGAGAGCTTAACAAACAAGGGAAACCTATGTTTGAAGTGCATACTTGGGAAAAGCTTTCGCCTTTTTACAACATCGCCAGAATGATTGATCTCATGTCCTTCTTTATCAAATTGATGTTAATCGCTATTGTCCTTATTAGCATAATGAATGTAATGATCATGGCTGTTTATGAACGGATTAGAGAGATTGGAACCATTGCGGCCATTGGCACCCTCCCTGGAAAAATTCTTTCTCTTTTTATATTGGAAGGATTCTCTCTTGGATTGCTGGGAGTAATTTCCGGCAATATTCTGGCAGTTATTATCATGGCTATCATCAATTTGGCCAAGATTACTTTTAGTTTTGGAAGACAAACAGGGTTGATCCTTTCAGCGAAAGTAATGCCCATGGATATGCTAACGATTTCTCTTATCGTCATTCTTATTTCACTAATTGCCAGTCTTCAGCCGGCGCTGAAAGCATCGCGGATGGAGCCGATTAAAGCGCTTAGACATGTTTAGTACAAAAAGGTAAAGGAGAAAAGTGAAAAGGAAAGGGAAAAATGAAACACAAAGGAGGCGTAAGATGAGAAAAATAATTTTAGTCGCTTTGTCCATAGTTTTTCTTTTAACCAGTGTAATTTGGGCTGCGGAAAAAGAGAAAATAGCCGTGGCCGCCGACGGGAAGACTGAGGCAGCTAAGGTAAGCGCTGTAGCGGCCCGAGCACCATATTTTCTGATTTTTGATGGCTCGGGAAAGTTACTGGAGGCAGTCGCTAACCCCTATAAGGAGGCCAAAGAGGGAGCGGGGACTTCGGTGGTGCCTTTCCTGGCGCAAAAGGGAGTAACTATAGTGGTGGCTGGTGAATTCGGAGCCAATATGACCCAGGCCATGAAGGCCAAAGGGACAAAGAAGTAATATTCAAGGGAACTGCCGAAGAGGCAGTAAAAAAATTTTTAGAAGAGAAAAAATAAATGGCAGGTCAATCAAAGAAAGGAATTTAAGATGCTTAAATTTATTATTTTGTTCATGAGCTTAACCTTGGCTGCACCGGTTATGGCCCTGGATGGCGAACAATTGCTAAAACAAATTGATCGCAACCTCAATCCTGAATCTTATGAACTTTATAGGAAACTTATAAACATTGAGCCTGATGGGCGAAAGAAGGAATATGTTCTCTTTACCGTTAAGAAAGGAAGGGATAAGGTAGCAGCCTTGTTTTTATCTCCGGCCAGCGATAAAGGAAGAAGTACCTTAAGGCTTGGGGATAATATGTGGCTATACATTCCCAATGTGGGCAAACCAGTGCGGATCACTAGTCTGCAATCTGTGGTGGGCGGAATATTTAATAATGCCGATATTATGCAGCTGGACTATGCCGATGAATATAATGTGGAAAAAATCGAGGATCAAGGAAAGGAATACCTGCTTTATCTGAAAGCGAAAACAAAGACCGTGGCCTACGATAAATTAAACCTTTGGGCTGATAAGGATAAGAAGATTCCCACAAAGATAGAATGCCGAACAGAAGCGGATATGCTTATCAAAACCCTTTATTTCAAAGAGATTAAAGATTTTGGAGCAGGGATTGTCCGTCCGGCAGTCATCGAGACAGACAGCCCACTTTATCGAGGTTATAAATCTATTATCATCGTGGCCAATATTAAAAAAAGAGATTTTAAAGATGAAATCTTCACCCTAACTTTTATGCCCAATATGGAATCTTTAAGAAAGTGAGCAGTGATTGATTGAGGTAAGAATTAGGCTGAAATGGAAAGGTGTTCTTTGTTTCATCGCCTGGGTAATTATCATATGCAGCTCTTCTGTCTTTGCTGAAGAAAAATATAAATTAGATATTTCCGAAATCGAAAAGAAACCGTATAATTTAAACGGGTATGCCGAGTTCCGTCCAGTTTTGAATGTAGTTGACCGAGATGCGGCTCTGTACAAGCTGAAGTTTTATAACCGCGATGAGGGAAAGACCACTGGGGAATACAACTTCAAATTCTTAATCGATGGAAGTTATGAAAAAGATATAGCCCGCCTTTTCCTGCGTCTTAGCTATGACTTGAGCTATATTAACGCCAATTGGAGCGATAATCTCAAGCCTTATGAAGCTTCCCTCTCTCTAAAACCTTCTCCTTCCTTGACTTTGGACATAGGAAAAAAGACCTTAAAGTGGGGCAAAGGATATGCTTGGAATCCCGTTGCTTTTATAGACCGCCCCAAAGATCCTGATGAACCAGATTTAGCCTTAGAAGGATTTTGGGTAATTTCTGCAGACTATATTCGGAGCTTTTCCGGGCCATTAAAAACCGTTTCTTTTACCCCAGTCTTTTTACCTGTATTAGACAATGTCAATGATGATTTTGGGAAAACTGGTCAAGCCAACGTGGGCGCCAAGCTTTATCTTCTCTTCTACGACACCGATATAGATTTAATTTTTTTCACTGGGGGGAGTCGCCCTTCGCGCTATGGAATTGATTTTTCCCGCAACATCACTTCTAACTTGGAAATCCATGGAGAATTGGCCTATATCGAGGATTTTCAAAAGAAATACACAGATGGGCAAGGAAATATTTTTAGTTCAACTTATGATACGCTGAGCTATCTTTTCGGGGTTCGTTATTTGAGTCAACGAGAGACTACTTATATCTTTGAATATTACCGAAATGGTACTGGGTTTACTAAAGAGGAGTTTTCTGATTTTTATCGATTAATAAATCGCGCTTACCAGAGTTATTTGACTAACGGCAGCGAAGCCTTATTGGGAAAAGCAATGAACTTGAGCCAGGGCAATTACGGACGGCCTAATCCCATGAAAGATTATCTTTATTTAAGGATTAGTCAAAAAGAGCCTTTTGATATTCTCTATTTTACCCCAGCCTTGACTACTATTTTAAATTTGCGTGATTTCAGCTTTTCCATCTCGCCCGAAGTTTCTTACACGGCCATCACTAATTTGGAGCTACGTTTAAAAGCAAATTTCTTAGTTGGCGCAAGGGACACGGAATTTGGGGAGAAGCCCAATGATTTTCGTTTAGAATTTAGAGCCAGGTATTATTTTTAAAAAATGGTGGGTGACAAAATAAAAAAAATTAAGAGGGGAAAAAGGGGAGCGACCGCAAAGCCAGTTTTTCAGAGATCTGCAAAAATTTCTTGACAAGGGAAAATGATTTATATATTCTACCACATATAAAAAATGGGCATGGGTTGCCGGGGATTTTATATCCAGCAAAAATAAAGCATCTTCGTTAGGGCAAAAGTAAATTTAATGCCGGGGATGAAATTTAAAAAAGGAATTATTTGGACTATCGTTTGCATTCTATCTATAGGCGGGTCCTTTTCTTTTGCTGCGCGCCTTCCTTTTGTCTGTAAGCCGTTTGCTCCTGAAATGCTCAACAAAGTAGGACCTTGCTATAATAAAACTTTAATCAATACTGAAAATTTGAGCCTAACCGGAATAGAAACTTTTAATCCTTTTTCTTTTATGCCAAAACCGCGGGCAAATGATGATAATGATTTTGCCTCTTTCCTTTTTTCTTGGCTGATTTTCCCAAATTTTACTCCTCTTCGTTGTTGATTGAAGGTAGGCCTTCCTCAGATTTACTCCTTAAAAGATAGCCAATTTTACCTGCCTAAGATGCGCGGGAAAAAGAATTTACTTTAATAATTTAAGTTAAAAGTAGGCCAGCATACCATAGCCTTTGAAGGAACTTAGGAAATCGCCAAATTCATATATTCAAAGAGGAGAGGACAAAGCGATGAGTATCAAAGAGCCAATTTCAAGACGTACTTTTCTTAAATTAGGTTTAGCAGGAAGTTCGGCACTTTTGGGTGGAGGAATTTCTGCATTTAAAACTGCTCCTCCCGCCTTAGCTGCCGAGGAAGATAAAATTCTTTATGGAGTGTGTGATGTTTGTTCCATGGGCTGTGCTTTTCTGGCCCACGTGCGGGCTGGAAGAGTAGGGCAATTACGCGGAAATCCTAAAGACCAAGTTGCGGAAGGCAAATTATGCGTACGGGGCCTATCGGGTATTCGTCTTATCTACGATCCCGACCGGCTCAAATTTCCTCTGAAGCGTACTAATCCGAAGAAAGGGATTGGTGAAGACCCTAAATGGGTGAAAATTTCTTGGGAAGAAGCCTTAAATACCGTGGCCAATAAATTAAAAGAAATCCGCGAAAAGGATGGACCCCAAGCCATTGTGCTCGTTGCCCGGCCGCAGACTTGGCAAAAGCACTTTGCCATGAGTATAGGAACTCCCAATCACATTTCTCATAACAATACTTGTTACAGTTCTCATGAAGTGGTCTGGCGGGCCATGGTGACTGGGAAAGGAAGGTCTTGGACAGCCGATTATGAACATGCCAAATATATTCTGGCATTTGGTTGGGATGGAGCGGGAAAATCCAAAAATCATTGGGGGCGAGCCCTTAACACGGCTAAAGCCAACGGGGCAAAATTAATTGTTTTTGATCCCCGTCTCTCCATCACGGCCGCTAAAGCTGATGAATGGATTCCTATCAAACCCGGGACTGATTTAGCTGTTCTTTTAGCCATGATCCGCACAATTATTAACGAAGAACTTTACGACAAAGATTTTATTGCTAACTACACCACTGGGTTTGAACAGCTAAAAAAGGCGGTGCAGGAGTATACTCCTGAATGGGCTGCCTCTATTTCCGAGGTTCCCGCGGAAACAATTTCGCGTATTGCTCGCGAATTCGCCCAAAATAGACCAGCTGTAGTTGCTTCGCACAAGCGTGATGCTGGTGGCCCCAATTATGCCAATTCCTGGAGGACAGCCCAGTGTTTCATCATTATGGATGCCTTAGTAGGCAGCATTGATCGCCCGGGAGGGCATATTCTGGATCGAAAACCTAAATTTCCGGATTTAAGAGATATTTGGAAATTTCCGGAGTATCCGGAATCTTGCAAGGGGCCGCGTATAGATGGGTTGGAAAAATTTCCAGTGCTTTATCCTACGAATAAAGGTTCTTTCAGCACTTTAGCGGAAGGAATTTTGGCCAAAAATCCTTATCCGGTAAAAGCAGCTATTTTCAGTAAGCACAATGTCTTGGCCTTCCCTAATCCCAATAGGTTAGTGGAAGCCTTAAAGACTCTGGATTTTATCGTGGTTCATGATATTTTGCCGACGGAGATTGTGCAACTTGCTGATATAGTCTTGCCCGATAATACTTTTTATGAAAATACTGGGTTAGTAGCTCGGGAATACCATGCCATGTATCCGCAGGTGGCCTTACGAGAGGCCATTCCGCCTCTTTATGATACTAAAAGCTTTGGCAGCATAGCCTTACCACTCCTAAAAAAAATGGGGCTTGACCAGTACGTACCGGAGGGAATGGATGGGAAAGGTCTTCTGAAAGCGCAGTTGGAGGCTTTAGGGACTACTTTGGAAGAAATTAGAGGAAGCGGAGGAGTTTGGGGCAAACCTAAAGAATTCCAACCCAAGACCGAGTTCGGTACCCCTTCTAAGAAAATAGAACTTTACTCCACGGTGCTCGAAAAAAATGGCTATGATCCTTTGCCCATATGGAAAAAACCACGGGCTGAGAAGAATGCTAAATATCCCTATCATCTTCTAATATGGCGAAAACCATGGGAAAGAATGTCCCAAAGTCAGAATGATCCTATCTTAGCGGAATTTTGTCCAGAGAATTGCGTTTCAATTCATCCCGAGACAGGTAGAAAACATGGGATTAAAGACTTAGGATATGCTTGGATCGAATCACCCGTGGGTAAAATAAAAGTAAAAGTCCATTATACAGAGGGTATCCGCCCAGATTGCGTAGCCGTAGACCATGGTTTTGGTCATTGGAGTCCAGGTTTAACCGTGGCCAAAGGGATGGGAGCTAATGACGGTGACCTTATCCCTAATATGACCATTGCTGAGCAACTTAAAGTTGGTTGCCCAGGGATGTCTGCTCTTATGGAAGATATCATGGTGAGGATAGCCCCCGCATGAAAAAGCAGAAGATAAATTGGAGAGAATCCGAGTGTCGCCAAGCAGTGCTGCGAGCGTTGGCTCGAGGGTTTACCTACCCGGATACCCACTGGGTGGAATCTTTACTATCTGGGAGCTGGCTGCGGGCGTTAGAAGAAGTAGCTTCTCCTTTAGGGTTAGCAACTGCGGGGTTAGCTGAGGCGATTGCTGCTCTACCGGCTCAAAAAGACTTAGCGCTCCAAGAATTGCAGATTGAATACACTTATCTTTTTATAAATGCTATCCCGCACGTTCCTGCTCCTCCCTATGCTTCAGCATATACCAACTTGGGAAGCTTAATGGGCAAGGCCGCTGAAGAAGCTTTGCAAGCCTATCATACGCTGGGATTAAGTCTTTCGGAAGATTTTCATGATCTACCGGACCATCTGGCTGTAGAACTTGAATTTCTCTCCTGGCTGGAGGGGAAAGAGTTGGAAGCTAAAGAGCAGAGGGAGCCGCATAAAGAAGAGATATTTAAAAGAGAAAAAGAAGCTTTTTGGGTTCAGCAATTGAAGCCATGGCTTCCAGAGTTCTTGCGCCGCGTAAAGGAAGCCGCGCGAATTCCTTTTTATCGCGAACTGGCTATTTTAACCGAAATATTTATGGAGAATATCCAGGAAATTAAGAATTAAGCTTTAAAAAAGGAGATGCAGATATGGCTAAAGCTATGCTTATTGATACTACGAAGTGTTTGTATTGCAACGCTTGTTCTGTAGAATGTAAACAACAAAATAAAGTACCTCTTGGTAAAAACATTTTTCTGACCCAAATGATGATTCGAGAAATAGGGAAATTTCCTAAGGTAAAACAATTTTTTATTAAACGAGCCTGCAACCACTGTACCGAGGCAGCTTGCGTAGATGTTTGCCCGACTCACGCCCTTTTCCACCATAAAGACGGGTACGTAGTCTTAGACCAGAACCGTTGCAATGGCTGTGGTTATTGTTCGCAATTTTGCCCCTTCCAGATTCCGCAGTTAGAAATATTCGATGCTTTTAGTGGGGCAGCCAAATCTTACAAATGTACTTTCTGCGCCGACCGAGTCGCCCAGGGCTATGAAACTTATTGCGCCGCAGCCTGTCCATTTGGAGCCATTACTTTCGGAGACCGGGAAAAGCTAATTGTCCAGGGCCAAAGGCGAGTGGCCGAATTAAAAAATCGGGGAGTAGCGGAAGCCCGCCTTTATGGGGAAAAAGAATTGGGTGGCCTGCATGTTCTTTATATCTTGGAACAGAAGCCAAGATATTATGGCCTCCCTGATAATCCGCAATATCCAGTAATTCCCAAAGTTTTAGACGTAGTTAAAATTTTGGGGTACGCAGCCTTAGGAGTAACCGTCGTGGGTTTGGGTGTTAACTGGATCATTGCCCGCCGCAATATCAGAGCCGAAGAGAGCATAGAAAAAAAGGAGGAAAAGCCTCATGAATAAAGTCCCAAAAAATTTGCCAATATTTTATGTCTTCAGCTTTGTCCAGCGTTTGGTCCATTGGGTTAATTTTTTCGGTTTTATGCTCCTGCTGATTACCGGGGCCTTTCTTTTTTCGCCTGCCTTGCAGGGATTGGTAGTAGGCCCGGCAGGGTGGTTGAGTCGAGCCGGCCATCGCTGGGGAGCAATAATTGTGGGGGTGGCCGTGCTAATCTATATTCTTTTTGACTTCCGGGGGTTCTTACGTTCCATGAAGGAAATTTTTACTTGGGGCGAAAATGATTGGAAATGGCTATTTGCTGCGCCACGCTACTATTTTTATGGAGATGACCGGAAGATGCCGCCGCAGGGGCGTTTCAATACGGGGCAAAAGATGTTCTATCTGACTTATGTGATAACTTTAATTGTGCTGGGCGTCACGGGAATATTAATGTGGTTCGGCAAAGGAACTATCGCACCTGAATTCTTTCGGCTGAGTGTGCTTCTCCATGATTTAGCGGCGATAGTCATTACGGTCTTTTTGCTGATCCATTTATATTTAGCTTTGTTTCACCCCGCTATGCGGCCGGCCATGGATGCCATACGTTTCGGATTTTTGCCCAAGGATTATTTGCAGCATCACCATGGTCAATATTATGAAGAGCTCGTGTCAAAATAATGAATGATTGAGTCGCTTTCCGGTGAGGGAAGGGATGGTGGTTTTTAAGAGCAATCGCAATCCTCCTTCCTCCGTTTCCCTAAAAGATTGCGAGACCTCCATTGAAAACCAAACTATTTCCCTTCCCTCTTTTATTTTGTTTTTTAAATCCGCTTAACCCTACAGCTTTCTAACGGGCAGGGAAGAGTTAAAAGGGTTCACTGGGGAGAAAAAAGGAAAATGAAATAAAATATGCTCATAAAATTAAGAATTTCCTGCTTATTCCAAGTTACCATAAAAAAAATATTTTAATTTGCAAATTGGCTCAAAATTTGCAATATTTTTATTAGGCAAATTGATTTATTTAAGCTTAAAAAAAATTACCTGTCAAGAAATATTCTTTTGCGATCTATGAAAAAGTTCCTCGGGAGACAATATCATCATTCCAGCGGAAGCAGAAATCCAGTATTATCAAGGCATTTCTGGACTTTCGCTTTCGCGGGAATGACCGAAAAGTCGGTTTTTAGGAGCTCTCTTCTTTTTTTGATTTGCTCATTTTTATTGATTTTTGGCGTAGCTGGGAAGAATTGGGGCGAAGAAAATTATTTTCCTATTTTTGGGTCTGGCCCAATTCAGGTGCGCTTATATACTGATTATTTTTGCCCTCCTTGCCGAGACATGGAACCGGGGATTGAACCTCTGCTCATTGATTTAGTCAAAGATGGTACTATCCAGTTGACCTTTATTGACGTGCCCACGAGTCGCTATACTGTGCTTTATGCTAACTATTTTTTATTCTCTCTCGGCGCGAAGAAAGATATTGACTCAGCCATCAACGCCCGCCGGGTTCTCTTTGAAGCGGCCGAGAAAAAGATAACCGAGGGAGGAAAATTGGTGGGCTTTTTAAAGGATAGAGGTATCACTTTTAGAGCCGTAGACCCTTACCCGGTATTTAATTTGTGGAACAATTATATGCAAGAAGATAAAATTCAATCGACGCCTTCTTGTGTTATTATCAATGGAGATAAGAAAGAAACTTATCGCGGCAATATTGATGTACCCAAAGCTATTGAAAAATTGAAAAATAAATCTGCGCCCAAAATCCAATAATCACTCTCTTCCCAAAGAGATTGTGTCATAATTAATAAGAAGCTAAATTTGGTGAAGGGAGTAGAGGCAGGCCAGAGGCAGGCATGAATAAAGAAGCATCGGCGGGAGAAGAAGTTGTTTAAAATTGACCAACGATTTTCCGCAAAGGAGGGCGGATCGTTAAACTAACCAATATGATTAAGCTTCTAAATCCGCCCGTACCTATGGAAGATCCACTGCCTCATGATTCTGAATGAATGCCTGCCTCTGGCCTGCCTCTGGCCCTTTCTCCCCATTTCGACATAGTCTCCAAGGAGAAGGGAATATACGCGGGATAATTTTAAAAGCTTAATTGCTGCGAGTAACAACTGGTGAATAACGAGGAACCCATAAAGGCGCAATAGAAATAGAATAAAATATTCTGGAAAAAATGAAAAAAATCTTCCTCTTCTTATTTATTATTTTTTTCCCCTTTACCTCCTGGGCTCAACCTCCGGAAGTGAAACCAGAGGAAGTTGTCACTTTAATAGTCAGTGCGAATGTTTTTGGTGAATATGAGCCCTGTGGCTGAGGAGGAGGCAAGCTTGGCGGGCTGGCCAGGCGAGCAACCTTCATAGAGAGTTTACGCAAGCAAAAAAGAAATCTTCTTTTAGTTGATGGGGGAGATCTTTTTTCTCCTCCTGGATACAATTTATATGCTCTTCCAGAAAAAGATAAGAAGTTGAATGCTTTGCTAATCGATTTATTTATGCAAGCGTATAATTTGATGCGTTATGACGCCTTTACTCCAGGAGAAATTGACCTTTCTTTAGGAATTAGTGAACTCCAGGGCATAAGCAAAAAGGCAAATTTCCCATTTTTGCTAACGAATCTATTGGATAAGAAAACGAAGAAACCGGTTTTTCGTCCTTATCTTATAAAAGATTTGGCCGGATTAAGAATTGGCCTAATGGGCCTAGTTTCACCAACCTTAGCGAACCACCTTTCTCCGGCGGACAGAGATAGATATCATATCGTTGATTATGGGGAGGCTGCCCGTAAAGTCATCGAAGAATTAAAAAATAAAAAGTGCCAGGTAATTATGGCCATCGGGCATATGGAAGAAAGCGAGCAGCGGAACTTGGCGCAATCTTATAAGGAAATATATTTCGTAGTTGGGGGACACGTGCGCTCTTTAAAAAGGCAGCCCGGGGAGGTAAGAAATGCCCAGATCATAAATGCTGGAACCAGAGGCGAATATTTGGGTCAGATGGAGTTTTTTCTGCGCGCCAAGGGTGACGAGAAAAGACTTTTTTCTCATTACCAAATTATTGCGCTCAGCGATCAATATAAAGACCATCCCCAAACTGTTGAGTTAGTTAACCAATTTCTGGCTAAGACAAAGAAACTCTATCCGCCAAAGACAATGACCTCTCCCGCGGAAAAAGACCCCTGGATGCAAAACCGCTCCTATACCTATCAAGTCTCCAATTACATGGGTGACCAGTTTTGCCTTCCTTGCCATGAGTCCCAGCACGAAAACTGGAAGAAGACTGGGCACGCCAAAGCTTTCCAGACTCTCGTCCGCAATAAGCGAGAGACAGATCATACTTGCCTGCCTTGCCATAGCACTGCCTTTAAAGAAGTTTCCGGATTTGGCGATGTACTGGAGAATGTGCAGTGTGAGTCTTGCCATGGCCCCCGCAGGGGGCACCCTGATAATGGCCTAAAATTTGCTCCTGTAAGTGAACAGCAATGTTTAACCTGTCACAATCCGGCTAAGAGTCCTAATTTTAATTATGCTTCTTACTTAGCCAAAGTTCGCTGCCCGGGGTCTTCATTGGCCAAGGCAAATAAAAGGGGCGAATGAAGGGTTCGGGCAAATTTAGGCATCCGGCGAGATATTCAGTCAGCAACCACGATAGCGAAGTCGGGGCAAACGAGGGAACAAAGTCCACACTTCTTACATTTTTCTATATTATTGCTTTCGGGGGGAAAATATCCCCGCGAATTTATCTTTTGGGAAAGTTGCAGAACCTTGGCCGGGCAGAATTCTACGCAAATTCCACAGCCTTTGCAGTATTTTTCTTCGATATATAACTTGGGCATACATACCTCAATTTAAGAATACAAAGGGTAAGGCACCTGAACGCCAGGAGGTCGCCCTACTTCTCCAATTTTTTCTTTCCCTGAAAGCGGTCAATTATTTTTTGATATGTTTCTAACCATTCTGGTTGATCGCGATCTATAAATTCACCCACCCAAAATTGGCCTTTCTTGAGTTTTTCTTGCTCTTTTTCTGGAGCAAAGCGCACGGCCTGGGTGCGGAATTTTTTCATCATTTTAGCCGGGTCCTGCTTCCAGTGCGTGGGGCATTGGGTCATAATTTCAATGAAGGCCAATCCTTTTTTGCGAATTCCCTTGGCAATGGCCTGAATGCATTGTTGCGGGTGCGCGGTCGTCCAACGGGCTACATAGCTAGCTCCAGAAGTTATGGCCATTTGACAAAGATCAAAGGCATTTTCCACGTTCCCGTAAGGAGAAGTGGTGGAAGGAATTCCTCTTTCAGTGGTGGGCGCCGATTGACCGCCGGTCATGCCGTAGAGTCCGTTATTCATGCAGATCAGGGTCATGTCTAAATTGCGGCGACAGACATGAATAAAATGGTTTCCACCGATAGCCGCTACGTCTCCATCACCGGTGAAGAGAATAGCTTTTAATTTGGGATTGGCCAAAAGAGCCCCCGTAGCCACCGCAGGTGCCCGACCATGAAGTGACCAGATAGCGTCGAAGTCCAGGTAGTGAGAAGTTATGCGGGCCGAACAACCGATGCCGGAGATAAAAACAAAATTTTCTTTAGGAATTTTATCTTGGTCAATGAGCTCATCCACAGCATGGAGGGTATAATTTAACACCTGACCAATACCACACCCCGGGCAAAATATGGTGGGGAAACGATCTCCGCATGGCCCTGTTTCTTTTAAATATTTAAGCATAGGATGTTTCATTAGCTCACTTCCTTTTTAGGGAATGCAGATTTACGCCGATTTCATGGATAAGAAATTTGACCATATTTTTTCATCTAATTCTGCATCGGCCCATTCTTTATCCTTCCTCAGCAATTACGGCCTTAATAATCTGATCAGGCGAGGGCAATTGCCCGAGGCAAGGGATAGAAATAAATTTCTGCACTTTATCTCGTAAAGCTTCCTTTAGAGGATGCACCATATAACCTAAATTCATTTCCGGGAAAAATACTTTGTCCACTTCGCCAATCAAAGAACGAATTTTATCCTCAGGAAATGGCCAGAGAGTTTTCAGCCGCAGAAAGCCAATATCTTTTCGGCCGCTGGCCTGTAACTCTTGCCAGGCTTCCCGCGCCGAGCGGGCGGGTGTTCCGTAAGCCACGATTAAATGGCGGCATTTTTCCAAGAAGAAGCCTTCTATTTGGGCAATTTTGTCCACATTTTGCTCAATCTTACGGTGGAGGCGCCCCACGCAGGTCATATGCATTTCTGGAGTATATTTAGTAATATTGCCATCTGGATGGTGGACTAAACCCACGACGTTTACTTTGTAGCCATCTCCCCAAGAAGGCATCGGTGGAACCAGCCCTTCGTAGGGTTCATAAGGAAGAAATGATTCTGGAGGTATATGGAGATCTTGAGGCTTTAAGCGATTTACTATCTTAATCTGGTCAGGCGGGGGGACGCGCAGCTTTTCGCGCATGTGGGCCAATGTCTCATCCGCAAGGATAATTACCGGTACCCGCCATTTTTCGGCATAATTAAAAGCTGCGATGGTGAAATCAAACATCTCTTGCACAGAAGCAGGAGCTAAGGCGATTAAAGGACCTCCCCCGTGATGCCCCCAGCGGGCCTGCATCACATCTTCTTGGGAAGAAGTAATATACCCTTGACCAGGGCCAGGGCGTTGCACATTGACAATGAGAAAAGGCGTTTCTGACATAATGGCAAAAGAAACTGCCTCCATCATCAGCGAAAAGCCTGGACCGGAAGTGGCCGTCATGGCTTTGACTCCCGCCCAAGAAGCCCCGATTAGAGAACAGGCTGAGGCTATTTCATCCTCCATTTGAATAAACCGTCCACCCACCTGCGGCAAGCGTTGAGCTGCTTTCTCCATAATTTCTGAGGCGGGAGTTATGGGATAACCGGCATAATAGCGGCAGCCCGCTAAGATGGCCCCTTCCACACAAGCATCACTGCCAAATAGGTAATAATCCCCTGGGGGAAGGGGGCCACGCAGAGTTTTTTTAATTTCTTCTTCACTAAGTAAAGGTTCAAAGGATAAATGGTTAGGCGAGGACATACTCTAAACCTTTCTCAAAGGCGGCCAAATTTTGGGCCAGCGTCCGTGGGGGAACGCTCTCGGCGATAGCTTGCTTAATTGCTTCTGGGGAAACTACTTTCGTTAGTTGACATAGCGCTCCTAAGGCCACCATATTCTGGAATTTTTTATCGCCCACAGCGAGAGCCAGCTCCGCCGTAGGAACTTTGACAACGCGAATATCGGTCCGCGAAGTTTCTTTGATGACGGTGAGGGGGTCAATAATTAAAAGTCCTCCGGCTTTTAAATCCGGAAGATAAACATCGTGAGCTGTTTGCGAAAGCGCCACGAGCACGTCCGCCGAGCGCACTTTGGGGTAATGGATTTCTTCGTCAGAAAGGACTACTTCTGCTTTACATGCTCCCCCTCGAGATTCCGGTCCATAAGACTGAGTCTGCACGGCATTCTTTTTATCATAAAGAGCCGCGGCCAGTCCGAGAATTTTCCCAGCCGTTACCACCCCTTGCCCCCCAAATCCGGCCAGGCGAATTTCATAACGTTTCATAAGCCATTTTTCTCCTTTAGCGCCAAGCTTTTCCTCTTTCGTCTGCTTCCAGCATAGCCTGGAATAATTTTTCTTCGTTTACCGGGAAAGGCATGTTATGCGCAGAACTTCCCCGGGCGCAGGTCCTTTTCAATCCTTCCCAGAAAAGAGGATCCTCTAAATTTGTTAGGCCCAACTCCTGGAGAGTAAGCGGCAGGCCTAATTGGGCAAAAAAGGGCAGAATCTTTTGTAACTCTTCCTCGTTTTTTTCTAAGCAAAGCTGCACCACAACTCCAAAAGCCACCATTTCTCCGTGCAAATTTTGATGTACCTGGGGAAGGATAGTGAGGCCATACAAAAGCGCATGAGCCACAGCAATGCGGAATTTGGAACCGCCTAAGCCTCCGATGAGGCCGGTCAAAAGAATATTATTTTCAATAATTCTTTCCACGGCGGTGGTATTCTGCTTTTGGGCTACACTTTCTTTGGCGGGCAGACCCAAAGTAAAAATGGTTTCTTTTACCTGGGTAGCCAAATTCATGGCCGCTTGCGTAGGCGCATCATTGGGCGATGTTCTTTCATAACTTGGTTTTCCTTCGTACCATTTGGCCAAAGCATCTCCCATACCGGCCGCTAAAAGTCGGACCGGCGCCTGAGAGATAATAGCCGAGTCTACCAATACTAATTCTGCACCCTTCCCGTTTACGGTGGCCTGTCTGACGCCCTTTTCATAAAGGACGGCCACGGCCGAGGCGGCGGAACAAGTGGCCGCACTCGTGGGCAGGGTAATTAAAGGCAATTTGAGTTTTTCCGCGACCACGCGAGCTGTATCGATCGCTTTGCCTCCTCCCGTGCCCACCATCAGATCCGCCTTTTCTTGCCGGGCAATGTCCATCAGCCTTAGAACTTCTTTTTGACTGCATTCTTCGCCAAAAAGAGTAAAAGAAGGAACCAGGCCAGCTTTGGCCATCTGGGGCTCTAACTCAGGGCGGATAAGGGCCATAACTAAATCATCCGCTAAAATCAAGGGCCGCCGACCGAAAGCCGCCAAATATTCGGCGGCTTCTTTGATAATTCCCGCGCGCTGAATATACTGTTTAGGCCCCAGAAAAATGTCTATCATTAAATGTCTCCTTTGCGGGCGGCGCCATGGACTTGGAGAGGAGGCAGATTGCCCTTAGAGTCGAAATTAAACGGTAGAGGGCCAGCAGTAATCTCTAAGTCAGGACGGTTTTTTAACTCGGATAGGTAGGCGGCGGAGACCTCCACTTCATCAAGTTGCAAAGTATTTTTAATCCGCACAATCTTGCTTTGATCAAAGGGGATTAAACCGATGGACCCGAGAGCCACTTTAATAGCTTCTTGGTCGGTCTCAAAATACATAGGAATAGCGGCTTTTTCCAGGCTTATCCCAGTAATGCAATTCATGTAAGTTGCCTGATAATTAATTTTCTCTACTAATCTTTTGGTCGTCAGGTCAGCCAATCCGATGCCCGTGGCGTTGCCGTTGGAATGGGGAGTAAGATCGCGAACAAAAAGTCTCTTTACTTGCGTGGGATGAGGGAAGACTCCTAAAAGATCCCTGTTGCGCCCAGTAATATTGGGATCAATGCCGGTGCCACTGATATCTTTGCCCATCTCATCCACAATGAGGAGGTCAATGTCGTTAAAAGGAAGGCGAGGCATCATGCGCTTGGCCAAGGCTAACAAATCCCGCTCGGAAGTTTCGATCTCCTGCGGCGGTATAGCCACAATTTTAGCCGTTTCGTCATAGCCGTTTTCGACAATCCCCACGCCGCAAAGGACTGGGGCTTTCTTAAGCACTTCCCGGCCAGCATCAACGATAATTTTAGGGAAAGTATAATGAATGGCGGCCTTATGGTAATACTCAGCCCCTTTCTGTTTGCCCATACCTATAGCCATCATCTTCATCAAGCCACTTTCTATTTGGGCTTTGAATTTGGTATGGGGTTTAATGCGGTTGACCACCACGATCCAATCAGCTTGAGCAGCATTGCGGTCAATGAAGACGGGAACATTATCTTCGGTTTTGCTTATCTCTACTACCTCCATGGAAGATATTATCGGGGCCCCGGTAAATGCTTCGGTAACGTTATAGTGCGCTAAAAGGGCGGCCTGCCCTTCGGCGGTAGCTCCTCCATGACTTCCCATAGCCGGAAAAATAAAGGGCTTAAGGCCTAAGGATTTAAGGAAATCCACAATGGACTTAAGAATGAGGGCAATATTAGCCACACCACGACTGCCGGCGGTAATGGCTACGCGCTGGCCGGGTTTGACGATTTTATCCAAACCAAGCTTCTGCAATTCCCCTTGGACTGTTCCGGGAATGTCGGCCACCTTGGTGCGGTCAAATGTTTGCTTAATTCGATACATTTGGGGGAAGTTCATTTTTATTACCTCCTTTGCTAAAACTGTAAGGCGTAAAAAAATATCTTCTGTCCTTCTAACGCTCAGGCTGGGATCATTTTCATTTGTAAATTTCTATAGCCATATCTGGGCATATCCGTCCACAAAAGGTGCAAGCCGAGCAATCTCCCGCATCTTCAAAAACGGCAAAGTGATAACCTTTTTCATTAAATTCTTCCGCCAGACGAATAGTTTTTTTGGGGCAAGTTACTATACATAGTTGGCAGCCCTTGCATCGCTCTTTATCTATTTTAATTTTTCCCATGCTTATTACCTTTATCTAATTTGCGCATTTTTTCTGGATAAAAATCAAATTTGCCAAGCCCACTCTGCTCCTTGGCGCAAAGCTTTTTCATTTATGGGCAATAATTCCTGGCGATGAGCAGGAATCATCCGGGCCAAGGCCGCAATAGCTGCCTCCAAAGATACGATCTTTTTCGCCATAATATAAGCGCCCAAGGCCGCCATATTAGTTACTTGCAGATTACCGATTTCTTCCGCAATCTTATTCGCGGGGACTCTGATTATTTTTAGATCCGGACGAAAATGGTCTTTATCCACTAAAGAAGAATTAACGATTATAAGACCTGCTGGTCTTACTGCGGACTCGAATCTATCTAAAGAAGGTTTATTCATCGCAATAAGAGACGAGGGATGGCGGGTGACCGGGGAACCAACTCGCGCCGTGGAAAGAATGACTGTACAATTAGCTGTACCACCGCGCATCTCCGGCCCATAGGAAGGCATCCAAGTTACGTTCAATCCTTCGCGCATCCCCGCATAGCATAAGAGCTGGCCCATGAGCAAAATCCCTTGTCCACCATAACCCGACATAATTACCGATTCATACATAATCAATCACCAATTGCCCTTGCCACAGAGATCAGAGAGACCACAGAGATAAAAATAAAAATTTTAACATCAATCATTTTGGGGTTTTCCTTTTTTGCAAAAAATTTTTCTAACTCTGTGCTCTCTGGGTGCTCTGTGGCTCAAATTAAATTTTTCTGGGAGTGGAGAATTCTCCCAAAGGATAATAAGGAATCATTTTTTCTTCAATCCATTTAAGAGCTTCCACTGGACTAACTTTCCATTGCGTCGGACACATGGAAAGGCATTCCACAAGAGCAAAACCTTCGTCATTCATCTGCACTTCAAAGGCGCGGCGAATTGCTTTCCCGGCCTGCAAGATGTGTTTTACATCATGCAACGAGACCCGGGCGATATAAGATTCCGGCGAAACCAGGGCTAACAATTCGGCCATGCGCAAGGGGTAGCCGCCTGTGCGTGGATCACGACCGGTGGGGAAGCTGGTAGTCTTTTGGCCTAAGAGAGTTGTAGGCGCTTGCTGGCCTCCCGTAGCCCCGAATACAGCGTTATTCACGTAGATGACCGTAATTCTTTCACACCGGGCCGCTGCGTGAATGATCTCTCCGGTGCCGATTGCCGCCAAGTCTCCATCGCCTTGGTAAGTAAAAACGATACATTCAGGAGCAGTGCGTTTTAAGCCGGTGGCCACGGCTGGACCACGGCCGTGCAGTCCCATGGTCATATCGCAGGCAAACTGTTTCCAATTTCTCACGGAGCAGCCAGCAGAAGTGATTCCGATCGCTCGATCCACTATGCCCAATTCATCCATGGCTTCGCCCACCAAACGTTGGACAAGGCCATGACCACATCCCGGACAGTAGGGATAAGGAAAGTCAGTCAAAGAATCTGGTTTGCCAAAGATTTTCTTCATTAAGCAAAATTCCTCCGCCTCCTAAATCTCTTAACCATTTTAAATATTTGCTTCCAGAGAAGATGTAGCTGGGAGCTGGGGCAGAATGGCCGCCGGGGAATGGAAATTTTATATTTCTTTGCTCAATTTGTTAATTTCCTCATATACTTCATCGGGGTAAATAATCTTTCCTCCGCCTTGGCCCAGGTGATAAATGGGCATTTCTGGTCCTAATACGCGAGCGATATCTTCTTGCATCTGACCGGCATTCATTTCGACATCTAAAATGGCTTTTATTTTGCCGCGCCTTTGTCTAAATACCTTTTCGGGGAAGGGCCAGAGCGTAATGGGGCGTATTAGCCCTACGGCCAGACCTTCAGCGCGTGCTTTTAATACGGCATCTAAAGCAATACGCGCGGAACTGCCAAAAGCAGCTACGACTAAATCCGCATCTTCCAAATATAACTCTTCCCAGCGCTGTTCTTTTTCGGCAATGGTGCGATATTTTTCCTCCAATTCTTTATTGAGTTGAATAAGACCGGGATCATCGAAAGGAGCCGCATAAATTACTTTTCTTTCTCCTCGGCCTTTGCCGCGTAAGGCCCATGGTTTTTCGGGAACGGGCCAGAATTTAACTAAATCAAAGTCTACAGGTTCCATCATTTGTCCCAGCATCCCGTCCATCAAAATTATTACGGGATTTCGGTAGAGGTCGGCCAGATAAAAAGCCAAAGAAGCTAATTCCGCCATCTCCTGGGTGGAAGCGGGCGCTAAAACTATGGCGTGATAATCTCCATGACCGCCTCCTTTGGTAACTTGGCGATAATCTGATTGTGCCGGCGCGATTCTACCTAAACCCGGTCCTGCTCTGGTGACATCCACAACGACGCAGGGAAGTTGCCCTGCCGCCAAGGTGGTTAATCCTTCGGACATGAGGCTAATCCCCGGCCCGGAAGAAGAAGTCATCGCCCGGGTGCCTGTGCAGGCAGCACCCCAGATCATATTTATACCGGCCACTTCGCTTTCGCATTGGAGAAAAATACCGCCTACTTCTGGCATACGCCGAGCCATGTACTCAAAAAGTTCGTTCTGCGGTGTAATGGGGTAGCCCGTATAAAAGCGGCATCCGGCTCGGATCGCCCCTTCCGCAATAGCTTCATTACCCCGCATCAGCTCCCAGCTCATTTGTAAAAGACCTCCGCCTAAATCACCATTTTTGAGGATCAAGGATCTTTTTTATTTCCGCCATGGAGGAACCTGCGGTAATGGCTTCAATTAATCTACTCTCTTTTTTTAAAATATTTAGCGTTTGTTGGATAACTTGTCTGATGAATCTTTGCGGCACAATGACCACACCGGAATCGTCAGCCACCACTAAATCTCCAGGGGATACAGGAATCCCAGCGCAAACTACTTGCCCGTTTATTTCCCAAGCGGTGAACCTGAATTTTCCAGAAATAGGGGTCTGGCCCCGCGACCATACTGGATAATCGAGATTTCTTATATCTTGAATATCCCGCACCCCGCAATCCACAATATTTCCAGCCAAGCCATATTTTTTGGCCACAAGGGTCGATAAACCTCCCATGGCCGAAACTTCGGCCTTTCCTCCGCCATCAATGATTACTACATCGCCAGGTTCCGTAAGGGCATAGGCATCGCGATCAGCCAATTTAGGTTTAGCTCTTTCGTGAAAAGCTTGGGCAGGAGTTATTTCTTCTGGTATATATTTTAAAGTAATAGCCGGACCAGCTATTTTTTTCCCCGGAACTACCGGCTTTAGGATTGAACCAGGAATGGCTCCTCTAATTCCTAAAGAATCAAGAACGTCAGATATAGTAGGGGTCAGACCATCATAGCTGAGCAGTTCTTGAATCAGATTCTTTGGCGGGCGAGGAATCTGCCAGGTGACTATTCTTTCTAAAGGAATTAAACCCATGAGTCTGCGCTTGTATTTCTCCGGTATCCGCATGTCCCCTCCTTATTTATTATTTAACTTGGTTGAACTTAGTTTGTCAAAGAAAAAAGAAGCGATCTCTGAAAAAGCCCCCCGGGTGGTAATTACGGCATGCCGGCGAAAGCAGAAATCCAGTTTTTTCAAAGCAATTCTGGACTCCCCTTTGCGCGGCAATGACCGAAAAATCCGTTTTGCAGAGATCCCCGATTTGCGGGTCGATAGAGGTAAGAGCCAAGCCCTCACCCTACGAATTGCATCTGGGGGTATTTTTGGTAGGGTAAGCCTTCGTGGCTTACCGCGCACCCAAGAATCGGTCTTTAGCCAGAGGCTTTCCGGACTGGTATGGAGTTTAATCTTTCTTTAGTAGAGCTCGCCATTTATAAACTTGACAAAAAAGAAATATCTTTCTTATATTGAAACAAGAAGTAAAATTAAAAAATTTTGCTTACTGACCAGGAGGAAATTTCATGAGAAAATTACAAATAAATAGTTTATTAATTTTCGCGGCTATAATTTTAACGGGCACTTTAGCTTTCGCCCAAGCGGCAAAAGATTACCCCGCGAAGCCAGTTACATTGATTGTGCCTTTTAAAGCCGGAGGCGGTACAGATATTGGAACGAGAATAATTGCCAAGTATGCAGAGAAGCATTTAGGTAAACCTTTAGTAATAAAAAATGTGGAGGGTGGGGGAAGTGAAGTGGGCGTTTCCCAAATGGTACGTTCCAAACCAGATGGTTATACCATTGCGGGATATAATTCAGCTTCTATAATTTTGACTACCATGAGGAAAGCTTCTTACCATCCGGTAGAAGACATTGAGCCTATTTGCCTGGCTGTTTCTGATCCCCGTTTATTTGCTGTGAGAACCGATGATGCTCGCTTTAAAGATGCCCAGGACTTTATTAATTTTGCCCGCCAAAATCCCGGGAAATTAACCATAGGTACCTCAGGTGCGGGTACTTCCGGTCATCTTTCAATCTTGGCTTTAAACAAAGCAGCCAAAGTAGAAGCTAAACCTGTGCATTTCGGTGGGGCAGGGGAATCTAAAGCCGCTTTCTTAGGGGGTCATATCGTAGCCATCGCCCAAACATATGGAGAAGTATATACCATGCTGAAAGAAAAGAAAGTGAGGATTATAGCTGTAGCTACGGAAGAGAGATTAAAAGAAATTCCCAATGTGCCTACCTTCAAAGAAATCGGCGTTGATTTGGTAATATCTTCGAACCGCGGCTTCGCTGCTCCTAAAGGGACGCCCAAGGAGATTATCCATAAACTCGCCGAGGCCTTCCGCAAAGCGTCGGCCGAACCAGGGTACTTGAAAGAGATGGAGAATATGGGTCTGCCGGTAAAGTTCTTGGGGCCTGAAGAATTTGGCAAGCTGGTTAAATATGAATACGATCTTTATTCCGTCCTGACCAAAGAATTAACCAAAAAGTAGACCAAAATTAAATGAGGGGCTTAAAAGGTAACAAAAGTATTTTGAGCCCCTCTTTTTTCCTTAGGAGGTTATTCTTGAATAACGACAGATGGATGGCCATCTTTATCATGACGGTAGCGATTATTATCTTTGGAGTAACCTTTAATTATCCTCCGGAAGCTGTCCAGTTTCCTCGCTTTTTACTGTTAATTTGCTTTGCTCTGGCCCTGCTTTTGTTCTTTCTTTCTCCGCCCAAACAAAAGCGGTTGCCGAACAATATTTTTTCTAAGGAAAGATTATTAACCATAATTTTTACCATTTTTTATATTATTATTTTCCCGCTAATGGGCTTTTTTACAGCGACTTTCTTATTCTTAACTTTTTTTATGTGGTATTTTCAGCGGGAGAAGATTTGGAAGTATATTTTTATCTCGGCCATTTACTTAAGCCTCATCTATATAGTCTTCCAAAAATTCCTGTTTGTTTGGTTTCCCGAAGGGCTGCTCTGGTAAATTTAATTGGGGAGGAAGGTTAATTGGAGATCAGTTTTTGGCAGATTTTACAAAATGTACTCAATGCTCAGAATGTATTAATGGCCGCAGCAGGCACTCTTATTGGTATTATTTTCGGGGCTCTCCCAGGATTTACGGCCGCCATGGGTGTAGCCATTTTGCTTCCTTTAACTTTCGGGATGAACCCGGCTTCTGGTTTAATCCTGTTGGGCGCTCTCTTTGGAGGAGCTATGTACGGAGGTTCTATTGCGGCCATCCTCATTAATACTCCGGGAACTCCCTCCGCTGCGGCAACGGTTTTAGACGGCTATCCTATGGCCAAGAAAGGATTAGCCGGACAGGCTTTGCGCGAATCAGTATTCGCTTCTTTTTTAGGAGGAATAATGGGGGTGACTGTGTTACTATTTTTTGCGCCCCCCTTGGCTAAGATTTCTTTGCTCTTTGGACCACCAGAGTATTTTTTATTGGCCATTTTCGCTTTGACTATTATCGCCTCTCTTAGCGAAAAAGCCTTAATTAAGGGCTTTTTGGCAGGCGTGTTTGGGTTGATGATCAGTACCATCGGCATGGATCCGCTCTTGGGGTTTCCGCGGTTCACTTTTGGTTTGAAAGATTTGGTGGATGGTATTGAATTGGTGCCAGCATTGATTGGGCTATTTTCGATCCCCGAAGTTTTAGAGATTATTAAAAGTCATAGGGAAAACGTTCAAGAATCTGTAGTCCCTGGGCGAAAGATAAAGATTGGTTTTCCACCTCTGCAACACATAATAAATTTTTTGCCAATTTATTTGCGCTCCACAATCATTGGCGTGATCATCGGAATTTTGCCAGGAGCTGGAGGTAGCATCGCCAGCTTCATGGCCTATAATGAAACGCGGCGAGTCTCTAAACACCCGGAAAAATTTGGTACAGGAATTCCCGAGGGAGTAGCTGCTGCCGAGTCAGCCAACAATGCTATGAGCAGCGGGGCCCTTATTCCCATGCTCACTTTAGGCGTTCCCGGAGATTCCGTAGCGGCTATTATGATGGGTGGTCTTCTTATTCATGGACTGCAGCCCGGAGCAGAATTATTTACCAAGAATGCTAACATTGTTTTTACCTTTATTATCGCTCTTTATTTAGCCAATATAATGATGCTATTTTGTGGTATATATTTGGCCCCTTATTTTACTATAGCCACGCGAACTCCCAAGCATATTTTAGCTGCCTCAGTGATTTTATTAACTGTCCTTGGTTCTTATGCGATACGGGGTAATATCTTTGATGTTTATGTGATGATTACTTTTGGAATCATCGGTTATTTAATGAGGTCTTTCGGATTCAGTGTAGTGCCTACTGTTTTGGGAATAATATTAGGAACTCAGGCTGAAAAAGGCCTTTATGGGACCCTTGCTATAAGTGAAGGGCAAAATGTGGTTTGGTTTATTCTGCAAAGGCCAATTTCTTTAATTTTGATATTGCTTACGCTCATTTCTATTAGCATCCCTGTTGTTCGTTACTGGCGCGGAAGAGATAAACTTAAATAAGTCATTTGCCAGATAAGGAGAAAGGACGCCATATGCCCAAAGTATTAATCATGACCAAAAAATTTGCGGAAGTATCTCGGGAACCTATTAAAGCTCTCCAAGAAGCAGGCTTTGAGGTAGAAGAGAAGGATTATGATCGTGTTTCCCTGGCTCAAGAAGAGGAGATTTGTCGGGTAATTCAAGGGGCTGAGGTGATTGTGGTCACGGCGATGTTTCCGGCTACCCGAAAGATTATAGAAAGTGCCGATCGGTTAAAGATGATTGCTATTCGGAGTGCGGGCTTTGAGGGGACAGACTTAAATGCAGCTACAGAAAAAGGAGTGGTGGTTACTAATAATCCCGGAGCTAATGCCCATTCTGTGGCTGATATGACTATTGGTTTGATGCTGGCAGCTTGTCGCCTAATTGCCCAAAAGGATCGGGAAATGAGGCGTGGTCTTTACAATCGCGGTGGGGGTGTAGATCTTTTTCGTAAGACTGTGGGCATCATCGGTTTGGGCAATATAGGGAAAAAAGTAGCTCAGAGGTTGCAAGGGTTCGAGGTCAGGGTAATTGCCAACGACATTGTGGATTACCCAGAATTTAGACAGAAGTACAACATTCCCTATTATACCAAAGAAGAATTGCTGCAAATGTCTGACTTTGTTACGCTGCATGTGCCCCTCGATGATTCAACGCGCTTGATGATTGGCGAAGAACGTCTGCGATTAATGAAGCCTTCCGCATTTCTGATCAATACGGCCCGCGGAGAAGTGGTTGATGAGCAGGCTTTGTATAAGGCTCTCACCCAAGGATGGATAGCCGGGGCAGGCTTGGATGTTTATAAAGAGGAGCCACCTAAATTCCGAGCGTTAATTGAATTGGAAAATGTGGTTTGCACTCCCCATAGTGCAGGATTAAGTAGAGAGGCTTCTTACGCCATGGCCATGGAAACGGTTAAGAAAATAATAGCCTATTTTTCTGGAAAAATTCCCGAAAATGTTTTAAACCCAGAGGTTTTTAAAAAAAATAAATAATAAAATTAAGGCATGCTTCCCTTTAGGGAGAAAGATCGCCTAAGAAAGGTGTAACTCAGCAAACAAAAAATATTTGCCATTTTTGGAACAAACGGGTAAATTAAATTTTAGTTGTTTAAAAAATGATAAGGAGGAATTTTTTATGAAGATTCTGGCTAGTTGTTTTTCTATTTTATTTATCCTTGGCCTGGGAAATTTTGGGCATGCTCAAATGGGACCAAGTTCCGGTCCTAAATTTTATTCGGATTTTAATCCGGTAGTGGGCGGGTGGTCGGAATATCAGATGAGCGCTAAGGGCGAAAAACCCATGAAAATGAAGATTGCCATTGTGGGCAAGGAAGGAGATGCCTTCTGGTACGAGACTGTAATGGAAGGGGGAAAAGAGGGCAAAATTATCAGCAAAATGCTGGTTTCTGGAAACCCTAATGACCCAAAAAATGTGAAAAGGATGATTTTTAAACAAGGAAATGAACCAGCCATGGAAATGCCTGTAGGTATGATGCCTTCCCCTCAGCAACCCTCAGAGTCAAAAGGCAAATTGATTGATAAGGGGATGGAGACAATTAAGGTCCCGGCGGGAAGTTTTAAAGCCCAACATATGCAATATCAAGACCCAGAAGGGGTAGTTGATTTTTGGGTTCATAAAGGGGTATCCCCTTATGGAATGATCAAGTCCCAATCAAAGGATTTTGAAATGGTTCTTCTTGGTTATGGAACGGGGGCCAAAACTTTGATTACAGAAACGCCGCAGAAATTTGAAATGCCCCAGATTCCAGAAAGAAGGCCTAAGAGGAGATAATAATCAAGAAGACCTGCGAGGCCTTCACTCCCGAAAAGGATTTTAATTAAACAACTTCAATTTCCGTAATTTGTAGCTCTTTCCCTTGGCAAATTGAAATAGAAGAAGAGTTACAAGAGGGGCAATAAAAAATATATTTCTCTTCTGTTTCAAAATTTCGGCCACAATTTTGGCAGGATCCACCGAGCGGTATTAGATCTAAGATAAAATCAGCTTTCTCGGCCAGCGTGCCCTTCTTTAAAGTTTCTAAGGCAAAAAAAAGAGAATCAGCGTGAACTCCTGAAGCTCGACCGAGGCGCACTTTGATTAATTTTATTGATTTATAGCCATGCGTGCGGCATACCTCTTCTGCTGATTGCAGAAGACTAATGGCCAGAGAGACTTCATGCATTAAATATTATTCGCTCCAAGCTTTTATAAAGTATCTGCTCAATCCTCTTGCTTAAAAAGCTCATTTATTAATCTTAAGGCCTCTTCAGCAGCTTGACGATCAACTTTTTGGATAGCAAAACCAGCGTGAACCAAAACGTAGTCTCCGATCGTAACTCCTTCAGGCAGAAGAATTAAGCTAACTTCTCTTTGAACTCCCGAAATGCTAACAGTAGCCATCTTTTCTTTGATCTCTATAATTTCAGAAGGAATTGCTAAGCACACGAGGAGGCTCCTTTGGCTTTTTTTGGGTTTCTATATTCCATTCGCGCAGCTTTTTGATGATGAGCTCAATGAATTCTGGCATTTTTTGAGCTAAAGTGGCTGACAAAGAAATTCCTACATCTATTTTTTCGGGCTGGATGCCGAGGAGGACTACCTTTGCTGGTTTATTTCCCTGGAAGGTAGAGGCGAAGAGGATATCCCCCAGTCCAACATGGTGTAAAGAGAGTTTCGGTGCTAAAAAGGACGGTAGTTTTTCATCTTCAATTATGGCGGCCCACCCGGGCTCTTTTTTTAAATCAGCCGCATCAATGAAGATAATCTTTTCTTTACCTTCAATTATGGGCAGAAGATCGAGCCCTAAAGTGCCTCCGTCGATGATAGATATTTCTTCTGGAAAATCATACTCTCTTTGCAGTTCTGAAATTATGTGTACTCCTATCCCCTCATCACTTAAAAGCAGATTCCCTAAGCCAATTATAGCTATTTTATTTGACATCGAGGGTCTTATACCCGGAGAAGATCGAGCTGATAATGGAGTTGCGGTCGACAATATCGTTGTACCAGCCAATGTAAATGTGCACCATGGCAAAAATAATTATTAACCACATTATTAAGTGGTGAATGAGGCGGATAGTTTGGGCAGCAATGTAATTTGCGACCCATCCACCAAATAAAATAGCAGCTAATCCATGATGACTCTGAGAATAGAGGACAAAGCCGGTAATAATTTCGGCACAAAAGATACAAAAAAGGAGAACATAAGTAACCCCGGCTAAGGTGTGATGGCCTGGCCGATGGGGATGTTCCTTTTGGAGGAAGAGGTAAAATTTGATATCTCCCCACATCTCTTTCCAGACCTTTTTGGAAAAAGGAATAAATTCCCCCAAATTGGCAAATTCATTGCCCGCAAAAGTCCAATAGATGCGGATAATAAAGCTCATAGTAAATGCATAAGCAGCAAGGAAATGAATGAAACGCATGATGGCCATAATGGGAAATTCATCCGTAAAAGGAGCTGGCAGAAAGGGATGCCCTATATAAAAACCAGAAATGGAAAGGATGACTATACAAAGAACGTTCACCCAATGGGTGAGACGTACTGGCCATTCCCATACGTAAACCCTCTTGATCATTTTTATCCTCCTATAGAGCCCGCACTCTCATCAGTTCACGCCGGTTGCCATCGACTAAGTGAATAGCACAGGCCATACAAGGATCAAAAGAATGGATGGTCCTTAAAATCTCCAAAGGTCGATGGGGATCAACCAGAGGAGTATTTATCAAAGCTTCTTCATAAGGACCTCTCTGGCCTTTAGAATCTCGAGGAGAAGAATTCCACCCACCAGGAACTACGCATTGGTAATTAGCCACTTTTTTGTCTTTTATTATTACCCAATGACAAAGGGATCCGCGGGGAGCTTCATGAAAACCATAACCCCGAGCTTCTTTGGGCCAGGTAGAAGGATCCCATCTCTCCCCATTATGGATACGTAAGTCTCCGGCCTTTATTCTGTTGGCCAGTTCCCCAATCCAAACTGGCAACATCTCCGCGGTCACCAAAGTCTCTACCCCCCGGGCAGCAGTCCGGCCTAAAGTAGAAAAGAGAGCTTCCGGCCCTACTTCCAATTTGTTTAAAACGAAATCGACAACCTCTTTAATTCTCTTATGCCCTAAGGCATAAGCCACTAACATCCGCGAAAGAGGACCGACTTCCGTAGGTAACCCGTCATAGCGAATACTTTTCACCCAAGAATATTTCTTATCCGATTCTAAAAATTCGTACGGCGGCTTTGGCCCTGTATAATTTGGTATAGTTTCCCCATTCCAAGGATGTTTTGCTTTCCCATCTCCATCGCTGTATTTATACCAAGCCCGAGCTACGTCTTCGGTTACTTTCTGATGGTCCACAGGTTCTACTTTGCTTAAGTTCTTTTGGCGAATAAACCCGGGAGGCAACCAGCAATTGGGGGTATTACTTTTGTTATCATTGGGAAATTCTCCGTAAGAAAGGAAATTGCCTACCCCTCCGCCAATCTTGGCCCATTCTTTATAAAAAGAGGCCACAGCTAAAAGATCTGGAGTATACACCTTCTGGACAAATTCTAAAGCTTTCTTGGCTAAACCTTCCATTAAGGCTAGACTGCCAGCATTTAGAGCATTTTGGCTGTTAGGATCTATAGGAATTGACATTCCCCCAACTAAAAAAGTTTGCGGATGAGGATTCTTGGCCCCTAAGAGGGCTTGCATCCGAATAACATCTCTCTGCCAGTCTAAAGCTTCGAGGTAATGGGCAACGGCCATAAGATTAGCTTCCGGAGGTAACTTATAAGCTGGGTGTCCCCAGTAGCCATTGGCAAAAATGCCCAATTGGCCACTCTCTACGAGGGTCTTTACCTTCCCTTGGATAGTTCGGAAATGACTGGGAGAGGAATTAGGCCAATCTGAGATTGATTGAGCTAAAGAAGCTGTTTTCACCGGATCAGCCTTGAGAGCACTTACCACATCCACCCAATCTAAGGCATGGAGGTGGTAAAAATGGATCACGTGATCTTGAACATATTGAATTCCCGAAATTAAATTGCGGATAATGCGCGCATTATCCGGAATGGTAATTCCTAAAGCATTTTCGACAGCTCGCACGGAGCTGGTGGAGTGAACCGTTGTTCAGACCCCTCATATACGGGAAAGTAAAGCCCACACTTCCCGCGGATCTCGATCTTTGACAATCAACTCGATCCCTCGCCACATGGTACCAGCAGCCCAGGCATCAACTACCTTCCCTCCCTCTACTTGTACCTCAATCCTTAAATGTCCTTCAATGCGGGTAATAGGATCGATGACTATTTTAGGCATTTTTTATTCTCCTTTCTTCTCTTCTTGATCTTTGGGTTTTAAAATTTCTTTAGAAGCGGTGGCTTGAATACCTTTAACTATAGCATGGGCGGCAATACCCGCTCCGGTTAAAGCGGCCAACCCTAATCCTATTTTATCGGCCGTGGCTTGATAATCAGCTCCCGGGACGGCAGGAAGTCTTCGATATATAGGACCCATGACATCCCAATTGTGGTTGGCCGCACAAGCAAAACATGGATGACCAGCCTGCACAGGCCAGCTTATCCCATCGTTCCACCTGACGGTGGGGCAATTATAATAAGCCTGAGGACCTTTACATCCCATCTCGTAAAGACACCAGCCTAATCTGTGGCCTTCGTCTCCCCATTTCCTTACAAATTGACCGGCGTCAAAATGAGGCCGCCTTTCGCAATTATCATGGATTCTCTTTCCATAAGCAAAGAGGGGACGATGGAAAGTATCTAAGGAAGGCAAAGAGCCAAAAACTAAGAAATGCACAAGGGTAGCCGTGATATTTTCGACATTTACAGGACATCCCGGAAGGTTAACTACTTTAGCTTCCGGAACAGCATCTTTAACACCCACACACCCAGTAGGATTTGGAGAAGCACTGGCAACTCCTCCCCAAGAAGCACAGGAGCCCACGGCTAAAGTAACCAGAGAATTTGCGCATACCTCCTTGGCGATTTCCAAAGCAGTATGTCCGCCAATGGTACAATATATTCCTCCATCTTTTATGGGAATAGCCCCTTCCACAATGGCAATATATTTTCCTTTTTGGGTCTTTAAGACATCTTTCTTTGACTTTTCCGCAAGCATTCCTGAAGGAGCCATAATAGTTTCATGATACTCAAGAGAAATTACATCCAAAACAATTTCGGCAATGGTGGGTTTAGTAGCTCTAAGAATTGATTCTGTGTCTCCAGCACAATCAGAAAACTCCAACCAAATTACTGCAGGCTTGGTTTTCTTTTCTAAAGCCTCAGCAATCTTTGGCACAAAGGAGGCCGGCAAAGCAAGAGTGGCTGCCATAGTTGTGCAGAATTTAAGAAAATCTCGACGGGATACACCTCTATGTTTTAAAATTTCGGCAATAGAATTTTCCGCCATATCTGCTCTCCTTTTTTGAGGTATTAGATAGGGATTTATAATAGAGTTTTACGAAGATATATTCCGTTCCCCATATTTTTATTTATTCTATTTTAAAAATTTTTTCAATAAAAAATTTAGAAAGATTTGAAAAACCGACTTTTCGGTCACTCCCGCGAAAGCGGGAGTCCAAAAATGCCTTGTTAATATTGGATTCCTGCCTGTGCAGAATGCCGCTACTCCTGCGGACTATTTTGGCTTGCCTCCTAAACGCATAGTTGAACTCGGAATTCCCATAATCATTTAATTAAAAATGAAAATTTTGATTTTGAATTTGAGATATAAACCTTTTCTAAAGGAAGACCTAAAGATTGAGCCTGTTCTTCCAGAAGAAGGGTCCGAACTCCAGGCATGGTAATTCTATCATAATCTTCTGTAACAGTGGTGAGCAAAACAGTTATTTTGTATTTGCCTGCCTTCTTCAGCTCGTAGTAAGTCAGAACACTATCTTTTCCCCCACTCCATGCCAAAAGGACTTTTTCATTTGTTTTCATGTTTGGTAAGTCATTTATCGGATGAGAGTAAAATAATATTGCTTAACCAATATTTCTGAGCCAATAAAAAACATTAATTACGCCCCAAAATTATTTATTCCTCCCGACCGCGGTTAAATTGGCCTCTGGCCATTAAAAGGAGGGTTATGCAAACTGAGGTTAACTTGGTGGCAGTCGGGAGGAATCTGATCGTTTAAAGCTGTAATTGTTAATCTTTTATAAACTTAATATATCCTTTTTCCTGAACTTTTAAAAGAAAAAATTACTGGATTCTCCTTTGGGATTATGTTCCAAAGGTTTAAAAGACAAGTAAAAGAGATAAGCTTAGAAAATTTGATAAAATAATAAGCCTAGCTATTTCGGACCTTCTTTTTAGATTGTCTCCGCCGTAGTCCGGTTAACTGATTTTCTTTCCCAGATGGCGGCCATGAGAAAAGCGGCTGTTGTGATCAAGAAGACCGACCTCAGCCCCAGAGAAGCAGCTAAGAAGCCTCCGAGCAAAGGACCGGACATATTGCCTACCAGAAGAGCGCCCTGAAAAATTCCATATATTCCGCCTCGATCTTGCTCGCTGGTAGAACGCTGGACAATCGCATTAATCGAGGGGATTATTCCTGAAATAAATACTCCTAATCCAGCTCGCAGAGCCAAAAGCTGGTAAACATTGGTAACGAAAGCCTGAGGGAGAGAAAAAAGCGTGACCCCAAGCAAGGAATGGCGCAAAACTCTTCGGTAACCAATGCGATCTGCACGGTGCCCCCAAAAAGGGGCGGTAAAGGCATTGGCCAAGCCCGTAATGCTAAAAACAAATCCACTCATTAAACCAGCGTAACGGGAAGGAAATTTTAAGAACTCTACATAAAGGCTAAGAAAAGGGGCCACGATGACAATGGAAAGTTGGACCAGGATCATGAGGAGCAACAAGACCCGAAGCTCCGCGGAATGAAAGACAAATTGCAGATTATTCCCTAAGCTTGTTTCCTTTTCCTTCTTTTGACGGGTGAAATCCTCTCTTACAAAGCGCATGACGATGAGAGCCCCGAGTAAACAAAAAAAGGCAGTCCAGAAAAAAATTATCCGGTAGCCCATAAAGTGGGACAAGATTCCTCCTAAGAGAGGGCCTATGACGAAGCCAGCAATAAGAGATGATTGGAGAGTTCCTAACGCCTGGCCGACTTTTTCCTTGGGCGTGCAGGAGGAAGTCAAAGCCAGAGCCGGGGCGACAAATCCAGAAAGCACTCCTTGAAAAAAACGAAGGAACAAAAGCTGCAGGGCAGTCTGCGCAAAGCCTATTAAAAAGTTGGCTAAAGCTAATCCCAGCATAGCTCTAACGACCATCGGTTTACGGCCTAATCTATCCCCTAAGATTCCCCAGATGGGCTGTAAAAATGCGGAGATCATGAAAGGAGCTGCAAAGACCAGTCCACTCCATATTTTAATAGCTTCTTCCCCTGTAACCCCAAGCTCCCGTAGGTAAAAAGGAAAGAAAGGGATCACTAAATTCAAGCCCATGGCTGCGATCAATTGCGCGCTGCAAAGGCTATAAAGATTTTTTTGCCATTTCTCCATAAAAATTTGTTTGCTCTATTCAGCTTTAATAAATTTACGATAATATATGAGGGAGGCTAATACAATAACAAAATTTTATTTCAGATGATCTCGTCCATTCGAGCTCGTTTTTAAAATGTTTATTTCTTTTTGTTTAAGTTTTTAAAGGAGAACAGAATTAAAAAGTAACCGACATGCAGATAAAAATTGTCTTGACACGTTAATACAGAATTGATAAAGATATTTTAAAGCTAATTAGGGAAAAATTTGCCCTTGGTCACGAAAATATTTCCTCTTTTTTCAAGATGAGTAAAAAAGCCAAAAATTATTTAGCAAGCATTTTGCTCTTTTTCCTCTTAAATTATCTTCTGCTGCCTTATGGGCAGTATCAAGCTTTAGGAGAAACGCAATTTTGGGCAGCTGATCTAACTCTGGAGATTTTTGAGCAAATAGAAGAGCAAAATATTGCCATTGATTCTTTTTACCAGCCAAACGAATTCAGTTTAAATTCTGATCCTTACCCAATTAATAATAAGCTCCATTTTTTCCAAGCCCACTCTCCATCATTTTCTCAATTCCCTTTAAGCAACCATAAAACCACTGTCCTCCGTTGTTGAAATAAAGCCTTCGGCAACTTAATGGTATTCCCTTATCAGCTAATTTTGCCTTGCCGTGAGGTCAATTGAAGCAAGGTTTAAAAAAGAAAAAGGAGATACTTTAGAGATGCTGCATTGCTTTACAAGAGTTCAATTTAATCTTTTGAATTTGGCCACCTTGTTCAGAAGGTTTTAAAAAACTCATCAAGGAGGGCAAAAATGAAAGCTTTCTTTATCTTCGGGAGGTCATCTTTAAAAGAAATGAAAGAGCTTTGCTTAAAGTTCAAAGACGATTTTGTGGCCATGATCGAAGATTTTGGCGGAAATGTTAGATTAATGCCCGCGATGCTCGGTAACAAATACTTATTTTTGATTTCTTCTTTTCCCGGAAAAAGGAAAGCCGAAAAAGCCGCTACTGCTTTGAGTAAGTTGACAGGAATTTCATTTAAGATAATACCCATGGCCTGGATAGACGAATTCAGTGAGTTAAGTGCCTGAATATTTCTCCTGGGGCTGATCTTGCCCTAAGAGGTAAAGAAAGGGGGTGAGGCAAAATTTTAATGAGGAGTCTAAAAGTATCTAGGAAGAAAAAAACCAGTTATCCCAAAATTTATTTTACGATTTAAAAGGAGGAAAAATGAGAAGACTATTTGTTTTATTAATGGGCGTGGTTTTTATTTTGTCGATCACGGGATTCGTCGGCGCTCAAGAAAAGGGGCAAACAGACAAACCTTCGCCGGCGGCTCAGTCAAGGGAGGTATCTAAAGAAAAAGCCTCTAAGCCTGAAACAAATAAATCAGAAGTTTCAAAGCTTAGTCAAGCGAAAAAAGTAAAAGCCAAAGCAAAAAAATACCGACTTGGTGGCATTGTCACTTATGTCGATCCTATTAAAAATAAAATTTCTATTAAACAGAGTAAAGTACGCCAAGAGCGGAAAGTAACGCTTACCATAGATAAAAAGTTAGCCGCAGAGTTAGCCAAGCTTAAAGTAGGGGATGAAGTTAACGTTTGGGTGGTGGGCCATAAAGTGACAGCTCTAAAAAAAGTTTTTTGAGGGAAAGAAATTAAAATTAATATCTTCTTAAAGAAAGGAGGCTAAAGAAATGTTAAAAAGATTATCAATATGGTTAGTTATTCTAATATTTGGATGGGCTATTGCTTTGGGGACATCTGGATGCGCTAAGAAGCAGATAATAAAAGAAGAAGCGGCAGCAAAGCCGGCTGCGGAAGTTCAAAAAGAAACGCCCAAGGTTGAAGCTCCTAAGGTAGCCGAAAAACCCAGGGAAGAAGTTAGTCAGCCTAAACAAGCAATTCCTTTGGAGAGACCCAAAGAAGAGGCTAAGCCCCAGGAAACGCTCCTGCCTAAAGAGAAACCTGAAATCTTAGACTTATCAACTTTACGCATCCAGTTTGCTTTCGATGATTACAACCTTTCCAACCAGGCAAAAGAGATTTTAGAGAAAATTGCCAAATGGATGGCTAAGAATCCTGAAAAAAAGATTCAAATTCAAGGCCATACCTGTGATATTGGGACTGCGGAATATAATCTGGCCTTGGGTGAGCAAAGAGCTAACAGTGCCAAAAGATATTTAAAAGGTTTGGGTATATCTGAAGAGCGGCTTGCTGTGATCAGTTACGGTTTAGAAAAACCAAGGCTTCCTAATAATAATGAAGCTAATCGGTCGCTCAACCGCCGGGATGAATTTGTGTCAGTTAAATAACCGCATTGATTTAGGCAAGTAAACATCTTTACCGGTTGCGGATCTGTGGCCTCTATTCTTGATTTATCTTAGATTTTTCCAAGAAAGGAAAGGTGGTAATGGGAAATTTGCCAGGTTGGAAGAGAGAAATCTGGTCAAATAAAACTTTTGGGGAGCTTCCTTTTGAGGCCAAAATGGTCACTTTCCAAGATCTGGCGGCGTTGCTTAAGCAAAATGGGAAAATATTGCTTAGGACCTTAACTTTTGGCTTACTCTTCCTTTTGGTCGCAAATTTAGGAAGTTCCTCTTGCCTTGCCTATCTCGATTTTCGGGCAGCCTTAGTAATGGATAATAATACGGGTAGGATAATGTACTGCAAAAATCCAGATCTCCGCCTTCCTCCGGCTAGCACCACAAAGTTGATGACGGCGATTTTGGTATTAGAAAAAGCAGAGCTCTCTAAGGTGGTAAGGATTAGTAAGAGGGCAGTTCGAGTGAGACCAGTAAAGATTGGCTTCCAAGAAGGGGATAAATTAAAAGTCGAAGATCTTCTTTATGCCGCCCTCCTAAAATCGGCAAACGATGCCGCCGTGGCTCTGGCGGAGACGGTAGCGGGTACAGAGAAACATTTTGTGGAGTTGATGAATAAAAAAGCATATTTCTTGGGCTTAAAAAATACAAAATTTATAAATGCCACTGGTCTTCCAGGTCCAGGGCAATATACTACAGCTGCAGATTTGTCTAAGCTTATGGGTTACGCTTTGAATTATCCAAAAATAAGAGAAATAATGGAAACGCCCGAGGCCAAAATCCACACTGTAGAGGGAAAAGTTTTTTTTCTGCGAACTACTAACAGGCTTTTAGAGTCCCATGAAAAAGTTATCGGAAAAACTGGTTTTACCAATAGAGCAAAACATTGTTTTGTCGGGGCCCTTAAAAAGGGAACAAAAAATATAATTTTTGCTATCCTGGGAAGCGAGAACCGAAAAAATCTATGGTTAGAAGCTAAGAGGCTAACCATTAGCGGTTATGGTAATCAAGGCGGCCGGGCTAAAGATTATCTTGGCCGGTGAAATTACTTTTTATCTTTAAAATTATGGTATAAAAATTCGATTTGTAAGCCATCTGCAAATCAGTTATAATGAATTTGCCAGTCTGAGAAAAATTCACGGGGAAAAAGCTGCCTATGCGATTTCTTTAAACCTAAAGGTAGAGGAGGAAAGAGAAAGCCATGGTTAAAAAAATATTTTATCGCCGGATTTTAAGCAACATAGTTTTTTACCTTTTTTTGATAACTATACCCTTACCTTTATTTTCAGCCCAGGCAGAAGAAAAAAATCCTTTAGATTTTAGCTTGGCCATCATCCAAGTGGCCAAAAAGACTATTCCCGCAGTAGTCCATATAGAAGTAACTGAACGTCAGGAGGTTGTTAATCCTTTTTTGCCGTTTGAAAGCGACCCTTTCTTTAAGCATTTTTTTAACATTCCTTCGATGCCCAAAAAATTTAAAAGAGAGGTAAGGGGATTAGGATCGGGAATGATTATTGATCCGGAAGGGCACATTCTCACCAATCATCATGTGGTTGGCGGGGCAACCAAGATTGAGGTTATACTTTCGGATGGGCGGAAATTTGCTGCTTCTCTAATAGGATCAGATCCTAAGACTGATCTGGCCGTTATTAAAATTTCAGCCAAAGAGCCGCTTCCTTATGTGACTTTTGGAGATTCAGATCAAGTGCAGATTGGGGAATGGGTAGTAGCCATTGGTCATCCTCGGGGCTTGGATCAAACGGTCACCCATGGGATTATCAGCGCCAAACACAGAAGAGGGATAACAGATCCCAGCAGCTATCAAGATTTTTTACAGACAGATGCCGCTATTAATCCTGGAAATAGTGGCGGACCTCTCTTAAATCTTAAAGGAGAAGTTATCGGCGTAAATGCGGCCATTGTCTCTGAATCAGGAGGTTTTGAAGGTATAGGCTTCACTATCCCGAGTAATATGGCCCTTCATGTTGCTAAATCACTAATTCTGCATGGTAAGGTAGAAAGAGGATGGCTGGGCGTAAATATCCAGGATCTTACTGCTGAATTGGCTAAAAGCCTTCACGTGGAGGGAGCAAAAGGGGCTTTAATCATCGACGTTGTCAAAGGAGGACCAGCAGATAAAGCAGGTTTGAGAAAAAATGATCTCATAATAGCTTATCGGGGGAAAGAGATTGCGGATTCAGGAGCATTAAGAAATGAAGTAGCCAATACTCCAATTGGTCAGGAGGTTGGGGTAACCATCATCCGAAACGGAATTAAACAAGAGCTGCTGGTTAAAGTGGGAAATCTCGAAGAGGCCAGCAAATTTTTAATTGGCGCTGTAAAAGATCGTTTGGGGGCCGAAGTAAGAGCTTTGACTCCTAAAGAATCTGAAGAATTTGGTCTCGCGGCTAATAGAGGGATTATAATAACCTCAATTAATCCAAAGGGGCCTCTGGGGAAAGCGGGCTTTGAAGTAGGAGATATTATTCTGGAAATTAATGGCCAACCTATAATAAACGTTGAAAGCTTTGTTCAATTATTGGTAACTTTAAAGGCAAATCAAAAAATTACTTTGCTGGCCCTTGATCACCGTTCGGGGAATATGGGTTACGTGCAGGTGGTGGTTAAGTAAGAGCTCTTTAAGAGTATGAAGGATTGCGGAATGAATATTATTTCTTATTTAATATTGGGATTAGCGGCTGGCGTCCTTAGTGGTTTGATCGGTATAGGTGGTGGAACCATCATCGTCCCTGCTCTGGTCTTTATTTTTGGTTTATCGCAACACCAGGCTCAAGGCACGACCCTAGCTCTTCTTGTCCCACCCATTGGTTTCTTGGCCGCATGGACATATTACAAAAATGGATATGTAGATTTAGAAATAGCCTCCTTAATCTGTCTGGGTTTCTTTTTTGGGGGCCTTTTGGGGGCCAAGATGGCAAATCATTTGCCTAACGTAGCTTTGGAGAAAATTTTTGGCGTAGCTTTGTTTTTGATCTCCATCAAGATGATCTTCGCCAAATGAAGACGGGCGAAAAATCGATCAAAAACGATGCTGGATTTAGTAAGAATCTTGCCGTGTTTTGGAGTATACCGGCTGCGGAGGTCTTGCAAGAGCTCCGCAGCAACCCAGCAGGTTTAACGAATGCTGAAGCCTATCAACGTCTTAATATTTACGGATTTAATCGATTAAAAGCGCAAAAGGAAACTAACAATTTAAGCCTTTTCTTATCTCAATTCAAAAGTCCCATTATCATCATTCTCTTGTTTGCCGTTGGAATATCTTTTTCCTTGCACGATTATACCGATGCACTCATCATACTAGCCATTGTTTTTATTAGCGGTTTTTTAGGCTTTTTACAGGAAAGAGGCGCAGTAAATGCTATGGAGAAACTGCTGGCGACAGTGCAAATCAAAGCCACGGTACTTCGTAATGGTGGGGCAGTGGAAGTTCCTATTGAGAAAATTGTGCCGGGAGATGTCATTATTCTCAAAGCAGGAGATATGGTTCCGGGAGACGCTCTCTTATTGGAATCTAAAGATTTATTTGTGGACGAGGCTACTTTAACGGGCGAGACTTATCCGGTGAGCAAATCAATAGGTGTCCTCCGTCCTGAGACCGGCCTGAGCCAAAGAACAAATACCCTTTATATGAGCACTCATGTGGTCAGCGGAATGGCAAAAGCGGTCGTCATCCATACTGGCAAAGAAACCGAATTTGGCAAAATCGCAGATCGGCTTAAATTCAGAAGACCGGAGACTGAGTTTGAAAGGGGCGTTAGGCGATTCGGATATTTGCTGATGGAGGTAACCCTTCTTTTGGTAATGGCCATCTTCGCTGTCAATGTTTATTTCCATCGTCCGGTCTTAGATTCTATTCTTTTCGCTTTAGCCTTGGCAATCGGATTGACTCCCCAACTTCTGCCCGCGATTATAACCATTAATCTTTCCCATGGTGCAAAGCGCATGGCCCTAAAAAAAGTCATTGTTAAACGCCTGGAAGCGATCGAAAATTTTGGCTCAATGAATATTCTCTGCGCTGACAAAACCGGAACGCTTACAGAAGGAAAGATGCAATTGCACTCTGTTCTTGATGGGTATGGTCATAAGAGCGAAAAAGTCCTTCTTTATGCCTACCTCAACTCGTTTTATGAAACAGGCTTTAACAATCCCATAGATGAAGCCATTCGCAATTGCTGCTCAATAGATACATCTTTTTATCAGAAAGTGGATGAGGTGCCATATGATTTTGCACGTAAGCGTTTAAGTATATTATTAGCAAAAGAAAATAAATATTTGCTAATTACTAAAGGAGCACTGCTTAATGTGATGGAAGTCTGCAGTTCAGCAGAAACTGCCGACGGGACGATTATTGAGCTTAAAGATATTAAACAGTATATCCTGGAAATTTTTAAAGAGGTAAGCAAAAAAGGATTTAGAACTTTAGGCGTAGCCTATCGAGCTATGGAGGCAAGTTCTTTTATTACAAAAGATCACGAAATGGGCATGATATTTTTGGGTCTTTTAATTTTTTTTGACCCTCTTAAAAAAGGGATCGCCGAAACTATCCAGCAGCTAAGGAACCTTGGTGTTTTATTAAAAATTGTCACAGGCGATAATTTATTGGTTGCGGCCAGCGTCGGTCAACAAATTGGTTTAGCTGAATCGAAGATTCTGACAGGCCAAGAACTCCATAAAATAAGCCCTGAAGCATTAATAAATCAGGTAAAAAAAGTTGATATTTTTGCGGAAGTGGAACCAAACCAAAAAGAAATGATCATCCGGGCTTTGAAGAAAGCTGGAAATGTAGTCGGCTATATGGGCGACGGAATAAATGATGCCTCCGCGATCCATTCTGCTGATGTCGGCATCTCTATAGATAGGGCTGTGGATGTGGCAAAAGAGGCTGCTGATTTTGTCCTTCTTGAAAAAGATTTGGACGTACTTATTGAAGGTATCCGTGATGGCAGGATGACCTTTGCTAATACATTAAAGTATGTCTTTATGGCCACCAGTGCAAATTTTGGAAATATGTTTAGTATGGCCGGGGCTTCCCTTTTTCTTCCCTTTCTCCCTCTCTTGCCCAAACAAATCCTCCTCACCAATTTATTAACCGACTTTCCCGAAATGACCATTAGCAATGACAACGTAGATCAGGAAATGCTGCAGAACCCTCATCGGTGGAGCATTCCTTTTATACGAAAATTTATGATGACATTTGGTCTGCTGAGTTCTCTATTTGATTATTTAACCTTTGCTGGACTGCTGTTTTTGCTCCATGCCACAACCGATCAATTTAGAACTGGGTGGTTTTGGGAGTCGGTTATTTCAGCTGCATTCGTCGTTCTGATAGTCCGGAGTCAAAAGCCTTTTTTTAAGAGCAGGCCTGGTAGATATTTATTAATTACTACTTTGCTAGTGGCTGGCCTTACCCTTTTGCTTCCTTATACCCTCTTGGGCAAATTATTTGAATTTACCCCATTACCCTTATCTTTCCTGATATTTTTGGTCATTGTAGTATTCTTTTATATAATCTCAACGGAAGTAGTAAAAAGTTTTTTTTACAAAATCACAAATTGACAGATCGAAAAATTCTGTGTTATAAATTAAACAAGGTGATGGAGTTCACCTTATAACCGCCGCAAAGGCTGATAACTCCTGTAGGGAGAAATTCCCGGCAGGAGTTTTTTAATTTATAGACTCCTGCGGGAGAATCCAAAGGAGTTTGTATATGTCCATTATTTGGGAAAAATCTAATCCGCCACTATCCTCCTGGGATTTTAATAAGTTGTTGCCTAGAATCCAGGAGATTAGTCAACAATTTCAGATCACTTCCTTAAACCGGCAGATTGAAGCATGTTCTAATATTCTTAACCAAAAAAGATTCATTGATGTAGCCATTTTTGGCCAGTTCAAAGCGGGGAAAAGCTCTTTTTTGAACTGTTTGATCGGTAAAGATGTCCTGCCGGTAGGAGTCATTCCAGTCACCACAGCCATAACCAGGTTGCAATATGGAGAAAAAGAGCGTGTAATTATTCATTACTATGATGGCAACGCCGAGGAGGTTCCTTTAGAAAGAATTGAGGAGTATACCTCCGAGAGTCGTAATCCGGCTAACCGGAAGAATGTAGAAATAGTAGACGTCGAGCTCCCCTGCTTAGAAGACTTTTCCGGCCTGCGTTTAGTGGATACTCCTGGGTTAGGCAGCATCTTTAAATATCACCGCGAGACATCGGCTAATTGGCTGCCCGAGGCAGGCACAGCGATAGTGGCTATAAGTGCGGATCGCCCCTTATCTGAGAATGATTTGGCATTGATTGGCGATCTCCGGGAACACACCCCGCGGGTGGTGCTCCTGCTTACCAAAGTAGATCTATTAAATGATGAACAACAGCAGGAGGTAATTCGATTCTTTCAGGAGACGCTGCGGAAAGAATTAGATATAGAGCTGGAGGTATTTCCATTTTCCACGCGCCTGAACGCTGATAAATGGAAAGAAAAATTACGTTTAGAATTATTTTCGAAGATTTCCTTCAACTGGGAAAAAGAATACCGCAAAATTTTGCGCCATAAAATGACCTCCTTGTTAAAGAATTGTTTGAGTTACTTGGAAATAGCTTGGCAGAGTTCTCGGCAAGATGAAAAAGATAGAGAAGCGCTGCGCCAATTAATTTTAGATGACAAGGTTAATTTTAGGGCTATGGAAAAAGAAATTACTTGGATTGCCCGAGAAAATTCGGAGCAGACGCGGACGCTCATTTCCCAACGTTTGGAAAGGTTAGAAGAAGCTCCCTTGAAGAAAAAGCTAACGGAGAAATTAAAGCAAGAGCTGCCCACTTGGCAAGGAAATCTTTGGCGATTAACCCGCCGCTATGAAGAATGGTTAGCTGAAAACATGCGCGAAGAAATGACCCGCATTTCCCAAACCGAACACCGCCATTTCTTTGGCACATTGCAGAAGGCGCACGCTGGTTTATCTCGCAGTTTGGACATCTTTCGCAGTTTGCTGGCCAATAATGTAGAAAAAGTCTTGGGCTTAAAGCTGGCGGAAGCAGAATGGAAAATCGAAATAACCCCTCCCGCCCAACCAGATATTAAGATCAGCCGCACTTACGATTATCACTTAGACTTAGTTTGGTTTCTCATTCCTATGTTTATTTTCCGACCACTTTTTGAAAAGCATTTTTTACGCATGATTCCAGGAGAAGTCTTCGTCAACCTTTCCCGGTTAGCCGCGCAATGGGAGGATAGAATCAATAAAGCAATTGAGGCCATGAAGAAGCAAGCGCTAAATTATGTTCGGGAAGAAATTGCCACTATCGAATCTCTCCTTTCCCAAGTCCAAGGACGTTCCGAGGAGATTAAAGCTATAATTCAGGAATTAAGCGAACAATTAAAGAACTTAGCCAGTTAAAATAATAATTTATATTTTGGCGATGATTCAAAAAAATATTAGCGGAAAGAGTTGGCTCAACCGGAATGTCTTTGCTTTCGGTCTCACGAGTTTTTTGAGCGACTTCGGTCACGAAATGGCTACGGCGGTCTTGCCCCAATTCATGCAAGCGATTGGCGCTTCCGCGGCCACTTTAGGTCTTATTGAGGGTTCAGCAGATGCTGTTTCCAGCTTGGTAAAACTTGGAGCAGGCTACCGAAGTGACCAAATTGGGCAGCGGAAACCATGGACAGTTTTAGGGTATTTCTTGACGGCCATTGCCAAAGCTCTCTTTGCCTTTGCTTTCTCTTGGCCATTAATTATGCTGGGACGGGTGTTAGGCTGGCTGGGACGAGGGATTAGAGGTCCCCTCCGCGATGCCATGTTGGCCGAATCAGTGGCGCCCGAATTACGGGGAAAAGCTTTTGGATTCCACCGGGCAAGCGATACGGCCGGCGCAGTCGTTGGTCCTTTGGCCGCATATGGGTTGCTCAGTCTTCTGGCAGAAAATCCAGGGCTGCTGAGAAAAATTGGCGAAATAATGCCCTTTCTTGCCGCTCCTCCGGGGGAAACATTTCGCCTTATTTTCTTTTTGACCCTAATTCCTGGAATCCTAGCGGTAGTTTCCTTTGCTTACTTAGTAACGGAATCTAAGAGAGAAGCGAACCAAACCTTAAGTATGCGTTTGGCTTTTAAAGGGATGCCCAAGGAATACCGCTCTTTTTTAATTGCGGTGGGTCTTTTCGGTATGGCTGATTTTGCTCCTACCTTAATGATGTTGCGGGCGGCGACTCTGTTGGAGCCCCAAATGGGCGCTGCGGCAGCTTCCCGGCTGACGGTTCTCCTATACTTGTGGCGCAACGTCGTCTACGCGGCCGCTTCTTATCCCATAGGAGCGCTTAGTACCAAATTCCCCAGAGGTAAATATTTAGCTTGCGGCTATGGAATAGGAGTAATTACTTTTTTAGCCTTCGCTTTGCCCCTCAGTTCTAAGATATGGTTTGCCCTCCTATTCGCTCTGGCCGGCGTCTTTATCGCCTGGGAAGATACCATTGAAGGAGTAGCCGTGCGCGATTATGTAGGTAATGAATTAGCAGGGACAGCTTATGGGATCTTAGGGACAGTGAACGGAGTCGGAGACTTTATTTCTAGCTTCCTGGTGGGAGTTTTTTGGAGCTCCCTGGGCCCCAGTTGGGGGTTTGGCTATGCCGCCGTCGTTGGGGCAATAGGGATGGTTCGAATGTTCCGTCTTCCCCCAGCTTTAACCAAAATTGGGTAAAGAATGGCTCCGAAATGGTAAAAACAATCATTATCCTGCGCTGGTGGGAAAGATGAATCAACACCGAGTTTATATCCTGTTAATTCTTTTGGCATTATGGATATTGGCTAGTGCTTTGCCTAATATAAATTTTTCACCCACAGATTGGGATTTGATAAGAAAAGAATTAGTTGGCCGGCGACCCCATCTGGAATTTTGGGGACAGGCTTTCATAATTTTAATGACCATTTCGCTCGTGGTGCTTTTTGGCCGATTTATCGGGCAGATCTTGGCTAAGAGGAAAAGAAAAAAAGAGCCAGTCCTGGAGATTTACCGGGAACCCATAAAAGTGCCCTGGTTTATGTATATATTTCTCATTTTACTTGGCGGCGCCTTGGGGGCAGGGCTTTGGCATTTAAGTCAGCAACCCCCCTTTATTGAAGAAAAGATAATCAGGCCAGCGGAGATTGATTTTATTCCGGAAAAAGGTGCCAAGGTTATTGCGGAAGACTCGCGCCCAAGCAAATTAGCATGGGCAAAATTTAAGGAAAGTGAGCTGGGCCGATATTTTTTGATTGGTTCCTTAATTGTTGGGCTATGCTGGATATTTTTATTTTGGCTTATAAAGCGATCAAAAGGGGGTGCGGATCTCGAACCAAACATACCCGAAATTGCGGCCCGCGCCGTTATCGACTTAGAAAAAGGGACTAATTTAACTGATGTCATCCTCCGTTGTTATCGGGATATGTGTGCTATTCTGCAGCAAAAGGTTGCCCTCCGCCCGGAAATGACTGCCAGGGAATTTGCCCAACATTTGCAGGAGGCGGGAGTTGGCGGAGAAGAAGTGAGCAGGTTAACGTCTCTTTTTGAAAAAGTTAGATACGGCCGTTGGGTAGCTAACTCAGAAGAACGGATGGAGGCCCTCCGCCTGCTTAAAACAATTAGAGATCAGTATGGAAAAGCAGTTGATGCAGTATAAGCACCGCTGGATAATTTTATTTTTTCTTATTCTGGGAGGCGGGGTCGGTTATCTAACCATCCCTCTGGTACACTCCAGCTTTTATTCCTTTTATAAGTTTGGGCTTTGGCTAACCAATATTATTTCGGCCCTATCGCCTTTACTATGGTGGCAATTAGGAGTGATTTTTTTAATCTGCAGCACTCTGGCTATTTTAAAAAATTTAAAGAAAAGCATCTCTTCTGGAACTGGAAGAAAAGATGCGCTAAAGGATGATCCTGATAAACCGGGCCGTTTATGGGAAATCTGGCAATTGCTCAGGCGAGCTGAAGCAGGTCAATATTATCAAGGGGAGATAAAAAATATATTGCAGTCCGTGATCATTAATTCGATAGCGCTAAAAAAGGAGATATCTACCGAAGAAGCAAGGGCAAACTTTCGCCAGGGAATTTGGACTGAAGAAAAACTGCTTAAAGTTTTTTTCACCGAGCCAATTTTGATGAAAGAAAAAAGAAGATTATGGTGGAGGTTTAAGAAAAATCAATCTTATTTCTTTTTAACGGAAGTTGAAAAAGTACTGGATAAGTTGACCTCCGCTAACATTTTATTTGCCGAGAGGGAAAATGGAAATCATGACGGTTGAAGAGGTTGCGCAAAGAGCTAAGGAAATTTTAGCCGAAATAGAAAAAGCGATCATCGGCAAGCGCCAATTCTTAGAAAAAATGCTTTGTGCGGTTTTGGCTGATGGTCATGTACTCATTGAGGATTTACCCGGTTTGGCCAAAACTCTTACGGCCCGCAGCTTCGCCGCCGCTTTAGGCTTAACCTTCAAGCGCATTCAATTTACTCCCGATCTTTTGCCCGCGGATATTACGGGCGGCTATGTCTTCAACCGTCAACGGGGAGCTTTTGAGCTTAGGCGTGGACCAATATTCGCCAATTTAGTTTTAGGCGATGAGATCAACCGGGCCCCGGCTAAAACTCAGGCTGCTATGCTGGAAGCCATGGAAGAGCGGCAAGTGACCTTAGAAGGAGAAACTTTAAAGCTTCCTCAGCCATTTATAGTTATGGCTACGCAGAATCCCATTGAGTACGAAGGGACTTTTCCCCTGCCGGAGGCCCAGTTAGACAGGTTTATGATGCGTTTGACCGTGGGCTATCCCAGCGCAGATGAGGAACTAGAAATGCTCAAAAGACGTTGGGAGAGAAAAAAAGATGAAATCATTATAAGACAAATTACTAATGCCGCGGAATTGGCGGGTATGCGCCGAACGGTAGAATCTGTTTATGTAGATCCTGATTTAGCCAAGTATATGGTCAATTTAGTGCATACTTCCCGGAATGACCCTCATTTGGCTTTAGGTGCCAGCCCGCGGGCATCCTTATCTCTGCTTAAACTATCTCGGGCGAGAGCGGCCATGGAGGGACGTAACTATGTTATTCCCGATGATGTCAAATTTATAGCCAGGGAAGTGTTGCTGCACCGCTTATTACTAAAACCAGATCAATGGGCCATTGGTCAGAGCATAAAAAGTATTGTGGAAAATATCATTTTTCGGGTTCCTGTACCTAAAGTGGAATAATGATGACTAAAGCTTGGTTTTTGCTAGTCTCCTTGAGTCTAATGCTTATTTATTTGGGCTTAGTTTGCAGAAATTCTTCTTTGTTGGCCTTGGCTTTCCCCTACTTATTATTCTCTTTAGGGCCTTTTTGGCGCAAAATGCTAAGGCCAAACTTAAAAGTACAGCGGGAATTTGAGAATGTTTTTCTTCCGGACGGGCAAACTTGCCGAATAAAAATATCTCTTACCAATGGGGGTGAGGCGCTGGACGAGATAAAAGTTGTTGACCTAGTTCCGCGGAGGGCTCAATTGGAGGGGATTTGCGAGTATTTCGGTCCCTTGCGCCCAGGCCAAACAATATCCCTCGATTACACCATACATGGTCTGCGGGGGAAGTATGAATTTTCAGGATTATTTGTTTCCGTAGGAGATCTGTGGGGATTGAGGCGCAGAGAAGACTTCTACCCAGCTCCTGGAACTTTGACCTTTTTCCCGCAAACAGAAAATCTGCAAAAAATAATGATATCTCCCCGGAGAACCAGAATCTTTACGGGCTTAATAAAGTCGCGGGAGAGTGGAACAGGAGTGGAATTTTGGGGCACGCGCGCTTACGTTCCCGGTGATTCGCTACGGCACCTTAATTGGAAAGCAGTAGGCCGCTGGGATTTTTTGATAACCAATTTATTTGAACAGGAAAGGATCGCTGATGTTGGAATAATCCTGGATGCCCGCAGAATTGGAGAAGTGAGGCGTGGTAAGGAATCGCTATTTGAACATGCGGTTAGGGCAGCAGCTTCTTTAGCTAAATATTTTTTGGAAGAAGGAAACCGGGTTGGACTCCTTGTGTATGGCAATTACATTGCCTGGACTTATCCGGCTGTAGGGAAGCAGCATTATGCCCGCATTATGGCTGCCCTGGCAGAGGCTGAGCTGGGGGACCACGCTGTATTCAAAGAATTCCAAAACATTCCTACGCGCCTATTTCCTCCGGGCTCGCCATTAGTAATTATTAGCCCTTTGCATTATAAAGATATTTTCCCTTTGCGTTATTTACGCGCTTTAGATTACCAAATTTTGATTATTAGCCCTAATCCAGTAGCTTTTGAAGAAAGTTTGCTTCCCCATGATCAATTTCGGCACACTGCGGCCAGGATCGCCAACGGGGAGAGGAATATGATTATTAGTAGGCTGCGCCGAAGTGGTCTAAAAGTAGTCGACTGGAATGTGCAGCAGCCTCTAAGGCTTGCTTTAAGAACGTTAGGGGAGAAAGGCAGATGCTTATCTGGGTAAAGCGCCTCCTGGCCATTTTTTCTGGAACTCTGCTGTTGATTATGTTTTTTCCAGCGGGGAGCACATGGATAGGAATAGCTGGCCTAATTTTAAACTTGGTTATGATAATTCCCGGGAAAAGATCTTTTTTCCAATTTATTCCCCACTTTATATTGCTGTTAAATACTGGACTTTTGATCTATGGCATTTTCTGCGGGGGAAATTTGCTTTGGGCACTTTTAGCGGCCGTCGTTACTCTTTTTGCTTGGAATACCAGTTTATTTCTAAGTCGTTGGCCAGCTGCTCCTCATGAAGTGCAAAGGCTATATTTAAGAAGGACGGGGGTGGCATTGATGAGCGGGTTTGGATTAGGCTTCTCCACCATTTTTGCTCAAGGTAAATTATCCTTAGCTTTCTGGCCTACTCTTTTTTTAATGTTGGCTGCCGGTGCCTTTTTGCTCAAATTATTGCGGGAGGCGCGAATAGAGGGAAAATAATGAATTTTGCAGGCTATTTTAATTGGCGGTCAAGGTCGAAAGGAAAAGAGCCATACGTTCTGAAAGTAGACGAACCTCAAAACCTATATGGAATTCATGCTGATTTAATGACCCGGACTCTTGAACAGGGAGAAAAGATTCTTTATTTAATTTATTCACCAATTTGGGAGGCCGAAGAAACTCCGGCAAGCATAAAATTCATATCGAGGAAATGGAAAGAGGAAGGAATTAAGGCGGTATTGGCTGATAAAGCATCTCATGCCTTAGCGGTTACCGAAGGCAGCTTTATCATTTCCAAAGATTACCACCATAAATCGGTCGCTCCTTCAGTTCAAAGAATACCTTTTGAGCAAGTGCTTGCCGTAAGCTTAGGAAGTACCCTGCTCTTAGGATGGCTAACAATTGCCTATATAAATAACGGTCATTTTGCTACGGTGAATTTAAATTATCATACCACCACTGGCAGAGATCATTTTCATAAGGCAATTCGGGTTTACCGAGAAAGGATAAAGCCAATACCCAAGGATTGCCTTCTGACCCGGAGAACCTGGGCAGAAGTTTGGACTAATTTATCTTTAGCGGAAATGGAGAGCTTGTCATTACTTAAGACAGATGAAGAAATTGCTCTATTCTTTTTCCGCTCCTCAGAAACCTGGACAACCAGGAAGCGTTGGTTCCGAAAAATGCTTCTCTGCGTCAAACCCAAAAGTTTATTTTTAGTCACAAATCTAGGCATTTTTTATATAATTGAAGAACCTCCGATAAAACCAGGTATGCTGAGTTTTGGTAGCGAAATTTCTTCCCTCCCCTTAGAAGTTATTGCCAGCGCCTCGCTGGAGGAAGAAGCAAATGCCGATAAAATATCACCAATTCTTAATTTAAGGTTTGGCAGGAATTCGATTTTTTCCGATTGGGAAGTGCCTTTTAACCAAGCTGATATCATTTGCGCCAGGGATTTTCTTCAATGGCTAATTGCCTATAAATTTAATAAAAATTTTAAACTTTAAAGAAAGCAGTTTAGATTTAAGAAACGAGTAAGTTATGTTGAGCATTAATCAAAAAAGGTCTTTAGGAATAACCTTAGGAATCGTCGAAGATGAGATGCGTCGTCTCCAGGATTTGCTGGAGAAGGGAGAACAGCATCATATATTCTCGCATATAGCTGATGATCTTAAGGCCCCAGAAAAAGAATTTTTACGAGAACGGATGCAGTGCTTGTTGGAAACTCTTGGTTTTTTAAAATCAACATTTGACCTGCGCCATAGCCACAAAGAGCTGGTTTTGAGTTCCCTGATAAAATCTACTCTTCTTTACCTTATCGTCGAATTAGAACAAGTCTTTTCAGACCAATTAAAAGGTTATGGCCCAGTGGCTTCAAAATTAAAAGAAACGCTGGACCCAGAATTGGAAAAAATTATCTCTATTCTCCATGAGATGAGCGCTCAAATTTAGATATATGCTTACGTTTGGCTACTAAGAAAAAAATAATTATTCGCAAACTTTGACTCAAATGGATCTTTTCCCGGAAGGTGCTTGGCCATTGAGAGGATGTCCCATTTGTCGTCTCTTGGAAAGAGATGAATTTGATCTTATGTGTCATCTTCAGTATCAAACAATTCATGATGAGGAAATCAAAGACCAAATAGTCGCCCACCAGGGATATTGTCGGTTCCATTTCTACGAAATGGCGCGCTTAACAACCCCGCGGGCCATGGCTATACTCATTAAAGAATTGATAGACCAGAAAATTAAAGAAATAAAAGAAAATCATTATCTAAGTCTGGAAAATGGGAATTGCCTCATATGTGAGGAGTTGCGGAAAAGAGAAGATGCTTATCTGGTTCACTTTTTTAATTTGCTCGCAGAAGACAGCTTTCCAAGAAAATATTCCCAAAGTGATGGATTAGGCCATTTCCACTTAAAAAAAATTTTGGCCTTGGCCAAGGAGAGTGTAATTAGCCAGTTTCTTTTAGTCCGGGAAGAAGAGCAGCTAAAAAATTTTCAAAAAAATTTGGAGAATTTTTTAAGAAAAGAAAAATCCAAAGATAAAATGAGTGAACAGGAAAAGAAAGCTTGGTGGTGGGGAATGCAAAAGTTGGTAGGCAAAAGAGGCCTGTAGAAAATCCCTGGGGAGCCGGGTATGGAAATTAATTATCTACGCCAGGAAAGAAGGCCTGAGCTGGGGCGCAAATATACGGGGAAAAGTTTTTTATTATCTCCGGGCGAGATTCATTTTCTGTGGTGGTTTATTCAAGGGAGCATTATGTTTCCCAGTACCAGAGAAAGATTGCGCAAGGCCTGGGGCTTTTGTGGCCGTCATGCTTGGGGGGCTCTGCTTGTCGAAGCTTCTTTTCGCCATGGCTATATGCATGGCCCAGCAATTCTTTATGAAGATATCATGGAAAAAGCGTTGTTAGCTTTGGCGGGGAAAAGCTGGCTGAAAAGATGGCAAATACGTATGGCTCTCCGCCCAAAAGGGCCGTGCCTTATGTGTGAGATGAATTATGGGCCTGATTCCAGGGCCACAGCCAGACCAGAAATTATCCAAAAAGGACAAGATCCGACGGAAATAAAAAAATTTTGTCAACGCACCAAAAAATATTGGGAGCAGATGGTTTGTGGCCAATGTGCCGAGTCAAATTCTTTGGCCCGTTGCCGGGAGCATCTGCTCCGGGAAGCTGACCGATTGTCCGCCGCAGAATTTAAAGAGCACCAGCATTTCATCCGCCAGATTTATGAGCATATATGTCTTTATTCGCGCTCCTTCCGCTGGGAATTCCGCGGAACAGAGTCTCCAGAAGATGAAGCTGCTCTGATCAGTGCCGTGGGATGGTGTAGCGGTTGGCAACCGCTCATAGCAATTTTGGAGTTAGAAAAATGAGTCCGCGCCCCCAACGAGAGCGATTAAAATATTTGTCTTATTTTAAACTCTGCGAGGCTTTGAGCCAACCTGGGTGTCCTATTTGTACTTTGGTCGAAAGAGACAGTTGGCGATATTTAGACGCCTTGCTCTATGAACGGGTTAATGATGTGGGCACGAGAAAAGAATTACGTAAGTCTTTAGGATTTTGCAATTGGCATGCTTGGCAATCTTTGGCCATAAGCAACTGTGCCTTAGGTTTAGCCATAATTTATGAAGATATTTTAGGATTAATAATCGAAAAATTGCGCGCGGCGCAAAAGCACTTGCCCATTCCTGCGGCCAGCTCCTTCTGGTTTAAAGTTTTTGCCAAGAAGGAAGCAGAAAATTCGTCAGAAATTTCTAAATCAAAATCGGCTTTTTGTCCGGTCTGCCGCCATGTCCAGTTATTCGAGGAACATTATTTGGCCATTTTACTGGACCATTTTGGGGAAGAAGAATTTTTAAGCGCTTTTGCCGCCTCGGCCGGCATTTGCTTTAATCATCTGCAAGAAGCGCTAAAAAAATTCCCTGACCATAAAAATCTTCCTTTGCTTATCAGCAGACAAACGGAAATCTATGAAATTCTCCGCCAGGAGCTGGCCGAATTTATCCGCAAGCAAGATTATCAACATAGGCATGAGCCGATGGGTAAAGAAATCGATTCCTGGAAACGCGTTCTGGAAATGGTCACTGGTAAGCAAAATATTTTTGCCCACCAGATGCGCCAGAGAAGTCATAAAAATAAGAAATAATCGCCTTATTCCACTTACGAGGTGGAATTTTTCCCACTTCGTAAGTGGAAGGAGCATTAATTTATGGAGTTGCCATGGGGGAATTTTTTTATTATAATGCAAACGTTTTAGGGTAGGGAAAAATATAAATCACGTTCAGGAGGACAAAAAATGGCGAGAAAATATGGTCTCCTAACGCGATTATTTTTGTTTTTAGTTTTTATTTGGAGCGGTCCAAGCATTAGCCAAGCAGAATCATTTTATACCGTAAAACAAGGGGACTCTCTGTATACCATCGCTAAAAAATTCAAGGTAAAAGTAGCCCAGCTCCAGGAGATCAATCGCTTACCTGACAGCAAGATTAAACCTGGGCAGCGGCTTATGATCCCTGAATGGGGAAGCGATCAAACACCGGCTAAGAAAAAGCAGAAAGAAAAAATCGTCGCGCGGCAGGAAAATCTGGCGGAATTAGATATACCCGAGACGCACACGGTCAAAAAAGGAGAAACTTTAAGACAAATTGCTCAACGCTATCAAGTAACCGTGGCGGAGCTGAAAGAGATTAATCAGCTTTCTGGCGAAAAATTAAAAGTAGGGGAAGTGCTTTATTTGCCAAAACCCTATTGGCCGGCAGAGGATCGACCAGGCGAAGAAACCCAGAAAGAAATAAAGCGGGTACACGGGCTTGGTTTTTTAATTACGGAAAAGGACCGAGAGCTGTTGGTGCGCGTAGCTAAAAGCTTTTGGGGATTGCGCTATACCCGCGGGGGCACAAGTATCAATGGCCTGGATTGTTCAGCCTTTGTGCAGCGCGTCTTCAAAGTATTTGGTATTGAGCTTCCTCGCACTACGCGGGAGCAATATCAAGTAGGTTATGCTGTACCCCGCCATAGCTTGCGCCGGGGCGATTTGGTTTTTTTCAAAAGAGGCTCCGCTCACCAGCCCGCGCATGTGGGCATTTATATTGGGAACAATCAATTTATCCACACATCCTTAAAGAAGGGCAGAGTAGAGGTCGATAACTTGGAAGATGGCTATTTTTCTGCGCTCTTTATAGGAGCGAGAAGGATAGAAGAGGATACAGAAAAGCAAGGAGAGAATACCTTTGTCCACGTCCACATTGGTAATTCATGGGAATGAAGCTTGCGTGCGCGCGGCCATCATGGCCGGCTGTCGCTTTTTTGCCGGCTATCCAATTACGCCAGCTTCCGAGATAACAGAACTAATGGCTCGGATGCTGCCGCGGGTGGGAGGCATCTTTTTGCAGATGGAGGATGAGATTGCTTCTATTTGTGCGGCTTTAGGGGCGGTGTGGGGCGGTTTTAAGGCCTGCACGGCTACTTCCGGTCCGGGATTTACTTTGAAACAAGAAGGAATTGGTTGGGCAGCGGAAACCGATACTCCTATAGTAATTATTGATGTCATGAGAGGTGGTCCGGCCACTGGTCAGCCCACTTCCTCTTCCCAGCAAGATGTAATGCAAGCTAAATACGGTTCCCATGGAGATTATGAAATAATCGCCCTGACACCGGCCAGCGTGCAGGAAGCTTTTGATCTAACGGTAAAGGCTTTTAACTTAGCCGAAATTTATCGAAATCCGGTAGTGGTTCTTTCCGATGAGATCGTGGGGCATACGCGGGAAAAGGTGCGGATTCCGGACCAAGTGGAGGTCGTTCCCCGCAAAAAGCCGGCGGCGCCGCCGGAAGAATATATCCCCTTCCGGGCGGGTGCTGATGGTTTGCTGGACGGAATGCCGGCTTTTAATCAAGGTTATGGCCTGTTAGTCGATGGGCAGTTGCATGATGAACGCGGCCTCAGAGCAGGACATAAGGCAGATATATCTGCTCAACTCGTGGAAAGAATCTGTCGGAAAATAACCGATCATGCTCATGAACTATGGGACGGGCAAGCTTACCTGTTAGATGATGCGGAGATAGCCATTATCGCCTACGGCAGTCCTTTTAGGTCTGCCCTGCGGGCCACTAAAGATGCCCGGAATAAGGGATGGAAAGTTGGCTGTTTGCAGTTGCGCATTATTTGGCCATTTCCAGACCGAGTAATTGACCAAGTTTGTCAGCGGGTAAAGAAGATTATTGTGCCGGAGATGAACATAGGTAAAATTTTTAAGGAAGTGCAGCGGGTGGCTGCGGGAAGGGTCGAAGTAATTTCTTTTTCTAAGTTGGGTGGTGAAATGCCCACCCCTGCAGAGATTTTAAAATTTATTGTTTAACCGTAAAGAACGCAGAGAAAAGAAATTTAGGTAAAAATTTTTTAACAAAAAAATTTAGAATTGGCCATTATTAAGCTTAGCGTTCTGCGCTTGCTTAGCGGTGAGTTTAAATATGCATCCTTTAGCGGAAAAATATATAAGAAAAGAAGCGTTGCCCTTAATTTTTTGCCCGGGTTGTGGCGATGGGACTGTCCTAAATGTTTTTCTGCGGGCAGTGGAAGAAATGGGTATTTTCCAAGATCTGGCTTTGGTAGGCGGAATTGGATGTTCAGGGTGGTTGCCTACTTACTTAAAGGCCGATGTTTTGCACGTACTTCACGGGCGAGCGATCCCCTTTGCTACCGGATTAAAACTTACTGATCCCCGGAGAAAAGTAGTAGTCTTTACCGGTGATGGCGATGGGGTGGGCATTGGGGGAAATCACTTTATCCACGGAGCTCGCCGTAATATTGATCTCACAGTGATCATGCTCAATAACGGAATCTATGGGATGACGGGCGGGCAAATGGCGCCGACTACACCCCCGCGGGGAAAAACTCAGACTTCCCCTTATGGTAATCTTGAATATCCTTTTGATGTTTGTGAGTTGGCTCGGGCGGCTGGGGCGACCTATGTGGCCCGTTGGACAACCGCCCACCCATATCAGTTATTGAAAGCGATCAAAGAGGGGATTAACCATGAGGGCTTTGCTTTCATTGAAGTTCTCAGCCAATGCCCCACGCAAGCGGGCAGGTATATGGAGGGCACGAGTGACCCCGGGGAGCTGTTGTCTATTATTAAAAAAAGGACCGTCCTGGTAGACCGCGCCCGAGAGATGAGCCCAGCAGATTTAAAAGAGAAGATAATCGTGGGCAAATTATTCCAGACTACGGAAAAGAAGGAGTTCAGCAAAGCGCTCTATGAAACTTTGTCACCTACCCCAGATCGAACCCAGAATATTGATTGATGAAGATTTTTGCAAAGGCTGTCAACTTTGTATCCGGGTCTGCCCCCGGCAAGTTTTGGTCAGGGGGAAAAGGCGTAATCGCGCTGGCTATTTGCTCCCAGAGATTAAGGAAGGGAGTAAATGTTCCGCTTGTCTACTCTGTGAGCTTACCTGCCCGGATTTGGCCCTGACGGTGGCGAAAGGAGAAAAATGAGGAGAGAAGTACGGGTGGCTGGTTTTGGCGGACAAGGCGTGGTGACGATGGGCACCATTTTGGCCGTAGCGGTGGGAGTGCACGAGGATTTGGAAGTGGCGCAAACGCAGAGTTACGGGCCCGAGGCCCGCGGCGGAGCCTGCCGTTCAGATGTGATTATCAGCGACGAACCAATCGATTACCCCAAACCTCTGCATTTAGACTTATTCATCGCCTTATCGCCGGCTGCCCTAAAACAATACTGGGCCGAGGTGCCAGAAGGAAAAACATTAGTATTAGTCGATAGAACATTAATCACCGATGTCCCCGCCCATGATCCACCCGTAATCGGTATTGAAGCGACGCGGATAGCCGAAGAAGAATTTAAAAACCGCTTAGTAGCCAATATGATTATGTTAGGCGCCATGGCGGCTTTGACCGGATGGGTGAGTCTGGCCGCCTTAGAAAAGACGATAATCGAAAGGATGCCTTCCGGAAATCTGGAAAAAAGCCGGCAAGCATTAAGAAGAGGGTTTGCTATCGGAGCAAGTTTAAAGAAGGAGAAAGCAAGTTAGTTGATCGTTTCCTGGGCTAATCTTTTCCCCAGCCTTTTTTAAAATCCCCTGTCTTACCTAAGCTTGTAGAACATATTTGATGAAATCAAAAAAATTTTAATATGGCAAAAATTTGCTTGACACCCCATATAGAGTGTAATAATTTAGAGGAAAATTTTGGGAAAGAAAAGAAGAGGGACTTCGTTGGATATAGAAGTTGAAGTTCAAAAGTTAAAGCTGGGCGAGAAAATCAAAAACTTACGACTGCAGAAGCGTTTAACTCTGCGGCAGGTTTCGGGGAAAACAGGCCTTTCTATTCCGCTGCTCTCGCAGATCGAAAATAATGCGGTCTCGCCGCCCGTAGCCACCCTGCTGAAAATTGCCAAAGCCTTAGAAGTGAGCATCGGCTATTTTTTTCGGGAAGAGGGAGCAGCAGATAAAGTGGCGGTAGTGCGGAAAGATGAACGGCAAAGAGTGTTTCGTCCCCTGCATACCAAGCACGGGGAAGGTGGCTATAATTATGAAGCCCTGGCTTATACGCGCAATGCTAAGCATATGGAGCCCTTCTTAGTAGAATTTGAACCGCGCCAGAAAGAAGAGCTAACCTTTTTAAACCATCGCGGCGAAGAGTTTGTATTTCTTTTTAAGGGGAAATTAGCTTTTTACGCGCAGGAAAGAGAGATCGTGCTTGGCCCAGGGGATAGCCTCTATTTCGATGCTGAAGTACCCCATGCTTTTCGCGCGCTGCAAGGCAAGAAGGCCCAAGCCATTGTGGTCGTTTATGGAGAAGAATGAAAAAGGGGGACGCAGATTAACCCAGAAAAGACGGATTAAATAATAAACTTAATGGCCTTAGTTCAGCTCCAGGATAGGTATAAGGAGAGCATAGATGATAGAGATTAGAATCCATGGTCGAGGCGGGCAGGGAGCTGTAATCGCTTCGGAAGTTTTAGCTTCCGCCTTTTTTCGAGAAGGGAAATTCGTGCAGGCTTTTCCGGCTTTTGGCGTGGAGCGGCGAGGTGCGCCGGTAATGGCCTTTACCCGCGTGGATGACCGGCCGATTAAGATTCGCCATTTCATTTATGAACCGGATCATGTGATCATCCTCGATCCCACTTTAATCGAAAGCACTAAGGTTGAATCGGGGTTGAAAGAGAAAGGATGGATAGTGATCAATACCGATCGGCCGCCCCAATCTTTCGCAAAATTTTCCTCATTCCGGATTGCCGTAGTTGATGCCAGTCGCATCGCTCTGGAATATAAATTGGGCTCTCCCACAGCTCCCATAGTCAATACGGCCATTCTCGGGGCTTTTGCGAAAGCCACCGGCCTGGTCGCCATAGATTCCATAATCGAAGCCATGCAAGAATTTGTGCCCACGAATAAAGCGGGGAATGCGGCGGCCATCAAAGAGGCATTTGCCAAAACAATTACCCTCAGCAATTGGCCACTAACGGCCCCCACAGCTCGGGGAGCAAATTTTTAGCTTATGAAGGAGCCGATATGTCGCAGCAGATAATTTTTAAGAATGTGGAAGATATGCCTTACATGTCTATCTCCCTAGGTTCCATGGAGTGGAATAAGACGGGAACTTGGCGGTATCTGCGCCCCCGCTTGGAAAATAAGGTTTCTCCTTGTATGGAGGGCTGCCCCGTTGGCCAGGATATAGAGCGGGCTATGGTTCTATTGGGAAAAGGTAAATACCTGGAATCCTGGGAATTGTTCAAAGAAGAGAATCCTTTGGTAGCCGTCTGTGGACGGGTGTGCTTTCACCCATGTGAATCAGCTTGCAACCGCGGGGAGTTTGATGAGCCAGTCTCTATAAATGCCCTGGAGCGTTTCCTGGCTGATACGGCGGCGAAGCAAGGCTGGAGGGTGAAGAAGAGAATAGAGGAGGGAGGGACAAAAAAGAGAGTAGCAGTCGTGGGCTCTGGTCCCAGCGGTCTCACTTGTGCTTACCATTTAGCCCGCCTGGGATATGAAGTAACTATTTATGAAGCCTTGCCCGTATTAGGTGGGATGCTCCGGGTGGGTATCCCTGAATATCGTCTGCCCAAGAAGGTTTTGGAAGAAGAAATTGATCAAATTCTCGAGCTGGGCGTGAAGGTGGAAATGAATTGTCGTTTAGGGGCGGATCTGTCCTGGAAAGATTTGCAAAAATACGAGGCCATCTACCTGGCTATGGGAAATCATAAGAGTAAAAAGTTAGATATTCCGGGAGAAGATTTGCCAGGAGTTATGAGCGGCTTGGACTTTTTAAGGGATCTCAGCCTGGGTAAAAAGATATCCATGGGCAAAAGGGTAGCCATCATTGGTGGGGGCAATACCGCTATTGATGCTGCTCGTTCGGCTTTGCGCCTGGGAGCCAAGCCGATTATTCTTTACCGGCGAACCCAAGAAGAGATGCCGGCTTGGGCCAGTGAGGTACAGGAAGCCGAAGAAGAAGGAGTGGAAATTTCTTACTTGGTTTCGCCAGTGCGTATTGGGGGCGAGAACGGAAAGGTCAATAAATTGGAGTGTGTGAAAAATCGTTTGGGCCCCCCCGATGAAGATGGTCGCCGTCGGCCTATGGAAATCAAGGGTTCGAACTTTTCCATAGAGGTTGATCAAGTAATTCGCGCGATTGGTGAAGAAGCTGAGCTGCAGGGTCTACCCAAAAATTTGGGTGTTAAAGAAGGATTAATTCTCACCGATGAAAGAGGAGGAACGAAACTCAAAAAAGTTTTTGCCGGGGGCGATATTACGGCGCAGCCTCGGACCGTGGCCCACGCTATTGGAGCAGGAAAGAGGGCGGCGATCTTTATGGATTGCTTTTTAAAGAATAAAAAGTGGGAAGGACTTATCGATGATCTGCGCCTGGGGGAAAAAGGCAATTTGTCCATGAGGCGCTATAGGCAAGAAGAAAAAGACCGCGAGCCTATAAGCAACAAAACGGTGCGCTTGCGCGATTTGAACCTTGATTATTTTACCTTCCAAAAGCGCAGCAAAATGCCTAAACTCAAGGTACAGCAGCGCCTTGGTTCTTTCGCCGAAGTTAATTTGGGGTTTACCCAAGAAACCGCCGTCAACGAAGCGCTTAGATGTTTTAACTGTGGGGTATGCAATTTATGCGATAACTGTTATATCTTCTGCCCTGATGTGGCGATCCGGAAGGATGTCCAGACTGGCCAGAATATAATCGATTATGATTACTGCAAAGGCTGCGGCATCTGCGTAGCTGAATGCCCGCGCCATGCCCTCGTGATGGAGGAAGAAGGAAGATGAAGAAGATCATGGTAGGAAACCACGCTGTTTCTTGGGGAGTCATGTTGGCCCGGGCTGAGGTGATATCTGCCTATCCCATTACGCCTCAGACGACGATCGTCGAAGAGCTTTCGGTACTTTGTGCCGATGGCCGACTGAACGCCAAATTCATTCCCGTGGAATCAGAACACTCGGCCATGGCATGTTGTATAGGGGCCGCGGCCACGGGAGTGCGCACCTTTACGGCCACTTCTTCGCAAGGGTTGGCTTTGATGCATGAAATGTTACATTGGGCAAGCGGGGCCAGGTTACCCATTGTCATGGCTAATGTAAGCCGAGCTTTAGGATCGCCGTTCAATATTTGGGGAGAACAGAGTGATAGTTTAGCTCAAAGGGATACTGGTTGGCTCCAGATCTACTGCGAAAGTAACCAAGAAGTGCTGGATACGGTTATCCAGGCCTTCAAAATAGCGGAGAGTGTGTATTTGCCAGTTATGTTAGTGCTCGACGCTTTTATCCTTTCCCATACGGCTGAGCCAGTCGATATTCCTGCCCAAGAAGTGATCGATGCCTTCTTACCCCCCTATCGACCTCAATGGCGATTAGATCCTAAAGACCCGCGCACTTTCGGCTGCGTGGCCACCCCCGAATATTTCATGGAATTCCGCTATAAAATGCATCAAGCCATGTTGGCCAGTAAAGAAGTTTGCCGTCAGGTAGACGAAGAGTTTGGCCGCCTTCTCCACCGCCAATATGGATTGATCGAGCCTTACTATTGTGATGATGCGGAGGTGATTTTAGTCACGGCCGGTTCAGTGACCAGTACGGCTCGGGTGGCCGTTGAGGAACTGCGTAAAGAAGGTCACCAAGTTGGTTTATTGAAGCTGCGTCTCTTTCGACCATTTCCCAAAGAAGAAATTAAAGAAGTCGTTAAAAATGCCGAAAAGTTAGCCGTGCTTGACCGAAATCTTTCCGCCGGAGTGGGCGGAGTTTTTGCCCAAGAGATGCGCGCGGCTCTGGCCAATTGGCCTAGCCATCCTTTGATATATAGCTATATTGCCGGCTTAGGAGGAAGGGATGTAACCTTGCCGGCGATAAAAGAGGTGTTGCATCGTACCAGCGAGCTCGCCCAACCTCCGGCCGAAAGTCTTTGGGTGGGTTTGCGGGGAAAAGGAGTTGTCCATGATTGAAGAAAAAGAATTAATGTATTCTGGTCATTTGGCTTGCGCCGGCTGTGGCGCTACTTTGGCCATGCGCTATACTTTAAAAGCCTTAGGGGAAGACACTATTCTTATCTTGCCCGCCTGCTGCTGGTCCATTATCGGCGGTGCTTTTCCCTATGCGGCGGTAAAAGTGCCTATGATTCATACAGCTTTTGAGACCGGAGCTTCTACAGCTTCGGGCGTCAAAGCTGGCTTAGAGATAAGAGGAGATACGGAGACAACGGTAGCAGCTTGGGTGGGAGATGGCGGAACTTTTGATATTGGTATTCAAGCTTTATCAGGGGCCGCGGAAAGAAATGACGATATTATTTATTTTTGCTATGATAATGAAGCTTATATGAATACGGGGATTCAGAGAAGTTCCGCCACTCCTTGGGGGACTTGGACGACTACTACGCCTGTGAATCATCCCAAAGGACAACCCAAAAAGAATATTATGGAGATTATGGCTGCTCACCGCATTCCTTATGCCGCCACTTGCTCAGTAGCCTTCCCCGAGGATATGATGGCCAAAATCCGCAAGGCCAAAACAATGCGCGGCACAAAGTTTATCCATATTTTTTCGCCTTGTCCCACAGGATGGCGGGCTCCTTCATCTTTAGCTATTAAGATAGCGCGGTTGGCGGTGCATACTAAAGTTTTCCCTCTTTATGAAGTAGAGGGGGGAGAAAAGTATAATATTAATGTGGACCCTAAAAACTTACCGGTAGATGAATATCTCCGTTTGCAGGGTCGCTTCGCTCACCTTACTGATGATGAAGTGCATACCATTCAGGAGACAGTGGATCGGGAATGGGCGCGCTTGATCAAAAAAGCATTGGATTAACTCAAGCAAGGCCAGGAGGAGGGTGAAAAAATGAATGTCGGTGAGATTAGAAGGCGAACCGGGGTGGCCAGGTTTGAAGAGAGAAAGCATCCGCGCTTTCTCCTAAATTTGCCCGTAGAATATTACCGGTTAAAGGGGGATACGCAGCAAGCCGGATATACAATCAATGCCAGTGAAGGCGGCCTAATGGTGACTCTTTCCGAAAAGTTGGAAGTGGGGGAATTATTGAAGATTAAGCTCTTTTTCTCCTTTGGACCCGAGATGAACGCTATTGAGACCCTTTCCCGAGTAGTATGGACGAATAGAGGAGAAAAAGAGGAGGAATACCGTACCGGTGTGCAATTCTTAGAAATTTCGCCTGAAGACCAAAACCGTTTATCTTTATTTTTAAGAAAAATGGCTAATTGATTGCTCCAAAAGATCAATTTCCTGTAGTCTTTCCGAAAATCAGCGTTCAGTCATTGCCCAAATAAAACCAAGGACCTAACCATGCCTATTCGCCATCCGAATACAAATCTGCGGCGCAATCTTCCAGCGTCAATTTTATGCCCTCCACCCATAAATCTCCGCAGAAAATTTATCTTTAATAAATGGCCTTACCTCCATTGCCCCAATCTCTCGCTGGAGAGAGTTGACAAGAGTCGGAAGGAATCGAAACGATCATCGTGAGAATTTTCCATCCAATCTGCGTAATCTCTGGCATGGGGAGGATTTAAACAATTAGCACGAGAATTGATTAATCCTGGAATAAAAATTCAAGAATTTCTTAGGACTTGCCGATTATTTTTATGGTTCTTGTAAGTTTTTAAAGAGTTAATCCATCATGAGAGAAAAATATAGACAATTTATTGATATTCCAAAAGAATTGATTAATAAGAGATCCATGTTTGAGAGTAGGTTCCTGAAAAGTCCTATCATTAGGGCGAAAATAGAAAAATTCCAGGAAGAGTTAGAAAAATTAACCCGAGAAAATGAAATAATGGCCGAGATTGGCCAAGTCATTAGTTCGACGCTGGATATAGAGGAAGTTTATGGATATTTTGTAGAATTAGTGCGCTATTTAATTGATTTTGACCGCTTAGCCATTAACATCATTAATCCCGAGAACCAAACATTTTTTATACCTTATGTTTGGGGACCAGTGGTGCCGGAACGTACTCCTAAAGCGATAGTATCCCTCCAAGGAACGGCAACTTTAGAGATTTTCCATACTAAATCACCTTTATTAGTCAACGAGGATAATCGCCAAGAAATTGCCCAGCGTTTCCCAGGTCTTGCCCCGGCATTTGCGGCGGGATTTAAATCGCTGATGATGACGCCGCTTTTTTCCCAGAACGAAGTGATAGGTGTTTTAAACGTCCAATCAACTAAGCCCAATGCTTATACAGAAGAGGATCTAAAATTAGCTCAAAGAGTAAGCAATCAGATAGCCGGGGCCATTGCCAATGCCCTGCTTTTTAGGAGGCACGAAGAGGCCGAAATAAAGATTAAAGAGCAGTTAAATTTTTTGTGGGTGCTATTAGATACAATTCCGAATCCCATTTTTTATAAAGATAGTCAAGGTAAATATTTAGGATGTAATAGGGCTTGGAGCGAGATCCATGGCTTGCAGCCCGAAGAAATAATAGGGAAGACAGTTTATGATATAGCTCCCGCGAAATTAGCAGATATTTATCGGCAGAAAGATGAGGAATTATTTAAAAATGGAGGGAAGCAAATTTATGAAGCTAAAATAATAAGGGCTGATGGGCAAGAGAGAGAGGTGATCTTCAACAAAGCAGTTTTTTATAAAGCCGACGGTTCCCTGGGTGGAATTGTTGGTATTACTACCGATATAACGGAAAGGAAAAAGACCGAAGCGGTTTTAAAGAGAAAAGAAGAAGAGGTGCGCCTTTTAGCGCGGGAAAATAATATTCTGGCCGAAATTGCGCGCATTATTAGTTCCACCCTGAAAATTGAGGAGGTTTACGAAAACTTTGCCAATGAGGTTCAAAAGCTCATTCTTTTCGATGGACTAATAGTTTCGATTATAAATGAAAAAGAGAATAAAGTATATTTTCGTTACAGCGCGGGCCTACAGATTCCCGGGCGGATGATAGGCGATTCGTTGCCCATTGCCGAGGGCACTGCCACAGCCTATATTTTGCAGAAACGTTCTGCCCTTTTTATTCAAGGAGAGGCTTTAGCAGAAATTGCCGATCATTTTCCAGGGCTGCTCCCCTTTAAAGGGGCCGGGATTCGATCTTTGATCATGGCGCCCTTGGTTTCCCAAGATAAGATAGTCGGCATCTTAGGATTCTTTACTAAAAAAGCAAACGCTTATTCGGCGAATGATTTAAGGTTAGCTGAAAGAGTAGCGAATCAAATTGCGGGAGCTATAGCCAATTCGCTGCTTTTTGAGGATTTAAAAAAATCTCAGGAGGCTTTGCGGCAATCGGAGGAGCGCTACCGGAGCATCTTGGCTAATATTGAGGATGGCTATTATGAAGTAGATTTAGCGGGTAATTTTACCTTCTTTAATGAATCGTTGAGCCAAATGTTAGGTTATAGCAAAGAGGAGATGGTGGGGCTGAATAATCGCCAATATACAGATGAAGAAAATGCTCGCCAAATTTATCAGATTTTCAATAGGGTTTATAAAACTGGTTTACCAGCCAAACAGTTTGAAGCAGAAATTATTAGAAAAGATGGCCAAAAAAGAAATGTGGAGCTTTCCGTTTCTTTGATTAGAAACAATGCGGAGAAGCCAATCGGTTTCCGGGGAATCGTCCGGGATATAACGGAACGGAAAAAGGCCGAGAAAGAAATGGTGGAGCTGCAGGAACAATTACGGCAAGCTCAGAAGATGGAAGCTATCGGCCAGTTGGCTGGAGGAATCGCCCATGACTTCAACAACGCTTTAACCCTGATTAGAACGTGCAGCCAATTAGCATTGTTAGATTTAAAAGAAGCTGATCCCCTGAAAGAAAAGTTTGAAATGATTAATAGGGCCACGGAGCAATCAGCAAACTTGACTCGGCAGCTTTTAGCCTTTAGTCGGCGGCAAGTAATGGAGCTGAAAGTAGTCGATCTGAATAATCTCATAAGAGAAATGGACAAGATGCTCAGGAGAGTTATTGGGGAAGATATAGAATTGGTAAATAACTTAGCGGAAGACTTAGGGCGAGTACGTGTAGATCCCGGACAAATGGAGCAGGTGATAATCAACTTAGCTGTAAATGCGCGGGATGCTATGCCCCGCGGAGGAAGATTAACTATTGAAACAGCCAATGTGCACTTAGATCAAGGCTATGTAAACGGCCATGTGGGCGTAAATCCGGGGGATTATATTCGCTTAACGGTAAGTGATACAGGTGTGGGGATGACCCCGGAAGTTAGACGCAGAATCTTTGAGCCATTCTTTACCACTAAGGAGAAAGGAAAGGGAACAGGGTTGGGCTTATCCACAGTATATGGGATAGTAAAACAGAGTGGCGGATATATTTATGTTTACAGCGAGCCAGGAATGGGGGCCACTTTTAAAATTTACCTTCCGCGCATCGATGAGGAGTTAGAAAAAGAGCATACTGGACCTGCGGAATTACCCCAAGGCCGAGAGACTATCCTGGTCGTAGAAGATGAAAAAGACGTCCGCAGCTTAATCGTGCAAATTTTACGTAAGCAGGGATATCAAGTAATAGAGGCCGAGAGCGGAGCAGAAGCCTTTGATGCCTGCGCCAATCATGAAGGGAAAATAAGCCTTTTGTTAACTGATGTGGTCATGCCAGGAATGAGCGGCCGCGAATTGGCGGAAAAACTTTTAAGCTGGCAACCAGAGATGAAAGTTTTATACATGTCCGGCTACACCGATGATGCCATGATAAGATATGGGGTCCTGGAAGCAGGGATGAATTTTATGCAAAAACCTTTTTCTATGGAAGCCCTGGCCCAAAAGGTTCGCCAAGTGCTCGATCAATAAATGCTTGTTTTAAACCTGCTTGAACGATACAGAGCAGAAAGAGCTTTTAAAGCTTTCTCTGGAGCAGGAAAAATAGGCAGGCCTTTATTCTCCAGCCAAGTTAAAGATTCTGACTTTCCTGGGTAAACACCGGCCATCCATAGAGCGACAGGTTTCTGGCCGTGGAAATCCTGGATAAATTTTTGGAAATAATCGCGGGGTAATTCGGTTACCCGCGGGGGGAGTTGGAGCGCGATAGCATCAACATTCTTATCCGTTAAGAAGGCTTCCAATAAGGTGGGGTAAACTTTCAAGGGGTCGTGAAATTGCAAAGTCACCCCCAAATCAAAAGGATTACCAGCTATATCCCAGGGTGGGAAAATAGCCTTTAATTTTTGCATAGTCTCTTTTTCTAAAGGAGCTAAAGTAAACCCTTCCATATGACATAGGTCTGTAACCACCACCGCTTCTCCGCCCGGAAGCGTAGCTATGGCCAGCCGGTTTCCTTTCATCTTTAAAGAACCAAAACGTTCCAAAGCTTTAACCAAATCGAAAAATTCTTCGATATTTTGGGCTCGGATTGCTCCCGCTTGGCGTAAAGCGGAATCAAATATGTAATCATTTCCCTGAACCATGACCCCGGTATGGGAAGCGGCCGCTTTGATGCCTGCTTCGGTGCGTCCTGATTTGAGAATAACTATATGCTTATTTTTGGCCCCTTCTTTGAGGAGGCGCCAAAATTCTCGGCCGTTACCTTCGATACTTTCCAAATGCACCCCAATAACTTTCGTGGTCGGATCTTGGATTAAGTAGTCCAATACCTCCGTTTCGTTTATGTCCATCTTATTGCCCAAATCTATCAATTTGTTTAGGTGCAGGTTAAAGTCCGTAAAAAGCCAGTCCAGGCGAGGCTCATAAAGACCTGATTGGAAAATTAAAGAAAGATTTCCTTTTTTCATCATTCTGATGGGGTGGAAGCTTATGGCCAAGTTTATGGCCGTATTGATGGGGCTCAAAGCATTTGGGCCGATAGCGCGAGCGCCGTTGCTTTTAAGGAGAAAGGCCATTTCCCTTTGCACTTTCCGGCCATCTGGGCCCGTTTCAGAAAAGCCACCCGCCACCACGGTTATTCTTTTAATCCCCTTTTCCAAAGCTTCGCGGAGAATAGAGAGAGTAAGATTGTGGGAAACGGCTATGACGGCCAGGTCAATTGGTTCATTTATACTTTTTAAAGAAGGGTATGCTGGCAAACCTAAGATTTCTTTCGCTTCTGGGTTAACGGGAAAAATTTTCCCTTGATAACCCAAATTTACTAAGTTGGCTACCAGATGATAATTAATGCGCCAGGGATTTCGGGAGGCGCCTACAATAGCCACGCTTTCCGGAAACAAAAATTTTTCTAAAAAATGGTTTTCTCTATCGAACATATATCTTTATTCTCTCCTGACTTTCGCCATTTAATAAATAATCAATTTTCCAATTTTTTAAACTACTAAAATAAAGGCAATTTGGCAAGAATTTTTAATATTGAACATCGATCCCTTTTGCAATAAAAGCTTAATGCAGTTAATTCCTCTTCCCCATTTTGGAAAAAGGAAGATAGACTCCCCTCTTTTCTAAATAAGGGCTGGGGGATTTTAGGACGCAGATGAACGCAGATTTTTAGGATTTAAAAAATTATTTAATATTCTCTTTTTCTCTGCACTACATACTTGCAAACCCTTTAAATTTTATTAAGAAAAAAAGATTACTCTCACAGAGCTCGCAGAGCGCGCAAAGAAAGATATGAATAAAATTATTAAAAAATCTTTTTTTCTCTGTGTCCTTGGCGGGCTCTGCGAGAAATAATTTTTTGGTTGCGGCCCTGCGGCGCTGTGTCCTCTGTGGCTTATAAATAAGAATTTCTCGGCGTTCTCGGCGTTCTCGGCGGTGAATCATAATCCCTCCTTACCTCCCTTTAAAAAAGGGAGGTTGCGCACCCCTCTTTTCTAAAGAGGGGATGGGGGAGATTATAGGACGCAGATTATCGCAGATTTTCAGGATTAAAAAATATTATTAAGAAAAAAGATGACTCTCCCAGAGCTCACAGAGCACACAGAGAAATAAATAAAATTATTAAAAAAATTCCTCTGCGTTCTCTGTGGGCTCTGCGAGAAATAAATTTTTTGCTGCGGCTTTGCCGCGTTGTGCACTCTGACTCCTCTGTGGCTAATATTAATAAAATAATTCTCTGCACTCTCAGCGGGCTCGGCGGTGAATTATAATCCTACTTATCAGAGATGGGTCATGGACGCCACCTGTTTTTGTTTCAGTTTTCTTAAAGCGTGTGTTATTCTATTTAAAAAGTAAATGAGAGGAAAATGGCATGGCCGAAGAAATAGAAAGAGAAGAGCAAAGTTTTGCTGAACTCTTAGCCCAAAGTGAAAAAGTAGGAGATAGAAAATTTTCCCCCGGAGAGATTGTTTCCGGTGTAGTCATAAAAATCAGCAAGGATATGGTATTTGTAGATTTAGGCGGCAAGAGTGAGGGATTAGTGGATCTGGCTGAATTCAAAGACGAAGAGGGAAAGGTAAATATTAAAGAAGGGGATAAGGTAGAGCTCCGCGTTGCTTCGCTCAAAGGAGGAATTTATTTAAGTAAGGGTCTAAAAGTTCACGGCGCTCAAGCCTGGGAATTGCTGAAGGAAGCACAGCAAAATCAAATCCCGGTAGAAGGGAGAGTCGCTAATTTAATTAAAGGCGGTTTTGAGGTAGAAATTTCCGGGCTCCGTGCCTTTTGTCCCCTCAGCCAAATCGATTTAAAATATTGCGAAAAACCGGAAGAACATATCGGTGCTCGTTATAAATTTCGCATTGTAGAAATGAAAGGGAAGGGAAAGAATATCTTAGTCTCTCGCCGCAGTCTCCTGCAAGAAGAGCAAGAGAAAAAAGCCCAGGAATTAATTGCTCGTCTTCAACCTGATATGGAGCTAGAGGGTAAAATAACAAAATTGACCAGTTTCGGAGCCTTCGTTGATTTGGGCGGAGTAGAGGGGATGGTTCATCTTTCTGAGATAAGCCATGCCCGCATTAAAGACCCTGCCGAAGTTTTAGAATTAGGGCAAATGATTAAAGTAAAAGTACTCAAGATAGAAAAAAACAAAAATGGCCAGCCCAAAATTTCTCTTTCTTTAAAGGCTTTGGAGCCAGAAATATGGGCAAAAGGACTGCATTTTAAAGAAGGAGATGTTATCTCTGGGAAGGTATCTCGCCTTGCGGACTTTGGGGCCTTTGTGGAACTTGCTCCCGGATTAGAAGGATTAGTTCATATCTCTGAAATAAGCTATCAAAAAATCCCGCATCCCAACAGATTATTAAAAGAAGGCGACAAAGTAGATGTCTTAGTTTTAAAAATTGATGAAGAAAGAAAACGTATATCTCTTTCCATTCGGGATGCTGCCTTCCGCGATCATTCTGCTGATGCTCGTTTAGAGGTGGGCCAGGTGCTTACGGGGATAATCGAAGATGCTAAACGGTATGGACTATTTATCAAATTGCCGCAATTGGGTAGAGAAGTAAAAGGTTTTCTCCCGTGGGAAGAAATTTTGGAAAGTGAACGGACGGACTTAAAAAAGAAATTCTCGCCGGGTAAAGAAATGCAAGTGGAGATAAAAGAAATTGACGAGCAAGGGAAAATTCTCCTTTCGCAGAAATCTTGGCAAGAAAAAGCGGCCCGGGAAGAATATCAAAAATTTCTGGGCCCGGATAAACCAGGTTCTTTGGGAACCTTGGCCGATGTTTTTAAAAGAATAAAATCCTAAGGCTTGCTGTATAAAAGAAATTTGTTTAGGCGGAAGGATGATTATTATTCAGAAATAACTTTTCTCACTTTTCGGGGACCGGCGAGCCAAATAGCCAAGCAGGCCATGAAGAAGAGCGCGATGGCTACCATAAAAGCCGAAAAATAATTCCCGGTAAATTCAAAGATCCAACCCCCTAACCATGGTCCAATAGCTCCTCCTAAAGCAAATCCCAACCAGATCGCCCCGATGGTTGAACCAACTCGGGGGCCTTGAAAAATGTCGGTAACGGAAGCTGCAATAGTCGGGCCACTGAGACCGTTAGCCATACCCATGGTGATAGAGTAGTAATATAACATCCAAGGATGATTATTATCGTTCATCATGGCCAAGACGATAATTCCTGAAATGCCAATAATGGTCGCCACGGTGATGGTGAGTTCTCGGCCTATGCGGTCCGAAATTAGACCAGCCATTGATCCGAAAGCATAAACCACTCCTGATAGCGATAAGATTGAGGAAGCGTAAATTTTAGAGAATCCCATGTCAATAGCAAAGGCGATTTGGTGGGCGATGAGGATATGCTGCATAATTCCCCAGAGCGAAAAAGTGGTCAAAGCCAATAACCAGAAACGCTTGGTTTTAATAGCTTGCCCGAGAGTCCAATCTTGAGCTGCCCAGGCTTCATCAATTATTATCATTTTGGTTCGCGAAGATGAGGCATTAAGCTCACCTGCCCCTCCATCTTGAGTCAGGCCCAATTCTTGAGGATGATAGCGCACAACGAAGATAATTAGGGGCATCATTATGCTGGCCAGAAAAATTCCTTCGATAAGAAATGTGTTGCGCCAGCCCGTGCGCTCGATTAACCAAGCAATTACCGGATAGCAAGCAAAAGAGCCTCCAGAACCAGCGAAGATAAGAGAAAGAGCTAAGCCTCTTTTCTTTTCAAACCAATGGCGAATTACCGTAGTAAAGGGAACTGAACCCATGAGACAAAGGCCCGTGCCGGAGAGGAGTCCAAAACTTATCCAGAAATGCCATAATTCCGTCCCCCAACAAGAGAGGATCAGCCCAAAAGATAATAGAGAAACGCCGGTGACCATAGTTTTACGTGGGCCACTGCGATCTACTAAATATCCGGTAAGGGGCGCGGCCAAGCCGTAGGCCAAAATATGAATGGAAAGCATGGAGGCAGTAATGTCCCGGGGCCATTTAAATTCTTGTAAAAGGGAGGGGAAAATGACCGAAAAAGAATAGCGGGCCCCATAGCCTAAAGCATATGCGGTGGTGCCCACTAAGGCAATATACCATCCATAAAAGAAAGGAGCATGGCGTGTATTATTTTTATTCATGAGAAAATTATTTTTTAAATTATAATAGCATAAATTTGCTTTCATCAATAACTGTTGCGCTTCGGCAAAATTTATTAGTAAAATGAACATTCAGCAAAAATAGGGAAGAGGGGAATATCGTTCTCCGGAGAAGATTCAAAAATTAGAAAGATAAGATGAGATGCAACCAAAAATAAAAATAGCCGGAGATAGAGCGATTTTAGTCGAATTTGAAGACCGTATTGATCCAAAGATAAACGCCCAAGTTCGCTCCTTAGCTATGGTGTTGGAGAAAGCAAGATTAGCAGGGGTGCAGGAAATTTTGCCGGCCTATCGGACTTTAATGGTTATTTACGACCCTTTAGAAGTGAACTATAAATCATTAGCTGCCAAAATAAATGATGGTCTAAAAGAAGCCCAGAATTTTGAACTCCCCGCCGGTAAATTTTTTCGCCTACCTACTGTCTATGGAGGAGAATTCGGTCCAGATTTGGCCCGAGTGGCGCAGATTACCGGCCTTTTGCCTCAAGATGTAATCAGAATTTTTTCCGAAACCAAATTTTACGTCTATTTTATTGGCTTTATTTGTGGTTTGGCATATCTTGGAGGACTCCCTGAGGTCCTGCGCGTTCCTCGCTTAAGCACTCCCCGGACATTAGTTCCTGGGGGTTCAGTAGGCTTAGCGGGTGGTCAGGCCAATGCTATAGCCACTGATCAGCCCTCCGGTTTTAATTATATTGGCCGGACTTTTGTACGTCTTTATGATCCGCATATTTTTCCGCCTGTGCCCTTTGCCGCTGGCGATCGCATCCAATTCATCGCGGTCTCGGCAGAAGAAGCCTTACGGGCCCAAGGGAAATGGGCTACGGAGTTGCTATGAAAGCTTTTCAGGTGGTCAACCCCGGGATCTTAACCACTATCCAAGACCTGGGCAGATGGGGATATATGAAATATGGTATTCCTCGATCTGGAGCGGCAGACAAATTCTCGGCTCAAGTGGCTAATTGGTTGGTGGGTAACTCGAGCCAAGCTGCTCTTTTAGAGATAACTTTATTCCGTTTGGAGCTCTTAGCTTTGAATAATTTAGAGATAGCCATCACGGGAGCCAATCTGTTGCCCCATTTAAATGGCCAGCCGATTTCGATGTGGGAAAATGTGCACCTTAAAACTGGGGATCGCTTAGTATTTAAAGGAAGGAAAAGTGGGCTACGAGCATATTTAGCGGTGCGGGGAGGATTTAGCGGCCCGGAATTTTTGGGGAGTCGTTCAGTTTTTCCTCGGGGTTTAATGGGGCAACCACTGCAAGCCGGAGATATATTAGAGATGGCGGAAGTAAAAGACGAGCAGAAAGAGAAAAGATATTTACCTGCTGATTTAATCCCGGCCTACTCCCATAAAGATTCTCTGCGCGTAATTCTGGGTCCGCAAGAGGATCGTTTTACCCCGGCGGGGATAAAGACTTTCCTTTCTTCCGCTTATCGGGTGAGTGCTCAAGCTGACCGCATGGGCTATCGTCTTGAGGGTCCTAAGATTGAACATGGGCGGGGCGCCGATATTATTTCGGAGCCAATCGTCCCCGGGGCGATTCAGGTTCCTGGTGATGGTTTACCCATTATCCTGCTTTGGGATGCGCAAGTCTCGGGAGGCTATACCAAAATTGCCAGCGTGATCTCTGCTGACCTAAATTATTTGGCTCAAGTAATGCCCGGAGATAACCTAAGGTTCAAGGAAGTCGATTTAGCCGAAGCCCATGAAGCCCTAAAAAAAGAAAAAGCCCTTCTGCAAGAGATAAAAAAGATTCTGCGTAATCCCTAAGGCCCTTAATCATGGGACGCAGATAAGCGCAGATTTTCAGGATTAAAATTCTATTTATCTCCTCGATCCTTTACTACATACTTGCAAACCCTTTAAATTTTATTAAGAAAAAAAGATTACTCTCACAGAGCTCACAGAGCACTCAGAGAAATAAATAAAATTATTAATAAATTTTTTACTCTGTGTTCTCTGTGGGCTCTGCGAGAAATAAATTTTTGGCTGCGGCTTTGCCGCGCTGTACCCTCTGTGGCTAAAATTAAAAAAAACTCTCTGCGCTCTCAACATGCTCGGCGGTGAATTATAATCCCTCCTTCCCTCCCTTTAGAAAAGGGAGGATGCGCACCCCTCTTTTCTAAAGAGGGGATGGGGGAGATTATAGGACGCAAATGAAAGCTGATTTTCAGGATCAAAAAATTATCTAATATTCTCTATTTCTCTGTGTGCTCTGTGGCTTATAATTAAAAATTTCTCGGCATTCTCGGCGTGCTCGGCGGTGAATCATAATCCCTCCCTCGGCGTTCTCCGCGGGGCAGGAGAACTTCTATTTCTCCACCTCTTGCTTTTGCCAGAGCCAGGCCGGAAGAACGGATGGTTTTAGCACCTCAGGCTCAGGTTCAAAATTTTAAAAGTGATCGCCCACCAGAGCAAAATCTTCTTGACAAAAATTTCATGTTTTGTTATTTAAACAATTGTTTTAATATTAAAACAAAATTATGCGCGAACGTTACCAAATTAACTCCATTTTGCGGGCGGGAAATATTTTAAAGTGTCTGGCTAAAGGAAAGGGCACTTATAAAGTTAGCGAACTGGCCGCCCTGCTTAAATTGGATCGGTCAACGGCATATCGGATTCTGCTTTCCTTAGAAAAATGCCAGCTGGTAGAGAAAAATCAGCGGACGGGAGAATACTCTTTGGGAGTTGGCGTTCTGGAATTAGGAAGTGCTTATTTAAACCGCGTAGATTTAATTCAAATAGCCAGACCCATTATGGTTGAATTATCCCGGCAAGTACAGGAATCTGTTCATTTGGCTATTCTGAGTGATACGGAAACTTTATATATTGACAAAGTTGACTCTCCGCGCAGCTTAGCGGTAATGTCCAAAGTTGGCCAGAGGAGCCCGCTCCATTGTACGGCCTTAGGAAAAGTTTTGCTCGCTTTTCAGAATCCAGAGGAGCAGGCCAGGATTATAAAAAGGATTGAGCTTAGGCCTTTTACTGCCCGCACGATTACCAGCAAAGAAGGTTTAAAAAAAGAATTGCAGTGGGTTCGACTTAAAGGATATGCCCTGGACCGTCGGGAAAGCGAAGATGAAGTGGAGTGCATTGCCGCTCCTATTCGCGATCATTTAGGAAATGCCGTAGCCGCGATTAGCATCTCCGGGCCCCAAAGGAAGATCAATACGCCGCAGGAAAAAATATTTGTCCAAAAGGTAATAGAAGCGGCTAAATCGATTTCGGCCAAACTGGGTTTCATTCAGAAATAAAAAGATTAAAGGGGGTGAGAGACCGAGGAGAAAAATATTTAAGACTTAATAAGTAAAAAAGGAATAAAAAGGAGGAGATAATTATGAAAAAAATTACTTTAGTTTTGATCTTGGCTTTTATTTCTTTGGTTATATTTCCGCAGAGCGGAATGGCCCAGAAATTTCCAGCTAAAGACATTACCTTAATCGTTCCTTGGGCTGCGGGCGGAGGTACGGATACAATAGCCCGAGCTTTAGTAAAAAATGCCAAAAAGTATTTTGGCGTGAACGTCAACGTAGTCAATAAAACCGGAGGTATGGGCGCTGTAGGCATGGGGGCCGTGGCTACGGCTGTTCCTGATGGCTATACCGTGGGAATGATAACCTTCCAATTGAGTACCTACCGGCTCATGGGCCTGGCCGACCTTTCTTACCGTGATTTTGCGCTAATTCAATTACTTAATCGTAGCCCGGCAGCTATTTCGGTAGCCGCCGATTCAAAATTCAAGACCCTAAAAGATTTAATGGAGTACGCGCGGCAGAATCCGGGCGTAGTGACTGCTGGTCATAGCGGGGCAGGCGGCGGTTGGCATTTGGCTCTGGCTTCCATTGCCGTACGGGAAAAAATTAAATTCAATTTTGTACCCTTTGATGGCGCCGCGCCTACGCGCACGGCTGTGGTCGGCGGGCATATTGCGGTAGCTACTACTGGAATTGATGAAATGCTGCAACTTTATCGAGCCAAACAAGTTAGGATCTTAGCCGTAAATGACACAAAGCGCCATTGGCTCTTTCCGGATGTGCCCACTATTGCTGAGGCAGGTTATCCTAACCCCAACATAATTTACGACTGGCGAGGGTTGGGAACACCTAAAGGAGTTCCCGCAGATAGGATGAAAGTTTTAATCGAAGGCTTCAAAAAATGTTTTGAGGATGAAGAGTTTAAGAAATTAGCACATGATTTAGGTTTACCCTTAGATTATAGGGATCCCCAAGGGTTCGAAGAGTTTTTGAAAGAAATGGAAGAGACTCTTCGTCCGGCCTTGGAAAGCGTCGGGCTGCTGAAAGAAAAGAAATAAGCTAAAAATAAGGGCAGGGGCAACCCTGCCCTTTTCCCAGAGGTAGAAATTGAAAAAAGTAGATATAGGCACGGGTATTGGTTTGATTGCTTTGAGCGTTTGGCTTTTTTTATACGTGGGCCAATACAAGCCCAAGGAAATTTACATATACGGACCAGATTTTTTCCCCAGGATTTTGGCTGTAGTAATGGCCTTTCTTAGCGTTTGCATGATTATCAACGCGCTGCGCGGAAAGTCTCTGCCTATGGGAGAAAGGATTGATCCGCGAGGATTCGGCCGTCTGCTCATCTCTATTGGCATCTGCTTAGGCTATCTCTATCTCATAAAAACTTTAGGGTTTGCTTCGGCCACTTTTATTTTCCTCTTTGTTTTAATGACGCTCTTAAGACAAAAAGGTTTACCCAAAAGAATTTTTAGCGCTCTTTTGACGGCTATCTTAGCTTGGGCCATCATGCGCTATTTCCTTATCATTCCGCTTCCCGAAGGCCTACTTTTGTAGAGGTAAATACGCTATGCCATACGATCTTCTCTTAGAAGCGTTTGCCAAAGTTATTTTCAACCCTATAAATTTGTTTTTCGTATTTATCGGTGTGGTTGCTGGAATAATTGTAGGCGCCTTGCCCGGTCTTACGGCGACCATGGGCGTGGCCCTGCTTATTCCTTTTACTTTTGGTTTAGATCCGGTGCATGGTTTAATCATGTTAGTCGGGCTCTTTTCGGGCGGTATCTACGGCGGGTCTATTTCTGCCATCTTGATTGGCGTTCCTGGAACCCCGTCAGCAGCAGCTACGGTTCTTGATGGCTTTGTTATGGGCAAGAAAGGGCTGGCCGGAAAAGCCATTGGCATGGCTACCATTGCCTCTTTTGTGGGAGGAACTACCGGGGCTTTGGTCATGACCTTTTGCTCTCCCCAGTTAGCCAAAATTGCCTTGAAATTCGGTCCTCCGGAATTCTTTGCTTTAGCTTTCTTTGGTTTGGGGATTATCATCACCATTTCCGGAAAGTCTATTCTGAAAGGTTTGATTTCCGGGATATTCGGTTTAATGATTACCATGATAGGTTTTGATCCCCTTTCGGGGGTCCCACGACTGACTTTTGGCTCTACCGAACTATTAGGAGGAATTACTTTCATTCCCGCTTTGATCGGCCTTTTTGGATATTCCCAAGTATTTCAAAGCATTGAAAAAATTTTAACTTTGCCCACAGTAAGATCAGAAGTGAAAAATGTTCTGCCCAGTTTCCAAGAAGTCATGAGTGTTTTAAAAACCATGATTAAATCTGCTTTTATCGGTACATTTATCGGAGCGGTGCCGGGAACTGGATGTGATGTTGCTGCTTTTGTCTCCTATGGAGAAGCTCGCCGTTCTTCCAAAAATCCAGAAAAATTTGGCACCGGAATTTTGGAGGGCGTGGCCGCCCCAGAAGCGGGAAATAACGGAGCAACCGGTGGAGCAATGATCCCTATGTTGACCTTGGGAGTTCCGGGAGATGCAGTTACCGCTGTGCTAATGGGTGCCTTAACTATTCATGGGTTTCAGCCAGGACCTTTGCTTTTTAGAGATCATCCAGAAATAGTTTATCCGGTTTTTGCCGGCATGATCTTGGCGCAATTCGTCATGCTTTTGGTAGGATTGGGAGGTGTGAAACTTTTCGCGAGCTTAATTAATATCGATCGGCGGATACTGACCCCCATCATATTTTTCCTTTGTGTGGTAGGGTCTTATGTAATGCGCTTCAGTTTCTTTGATGTAGGAGTTTCTTTGGTTATTGGGATAATTGCTTATTTTATGAATTATTATGGATTTCCAGGTTCCCCCATCCTTTTGGCTCTGATTTTAGGACCAATGGTGGAGCAGAATCTGCGGCGTTCACTGCTGATTTCCCATGGCGACCCCATGATTTTTTTCACACGCCCCATCAGCGCTGCTTTTATTATAGTTGGTGTACTAATTATCATAACTTCTTATTACCGCATTAAAAGAGCTATGGAGAGAGAAGAGAAGGCCTTAAAAATGGAAAAATAGATTAAAGAGGAGGTAAAAATGCCGAAGAATAAATCTAAATATTTTTTTAGCATTAAAGATCTTCCGGAGGTTATGCTAACGGAAAAATCAAAGAGTCATATGGTGCTGGGCCAGAACGTTCTGATCAGCTTCATCGAGAACCCTCCTGGTTGCGTTTTTCCGCTGCACCGCCATGAATCGGAGCAGATTCTTATTATGTTAGAAGGGGAGGAGGATCATATTTGCGGCGAGGAAAGGTTCTTAATGAAAGCCGGAGATATATGCATCCATCCGCCGAATGTAAGTCACGGAGGGGAGACGAAAACGGGATTTAAAGGGATTGACATATTCGTACCTCCGCGGCCGGATCATGTAGAAAAACTAAAACAAGCCCTCCAAGAGAGGGAGAAGAAATCTAAAAACGAAAGGAGGTAACAGAAATGAGATCAAAATTTTTTTTTATGATGGTGGGTGGGCTTATAGGGGCTTTCCTTTTAGGTTTTTGTCTAAGCCCAGCTGATGCTCAATTAACTTTACGTTTCGGTCACTACGCGGAAGAGACTCACCCCGGGCATTTAGCGGCTAAGCAGTTTGCCGCTAAAGTTGCAGAAAGGACTAAAGGGCAGATTAAAATTAATATCTACCCAGCTAACGTGCTGGGATCTCCGCCAGAACAATGCGAACAAGTACGTTTGGGTGCTTTGGATATGAATTTGCCGACGCAGGGAGCCTTAGATAAGTACATTAAAGCTTTTTCCGTAGTTATGTTACCTTTTATTTATGATGATTATGATCATGTGCATCGGGTCTTGGATGGTCCGTCTTTTCAATGGTTAGCTCCGCTTGCTGAAAAAGAAGGGTTTATCGTTCTGGCCAACTGGGAATGGGGATTCCGCAACCTCACCAATAACAAACGCCCCATTAATAAGCCCGATGATGTCAAAGGTCTAAAAATCCGCACTCCTCCGGAGATTCAACTGCAAGCCGCCATGGAAGCCTTAGGAGCAGTAGTAACTAAGATTGCCTTTCCAGAAGTTTATATGGCTTTAGCCCAAGGAGTAGTAGATGGTCAGGAAAACCCTATTCCCGTTATTTACCATAATAAATTTTATGAAGTGCAGAAATATTTAGCTTTAACGCGGCATGTCTATAACAATATGGTCCATGTGGTGAGCACTAAAACTTGGGCCAAGCTGACTCCCGAACAAAGACAAATCTTCCGGGAGGAAAGCAAGAAAGCGGGAGATTTTATGCGCCAAGCCATTATGTCCGAAGAAGAGTCTTTGATTGCTAAAATGGAAAAGGCCGGATTAAAAGTTACTCGCCCTGATTTAGCTCCTTTCCGGGCGGCCATGAAACCAGCCTATGAGCGCATTGGCAAATACGCCGGCGAAGATAACGTGAAAATTTTTATGAAATATGTAGAAGAAGCGCGGAAAAAATAAAAGCATTAAATTATCATCTCCTTAAACAATCAATTAATCCCTTTTACTTAGGCAATCTCACCCGTCTCCTCTCCCCTTTGGGGGAGAGGGAGGGTGAGGGAAAAAGAAAAAGTCATGATGACCATAGCCATTTTTGCAGTGCTGATCGGCATGATCATGTTGGGCTTGCCGATTGCCGTCTCTATGGGTCTTACCTCGGTAATATTTTTTATTATTTTGGGCGAGATCGATACTCTGACTATGATTCCGGCCCGCATGTACTCCAGCACCACTGGTTTCCCTCTTTTGGCTATTCCTTTTTTCATTTTAGTCGGCGTATTGATGAATACAGGAGGAATGACCCAGCGAATTTTTCGCTTAGCGCAATGCCTGGTTGGGCATATTAAGGGTGGACTGGGGCATGTGAACGTAGTTAATAGTATGATTTTTGCGGGCATGTCTGGAGCGGCCGTAGCCGATGCGGCGGGCATCGGCATGGTAGAACTGGAGGCTATGACTAAGGCGGGTTTCCCCCGCCGATTCAGCGCGGCCGTGACAGCCGCTTCTTCCACGATTGGCCCCATAATACCGCCAAGTATACCCTTTGTAATTTTTGGCAGCCTCACCGGAACTTCCGTAGGCCGTCTTTTCTTAGGCGGCTTTATTCCTGGACTAATCATGGGTATAGCCATGATGATCACTGTTTATATTATTTCCAGTCGACGAGGCTATCCCCGGGAGAAGAGAGCCACTTTTCGCGAGCTCATAGAGAGTGCGCTCCAGGCTTGGTCAGCGCTCATTACCCCAGTAATTATTATCGGCGGTATTTTGTTGGGTATTTTTACCCCCACCGAAGCTTCGGTCGTGGCGGCCATCTATGCCTTAATCTTGACTATTGGAGTTTATAAAGAGCTTTCCTTTGGGGATTTACCGCGCCTTTTCTGGGAGACTTTGCAGCATAGTGTGCGCGTCCTCTTTATCATTTCCGCGGCAGGCATTTTTGGCTGGTTGCTTATTCACCAAAAAGTCCCCGAGATGGTCATAAAAAATCTCCTGGCCTTAAGCCATAATCCCTGGGTTATTTTAGCTATTCTTAATATCATTCTGTTAATTTTGGGTTGTTTCATGGAGGGAATCTCCATCATGCTTTTAACCATCCCCATTTTCATGCCTTTGATAAATAAATTAGGGATTGATCCCGTACATTTTGGCGTAATGATGACTCTGAATTTGATGGTAGGGTTGCTCACTCCTCCGGTGGGTATGGTATTGTATGCCGTGGCCAGTGTGGGCAATGTCCCCATAGGAGAATTAGCTGCCGAACTTAAATGGTACATAGTGGCTTTAATTATCTCCTTAGCGCTCATAACCTTTATTCCTGGCTTAGTCACTTTTATACCTAATCTGGTCATGGGGCCAGCAAAATAAGCGGTTCAAGAAAATGATTAAGGATTATTTGAGTGTTGTTGATCGGTTAATAGAAAAATTCCTCCGCTGGGGGTCAATAATTTGCTTGGTCAGTCTTTTAATATTAGTAAGCGGCAATGTTATTTTTCGCTTTATTCCCATTCTTTCAATGGGCTGGGCTGATGAGATCATCGAGTTTTTTTTCGCCTGGATGATTTTTCTATGCGCTGCTAATTTATGGCGGGAGCGGAGCCATTTCCGAGTAGAATTGATTCCTAACCGGCTCGCTAACAAAAAGAGTGGGCGAAATTTAGAGATCAGCCTTTGTATATTAGCTTTCTTCTTCTTTTTGGTATTTTCTTATGAAGGAGGAATTTTGTCGGCTAAGGCTACTGATCGTTCGCCCATCATGGAATGGCCTCGCTATTTATGGTATTTTGTCTTGCCTTTTTCAGGGGGAATTATCATCGTCTATACAATGCGCGATCTTTGGCATTTGATCAAGAAGCGTTTTTGATAGCGACTCTTTATTTTAATCTGCGACGAAGGAGGAGAAAATGGCTAATTGCTGGTTATTTCGGCAAACTCATCAAGTAAAAGGGAGGAAGCGTCTGATTGATCAAAACAATACGGATTTAAAATTTTTACGCTATGGGCGCGTTAGGTTAGAGAAAGGCGATAATCCCATTAATATTGAAAGTGGGGCAGAGGAAATTGGTTTAATTTGCCTTTATGGGGGAGGGGTAGCGGAGGTAGGTGGTCAAAGTTTTAAGATGACTAAATATGATGCCCTTTACGTGCCAATTCAAAGCCGCTGCCGAATTTTTTCTGATGGTCTATTTGACTTAGCCGAGTGCGCGGCGCCGGTCTCCAAAAATTATGGCGTGCAATTTGTCTCTTTTGCCGAAGTTTTAAAAGATCCACAATTAGTTAATCGGGCAGGATTTGAGCCTTATGCCCGAACTATTCATACTTTAATCGGGGAGAAGAATACTAAGGCCGGGCGGCTTTTAGCGGGAATTACGATGAGCAAAGAAGGAAATTGGACGAGCTGGCCACCCCATGATCATTCAGAAGCGAAAGAAGAGATCTACCTATACACGGATATGCCGGCTCCCCATTTTGCCCTTCATTTGAACTATTGGGATTTTAATAGGCCAGAAATTATTGCGCTCGTCCGGGAAGGTGACGCCGTGGCGATCAAGAAGGGATATCATTATAATGTCGCTGCGCCCGGGACTGTAACTACCTTTCTTTGGATGATGGCGGCCATTGAAGAAGAAAAGGATCGGGTCTTTGCCCAGGTTAAAGTCCAACCCGAATTCGATGGCAAATTTAAATTATTTTAAAAAACCTAACCGCCGAGGGCGCCGAGCACGCTGAGCAATACTTTAAAATTTAAAATTATTATTTTTATCTCTCTGTACTATGTACTTGCAAACTCTTTAAATTTTATTAAGAAAAAAAGATTACTCTCACAGAGCTCACAGAGCACTCAGAGAAATAAATAAAATTATTAATAAATTTTTTACTCTGTGTTCTCTGTGGGCTCTGCGAGAAATAAATTTTTGGCTGCGGCTCTGCCGCGCTGTACCCTCTGTGGCTAAAATTAAAAAAAAACTCTCTGCGCTCTCAGCATGCTCGGCGGTGAATGGTAATCCCTCCTCACCTCCCTTTAGAAAAGGGAGGATGCGCACCCCTCTTTTCTAAAGAGGGGATGGGGGAGATTATAGGACGCAAATGAAAGCTGATTTTCAGGATCAAAAAATTATCTAATATTCTCTATTTCGCTGTGTGCTCTGTGGCTTATAATTAAAAATTTCTCGGCATGCTCGGCGGTGAAACTAATTTATTTTTTTCTTACGTAGTCAACCCACTTTTTAGCTACTTTATAGCTTTCCCAGTAGTATTTAATGAATTCTTCCCCCACCATAATCTTTACTGGCTGACCTGCCGATTCCAATTTTTCCATATGCTCTTTAGTCATCATGGCTTTTTTAAATACTTCTTGGATCTTCTTTAAAATTGGCTCGGGAATTCCTTTAGGGCCAGCTATTCCTCTCGTGGAAGCTGAGAGTACGGTGGGGAAGCCGAGCTCAGCCGTAGTGGGCAGATCAGGATAGAACTTAGTTCTTTCTTTATCCATAATCGTGAGCATGCGGATTCGGCCAGCCTTCCATTGCGTATAGTTGTCAGCCACTGTGCAGAAGAGGACATCCACATGCTTCCCTAAAAGAGCCGTGATGGCTGGAGCAGCTCCATCAAAATAAACCCGGCGCAATTCGACTCCAGCTGCCTCCGCAAATTGGAAATAACCAATCTCGTCATCTTGAAGGTAACCGACAATTCCGGCAGGGATTTGGCCCGGTCTCTTTTTGGCATCATCGATCAAATCTTGGAGAGTCTTCCAAGGGCTATCTGGTCTTACTGAAATGGTAGTGGGATCGAGAGCCTGACTAATGATGGGTAGGATATCTTCAGCTTTGAACACTGCTTTACGCTCCGGATCAAGCACGGTGGTGAGAATATGGGGTAAATTGATATAACCAAGGTAGTATCCATCAGGCTTTTGCCTGGCTAGCTCTGTCCACCCAACTTGTCCGCCAGCGCCAGGTTTGTTAACAACTACGATAGGTTGACCAAATTCCTTCTCCGCAATTGCGGCTACGATGCGAGCACCTACATCTGTGCTTCCTCCTGCGGGATAGGGGACTTGGAGAGTTATGGGCTTGGTTGGATAATCAGCAGCCCGAACCTGGCCAATTATAAAAGACGAAAAAATCAACACGAAAATAAAAATAAAACTTTTTTTCATTTTTCCCTCCTGTTTCATTTTTTATTTAATAGGGTAGATTATTTTGCTAAGCGGGCTTTTTCTACCAAAGGTTTGCAACGTTCATGAACGGCCCGTAAATATTTAGCATATTCCTCCCCAATCATAGGCACAATAGCCAGGCCAGCTTTTTCCATTTTTTCTATATGTTCCGGGCTTTTCATAGCCTCTAAGAAAACATCTTGGATTTTTTTCAGAATGGGTGCCGGAATCCCTTTGGGACCCAAAACGCCCCGACTCGAAGATGAAATCACTGTGGGATAACCAAGCTCCACAGTAGTGGGCACATCGGGCAAGAATTTTGATCTGTTCTTATCCATTACGGCTAAACCGCGCAACTGGCCACCTTTAACTCGCGGCATGACACTTCCTACATTATCAAAAGATACATCTACTTGACCGCCTAACGTAGCTGTTAGCTGATGAGCGCCCCCATCAAAATGGACAATGCGGAACTTTACATTGGCTGCTTCTTCCATCATCAAGATGGCCAAATGGTCATCGCCCAAGATGCCGGTGGTGCTGGCTCTAATTTCTCCTGGTCGTTTCTTAGCATCTTCAATGACATCTTTGAGGGTTTTATAGGGACTATCTGCTTTTACCCAGATTAAACCGGGATCGATTACTTGATTAATTATAGCGACAAAAGAATCCAGATCAAATAAGGCTTTTCTTTCCGGGTCCAGAATAATGGTATTAAGTGCAGGGACGCTGACAAAACCTAAATAATAGCCATCGGGCTTTTGGCGAGCTGTTTCTGTTAATCCTACTTGTGATCCGGCTCCCACTTTATTAATTACCACAATTGGTTGCCCTATCTTTTTTTCCGCAATGGAAGCTAAAATTCGTGCTCCCGTATCCGTAGAGCCGCCAGCGGGCCAAGGAACTTGTAGGGTTATGGGACGGGTAGGATAATCAAGAGCCAGAGCTAAGCCGCAAAACCCTAAAATCAAGACTACCGAAATATTAATTAAAATTCCTTTTTTCATTTTCCCCTCCTTAACCAATTTTTTCAGATTTTTATTTATTAAAATCTTTAAACTTCCTACTAATCTTTCCCCGCCTTTTGGCCAATAAGGCGGATGGCCGGGCTAATTAAAACAATGACCGCTATTATAAGCAATACAGCAGAAATGGGTCGGGTGACGAGAATACTTAAATCACCTCCCGACATTTCCAAAGAGGTGCGCAAAGCCCTCTCCATCATGGGCCCTAAAATAAGGGCCAAAATAGTCGGAGCCAGGGGCCAGTCTATTTTGCGGAAAATATACCCCAAAACACCAAAGACCACCATTACTCCCACGTCAAAAATACTTTGATTCAAACTGTAGGCGCCCAGGATGCAGAAAAGCAGAATCCCCGGATAAAGGTATTGATAGCGAATCTCTAAAAGTTTTGCCCAGAATCCCACCAGCGGCAGATTGAGTATAAGCAAGATAACATTACCTAAATAAAAACTGGCAATGAGCCCCCATACCACATCGGGACGTTCTTTAAATAGAAAAGGACCAGGAGTAAGACCATGAATAATAAAAGCTCCCATAAGGACGGCCAAGGTCGGAGAACCAGGAATACCTAAAGTTAATAAGGGGATCATCGCTCCATTGGCATAAGAATTATTGGCTGTCTCTGGAGAAGCAACGCCCTCGATAACACCCGTGCCGAATTTTTCGGGATGTTTGGAAACTTTCTTCTCCACTACGTAAGCCACAAAGGTAGGAATAATAGCCCCAACGCCCGGAATAAGGCCTAAGAAGAACCCAATTAAAGTTCCTCTTCCGATAGCGGCAGCCGAAACGCGCCATTCTTCTTTTTTGGGGAAGAGATCAGAAATTTTCGTCTTTATTACTTCCACGACCGGAGATTCCATACTCAGCAAGATTTCGCCAACGCCGAAAAGGCCCATAACCACGGGAACAAAACCCACTCCATCATATAAAGGAGGAATACCCAAAGTAAACCGAGGCGCACCTCTTACTGGATCCATGCCGATCATGGCCAACATTAAGCCGAATAAAGTCATCAACAAGGCTGCTAAGATTGATCGCCCTGAAAGACCGGTGACCAAAGAGAGGCCGACTACTAAGAGGGCAAAAACTTCTGGGGGGCCAAACTTAAGCGCAAAATCGGCTAAAGGAAGGGAAACAACCATCAAAGCGAAGGTGGCGAAAGTCCCGCCAATAAACGAACCGATGGCCGCAATCCCCAGGGCGGGCCCAGCTCTTCCTTTCTTAGCCATCTGGTATCCGTCCAAACAAGTAATTACGGAGGCTGCTTCTCCCGGAACATTGACCAAGACAGAAGTGATGGTCCCTCCGTACATAGCCCCATAATAAATAGCGGCCAGCATGATAATAGCCCCGATAGGGTCTAAGTTAAAAGTAATGGGAATGAGAATGGCTGTCCCCGCTGCTGGCCCTAAACCAGGCAAAACACCTATTAAAGTGCCCAAGACACAGCCGATGAAAGCATAAAGAAGGTTAATCGGTAAAGTGGCTACAGCGAAGCCTTGAATCCAACATTGTAATGCTTCCAAAATCCCTCCTTATAAACCTAAAATTCCCATTGGTAAAGGAACTTTTAGCCAATAGTAAAAAACATGGAAAACTCCAAAGCTGCCGATAAGGGCAAAAATTAAATTTATGACCAAAGAGCGCGCGCCCAAAAAGAAAGGCAGGAAAAATAGAAATAAGAAAAGCGAAATACGGAAGCCAAGGAATTCTATCAATCCGGTGCATATGGCCATAGCAATAAGGATAATCAAGATGCTTTTGGCGCCCATTTGGTTAGGCAGAGGCGAGCCAGAGCCATAGGGTGGGGCTTTGGAAAAAGTGGTTTGGAGAAAGAGCGCTAAAGACAGCACAATAACGATAAGGCTCAGCCAAAAAGGAAAGAAACCTGGCCCCGGCCCCAAGCGATCTTTATAGGGATAGGCAAAAGAGGAAACGAGCATGATAATACCTGTAATTATGGAGACTATACAAGCAATTTGCCATGCTTTTTTCATTATTATTATTTACTCTTGCTCAGTTTTCCTAAATCAAATATATTTTTATTTATCATTTCAGGAAAAAATGTCAAGAAAAAATCGCAGATCTCTGGAAATGCGTCTTTTTGGTCTCTCGCGCCAAAGCGGGGAGTCCAGCAATGCCTTGAAAATATTGGATTCATGCTTGCGAAGGAATGAAGAAATTACATCCCGAGGGACTTTTCGGTACTCTCAATTTATTGACCGGTGATGCCTAGCCAAGGCCGTGAGAATCGTAATCGGGAAAGTGGCTATTTATTTTGATGTTATCCCGCTATAAGACATGGCCAAGGCAGATAAATTATCGGGGCGTCGATCAGTTTTTAAATTCCGGCTTAATTTAGGCCTGCGGGAGAGAGGCTCGCCTCTATCCCGCAGGCCTGTTTCCTGCTGGCGAGAAATATTAAAACTGTTAGACGGTCAGATAAATTATTTATTGACAGAAATTTTTAATTGAATATATGATTATATATGCATTATATCATAAAAATTTATTTCAATTTCATAAGGCAGGGCTTAATTTATAAGGGAGTACCTCCAAGTAGTGGATATTAAAGGGAGCGAAAGGATCCTCCTTCCGTTACCTTTCGTGTTCAGGGAAAGCTGATCACGGTTTAGGCCGATCGCCTCGCCATAAATGCTTTAAAAGACGAAGAAGAAGCGGACAAAATTCTGGAATGGCTTCAGGGAGAGATTAATGAGGCATGGCTGAAGGCGCCAAAAGAATGGAGGATTATCCCCCTATGGGAGGGGGAGCTGCCATAGGGGCTATTTTGGGAGCCGGCTTAGTAGCCAAAGTAAAAGCCTCTACTTTAAAGGCCCTTTTTGGAATTCTATTTCTCTACGTATCGCTGAAATATATTTTGCGCTATTTTGGCATCGCTATTTAACGCATGATATTTAATTACGCAATTCTATTTCCTGATTAATTTAAAACTAATGTTAAAACTAATATTCTTTCATCCAAAATTAAAAATTAGTGGTTATGATCTGCCCTCCAAGGAACAAGGATGCGGTAGGTCATTAAAAAAAAAGGAGAATTAAAATGGCTCAAGAAGAAAAACATTGGCAAGAAGGAATGAAGACCCATGAGAACATTATTTTTTCCTGTTTTGGGGGACTTTCCAACACAGGCATCACCAGTGCTTTGGCCTGCATGGAAGCGGTAAAAGAGCTGGGCTTGGAAAAAGTAGCTATAGGTTGCCTTCCGTCCATACCCTTGAAGGTGGCACCTGTCATGGGAAAGACCAAAGCAGCAAAAAAGGTAATCACTGTGGATGGATGTCCCTTTGAGTGCAGCCGAAAAACAGTAGAAGCTGCTGGTTTTAAGATAACCAAAAGCCTCGTCTTAGTAAGGGATATTGGGATGAAGAAAAAAGCCCTTCATGAGGACATTGGGCAAAATATCAAGGGTTTGATGGAATATGTCTCGCAGGACGATGTGAAACGGGCCAAAGAACTTATCATTAAGGCTATCAACGAGGGCTAGACAGAGCAAAACGATTCCTGGGTAAGCTCAAAGAGCTAAATGAGCGTGCCTATTTGACAGGAGCGAGAGTTTCCCTTATCCATCCGGGGGGCCATGGGTGGGCCCAATTAAAGGAATTCGTGGAGCTGAGCATTTCCAGTGAAATGACGAATGGAGCCTAGCGGAGAGCTTCTGAGACCCGTAAGCGGACGAGGAAACACTTTAGACCTAATAACCGTATAGTAACCGCGGAAACTCTCAGAGTCATGGAAGCCAGAGACTCTTGAGAGGCGAAACGTGAGCTCTCAAGTTTGAGGTAAAAGGGAGCTTAAGAGAGGTAGATGCAATAGATGGAGGTTTGAAAAATGGGAGCAATGACGATTTATGCCCGGATTATAAGGGAGAAGTATACCCACATTATTATTGCCACCCTGGTGATTGCCGTAATAGTGGGGTTTTTCAGCTCCGGCCCTGGTTTTTTTATTCGCCAGTTTAATATTCCCCTGATCATTATTTTAATTGCGGCGATGAGCTTTACCATCACTTTCAGGGACTTGGGCATGGCCGCCAGGGATTGGAGAGGCACTTCTTTCGGGCTGATCCTGAACTTCCTTTTTGCCCCCTTTTTGTGCTGGCTCCTGGCCTTGCTGCTCCTATCTGGATATTTGGAGCTGGCTACGGGTCTGATCCTAATCGGCGTGGTCCCCTGTGCCGGGATGGCCATGATGTGGACCGGTCTCCTCAAGGGAAATGTCCCTCTGGCCATCGTGATTGAGGCCATCACCATGCTCCTGGCGCCCTTTGTCATTCCCCCTCTTATGTCCCTCTTTGCCGGCAAGTTCGTCGCCGTTGACCCTTGGGGGATGTTCCGGCAGCTTATGTACACCGTGCTGTTCCCAGTGCTGGGAGCCATTGCCCTAAGGGAACTTCTGGACAGGCGGGGGAATCTTCAGAGGCATCTCCCGCTAATGCCGGCCATATCCGCGACGATGGCTGTACTCCTCATGTTTATGGCCATCAACACGGCTATCCCGTCCATCCTGAAAAACATCGGGCTGATCGCACCTATGGTGGGATCCACCATTCTGGTTTTTCCCATTTTGTTCATCGTCGCCTATCTGGTAAGTGTTAACTTCTTCCCCAGGGGCACGAATATCGCCATTACGTACTCCTCGGGAATGAAGAACCTTCCGCTGGCCATTGGGATAGCGGCAATGAGTTTTAAAGGCTTAGAGACGCTGCCCATAGCGGTTGCCTTTGCCTTCCAGATGTTGACCGCGGTCACCTTCTATCAGCTATTTCGCCGGGCCATGACCCAGAGGGAACGGGGCTGATGCCGATAAGAGCGTGCATCCTGTAGCTTCTCTCAGCAGGAGGGGAGCGGGGGGGATGGTGCCCTTAGCATACCTTTCCTGGTGGGCGGAGTTCTGAACTAAGTTAAGAGGGTTGACGTTACGGTGGATCCTGTAATCGGTGCAGCAATATATAGGGAATACCTATCGGACAGGATTGTAAAGGAAATAATGATGTGTAAGGAGGGTCAAAATGAAGGTTACAATTGTAGTAAACGGCGGTTTGAAATCATGCTGCTCTACCTATCCCCTGGAGTACGTGCGTGAGGTGGTGGAAGGTTGGCTTAAGGGGATAAGTGAGGTTGAGGTGATTGATAAGCAACAGGGAAACTGGGTCCCAGGGGATTTAGCCTCGCTCGCGGAAAAATATTTCGGGCAGGAAATCTATCCGCTGGTTTACATCGGAGACACCTTGGCGACCATCGGCAATATTCCGGATGCAGACTCCCTGGTAGCAATGGCCACTAACCAAGCCGACTTTGGAGTGACCGAGAGAGATATTACGGAGGCCGCCAAGAAAACGGGTTACTGATTTAGGGGCCCGTAGGTTAAAAAAGGCAAAAGGGTTTGTGGGAAAATCTCCGATTTGGTCCCAAGAGCATTTATTGAGGGGATCGAGGGGTGTCTCGTTTAAGGGATAGAGGGGACTCCCATGTTGATACGACTGCAAAAACTTTCCAGAGGTATGGAATCGAACCTGATTCTGTTTATTATCTTTGCCATCATCGCCGGCGTAGCTTTCGGCTGGCTGTTCCCCAATCAAGCCAAAGGTCTGAAAGGGTACAGCACCGTGGCATTGTTCATAATGCTCTACCCGATGATGATCGGCCTGAGCATTGAACAGGTAGGCAAAGCCGCCGCCAACCTGAAGCTGCTCAGCCTTTCGATGATCTTCAACTTCGCTCTCTCGCCGCCTTTGGCCGCGGGCCTGGCTTATGTCTTTCTTCACAACCGCCCCGATTTCGCCGTCGGTCTGATCCTGACCGGTACGGTGCCCTGCGCGGGCATGGTCGCCGGGTGGACGGGCTACGCCAAGGGCAATATGGCCCTGGCGATGGTCATCGTGGCGCTCAGCCTGATCGTTAGCATCGTCATGATCCCCCTATGGATGCCCATCCTGGCTGGGGTTTATGTCCAATTGGATGCCTGGGCGATGTTCAAGGATATCTTGGTCGTGGTCGTTTTACCGCTCGTTCTCGGCGATCTGACCCGTCGCCTGATCCTTCGCTTAAAGGGAGCCGAAACATTCCAGCAGCTTAAACCAATCCTGCCGGGGCTGTCCATGTTGGGCATGTACACCATCGTTTTTATTTCCATGGGACTGGAAGCCAGCAACCTGGTCAAAAACCCCCAGTATTTTCTGATCGTTCTGATGCCGCTGGCCATCCTGTATGCGATCATGTTCACCAGCTCGGTGTTATTCTCGAAACTGGCAAAGTTTAGCTATGGAGACATGATTGCTTTCTCTTACGGTGTGGCGGGCAAGAATATCGCCATTGCCTTAGCGCTAGCCATCACTTTCTTTAGCCCCATGACCGTGCTCGTGCTGGCAATCAAGCCGATCATCCAAATAGCTTTTATGACGGCCTTTCTGCGCCTCTCGCCTTGGTTGCAGAGAAATTATTTTTTATCATCGCCTTAACTTGCCCGCCATTTCCGTTGCGGCTGCGTGGCCATTTGACGTAAGATTACAAATGAAGAATCGTTGGATTTCCTTATCGCGGAAGGCTAACCTTTGGGGCTAGGCTGATTGGGCCAGAGCCCACCCCTGACCCTAATCGCTAATCAAGCAGAGAGCTAAGAAGGGTTAAGGAGAGGGAGGTCAGATTTTCAGAAGAAGTGGCAAGAGTATATAATACCAGGAGGAGAAAAATGGCCGAAGACATATCTAAAATAATTGTCAGTGGGCGTACCGTGGGGATTATAGGCTTAAAAGAGATTTTGCAATCAGCCCAAGAAAAGAGGATGGTCAGCGAAGGGGAATTGGAAAAATTTCTGCTCGATGAAACCAAAAAGAAAAATTATATCCCCGCCAAGATGGAAGGAGAATATGCCCGCAGTCTGTTGCGGGAATTTAAGAAGTTTCGCGGCGATAAAATAGAAGATGAATTGTCTGTTTTGGAGGTGCGCGTGCTCGGTCCGGGCTGCCCGCTTTGTCAGAGAGTGGAGAAAGAAACTTTAGAGGCGCTGGCTGAATTGAATATGGAGGCTGATTTCAGTCATGTGCAAGACTTAAAAGAAATTGCCCAATATGGAGCGCGGGGTATAGTAGGCACGCCGGTTTTGCTAATTAATGGCCAAGTTAAATCTGTAGGCCGCGTTCCTTCCAAAGAGCAGATTAAAAAATGGTTATTGGAGGAAAAGAGGCAAATTAAAAACTAATGGAAGTGAACTTTAATCCCATAATTATTAGAATTGGTCCTCTACAATTGAGCTGGTATGGATTGATGTATGTTCTCGGCTTTTTGATTTCCTATTATCTTGTGCGCTGGCAGCTCAAGAAAAAAGATTTTGACCTTTCCCAACCAGAGGTGGATGACCTGTATTTTTATGCCATTATCGGCCTAATTGCTGGAGCCCGCATAGGTTATATCCTTTTTTATAATTTTAAAATGTATCTTGATCATCCCTTAGAAATACCTGCTTTTTGGCACGGAGGAATGTCCTTTCATGGCGGGTTAATAGGCGTGCTCACGGCTGGCATCTTTTTTTGTTGGAAGAATAAAAAGTCTTTTAGGCAAATTGCCGATTTGGTTATAGTCACCGTTCCGCCTGGTTTGGGCTTAGGGAGAATTGGCAATTTCATTAATGGGGAGCTCTATGGCCGGATAACCCAGGTTCCTTGGGGAATGATATTTCCCCGAGGTGGGCCGTTTCCTCGCCATCCGTCTCAATTGTATGAAAGTGCGCTGGAAGGGGGAATTCTTTTCTTGATCCTCTGGTTCCTGAAGGATAAGCGACTTCCGGCCGGCAGCCTCTTGGCGCTTTTTATCTTTTTATATGGCCTCTTTCGTTTTTCTGTTGAGTTCTGGCGCGAGCCGGATCCTCAACTGGGTTTTATTTTGGGCCCCTTCACCATGGGGCAGTTTCTTAGCTCCGGCATGATTGCGGTGGGCTTGTTTCTTTTTTTATATTTTAGAAAAGTCCGTTAAGCACTTGTCTCTTGGAGAGGCAAAGAAGAAGGCGGCAATTGATGCTTGCTTGAAATAAAAGAATATGGAAGAATATTTTTATCCCAGAGTAAAAATGATCATTTTAGCTTTCGCTCCTATGGGGAAGAGAGAATTAGGGCAGAGAATCAATAAGGACCATGGAGAAGTGAGTATTTAAAAAACTATTCTGGTAAAAAAATAAAGCGAGGCGTAATTGACCAAAAGACCAACCCGCTTTTGTAATTTCGTTTCTCTGGGGGCATCTCCCTGTTGCATTATTTTAGAGAGCATAAGTGATGGTGTTTTTACCATCGACGCTAACAAGTGCATCACTTCCTTTAATCGCGCTGCTGAAAAAATTACGGGATTCAAACAAGAAGAAACTATTGGGCAATATTGTTTTGATATTTTCCGGGCTGATATCTGCGCCCATAAATGCCCTTTAGATGAAACCCTGCGCAGCGGGCAGGCTAAGGTTAACTTGTCTGCTCGGATAATCACTAAAAGAGGAGATCAAAAAGCGATTAGCATTAGCACAGCGGTCCTGCGTGACAAAAAAGGGCAAGTCATCGGGGGCGTAGAAACATTTCGGGACCTCTCGGAAATAGAAGAATTAAGGAAACAAGTCAGCCGCCAATTCACTTATGAAGATATTGTGGGGCAGCAGGCGAAGATAAAAGAGGTTCTTTCTTCTCTGCCGGATATTGCCGAAAGTGAAAGTCCCGTTCTTATTGAAGGGCCGACCGGGTCGGGCAAAGAACTAATCGCGCGAGCAATCCATAATTTGAGTCCTCGTAAAGAAGGGCCTTTTATCGCCGTGAATTGTGCTGCCCTCCCGGAAACCCTTCTGGAATCTGAGTTATTCGGCTATGCCCGAGGCGCTTTTACGGGAGCTATAAGAAATAAGCCAGGGCGTTTTTTATTAGCCAATGGGGGAACAATTTTTCTTGATGAGATAGCCAATACATCCTTGGCTTTCCAGGCAGATCTATTGCGCGTCTTAGAAAGGGGGGAATTTACGCCTTTAGGGGAAACCAGGACTATTAAAGCTGACTTTAGGATTGTAGCTGCCACTAATGTGGTATTAAAAAAACTGGTTCAGGAAGGCAAGTTTCGCGATGATCTATATTATCGGCTGAATGTAATTAAAATTACCTTACCGCCGTTGGGCGAGAGAAGGGAAGATATTCCCCTTTTGATTGAGCATTTTATCCATAAGTTCAACGTTCTTAAAGGAAGAAATATTCAAGGGGTTAGTCCAGAGGTTCTTTCTTTTCTTAGGCGATATTCTTTTCCAGGAAATATCAGAGAATTAGAAAATATAATTGAATTCGCTTTTGTTAAATGCAAAGGACCAATTATTGAATTAAATCACTTACCTGAAGATTTATGGGCAGAGGAGGGAGGAAAACCCGATATCTTGGCGCGAAGCGAGCTTGAGGAAGCTCAGAAAATCCGGGCCATCTTAACTCAGTACCCCCATAATCGGAAAGAAGCTGCCCAGGCCTTAGGGATGAGCCGGGTCACTCTTTGGCGCAAAATGAAAAGATATGGCATGGCCGATCTCTTCGATGAAACATAAAATGAAACATTTCATTTTTTGAAACAAGCGCCTTCATTTTCTATTATTCACCTTTCACCCTTTAAATTTAAATCCCTTTGATATTTTTAGTAAAATTATTTTCGGAGAAAAGTTGGCCTGCTGGCATTGCATTTGCTTTTTTAAAACTACAAATTGTAAATAATGGAACAGATAGAGATAAAAGGATGAAAGTAGCCATTGCCTTGTATGGGAAAAGGATTTCGCCTCATTTTGGCAGTTCATCCCGAATGATGCTTTTAGATATTAGGAGAGGGATCATTCTGGAAAAGGCCCTAATTGAGATCGTGGGACAAAATTCTTGGGAGATGGCCCGGCGTTTGGTGGGATTAAAAGTCCACAGCCTTATTTGCGGGGGGATTCAAAGATATTGTAAAGAATGGTTGCTGAGCAAAGGGGTAAAGGTATTGGATAATAAAAGAGGTGAGGCTGAAGAATTTATAAAGAAAATGTTTGCTTCCAAAAAGAAAGAGGGCAAGGAAGCAGCCACGGGAAGCTCTAATTGATGAGCGAAGATTTTTTTGAATGAAGGCGTCCGGCCTAAGAAGGTAAAGATTAAGTAGGATGATTTTTAGATAAATTTGGAAAGGAGATAAGATAATGAGTTTGCTGGGGTATGGAGCGCTATTTATTTCTGGAATTCTTGCGGGCATCATTGGTGGTCTTTTGGGCACAGGAGGATGTGTCCTGATGATGCCGGTGGTCAGGTTTGGCTTCGATTTTTCTCCTGCTTTCGCTGTGGGCACGACGCTCACGGCGGTAGTCTTCACGGCAGCGGCAGGAGCAATCAAACATATAAAAATAGGAAATGTCGATAAAAATACCGCCCTCTGGGTAGGGTTTTTCGGGGTCATTGGGGTGATAATAGGGTCCTTAATATTTACATATCTTCTGCCCTATGGTGCGCTCATCGATTTAATTGTCGGTTTAGCCTTTATCTGGGCAGCGCTACGAATGCTTTATGAGGGCCTATTTATCAAAGGTCCAGCAACCGCTGAAGGGAAAACGGTGCCCGGAAGTGGCGGAGGGAAAGGATTGTTGGGCACAATCATTGGCTTCTTAACCGGCATCATTGGCTTGGGGGGAGGATACGCGCTGGTTCCCTCCTTTATCTATTTTCTCAAGTCTCCGGTGAAGATCGCCATCGGCACATCTATGGCTTCCTTTGTTTCCATGGCTATAGTAGGCAGTGCGTTCAAGATGTACCAGGGAGTTGTTAACATCCCGGCGGCTGTAATTATGGGGGTAGGTGCTGCTTTAGGAGCAATTTACGGCGCAGGCCTTGTGGCCAAAATAAAAGCGTCCACTTTAAAAACCCTTTTTGGCTTTTTATTTCTGTATGTTTCCCTGAAATATATCCTTCTGTATTTCGGGATTCATATTTGATCATCTGGGAAAAACCCCCCCACCGCCCTGTTGAGTAAGACTTTGGATTCGGGTTCTTGGCGAGGAAAACAAAGGAGAAAAAGCGATGGGAGAAAGATCGAAGATAGGGCTGGCCCTCGGCGGCGGAGGAGCCAGAGGCCTGGCTCATGTGGGCGTGCTAAAGGTACTGGAACGGCAGGGGATCCCTTTTGACCTAATCGTCGGCACGAGTATGGGGGCTATTATTGGGGCCGCCTACGCTATCGAACCTAATGCTGCCTTGCTGGAGAGGCGCGTACTCAATTTCTTCCAGCCAGAAAGGGGCCAAAACAGAAAGCTCAAACTTTTAGAGAAGCTGGATTGGCCCCACCCGGAGAAGTCTGACCTTTTCCGCCAGTTCATGGAATTTATCGGGAAGGAAATAGCGCTAAACCTAATTTTAGTCAGAAAGGCGCTTTTTTCTGAAAAAGATTTGCGGAGACTTTTGCGGGCCATCCTTCCTGAAATTGACTTAAGGGATACCAAAATTCCTTTTTTTGCTGCGGCTGTGGATTTAATTTCCGGGAGGAAAATCATTCTTGATCGCGGATCAATCATTAATGCGGTAATGGCCAGTTGTGCGGTTCCTGGTTTTATGCCTCCCATTCCTTTGGATGGCATGATCTTGGTTGATGGCGGAGTGATTGAAGCACTTCCTTGCCTAGCCGCCAGGGAAAAAGGGGCAGAATTTGTGATTGGGGTGGATGTGGGACTATGTATATGTAATCCTCCAGTTATTGGAGACGGTCTTGATGAAATCCAAAGGGTGATGGAGATTATGTGTTTTTACCTTAATCAGGTTCATTTAGAAAATGCTGACATAATCATTCAACCTAAGGTAAAGGATAGCCGTTGGGCCGATTTCTCCAAACATAAAGAACTTATTCAGGAAGGGGAGAGAGCTGCAGAAGCGAAGATGAAAGAGATTCACCAGATATTAATTCGCGGTCGTGAAATAGGCTTGTGGCGCCGATTTAAAGGAATTTTTGCCGGACATCTCAAGAAGGAGGTTAATTCATGAAGCTTCCGCAAATTGGTTTGCTGATTTGTAACAGTGGCAGTTCAAATTCTGGGGCTTTGACAGGAGCGGCGGCCTTAGAATTGATAAAAGAATTAGGCGGCGACCGGGTGGGAATTTGTTCCCTGCCGGCTTTAGTGCATGAGATTCCCAGACAGGTGGCCACGGCAAGGAACCTCAAGCATCTGATCGTCATTGACGGCTGCCGCAATGCCTGCGCCAAAAAGGTGGCCGAGAAATTGTCTCTTTTTGCCGGAAGATATTTGAACCTGGAGGACGACTTAAAAATAGGGAAATTGGGCCCCTTCAGCACCTTTCAGTATTCGGTTGAAGACGTCCAGAAGGTCAAGGAAGCGATCCGGGCGCGAATAGGAGAATTGGTCTGATAGACAGGCGGATGGCAACATGGAAAAAGAGATTTCTAGCCGCATTTTAAAAGGTATCCCAGCTTCTCCGGGGATTGTTATGGGTAAAGTGTGTGTTTTGCAAGATATACTTTACTTTGTGGAGAAGCGGAGCATAGAGGAAAACATCGCCGAATCAGAAGTCAGTCGGTTAATGCAGGCCGTGCGGCAAGTAAAGGATGAGCTCATTCAAGATCAATTCTGGGTCTTGAAGGAAATCGGGAAAAAAGAAGCCGAGATCTTTTTGGCGCAAGTGGCTATCCTGGAAGATCCTTATTTCATCTCCAAAATTATTCACGATATTAGAGAGGAAGGGATCAATGCCGAAGCGGCAGTTATGAAACAAGTCGAGGAGTTTGGGAAAATTTTTGCCAAAATGGGAAACTCCTATTTCAAATCCAAGGCCCAAGATATTCGCGATATTGGCCGGAGAGTAGTTAAAAAATTAATGCCGCGGCCAACCTTTCTCGGTGAGGCAACTGAGCCTGCTATTATGGTAGCTTCTGAGCTTACCCCCTCAGATACGGTCCGTCTTGATCGAGAAAAAGTTTTGGCTTTTGCTACAGAAGTAGGGGGTAAAGAATCCCATGCGGCCATCTTGGCTCGTTCTTTTGGAATTCCCGCGGTTGTCGGTTTGGAGGGATTATTAGGGAAGGTGAAAAAAGGAGACTTCCTCGTCGTAGATGGGGATATGGGTATGGTGGTTATTAATCCCCCGGAGGAGGTAATTCTAAATTATCAGGAACTTCAAAAGAGAAGAGAATCATATCGAGCTGGCTTACAGAAGTTGATTCCCTTTCCTGCGGAAACCTTGGATGGGCACCAGGTGCGTTTATGGGCGAATATCGGCAGTATTGTTGATTTAGAGTATGCCATGCTTTTTGAAGCACACGGGATTGGCCTATTCCGGACAGAGCTTCCCTTTTTGGTCTGGCGGCGATTTCTTTCTGAAGAAGAACAATTTACTCTTTATCAGAAAGTGGTAATTCGGGCTACAGGTCGAGAGGTGACTATTCGCACTTTGGATTTCGGTGGGGATAAATTTTTTGAGGATGGACGAAGTTTGGCAGAGAAGAATCCATTTTTAGGATATCGGTCCATTAGAGTCTTTTTAAGGGAGAAGGAGCTCTTTCGGCAGCAGTTGCGGGCTATCTTGCGGGCTAGTGCTTATGGGCGGATCAAAGTTCTTTTTCCCATGGTTTCTTGTCTGGAAGAGGTTAGACAAATTAGAGAATTATGGGAGCTGACTCAAGGAGAGTTGCATGATCAAGGGATAACTTTTGATGAAAAAATACCTTTGGGCATCATGGTGGAAGTTCCTTCCGTAGCGATTTTAGCAGATGAGTTGATAAGAGAGGTGGATTTTTTAAGTATCGGAACTAATGATTTGGTTCAGTACACTTTAGCGGTAGATCGGGAGAACGATTTGGTAAATAATCTTTATCAACCTCTTCATCCCGCAGTATTACGTTTGATTCGCCGAGTTATCTTAGCCGGCCAGAGAGCTGAGAAACCTGTCACCCTATGCGGGGAGATGGCGGGAAACCCTCAATATATTCCGCTTTTGATAGGTTTGGGGCTGGATGATTTAAGTATGAATCCGGTGGCTCTTCTGGAAGCAAAGAAGGCTGTGCGGTCCATGGAGTATGGGCAATGGGAAGGAATAGCTCAAAGGGCGCTGCAGCTTTCCTCCGCAGAGGACATAAATAAACTTCTGAACCAATTTTTACCGTTCCCATAGGCAGTTTCGCTTAAGCGATGGAGGGATCAAAAGGAGTCATGGAAAAAATTCTCTGCGTTGATGATGACCCAAATCTTCTTCTCCTTTATCAAGAAGAACTCTCAGAAGAAGGGTATCACCTTATAATCGCGCGGAACAGTCGTCAGGCTTTAGAAAAATTTGAGGCCGAGTCTCCGCAATTGGTAATCTTGGATATGCACATGCCTAATATGGAGGGTCTAAAAACGCTTAAAGCACTTTTAGAGCGAAATAAAAGTCTTCCAATAATTTTAAACACGGCCTACCCCGTTGATTTAAAAAACATTCTGAGCTGGGGAATAGTAAGCTATGTCATTAAATCATCAGACTTGACCGAGTTAAAGGCTAAAATAAAAGAGGCTATAGCTTTAATTAAGAAAGATAAATAAGGATTTGGGTGAGTTTAACCGCATGGATGATTTTAAAGAAAAAAGTGTTAACCTTTCTCGTTATGGTGAGGATCTTTTGGAAATCGCCCGTCTGGTAAGTTGGTGTACGGATAAAGATTATCTTTTCCAAACTTGCCTTGAACATCTTAGCCGAAGACTGGGCCAAAGGGCGAGGTGCGTATTGTTAGAGGGAGATGAACTGAAAATGCATTGCTGGGTGGGCAAATATGATTGCCCCATAGACAGGGTTCCAGTATGCCGGGAAAGCATTGTTTGGAAAGTTGTGGAAAACGGTAGGCCTATAAATATAAAGGATGCGCGCGAGGCGGAAGGATATAAACATACTCTCCTTGAGGAAGTAAAGATAAAGGCCATTATTCCCTTATGGTATATAGACCCGCTGACTCAGGAGGAGAAGAAAGTTGGCGCTTTAATTGTTGATTGCGGCAAAGGGGGCGGGCCTGTTTCCGATGAAGATTTTGAGTATCTAAAGGTAGTGGGAGAACTAATCGGGGCGGCTGCTGGGAAGGCTTACTTGGTTAACCAGCTTATTGAATTTTATCGGAGACGAGAGGCTATACTCAAAGAGACTGCCCACAATTTTCGCAATAGAATTGCGGCCCTGGGCGGCCTTGCCACCCGTCTGGCTCGCCAAAGCCAAGGTACATCTTTCCCGAAAGAGGTACGAGCTATTTTTGAGGAAGTTCAGGCCTTAGAAGCTCATTTAGAAAGGTTTGAAAAATATATGGGGGTCGAGTAACAAATCCTTCCCATTAAGTCTCCATCAAGATTTATTAAAGGTGAGAGACCTAAGCATAATTGCCGGTTTAATAAAGGAGGTTGCCCATGGAAGAGATGGAAAAAGGGCGGCAAAAAAGTATCGGGCGTTGGTTGCAGAAAAAAGCCCTGGATCTGTTGCCACCCCTGGTAGAAAAAGTCTTACGGAGCGATACGCTGCAAGGAGTATTATTAGATCAATTGGAGAAAAGGATAATAAGAGAGCTTTGGGCTCTGGCCGATCCGAGCAAACCTCAAAGAGTGCATAAAGATCAAGAGGATATGGTTTGGGCCTTTATGCAATCTTTCCGTCGGGCGGTGGAAAGGCATCAACTTTCCCGGGAGACTTTACAGGGGCTTTTGCGGAACCTTTTATTGCTGGCAATTATGCGCCACCGGGAGGATTTACAAGAGGCGGAGAAGAAGTTTGCTGCGCAGCATGAAGGGCAGGAGCCGCCTCGTTTTTTAGTAATCAGCCCTACCAAGGCCTGTAATTTGCGTTGTCAAGGGTGTTATGCCAGCGCTTCTTCGGGGCCGGGCCAACCCTTTTTGTCTTGGGAGTTTTTGGAGCGGATCATTTCCGAGGCGAAGAGTCTTTGGGGTATCAGATTTTTTACCATTTCTGGAGGAGAACCTCTACTTTACCGGGCAGCAGGGAAGGGAATTTTGGACTTGGCGGCTAAACATGGGGATTGCTTTTTCCTGATGTTTACCAATGGTACTCTAATTGATGCTGAAACACCCGCGCGTTTGGCTGAGATGGGAAATTTAATACCTGCTATATCGGTTGACGGTTTTGAGAAAAGGACGGATGAACGGCGGGGCCGGGGAGTTTTTCAACGTATTTTGAAGGCTATGGCAGCTTTGCGGCAAGCTAAAGCTGCTTTTGGTATATCTTTGACGGCTACGCGGTGGAATGCCGATGAGTTACTCAGCGAAGAATTTATAGATTTTTTCTTTGAAAGGCAACAAGCGATTTTTGGATGGATTTTTCAGTATATGCCCATCGGTTATGCTTACGATCCGCAGCTAATGGTTACACCTGCGCAAAGGTTATGGATGTGGCGTCGTACCTGGCAGATCATTAGGGAAAAGAAGATCATGTTGGCTGATTTTTGGAATTGCGGCACGGTTAGTAATGGTTGTATAGCGGCAGGTCGAAGCGGCGGTGGGGGATATTTATATATTAATTGGCATGGTCAGGTTATGCCCTGCGTCTTTGTTCCTTATTCTGCGGGTAATTTGTTTGAGATTTATGCTCGGGGAGGCAATCTGGATAATATATGGGATGCCCCCTATTTTCGGGCCATCCGTGATTGGCAATGGGATTATGCTTTAGGGAAGGAAAGACCAGAGGAATGCGGTAATTGGCTAACTCCTTGCTCGCTGCGGGATCATTATGAAAATGGACGAAAGCTAATCGAGACTTATCAGCCGGAGCCTGAAGATGAAGCAGCAGCCGCGATCTTGAAGGATGAGGCATATGCCCGGGCCATGTTAGAGTATGATGCTCAACTTTACAAGCTTTTTGATCCCATATGGAAGCAGGAATACGTGGTTCTTTCATAACCCCACCTACCTTCTCTTAGTTTAAGGGGGCTAAGGAGGGGTTAGTTACCCGCTTTTCTAAAGAGAGGCCGCGGAAGATTATCTCCATCCCCATTTTCTAAAAAAGGGTAAGGGGAGGAGAGCACAAAGATGGGCGCAGATTTGCTGGATGGAAATGATTCTTTGGGTATTTGCCTCACAGTTAAAAAATATTATAGAATAATAAATAGATAAACTCTCTTTAGCCGCCGATTAAACTAACCCAAAGCCTATATTCGCCCAATTTGAGAAATAAATGAGGGGGTGAGCGAGATGAAGTCCTCGATTGATTTTCTCGAAAAGAATGGTGGGCGAAGCAGGAGAGATCCAGGAGTTGCCGGCAAGCCGCATATCATCGAAAAAATTTTGGCAAATCCTTTAACCAAATTCTTTCTTAAAGAACTGACCAAGCAAAACTTTAACCATGAATGTGCATTAGCCCATATATTTAATGCCTACATTAACGGGCGATTATCTTTCGGTGAGCATATAAAATATCTTTTCCCTTTAATTTTTATCGGCCTCCTGCGCTTATTAGCCAAGGCCGACAAAGATGCGGTGATTAAAGAAATCTTGGGGTATCCGCCGCGGGCGCGGGCTTTAATCAACACGGCCCGTAGTATTGGTACTTATGGCTTAACCCGACCGCAAATTTTTTATGCCCCCCTGATGGTTGTATGGAATTTTACGCAAGCTTGCAATTTGCGGTGTCGCCATTGTTATCAAGATGCTGGACGGGCTCTGCCAGATGAGCTCACTCTCTCCGAACAATTGGACATAGTTGAGCAGTTGATAGATTTGGATGTAGCTATTTTAGCCTTTTCAGGAGGAGAACCTCTGCTTTCCCCTAATTTATTACCAGTAGCTAAGCGAGCTCATGCAGGGGGGATGTATGTCACTATAGCTACTAATGGAACTTTACTGACCAAAGAGATGGTGCGTAGACTTGTTGATCATGGTGTGGAATATGTAGAAATTAGTCTGGATAGTGTGCATCCAGAGAAGCATAATGCTTTTCGAGGGGTTAATTGTTGGGCAAAGGTAGTGGAAGGAATTCAGAATGCTGTAGCCCAAGAGGGTTTGCGGGTAGGGATGGCCACTACTATTACCCGCTCCAATATAGGAGAATTAGAAGATTTGATAGCTTTCGCCAAGGAATTAGGTATAGATTGTTTTAACGCCTTTAACTTTATTCCCACTGGCCGGGGACGAAAGATAGTTGATCAAGATATTACTCCTGAGCAGAGGGAACAAATGTTACGGATCCTCTGGCGACATCTGCAAGAAGAAAAAATTGAGATTTGGAGTACAGCTCCGCAATTGGCTAGAGCCTGCTTAATGTATTCTTTGCCCCAGGGAGTTTATGCCACTGGCCATGCGGGACAAGGAGCAGGGGAGGGGGCGCGCACTATTGCCAAATATGTTGGGGGATGTGGCGCTGGGCGTTGTTATTGTGCTATCCAACCTAATGGTTTAGTCACTCCTTGCGTTTATATTCCTTTAGCTATTGGAAATTTACGCGAAGAGAAGTTTATTAAAATTTGGCAGGATTCTCCGGTTGGCCAAATTCTTCGCGAGCGTGCCCTTTTTTCGCCCAATTGTGGGGTTTGCGCTTACCGGAATTATTGCGGCGGTTGTCGGGCACGGGCTTACGGGTATTTTCAAGACCTACGCGAGGCTGATCCTGGTTGTGTATTCAATCAAGAGAAATGGTTAAAGCTGCAAGAGGAGGAATATGAGGATTATCTTGCCTTAGGCCGAATACAGGCAGGGGTAGGGGCTTCAGGGTTCGACTTGGCCTGCACTTCTGGCAGTCGAGATGAAGGCAGTTTCTCTCTTGGAGCCAGATCGTGAAATGGAAATTATAAAGCCGCGGCCCATATTAGCAGCGATAAGTTTTATTTATGGCGGCCAATATGTTTTGCTCACGCCTAAATTTTTTTAAGAAAAGGGATTTCTCTCACAGAGCTCGCCGAGCGCGCAGAGAAAGATATTAATCAAATTATTAAAGAATAAATTTTTCCTCTGCGGTCTCTGTGGCTAATATTAATAAAATAATTCTCTGCGCTCTGAACGCGCTCGGCGGTGTATTATAATCCCTCCTCACCTCCCTTTAGAAAAGGGAGGATAAACTCCCCTCTTTTTTAAAGAGGGGATGGGGGAGATTATAGGACCCAGATGAACGCAGATTTTCAGGATTAAAATTCTATTTATCTCCTCGATCCTTTACTACATACTTGCAAACCCTTTAAATTTTATTAAGAAAAAAAGATTACTCTCACAGAGCTCACAGAGCACTCAGAGAAATAAATAAAATTATTAATAAATTTTTTACTCTGTGTTCTCTGTGGGCTCTGCGAGAGATAAATTTTTGGTTGCGGCTTTGCTGCGTGTGCTCTGAGTCCTCTGTGGCTTATAACCAAAAATTTCTTTGCGTTCTCGGCGTTCTTGGCGGTGAAACATTTCCGCATGTGTGGCCGGCCGCATACGGCAAGGGACAAGCCCTTGGCCTTTGCCATACTCCGATGCCTAATTCCTTATAAAAAAACTTATACCAAAATGTCTACGTGCCGCAGAAGATATTATTTGCAAATTTGCCGCCTTAAAAAATCAAAGGTTTCGGCTTTCCGCGAGAAATTTTCAGAAAAAATGTAATCCCTCACTGAAGGGTGGGTTACATATAAAAAAATTATTTCTTGTCATTTCGTAGGGCCAGTCTTTATGGCTGGCCAAATTCGCTAATGGTTTGCCTCACCAATCTAATCTTTTGTCTATCTCAAAATTTTGTAACTCCCCCTTTGCCCATCTCCCCCTCTTAAACTAAGCGGGGGAAAAAGGGGGAGTTATAAGAAATCCACCCTTTAGTAAGGCATTATAGAAAAATGAAAATAATGCTTGCAAAATATGAATAAATATTTTATGATGTGAATCTGAGTTCATAATAATGCGCTGAAAAAAGGATGAGCAAAAATTCTATGACTGGCCAAAAAATAGGTAGGCGGGAAAGGGAATTGCTTTTGCGCCGGGAATTGATCCTAAATGCAGCCCTGGAACTATTTTCCCAGAAGGGCTACCACAATGTTTCCATGCAGGAAGTCGCCGAAAAAGCCGAATTTGCCGTAGGCACATTATATAAATTTTTTAAAGACAAAGAAGACCTATATAGGGCTTTAATAATGGATCAAGCCGATAGGTTTCATGAGGCGGTTACTAAAGCCATTGCTGAGCCAGATGATGAGATAGAAAAATTGCGTAATTATGTCCGCGCTAAAGGAGAGGTTTTCCGGTCCAATGTCTCGGTGGTCCGTCTTTATTTTGCGGAAACCAGGGGAGCAGGCTTTAATATAAGAGTTGGCCTGGAACAAAAAATTAAGGAGCGCTACCAAAAGTTTATCGATTCCCTGAGCTTGATTTTTGAAAAAGGAATGAGGAGGAAGCGTTTCCAAAGAATCGCTGATCCCTATCATCTGGCTATCGCGCTGGATAGTCTTACCAATGCTTTTCTTTATCTCTGGCTGGAAGATCCCCAAACTCATCCGTATCCAGAGGATCCTGATGTAATTTTAAACATTCTCTTTAAAGGCCTGCTCCATAAAAGATGAAATGCTCGAGCAAGGCTGAAGAAGATAAAAATTCAGGGGAGAGAATTAATGACCAATATTAAATTAATTTTCCTTATCCTAATCATTAGTGGCAGCATTTTATTAGAAGGTTGCGAGCGCCAGCAAACAATGCCGCCTCCACCAATTCCGGAGGTGGGAGTTATTACCATTAAAGCTGAGCCTGTTTTGCTTACTACTGAGCTACCCGGACGGACGGTAGCTTACTTAAGCGCCGAGATTCGTCCCCAAGCAAGTGGTTTAATCCAAAAAAGATTATTTACCGAAGGAACGGATGTACAGGAGGGGGAGGTTCTTTACGAGATTGATCCTATTCCATTCCAGGCCGCGGTGGAACAGGCCGAAGCTAACTTAGCGGCCGCGCGTAGGGCCGCTGATCGCGCCCGAGCCGGCTGGCAAGCCAGTATAGCCGGCGTGGCGCGGCAAAAGGCTACTTTGGAATTGGCCAAGATAAATTTGCAACGCCTGGAGGAGTTGGTCAAGGAAAGAGCTGTTTCAGTCAGCCAACGCGATCAAGCCGCCACTGATCTTGAAGTCGCCCAGGCTATGCTCAAGGCTGCTGAAGCCCAAGTGGAAAGCGATCGACAAGCAGTGGCCGCGGCCGAAGCAGCCATAAAGCAAGCGGAAGCGGCCTTGAAGACGGCGCGGATCAATCTTGGATATACGCAGATTACAGCGCCTATATCTGGCCGGATCGGCAAATCTAACGTGACCGTTGGGGCTTTGGTTACGGCGCACCAACCTTTACCTTTAACCACCATTCAAAAATTAGATCCCATTTATGTGGATGTTTCTCAATCTACAGCGGAATTGCTTCGTTTGCAGGAGCGTTTGCGCGCCGGACGTCTTACCTTAGAAGGGAAGAGCCAAAATAAAGTGAAGATTATTATGGAAAACGGAGAAACCTACCGATGGGAGGGAGATCTTCAATTTCGCGATATAACTGTAGATCCAACAACGGGAAGCGTTACTTTGCGCATTATTGTTCCCAACCCCCAAAGTATTTTAATGCCGGGCATGTTCGTGCGGGCGGTGGTCAAAGAAGGCATCAGCAGACAAGCCATCTTAGTTCCTCAACAGGCGGTCTCTCGGGACCCTAAAGGAAATCCCTATGTTTTGACGGTAAACGGGGAAGGAAAAGTGAATTTGCGGATGATTACGGTAGATCGTCCTCTGGGTGATAAATGGCTCGTTTCCTCTGGATTAGTTGCCGGCGAGAAGGTAATTATCGAAGGGCTCTTGAAGGCGCGGCCGGGGGCCGCAGTGCGCGCCGTCCTTTTAGATGAAGGGGCCCTATCTAAGAAAACTAAAACAAATTAACGGAGGCGCGCATGTTATCCAGATTTTTTCTTAATCGACCAGTTTTCGCTTGGGTCATCGCCATCATCATCATGGCTGCGGGGGCATTGGCTATCTATAATTTACCCATCTCGCAATATCCCCCGATTGCCCCGCCTTCGATTTATATAATGGCTTTTTATCCAGGCGCTTCTGCCGAAACAGTAGAAAACAGCGTTACCCAGATAATCGAACAGAAAATGACTGGTCTGGATAAGATGATTTATCTTTCGGCCACCAGCGACTCATCTGGAACTTCCCGAGTGGAACTAACCTTTGCTCCGGGAACTGACCCAGATCTGGCTTGGGCCAAGGTGCAGAACAAACTCCAGTTGGCTATGGCCAGCCTTCCGGAAGTAGTCCAGCGCCAGGGCATCACCGTGGGCAAGGCTACGCGCAATTATTTAATGATCGTCGGCTTGATTTCGGAAGATGAGAGCATGGATGGAAATGACTTGCGCGATTATGCCCAATCCAACCTGGAAAAAGTCTTGGCCCGCGTGCCTGGCGTAGGCGAGGTCGAAGTCTTTGGCAGCCAATATGCCATGCGCATCTGGTTAAATCCCGAAAAGTTGACCGCCTATCAGTTAACTGCTGAAGAAGTTATGGGGGCAATTCGGACATATAATGTAGAGGTTTCTGCTGGTCAATTTGGCGGAGCGCCAGCAGTTCCCGGGCAACGCCTGAATGCTACTATAACTATGCAAAGTATGCTTAAAACCCCTGAGGAATTCGCGGCCATTCCACTAAAGATTAACTCAGATGGCTCCATTGTGCGAATAAAAGATGTAGGCCGGACGGAATTGGGCACGGAATTTTATGATGTGCAGGCATTTTTTAATGGTAAGCCCTCCGCTGGATTAGCAATCCGCATGGCGGCGGGAGCAAATGCTTTAGACACCGCTGACGCTGTCCGGAAAAAAATGGCTGAAATGAGCCGTTACTTCCCCCCGGGAATGAAGGTGGTTTACCCTTTTGACACTACCCCCTTCGTCAAAGTAGCCATCAATGAAGTGGTCAAGACTCTGTTCGAGGCGATTTTCTTAGTTTTCTTAGTGATGTGGCTTTTTCTGGGGAGCATAAGAGCTACTTTGATTCCCACCATCGCCGTGCCCGTAGTCATCTTGGGCACATTTGCTGTTTTAGGCGCTTTTGGTTTCTCCATTAATATGCTTACGATGTTCGCCATGGTCTTGGCCATCGGCTTGTTGGTGGATGATGCTATAGTAGTAGTGGAAAATGTGGAGAGGATCATGAGCGAAGAAGGTCTTTCGCCCCGCGAGGCTACGGCCAAGTCCATGGATCAGATTACCAGTGCTTTAATGGGCATTGGGTTAGTACTTGCGGCGGTTTTCGGGCCCATGGCTTTTTTCGGTGGGTCCACTGGGGTCATTTATCGGCAGTTCTCTTTGACGATAGCTTCGGCCATGCTTCTTTCAGTAGCCGTAGCTTTAATCTTAACCCCGGTTCTTTGCGCCTCTCTGCTTAAGCCGGTGCGCGCAGGTCATGAGCCGGCGGAAAACTCCATCTCCCTTTTGCGTCCTTTTTTCTTATGGTTTGAGCGTTCCTTCTTCCGCTTCCGGGATTTTTATGTCCGCTTAGTGGGGCATTCCCTTTCCCGGAAGTTGAGTTATGTCTTTATCTTTTTAGTGATAGTTGTTCTAATGGGCTATCTTTTTATGAGGATGCCTACCAGTTATCTTCCCGATGAAGATCAAGGTACCTTGTTAGCGCAGATTCTCATGCCCACCGGAGCTACTTTGGAACAGACGCAGGAAGTGGCCGATGAAATCCAGCGCTACTTTCAGGAAAAAGAAAAAGAGGCCGTCGCCTCCTGCATGACCATCGTGGGTGTTGGCTTTTCAGGAAGAGGACAAAATAATGGCATGGTATTCGTCAGGTTGAAAGATTGGCACCTGCGGGATCGTCCAGATTTAAGGGCCAAGGCCATTGGCGGAAGAGCTATGGCCGCTCTATCGCGAATAAGGAAAGCCATAGTTTTTGTCTTTCCCCCGCCACCGATAGTAGAATTAGGTAATGCGCGTGGTTTTGACCTGCAGTTGTTGGATCGGGGCGGTTTGGGCCACGAGGCTTTAATGATGGCCCGCAATCAACTTTTGGGTATGGCCGCCCAAGATCGCCGATTGACGGCCGTAAGGCCCAACGGTATGGAAGATGTGCCGGAATACCGCATCGAAGTTGATTGGGAAAAGGCTGGCGCTTTAGGTATTCCCATTTCTTCGATTCATAATAATATTTCAGCTACTTTTGGCAGCGCTTACGTAAATAATTTTATCCAAGGTGGACGGGTGAAACGGGTCTTCGTTCAGGCGGATGCCCCTCACCGCATGTTGCCCACAGATTTAGAAAAGATTTATGTCCGCAATACAGCAGGTAAGATGGTGCCCTATTCTTCTTTTGCTTCCGGACGCTGGATTTATGGTTCGCCACGCCTGGAGCGCTATAATGGATTTCCGGCGCTGAATATTTGGGGAGAGCCAGCCCCGGGAAGAAGTTCGGGAGAGGCTATGCAGGCCATGGAAGAGATTATTGCTAAGCTCCCCCGGGGGATCGGATTCGAATGGACGGGCATCTCCTATCAGGAGCGCATGGCTAAGGCCCAAGCCCCAATCTTATACGCTTTTTCCGTATTTGTAATCTTTCTCTGCTTGGCGGCCCTTTATGAAAGCTGGCCTATTCCTATTTCCATTCTCCTGACTTTGCCTTTAGGAGCTATTGGGGGAGTGATCGCTTCCAGCTTACGGGGAATGCCCAATGACGTTTATTTTCAAATCGGCCTTTTGACCACTTTGGGTCTGAGCACTAAAAATGCCATCTTGATCGTCCAGTTTGCCAAAGCCAAGCTGGCAGAAGGAATGGGAGTAAATGAAGCTGCTTTACAGGGTACGAAATTACGTTTTCGGCCCATCATCATGACTTCGTTGGCTTTTGGCTTCGGTGTTCTTCCTCTGGCCTTGAATACCGGAGCAGGTGCCGGAGCGATGAACGCCATAGGTACGTCAGTGTTTGGCGGGATGGTTACTGGTACTTTCTTGGTTACATTGTTTACTCCCCTCTTTTATGTAGTGATTGAAAGGACTTTAGGTAAAAGCAAAAAGAGGGAAACGGTGCAGACTAATTCTTGGCCGGAATAAGGAGAAGGTTAAAATGAACGGGAAATTTTTTCTCCTGATTTTTACTATAGCCATTTTATTGATGAATGGATGCACTCTAAGTCCTAAATATGAAAAACCGCCAGCTCCGATTCCGGAAGAGTGGCCGAAAGGGGCAGCTTACCAGGAAACTATCGGTCCAACTCCACCAGAAATAAAGTGGCCAGATTTTATCGCTGATGAAAAATTAAAAAAGATCATAGAACAAGCTTTGCGCAACAATCGTGATTTGCGCTTGGCCGCTTTGCAAGTGCAGAAAGTTAGAGCTCTTTATAATATTCAACGCGCCGAGCTTTATCCAACAGTCAGCGCGTCCGGCACGGGAAGTGTGCAAAGGGTACCGGCTGATCTTTCTCCAAAAGGGCACGAGATGACTGCCGAACAATACAGCATAAATTTAGGAATAAGTTCTTGGGAAATAGATTTCTTTGGTCGCCTGCAGAGTTTAAAAGACCAGGCCTTAGAAGAGTATTTGGCTACGGAACAAGCCCGCCGGAGTGCCCAAATCTCGCTCATTTCTGCTGTGGCCACTGCTTATCTCGCCCTGGCTGCTGACCGGGAAAATTTAAAAATTGCCGAGTCTACCTTAGCGACGCAGCAGGATGTTTATAATTTGATTAGGCGGCGTTATGAAGTGGGCATTGCCTCGGAGTTGGAATTACAGCAGGCGCAAACCCAATTAGAGGCGGCGCGAGGGGAGGTTGCCCGCTATACCCAATTGGTGGCTCAGGATGAAAATGCTTTGCACCTTCTGGTGGGTTCACCCCTGCCTAAAGAACTTTTACCAGAGGAGTTGAGTAGGATTAGCCCACCAACGGAAGTTTCTGCTGGTTTACCTTCGGAGGTTTTACTGCGGCGGCCGGACATTCTGGCTGCTGAGCATAGACTCAAAGGGGTCAATGCTTTTATCGGTGCGGCCCGAGCAGCCTTTTTCCCGCGTATTGCTTTGACGACTTCCGTAGGGACGGCCAGTAGCGAGCTTTCGGGTCTCTTTAAGTCCGGCTCGGGCACTTGGAGTTTCCTTCCCCAAATTATCATGCCCATTTTTGACGCGCGTACCTGGGCTGCTTATGAAGCTAGCCAAGTAGAAAGGGAGATCGCTTTGACCCAGTATGAGAAAACAATTCAGGTAGCTTTTAAAGAAGTCGCGGATGCCTTGGCGGTGAAAGGGACCATAGAGGAACGGATTTCCGCCCAGGAATCTTTAGTAAAAGCCCTCCAGGAAACTTATCGGCTGGCCAATTTGCGGTATATGAGGGGGATTGATAGCTATTTGGGCGTCCTCGATGCCCAGCGCGCGCTCTATGCCGCCCAGCAGGGACTGGTCGCTCTCCGCCTGGCCAAAGTAGCTAACCAGGTAAAGCTTTATGCCGTATTGGGAGGGGGAGGGGATTAAAAGATGATAATAAGGAACAGCCGCAACGAGGCCCCAAATGGGCAACCATTAAAACCAGATCCCTCTCCTCATGACTTGGCCATAGAAGAGAAGGATCGGACAAGGATGAGTAGAGCATTAGATGATTAAAAGTTGAGAATACTACGTTCCAGACAGAATATTTTGATCATGGAAATTGAAAGACCCAGAGAGGATTTTTTGGGCCGCAGCTAACTTTTCTCCAAAAGGATCTTGGCGGAAATTCCTTAACCATTGGCGCATGATCAGCCATCCACCAAATCTGGTAGTGTGATTGACCCAACTCCGGTACCATTTTTCCCATCCCCGCTTTAAATTGGGCAAATAAAAGAAAAGAATTGGAAACCAGAGAATGCTCAAACCAATTTGAAACATGTGGCGCAGCCGGTAATAGCGCCCCATGATTTTGATAAGGGAACTTTGCATTTCTTCAGGAGTCATAGGAGGGTCGGGTAGGAAAAGAGGAAAATTGCCATCATAATATTCCCAGCCTACATACTCACGGGGAAAGATGCGCTTTTGTCTCAGCAACCTTTGGGTTAATTCCGTTCCGGGCAGCGGAGCAGGGAGTAATACTTGCACGGAATGCAGGCGAGCTTGATTAATAAACCTTTTGAATCTCTTGATACGTTCTGGAGCTGACATGGTGAACTCAATTCCTTCTGGCATGGGGTAGCCGAAAATGAACATGCCATGAACAAGAAAGCCAGCCTTGTAAAATTTATGAGCAAGCGTTAACATTTCTTCAGGCTTCAAGTGCTTGCCCATAGCCTTTAACTCTTCCGCAATGGGAGATTCAAAACCAATGGCTACATAACGGATGCCCGCTTCCCGCATGGCTTGGAGTAACTCATCATCACGAGCTTTATCCAAGCGAATTTGCACGGTAATTATAAAACGCTTGTTAATTTTTCTTTGATAGTCGCGGAGCAGGTGACAAAGGCGCAGGGTTTCTTGACGATCTTGGGCAAAAAGGTCATCGACAATAAAAAATTTTTTAGCTCCCCTGGTTTCAAAAAGGATGCTTATTTGTTCAAAAAGTCGCTGTATGCGGGCATAGCGGGGCTGGCCTTTGACTGAACAAAACTCGCAGTTCATTCCGCAACCTCGGACTCGGCCTACGGGATAAATTTTAATTTTGGCGTAGCGAATTAAAGAGAAATCCGGCAGAGGATAAATATCAAAATCTTTAATGGGCGCTCTATCTGGAGTTAAATGTACTTGTTCACCATTTAGGTAAGCTATTCCGGCGATACCTTGCTTATCTATCTGCCCCGGGTAGGCTTTTAATAACTCTTTTATAGTTTCTTCACCTTCTCCTATCACCACTATATCAACTCCATTATGAAGAGCCTCGGCAATGTTTTCGCCAACAAAGTGTTGACCGCCAGCAATGGTCAAGACGGAAAGATCTTGATAAAAACGGGCGAGTTCATAAAGACGGGGAATTGTGCTCGTTAAACCACCATAAAATCCTACTATATCCGCTGGTCTTAATTTTTGCAGAGCCTCATGGTCAGGAAGACCATTATTAGTGACTGGACCTGATCTTTGGTAGTTATTTTCATCAATCACTTCCACATCCCATCCCGGCACTTCCCGGGCAACCGTGGCCACGGTCACTGGGCCTAAAGCAGTGGTTTTGCGAGCTATGCGCGAATAAATATTAAATGCCGGATAAGCGGGAATAACAATCCGGAGCCTGTACCTTTTTTTATTTTCTTGCTTGGCCCATTTCGCCAAACCACTCATTAAAACCTCCTCTTTAATAAATCTAAAAATTACGGCGCTGAAATCCGCGCCTAATCCGGGCCTCTTTCACTAAAAGTATCTTCTCCATAAAATTCCTTTTATTTAACATGGACACTGCCTTTTGAGCTTCATGACGAGTAGACATTTCCACGAAGGCAAACCCCCGGGATTGGCCGCTTTGATGATCTTTGGGAATGATAACGGAAACTACATCTCCAGCTTGAGAGAAATGAATTTTCAGGTCTGTTTCCGTTGCCTGAAAAGGAACGTTCCCGACATATATTTTAGTGTTCATATTTTCTCCTGATCTTGGAGGGTTATTTTCTAAATTTGGAAGAGATCCCGAAGTAATGATTTTAACCCCGGGATCTTATACCCGGCATGCTTTTTACAATTTGGTCACATCAATTGCTTGCAAGCCCTTTTTACCTTGGGCGATTTTAAATTCTACTTCATCCCCCTCACGAAGGACTTTAAAACCTTCTTGTTTAATGGATGAGAAGTGCACAAATAGATCTTCACCGCCGTCTTGCGTTATGAATCCAAATCCCTTTTGTTCATTGAACCATTTTACTCTTCCTTTAGGCATTTCTTCTCACCTCCTTTCTTTTTTAGGTTGTATAAGAAGCGGGGAGTTAAAACAGGAGAACCAAATTAAAAAAGCCGCTTAAGCTTCAAGAGCTTTGCGGCTTTTGATTCCAACCAAAACTCTGGGCAACTTATGATCTAATAATATATTACTATGAAATTCCTGTCAAGCTAATTTTTAGCTGACCGTCGATCAGTTTTTAAATTCCAGCTTAATTCAGGTGGGAGGGAGAAGGGCTCGCCTCTCCCCCTCCCGCCTGTTTCCTGTTGGCGAGAAATATTAAAACTGTTAGGCGGTCAGAATTTTTAGAAACCTCTGAAAAAGCCCCTCGACATGGAGTTACGTAATTCCTGCCTGCTTCATGCTTCCGCAGCAATGACGAATATCACCCAACGAATGAGCATGTCATTCCCGTGAAAACGGAAATCCAGAAGATTTTGTCTTCAAAAATTTCCTAAAGAATCGCTCATTTTTGGTTATTAAAAAATAAATTTTTCTCTGTGTTTCTCGCGGGCTCTGCGAGAAATAAATTTTTTGCTGCGGCCCTGCGGCGCTGAGTCCTCTGTGGCTAATATTAATAAAATAATTCTCTGCGCTCTGAGCGTGCTCGGCGGTGAATCATAATCCCTCCACACCTCCCTTTAGAAAAGGGAGGATAAACTCCCCTCTTTTCTAAAAAGGGGATGGGGGAGATTATAGGACGCAGATGAACGCAGATTTTTAGGATTAAAATTCTATTTATCTCCTCGATCCTTTACTACATACTTGCAAACCCTTTAAATTTTATTAAGAAAAAAAGATTACTCTCACAGAGCTCACAGACCACTCAGAGAAATAAATAAAATTATTAAAAAATTTTTTACTCTGTGTTCTCTGCGGGCTCTGCGAGAGATAAATTTTTGGTTGCGGCTTTGCTGCATGTGCTCTGAGTCCTCTGTAGCTTATAACCAAAAATTTCTTTGCGTCCTCGGCGCTCTTGGGGGTGAAACATTTCCGCATTAATGGCCGGCGGCATAGGGCAAAAGACAAGCCCTTGCCGTGCGGGCAAATATGGAATAATGGAATGATGGAAAATTAGAATAGTGGAATATTGGAATAGTGGAATAGTGGAATAGTGATTGACGATCAGGAAAAGGAGAGTTGAGTTGGAATTAAGAATTGAATAAAATAATTTAAATTTAGAGCCATTTTTGAATTTCGAATGGATTGGAGTGAAATAGTTTAAAAATAAAAAAAATGAAAGGAAGGAAGCTATGAAGATCCTTTTGGTTCAGCCTGGCTTTGGAGAAGGATTAGGCTTTCAGCAAATAGCTTTGGTAGAACCTTTAGGGTTAGAAATGGTAGCTGCTTCCCTTAGAAAAAATGGTCACATAGTTGATATTTTAGATCTGCGGGTTGAAAAAAAATTAGTGGACAAAATAAAAAAATTTCAACCAACCTTAATCGGCATTAGTTGTTCCTTCGCTATAGACGTTTACCAAACACTGAAGATTGCGGCGACTATTAAAAAAATCAATAAAGATATTTTTGTCATAGTGGGTGGGCATCATGCTTCTTTGAGTCCGGGCGATTTTAATCAGCCAAGGATAGATGCCGTGGTGATTGGCGAAGGGGAGATAACGGCAGTGGAATTGGTTGAGGCGATGGAGAAAGGTCGCGACCTTTTACAAGTTGCCGGGTTAGCTATAAATCAAGATGGGGAACAAAAATTAACCGTTAAAAGACCGCGAATTAAAAATCTGGATGCCCTGCCACTGCCGGCGCGCGATATTCTGCATAGATACCGCAAATCTTATTACCTCGGCTTTCAACGGCCAATAGCCACAATAGAAACCTCGCGTGGCTGTCCCTATCGCTGCGAGTTTTGCAGTGTTTGGAACTTTTATGGAGGTGAATATCGAGTAAAGAGCCCCGAAAGAGTGGTAGCAGAAATAGCCACTTTGCGGGAGAAATATCTCCTTTTTACCGATGATAATTTTTTGCAATCTATTCCGCGCGCCCAAAAAATTGCTGAGCTTCTCCTTGCTAAAGGTATACGCAAAAAAATTACTATTCAAGCCCGAAGCGACTCAATCGTGCGCCATCCGGAGATAATCGCTCTCTGGCGGAAGGCAGGTCTCTGGAAAATATTTATCGGCTTTGAGAAGATTGCCGACGAGGAACTTTCTGCTTTGGGCAAAAAAAACACGGTAAAAAATAATGAAGAAGCCTTACGCATTCTCCGCGCCCACAAAATTGAAGTTTGCGCTTCTTTTATCGCTGATCCTCAATACGAGAAGAATGATTTTAAACGGTTGCGCGACTATATCCGGAGATGGAAACTTTATTCACCTTCTTTAACTATTTATACTCCTTTCCCCGGGACGGAACTTTTTAATCGCCTCAAAGAAAAATTAACGACTAAAAACTGGGAGCTTTACGATGCCGTCCACACTGTTCTGCCCACGAAGTTGAGCTTAAAAGAATTTTACCGGGAATTTTCTAAACTTTATAAAATTAGTTATCCCCGTCTTGATTTAGGATGGCATGGTTTGCGGGCACTGGCCAAGTCAATTGGCCAGTGGGATTCTTTTGTTCAATTTTGGAATATGATCCGTGCCGCCCACACTATGGCTAACGAAAGCTATTATTTAGTTGGGCATAATAGAAATTTTGTCCATGATAAAAATATTGTTTCATAATTTAAAAAAGATGACCTTTAGCCCCCCAATTATGAATTGCTAATTTTATCCCGGGCTCCTGGGGAAAAGGCCAAAAGGTGGATTATTTCGAAAATGGCCCCCGATCATCCCGTATATAGGCTTATATTGGACCGCGCACTCTCCGGAAGTCATCCAGAGGTTCGAAGAGATAAATATAAATTAGGATTAGTTATTGAGGGAGGAGCCATGCGCGGAGTGGTTTCCGCGGGCATGGTGGCCGGCCTTGAATCTCTGGGATTAAGGAGAGTTTTTGATGTGGTTTACGGGGCTTCGGCAGGCGCCTTTAATGGCGCCTATTTTTTGGCCGGACAGGCAGCCTTTGGAACTACTATTTATTATGAAAACCTCAATACCAAAAACTTTATTAATTTTTGGAGATTGTTCCAGGGCAAACCCGTAGTCAATTTGGAATATGTCTTAAAGAAAGTATTAGTAGAAGAAAAACCGCTTCATTGGCCCTCTGTTCTTAACTCACCCATTCCCTTAAAAATTGTCGTTTCTTCATTAAAAATGTTGAAACCGGTGCTCCTTTCTGGATTTCAAAATAAAGAAGAACTTTTTGAGGCCTTATATGCGACGGCTAAAATGCCTTGGCTAACCGGCGGGCCGGTGGAGATAGGAGGAGATCTATTCCTGGATGCCGGCCTTTTTCAAAGCATCCCCGTTTTTGCCGCTTTGGAAGATGGCTGCACCCACATGCTCATTCTTTTAACTCGCCCTCAGGGGAGCCGGAGGAAGAAATCCAGCCTTTGGGATAAATATCTCTTTGCCCCTCTAATTAATCGCTGGCAAAAAGGATTAGGAGATTGCTATTTGCGTATGCCCGATACCTATAACGAATGTCTTTCCTTTATCCACCAAAAAGAAAAAGACCAAAAGCAAGGGCCTTTTTTAATTTCCCTAAGTTTGCCAGCAGATTATCCTCCCCTAAGTAGATTAGAAAAAAATGCCGAGCTTCTGCGGCGGGCTGCCGCCGAAAGCCAAAATCTTGTTTGCCGTATTTTGCAGAACCGACTTTGAATTCATGGGGTAATATCCTATCCAGCATGGCCGACCTTTCCCTTCCATTCCTATTCTATTTTTAATGGCGTAGCGGAACAGTTTCTATTTCCTAAAAAAGGGCAAGCCCACTATTCGTACCTTTTCTAAATAGTAGTTGGGGATCTAAATCTTCCCTCTTTCCTAAAGTGCGGTTGGGGTCTAAATCTCCCTTCTTTTCTAAAGAGGGGCCGGGGGAATAGATCTCCCCTCTTTTCTAAAGAGGGGCCGGGGGAATAGATCTCCCCTCTTTTCTAAAGAGGGGCCGGGGGAGATTATAAACCCTATACCAATTAGCAGAGATTACAATAAAGGTTTAAGGTATAATCGATGAATAGATGGAAGCGAGAAATCTATGGAAAACCGACCTTTCGGCCACTCCCCAGGAAAGCGGGAGTACAGAAAAGCCTTAAAAAACGGCATTCCTGGTTACCCAGGAATGATGGCTTTATATGCCGAAGGACTTATGCAGAGATCTCAGCGAAAAAACTTGACAAAAATTTTTTTATTTGAGTAAAATCTGAATATAGGTTCATAATTCATAATTTAAATTAAAAAAATGAATAAAAATTCGGCGCCTTTAAGCAGAAAGGAAAGAGAACATCAAGCCCGGCGCAATTATATTTTACAAACCGCCGAGAAATTATTTGCCCAACGCGGGTTCTATGGGACTACTATGGCCGATTTAGCAGCTGTCTCCGAGTTTTCTGTGGGCACCCTCTACAATTTTTTTAAGAGCAAAGAGGAAGTATATTACTCTTTAATTATGGATAAGCTTGATTCCATGCTGGAACAATTAGCCCGGGAAATAAATAAGCTGCCGGAAGGTTTGCCGCAAATCAAGGGTTTGATCGAAGGAATTTTTAAATTTTTTCAAGAAAATAAGGAATTTTTTCACATTTTCTTTGCGGAGCGCTTTCATTTAGTAACTTCGGTTGGTCCCACAGCTATGCGCGAGTTAAGGCGCAAATATCTGGTCTATATTAAGTTCGTCACTAAAATCATGGCGCGAGCCATTAAGCAAAAGGAAGTAAAGGATGTTGACCCGCAAAAGCTAACGTTTTTCTTAGTGGGCATAATGAATGCTTTTATTTTTCATTGGACTGTATATGCCCAAAAGAGCGAATTAATTTCGGAAGTCCCTTTTATCTATAGACTTTTTTTAGAAGGGGCAGGCAGAAAGAGGAGTAAGCAGGATGATGCTTAAGGCTATTTTATGGGCTGGATTAATTTTCCTTTTCAGCATTAATATTTTGGCAGCTGAAGAAATTAAACTTTTGGGCCTCCAAGAAAGTATAGATATGGCGCTCAAGAACAACTTAGCATTGCTTTCGGCTAAAGAGGAAATTCGGGGGGCCGAATTAAAGAAAAAAGCAGCCTTCTCTGATTTTTTCCCTAAATTAAACGTGCAGTATGGCTACACCAAGCTTAATGAAGCTCCAGCTGTTTTCGTTCCTAAAATTGGCTATATCCCTTTAGGTTGGGAAGAAACATATCAATTAAGTTTAGGCCTTGAGCAACCTATATTTACCGGATTTTCTTTAAAGCTACTTTATGAATTGGCAGATTTGGGCTTAGATATTTCCAAGATCAGGTATGAATTTTTTAGGCAAGAGATTATTTACCGCGTCAAGGAGGGCTATTTCCAAATCTTAAAAGCCAAGAAATTGCGGGAAGTAACCGAACAAGCCTTGAAGCAAATAGAAGCCCATTGGCAAGTAGCCCAACAATTTTATGGGGCGGGGATGATTCCTAAAAATGACCTCTTGCAGACCGAAGTGCAGCTGGCTCAGTATCGCCAAAATTTGATTAAAGCCGAAAATGCGGTCGCCTTGGCGGAAGCTAACTTTTATACTATTTTGCGTTGGCCCACAACCGCAAAAATCCAGTTGCAAGAAGCGCTGAGCTACACTCCTTTTCCGCATCCGCTGCTGGAATCCCAAAACATTGCTTTAGCCAATCGGCCGGAGATAAAAGAATTGGCTACTATTTGGCAACAAGCCCGCAAAAATGTAGATCTGGCGCGCAGTGCCTATTATCCCAAGATCGTCTTATCTGGTAACTACCTTAAAGCAGAAGATAAACCTTTCCCCAATGCCGAAAGTTGGCAGGTCTTGGCTCTGGCCAAATGGACCTTTTGGGAGTGGGGCAAGACCAATTGGCAGGTCGATGAGGCAAAAGTGAGAGTGAAGCAGGCGGAAAATACGCTGGAAGAATTAAAAGATAAGATAAGATTAGAAGTTAAGCAGGCCTATTTAAGTATGCAAGAAGCGGAAAAAAACATCCCCGTTGCTCAAAAAGCTATCGAACAGGCCGAGGAAAACTTGCGGATCAATCAGGCCCTTTATCAAGAACAGATGGCCACATCCACCCAAGTTTTAGATGCCCAAACGCTTTTGGTTCAGGCCATGACCAATTACACTAATGCTCTGGCTGATTATAATATTGCGCAAGCGAGATTAGTCAGAGCCATGGGAATTAATTAAGGAGGAAGAGTGCGCATATTTTACCTTTTATTTTTGTTAATATGGATGGTGAATGCATGTTCTCCATCATCTAGTAAAGAAACCAAGGTTAAGAAAGAAGACGAGATAATTCCGGTGGAAGTAACTTTGGTACGCAAAGTCTTCTTTCCTTTGGAGATAGTCACGGTAGGTTCAGTTCTCCCTTGGCGAGAAGTCATCATCACTCCTAAAGTAGCCGGGCGAATTGAAAAAATTTTGGTTAAAGAAGGTGATTTAGTTAAGGCAGGCGATTTGTTGGTCAAATTAGAACAGACTGATTTCATTTTGGGATTAAAACAAGCGGAAGCGGCCTTGGCCACAGCCCAGGCAAATTTGGCGAATCTATTAGCCGGCACGCGGCCAGAAAAGATCGAACAGGCGAAAGCCGCTCTACATCAGGCCGAAGCTAATTTGGTTAATGTGGAAAAAGAGTACCAAAGGATAAAGAGGTTGGCGGCTATAGAAGCGGTGGCGCCAAGACAGCTTGACGCGGTGACCGCTCAGTACGAATCAGCCCTTGCTCAGGTTAAGCAAGCCCAAGAGCAATTGGAAATGCTCCAAAAAGGGCCCACCAAAGAGGAAATTGAAGTAGCCAAAGCCCAGGTTAAACAGGCCGAAGCTGCAGTAGCGGTAGCGCAAAATTATTTACGTGATAGCCAAATTAGAGCTCCTTTTTCCGGTTTTATCACAGCCCGGTTTGTTGATGAAGGAGTGCAAGTGTATACCGCTCCCAAGACAGATATCTTGAAATTGACCGATGTCAGTCATGTAAAAATAGAAGCCTCTGTTCCGGAGCGTTACTATCAGCGGATAAAAATAGGAACGAAAGCCCAAATAAAGATAGATGCCCTTCCTGGAGAAATTTTTCCAGGTGGGGTTTCGCGCATAATTCCCGAGGTTAATCAGGTTACCCGCAATTTTAAAGTAGAAATAGACATACCCAACCCCCATCTCCGCTTAAAGAGCGGTATGTTCGCAAATGTTGTTCTTTCCGTGGGGGAAAAGGAGACCTTGGCGGTTACCAGAGATGTACTCATCGTCGATCAAGTTACGGGTGTTTCTTATGCCTTTGTTATCGCCGGAGATCAAGCTGAGCAGCGCAAACTTGCTCTTGGCGAGCGCAGCGGCGTTTTGATCGAGGTTGTGGATGGTTTAAAAGAGGGGGAAAAATTGGTCATAAAAGGCCAGACTAGGCTCAAGGCGGGCTCCAAAGTAAGAATAGTGGCCGAAGATAAGGAGACCACCAGATGAATCTTCCGGAGTTTGGCGTCAAACGAGCAATTACCACGATCATGATCTTCTTGGCCATGATTATCTTGGGCTTAGTCTCCTTAGCTGGGTTAGGCATAGACTTGATGCCCGAGATTGAGATTCCTACGATTGGCGTCGTTACCAAATATGAAGGGGCTGGTCCCCAGGAGGTAGAAAGTCGGATCACCAAGCTATTGGAAGCCCAATTAGCCACGGTCGCTAACTTGGACAAGATAGAATCCATCTCCCAAGATGACCTTTCGATAATTACGCTGCGTTTCGACTGGGGCACGAATCTGGACGCCGCCAGCAACGATGTACGCGACAAGATTGGTTTAGTTAAGCCGCTCCTGCCGCGAGATGCGCAAGAGCCGTATATTTTCAAATTCGATATTTCCATGTTCCCCATAATGTTCATTGGCTTTACAGCGGAAGAAAGCTTCCCCCAGCTCCAACATATTATCGACAAGGAAGTATGCGACGTATTGAAGACTATTCCCGGCGTGGCCGCCGCTGAAGTGCGCGGCGGATTGGAAAGGCAAATTTCCGTCGAACTCGATCGGCAAAAAATGGAGGCCCGTCACCTATCTATTTTGGAAGTAGTGGAAGCAATTCATGCCGCTAATTTGGATTTGCCCGGGGGACATTTGAAAACCGGGAAAATGGATTTTTTAGTGCGCACCCCGATGGAACTAAAAGTAGAAGAGGTAGGGCGGGTAATCGTGGGAATGCAAAAAGGACTACCCATCTATTTGAAAGACATTGCCACGGTAAAAGACGACTTTAAAGAGCTCACCCAGGATGTGCGCGTGGATCAGCGGCGGGGAGTCTACGTTCTAGTGCAGAAGCAATCGGGGGCCAATACCGTAGCTGTGTCCGATCAAGTGCTCAAAGCTTTGCAGGAAATCCAAAAAAAATTGCCGCCCGATGTGCGCATGAGCTTAGTTCGCCACGACGCCCAAAACATAAAATTAGCTATTAATCGAATGGCAGAGACAGCGTTCATCGCCCTGATACTGGTTGTCTTAGTTGTCCTAATTTTCTTACGCCATCTGGTCAGCGGCCTGATCGTGGCTATTTCTCTGCCCACTTCCTTAATCATTACTTTTGCCTTGATGTATTTTGCTGATTATACTTTGAATGTTTTGACTTTGTGCGCTTTGACGATAGCTATCGGCTTAGTGGTCGATGATTCTATCGTTGTTTTAGAAAACATTCATCGCCATCAAAGCATTGGCGAGAGACCAGTAGCCGCCGCCATTTTTGCCCCGGCAGAGGTAGGGAATGCCGTAATCGCCGCGACGTTGACTATGGTGGCCGTTTTCTTCCCCATTGTCTTCGTTAAAGGAATTTCCGGGATTCTCTTCCGGCAGTTGTCCTTTGTGATTATCTTAGCCATGCTGGCTTCTTTAGCTTCCGCCTTGATATTAGTACCCATGCTTAGTTCGCGCTTCCTGAATTTAAAAGGGGAGCATGAAAAAAGCAGGTGGAGCAGAATTAAAGTTTGGGCCGAAGAAATTTTTAATGGCCTGGATAATAGATACCGCCTTTTTTTAGGTTGGGCTTTGCGGCATAAGAAAATAGTTATCGGGGGCGGGATCATTTTTCTAATTTCGAGCATCGTTTTGCTTCCGCGGATAGGAACCGAGTTTATGCCCGAATCCGATATGAATCAATTCCGCATTGTGGTTGAGCTTCCCGTAGGTACCAGGTATGAAGAGACGGAAAAGGTCGTAAAGGCCGTAGAGGAAATAGTAATTAAAAACACGCCCGAAATGGAAACTTATTTTTCCCGGTGGGGATATGGCCGTGTAAGCTTAGGAACTTTTTTAGGAGGAAAAGAGGGAAGTCATGTGGGCTCCGTCTGGGTACGGCTTATTTCTAAGAACGATCGCCAAAGGTCCAATAAAGAGATTGTGCAAGCGCTAAGGCCTTTAACTAAAGATTTTGCCGGCTCAATCATCCGCTTCAGTACTGATGATCCCATGGCCGGATTGCTTTTCGGGGGAGGGAGAGCCTTTCAAGTAGAAGTGTGGGGGTGGGACTTGGATGAGGCCAGACGAGTGTCTAACGAAGTGGCCAATATATTATCGGGCATTCCTGGCCTTACCGATATAGAGATCAGTCGCGAGGAAGGGAAACCGGAATTGCGTGTTTTAGTGGATCGCGAAAAAGCTTCTCTCTTAGGGTTAGATGTAGCTACCATCGCCAATACGGTTAAAATAGCCATTGCGGGGGAAGGCGAGCGGGCCACAAAATTCCGGGCTGGAGGAGAAGAATTCGATATCTACCCGCGGTTGCGAGAAGAAGACCGGCAAAAGATAGAGGATTTGGCCCGCCTCTATGTCAAATCTCGTTTAGGACAAAAAATTTATTTAGCTAATGTGGCCAGACTGGAAGAAGCTACTGGCCCAGTGCGGATTGAAAGAAAAGGCCAGCAAAGAATTGTCAAAGTAATGGCCGATATTTATCAGCGCGACTTGGGGAGCGTAGTCGAGGAAGCCAAAGCAAAGCTCGCGCGTTTAGCTCTTCCTCCAGGGTTTAGTTTGCATTTTGGCGGAGCGCGAGAAGAACAAGAAAAGGCCTTCCAGTGGTTGTTGCTGGCTTTAGTTTTAGGGATGGTATTAGTATATATGGTGATGGTTTCTCAATTCGAATCCTTACGTGACCCATTGATTATGTATTTTGCCATTCCCTTTGCCATTAGTGGGTTAATTTGGACTCTATTTATAACCGGCCATCGCCTTTCTGTCCCCTCTTTCATTGGTTTAATAATGTTAGTAGGAATAGTGGCCAAGAATGGGATAATCTTAATCGATTACATTAATATATTGCGGGCCCGGGGAATGAGTGTGCCGGAAGCAGTAATGACTGGTGGAAGAACGAGATTGCGGCCCGTGTTGATGACAGCTTTCTCAACTTTCTTAGGCCTTCTTCCTCTGGCTCTCCGGGGTGGAGAGGCAGCGGAGTTTTGGCAACCATTGGCTGCTCCAGCAGCGGGTGGATTGCTAATCTCCACTTTAATCACCTTGATTTTCGTCCCCACGCTTTATGCGGCTTTTGAAGAACGTACGGAAAAAAAGAAAGCCAGAAAATTATCTGCCGAAGGGGATAACCTCAGATGAAAATGGTATGGATTTCTTATTATGTGGGCCTCGAAGATGAATTGTTGGAGATTCTTTCTTCTTTACATATAAATGAATTTACTAAGTGGGAAAGAGTATTAGGCCAAGGAAAAACCAGTGGACCTCATTTAGGCACGCATATTTGGCCGAAGACCAATGCGCTTTTAGCTATAGCCGTAAATGAGCAAAAAATTCCGGCTCTATTAGATAAAATTAAAAATTTGAAAGCCTCGCCTTTGGGCCAAGAAGGAATTAAAGCTTTTATTTGGCCTCTGGAAGAAATTGTTTGAAATTTCTCTCTTTAAATAAATCGTGGCCATAAACCCTTGTGGTACATGACGAATACTGCCCGAAGAGGTAGTATCATGAACAAAATTAGTGGCATTGTGCCAAAGGCCCGGAGGCAGGGATTAAACGGCACGGAGTTTTGGGAATTTGCTCCGTTATTTTGGAAAGCATAATGAGTTAGGTAAAAAATAATAAGCGCACTTGGTTTTTAAAAAGGCAAATATTGTTAAAAATGCTAATAATTTTGCAGGGGGAAAATAAGATTTTTGCCTAATTTGCTCAGCTCTGAATAAATAAAGCCTCAAAAAATAAGGGAAAAATAAGAAAAGTTCCGCAGGGCAAAACCAAAATAAAGCCAATTACTTCGGGCCTTTATTTAGTCGTTCTCCCATAGTCATCTTCCAAGCGGATGATGTCGTCTTCGGCAAAGGCTGCCCCTCTTTGCACTTCAATAAATACTAGCTGATCTTGGCCCATATTTTTTATGCGGTGGGCAGAACCCTGGGGGATATCAATGGCCTCGCCCGGCTTTAAAAAATATTCTTTTCCCTCCAAAGTAACTTTGGCCTCTCCCGCTATTATTAGCCAATGTTCGCTGCGGTATTGATGCTTCTGATAACTTAGTCTCTTTCCTGGGTCGACCCAGATTTTCTTGGTCTTAAAGGTTTTTTCCTCCCCCAAAACCCGATATCCTCCCCAAGGTCTTTTTTCTTCTCTTTTTTCTTTTCCTAGGATGCGTTTATAAACTTCGATATAAGCCTCGACCATCCTATCTTGATGAAAGCGCTCGGCCACTATTTTTCGGCATCCAGAGCGGTCAATTTGAGGTATTTGTTTTAATGCCGCTAAAGCTTCATCCAAATCGCTTACTATAAAACCGTTCCGCCCTGCTTCAATAATTTCTGGAATAGCTCCCAAACCGCGGGCAATAACCGGAGTACCGCAAGCCATGGCTTCGACTAGGCTCAGTCCAAAAGGTTCTTTAAAATTAATTAGATGAATTAAAGCATAAGCTTTCCCCAAGAGTTCGCTCTTTCCGGATTGACCAACTGGTCCAATATATTGAATCAATGAATTAAGATGGGGCTCAATTTCTTTTTGGTAATATTCTTGGTCTTGGATTATGCCGGCTATGATTAATTTTTTCCCGGCGCGACGGGCAAGTTCTATGGCTTCATGCGTTCCTTTGTCTCGATGAATCCTTCCAAAAAAGAGCAGATAATCCCCGTGCTCGCCATAAAATTTATATTCTTCCACAGGGATGCCATGGTAAATGGTGGCGATATAATCGAGTTCCGGAGATTTGTCAGCTTCACTAATGGCCACGTAATAAGCTTTTTTATTATAATGTTTATACGCAGGTAAAATTTTGGGGCTGGAAAATCCATGAATGGTGGTGAGCACAGGCGTACGGACAAAGTTAATCCAATTTAAAGGAAGAAAATCGAAATGGTTATGAATGAGATCAAATTCTTCGGCCTTTTCAAAAAGGTGGGCAATGTGCATTCCTTCCCAAACTTTAGCGTCAATATGGGGATCCTCTTCATAAGGGCGGGGGCAGATGGCCTCCAGCTTGGCCGAAGTAATCGAATCCTTGGTAGCAAAGAGCGTCACGTCAATTCCTCGGCGCACCAATCCTTCAGTTAAAATAGAAACTATCCATTCCCAAGGTCCATAATGGCGAGGAGGAGTTCTCCAGGCTATTGGGCTAAGCATAGCAATCTTCATAAAATTTCTCTCCCATTCTTAAATTTTTTTTCTTTTTTATAAAATTTGCATAATGATCACTTATTAATATTTATGATGACACGGAGAAAGTAATCTTTCAAGTTGCTCCTGCACTTGAAGCTTCAAGAGTATTTGTTTTTCATTCTTAATTCGGAATAAAATTGGAAAAATGGAATAGCGGAATAATGGAATATTGGGGGAAATCTCGGTGCACTCTGCGCCCTCAGCGTGCTCGGCGGTGAATCATAATCCCTCCTCACGTCCCTTTAGAAAAGGGAGGATAAACTTCCCTCTTTTCTAAAGAGGGGATGGGGGAGATTATAGGACGCAGATGAACGCAGATTTTCAGGATTAAAATTTTATTTATCTCCTCGATCCTTTACCACATACTTGCAAACCCTTTAAATTTTATTAAGAAAAAAAGATTACTCTCACAGAGCTCACAGAGCACTCAGAGAAATAAATAAAATTATTAAAAAATAAAATTTTTCTCTGGGGTCTCTGTGGGCTCTGCGAGAGATAAATTTTTGGTTGCGGCTTTGCTGCGCTCTAAAAATTATATTGACAAAGACCTCAATTAGCATATATGATTAATTATACATAAATGCATGGAGCATTAATATGGAAGAAAAAGCAATTCGGTTAAAAGCAGAAGTATTGAAAGCGTTGGCTCAGCCAACCCGACTAAAGATTATAGAATGTCTTCGAGGCGGAGAGAAATGTATTTGTGAAATTGTCCCCGAAGTAAATGGAGAGCAGTCCAACATTTCCCGACACATTGCTCTAATGCAGAAGAACCATTTAATTACCACCCGCAAAGATGGGGTAAGAGTAATGGTAAAAGTAAAAAATCCAGAGGTTTTTGAAATCCTCGATAAAGTAAGTATTTTGTTAAAAAAACAATTAAGAGAACAGCGAAAGCTTTTGGCGGCCATATAGAATAACGCCTTGGGTACGAGTTTGATGAAAAGAAAGGAATATAAGAATGAATTTTGTTATCGAGTTGATATATGCTGGCTTAGAAGCCTTAAAAGAATATATTGCCTTACATGTGCTTACCTGTCTGATCCCCGCTTTTCTCCTGGCTGGGGCCATGGTCACCTTTATTTCCAAAGAAACCATCATATATTATTTGGGGAGTGCCGCCAATAAACTAAAATCCTTTACTTTGGCCAGTGGCGGAAGCTTTTTTGTCGCCGCCTGCTCCTGCACAGTAATTCCTGTGGCTAGTGGTCTTTATTACGGTGGTAGTGGAGTTGGGGCAGCCTTCATAATTCTCTGGGTTGCGCCGGCCGCTAATATCCTTGCTTTAGTTTACACTGGGGCAATCCTGGGCAAAGAAATGGTTTTGGTCCGGGTCATCTCCGCCTTGATCATGGCTTTTGTGGTCGGCTGGGTAATGAGTACGGCCTTCCGCCAAGAAGAACTGAAAAGAGTTGCTGCGGTGCCCATCAATCCGCAAAGTAAAGGGATAGTGACACGCCAAGACCTAATTCTCTTAATCTTAATAGTGGCTGACCTTTTAGCTCCCAATTACCTCGTTCAATCAGGTCCTTTCCTGCACAAGGTATATGTATGGGCAACGGGCATGATTCTTATTGCTTTATACGCTTGGAAAGTTAAATCCGGTGAAGAAATTCGCCAGTGGATGACCGAAACGTGGTGGTTTGTGCGTATTATCTTCCCCTTGCTTTTAGGCGGCGTTTTTGTAGTAGGAGTAATTGGCAAAATACTTCCCCAGCAATGGATAGAGCATTGGTTAGGGGGAGCAGGCATCTTCCCGTCATTTTTAGCAACTTTGATCGGGCAAGTGATGTATTTTGCCACCATGACCGAAGCTCCCTTCGTGCATAAATTATTGGGCATGGGCATGGGAAAAGGTCCAGCTTTGGCCTTAATGCTTACCGGTCCCGGAATGAGCTTGCCCAATATGTTAGCCATAATGCGGGTCTTCGGTGTAAAAAAGGGATTAGTTTATATTCCTTTGATAACGATATTAGGAAATTTGGTGGGCTGGTTTACCGGGAATTTTATATTTTAAATTAGAAAGCCACAGAGAAAACGGAGGACACAGAGGCTTGCAAAAAATAAAAGAACTACTTTTCAAAAGGGCAAGACATTTTTAAAATTGATTTTGCATTTTTAGAAAATAATTTCTCTGTACAACATACTTTCAAACCATTTAAATTTTATTTAAAAAAAATGACTATCACAGAGCTCCCCGAGTGCCCAGAGAAAGAAATGAGAAAAATATTAAAAAATATAAATTTTTGCTCTGTGTTCTCTGCGGGCTCCGCGAGAAATAAATTTTTGGCTGCGGCTTTGCCGCGCTGTGGACTCTACGGTTAAATTACTTATTCAAATAGGAGAGGATAAGATGAAAAAAATTGAAGTACTAGGGATGGGGTGACCCAAATGCAATCAGCTCGAGGAACGAGCTAGGGCAGCGGTAAAAGAATTGGGTATTGAAGCCGAAGTTATTAAGGTAAAAGACATAAAGACAATTAGCAGCTACGGAGTAATGATTACTCCGGCTTTAGTAGTAGATGGAATTGTCAAGGTAGCCGGGAAAATTCCCAAGGTAGAAGAGATTAAAGAGTGGATTAAGTAAATATTATGAGAAAATTTTTAAAAAAGAAAATAGGAGCGAAAAGAGCAGCTGAGGAGAAGAATTAGGTCCAAATTATGCAATCTATTGATTTAAAAGAAAAAAAATTTTTAGGCGTCCGGCAGAATTCTAAGGACAAATGGCGCGCTTATGTTGATGGGGAAGGGAAAATCGTGCTGCCCCCGGAGATGAGCTGGTATTATGGGTTGAAGCCAGGAGCGGATCTCGTACTTGAAGAAGTAGGGCATGGGCTAAAGATTCGTCTGCCAGTTAATTATTTAGCTAAAGTATATATTGAGCCAACTAACCGTTGCAATCTAGAATGTCTGACCTGCATTCGCCGGCGCTGGGAAGAGCCCTTAGGCGATATGGAGCCCGAGGTATTTAGCCGCATTATGGAAGGGTTGAGATCTTGCTCTCCTGTACCTATGGTTTTTTTCGGTGGTTTTGGAGAACCTTTGGCGCATCCGCGGATAATCGATATGCTAGCTCAAGCTCACGCCCTTGGAGCTGGGGTAGAGTTAATCACTAACGGGACCATGCTAACGCGGTCTATGGCTAAGGAATTAATTCATAACGGTTTAAGAAAATTATGGGTTTCTATCGATGGAGCGAAACCAGAAAGTTATGCCGATGTGCGGCTGGGAGCTGCTCTTCCCCAGGTAATCAAAAATATCATGAATTTTCGGGAGGAATGTCACTTAGCTCCTCCGCCCCGGCCGGAATTGGGGATCGTCTTTGTGGCCATGAGACGAAATATAGCCGACCTCCCTGAAGTTTTAAATTTAGGGACTAAATTGGGAGCAAATGAATTTTTAGTTACCAACGTCTTAGCTTATACGCCAGAATTGCGGGAAGAAGTTCTTTATACGCGGGCCTTAGGTGACTTTGCTTGGGGTGGGGCTTTGAAGCTACCCAAAATGGATTTGAACGAAGAAACTCGCGACCCTTTTTACTGGACCATGCGTAGCGGAAAGAATGTTTCTTTTCCAGGAGACCAATTAGGAGAAACCAACGATTATTGTCCCTTTATTGAGAGTGGGTCGACTTCCATAAGTTGGCAAGGTGATGTCAGCCCTTGCTTGCCGCTATTGCATAGTCATCAGCATTTTATCGACGATCGAGAACGCTATTCGCGCAAATATGCGGTGGGGAATTTACTCCAGAATGACCTTTTGACTTTATGGAACGATGCTGATTATGTGGCTTTGAGGGAGCGCGTAAAGCGGTTCGATTTTTCTCCTTGTACTATCTGCGGCGGATGTGAACTTTTTGAAAAAAATGAAGAAGACTGTTTCGGAAACACGTTTCCTACTTGTGGCGGATGCTTATGGGCCCAAGGGATTATTCGTTGCCCCTAATTTAGAATGGAGAAAAACTTTAGAGATCGGGGAAAAGAAGGGAGCTGATAATGCAAGTCCGAGTAAAATTGGTAGGGCTGACTGAAATCCCTCGAGCTTTTGAAAAAAACAAAGAAACTCACATAAATTTCACTGGAAAGACTGTTAGCGATCTTATTCAACATATAATCAAAGCTGTAGCTCCCGAATTGCGTGAGCTCTTTCTTAATGAAGATGGAGTTATATCCTCAGATTTGGCCATCGTAGTAAACGGTTTTTGGATCTCGGGATCCAACCGGTCAAACATGACCCTCAAAGAAAATGATCTGATAGAATTGGTTTCATCCCCTGGGTGATGATAATGAAATTATGGGCAGCCAGGGTGGCTGCTTGATTTATAAGATCTTTCCCCTAAAAATAGCTAACAGTTGTAAAGGACTAAGAAAAGAAATATTTAATGGAGACTATTTTAGGAGACATTACTTTAATAATCCAGAACAATCCTTGGTTAGCTCCTTTAGCAGTTTTTTTAGGCGGAGCCCTTACGGCTTCTAACCCTTGCGTTTTGGCCATGATTCCTTTGATGATGGCCTTCGTAGGTGCCTATCAAGAAACGAGCAATACCCGCAAGGCTTTCACATTTTCTTTCCTTTTCGTGATAGGTCTCACGATAACTTTTACTTTATTGGGGATGATAGCGGCCTTGATGGGTCGATTAATAGGAGATGTTGGTAGGTTCTGGCCTTATGTGGTGGCTTTAGTTTGTTTAATCATGGGGCTGCACTTATTGGGAGTTGGGAATTTTGATTTGCCCCTGCCTCAAGGCTGGAAGCCTAAACAAGGCGGTCCGTGGGGAGCTTTCCTTCTTGGTCTTCTTTTTGGCGTTGTCTCTACTCCCTGCGCCACCCCAATTCTGGCTGTGCTGCTCGCTTACATCGCTTCCCAAGGAAATTTGATATACGGGGGTTCTCTTCTTTTTATGTATGCTTTGGGCCACTGTGTCTTAATCTTAATTGCCGGAACATCTATGGGTTTGGCGAAAAGAATCATTGAATCCAGAGGCCTAAACACTGGCCTGGCTTACCTGCGCAAAGGTAGTGGCGTGCTTATTATTCTTATTGGGTTTTATCTTATCTGGTTGGTAAGTTAAATATTATGGGGGAGGAGAAAAATGTCTACCGCTCAAGAAAAGAAACTTTCCGTATTGGATAAATTTTTGACTCTGTGGATATTCATGGCTATGTTTGCTGGGATCGGGATCGGATACCTAGCTCCAACAGTTACTAAATTTATTGCGAGTTTGCAAATAGGAACCACTTCGATTCCCATAGCCGTAGGCCTCATTTTAATGATGTATCCACCGTTAGCAAAAGTGAAATATGAGGAGATGGACAAAGTTTTTCGCCAAAAGAAGCTCTTAGCAATTTCTTTGATCCAGAACTGGATCATAGGACCTCTGGTCATGTTTTTCTTGGCTATCATTTTCTTGCGCAATTATCCAGAATACATGATCGGGGTAATTTTAGTAGGGTTAGCGCGATGCATTGCCATGGTCATCGTCTGGAATGAGCTTGCGGAAGGCGATCGCGAATTAGCAGTTGGCTTAGTTGCTTTTAACGCTGTTTTCCAAGTTTTGTTCTATGCCGTTTATATCTACATTTTTATAACTCTTTTTTTAAATTGGCTAGGGCTGGTCAAAGGACTGGACGTAAGGATTTCCATTGTAGATGCGGCCATCACCGTTTTTATCTATCTGGGAATTCCCTTTCTGGGCGGCCTCATAACTCGCTTCAGCCTCATTAAATCACGGGGCAAAAAATGGTTTGAAAGTGTTTTCGTACCAAAGATAAGTCCGCTGACCCTTATTGCTCTTCTTTTTACCATCGTGGTCATGTTTTCCCTTAAAGGAGAAGTCATTATTGAATTACCTCTGGATGTAGTAAGGGTGGCCATTCCTTTGTGCATCTATTTCTTTTTTATGTGGTTTGTAACTTTCTATATAGGAAAGAAAATCGGGGCTAATTATGCCCAAACCACTTCGATTTCCTTCACCGCCGCCAGTAATGATTTTGAATTGGCCATAGCTGTCGCTGTAGCTATATTCGGCATAGCCTCTAATCAAGCCTTTGCCACAGTAATCGGCCCGCTCTTGGAAGTGCCAATACTCATCAGTCTGGTTAATGTTGCTTTGGCCTTTAGAAGAAAGTATTTCCCTTACGCTGTAGAAACACCAGAGGGGGTTTGCTATTTATCATGCCCAGCCAATCCCGATGGTAAAATATCTAAATAATTAATTAAAATTCTTCCCGGGCATTAATAATTTGGCTTAACTTTAACTTTCTTCTTGGCTCATGGTCCAAAAACACTGGACTTTACATGAGTAATCTATTAAATTAAAAATATGCTGGAAGTTAAAGTTAAACTCTATGGGGAATTAGAAAAATTTAGCCCAAACCACAAGGAAAAGTTTTCAGTTCAGTTGCCCCCGGGGACGCTAATAAAGGAGCTGCTGGACCGTTTGAAAATTCCTGCCCACCAAGTCATGTTGATTATTAAAAATGGTATAAAAGCTAAGGAAGATGATTTATTAGATAATGGTGATGAGGTTATTTTTTTGCCCATTGTGGGCGGCGGGTAAATTTATTGAGGAAAAGGAGGTTGAAATATGGCATTTGGATTTAACGGGAAAATTTTGAGAGTTGACTTAGAGAAGCGCAAAATTGCGGTAGAAGAACCAGGGGAAAAAATTTATCGCCAATACCTGGGCGGGGGGAGTTTAGCACTTTATTATCTTTTGCAAGAGCTTAAACCCGGCATTGATCCTTTAGGACCTGATAATATGCTCATTTTCGCCGCTTCAGTTTTAACTGGAGCTCTTCCTGCGCCAGGAATGAATAAGTATACTGTGGCGGCCAAGTCTCCTCTCTCCGGAGGATTTGGGGAAAGTGAGGCGGGTGGTTGGTGGGCACCGGAATTAAAGGCCGCCGGGTTTGACGCCATTATAATTACGGGCAAGGCCTCGAGCCCAGTGTATCTTTGGATTCATGATGGGCAAGCTGAAATCCGCAATGCCGATCATCTTTGGGGGAAAATGACGGGTGAAGTCCAAAAGACGATTAAAAAGGAACTGGGAGACGAGAGGATTCGGGTATTGCAGATTGGGCCGGCGGGAGAGAAATTGGTCAAATATGCTTGCATTATGAATGAATTAAAGCACTTTAATGGCCGAGCTGGATTAGGCGCCGTAATGGGTTCTAAAAATTTGCGCGCTATAGCCGTACGGGGAACAAAAGCTCCGGAGGCAGCCGACCGGGAAAAAGCCCAAGCCGTGCTCAAGAGCGTCCGCGAAAGTTATGTAGAAGATCCAGCCGGGTTAGGCGCTTTGGGAACAGCGCGCGTTGCTCCTATTCTGAGTGCGGGTGGAATTCTGCCCACTAAAAATTTTAGCACTGGTTATTTTGAAAAAGCGCCAGATATTGGCGGTAAGAGATTAGCGGAAACGATTCTCAAAGGTCGGGGAACTTGTCATGGGTGCTACATCAGGTGTAAACGGGAAGTAGAAGCACACACGCCTTATGAAATCAACCCTGAATACGGTGGTCCAGAATATGAAACAATAGCCTCCCTCGGCTCTTTATTAGAAATCGGCGATTTAGCGGCTATTTGCAAGGGGAATGAGCTCTGTGCCCAATACGGTATAGATACTATCTCCTTTGGTACCACCTTAGCCTTTGCTATGGAATGTTTCGAAAAGGAGATATTAAGCCTAAAAGATACCGATGGTTTAGATCTACATTTTGGTAATCATGAGTCTATGCTAAAGCTAATCGAGCTGGTGGGCCAGAGAAAAGGTTTGGGCAATTTGCTCGCTGAAGGGGCCGCCGAAGCGGCGAAAAAGATTGGCCGGGGGGCGGAAAAATTTGCTTTACACATAAAAGGACAACCTCTACCCATGCATGAACCTCGGGGAAAGAAAAGTTTAGCTTTGGCTTATGCGGTTTCCCCGACTGGCGCTGATCATTTAGAAAACCCCCATGATCCTTTCTTTGAAAAAGAGGGCGGCCTGAAGGATATCCATCCTTTGGGCATTTTAGAGCCATTATCTTCATTAGACTTGGGTGCTCAAAAAGTGAGGATGTTTGTTTATCTCCAGCAGTATTACAATTGGTTAAATTCCATCGGCATGTGCATATTTGCGGCCAAACCATTTGGGCCTTTTACTATTACCCAACTCGTTGAGTATGCGCGGGCCGTCACAGGGTGGGATACAAGCCTATGGGAAATGCTCAAAGTAGGAGAAAGGTTCTCCTGTTTGGCTAAGATCTTCAATTTGCGCGAAGGTATTGGGGCTAAGGAAGATCGTTTACCCGATCGTTTACATGAAGGACTGGAGGGTGGCGTGCTTAAGGGAGAGAAAATTGACCGGCAACAATTTGCCCAGGCTTTGGAGATGTATTATGGCATGATGGGTTGGGATCCGCAGAGTGGCGTGCCTACTAAATACAAATTGACAGAATTGAACATCGGCTGGGCCATTCCGCTTTTGCCTTAACCTAAATTTAAAAATGAAGAAGGTTCTTTTTATTTGCACCAAGAATAGTGCGCGTAGCCAAATGGCGGAGGGGCTGATTAATCATGAATTTGCCGGGAGAATACAAGCCTTCTCCGCCGGCCCAGAGCCCTCCATAGTCCATCCTTTAGCTATCGAAACGATGAAAGAGATTGGCTTAGACATTTCTCAGCAAAGATCCAAGTCCCTCGCTGAATTTCAAGATCAAACTTTTGACTTGGTGGTTACCCTCTGCGATCAGGCAGCGGAGGCCTGCCCCGTTTTCTTTGGGGGAAAGCAGAGGGTGCACCTGGGATTTCCGGACCCGGCAGCAGTAGAAGGGAGCCCGGAAGAAAGACGAAATGCTTTTCGGCAAGTGCGGGATCAGATTAGAGAAAGGCTCCCGGAATTTTTGCAAAAATATCTGGATTTTTAATTTCTCTCCGATTATGATAAGTATGTGATTGACCTGCATATCCATACCAACGCATCTTCCGATGGTCAACATAAACCACGCGAGATTTTTGAGATGGCCCGGGAAAAAAGACTAAGGGCCATTGCTTTTGCTGACCATAATTCAATAGATAATGTGGAAGAAGGATTAAAACTTTCCTTAGAATTTGGGATTGAATTCATTCCCTGCCTCGAACTCAATACCTTTTATCAAGGCCTCGACCTGCACATCTTGGGATACTTTATTGATCCGCGGGACCAGCATTTAAAAGAATGGTTAGCGGAGATTCATTTAAAAAAATGGGAACAAGCTGAAAAAAGAGTGCAGAAGCTAAATGAGTTAGGCTTTGTATTCAGTTGGGATGATTTGCGCAAGTTTTCCGGTGATCAGATTCCCACGGGCATGTCTTTTTTGCAGGCCATCCTCAGCCGACCAGAAAACGCTAATGATCCACGTCTTCATCCTTATATAAAAGGGGATCGGTCAAATTCGCCCTATGTCAATTTTTACCGCGACTATCTGCGGGGGGGCAAACCGGCTTTTGTGCCTATGGAAGACATTTCTACTCCCGAAGCTATCCAACGCCTAAAATGCCTGGGTGGCATTCCTATATTAGCCCACCCTGCGGATACGGGGGAAGATAAAATTATTAATTTAATATCCTACGGGTTGGCCGGCCTAGAGGTTTATTCTCCCTATCATAATAAACAAGAGCAAGAAGCTTTCCAGGCCCTGGCGGAAAGGCATGGACTATTAATCACCGCTGGATCAGATTTTCATGGTAAGCAGGTAAAACCTGATGTAGATTTAGGTGGCATTGCCGGGAATAATTATGACCTAGTTAGCCGACTAAAGGAGTTTCTCAAAAATGAAAGAGGAAGAAATTAAGGGGGTTATATTTGACCTTGACGGTACGTTAGTCGATTCTTATCAAGCCATTTATTTGAGTTTCCATCATGTGTACACGCAATTAAATTTAACACCTTTACCATTTGCGGAAGTAAAAAAAGTAGTGGGGCGCGGTTTGAGCCATACCTTCCGCGATTTATTGGGTGAAGAATTAGTATCGCGGGCGCTGCTTCTTTTCCGACAAAAATATGAAGAAGTTTTTCGTGAGCATACCAAGCTTTTGCCCGATGTTCCTGAAGTGTTAGCCGAGCTGCATAGAAGAAAAATAAGCCTGGCAGTGGCTTCGAACAAGTTAGGCAAGTTTTCGCGAGCCATCTTTGAACATTTTCAATTGCAAAAATATTTTGCCGTCATAGTTGGTGATGGGGATGTAGCCCAAAATAAGCCTGATCCAGAAATGATTTATTTCGCTTTGGACAAAATGGGCCTCAAAAAGGAAGAAGTCATTTTTGTAGGTGATTCAGTCATTGATATTCAAACCGCTAAAAATGCCGGAATGAAGATATGCGCTATTCCTTCAGGAAATACCTCTAAAGAGGATTTGGAAAAAGCTCAACCTACGGTTTTGTTGGAGCGACTTTTAGATTTATTGTTTTATGTGGGGAAAGGGGGTGAGAAGCTTTCCCAAAAGACCCATTAAAAAAAATTTTGCTAAGGCCTTGCTTAATTTATCTCATTGGAGGAGGGAGGGGTTATGGGACTCAATGAAATTCTGGTAGATTTAATCAAGTTTCCTGTTGGCCAGAAAAATGTTCTTTCCATATATTTAGATTTAAGACCTGATCGCAGCGGGAAAAAGCTTTACCCAGTTTACCTGAAAAATCAACTTAGTGAGATAAAGAAAAATTTTCCTCCTCGGGCCAAGGAGCAGGTAGATTTAGGCCATGATATTAAATTGGTCTATAAATTTTTGGATGAAGAATTGAACCCAGCTTGGAAAGGTTTAGCTATTTATGCTTGTTCCGCAGTTAACCTATTCGTTCCCCTTCCCATGCTTCAGCCCCCGCCAAACTATATAAGCTATGCGCCATTTCCGCACCTTTTTCTTCTTTTATTACAAACTCCTCTTTACCAGCCCCATGCCGTAATCGTAGCCACTTCCCGCCAGGCCAGTTTAAACTTAGTCCGTTCGGGATATTTGGCCAAACAACTAAATTTTTCTTGGGAAGATAAACACACTACCCGTTTTGGCCGCATGGGTTGGTCACTGCCCAAATTTCAAAGGCACCTGCAAGAACACTTAAAGCAGAGAAGTAAAGAAATAGTGGAAAATTTGGAGAAATTAATCATTCCAGAAAAATTTGAATACCTTTTTGTAGTAGCTGAAGAAGGCATTGCAGGAGAACTCCAGAAACAAATGCCTGCGGCTCTAAAAAAGAAATGGATTTCTTTGCCTAATTCTGATATCCATGATCCCTTACCGAAAATTTTGGCGTCAGCCACAGAAACTCTACTGAACCTATTTAGAAGCGAGGCAGAAAATTTGGCTAATTATATCCTCGCCGAAGCCGAGCCGATGGGCCGAGCAGCTTCTGGCCCTGAGCGAATTTTGAGTGCTTTGCCGGACCATCAAATCGAGCGTATGGTATTAGATAAAGAATTTGCCGCTTCCGGGTGGAGATGTGTAAAATGTTTTTCTTTGGGATTTGGCGGGTTGCCGAAAGCGTGTCCTTATTGTGCCGGAAGCATTTGCGCAACGAATTTGCGAGAAGAGATTGTGCTTAAAGCCAAATCTCAGAATATAGAAATTTTATTTACGGAAAAGTTCCCTCCTCTTCTAAAAGCTGGTGGCGTGGCCGCCCTTTTCAAATATAAAAAATAAAAATTACTTTACTGGATCTTATCCTCTCCCCGGTGAAAGAGGGTGTAAAAATGGGAAGAAAGGGGGTGGAGGCAAGTCAGGGGTAGGCCAGGGGCAGGCCAGAGGCAGGCCAGAGGCAGGCATTCATTCAGAATCATGAGGCAGTGGTTCTTCCATAGGGGCGAGCGGATTTAGAAGTTTAATCATCTTGCTCAGCTTAATGATCCGCCTGCCCTTTGCGGAAAATCGTTGGTCGATTTTGAACATCTTATTCTCCCGCCGATGCTTCTTCATTCATGCCTGCCTCTGGCCTGCCTCTGGCCTGCCCCTATTCTTTTTGCCAAAGTAAGCTATGAAATCGTCTCGCTAGCCTGAGAGCCGAATGGGGGATTACCTAATGGGGTAATCCCTCACTGAAGGGTGGGTTACATAAAAAAAAATTATTTCTTGTCATTTCGTAGGGCCAGCTTTTATGGCTGGCCAATTTCGCTAATGGTTTGCCTCACAAATCTAATCTATTGTCCATCTCGAAATTTTTTAACTCCCCCTCTCCCCCTCTTAAACTAAGAGGGGGAAAAAGGGGGAGTTATAAGAAATCCACCCTTTAGTAAGGCATTACCTAATGGGCAATTTTTATTTTGCTAATTTGATAATAAAATAGTTATAATAAGCAAAAAAACTTTGAGGAGCCATGAAGAAAATAATTATCCTTATCTATTGTTTAGCCTTAGCTTTCGGAGGTTGTACCTATACTGTGCGACACACTGAGGGAACTAAATTAAACTCGGCCCAGATTCAAGATATTAAATTGGGTAAGACTACCGAAGCAGAACTTATTCGTCTTCTTGGTCCGCCGTCGCGTAAAGAGAAAAAGCCTGACGGATCGGAAGTCCTCCATTATATTTATACCCAGATTGAGAGCCCGACGCTTTGGGGGGGAGTTGTGCTTTACGGCTTTTTTGAAAAAGATCGGGAGGAAATTTTTGAAGTAATCCTTAAAGAGGGAATTGTCCAGAGTTTCCATTACTTAAAACAGTGAAGGAGTAGAAATATGGTAAAAAAATTATATTTCATTTTTATAATCTTAGCAGGAGTTATAGTTCTGGGGGCCTGCGCCAGTAGTAGAACATATCTGTTAAATCTGCGTTATGATTCTGCCCAAACGCCGCGCCTGGTGAAAGAGACTTCCCCGCCGATAAAATTAGCTCTTTATAATTTCCAAGATGTGCGTCCAGATCGACTCTACTTGGGCAGAAGGGTATACCGAGACGGCATGGTAGATTTTTTTAAGCCTGATGAAGGGACCGTGGAACAAGTAGTTACCAAATTAGTGGGCAACATGATGAGCAAAGCGGGTTTTCAAGTCACTTTCGTAAATCGTTATCTTAATCCAGAAAAAGAGGATTTTCAAAATATCCCCGGAGATTTGGCGTTAGGAGGGAAGATTGAAAATCTATGGATCGAAGCTAAAACCGGTATTGCCACCACGAATACTGAAGTAAAGGTCCGATTGCAAGCAAATTGGGGAGTTGTATTTGATCGAACTTGGCTATCGAAAAATATTGAGGGGAGCGCTCTGGAGACTGATCGGCCCCTTTTCCAACCCAGGCATGCCGAGGCGAAAATTAATGAAGTATTAAAAGATGCTCTAGACAAATTGCTCAAAGATGAAACTCGCCTGCAGGAAAAGCTGGAGAAGTTGAAGAAATAGAGATTTTGGGGGCCACCGCCCGGTGGCCAGATTAACGTCAAGTAAATCGACTCGAGGGAGAAGAACAGCTCGAAGCAGTATTTAGGGAAGATTCTTTATTGGCTGCGCAGAAGACTGAAATAAGTTTTTCTGGGTAAGCATCTCCGCAGCGCGGGCAAACAATCTTCTCCTCTTGCGCTTTCAGGGGACGAATTAATTCGAATTGGTGGCCACATTTTGAGCATTTATACTCATATATGGGCAATTTCCATACCTCCTTTTAGCATTTTGTGGAAATTTTTCCCTCAATCTTTTTCTAAAAAAAAGGGACTTAGAACTTCGAACATAGAACATATAACTTAGGAATTTTTTAGCCTTATCCTAAGGCTATCATCAACCCGATCAGAGCACCTATTCCCGTGCTCAAGTATGGGTTGCAAGTCAGTCCTCAGGTGCTCCCGAAGTGAGTTGATAGCTGATTTAGACCAAAACCAATAGCACCGCCAATGACTAATCCCAAAATTATTTTTAAAATCATAGAAAGCCCTTTTTAAGAAAGTACTTTTTTAACCATATTTTCTAGCTGACTTTTGGGAACAGCGCCGACTATTTGATCTACTACTTTCCCGCCCCGAAACATCATGATGGTGGGTATACCTCTAACACCGTAAGCCGCGGGCGTCCGGGGATTTTCATCCACATTTACTTTGGCAAATTTAACTTTCCCCGTGTATTCTTTAGCAAGCTCTTCAAAAATGGGACTAACCATTCTGCAAGGGCCGCACCAGCTCGCCCAAAAATCTACCATAGTGGGCAGATCGGCTTGCAAAACTTCCTGCTGAAAAGTTTCGTCAGTAACGATATGTAAATGATCTCCCGTAGCCATTTTTTTCCTCCTAATTTTTTTACTTTATCTCCGCCGAGGAGACTTTAGCAAAGCAAATATTTTTGCCTTCCATTTTTTAGATGAATTTTTACTTTAAAAGTTTCAAAACTATTTTCTTTTCTGAGAATAAAAAATTAAATACCAGTTGTCTTGGCCATGCTATTCTATTAAAAATAATTTTTGAACCAAGGGAAATTTAGCCTAATGCGTAATAAAGATATGGCCCTAATAATTCTATCTTTTTATTTAATTTTTTCTTTTTCCTGCGCCCATCAATCTGCTGGAAAGTTAGTTCATCATCAAGGGAGCCAAAATAACCCGGCCGAAAAAGTTTCTTGGTGGCAAAAAGAAGAAAACCAATGGCTTATTACAGCTTTGCTAATTTTGGGTATCGGCATAGCCACCTCAGCCAGTATTATCATTATATACAATTCGGGCGGATTATTCATCAGAGTTAAAAAATAGATTTGAAACGAAGATCTTTAAATCATGCGCCTGCGCTATATTCCGCGAAAGATCTTTTTTCTTCCCCTTTTCTTAGACGTTCTTCGTATTCTATACGTTTTTGCATAAATAAGTTAGCTTGCTCCCGGAAAAAGGGTCGGTTATGGGTCCATTCTTGGCTCACTATATTTTCCACTTCTTTAGAAATTTCCCCTTTTTCTACGATTTCTTGACCCGCCTGCAAAAAGCCAGACATTACTGCTTCTCCTCTTTTGCCCAATTTTTCTAAAAAAATAAGGGTTTCCGCCCCTGGGCGGAGCAGCACTCCGGCCAAGGCCCATCGGCCAGCTTGGGCCAGGAGGCGGAAATTTTCCACCAAAGCTGAGAAATGTTCTTTTTCTGGAAAACCGCATACAGAAATTAGGACAATTTTTTTGCTGGCCAATTCTGGGTAACGATAGGGGTGAGTCGTTAGCCCTGCCGATTCTATAAGGAATGGTTCTACTAAAGGAATAGTTCTTTCTAAACAGCGCTTGGCATAGGAGGTCATGCTAAAATGGTAAAGCGGAGTAGCCCACACCCATACGTCAGCTAAACGGAGCTTTTCTAAGATTTGGGGCATGTCATCTTGATGGATGCACTTGCCGGGATGCTTAAACCAGCAGCTATAGCAACCTGTGCAAGCGTTGATTTTCTTCTGGGCCAGCCAAATAATTTCCGATTCTGCTCCTTTAGCAGCCGCGCCTTCGAGAAATTTTGATAGAACCATTTGGGTGTACTCATTTGTCCGAGGGCTTCCTTGGAGGGCTAATATTTTCATTTTTTTCTCCTTGGCTCAAGAAAGTTTTTGGGAAAGAATTTTGCATAATCTGGCTAATTAGCTTATCAAAATATAACAGAATTAGAAAAATTTGACGAGGGAAATAAGAAGTTTAATAGGGAATTAGATAAATTAAAATAAGAAATAGGGCGGCTCAAAACAAAACTCCAGAAATAACAATGGAGGCGGCTGCTATCATCTTCATGACTACTGCAAACATAGGGCTCAATGCCTAAACTGGCCAATTTGTCATAAGAAAAGTAAATATTCAAATAAAGTTTGATGATTAAGCGGCAAACTGCCGCTAATTTCTCATCCTCAACAACTAAAAAATCTTCTCCGCCAGAGGAATTCTAAGTATTCCTTTTTCTCCTGGGGGGTCATCTTTTCTGTTTCGAGGAGGGCATCTTCTGATTCAAAAAGAATATCGCCTGCTGGACATTTTTCCAAATTTTCTTCTTGATTATCTTTTTTTTCGGTCATTTTATTTCCTCCTTAATTAATCAAATTTTTAGATGTGCGGCAGCATATATGGATTCAAAAGCGGGTGAGCAAATTTTCAAAAATTTACTTTCCAAAGCCAAGGCGGGCAAGGTAAAGGAAGTCGTTGACTTTATTTTTTATTCAAACTAATAATATAAATCGATCAGAGTAAGATAAAAACTAACCAATTTGGAATTGCCGCGGGAAGACTAATAATAACGAAAAAATATTATGGTTAAGTATAAAACCGTTTTTTCTTGCCAAAATTGTGGTTATCAGGCTCCAAAATGGTTGGGCAGATGCCCAGATTGTGGATCCTGGAATTCTTTTGTAGAGGAACAATATGAGGCAACTCTGCCGACATCGGAAACGACCAGTATAAGTGGGGAGGGCCTACCTCCCCAGTCTATTACGGCTATTGTTACTAAAGAAGAAGGGCGCTTAAAGACCGAATTAAGAGAATTTGATCGCGTATTAGGAGGAGGGTTGGTAATTGGGTCAGTAGTTTTAATAGGCGGCGATCCGGGGATCGGCAAATCCACGCTTCTTTTACAAGCGCTCAATAAATTAGCCCAGCAGAACTTCCCTGTTCTTTATGTATCTGGAGAAGAATCATTACGCCAAACTAAGATGCGGGCGGAGCGCATCGGCGTTAATTCTCCAAACCTTTTCGTTCTGGCAGAAAATTCTCTCGAAAAAATTCTGGCAGAAATTAAAAAACTAAAACCAAAAGTTGCCGTTATTGACTCGATTCAAACGGTTTTTACTTCCCAGCTCCAATCTGCTCCCGGATCCATCAGCCAAGTTAGAGAAGCGGCTGGCAAATTGATGATGCATTCTAAATCTACTGGTTTGGCCACTTTTATTATAGGGCATGTGACCAAAGAAGGCGCTATAGCTGGGCCGCGAGTCTTGGAGCACATGGTGGATACAGTTTTATATTTTGAAGGAGATCGCGGCCATCCTTACCGGATTTTGCGCGCCGTCAAGAACCGTTTCGGTTCGACGAATGAAATTGGGGTTTTTGAAATGAAAGAAGGGGGGCTGGAAGAAGTAGCCAATCCCTCGGAATTATTCTTAGCTGAACGTCCTATTGATGTGCCTGGTTCAGTGGTTATTTCCTGTTTAGAAGGGTCGCGGCCAATATTGGTAGAATTGCAAGCATTGGTGAGTCCTACCTCTTATGGTATGCCGCGCCGCACGGCTATTGGGGTTGATCCCAATCGTCTTTCCCTTTTAGTTGCTGTGCTGGAGAAAAAAGTGGGCCTCAACTTAGCCCAACAGGATATTTTTGTGAATGTAGCGGGGGGTGTGCATGTAGAAGAGCCAGCAGTGGATTTAGGCCTTATATCAGCAGTGGCTTCTTCTTTTTTGGACAAACCGATTTCATCCCAAGCCATGGTCATAGGCGAGGTAGGCTTAGCTGGAGAAGTAAGGGGCATTCATCAGGCCGAAATACGCCTAAAAGAAGCGGCCAAATTGGGGTTCAAAAAATGTTTTTTACCCCGCAGTAACCAATCAAGGATCGCCTCTGGGTTCGTTGGCTTGGAACTAATCGGGGTAAGTTCGGTAGAAGAGACTCTGGAAATTCTATTTTAAAAAAGCTGGAGAAAAAATGAAAATGACAGGCATAATCCTTGCCGGTGGGAAAAACCTGCGCATGGGCGAAAATAAAGCTTTTTTAGAGATTAATGGCCAGCGCATCATTGAGCGGACGCGAAAACTTTTCCAAGAACTTTTCGCCGAAATAATTCTGGTGACTAATTCTCCTTTTGCGTATCTCGATTTAAAGCTGCGGATGGTGACTGATCTCCGGCCAGGCAAGGGAGCTTTAGGGGGTATTTTTACAGGCCTTTTTTATTCTACTTATTCTCATGCCTTCGTGGCGGCCTGCGATATGCCCTTCCTCAACAAGGAAATGATTTCTTACCTCATTAGCCTCGCCAGTAAATACGACATAGTGATTCCTAAGACGGATGATGGTCTTCAACCCTTACACGCCATCTATTCCCAAAAGTGTTTACCCCATATGGAGAATTTACTCCGCCAAGGGAACCTGAAAATCATTGACTTTTTCCATTTGGTAAAAACAAGGGAGGTTTCAACCAATGAATTGAGGACTTTCGATCCGTTACAAAGGTCCTTTTTTAATGTGAATACGCCTGAGGATTTAGCCAGAGCCAAGGAGCTTGCTAAATTTTGAAGATGTCAAAATAAATCCGCAAAAAGGATAAAGCTTATAAAAAACCATCTGATCGCCTTCGCCATTCATTATTAATCGCTTAAAAAGGAGAAGATCATGCTTTATGATGCCTTATTGACTGAAGAGGAAAGAAACCTGCGTGATGAAGTGCGTCGTTTTGTGCGGGATGAAGTGCCTGCTGACCTGCTGCGGGCTATGGATCGGGATGAGATAAAATTCCCCTATGAATTTATTGCCAAGCTTGCTAAACATGGCCTGCGCGGATTGAGGTTCCCTAAGAAATACGGAGGGAGAGGATTACCTTGGACCGCTGAGGTAGTCGCCGAAGAAGAAATAGGGGTTTTGGGAATGGCTTTAGGTTGCGCCTTTGTAATGACTTCTATTGTCGGCGAAGCCCTGCACGTTTTTGGCACAGAAGAGCAAAAAGAACGTTTTCTAAGGCCCATAATCATGGATACTAAGATTCCCGAGGAGGCTTTAACTGAGCCCCGCGGAGGATCCGACTTTTTTGGAGCTACCACCCGAGCTGTCGCTGATGGGGATATTTTTATTTTGAATGGCCAAAAGAGATTTGTGGTAGGCGCAGAGGCTGCCGATTTTTTTGCCGTTTATGGCAATACTAATCCCCAAGCTCCTCCCCATGAAAGAATTTCCATGCTCATAGTGGAAAAGGGGCCAGGGGTAGAAGTAGAGCATGTCTACGGACTTTTGGGATGCCGAGGTACTGGGGTGGGGCGCCTTGTTTTCCGCAACTGCCGTGTTCCCAAAGAAAACCTAATCGGCCAATTAGGCATGGGAGCTCTCATATTCGATCGGATGATGATTCCAGAGCGCCTAACCTCAGCCGCTGCTTCCATCGGAGGGGGTCGGGCGGCTTTGGAAATTGCTATTCGTTATAGTGATCGGCGGGTAGCTTTTGGCCAGAAAATTAGAAAATTTCAGGCGGTCAATTTCATGATTGCTGAGGCTATGACGCGATTAGATGCCGCTCGGGGATTGGTCTATGGCGCAGCAAAGACCGTTGATCGGGGAATGCCTCATCGCCGTTTGGTGAGCGAAGCCAAAAAGTTTGCTACGGAAGCAGCCTGGTCGATTGTCAATATGGCCATGCAGGTGTTGGGCGGAATAGGCTATACTAATGTTTACCCCTTGGAACGTTATTTGCGCGATTGCCGCTTGGGCCTAATATGGACGGGAACGAATCAGATCATGGATGCTTTAATTCAGCACGAAGCCTATGCAGAATTCCTGGGCGAGCTGAGCGATCGCCGCAATGTGGAATTAGATGCCATGGGCATTGACGCCCAGCAAGAAAAAATTTATACAGATGAGGATATGTGGAAGGGGTATAAATAAAAAAGTATAGAACGTTAAAAAGTGCTGCAGTTGAGAAGTATTGCGGAAGGTTAGTGCTGCTGTTGGGGAGTTAAAAAATTGGAAGAAGCATGGTAAGTGCATAAAAGATAAAAAAACGCATAAGGACGAAAACATAAAGCGGTGGGAAAAAAAGGAGAGACAAGCAACCATGAGTAATCAAAAAGAGGCTAGCCGCGAGGATTAAAGAGGAGATGGCCTATAAAATAAATGAACGATGCGATAAGTGCGGAAAGTGCCTGGAAATATGCCCAGTGGGGGCTATTTTGGCTGAAGAAACTAAACCAAAAATTAATCCCGAATTATGCACAGACTGCGGATCTTGTGCCGATATATGCCCGGAACGGGCCATAGAAGGCCAGGAAGATCATTAAATTCAAAAAGGAGATTTTAAAGATGTATGCTGATTTGCGAGGAAAGACAGCATTAATAACCGGTTCGGGGAAGAGGACCGGGATTGGCTACGCCATTGCAGAAAAGTTGGCTTTTTGTAAAGCCAATGTGATCATCGCCGATTTGGGGAAAAGGGCAGACAAAACGACGCCAATAAAAATGGGGGCAAGAGAAGAGATGGAGAGTATTGCTAAGGAACTTAATCAAAAATATGGAGTAAAAGCAATAGCTGTGGATTTAGATATCACCAGCCATGATTCCATTGCCCAGATGATGGCGGAGATAAAAAAAGAATTTGCCACCGTAGACGTGCTCATTAACAATGCCGGAGCTTCCTTTGGCGCCCCCAGTCCTGCCCACCTGTATAATGAAGAAGCTTGGCTGAAAACCATCGAGGTCAATCTGCACGGAGCCTTTCGCGTTTCCCGGGCCGTTATTCCCATGATGATGGCCCAAAAAGAAGGGGCCATTGTAAATGTGTCCTCCAAGGCCGGCAAAACGCCACCTCTGGCTAACGGTGCTTACGCTGTGGCCAAGGCCGGCTTAATCATGTTAACCAAAGTCATGGCTTTAGAATTAGCCAATCAAGGGATTAGGGTGAATGCCGTGTGTCCAGGGATAATCATGACTGACCTGCAAGTTTTCCGGTTTCAAATGGAAGCTAAATTTTTGCAAACCTCTATAGAAGAACGGGAAAAAGATTGGGCCAAGCAGATTCCCCAAGGCCGGATAGGTTCTCCTCGCGATGTTGCTGATCTGGTAGTTTACTTAGCATCTAAAGAATCAGCCTACATTACCGGGCAGGCCATCAATGTTGATGGTGGGTTGCTCATGGCTCTTTGATAACGAGGTGATAAATGGGGAGATTAAAACTACCCGAAAAAGGATTAAACAAAAAAGATTTATTAGCTAAGCTGCGTTCATTTAAGGCTAATGATGCTGATTGGCATGAAGGAAGAATGTTTGGATTGATCTACTATGCCGGAGAAGATGTAGAAGAAATAGTCCGCGAAGCATATGCGCTTTATATGTTCGAGAATGCCTTGAGCCCCTTTGCTTTTCCCAGTCTGTTAAAAATGGAGAACGAATTTATATCTATGGTCGGTTCCCTTTTTAAGGGCGGGGAAGATGCCGGGGGGTCTATGACTTCGGGAGGAACAGAAAGTATACTAATGGCCGTTAAGGCTGCCCGCGATTGGGCGAAAACCACTCATCCCCAAGTCAAAACGCCAGAGATAGTGGCCCCGATTACTATTCACCCTGCTTGGAATAAAGCTGCCGATTATTTGGGCCTAAAAATTATTTTAACTCCAGTAAATGAAGATTGGCGAGCCAACGTCCAAGCCATGGCGGAGGCTATTAATGACCATACGATAATGCTGGGAGCTTCGGCAGTCACATATCCCCATGGCATGGTAGATCCCATTCCAGAGATAGGAAAACTCGCTGAAGAAAAAAACCTCTGGCTCCATGTGGACGCCTGTTTAGGTGGCTATATCTTGCCTTTTTTGGAAATGAGTGGATACGAAATTCCCGCTTATGATTTCTCCGTGCCGGGAGTAAAATCCATTTCCGTTGATATCCATAAATATGGCTATGTCTCTAAGGGGGCTTCCACAATTCTTTACCGCACCAAAGATTTACGAGAATTTCAATTTTTTGTTTACCCAGATTGGCCAGGAGGGATTTACGCCACTCCCTGTCTCTCTGGCGCTCGCCCTGGAGGCGCCATTGCTGCTTCCTGGGCTATCTTGCATTATTTGGGCGAAGAGGGATTTAAAAAATTGGCTAAACAAGCTCGAGAGGCCACGATTAAAATTATTCAGGGCATCAACCAAATTCCGGAACTATATGTTTTAGGTAATCCACCAGCCACGGTTTTTGCCTTTGGATCAGAAAAATTAAATATCTATAAATTAGCTGAGAAGTTAAAAGAAAAAAAATGGCATATAGATGCCCAGCACCGCCCTCCCAGTTTGCATATGACCGTATCTCCCTTTCAGGAGAGAATTGTGGAAGATTTTTTAAAAGATTTGAAAGAAGCCGTAGCGGAAGTTAGGCAAATTGACAGAGAAGACACTTCTGGAATGGCTGCGATTTACGGTATGATGGGTACTATGCCCGACAGGAAGATGGCCCGTGATTTTGCTTTAAAGTACCTTAACAACCTTTATCAATTAAAGTAATCCGCCACTAAATGGCGGGAAAATTATTGGTTAGGAATTTTATTTTCTCCTCCACCTCGCCTCTCCCCAGTGAGACTGTGTGGCCATGGCGAGAAGGGGCAATAGGCCGGCCAGAGGCCGGCCAGAGGCAGGCCGAAGGCAGGCCGGATTAGCAATTAAATTATATCAGGTTTAAAATTATGAAAGCTGTGGTTTTTCGTAAAGGAAAAGGACTTGCTTACGAGGAAGTTCCTAAGCCGAAAATTGGCTCCCATGAGGTGCTGATTAAAGTGGCTAATACGGGTTTTTGCGGATCCGACCATTCCTTGATTGAAAGTGGACTGCTGGCCGATGGATACATCCTCGGCCATGAAACAAGTGGGGTAGTAGTGGAAATTGGAGCGGAGGTGAAAGATCATAGAGTGGGAGAGAAGGTGATAATCAGGCCGACTTTTTGTGGTCAATGTGGGGAATGTACAAAGGGGAAGCCTCATCTTTGTAGTAATAGTCGGCGGACCATCGGTATTGGCGATTTGCCCGGTGGCTTCGCCGAATATGTACAGGCCTTACCGGAAATGCTTATCCTCATCCCCGAGAAAGTAGATTCCCGAAGTGCCGCTTTAGCCGAAACTTTTGCTTCTGCTCTGCATGGGATAAATTGTGCCGGCAGTAAAGGAGGTTCGGCCGTTGTTTTAGGGGGTGGCCCTATTGGTTTGGCTGTTATTAAGTTGCTTCATTTACTCGGCTTTGGCCCGCTTATTTTGGTTGAGCCCAGAGAGAAAAATCGAGAATTAGGCAAAATTTGGGGAGCTGATTATGTCTTCGACCCCTTAACCATAGACTTGCCTGCGGTGACCAAAGAAATTACCCATGGTTGGGGCTTAGAAACAGTAATGGAATGTTCTGGTTTGGTGGAAAATGTCTCTTTGGCGATGGAACTTGTGGCTAAAGGCGGGGTAATTTGTGTTATCAGTATTTTGTTCAAAAATTTACTTATAAAAAACCCGTTAATCTTAAATTTAAAGGAATTTCGATTGACGGGATCGTTTTCTAATACCCATGAAGAAAATAAAAAATGCTTAAATTTTATGGCCGAGGGCCAAATAGAAGCCACAGCTATGATTACAGATCTTATTCCGCTGGAACTTTTGCCTGCGGTTTACAAAGAAAAAATTCATCCTGGGAAATCCATAAAAGTTATGTTACAGATTGGCGAAGAATTTTGATTGAATGATGTTTTAGCAGAAAAGAAGCCAGAAAAAAGCGAAAGGAGAATGGAAAATGACTATGGTCGCCGGGGGAAAATTAACAGTTGAGGCTTTATTGGAAAAAAATGTCCCAAAAATTTTTAGCATTTCGGGAGGACATATTTTTCCCCTTTATGAATTCATTTCAGGATCGGGTATAGAAATTTTTGATACGCGTCATGAACAGGCCGCAGTTTTCATGGCTGAAGCCTGGGGGAGGCTGACCCGGCAGCCCGGGGTGGCTTTGGTGACGGCCGGGCCGGGATTTAGTAATTCTTTAAGCGCCATAGCTAACGCAGCCATGGCCAATTCTCCCTTAATTTTGATGGCTGGATCTGTTGGTTTGGGCGCCAAGGAAAAATTAGACCTCCAAGATATGCCTCAGCTTCCGGTTATCCAGCCTTTAGTTAAGAAAGCTCTGATCTGCTTCAGGACGGAGCGCATACCGGAATATATTGATTTAGCCTGGAGAACTGCGATATCTGGATGCCCAGGGCCTGTTTATTTGGAGATTCCTATCGATATTTGGAATGGGCAAGTTGAAGAAAAACAAGTCAAGAAAGTTACCAATTTTGTTCATTCCAAGCCAGTAGATGTGGAGAAAGCTTTAACCCTCTTAGAAATTTTAGAAAAATCTAAGAAACCTGTGTTCATTGCGGGAAGTGGCGCTTATTATTCCGGAGCCGAAAAAGAATTTGGGGAATTCATAGAAAAAACTGGTGCGCCTGGATTTACTGCTACTTTGGGCCGGGGATTAATTTCTGATACGCATCCCTTATGTTTTGAGTCTTCTTCAGCTATCCGCCCTGGGGCAGCCGCGGATGCTTTGAGAGAAGCTGATCTGGTTGTGTTGCTGGGAAACCGCCTTAGCCTTTATTATGCTTTTGGTGACTTAATCAATCCCCAGGCCAAAATCGTCCAAGTAGACATTAAACAAGAAGAAATAGGCCGAAACCGCTCCGTTTATCTGGGCATATTTAGCGATATTAAGGCCTTCTTGAAAGAAATTAACCGACTCATTGATGAGAAGAAAAATGGTCCTTTTCTGCGGGAGCAATTCAAAAGTTGGGTGGACTTTCTAAAAGATAAAGAGAAAGAGAAAAAAGCATTGGGGGCTTTTAATTGGGAAAGCAAAAATGCTCCTCCTCACCCTATGCGCATCTGTGCCGAGGTTAATAAATTTATGGATAGGGAAGATGATCTAGTAGTTAGCGATGGGGGAGATACCCAAATTTGGATGGCTATGACCCGCACTGTCCGTCGCTCCGGCCATTACCTGGAGTCAGGATTATTTGGTTGTTTGGGATGTGGGCTACCCTATGCGAATGCCGCCAAACTTCTTTATCCAGAAAAGAGAGTTTGTTTAGTTACCGGAGATGGCTCTATTGGTTTTAATTTCATGGAATTTGACACAGCCATAAGAAAGAAATTGCCCGTTGTAGTAGTAATTTTTAACGATCAACAATGGGGAATGATCAGACATTCTCAGGAAGTTAAGCTGGGACGATATATAAAAGAAGGGACAGAATTAGGGATGATTAATTACCACAAAGCTGTAGAAGCTTTAGGAGGGTGGGGGAGATTAATCGAGCATCCGGATGAAATTCAGCCGGCCCTCGCCGAAGCCTTTGCCTCCGGGAAGCCCGCTTGTTTAAATGTGGTTACAGATCCCCAACCTATCAGTCCTGGAAGTATCGCTTTAGCCATGGTAGCCGGGCTTGATGTATCCAAGTTTTTTAAGTGAGGTCTGCTAATGAACACAAAATCTCCGCCAGAAGGGTATCTTTTTTCCAAAGGTTATACCCATTATATTTTTATCTTATTATGGCTCCTCTACTTTTTTGACTATGTAGATAGAATGGTAGTCATCTCCCTTTTTCCTTTTTTAAAGGTAGAATGGGGATTAACGGATGCGCAATGCGGTGCATTAGTTTCTGCTGTTTATTGGGCTATCGTCATCTTTTCTTTCCCCACCTCCATCATTATTGATCGCTGGAGTAGAAAAAAGAGTATTGGTCTGATGGCCACCTTTTGGAGTATGGCTACAGCGGCTTGTGCTTTGGCGAAGAGCTTCGGGCAGCTTTTCATAGCTCGCACGGCTATTGGCTTAGGAGAAGCCGGTTATGCTCCGGGCGGTACGGCTATGATTTCTGCTCTTTATCCGGAAAATAAGCGATCAATGATGGTGGGCATTTGGAATTCCTCTATTCCTTTAGGTATGGCTGCGGGAATTGTGCTCGGTGGTTTTATTGCCACTCATTGGGGATGGCGCCAGGCCTTTGGCCTGGTGGCTTTGCCAGGCTTGGTGGTGGCTATCCTTTTCTTTTTTGTCAAAGATTATAAAACTGTAGAACTGGAGAAAACAGTAAATGGCCAAGAGGGACTAAATCCCCTACGTAAAAGAATGACCAAGATCGAAATTGTGCGGGAATTTACCCATACACCATCATTGTTATGCACTTACCTGGGATTTGTGGGTATGATGTTTATTACCATTTCGGTCTCTACTTTTTTGCCCACCTACTTCCAAAGAGTCCAAGGGGTTCCTTTGCAAAAGGCTTCTCTTTTAACGAGCGGCATCATGCTGATGGCTATTATCGGCTCTCCCTTAGGAGGCTGGTTGGCCGATTTATGGATGAAGAAAAAAATTCAGGCCAGATTGCTCTTGGCTTCTATTTCGGCTTTTTTAGCCGCCGCCCTTTTTTTCTTGGCCATAAATATTTCTGCGGGCGGAGTAATGCAATACATTATTTTTCTTTTGGGAGGAATTGCCTCTATTGGTTGGGCTTCTTCGGCTATTGCGGTTACCCAGGATGTAGTTCATCCTGGTTTAAGAGCGATTTCTTATGCCCTTTGCGTGATTGTCCAAAATTTGTTAGGAAGTTCTCTCGGACCAGTGGTCACCGGGGCTTTTTCAGATAAATATGGAATAGCCACTGCCTTACAAATAGCCTGTATCATGCCCTTATTTTCTGCTTTTATCTTTTACCTTGGATCCAGATATTATCGCCATGATTTAGAAAAGGTAGAAAAGATTGCTATAGTCGCGGAAAAATAAAAATTTTATCCCCCCGCATAATGACATGACGTCTCCTCCTATTCCTTCCTACCTCCCTTTAAAAAAAGTTTTCCCCTCTTTTCTAAAGAGGGGATAGGGGAGATTATATAGACAAGGGCAGCTTTTCACCCTTATGGCCATCTCTCTCTTAACCCCACCAATCCTTCCCTTATCTTAATGGGAGATTAAGAGGGGTTAAAAGAGGAAAAGGGAAATTACGTTATTTAATGGCATTCCAAATAAGTAAGGCACTCGCAGATTTCTAACAAATCATTCTCTTGACATTTCCCAGTGAAATGAATGTTTACCGTGCGCTTGAGCTCAGAACAGAAGAAGGTAATACGGAGGGTCTTGGCGGTTTTCTTTTTTAGAAAACCATATTTTATATCCCCGATACAATAATTAGCCTCATGACCACCAAAAATTCGTGAGCCGCTGTAAGTAATCTCCACATCTTTAGTTGGTAAGTTATCGTGCCTCCCTCTCTTAATGAGAATAGTTAAATCTAAAGCAATTCTTTTTAAGGGATGAAAGATAATTTGATCAGTCTGTCCAGCTTCTATCCAAATTAAATCCTTTCCCTGCACTGTGGAATGTACATCTGGCTCTAAGTAGCTTTTAGTTATTCCCCAATCCTTGGGCAAAGGAAGAATAAGGAAACAGCCGACACCGAAGAAAAAACTGCGGGCGGCAATAGTATGACGAGTAATTTCTGGATTCATTGTCGAGAAGAAATTATGAAGTTAATATTTGTTCTTGCAAGAGAGCATCTAATTGGTTTTTATCCTTTCCAACATATTTTTTCTTATTGTTAATAATGAAGGCAGGATAACGGAATACCCAGTGGCGGATAGCTTTATAGATTCCTTGAAGGGATTGGGCATCAATAATTTTTATCAAGATTTTAGGGCCGTATTTTTGAGAGATTTCCCGGATCCAATTGGAAAGATAAAGATAATCTTCTTTCACTTCTTCCGGGTACTCATTTAGAATCATATTGTCCTTTTTCTTTTTCAAACCAACCTGGTCGGACATGAATTCACAATGAGCTCAGCCATCAAAAAGGCCAGGAATTAAAGAAATTACTTCGAGTGTAACTGGCTTCATAAATGCTTGTGCCTTTTTTTAGGAAGGTTCTATCATCTCTCGACAGCTTATTGGCCCCAGTTCCTCATTTGATAATTTCTCATTATTTCGTAAACCAGAGCTCGCCGGCTTATAAATAAGGGCAAGGGCCAAGCCCTTGCCCTAAAGAACTTAAATTATTTAAGGCCTCTTACCTGGCCAAAGAAATACTCTTTATCATCCCGATGGGCAAAGAGAGAAAGATTTAAACTATGCCACTATTGTACTGCAGCACTGCCCCACTTTTTATGGCAGCACTGCAGTACTTTTCTTATTTGCTGCTTCCACCCGGAGCAGGAGCTGGTGCTGGGGCGCCTTCTCTCCTTTCTCTGGTATACTTAGAAATGGCGGCAAAAGCATCTTTGATCAAAACTGCAGCGCAAATAACCAAGAATAAAGCAATAATCCCGGTGAGCCAATCACCAATTGCCCGGTCAGTAGTAATATTAGGAGTGGTGAAATAGTGTTTAATTGTGCCATAAGAAATCCAGATAGCCGCCGCAATCGTAGTTACAAAAAGGAAAATAGATGGAAGCAGAGTATAATGGTATCTTTTTCTTTCGTAAGCAAGCCAGCAGGAAGCGATGAGCAAAGCCATGGAAGCTAACATCTGGTTGAAAGCACCACCGAGGAACCAGAGAGTAGCGAGAATTCCGGTGAAGCAGAAAATGGCAAATATGATCAGGGTAAAAATGGTATTGAAGTGCACGTTTTTAAATACGGGCCAGTATTCTCCCAGCCACTCGGAGCCGTAAAGCCGCATAAACCGTACACCGAGGTGAATGAGTGTCAAACCGATAATCGCAAACATGATGTTGGAATAAACTTGGGCTTTTTGCGCTGGAACGCCAATTACCGTAAAGAACTTCCCAGCTCCCTGGGCAAATACTAAACCGGCACCTTTTTTGAATAAATCGGAAAACCCCTCGTAACTGCCGAAAGCAGTAACGGCAATAATTAGCGCCAATAGACCCATGATCATTTCGAGGAGCATTGCTCCACCAGCCACCGGCATGGTGTCAGTTTCTTTTTCAATCATCCTCGCTGTACCAGAACTGGAAACAAGAGAATGCCAACCAGAAATAGCGCCACACATCATAGTGACGAAAAGAATTGGCCAAAGCGGGTTATCCCCCCACCAGAATGATTTGAAAGCGGGAAAATTCCCCACCGAAGGGTTCCAGAAAAGAATGCCCAAGCCAATCATGATCATGCCAATAAAGACCACCCAGAAACCTAAATAGTTAATTGGTTGAGCCCAACGCCAAATTGGCAGAACTGAACCAAAATAGCAGAAGACCAAAACGGCGATAGTCCAAATAAATCTGGCCTGGTTTACTTCCCCAAAGACAATGGGCGGTTTATCTCCTCCACTAATTGCTTTGAATAAGGATTGCACCGGGGCCAGGTCAGTGATGAAGAAAATGCTAATAAAGGTAATCAATACGGTAATTAAGGTACTCGTAACGATAGATTGTTTCCATTTGTAAATCATCTGGCTAAACAAAAGACCCATCAAGACCCAGATGATTATCCCAAGGGGGCCATGCGGTTGAGTTAAATTCCCCGAAATAAGCAAAGCAAATGCTCCAAAACTTAGCATTAGATTGAAGTATATAAAAACACTGATAAACATTCTCGCTCGGGGAGATATTAGGGTATAACTCATTCCGCCCAAGCTCATACCTTCTTTTCTTATAGCCACCATGGCTGCAGTGTAATCGTGAACCCATCCTATAAAAGCTACGCCTAACATTAAATACAATAGTGCTGGTAACCACCCCCAGTTGGCAGCGATAGTTGCTCCCACGATAGGACCTAAGCCACAAATTGATTTGAATTGGAAGCCGAAGAGGACGTTTTTATTGGCAGGCATGAACTCTACTCCGTCCATATACATGACGGCCGGAGTGGCTTTCTTCGGGTCAGGCTGGACAACTTTGCGGTCAAGATATTTCCCATAAGTGTGATAAATGAGAAAAACCCAGACAATACCTAAAATCAAAAAAATTAGAGAAGTCATTTTTTTACCTCCTCTGGGTTAGATTTTATTTTTTTTGTTTTTGTTCCCAGATTAAAAGATATAACGATCTTCCCCATCCTAATTTAAGCGATATGGCAAAAGATTATCTTCTTTTTCACCTCCTTTCGTGGTTTAATTTATGATCAGGATTTTCTGGCTTATAATTGACATAAACAGTAAAAATTGTCAATAAAAATTTTTATTGTGTCATTTAAAAATTAAAAGTGCACCGCTTTTAAGAATTTAAAGTTTAAAAGTGCACTCTTGTTTTTTGGTTTTTGAGTTATCCATAGAGGGGTATGAGTGCGGAGAGATTTTAGCTCAGCCCCTCGGGTAAAGCTGGGCGGCCCGAAGGGCAAAATCTCGGAGCTCTCGGAGCACTCTGTGGATAACTTTCTTTCATTTTTCTCTGACCTATGGGGGCTCAGAATAGTAGTGCACTTTTAAAACTTAAAGAGTGCACTTTTAAATTTTAGCCAACATAAAAATTTTTATTGACTTAATTTGTCAATAATTTATAATGTCAATGAACTTAAAGTAAAGGGGGGAAAGGAGGAAAAAATGGCCAAGGAACCTGAAAAACCCGAAGAGAAAAAAGGCGGGTTTTTCAAAAGATTTGGACAAGCGGCTCGGGAGCTGGTTTACGGAATGGCCGTCCATGATACGGCTCGTTTCGCCCTGAAAACCAGAGGAAGCATGGAACATCTTTTTATTCTCATCACTATGGGTGACCTGTTAGGTGTCCCCATATTGCCACCTTACTACTCCTTAAGGATTCTGCCTTATGTGGTCCCGCAGATTGCGACCTGGAAGAGGAGAATGCTGCGGGAAAGAGACATCACTGATGCCTTCGCTTAATAACTAAAATTTGCCCAATGCTTAGCCAACAGCGCCAAGCTTAAATAAAAAAGGAGGTGTGCCATTTCTCTCGCCAAAATTTTTGAACAATATCCAGACCGTAGATATATTATGTTTGGGGGAAAGGGCGGTTTAGGGAAAACCACCTTTTCGGCAGCTACGGCTTACTATTTAGCCAAAAAAGGTTATAAAGTATTGGTTTTTTCCGTTGATCCACAAGCTTCCCTGAGCGACATTTTTGAGAAAGATATCTTTGGCAAAGGGGCCGTGGAGATTATGCCCAACCTTTACGCCCAAGAAATTGATGCTGATCGGCGCATAAAAGAGTATCAAGAAGAAATCCGGCAAAAAATATTGGACATGTATGGATTAGATAAAATTCCTGGAGAGATCGAAAGCTATATTCAAGCAGCGGCCGCTGAACCAGCGATGGAGGAGAGCGCTATTTTTGATGAGGTGGTCGATATAGTAGTTAAAGGTGGATATGATTATTATATTTATGATCTTGTTCCCTTAGGACACGCCCTCTACTACCTCTCTATGGCCTCCGTTTATGATGCCTGGATTGATAAAATAACGCATCTGCGGGAAGAGATGCGCGAATATGACCAGGTAGTAGCTATTGTTAAGCGCCAAAAAGAAGTGGAAGAGGATAAGATTTTAAATGAGCTATTGTGGATTAAAGACCGCATCAACAAATCCTCAAGCATCTTGACGGATAAACAAAAAACAGCTTTTTTCTTCGTCCTTGTTCCGGAGGAGATTATTATTCGTGATACCCAAAAAGCTGCTCAGTTATTTGCCAAGTTCGATGTCCCTTTGAGCGGATACATTATTAACCGCGTAATTCCGCCGGAGCTGAAGAACCAAGAGATCCCTGAATACTTAAGAAATCGGATAGTGATGCAAGAGAAGTACCTGCAGCTAATTCAGCAAACTTTCGGCAATGAAATTCTGGCTTCTGTTCCGGAAATGGAAAGAGACGTCACCGGATTACCGATGATCGAAAAAATGGCCCAGGCCATGTTTGGCAATGGAGGGAAACTATGAGCAGCATAACTATAAGCATGACTGATTATGTGAAAAAACATCCCCAGATAAAATATATTTTTTTCGGGGGCAAAGGCGGTGTGGGTAAGACCGTAATGGCCGGAGCGGCTGCTTTATGGTTTGCGCGGCAAGGGAAGAAAACCCTTTTGGCCTCGACCAATCCGGTCCATAGCTTGAGTAACCTCTTAAGCCAAGATGTCTTCGGGAGACCCGTACTGATCTGTGACGAAAAAAACTGTTATGCTTTTGAAATTGATACGAGAGAATCTATTGAGCGGTCTAAGAGAGAGATCAGAGAAAAAATAAGCTGGTTCTTAAAATTCGCTGATATTACTATTAAAGCTGAAGAATTCGTCGAGTCAGCCACTATGAATCCTGCTTTTGAAGAGTCGGCAATGTTTGAGAACATGCTGGATCTGATGTTTAAAGACGAATATGAAGTTTATGTCTTTGATACAGCGCCAACGGCCAATGCTCGCCGACTTTTAGGCATGTCCAAAGTCTATTCCCTGTGGGTAGAGAAGATGATGAAGAGCCGGGAGGAAGCCAGAGCTCTGCGGAAAGCCCTTTCCTTCTCCAAGAAAGAAGAAAAAGATCCGCTGATGGATTACTTGTTGCAATTTAAAGATCGGATGGCTCATGCACGGGTACTTCTGACTAATCCTGAGCTTACCGCTTTTTTCTTTGTTACCCTTCCAGAAAGCTTGCCGATCGCCGTCATTACTCGCTTTATCCAGTGGTTCCATGATTTTGGCATCCCTGTTGGGGGAGTAATTGTAAATGGCTTAATCGATAAACAAACGGTTAAGGATGACTCACCAGAATTCGTGCGCAACCGGGTAAAGATGCAGGAAGAACATATGGAAGAAATTTGGCAAAAATTTGGCGATGGTGTTCGATCAATAATCCCTCTCTTTGAAACGGAAATCCAAGGGCCAGCAATGTTGCACCGCTTGGCTGACCGCCTCTTTAGTTGAAATCCTAATAAGAAAGTATAGTGGGGCGTAAGCCCCACTTTTTTTTATTCCTTGCGCCTGGTCAATTTTTTTATTAAGATAGGGCGAAAATAAATAAAAATAATTAAGCAAGCAGGGAGCTGAAACAGTAAGTTTCGTAGGGCAAGCCTTTATGGCTTGCCAAATGCCAAATAAAGCTACTTTGTTTTATTGAAATATGGGCAAAGAAGGCTATTTTGTCCGGGGAAGAGCTACTGCCGCTCAATTCTGAATAAATGCTTGCTTCGTCATCTTCCATGCCCCTTTTTATCAAAATAGCCAACTGTCAATTACGAGCCGGTCTCGAAAGTGAGCGGATGGGAGATTAAGCGCGAGGGTTTTCATCGTCCATGGTTAACAAAACTGGCATGAGAAGTTATTGAACATAATATTGGGGAGGCAAATCATAATGATTGAACAGAAGATGGATAAAGAAGTACCTTTGGAAAAATTACGCTGGCGGTGCCCTTTAGACCTACTTCCTTTTAATAATACTGATGAAATTTCTCCTTGTACAAATATCATCGGCCAAGAAAGGGCTTTACGGGCAATTCGCCTGGGCCTGGAGATGGATAGCCTGGGATACAATATTTTCGTGGTCGGCCTCGTAGGAACTGGTCGCAATACAACCATTAAATGTCTCTTAGAAGAAATTGATAAAAGCGGCAGAATTCCTGACGATATCTGCTATGTCAATAATTTTAAGGATCCTGATCAACCCAAATGTATTTGTTTGCCAGCAGGACAAGGGAAATTATTTAAAAAAGATATGGAAACCTTCCTGGAGTCTCTAAAGAAAAATATTCCCCTCATTTTTGAAGGAGAGGAATATCAAAAGCAAAAAAGGGAGTTAGTAGAAAGACACCGGGAAAGAGAAAAAGGCATAGTAAAAGAATTCGAGAACCGGGCCAAGAAAGAAGGCTTTACGGTCGCCCAGGTGCAAGTAGGGCCCTTCACCAGACCAGATGTTGTCCCAGTAGTGGCCGGAAATGCCATCTCTTTGGAACAATTAGAAAGCCTGGTTGATCAGGGACAATTCCCGCAGGAAAGCTTCGAGCAATTGAAAGGGAAATATAGCCAGTTGAGTGCGGAGCTGGAGCAGGTTCTAAAAGAAACGCGCAAATTAGAAAAAGTAATTCAGGAAGAATTGGCTGCTTTGGATAAATCAGCCATATCGCATTTAGTGCGTGGAGCTCTCGAAGATATAAAAGAAAAGTATCCTCAACCTAAAATCCAAAGCTATTTAAGCGAGGTTCAGGAGGCTGTTTTAGAAAACCCGGCTCGTTTCTTGCCCAAACCAGAACCTCCTCAAGTTCCTATACCCGGGCTAATCCCTCCTCCTGCAGTAGACCCATTTACCGAATTTCAAGTAAATGTCTTAGTGGACAATTCGGAAACCAAAGGAGCACCAGTTATAATTGAAACTTCGCCCACCTACCGCAATTTATTCGGCACTATTGAAAGGAACATCGATCGCTTGGGGGGATTGTGGCGCACAGACTTTACTAAAATAAAATGTGGGTCTTTCTTGCGCGCAAATGGAGGATATCTGGTGCTCAATGCTCTTGATGCTTTTATCGAACCTGGGGTATGGGTAGCTTTAAAGAGAACGCTGCGCAACCGCACCTTAGAGATGCAGTCCTTTGATCCTTTTTATCTTTTTGCCAGTTCTGCACTCAAGCCGGAGCCGATAGAGGTAAAAGTCAAAGTGGTCATGATCGGTGACGCCTATCTTTACAATACCCTTTATGCGCTCGATGAAGATTTTAAGAAGATTTTTAAGATTAAAGCTGATTTTGACACGGAAATGGATAAAAAAGAAGAAACTTTGTTGCAGTATGCCACCTTTATTCGCAAGATCTGTCATGATGAGAAACTTTTACCCTTTGATCGCAGCGGAGTGGCCGCGGTTATCGAATATGGCGTAAGGCTGGCTGGCCGCCAGAAAAAACTTTCTACGGAATTTCATAGGATAACTGACATTCTAAGAGAAGCCAGCTATTGGGCGAAAAAAGAAGGGAGTAACCAAGTTACTGAAAAACATGTAGATCAAGCTATAAATGAAAAGATTTACCGCTTAAAGATGATCGAAGATAAAATTCAAGAAATGATTATGGATGGCCTGCTCTTGATTGATTCCGATGGAGCTAAAGTGGGCCAAGTGAATGGTCTTTCTGTTTATGATACTGGAGAATACGCTTTCGGCAAGCCTTCGCGAATCACAGCCAAAACCTCTATGGGCAAGGCTGGCATTATTAACATTGAGCGAGAAGCGGACCTCTCGGGAAGGACTCATAATAAAGGAGTGCTTATCTTAGCCGGATATCTAAGGGGTAAATACGCTCAAGATAAGCCCCTGACCCTAACGGCCAGTCTGGCCTTTGAACAGTCTTATAGCGGGGTAGATGGTGATAGCGCCTCCTCTACGGAAGTTTATGCTATCCTTTCCAGCCTGGCTAACCTGCCTCTGCGTCAGGACATTGCTGTCACGGGGTCAATCAATCAAAATGGCGAAATCCAACCTATTGGGGGAGTAAACCAAAAAATCGAAGGCTTTTTTGATGTCTGCCGAAGTCGGGGTTTAACTGGGAAACAAGGGGTGATAATTCCTTATCAAAATGTAGAAGACTTGATGCTTCGTAAGGATGTAGTGGCAGCCGTAGCAGAAGGCAAATTCCATATTTATGCTATTAAAACCGTCGATGAAGGAATGGAAATTTTGACTGGTGTACCGGCCGGAGAGAGAAAAGAAGATGGCTCATATCCTGAGGGAACCATGAATTACTTAGTGGATCAAAAGTTAAAAGAATTAGCCCTAAAGATAAAAGAGTTTGAAACAGAGAGTGAGAAAAAATAAATAAGGAGAGATAAAGTTGAGTGAAGAATTAAAAGAAAAAACGCAAAAGACGGCTGAATTATATTTTAAAGATGCTCCGGGGGAACGCCCTTACGATTTGTGGCGCTCCTTTGACAAAGAGCTGGCCAAAGAAATTTCCCTATTCTATACAGGCAAGTTGTATGCGCGAGAAAAAATTCCTCATCCTCTGCGCCAATTAGTTACCGTGGCTGCTTTAACTGTCTTGGAAAGAACCGAGGAACTAAAATTGCATCTGCACGCGGCTTTAAATGTTGGTTGCAGTCCCCAGGAGATCACGGAAGTAATTTTTCAAATGGCCACATACGGAGGGGTGCCGGTGGTAAACTCGGCCTTAAAAGTTTTTCGCACGGTCTTGCAAGAGCGTGGCCTCTGGCCGATAAAAAAAGAGAAATAAAAGAGATAAGGGAAAATGGAATAATGGAATATTCCATTATTCCAAGTCCTTATTGGATTTCTTTATTAACTTCTTTGAATGTCTCATCGAGAATAGCCACCATTTCGTTAATCTGTTCGTGGGTGATGATAAATGGCGGAGCGAGAAGGAGATGATCTCCTTTTAGGCCGTCTACTCCGCCACCTCCCGGGTAGGTAATCAAACCTTTTTCAAAAGCTCGCTGCCCAATTATAGTATTTAATTTCTTTTGTGGTGGGAAAGGTTCTTTAGTATTTTTATCTCTAACAAATTCAATTCCAGCAAAAAGCCCTTTACCGCGAATGTCCCCAACAAAATTATGATGGTGCAATGACCTCAAAGCAGTGAGAAAATATTCACCCATTTGGGCAGCCCGCGAGATAAGGTTGTGTTTTAAGAGATAATCGATTACTGCACCGGCAATGGCGCAAGAGAGGGGATTTTGACTGTAAGTATGCCCGTGAATGAAGGCTCCCGACCCCTCTTTAATAGTTTGGTAGATTTCTTCTCTTACAATTACTGCCGCTATGGGGGTATAGCCGCTGCTTAATCCTTTGGCGGCAACGATCATATCTGGAACAACTTGCCAATGATCAATTCCGAAATTTTTCCCTGTTCTGCCCACTCCAGTCATTACTTCATCGGCGATAAATAAAATATCATAGCGATCACAAATTTCGCGAATTTTCTGGAAATATCCTGGGCGCGGAACTAAGACACCGGCGGTAGCTCCCACAATGGGCTCGGCAATAAAAGCAGAAATTGAATCTGGTCCTTCATAAAGAATAGTTCTTTCTAAATCTATGGCGCATTCTAAGGCACAACTTTCTGGTTTTAAACCGAAAGGACAGCGGTAACAATAAGCGGGCTGAATATGGGGAGTATGTTTGAGGAGGGGGAGATAAAAATGACGCCGGCCCGTATGCCCAGAAAGGGCCAGAGCTCCCAGGGTATTTCCATGATAACTTGTCCAGCGCGAAATCACTTTATATTTACTTGGCTTCCCCCTTTCTACTTGGTATTGCCGAGCCATTTTTATCGCTGTTTCAACCGCTTCTGAGCCACCCGAAAGGAAATAAACTCGGGAAAGGCCAGGCGGAGCGAGCTGGACTAATTTAGCCGCTAAATCAATGGCCGCCTGGCTGGTAAATTGCGAACTGTGGGCAAAAGAAACTTTTTCTGCCTGGTGCATCATCGCTTCCGTAATTTCTTTTACTCCGTGGCCGATCGTAACTACGGCTGCCCCTCCCGAGCCATCGATATATTTTTTGCCATTTCGATCAAAAAGATAGATTCCTTCTCCCCGTTCAACCACAGGATAGTATTTTTGCAAATTACGAGGGAATATATGATTTTCCTTTTGGTTCATTTAATACCTCCCTTTTTAAATTCGTTATTAAAGAGATGGATTAAAAATTAATTTCTCCAGTGCCCATTTTATCTTGAGGGCAATTTATATTTCAATTTATAAAAAATCTTCTTACTCCCCTCTTTTCTAAAGAGGGGTCGGGGGAGATTAACCCCTCTTTTTTATAGAGGGGCAGGGGGGAGATTAACCCCTCTTCTTTAAAGAGGGGCAGGGGGAGATTATACCCCTCTTTTCTAAAGAGGGGCAGGGGGAGATTAACTCCTCTTTTTTAAAGAGGGGCAGGGGGAGATTATTTCCTTTAGATTGAAAATTATTCCCAAAAATTTTATACTCACCAGAAATGGCTAACTAATTTTCAAGGGAGGAATCGAGAATGAAGCCGACTATTGGTTTTGTGGGTTTAGGGACCATGGGCAAGTGGATGGCTTTTAATTTGATTAAGGCAGGATATCCTTTATATTTTTATGCCCGCCGCAAAGAAGTAATTGATGAAGTATGTGCCCAAGGTGGCCAGGCTTTTCCGACAATTCGAGATTTAGCCCAAGCTGCGGAATGGATTATTTTTTGTCTGCCTGATACAAAGACAGTGGAAGACGTTTTATTTGGCCAATCTGGAATGGCGGCAGTTTTAAACCCTGGGCAAATGGTGATTGATTGTGGGACTATTCATCCTTTAAAAACCAGAGAATTTGCTAAAGCGCTAAAAGAAAAAGGAATAATTTTTTTAGACGCTCCTGTTTCCGGGATGGAAGCCCGGGCCAAAGCGGGAACGCTTACGATCATGGTTGGGGGAGAGCAGTCTGCATTTCAAAAAGTAAAGCCTGTTCTCGAAGCAATGGGCAATATTATTATTTATGCTGGCCCATCGGGAAACGGGCAAATGATGAAGCTAATCAATCAAATCATGTTCAATATTCACTGTGCCGCCATAGCTGAGCTTCTCCCTCTGGCGGTTAAAATGGGCCTTGATCCGGAGCAGACCGTAACTGTGGCGCGCACAGGTACAGGACAGTGTTTCGCTTTAGAAAATTTTGCCCCTTTAATCTTAAAGAGAGACTTTGGCCCAGGCTATCCCCTGGCCGATGCTTATAAGGATATGGTGCACATAGCGGAAATTAGTAGCCATAACCGTATTCCCTTGCCCGTCACAGCGGCGGCCACCATGACTTACCAAATGGCCCTTGATCAAGGGCTGGGTAGAGAAAATAAAGGAGCCATGATTAAAGTTTGGGAAAAACTTTTGGGCGTGGAAGTAAAAGGAAAGAGTAATTAGGACGCAGATAGACGCAGATTTCATGGATTAAAATAAATTTTAAAAAATAAATTTTATCTGCGTTTATCTGCGCAAATCTGCGTCCAATTATTAATCAAAATTAAAGGCTACTTTTCCATGCTGAGCATTCATGGCTACTTGGAAAGCCTCGGCATATTTTTCCGGGGGATAGCGATGAGTGATAACTTTCTCTAAGTCAACTTTTCCCGATTGAATTAAATCGATTACTTGATACCAAGTGCCATACATTTCTCGGCCAGTGATGCCAAAGAGTTTGGCTTCTTTGTACATAATATTCGTCGGGACTTCCAATTGAATTGGTTTAGCAGCCACGCCAATGATCACAAAAGTCCCACCTTTTCTAAGAATCCGCAGGCCCTGGTCATAGGCTTTCTGTTGCCCAGAAATCTCTAAGACCATGTCCACTCCCAAACCATTTGTTTCCTCTAAGATAATTTTTTCTACGGGGTCTTTTTCGGCATGAAAAGTTTTCGTCGCCCCCAATGATTTAGCCATCTGCATGCGATTTTCGCTAATATCTACAGCATATATCCGGGAAGCGCCATAAGCAACAGCAGCTTGGACTGCAAATAGACCAATCGGCCCGCAGCCAAAAATGGTCAGTTTTCTCCCGGAAACAATTCCTTGGGAAAGTCCATGAACAGCAACTCCACAGGGCTCCATCATGGTGGCTACCGGAATGGGAATCTCTTTAGGAATTTTTACAGCGCAAGGCTCAGGTAGAACGGCATACTCCGAAAAGATTCCCTGGCTATGTACTCCATAAACTTTCATGTACTGACAAATATGACGCTGGCCAGTAAGGCAAAGATAACAATTGTCACAAGGAATATGAGTTTCTCCAGCAACATAGTCTCCTGGCTTTAAATTGCGCACTTCCTGGCCTACTTCTACTATTTCACCTGCAAACTCGTGTCCTAAAATATGGGGTAGAGAGGGTACTACTGCTTGGGCCCATTCAGTCCAATTATAAATATGCACGTCTGATCCGCAGATAGCGCCCATTTTTACTTTAATTAAGACTTCTTTAGGTCCAGGCTTAGGAGTTTTAATATCTTTGAGTACTGCTCCCTGGCCTGGATTTTCTTTTAAAATTGCTTTCATTTTTTATTCTCCTTATCTATAAAAATTTAATTACCCCAATCCCCCTTTTCCCCATTCCCTCTTTTTTAAAGAGGGGTAAGGGGAGATTATACCCCTCTTTTTTAAAGAGGGGTTAGGGGAGATTATACCCCTCTTTTTTAAAGAGGGGTTAGGGGAGATTATACCCCTCTTTTTTAAAGAGGGGTTAGGGGAGATTAGCCCTCTTTATTCTAAAGGTTACCCAGTAGAGATTATATTTCTTCATATATCTTTTCTAATACTTCTTCGATATTTTCTAAAATTTCATTATTAGAAAACCTCAAAACTTTAATTCCTAAAGCATTAAGATAATCGTCTCTTTTCTTATCTTTTTCCACTTCTTCATCAAAATAATGTTGGCCGCCGTCAATTTCAATTGCCATCTTTGCTTTTGGACAATAGAAATCAACGATATAGTTGCCTATTATTCTTTGTCTATATATTTGTAGGCCTTTTAATTGTTTTTTTCTTATTTTTGCCCAAAGCAATCTTTCGGCACTGGACATATTTCTTCTTAGTTCACGGGAGAATTTTTTTAAATTTAAGTTGTAAAATAATTTGGTATTTTTCATAATCTTTTTTATTAATCCCCCCTATCCCCCCTTTAAAAAAGGGGGGTAAATATTAACCTCCTTTCCCCACTCCCTTCTTTTCTAAAGAGGGGCTGGGGGAGATTATACCCCTCTTTTCTAAAGAGGGGTAAGGGGAGATTATACCCCTCTTTTTTAAAGAGGGGTCAGGGGAGATTATTAAAAACTTCTCATTCCAAACACAATTTGCTTTCATAACATTTTTTCCCTAAACAGTCAAATGAGAGGATCTTTAAAATCTCTTGCAATAATTTTCTACCTTTTTTAAAATGACGCCAGCATAAAAAAAGCCAAGGGGGAGAAGAATGGGAGAGCGAGTAGGAATTGTGGCAGTTTACCAGACTAAATATGAACCCCGTAAAATATTTGATAGTTATCCAGAATTAGTCTTTGAAGTATGTCATAAAGTTTTGGAAGAAAACGGATTAACTATCGAAGATATGGATCAGATTATCACCAACTCTCAAGACTTCTGGGATGGACGGACTATTTCTAATAGAACAGTAAGCGAAGCTTGCGGATCAGTTTTAAGGTCAGAGTCAAAAGTAGCTATGGATGGCAGTTTTGCCGTTTTTTATGCAGCGATACGTATTCTCTCGGGCTGTTATGACTCTTGCCTGCTCGTCTCCCATTGCAAGATGTCCGAAGGGGAGCCTCATTTAATAAATAATGCCATGTTTGATCCGCTTTACCAACGCATTATGGGATTGGATGAGTTATCTACATGTGCCTTACAGGCCAGGAGATATATGTACAAATACGGAATTAATGAAGAGCAATGTGCGCAAGTAGCTGTGAAAAATTTAGGCAATGGGCAGAAAAATCCCTATGTTCATCGGGGAAAGAAGGTCTCCGTAGAGGAGGTAATGAAATCCTCCATGTTGGCTGACCCCATCAAAGAACTTGAAGCCTATCCGATAACCGATGGGGCATGCGCTATGATTTTAGCCAATGAGGAGAAAGCGCGTAAATGGTCATCCACTCCAGTTTGGATTACGGGTTTGGCCAGTAGATTAGATGCTTTTTATTTGGGGGATCGCGACTTAGCCGAGGCCCTTTCTTTAAGATTGGCTGCTCAAAAAGCATACCAGATGGCTGGAATAACTAATCCTCGTAAGGAAATTGACCTAGTTGAACTTTCCGATTTTTATTCTTATCAAGAGTTGCTTTGGTTAGAGGAAATGGGCTTTTGCCCGCGAGGTGAAGCGGGAAAAATGTTGGAAAAGGGCACTACCCAAATGTCTGGGGAACTTCCTGTTAACCCATCCGGTGGGATTCTTTCTGGAAATCCAGTTACCGTTGCTGGGGCAGTTCGGGTCGCTGAAGCAGCTTTGCAACTTATGGGTAAAGCAGGTGCTCATCAGATCGCTGGAGCTAAGCGCGCTTTGGCTCAGGGACATTGTGGCCCATGTGGCCAGGGGCAGTGCGTGATAATTTTAGAGAAAGGAGCCTAAGATTATGGCCCGCCGGTCAAAGAGAAATGTGGCGATTGTAGCTACTGGGCAGACTGATCATCGTTCCCGTCGACCTGATGTAAATATCGTGGAAATGATCAACGAGGCTGTGCGGCGCTGCCTGAGTGATGCCCAAATGACCATGGAAGAAATAGATGCGGTTATTATTGGTAATATGGAGCATTTTGAGGGAATATTCTTCACGGAAATGTGGGCGGTAGACGGATCAGGAGCATTTTTAAAACATGGAATGAAAATTACAACTGGCGGCACAACCGGAAGCTCTTTAGCCTTAGCGGGTTATTATCATGTAGCTTCTGGTCTTTTTGATACGGTTATGACCATTGGTTGGGAGAAACAATCTGAAGGTGAGACCACGGCGGGTTTGATCTTTCAGGCTGATCCACTTTGGGAAAGAGCCACTATGTCGGGAGCTATCGGTTCTTTTGCGGCTTCGGCCACGGCCTATATGCACAAGTATGGGATTACGGAAGAACAAGCGGCCAAAGTGGCCGTCAAGAATCGGAAGAATGCTTTCAATAATCCTCATGCTCATTTGAAGATGGACCTTACCGTGGAGCAAGTATTGAATTCCAAGATGTTGGCTTATCCCATCAAAATGTTGGATATGTGTCCTACCTCTGACGGGGCGTGTGCTATGATTTTTGCCTCCGAAGAAAAGGCCAAAAAGATTTGTCAGAATCCGGCTTGGGTGATTGCGGGGGTCACCCGTCATGATCAGCCATTTGGGGGAGATTTGGAGATGGTCATGAATTTGCGCACCCTACGTTCCGCAACCGAGGAAGCTTATAAAATTGCTGGTATCAAAGATCCTTTACGCGATTTAGATGTGGCGGAATTGTATGAGCCTTGTACTTTTGCTGAGCTTTCTTGGTATGAAGCGGCAGGATTCTGTGGGCCAGGGGAAGGGGGGAAATTGATTGATTCGGGAGCAACTTACCTGGATGGGGAGCTGCCCGTAAATCCTTCGGGAGGAGTACTTTCCACGAATTGTATTGGCGCTACGGCTATGATTCGGGTGGCGGAAGCCGCTATTCAGGTTATGGGCAAGGGTGGGAAAAGGCAGGTGCCTAATGTTAAAAAAGCTTTAGCTACTGGTTTTGGAGGAAGCTGGTGGTCTGATGTGGTAATTCTTTCGAATACTCCTTGAGGAGGCCTAATAATGGAAAAGAAAAATGAGGAATTGTTAGTTGCTGAATTTAATGCTCAGTTTACCTATGATTATTCAGCTGGCCGTTATGCCAGTTATTTTTTTAAACAGCTCAAAGAAAACAAGCGTATTATGGGTATAAAGTGTCCTAAATGTAAGCGTGTATTTGTGCCTCCCCGGCCAGCTTGTGGCTACTGCTACGTGAAGAATGAAGAATGGGTAGATTTGGGCGATGAAGGTCTTCTTTGGGGGTATACCATTGTGCAATTTCCTTTTTTGGATCCTTTGACTGGAGAAGAACGTCCCATTCCTTATGGGTATGGTTTCATTGAGTTGTCCGGAGCAGCTACTCGCCTGCAGCATTTTGTAACGGCATCTGATCTGCGAAAACTAAAGATTGGCCTGCGCATGAAAGCGGTATTTCGCGAAGAACGTAAAGGCAATCTGGCGGATATTCTTTATTTTAAAGCTATTGAGTAACCCGCGAGGCGCAAGGCGTGAGGCGGGAGAGATGGGAGGCAAAAATATGGAAAATTGGCTTGAAGGATTAGAGCCCGTGGTGGAACGGCAAGTTCTCAAGGTACCTTATCGTTATAATATGGGCAAGGTAGGAAGCAGATTTTTTATTGAGATCCGTGATCATAAAAAGATTTTGGGGATCAAATGCCCTAAATGCCATATAACTTATGTTCCTCCGCGGGCGACTTGCGGGAGATGCTTTAGTCTTCTCCAAGATTGGGTGGAGGTAAGTGATCAAGGAACTTTGGAGACCTTTACGGTAGTGCATTATTCCACCTCAGTGCAGCCTGTTCCTGCTCCATTAATATATGGAATTATTAAACTTGACGGAGCTGATACCGGATTAGCTCATTTAATTGGAGAAACCAGCCCTGAAAAATTGCGCATCGGCCTGCGGTTAAAAGCGGTGTTTAAAGATGAACGCCAAGGAAATATGCTGGATATCCTTTATTTTAAACCTATATGAAAATTTTCCTCCTTATCCCTCCCTCCTCGCCGTTTTTCTTATTTTACCCCCTCCGCCTTGCGCCTCACGTTCTTTCTTCACATTTCCTTCATATAATCCTTATTCAATTCTTCTTCCAAAATTTGGCGGTGTTTTAGTTCTTCCTGAGCCAGAGATTCAAACATTTGTTTTGTGCCCGGGTATTTGGCGATTTTGGCTGCCTGGAGGTAAAATTCGTATGCGGACTTTTCTCTTTCCATAGCTAAACGTATGGCTTCTTGAGGGGTAGTCTTTTCGTCAATCATTATGCTCCTCCGCTGTGTTCATTCAGAAATTGCCGATATAGTATAGCCCTTTTCTTTGAGAGCGGCTATAATCGGCTGTAACGGCCGTTTTTCAATACGAAAATAATAAATGCGTTTTTTCCGATCTTTATGGCTGGACATGCCTACGCTAATTATTTCGGCATGATTTTCTTTGAATATGCGCGATACTTCCTCAAAGGCATCGGGATTTTCCCCTAAAATTAAATCTATGCGGGAGCTTGATTTTAATATGCCCATTAGCTCAATAAAGGCTAATAGAATATCCAAAATAGTAATAATGCCCACTAACTTTTTGCCTTTCACTACAGGCAGTCCGCCAATCTTATGGTTATAGATGAGGCGGGCCGCCTCTTCTAGGCTGGCTTCAGGAGAAATAGTCACGGGGTTTTTGATCATTATGTCTTCTATAGAAACTTGGTCTACCATGGAGAGGAGGGAGGCCTGCCGCAGATCTCCTTCAGTGACAAAGCCGACTAAATTATCACCCTCCACTACTGGCAAATGGCGGATAGAATTTTTGCGCATAATTTCTATTGCTCTGTGGATAGACGTTTGGGGCGTGATCGTGACTAGCTTCCGGGCCATTCTTTTTTTAACTAACATATTAACCCTCCCCAATAATTTGACCTGAATTTATCAGTCTTTTTAATTATTGTCAACAATCAGCTTTTCCAGACGCCTATTATTTTTAAAATTAGAATCTGAGAGAGGTTGTCAAACCAATTTTCGCTCAGACGGAAAGGAGCCAGGATCATTAAAATTTAATTTCTCTCCTTATATTTCCTTTCTAATACTTCTTCATCAAAATAATGTTGGCCGCCATCAATTTCAATTGCCATTTTTGCTTTTGGACAATAGAAATCAACGATATAGTTGCCTATTATTCTTTGTCTATATATTTGTAGGCTTTTTAATTGTTTTTTTCTTATTTTTGCCCAAAGCAATCTTTCGGCACTGGACATATTTCTTCTTAGTTCACGGGAGAATTTTTTTAAATTTAAGTTGTAAAATAATTTGGTATTTTTCATAATTCTTTTTATTAATCCCCCCTTTAAAAAAGGGGGGTAAATATTAACCTCCTTTCCCCACTCCCTTCTTTTCTAAAGAGGGGCTGGGGGAGATTATACCCATTTTTTTGAAGAGGGGTCAGGGGAGATTAGCCCCTCTTTTCTAAAGAGGGGTTAGGGGAGATTATTAAACATTGTTTGACATAAAAATTCATTCATGTTAGAAAAATTCATTAATAAAGGCAAAGGAGATTGAAAGGAAAACTTTTATGTTTTGGCAGAAAGAAATAGAAACCATGCCTCGCGCAGAGCTGCAAAAGATCCAGCTTAAGCGATTAAGAAAAACCCTTAGACAAGCAACCAAATCACCATTTTATGGGCAAGTTTTTAAGGAGCAGGGCGTCTCCCCCGAAAAAATAAAATCGCTATCAGATATAAAAAATCTACCTTTTACAACTAAAGAGGATTTACGGGCCCATTATCCCTTTGGGTTTTTATGCGTACCCCAGGATGAGATTGTGCGTGTTCATTCATCTTCCGGGACAACCGGAAGGGCTACCGCAGTTTTCCATACGCGCAAAGACTTAGAAGCCTGGGCTAATTTAGTGGCCCGCTGCATGTACATGGCAGGAGTCCGCAAAAATGATGTTTTTCAAAATATAGTTGGATACGGACTTTTTACCGGTGGTTTAGGTTTTCAATATGGTGCGGAGCGTCTCGGTGCTTTAACCATTCCTTCTGGGTCAGGAAATAGTAAACGGCAAATAAACCTCATGCGAGATTTCGGCACAACGGTCATACACATCATTCCCAGCTATGCGCTGCATCTGCGCAAAGTTTTTGAAGAAATGGGGTTAGATCCTAAAAAGGATACTAAACTGCGCATTGCTTTAATAGGAGCTGAGCCCCATAGTGAGGCCACGAGGCAAAGGATTGAGGAGATGTATGGAGTTAACGCATATAATTCTTATGGTCTTTCCGAGATGAATGGCCCAGGGGTAGCCTTTGAATGTACGTATAAATCAGGAATGCATTTTTGGGAAGATGATTTTTTGGTAGAAGTGATTAATCCTCAAACTCTGGAAGTTTTACCAGATGGCGAAGAGGGAGAATTAGTTTTCACTACTTTAAATCGAGAGGGCATGCCTTTAATACGTTACCGGTCTAAAGATTTAGCTACTATCTACCCCGAGCCTTGTCCGTGTGGAAGAACCCATCGACGGATAAGCCGGATAAAAGGCCGCAGTGACGATATGTTTATCCTGAAAGGCGTAAATATTTTCCCGTTGCAGATCGATACTACCCTGATGAATATTCCAGAGGTAGGCACAAATTATTTAGTAATCTTGGAGAGGGAAAATTTTGAAGACCGGATGATTGTGCGCGTCGAAGTTAGACCAGAGTTCTTTAAAGGAGACCTTTGGCAATTAGAGAAACTGCGCAAAAAGATAACGGAGGCTCTACGTTCTGAACTTTTGGTTACTCCGAAAGTGGAGTTAGTCGAACCAGATACTTTGCCGAAAAGTGAGGGCAAAGCCGTCCGCGTTATAGATCGCCGGGAGATGTAAAATTATTTGGGACGCAGATTTAAATTGGAATGATGGAATAATGGAATGATGGAAAAATGGAATGATGGAAAAATGGGATATTGGAATAATGGAATAGTAGAATTTGGGAATAATTTATTCATAATTTCTCTGCATCCTTTGCGACCGCAGCGGTGAAATTTAAATTCTTGAGGAGGTAAAAATGGCTCATCAAATTTCTGTTTTTGTGGAAAATAAACCAGGTCGAATTGAGCGGGTCGCCGAAATTATGGCCAAGGCCAATGTGAATATCCGCGCCATAACTGTCATGGGAACATATGAATATGGTGTGATGAAGCTTTTAGTGGACAAGCCGGATGTTGCTTTGGAAGCTTTGCGATCTCAGGGTATCTCCGCAAATAAAAGAGAGATAATCGCCGTGCTTATGGATGACCGGCCAGGCGGATTGTATCGAGTGGCTAAAGTTTTTGGCCAAAGAAAAATTAATATTGAGGATGCTTATGGATTTGTCATTGAAGATAAAAAGCGTGCTGTGCTCGTGGTAGATGTAGAAAAAATTAAAGAAGCCGAAAGGATCCTCCAAGAAGAAGGGCTGGACATTTTAACTGATGAAGAAATTTATTCTCTCTAATTTAAGAAGATAAGCGGGCCCTCTTCATCTTTAAAAAGTCAATAAATTGACTCTTCCACCATAAATTGACAGAAATTCATCCTTCCTTTTAATTCCTCATTTTTAAAAATCAAGCAATATCAATAAATTGGCAAAATTTTTTATTCCCTTCCCCTGGCATTACACTTGCTGATTGATATTTAAATTTCTATCCAAGATGCCTGGGGAAGATGAAAATTAGTAAAAAAAGAATTGCCTTTATTATCCTAACCATAATTTTTATTTTCACGCCATCTTTAGCTAAAAGCGAAGAGCCTTCCTTGGCTTATTCTTTTCTGAAGTTTTCTGCTGGTATTATAACTGGGGCCCTAATTCATGAAGGGGCCCACGCCTTAGTCGCTGGGGCAACGGATACGCAAATGAGTTGGAAAATCGGCACTTATAATCAGCCCATAGGATTCACCGAAGAAGCTAAAAGCAAGGACAAAGGGATGGCAGTTTATTCTGCCGGATTATTATCTCAAATAATCGGAGCAGAGCTTATTCTCCAAGCAGATAAAATTGACAAGAATGATTCTTTTATACGAGGCCTAATGGCCTGGAATGTCCTGAATGCAGTATTTTATACGCTTGATTATTGGGTCTTTAAAATTACAAATAAAGGGAACGGAAACAATTATCAAGGAGATTTAAAAGGATTAGAACACTATTCCAATGAATCATTAGCTCAGGGATTTGCCATTTCTATTGCCGTCATAGCGACCTACCAAGGATACAGATTTCTTAAAACCCAAACTTGGGCTCCCGATTGGCTCAAAAGTAATTCCTATAATTTATCTTTCGCTCCCTTGCCCTATGGCGGCTTTATTTTTTCTTATCAAATTAGATTTTAATAATTCCCTTCGGCCGCTAATCACTTCTATCCTTTCTTCAGAATAGAGGAATATAATCTCCCCGGCGCCCCTCTTTAGAAAAGAGAAGTGAAATCTCCCCAAACCTCTATTCAAGAAATAGAGAGTATAATCTCCCCTGGCCCCTCTTTAGAAAAGAGGGGCGAAATATACCCTGGCCCACCTCTGGCTTGCCTCCGCTCACCAAAGTTATTAGGACACAGTCTCCTCTTAACTTAAAAGGGGAAAAAATGGGGTATGGCGAAGAAAGGCGTGGTGAAGGACAACTAAAAAGTCAAAGTTTCCACCCGTAAGAACGAAATTAAAAGAAAAAAATTTTATTTTATTGACTTAGCTAAAAAATTTTGCTTAAATGCTTTAAATAAAATGAAGGAAAATTATCTATGGGCATCGTCTATCTGAAATTGAAAGTAGTAAATCCTGCTCATCCCCGAAAGAAAAAAGAATGTGAATTTCTTGTGGATTCGGGGGCAGTGTACTCTGTAGTTCCCGCCGAGGTTTTAAAGAGACTGGGGATTAAACCCACCTCTTTTCAGGAATTTATTTTAGCCAATGGAGAAATAATAAAGAAACCAATAGGGAACGCCTTTTTCGAATATCAAGGGAAAATTCGCGCCGCCCCGGTGGTCTTTGGTGACAAAGGAATATATCTATTGGGGGCAACTACTTTAGAAGCCCTGGGAATGATGCTCGACCCCCTCCGCCGAGAGTTAAAACCCCTACCTATGGTTCTTATGCAGATGAAAAAAATTAAATCGTCATCCCCCCGTCAATAGCAATTGTCGCCCCGTTCATAAAAGCTGCTTCGTCAGAGGCGGCGAAAAGGATTGCCGCCGCAATTTCTTCATCTTTCCCCAAACGCCCCATAGGCTGGCGAGCAATGAAATCTGCCCGGGCTTTTTCGGGATCGGGGAAGGCCTGGATTCTTCTTTCCAAAGAGGGCGTGTATGTAGTCCCCGGGCAGACACAATTGACGCGGATATTCTCGGCCAAATAATCAGCAGCCATAGCTTTAGTCAAGGCCCAGACTCCACCCTTTGAAGCCGTGTAAGCTCCTCGATCTTTAACTCCTTTTAAAGCAACAACGGAAGCGTTATGGACAATTACGCCTCCGCCATTTTTGCGCATTACAGGAATAGTGTATTTAGAAACAAGGAATACTCCTTTCAGGTTCACGGCCATAGTTCGATCCCAGTCTTCTTCCGACATATTATCAACTCGGCCGGGGATAACAATGCCGGCATTATTGACCAGGATATCTATCTTGCCAAAAGCCTTTACAGTCTCTTCCACCATCCTCTGCGCATCAGCAGCTATTGATACATCTCCTTGAATATAAATCCCTTCTCCGCCCGCCTCTTTGAGTAATCGTAAAGTCTCCATCCCATGTTCTGGGGTAAGAGAATTTACCGCCACTTTAGCTCCTTCTTTCCCGAAGCGAATCGCTGTAGCTCTACCAATGCCCACGCCAGCACCAGTAATTAAAACCACTTTTCCTTTAAAACGCATTATCCCCTCCTAAATTAAAAATATTTTATTTAGTTCCCCCAACTATTATTCCTTGGTTGACCAAAGCTGCTTTTATTTTCTTCTTTTTCAATAAGCATCAAAGCCAAAAATCCCCAAACATATAACCGCGTTCCTTTTCCATCATCTTTAAGAGCTTTTTTTCTTCTTAATCTTTTTCGTCGCGCCGATTCTTCTCTCTAAAAAATTTAATAATTATCGCTAATTTCTTGCTATTTTTTTATAAATTTCTTGAGCATGGAAAGAACTCCTGACCAATGGTCCGGAAAAAACTTCTTTAAATCCCATTTTTTCTCCTATCTCTTTAAACTCGGCAAACTCTTCGGGAGGAATATAACGAATAATCGGATGATGCTTTTGAGAAGGCTGCAAATACTGGCCCAAAGTAAGAATGTCGCAAGAAACTTGGCGTAGATCTTCCATAACATCTAAAATTTCTTCTTTTACTTCACCCAATCCCAACATAAGGCCTGATTTGGTAATTCTATTTTGGTCAATTTCTTTAACCGTTTTTAAGAGCCGCAAAGATCTTTCATAATCAGCTTGGGGTCGCACTTCGGGATAAAGACGAGGCACAGTTTCCAGGTTATGGTTAATAATGTCGGCCCCGCTCTCCATTAATTTTTGTAACGATAGAAAAGATCCCTGAAAATCAGGAATTAATACTTCCACAATAAGCAAAGGGTTCTTTTCTTTCAGAATTTGGACAGTCTTGGCGAAATGACCAGCTCCACCATCTAACAAATCGTCTCTGGTCACCGAAGTTATAACCACATATTTTAATCCTAATTCTTGGACAGCCTGAGCGAGGCGGTGGGGTTCATCTGGGTCTGGAGCGGGGGGATTTTGGGTTGAAGGAATGGCGCAAAAAGTACAGTTTCTGGTGCAAGTACGCCCTAAAATTAAAAAAGTGGCTGTACCTGCCGCAAAACACTCTCCCTGATTAGGACAAAGTGCTCCCTGACAGACAGTATATAGTTGATGCCGCGCCAACAAATCGCGCATATTTTGCAAGATATGGGGATCAGGTAGTTTCCGACGTAACCAAGTTGGTTTCAAAGTAAGGCTCCAGTTTGTAAAGGGGTTCTGCTTTCAATTCAATATTAAATACTTCCTTAAAAAACTCAATGGCTAAAGATTCTACTTCTTCTATAGAAAATTCTCTGCCCAAAATTTTAGCTATGGAAGTAGCGCGGCGTCCTGTGCCACAGGGATTGATTAAATCAAAATAATCTAAATTTGTATGCACATTCAAGGCCACGCCGTGCTTGCTGATCCAACGGGAAAGATGAATTCCTAAAGACGCTATCTTTTCTCCTTTTACCCAAACGCCTCGCCATTTGGCGATCCGTTCGCCCTTAATTCCTAAGTGGCTAAGCAGGCGGATAATCACCTCTTCCAATTTCCATACGTAATCTGGAACACTCAGCCCCAGACGGCGGAGATTAAAAATAGGATAGATTATTAATTGCCCTGGGCCATGAAAAGTAACATCTCCCCCACGATCTGTATAAATAATTTTTATTCCTTTTTCTTGGAGAAAAGTTGACGAAGCAAAGATGTTTTCTATTTTTCCCGATTTGCCAATAGTAATTACGGGAGGATGCTGCAATAAGAGCAAAACATCCTCGATCATCCCTTCCATCCTGGCCTGCACTAACTTATTTTGCAGCCTCAGGGCCTTTTCATAATCAATTAGCCCTAAGCGAAAAAAAGATCCCAACAAAACATTTACTAAGCTCATAATGACAAAATAACATCATCCGAAATTAATAATCAAGATTTTATTAATTTGATCTTAGACCTCGGAAAAATCAGCTTTTCGGTCACTCCAACGCAAGCGGGAATTCAGAAATAACAGAATTACATCTTGAAGGATTTTTCCAGACATCTCCATCCTCATCCCTGGGATCAAACCAATACGAGTTAGCCCAACTTCCGCAGTTTGCTGAGGGATTTTAGCCAAAATTAGGTTTTCTGTGCTGAAAAAGCTTTTAATTTCAAGGGGGGTGACTTTAATTTAGCCAAAATAGTGACTAATAATAATTATTTT
>Ga0315298_1000068_pt1 | contig 191951 bp, 192 predicted proteins | sample WHS_1_MG_FD_203077 | JGI IMG/M metagenome (GOLD analysis project Ga0315298, IMG submission 203077) | Extremophilic microbial mat communities from Washburn Hot Springs, YNP, Wyoming, USA - WHS_1_MG | ecosystem: Environmental > Aquatic > Thermal springs > Hot (42-90C) | place: USA: Wyoming... | reverse complement strand
CTCCTTGACAGAGTACATTGCCAGTTTAACAGAAGAGGAACCGACAAAAATTATAAATGTTCTGAAAAATGACGGCTTGCTCTTCGATGTAGGCAAACCTGGTAAAGCAGGAGTAAAGTAGTGATGGCTGCAGCTTCCGCTTGCCCCTCATGCGGCTCAAACCGCCTCTACAAAGACGGACTAAGATACCTCAGTGATGGTTCGAGCATTCAGCGTTGGCTTTGCAGAAACTGCGGATATCGCTTTACAGAACCCAACCATAAAGCCAGAACCGGATGGAAGAATCCTCCATCCGGCTTAAATCCACCTTCTGGCTTATTCTATTCTTGCCAAGGGAACAATGACCCAAACTTGCGAGTGCCCTCCGCCACAGAGGCGGTGCAAACCTTGGCCGAAGTAAGGGAAGACAAGAAAAGCGGGCAAGCGGGAGCCACAAAAGCATACCAAGCAGATGCTAAAGGCAAAATCTTTGAGTATATCTGGCAATTGAAAAAGCTTGGAAGAAGCGAGGGTACAATTAAAGGCTACAGACAAAAACTCATGCAAATGTTAAATGAAGGGGTTAACCTCTTAGACCCAGAAGCGGTTAAGGAATATCTTACGCAAAAAGATTGGTGTGAAGGCAGCAAATTCTACGCAAGTATTGTCTATGACGGGTTTGTTAGATTTCTTGGACTAACATGGCAGAAGCCAAATTATAAGCCATTGCGAAAAATTCCCTTCATACCAACTGAGCAAGAACTAGATCAACTTATCGCATGCACGGGTAAAAACCTCTCAGCACTCCTTCAACTACTAAAAGAAACCGCATTGAGAGTTGGCGAAGCGTTAAGCTTAAAATGGACAGACATTGACTTGGAACGCAACGTGATAGTATTAAACCACCCGGAAAAGGGAAGCGAACCCAGAATATTCAAAGTTACAGCAGCATTAATAACAAAGCTAAACCAACTAACAAAAACCAACGAGTACGTTTTCAAAAATCGCCTTCAGCAAAGTGTCGGACAAAATTTCCGAGTACAAAGAAAACGCATTGCTCAAAAACTTGGCAATCCTAGGCTGAACAATATAACTTTCCACACATTTCGCCATTGGAAGGCTACAATTGAATATGCAAAAACAAGGGACATCTTATATGTAATGCAGTTCCTCGGTCACAAAAACATCAAAAACACGTTGCTCTACACGCAGCTGATAAAATTTGAAAAAGAAGACGACTTCTACAGTGCTACAGCTAAAACAAGCAACGAAGCAAAAGAGCTAATAGAGTCAGGCTTTGAATACGTCTGCACAACACCAGACAACATAATGCTATTCAGAAAAAGAAAATGAACCGTATCGCCATTTATGCCATATATCCCAAAATTTATGGGTAAAGGTTATATGTTGCTAATGCTATTTTGGTGTATTTGCGGGTGCAATGTGATGAAAGGTGACCGCCAAATTCCAAGCTAACTCTGAAAAATGGCTTACTATGGATTATAGCCCGCTCGAAATTGAAAAAGAAATCCGAGAATTCTGGAAAAAGAACCGAACCCAAAAGAAACTGATGGAGTTTAGAGAGAAAAATAACATTGGCTTTTCAGGTTGGGTTGAAGGACCTCCAACATTGAATGGCATACCTCATGTGGGACATATCAGAGGCCGAGTGATGAAGGATTTGCGTTTTAGATGGAAAACTATGCAGGGCTATTTTATGCCCTTTTGGGCTGGATGGGACTGTCAAGGCTTGCCTGTGGAGCTTGAAGTTGAAAAACTTTTAGGCGTAAAAAACAAGCGGGAATTGCTTGAAAGAGTTGGCGAAGAACTTTTCATAGAAGAGTGTAAGAAGGCTATTATGAAGTATCACCGCGAATGGGTTGAGGCTGATGAAAAGCTTGGCATATTTATAGACCAGGAAAGGGCTTATTGGACATATAAGGATGAGTATATAGAAAGGGAGTGGCAATACCTAAAACGCGCTTGGGAACAAGGCCTATTGGAAGAGGGTTACTATGTTGTTGCTTATTGTCCAGGCTGCCAAACAAGCCTGAGCAGTGCAGAGGTGGGCTACGAAGACTCTTATAGGGAAGTTGAAGACCCATCGCTCTATTTCAAATTTAAGGTTGCTGGCAGCGAAAACGAGTATTTTCTTGTTTGGACAACAATGCCCTTCACCATAGTAACGGATACGCTTTTGGCTGTTCATCCCGAAGCCGAATACGCCAAGGTTAGGGTTGGCGAAGAAGTTTGGATAATGGTGAATCAGCGTGTTGAAGCAGTCATGCAAGAATTAGGCATAGAAAAATATGAAGTAATCGGAACAGTTGCGGGCAAAAATCTTGAAGGAACAAAATATGAGTATCCGCTCAAGGATTTAGTTCCAAAACTGGCGGAATTGGAAGAAAAGCATGAGTTAGTGCATAGGGTTATATGCGAAGACTTTGTAGACGTGAACACTGCCACAGGCGTAGTGCATCAGTCGCCTGGAAACGGAGAAGAAGACTTTTTCGCTGCACAAAAGCGTAATGTTCCAATATTTGCTCCCTTCGACGACGAAGTAAGATTTACAGCTGATGCTGGAGCCTTTCAAGGAGTTTTTGCACGAGATGCTGATCAAATGGTTGTCGAAGAACTTCGAAGGAGGGGATTATTGGTTAAAGTTGAAACCATAAAGCATGAGTATCCAACATGTTGGCGCTCCCACCACAAATTGGTTTGGCTTGCGAGAAGGGAATATTTCTTAAGAACAGACAAAATAAATAGGAAAGTTGTGGAAGCAGCGGAAAAAGTTGAATATTTCTTTGAAGGTCCAAAGAACCGTTTCCTCTCCTTCCTTAAAGAGGGCAAACCATGGTGCATATCCCGAGAACGTGTTTGGGGTACGCCATTGCCCATTTGGAAATGTGAAAAATGCGGAGCAAAAACCCTTGTGGCAAGCAAAAGAGAACTATTGGAAAAAGCTGTGGAAAAGCCCCAAGGATATTTTGAGCTTCATAAGCCATGGGTTGACCGCATAACCCTAAAATGTGAAAAATGCGGAGGCACAATGCGCAGAGAACCCTTCGTTTTAGACACTTGGCACAACAGTGGAGCCTCACCCTACGCCAGATTCACAGATGAAGAATTCGAAAAGTATGTGCCAACGGATTTCCTAACGGAAGGAATAGACCAAACGAGGGGGTGGGCAAACTCGCTCCTTCTGGAACATGTAATATTGACTGGTAAGGCTGAAGCCCCCTACAAGGCTTTCCTATTCCAAGGTTTAGCCCAAGACGCAAAGGGCAGAAAGATGAGCAAAAGCCTTGGAAACGTCATAGAAGCTAATAGGCTTTTAGAAAAATATTCGGCGGATGTTTGCAGATTCTACATGTTAAGAAAATGCAGTCCAGTGGACTTCATAAACTTTGATGTCCAAGAGTTAAACCGTCGCCCATACCAAGTGTTGTCTACGCTTTATCATTTAAACAGATTTTTTGTGCAAAACGCCGAATATGATGGCTTTAACCCGCAAAAACACACGTTAAAATGGGCTATGGAAGAGAAACAGCTTAAAAATCCCGAGCTTTGGCTCTTATCAAAACTTCAAAACGCAATAGAAGAGTATACTTCAAAACTGGAAAAATGCGAATTCAACTTTGCCCTCGCAACCTTAGAAGATTATGTTATAGAAACATTAAGCAGACTCTACGTGCCAATGGTTCGAAGAGAACTTTGGACGGATGACCCTCAAACCCTAAACAGGAGACTTGCCATATACGCAACCCTATGGCATGTTCTAAAAACTGTTATGCTTCTCTTTAACCCCGTAACGCCATACTTAAGCGAAGCCCTATACCAAAAAATCTACAGAAAGCTTGACCCAACCCTGCCCGAATCCGTAAATTTTGAAGGCTGGCCGAAACCAGAAGAGAAATTGTTAAACAAGGCGTTAGAAGAGGATTTCGAGGCATTATTCAAATGTGTTTCAATGACTTATTCTGTTAGACAATCAGCCAAACTGAAAAGAAGGTGGCCCCTTCGTAAGGCAGTTGTTGTGGCTCCGGAAAAAGTTTGCAAAGCCCTCAAAAACTTTGAAGAATTATTCCTCGAACTCTCAAATGTGAAAACAGCAGAATACACGCAAGAAACCCCAGAATACACTTCCATGGGCGGTTGGGCTTCAACAGAAGAAGACAAGATAAAAGTCCTTTTGGACACCCACCGAGACGAAAGCTTAATTGGCGAAGGATTAATGCGAGACATAGCCCGAAGAGTCCAATCCTTAAGAAAAGAGCTGGGTTATGTGCCAACAGACGTTTTGGAAGCCGTTCACATAGCCGAACTGGAAGAAGAAAGCATTAATTTGTTAAGGCCTTATTTGAGGGAAATGGAGGAGCTTGTCAGAGCTAAAAGCGTTTACATACATGAAAAACGGGAAGAAGTGGCTGTTGAATGGCATGAGCATCAATTGGATGATAAGAAGGTTTTCATCGCCATTTCTTAAGCGTGCTTGCAACATTTAAAATGGACAACCCTAATCTTGTCCTTTCCTTGAAAAGGAGTCCCATCAGAGAACTTGCCAGTAAGCGTCAGCAAAACCTTTACAGACTTTTCCTTGCAAACAGTTCCATTCAAAGCCTCTTTAATCAGTTCTATGATGGCGGTTCTGTTAAATTTCAAAACAATCAGATTCCAACGTTTACAAATTATGTAATGCCTTTGGTCAGCGGGCACGGTTCCATTTATCAAAATTGATGAAATATCAACATCACTCGCATTGTATTCTTTTGGCAGCCTAACAATGGCGGTAATCCACTTCCCCCTACTCTTAAGGTTTAACGTTCTAGGACAAAAACGCACACAAACATTCACAGGCGTTAGGGCAAGGACAAAATCTTGAAAGTCAGCATCGCCCAAATCCCACAAATCCTCCCAAGCAATTATGTATCCAGACGCATTCGGATTCACAGAAACCAACGCATGGTCTTTCCCATCCTCGTTTCGCCAAGCCTCAGTGTAGAAATAGCCCTCAGGAGAGCCCAAACATAAGCCAAAGGCATCATCAGCCAAGAAATAAACAGTGTCGTTAACAGTGTTTTCTCCCAAAAACAAAAGGTTAAGCTGCCCATCGCTCAACAGATACCAGCTCAAATTATTTATGGGCGCATAAGCAGCAATCTCAGCCAAAACACTAACCCTATAATATCCAGCCTCAAAAATTTCAATTCCAGTCTCATCCCCTGTAACGTTAATGGCATAACCATGCTCATCAAACCATTCCTGCAAGGTTGGTTCACCATAAATCGTCGAAGCATGAGGAGAAGCCTCCACAACAGAGTTAACCGTTGAACCAAAGCTAACCAGCTCAAACAGAACCAAAGCTACCATCAATAAGCTAAGGGTCAGCGTGAGTTTCCTCATTTTAAGTCTTCTCCATCATAAAATTTGCCCACACAAATAAAAACACTAAAGGAATAATGTTACAGAAGAATCCTCTATACGCTTATACTATCAGAAACCCTAAATTCAGCCAAAAACATCATTCACTAAATAGGGCCGGTAGTTCAGTCTGGTATGAACGCCGCCTTCGCAAGCAAATGCAGAAAAAGGCGGAAGCCGCGGGTTCAAATCCCGCCCGGTCCACAAATTAACGCATATAAGCATAATAATGGGGTTTAACGCGTGGAAGTTGAATGCTTCCCTAAACTTTCAAAAGAACAACAGAAAGTTTCGCCAAAGAATTATTGTCCTCCTTCAATTGAAGGAACGTATTCCATCAATGACGAACATCTAGAAGGCGTTATTTACGTGTATGTGGGCTACTGTGATTGGGAAAAGAATTTTGACTATTGCTTAAAAGAATTTATTTTGACAGTCTTCCATGAAGTCATGCACATTGTAGTTCCAGAAATAGGAGACTACATTCCCTACGCAGAAAAAATACTTGCGGACATTCTTGACAGGAGGCCTAAAAAGTAATTTGAGGTGCGGGCCCGGTGGGATTTGAACCCACGTTCTCCGGCTCCGAAGGCCGACGCCTTGATCCGTGCTGGGCTACGGGCCCTTCTGGAAGAGAAAGTGGCTAATATGTAATTAAAAGACTTCGGAAAATCCTTAAAAATGGTTTAGGAATTTAATATTAGTTTGGGCCGGTAGCTCAGCTTGGTTGGAGCGTTCGGCTGATAAGCGAGGCGCAGAAACCGAAAGGTCGAGAGTTCAAATCTCTCCCGGCCCATTAAGATTGTTATTTTTCTTTTTTCTTTTCTTCTTCGCCTTTTACGCCTTTCACTAGGCCTTTTCCGACGCCTTTAACTATTCCGAAGCCTTTCTTTACGCTTTTGCCTACAACTTCGCCTGTTTTTTCTGCTGCCGCTTCAGCTTTGCCTTTCTCTTCCTTCTTCTTTTCCTTTTCACACATAATAATCGCCTCCTATAAATCGGCAATATGTTGTTCTGTTTATTGGATAGTTAAAAGTTTCGAAATGCTTGTTCTTAGCAAGTTTTAAATGCGTTTTTGACATAATGTGGGATGGTGATTGTGTGCCTAAAGATGAAGAAATTTTAGAAGTTCTGAAGGAAATAAAGGCTTTGTTGGAGCCTAAGCCTCCGCCGCCGGCGCCGCCGCCAAAGAAGGGCTTGTGGAACGAGTTTTTGGATTTTATCTCTAAGTATAAGGTTTTAGGGATGGCTGTTGCCTTCATTCTCGGTTTGTATCTTGGCGCTTTGGTTAAGGCTTTGGTTGATGATTTGATAATGCCAATTGTGCAGTTTGCCACGCCTGGGGTTGCTTGGGAGTTGATTGAGGTTGGGCCTTTCCGTATAGGCCATTTCATTGGAAGCCTCATAACATTTTTAATAGTTGCCTTCGTCATCTTCATACTGGTGAAAATAACCAAAAAGTGGGGCATAGAATAGCCATTAAACTTTGGAAAAGCTTCCCACTTTCCGCTTTTCGAAGGTTTCGGTGTTCTCGTTTTTTATGTAGGTTTTAAGCCCAAGCTTTATTAGGTGTTCTATGAAGGTGCTGCGTTTTTCTCTTCCTCTGAGTTCTTCTATTTCTTTTAGGAGTTTTGCGTCTATTGTTAGGCCTATGTGGTGCTTCATTTTTATGCCTCGTGCATTTTGTATATTTATTATACCAAAAAGCTTTATTAGTCTTATCCTACAAGTTATACTTCGGCGACTTTAAATGAAAACTTTAAGAATATCAGATGACGCCCACCAGAAGTTGACGGCGCTGCTTGGTGAGTTGACGGCTCAGACTATGAAGATGCAGACTTATACTGACGCCATAGAAAGTCTTCTATCTCAGTCTGTGATTTTGCCTCCTGAGCTTCTTAGTCAGGTTGAAAGTTTTATTGAGGAGAATAGGCATTTGGGGTTCACTACAAAGGAGGAGTTTATTAGGGATGCTGTCCGTTGGAGGCTTCGCTTTTTGAGGGAGGATTATGAGTATATAGAAGTTCCGAGGGATGAGTGGGAGAAGGTTCAGCAGGCAATAAGGGATATGGAGCTGCCATTTTTAAGTGTGGATGAGTTTGTGGAGCAGCAGATAAAGAATTTGTTGGAAAGGTATGCTGAGTATAGCAAGCAGAAGGAGGCTTATGAGAGGAGGAGCAGAAAAAGGGAGTAGGCACAATATTATTTTTCCATTTCATGCTTTAACGGTTCTTTTTTGGCTTCTTAGTTGGGTTTCGATTGGTGTGAGGGCTTTTTTATTCCCAAATGGATGATTAGGCTTGTTAATATTATTATGCCTGTTAGGATGGAGTAGATGGCGAGGGTTACGAGTTGCTTCTTTATGGTTTCGTCTATTGATTGGAGGGATAGGAAGGAGAAGTAGAAGGTTAGGAATATGCATAGGGTTAGGATGGCTATGGCTGCGGATTCCACTTTCAACTGATGCACTTACTCCATTATTTAAGATAAGCTGTTATGCAATCAAAAGACTTTATGGATTCGAAATTCTTAGGCTGAGTAAATATTTGAAGGCGCAAAGTAAAAGTGAGTGTTCCAGTATATTAGTGTGGAATGGGATTTGTGGCGTGAGTAGACCGAGGCTTTTTGACAGACCAGAATGTAGAAATTGCGTTTTTAAGGGTGGAAGCTACTGTTGGAACCAATGCCCATATAATATTTGGCGAAGACCATAAATGCTCCATAAATAAAGGAAATATGGCTGTTTGAAATGGTGAGGTTGAAGGGAGAAAACAGAATAGAAGGGTTTAGGCAAACTGCCAAAAATTTAGCTTCAAAAATCGCCTCTTATGAGGGTGTTGTTGGCATTGTTTTTATTGGCGGTTTGGTTAGGGGTTTTGCTGACAGATTTTCAGATTTAGACATTACAGTCTTCATTGACAGAAAGGATGAGGACTTGAAAAGGCGCATTTACAATGTTGGGTTAAGTGAGGGAAAGGCTTCTGGCATTGACGTAGACCTTGAAATCCATTTCATAGAGGATTTTAAAAGGTGGAAGTTGAACGAAGCGGATAGGTGGGAGTTTTCCAGAGCCAAAATAGTCTTCGACCCTAAAGGAGAGGTTGAGCGCATGTTTAGGGAGAAGCTTAGGGTTTCTGAGAGTTTTTGGATTAAGCGCATTGTGGTTTGTGGTGAATATCTTAAGTGGTATTGTTGTCCGCCGAAGGAGGATGTGGGCACGGTTGCCGAAACATGGATTGAAAGGGGCGATTTATTGGCTGCACATTACTGTTTAAACTATGCCATTGAATTGTTAATTAGAATTGTTTATGCATTAAACAGGGAGTTTTTGCCAGCGCCAAAATGGAGACTCTACCAGTCTTACAGCTTAAAATGGGTTCCTAAAGGCTATAAAAGGCTCATAAAAGGAGCCATGAAAATTGAGGATTTTTCCGTAAAAGATTTTGAAAGAAGATTGTTGGCGATGAGGGTTTTGTGGCGTGAAATCATGCCAAAAATAGAAGAAGAAACTGGACTAACAACAGAAAAAATATCAAAATATTATGTGGAAAAAGTGCTACACCAATCCACATTTTAAGAATAGTTGTTCTATTAATGTTTCTTAATAGAAGCTGTAATATCAGGTTTGAAGATGTTAGCGTGTGTTGGGAAGGTTTTGTAACTATAATATGGGGATGTAGAATCCATAGCTTATTGTGCCACTTAATATGCGTATGCTTGCCTCTGCTTCAACTTCCGCGATAATGAAGTTGTAGTCTGTTCCTGAGAATTCGGCTACTCCTTGTAGGTTAACAGCAACGCATGCTACCTGGTCGTTTCGTAAAAAAGCAACCCACCAATCGTTAAGCATAGCATTATTCATAATGGCAGTAAACGAGATGTTCTTATCCGTTTTTGCCTCTATTACTGTCTGGTTATATATGACTCCTTCCCCCATTTTGATGTCATTCATCTCGATTGTATAATTTATTTTTTTAATAATAATTGGATAGCTGCTTGGGTTATAAATTGAAGCCTCGCCATTGATTTCAGTCTGAGCTGATGTAGCTTTGGCCCAGGTTAATGTAAAAACTTTTAGCGTCATGGTGGCTGGCCCAGTTCGGATGTCTCTAGGTTGCATGATACCCAACAACTCCATCAGTGGCGTGTGAATAACCTTTTTGTAACCAATTGGGCATACTATTTCTCTTATCATCGACGCGAATGTTACATTTCCAATCAACGTTACATTAAACTCATCTTTTTTCAGATATGTAACCCACAGTTCAGGGATTTGGCTATTATTGAGGAAACTGGTTAATGATATCTCTGTTTTTCCCAAGGGCTTTATTTCAACGCTCTTTTCGTTTACTTCGCTGGCTATCTTCAAATCATTTATGTAGAGGTCAAGCTCGATTTTCTTTAACCATCTGGAAAGAATTGTTGGGTTATTCACGGCAATCAACGTCTTTATTTCTGTCGTTTCAGGAGTCACCATCCCCCAAGATTGCGTTACGCCAATTTCAAATTCAAAACCGATAAAAACATAAAAAGAAATGAACGCGATAATGAAAATCAATATAAGGATTATAATTATGACTCGCCTATTCACGCTCAAAATCCCGCCATTCATAACGTGTATAGCATACCAATAATGTAACATAACACTTTTAAAATATTTACTTTTATTCCTTTAATCATCGCTAACGGAACATATACCAAACTTTCGATTTACTTTGAAAATCTAGAGGGGGTAGGTTTGTATTGGCGTGTTTTTGCGCCAAAAATTTTACTTTTTCCAAAATAGGTAAACTTTTGTTTGCGCCAAAAAACCAAGCGTCTTCAACGCTTTAGCTAAACCCTCATCACTAAACCCTCTAATTTTCTTCACAAACTCTCTATGTGTTGGATAAGCCCCACCAGAAGCCATAAGCCTCTTCCTCACAGACCCCTCCCGTTTAGAAAGGTTTTCCAAAATTTTTACAATTTTAGCCTTCCCAACACGCCTAACACCTAACAAATTCAGTTCCACACTTCCAAGCATGGCTGGATTGAAACCTAAACTGCGAAACTTCTCCAAAGCCCACAAAACTCCTTGGCTCGGTTTGCTTTCGGCTATTTTTTGCATTCCAGCCTTCTCAAAGAATGGGTTGTATTTTGCCATAACCGCCAAAGCCTCCACGTAAGGCGTTCCAGCCCTTGCCAATGTTTCCTTAACAATTTTAACGCCTAAGCCGATTGAGCGATATTTTGGGTGCACAACAACCCGCGATATGATGCTGACTTCCTTCTGCAGTTTTTCAAAATCACCCTTCCAAACCTTGCTTCTTCCAAAACATATGGAAGATGGATAACTGTAAACGATTACTCCGCATAATTCGCTATCACACTTTAAAACGAAAACTTTGCGCGGTGGCGGACAGCGACTTGAACGGTAATGGAAAACGCTTAAACGCTTATAATCAGCCATAGCGCCTTCTTCCACTTTCATCCCTTTTGTTAGGCTACATTCCCTAGCCGCCTCATTTGTATAATATTTTACTGTTATTTCTTTTCCAAAGCGCTTGTGAACGTGAACGCTTGGCTTCAAATCCTCAAAGAGGTCAGTATGCGTAGTCGCAACAACAACCGCCCGCCCCATTTGCCGGGCAATTTTTTGAATGTTAAAAGCCACAATCTTAGCCGTATCCCTATCAAGCGTGCTACAAAATTCGTCGGCTATCCACCATTGCTTCCCGCTTTCGATAAGTTTGGCGATTTTATAGCGATACTTCTGCCCATCGCTTAACTCTCCAAAACGCCTAACAAAAAGGAAAGCATCATTCAAACCAGCCCTACTAAGCAGTTCCAAACCTTCACTGAAATTCTCACCCAAAGTGTCAATTAGTGGCTTGTCGGGTTCGGTTTGAATCTCCGCCAAGTCAATAGCGCTATCGCCTAAATCACGCCTTAAAGCCCTTAACAAAACGCTCTTTCCAGAACCACTATCACCAGTAATATAAACAATGTCTCTCGCGCCAATCTTCAACTCAACATTATCATAAACCACAAAAAGCCTATGCTCATCCAAACCTAAACCAAAAGCTTCAGCAACAGCCACGGTGCGAGGCGTGGGCTCAGCAGCCGTTTCATAGGCAATGTTTATTATGAATTTGCCTTCACGCGCATCATAACGGCGTTTAAAACGGCGAATCCTAAAAAACTCTCTTTCAGGCTTTTTCATCTTGATACGCCTAAAACCTTATGCTTTAAGAACTTCTTCCTCAACCGTTCAAACTTCAACTTTCCAAAAGAAGCTAATCTTGGCAAAACCCAAAATTTGGGAGCCCCTTCTCCCCTCGTGGCATAACAAGCCATTGCCAGACTCCAGAAGCGGTCGTCATGGGTTCCTTCTGGATGGCTAAATTTTATTTTTCCCTCTTTTGTTAATTCGAAGCGTTCAACGTTTAATTCTGCAATTAAATCGCCATCGTAGGGAATTTTAAGCCTTTTTTCTGTCATGCATTTTTTGAGCCATTCCGCCATCTTCTCCTTTGTTTTCTGAGTGAACTTGACGCCTTCAGTTTGGGTTATTCCAGCGTTTATCATGTCTTCAACTATGTAGTCGCCCACTCCGCTCATGTCCACGAAAACTTTGTTTACTTTTTGCCACCTATCGCATAGCGTTTTTACATAGCCAATCACGCTTGCGTATGGGGTTCGGAGCGGAAAACGGTGCATATGGATTAATTTTATAGAAGATTCTTCTATTTTCACTATGGCTAAGGCGCTGTGGTCTTGGTGTTTGCCAAGGTCTAAACCTGCATAAAATTCGCCTTCAATGGCTTGGTCGAAATTTGCGTATTCGAGTTGGCTGTCTATGCAGCTTGTGATTAGGGCTTGGGGGAGCCAAATGTTTTCATCTTCAGCCCATTCGGCCTCCATTTCGCGGCGCCAACGCCATGGGTCTCCTTCCAGCTGCCTCTTAATTTTCTCTAAGATTTTCTTTTTTAATGGTCCTTTAGGCTCTATGGCTTCTTGCCATGCAACGTGGCTTTTTGCGAAGTCGCTGAAGGCTGGGTCATGCCAAATTTTGTAGAAGATGGAGTCCGTGGTCCACGGCGTTGAGGTGCAGATGAATTTTCCATTGGTTGTGCCCAGCGTGAATAGTATGGCATCGTATAATGCTTCGTCTTTTGCTATGAAATTCATTTCGTCACAGTAAACCAAATCTAAGGTTGGACCGCGGATGGTTTCTGGGTTGTTCGGAAAAGCCTCTATTAGGCTGCCGTTGCTGAGCCTAACCATGGTGTGGAGGGGCTTTTCATACAAACTTTTGGGCAGTTTCTTTAAGAAGGCGTTGATTCTGCGGATGACAAGTTTTGTTTGGCGCCAGCTTGGACCCACAACTCCTATGTAGCTTTTTGGGTTTTTTAGGGCGTGCCATAAGAGTGTGGCTGCAATGGTGTGGCTTTTTCCGCTTTGGCGGCACCATCTGGCGGCTATGAACTGGTTTGTTTGGAAAAGCTTTAAAAGTTCTTTTTGGTAGGCGGTTGGTGTGAAGCCTAAAATTTTTGTGCAGAATTCTGTTGGGTCTTGGGGAATTTCTATAGCGTCGGTTTCAGTTAGTTGTTGTTCCAGTTGTTTTAGTTTTTGTTTTTGCCGCGGCTTCATTTATTAGTTCCTCCAGTTTCGCCAGGTCTTGGTCTATTTGGTGTTCGTCGAAGCCTTTTGCTATGCTTTGGATGACTTGGGCTGTGTAGGCTGCTACTCGGGCCCAGGCTTGGCGTTGTTTTATGTTTAGGGTTTCCTTGTTTACTGTTGTTTCTCCCTTTGCCATGCTGACGGCATTTTCGAAGATGGCTTGCAAGTTTTGTAAGATTTTCTCCCTAATCTTTTGAGTGTCGATTTTCAATGTTTCTTTTAGTTGGGCGATTTTGCGGGTTATGGAAAATGGACGGGAAAATTTTGGCATTTTCCCTACCCCCTCCCCTCTAGGTTTTTTGGGCTATGAGGATTCCGCTTACAGTGCCAGCTAAGCCAGTTATGGCGGCGAAAATTTCGCTATTCCACCTGCCAAGCAAAGCCAGATGGGCTATTTCTAAAGCTGAAAGGCATAGGGTCATAGCCACAGCAAATTTTACGCCATAAACTAAGCGCTGGTCTGGCGGAATTTCCCTTCTCCTAACCCGCCTTGTCAAAGCCTTTTTAATCCAGTCATTCATGGTTAACAGCCTTCTTCTGATGCTTCTTACCCTTAATAGTAGCCCGTTTTCCACCAACCAAGAAACTGTTTAGGAGCTGCTTAGCCTCTTCAACTGAAACATGAGCCTTGGCTATGGCGTTGGCGTTTGTTGTCCAAGCTAATGGCACAGCAGTATAATCAATATCATAATAGCCATCAGCATAACGAAAACTGTTCTGGGCTAAAATAATATGCCTATTCTTAGAGCCTAAAACGCCAAGGAAAACGCCCCAACTAACAACAGGAACATCAATGCCATTCAAACCGCCGCTTAAGCTTTTGCCAATGCTAGCATCAAACCACTCAACACGAACCAAATCACCCAAACCTAAACTCCTAACCTGCCTAACAACATCCCTCATATCGCCTAAACCTCAGGAGAAAACAGCGAACAAAAGTCAATATAAAGGAGGGTGAAATTTAGAAATTTACAAATTCACAAACTTAGGGGATACGAGAGCCCTTGGGAATTATGGTTGAGAAATCTATTTCCTTTTTACGCTCATCCCATCTCGTGATAAAAATGTGCCTATCCAGCGAATAATATAGTATATCGTTCCTTCTGGCAACATTAAAAAGAAGATTTAAAGAATGTGAAACTCCTTTCGGTGAAAGTATTATAGAATACAGAGGTAGAACAACCTTGCTATATCCTAATAATTGGGACAAATCTCTCAGGTTTATTTTGCCGAGTTTACACTCTACAAATCCTAAATACGCTTCTTTGCCGGATTCCATAATAACTCCAGTCACATCAACTTCAACTTCATATGTTTGGTAATCTGAAAAATAACTGTGGAAACCTTTCTCAAGAAGCCATTTTGACAGAACTTTTTTAGAAGTATCCTCAACGTGTATTCTAGCGTTCTTAAACTTGCTTTGCAACATCTTCTTAAACCATAAACAGACAGAAGGATACATTTCCTTTTCGTTTTTATACAATTTCCCTCACTTCTTCTTTTCAGATTTAACCCATTTGGTTAGTCGTTTATGGCTTTTAACGAAGTTTACATATCGCACACAACCCAAATCCGCACAAATCTGCCAATAGGAATCATAATGTTTTCCACAAATTTCAGGAGGCAATTTCTCAGAATTTTCAGAGGGGTGCCTTGGCTTAGTTTTTCTCCTTTTTGGTGGATTGCAAAAGTTTGCCTTTGCAAATCCCTCTTTTCTATTGTATTCAGCAAGTTCTTCAAGTATTTCCTGTTTATGAGACATATAGAAACCTATTTTTTCAAAGTCATCCGCGAAAATTTTTATTTGGTGTTCCCTTGCCCAAGCATCCTTTCTTCCAGCTTTATATTCCCTTAAGCTCGGGTCTCTAGTGTTAGGATGACCCCATTGAATAACGTCTACAGGAATCCCCAAATGATCTTGCAGAAGATGGCAAATTTGAACAGGTAAACGCCAACTCGAAGGGCTATTAAGAACATCTAAGTAAACCCTGCACTTTCCCCACCTATTCCTATTCGCCCACCTTGCAGACCCCGCCACATCCGCAAATCCACGAATAAACTCCTTCTTTATAGAATCGCTTGACTCAAAAATTTGATCTGGGACTTCAAATTCGTAATAAGAACTTTTACCTTTCATGAGCACTCTGATATTCCGAAGAAACATTGTATTCTTCAGTGTCTCAAGCACCAAATAGACTGAACGTTCACTTTCACTTTTCCTAACATTCACATCTGCAAGCTCATTAACCCGATTTATGACATTGTCCAAACTCAACAGTATTTTATCCTTTTGAGTAATCTTCTTCCTTATCCCTTCAACTTCCAAATTTCTAAAAGGAAATTCTATAGAAATCCGCTTTACCCCACCTTGGTCGGATATTTCGCCTCTGGCGGTTATCAATCCAACAAAATAGGCTACATCTTCATCAATGTAGTCAAGGGAGGGATTCTTCGATCTCAATTTCTTCAACTCTGTTCTTTCTGAATATTAAGATGTATTCGTGAACCTTATTCACAATAAACACATAAGGATAACCCAACGGTCGCAGATTGCTATATTCTTTCCGTCTATCCCAAATTATTATATCTTCAAGAATAAACCCCATCTCTGCCATCATATTCACTATATTCATGTGAAATGGAATAAACTGCGAACCTTGGCGAATGTCCATTACGATAACTATACAGCGCTTACCATTTTTCAAAACAACATGAACGTTTCTAAAGATGGATTTCAGTTCATCCATGAATTTATTGAAATCTGAGATATTTCCAAGGTCCCTCTCTAAAGATGAATATGGTCTCGGTTCTTTGTAATCCGCCGTCCTTTTTCTTGTATGAATGTTCCAGTATGGAGGCGACGTTATTACCAAGTCGACGGAGCCTGGTGCAACATATTTCAAAAGATTTTTAGCATCCTCACAATAAATATTAGGGTCTTCAACACCAAGTCGTATAAGCTTTTGCTGAGAAATTCTCTTCTTTGCAAGTTCAACAAAACTTGGATTGATATCAAAACCAATGCCTTTTCTTTCCAAATCTCTTGCGGCAACTATGGTGCTACCACTGCCCATAAATGGGTCTAAAACAACATCGCCTTCTTTTGTATATATCTCGATTAATCTACGACACAACTCCACCGGAAACATAGCAGGATGCTTAAATTTACTCTCTTCTTTGGACTTTATAATATCCCATATGCTAATTGAATATTTTTCCCAAGTTTTCCCATTTAAGTAATTCAGCTTCTCTTTTTTCTTAAGCGCTGCTTGAAGTTCCTGATCATTCATTAACTTCACTGTATAAACAAATCTAATAAGTTATTTATAAGTTTGAGATGCTTTTGAATAGACCGTGTGAAATTGAGGTGATTAAACGGTGAAGTTTAAAGAAAAAACGCATTACAACTTTACAAAATCCACTTTAGACCTGGCTGGTTCAGGGGCTAAATACGCAACTCCAGAAGAAATGAGACGCCTCCTAGACAAACTAAGGGAGGATGATGTCTAAAGGAGTTTTTCGACGCACGGTTCTTCATAGAACACTATTACTCCGAAGACAACAAAATCCTACAAAAAACAAGAGAAATCATACGCACCACACGGCAACGCTACATCTCCACCATAGTAATCCATGAACTTTACACGCTGACCTTACAAAAAGAGGGACGCCAAACAGCAGAAATAAGAACAGCCCTACTAGAAAAAGATTTTAAAATAATAGATGTAAACGCCCAAATTGCAAAAACCTCAGCAGAACTACGCCACAAATACAAAATTTCAATGGCAGACAGCATGATAGCCGCCACGGCTCTAACCCTAAAAGTACCATGCATAACAGACGACACACACATAAAAAACATAAAAGAAATCAAAACAAAATGGCTTTAGTTTCACTCTTTTTGCGGCTACGATTTCAAGTATTGAAAGTGTATCTTTTCTCCAGCTTTTTCAAGGTCTCCACTAATAAGGTTATAAAAAACTTCCAACTTAAACGCCTCTTTTGCGCCAGCGTTTGCTCCACTCGAACCTTTCCCTAAGCTTTTCGATGAGTTCTTCATCGCTTATGTTTGGATTTTGCGCCTTGATTCCATCAGCACAAACCTTAACGACAAAATCTGACATGTCAATCGCTAGCATAACCTTCTCTTCTGGCTTAAGACGCCCAAGCCTCTCCATATTCTTATCCACGCTGAAACACCAGCGGCTACTATCTTTGAAGCCTCAACCTTCTAATTAGACTTTTCACCCTCTCCTCATCTTTTAGGAAATCCTCAATTATGGCGTTTGCCACTACGTAAATTCGTAAATCATTAAGCAAAGCTAATTTCCTAATTTCTCTATGCAGGTCTTCGCGAACTTCAACAACTGTTCTTTTAGCGTTTTTGCTCAATATTATGCGCTAACCTCCTTGGATTTGGATGGCTAAATCTCCTAAAATGAGGAATAGTTTTGTTATTTTCACTTCTGTTGGCTTTATTAGGGTGAATTCCGCAAGCACTTTTACTGTGGCTTCTGGGCTTATGCCGAACTTGGATTGGATTAGCGGTGTTGAAACTGAAAAGGCTAAGGATTCTTTGCTTATGCCTAAAATTTGCTGAAGGCTCGGCGTGGCTGAAGCGTCTGCAATAGCGTCTTTGCTTATTGGGTATATGCCAATTATTTGTGGAGTTGCCGCCGCTTGTGCGATTGCATCTTTGTTTATTGTGAAGTTTGATTCTAAATTGAAGGTAACATGCGCTGTTGTTATGGCATCTTGGAAAATTTCGATTATGCCAGATACAACCTCAACTAATGCTGAAGCCAAAGATTCTGCGATGGCATCCTCTGCAACGTTGAAGGTTGTCTCTGAAGCCGTTAAGCCTTGACTGGATACTGCCGCATCTTTTGTAATGTTATATGCTGCTTCATAGGCGGGCATGGCGAATGATTGGCAAACAGCATCCGCATAAATCTCGTAAGTTGCGCCGCCGCTTGGCGTGTAAGTGCAGTAAATACAATAGTAGTATTGTGGAGTTGTAAAACCAGTAATAGGGTTAGGCCAAGAACCATAAGTCCGCTGCAAATAAAACCCAGAGTTTTCAAGCGTTCCACTGTAACGTGCATAAATAGTTGATGAATCGCCCCAAATGAGGATTCTGTAAGCTGTGCCTGCGGTTAAATTCGGCTTAGGGTCGAGAAAGTTAAAGGTAACCCAACCAGATGATGGATTCGTCATCTCCTCAGTTTGACCAACAAGACTATTGTCTGAAGCTTTATACAATGCACATTTAACATGCCCAGAACCACCCGTGAGATAGGCACTAATACTTTCGGCAACTCCATTTTCGGGACAAACCACACTCGCCAACCCTCGAACGTAATTATTAAGGTTATAAGAAGATGTTCCCGTGTTTGTGTTTCCAAAAGTCGCCATCGTTAAAACGCCTCAGAAAATTATGCTGTCTTATGCTGGTCTCTGAAACTTTGGAGTGTAATAAACTTTTACCGTGTCGCCGCTTTGAACATTTTTTGTTGTGAAAGTGTCTCTGCAATACATTGTTCCACCAGTTGAAGCATTAAACAAACCGCACTCGTTTAAAGAATAAGTGTTTGTTATGTTGAATGTTGCGTCCACGCTGCATTCGCCAGTGTTAGCATCCTTGCTATAAGTGGCTTGAACCCGCATAACCTCAGCGCCCAAAGCCGTCTGCGAAGCACTTGGAGCAGTGCTATCGGTGCCAATGGCGCAATAGTCAAAGGCTGCTGGACGGTTAGCGCTTCTGTCAAAGGCTGCCCCACAAAGAGCGTTAAGTCCGCCATCAACAACCAAATCTTCAAAGTTAAGCAGTCGCTCATCAAAGTCTATTAGTTTGCCGTTTCTCCAAACCTCAATTCGCCTCTGCACTCCAACCGTTACGCCCACTTTCCTTTTCAAACTCATTTCTCAAATTTTTCTCCTCCCCTTACACCAGCAAGGTTTGAACAACCAGCCTCAGCTTTTGGATAACGAACAACCGCTATCCAGCCAACCTCACCGTCAAAAAACACCCTAACAACAAAAACGTTCTCATGGGTCTTGAAAAGCTTTTTGCCCTCAGCTCTGGCTACGGCTAAGACGTCGCCAACATCCTTAAACTTTTCCTTGTCATCTCTGATGACCAGGGCTTTGTCAGGCATCTGTTCGATAGACCTCCTTCAAAGTGCCATCCACATTCCAAGCGAAATTTAGCGTGAAAATCTCATCATCGCCCTCATAGGCTTTTAATGTTGCTAATGTGCCGTCGGGATTCCATGAAAAACTTAGCCTTGTTATTTTCCTTCCAGATGGCGGAGCCATAATTCCGCTTAAGGCGCTGTGAATAGCCCTATAAGCTTCTTCATACCGCCAATAAGGAACGCTGCCCATGCTACATCAGCCTCGCAATTTTATATCTGCTAACGTGGTCTGTTTTGCTTCTTAGGGCATAGAGATAATCGGCTAATAGGGGTTGCTCACGTCCCAATTCAAGAGTTACTTCGAGGGTTTGGGTTTTTGCGTCAACATAATATTCAACACTTTCAATGCGAAAGTCAGCGTCCACATTCTCGTTTGGCAATGCCACATGGATTTTGTCTCCAGGCAAAAGCGGCGTGTTTCCATAGTCTATCACTGTGCTTTTTACTGTGAGGTATTCTGCTGGATTTTTTAAGTGCGCCAGCAAAGCCTTAGCCCTTAACATGCATTCATTATCACTGTAAAGTTCTTCGTCAACTTCCACAAGTTCCCTTAAGCCGTAGGTTGATTGGCTGTTGGCGTCTTCTTGTGTGCTGTTGTAGCGGCATCCTCCGAAGAATAAGCCGTCAATCCAGAAGCTTCCCGGGTTTGTGGTTGTAAGCCAACAGTCGAAGCGCACCTTTTTTATTTGTGTCCAATCAAAACCGCCTTCCACATCCCATAGGTCAGCGTTTTTGCTTCCAGCTTTAACTTGGAGTTGGGTCCATTTTTCTGGTCCGATGTTAAATGTGTGTCCTGCATTTTTGTCTGCGACATCGTAAAGTGTAACCATTAGGTTTTCGTAGAAGATGTTTTCACGATAGGCCCAGAAGCTTAAAAGGGGGTAGAGGTTTGCGTTAACTTCTTTGCCGCTGTTCAATGTGAAGATGCAGCCCACGTCGGTTATTTGTCCAGACCCATAGGTTTTGATGCTTCCACTGCCCTTAACCTTATTTTCAGTGTCAAAACTTACTGTGCTGGCGGATATGGCGGTCCAACTGCCATCTGAAGGGGTTAGGCTTTCAGTCCAAGCATCCTTATCCAATGGAAAACTTTTTTCGGCAATTCCGTAAATGGTGATTTTGTTGCGAATGCTGTGGATGTCCTTGCGGTATTCGCTTACCTCAATTTTCTCGTTGAGGCTAACTTGCGAAGTTTTGCTTAAACGTGGGAAAAATTCGAGTTTGCCGTCTGGGGCAACGCGAAAATCATAGCCAATAACGCCGTTTTTGTCTGCCGATTCTGCAATGTATTTGATTATGTCAAAGACTGGTGTGTCCTGATATTCCAACCTTGCATATGTGGTGTCTGTATCTTCAACGAGTTCTGTTCCGCCACGGTTATGGCTTAAACCAGCATAGTTATCAAGCAAGTCTTTAATGATTGCTTCGCCCTTTTGATTCTCATAAGTTTTTGTTACAACTCGGCGGAAGAGGCGTTCTCCCCAGCATCTTCCACTAACCCGCAGATAATTTTCTGTTGGGGTGGATTCGTATTTGACGCTTTCGACACGGCAAGTGAGGATTTGCGGACAGTTTGCGCCCCTGCCTATGCTTATGCTTCCATCCATTCCAACATTAATGGGATAAGAGCCGCTGGGGCTATACTTTCTGTTCCAGTTTTGTAATAGCACTTCGAAACTGCTTACTTCTTTTGTGCAGCCTAAATGGACACGGCATTGGATAACGTCGCCTTGGGGAACGCCTACAGCGCCAAAGGCGATGGCAACCTTTGGAATTTCCAAGCTCATTTATTCTATACCTCTCCTATACAGTTCCTCTTCTCCAGCCCGACGAATGCTGCGACCATGTTCTGGAATTTCAGCCACAGCTTCATTGAAGCCTTGAACGGAGGCGGTTGCATTATTCATTTGACTTGCAAAATATGCTATGGCTGCGGCAGCGCCTATAATTACGGCTATTCCAACACCAGTTAAAGCCAGAAAAGTGGCATAGCTAATGTTTAAGGCATTTTGGGCAGCGGTGGCAATCCAACAGGCGGCAGCGTAAACTTTTTGGGCTATGGCAACGCCCCAGCTTGTTCGCATAAACATGCCCATCACGCTTATAACCATCATGGCACTGTTGAAAACCCGAGCCTGCTCATCATTTAACAAGCCGAACTGGTGGGCTATGTGGGCGATGGCTGTTCCAGTGGCTCCTAAACCAGCAATGGCAGCGCCGAGACTTCTAATGCGGAGGCTTAAGGCTTCAGCGTCAGTTTGGATTCTTGCAAACTCGTGGCTTGCCCGATTAACAGCCCGAATGGTTATGGCAATTTCTCTGAAACTCATAAACCAGCCTCCACCTTAGCCTCATCAATAGCCTCGCAGAGGATAGCCTCAAGCCTCGGCAGATACTCTTGAACTGCAGGGTAAAGGAAGGGGCGGGCTTGCATATAGCGTGTGCCAAACTCTACAAAGAGGGCGTAGGTGGCTTCTGCCCCTATTTCGGCAACCCACTCCTGAACATTTGAATAAATGGAACTGCGCAAATGTCCAGTTCTGACTGGAGCCAGTTGTTTCGCTAAGGATTTGACTTCTTCAGCCCAGCTTTCCAAAAGCTTATGCACATGTTCTTGCATGGCGGAGTCAAACCTTTCCATTGCCTCTTTAAACTCTTCAATGCCTTCCACGGCGCATTTTATTTCAACCGCCATTTCGCCTCACGCTCCGCCTTCTGCTTTTCCTCCTCTCCTTGACGGTCTAACTCGTTCAGGATGACAATGAACTGCTGCACTGCCTTTGCTGGTTGTCTCCGCAACTGCGATATTGTCCAGCCGAATTCTTTGCAGAGCCTAAACTCTGTGAGGGTTGGGTTTGGCTTTTGGCGTTTGATGCATCGGATAAAAAAGCAGACTCTTCAAGGCTAACATTATTAAGCCTATTAACGATTTGGCTGAAAAGCTCGCCTAGGGCGATGGGAACGCCATTTTCTTCGCTTAAAAGCTTCTCAAGGGTTATGGGTTTATGGGAAGGCTGCTCCCTAAGCGAAGCCATTATGGTTTCCGCTTGAATAGCTATATAATCGCTGCTAACCACCTGCCCAGAAACTGGATGATACCTCGTGTATTTCTGGATTATGCGGCTCCGCCTAGCCCAACTAAGCTCGCTGAAAACATATTTTCCAGCATATTCAGCCCCAAAACGTTCATCAAGCTCCAAGGTTTCTGTCCTCATTGCAAAACCACCCCTTAACTTATGACAACATCTTTCGCCACGAAGGAAGCCTTCAAACTCACAAGGTCTTCAACCTTTGTGGGCGTACTCACGCTTTCCCACTTACAATATTTGAATAGGGCGCTTCTTGTTCCGCCTAAACCAAATTTTAAGCTGAACTCGCTGTCGTTTATCGCATCATCGTATTCCTGTTTGCTTTCAAACTCGAAGATTAACTCTCCAGTTAAGCTTCTGTGGCGGGCTGGCAAATACTTGAGAATTTCGCCGTTTGAGGAGCGAATCACGGGCACCTGCTTAAGGTTATTTTCTATGGTGAATTTCCAGTCTGTTGCCCTTTCAACCGCTGTTAAGCCAGAACCGTCGCCCTCTCCCCTCTGCACATAACTCTCATAGTATGGAACAACGCCAGCATAATCAGCGTATGTGGCTCCGCTTATCTTCGAATTTCCAACAACCACATTCTGCCCAACAAGTTCCACAGTTGCCTTAACAAGGTCTTCGATGCTGCATTCCACAACCGCCTTATCCATTCTGCACCCCTTAAAAAGTAAGTCGCTGATTCCAGAAGGCTTTTCATAAAATATTTCAACGCTTAAGGAGTTCAGGGTGACTATGTGCTGAAGAAAGTTTACTGGAGCATCACTTGGCAGTGGATAAACAACTTTGACGCCCACATCCCTAAAGCCTCGCTTAATAGCCTGCAAGTCTCGGCTTCCAATCCCTCGGACCTTAATTAAGTTTGGATTCAAAACGGGTTCGACGCTTTCCGCTTTTATGCCCAGCATTAAAGGATTTGACTGCGTCTCTCCAAAGCTTGTTTCTTCCACGTAATAGATTTTTGCTTCATGGGCTCCATATGGCATACTCATTTTTATTCCTCCATTACATTTTCAAAAGACCATGATTTCACAAGGAATTCGGTGCGCCACAAGAAGGGTTTAACCCGCACCTCATCAGCATCACGAAAACTAACAATGTCCACATAAGCTATGCCATTAACAGAAAACTCAATTTCAACATAATCACAATAAAGAACCGCTGGCGTTTCGTCGTTGCTTGGAAAAATTGTTTTGGCAAGCAAATACGCATAGCCATCGGCATCAACATAGTTTGGCAAATTAGAAGACAAATCTATTGCTAAAACTTCATCATTTCCACCGCTGCCAGAAACAGCATTCTCCCAAGCGCTCGCCGCATGGTTCCAAACCTTTATTGTAACTCCATTTCCAGAGGGGGCAATCCCATAACCCTCAAACTTCAAAACCAACCGCTTCAGAACATTTTCGTCGGCGTCAATTTTGAAGCGGAAAAGCATGAAGGCAAATTTCCCATTTTCCATGGCGGATTCGCTAAAACGGTTGTCGTCGCTATACCATATTTTCTGATACTCATCATTTGTAAGCTCGTTCCAGCCATAATCATTAGGCGACAAATCAGAGGCTGAAACGCCGTGATAGGCTTTGTGGGTGTTAGAAGTTATGCCGATGCCACAAAAATTGTAGTTCACAATGTTTGGCGTTTTGCGTTTTCCATGGAGGACGCTGCTAATTTCGCTGCATATTTTTTGACGGATAATTCTGTCAAAAGTCCAAACATTAACCCTTAAGAAAAAGCAGAGGCGCCTAAGGCTTCCATCAAAATTTAGCTTTTCGTCTTCGCCCCTTTCAATTCCAACAGTTATTTGCCCATCAAAACTCTTCAGAAGTTCACGGTCCAACCATTCTTGTCCAAAGTGAATTTTGGCTAGGGAACCATCATCCTTTACGACCAACAAATATCTTTTCAACAATCGAATAAGGGTTAAAACTGGATTTTCTATGGCATTCATTGAGCGATGAGCCTCCTACAGATTGCTTGGTAATAGGCTGGTTCACCCATCCAACGGTAAACCTTGACGGGACCAACTTCAAAATCAACGCCGCCACGCCTAATCTTGTCACGGTTTCTTATGGGCAGAAAAGTTTGGAGGGTTATGTAATCAGTTATGGCGTAGCCTGGCTCAATAACAATTTCTGTTGGAGCTTCAACTCTAACCATGGCTTTAAGGTTGAATCCTTCACCATAGGAAACCGTTTCCTCAGCCTCAAGAATTGGGTATAGGGTTAGGTTTTCGCCGAATTTTTCCAGAATAGCCTTAAAAGGAGTGTGCGTTGGCGTATAACGCAGAAGCAACAATCCAAGCCAAGAAACCGTTATGATGCTCTGCTTATTCTCAACGGCACTCCAGTCTTTAAATTTGACTCCCCAAAACATGAAATCACGATAATGCTTATCCAAAATCTGCACGCTTAACTCAAGGCTTGGTTTATCCTTGGCTGCACGGATGTCATGCAAAATGCCGCAGGAGACGCTATCATAGTAATCGCATGCAGCTTTCCGCCTAACAATGTCTATGTAGCCTGCCCAGCAAATGTTTGGGTTATATCCAACATAATCGCTGCTTGTTCCTATGGCGTTAACTGTTTCATAAACCCTTTGAACTGTGGGGCTCCAACCTTCATAATTGTAAAGTCCCAAGAGCGCATAGGCAAAGCAATCATCATAAATTTGGCTCTCCTCTGCGCCAGTCCTATGCCACGCATTGTCCGAAGGGTCATAGTATAGCCAAAGGTTTTCAAAGCCGCTTCGCAGAAAATCCACAAGCTTAACCATAATGCTTTGATAAATGTTGGCGTTATCAGTGTCATAGGTTTCAGCAAGCATTTTCAAGCCCACAAGCCCATAAAGACATTCAACATCCAACTGCAGAAGCCAATCACCATTAATTGTGACGGCTCTTGCAAAACCGCCATAATTTTGCCTCTCTTGCATGGTTTTCAAAAATGTATAGCCAGCAAGCCTAGCAGAATCCAAATAATCCACAACCTCAGTTAAGGAATAAGCCCTCAAAAGCGAAGGGATAACACGGCAAGCGTCAATGGCATAATAGTAACTGCTTTCCTCATTACTCTTGAAACCGCCATAAGCCTCTTTGGCATCATCCGTGCATTGTTGGGTTAAAATCCAATCAGCCAAAGAAACAATTTTACCATAAATCTCAGTTTTCTTCGATGCGCAGCGGCCGTCAAAATAGGCTTCATAAAGGAAATCTATGGCGAAGGCAGCCGCTGCAACCCCACGCCCTCCAAAAACGCCAGAACCAGGCACATAATAAAAGTATGGGGCATTGTCCAAAACAAACTGCAAATAAGCGTTTAGGGCTTCGTCAAGCATTTAGGCATACCCCACATGAGGCTCCTTCAAGCCTTGCAAAATCCTCTCAAGCTCAGCCTGCAAAACATCCAAGGGCGGAGCTTTGCTTAACACGCTTATGTTTTGGTCTCCAAGGCTGAAGCTTAAACCAACCGCTGAACCGCCAGTCAAGTAGCAAATGGCATAAATGGCCGCTAAAACGGTTATGAACTCTTTTTCGGCATCAGTGCAATCTGCATAATCAATTTCCCGCTTAAGCTCAAGCTCCAAAGTAACCTCAGCCCTCTTAATCATCTTCAAAATCTTAGCGTCTGGAACATCAGCCGAACTGAGATTTAACACATCGCGAACATCATCAGGCGTTACGGTTGCCAAACACTCAAACCTCAAACAAAAAAGGGAAAAAAGCAAAATTTAAACAATTTTCACAATAAAAAAGGAGAATTTTAAATTATTTAGAAAATAAGCATAAAAGAAAAGACTAATCACAAAAATGTTAATATTTCTCTAAGAATTTATGCACCAACTCAACAAGGGTGTCCACAGACCTTTTCAGCTCCTCCCTCGTTCTAAGCAATTCAGCAGATATGGCATCATATCTTTTAGCCATCTCCTCAAAATGACGATTCATATCCTCATGCATGGAATTAATGCTTGATTTTAAATCTTGATGCATATCTTTCAAGTCATAATGCATGTCTTTTAATTCACCATGCACATCCTTCAATTCGCCATGCATATTTTTTATGTCGCTATGCATGCCTTTCAAATCACCACGCACCTCTTTCACGTCAACATGCATGTTTTTTATATCTTGACGAGTTGCAGCTGCTATTGTAAAAGCCGCCACCAACCTTTCCCCCATTTCTTCCTCCAATGAACCATATTTTATTTCGAAAAACTCGTATTCGCCAGTTGCTGGTTGAGTCCTTAAAATTTCAACTTTTTCAACCATTATGAAGTCTGTTTCTAGGCTTATTGCTTGAATAAACTCCTTTAAGGTAGCCTCTTCAGCCTCGCAAACAATTTTTACAGAACCATCCTTCATGTTTTCCACATAACCCTTAACATTCAAGTCCCTAGCTACTTCTTGAACGTGGTCCCTGTAGCCTCTTTTTTGAACTTTTCCTTTAACTATTAATTCAGCCTCAACTTGAGCCATTATCTATGACCTATTTTACATTTTATACATGTTGCCTATTTGAAAGTTATCATCTGATTTTTCCTCTTTAATGAGATTATGAAGATGGACGTGAGCATTATGATTAATAGCAGAGTTGGGGTTGATGGGAATTCTGGGATTACTTGGTAAATGCATTGGGGCGCTGTCCCATCGAGGGTTGCATTGTTTTCTAAATAGTCATAGGCAACTATTTTGAATTTCACCCATGTTTCCGCAGATTGCCCAGGTATTATGGCTTCATAAAATCCTGTTGTTTGGTTAAGGTTCATGGTTTTGTTTTCCCATGTGATTCCATCATTTGTTGTGTAGAATAATGTGACGTTTTTTACTCCGCTTTCGGGGTCTGTGACGTTAACTGAAACTTTAACTTCTTGGTCTGGTTGTACATCTCCGCTTGGAAATCTGGAAAGGTCTGTTAGAATTGGGGGTTGGCTGTCTTCCATAAATTCCATGGTGAAATTGGCTTTTGCGCCAATCCTATCGGTATAGCTGTAGGGTGGATAATCTCCGTGAGGCCCAACGCTTCCTGAAACTAAACCCTCAACCTCTATGCTAATGGCATATACTCCATAATCATTCGCAGTCAAAGTCCAGTTTATCGTGGCGCTGGCTCCAGCCTCCAAAAAGCCTGAACCAAGCCTTTTCTTTGGGCTTTCTCCATCGGTTAAGCTTAGGTTTTGGGGCAATATTATGGTTGCATTACATGCGGTTGCGTCATAATTGGCGAGGGCTTTTGGAAGTGGTTCTGGATAAGTGATTGTGACATTTATTTGGAATGGCGTTTCAGTTTTAATGTAACAGGGTGCAGAAACCTTTATGGTCCAAGGCAAAGTGTAAAGTGTCCAATTGCCAGAGTATGACCAAAGATCTGAGAATAAAGTGTAATTAAATGCTATGTTTGGACCACCGTATTTACCAAGCCAAGCCCAAGGGTCATGCATAAAAATGTGTGTTGCATTATAACCCGTTACAACACGATAATGACCGTAAACATGGGCTTCGCTGTACCACATGAGCAGAATTAGCGGCTTATCTTGGTCGATGTAACTTTTAAGTTGGGTTAAATCCATGTCATGAGCCTCAAGGGCTGCATAGCCTAAACTGCGTAAAGTGTAACCAGTGATGTTGTAGTCTGGAATTTCAGCGCCCATGGAAGTGCTGATGTTGCTGAAGTGTGCTGCCCTTCTTAACTCGTCAGTGAAAGTCACATAGGGAAAAGTTCTCGCAACATCAGCTATTTCTGATTGATTTATGTCTTCTCCATAATAGTTGAAGACCATTTCAAGACAAGCGGGACCACAATAGTAATCCGTATCCTGATAGTGGAAGGGTACATCAATAAAGTGTGCTACGCCTTGCATTTCCAAATAAAACGTGTGCAAAACATCAGCGATTAGGTTTACAGCCAAGTTTAGGGATTCTCCACATCGATTCTTAAAGGTTGGGTCGCTCCAATTGTAGTTTTGGTTCATCCAGACGCATGTTAAATCGCCGTCCACGTCAAAGGTTGTATCATAAGCAAGCATTAGCGTAGCGTTGTATGCTGAAATTTCAGTTAATTCGCCATCAAATGTTAGGAATTCGTTGAATTCGTCCGTGTAGTTGTTTGTCCGTGCATTAACATAATTTTCATAACTGCTATGGAGGGTTTTGTTTTCGCTTCCCCAATCCGTTTCATTACCCATGACATGGGCAAAAACTGCCACATCAGCGATGTAATGAGTCATAACGCCAAGCCTTAAAGAAGCATTAGCCAAATTTCCACACTTGAAAAGCTCAAAAGCCTTATCATACTCTTCCCCCGCCCTTTTTGCAGAGGCATCATCCTGCACTGAACCATTAGAGAAATAGTAAACGTGATGCTTACCAGTATCACCTATACCATCAGGAGCTTGGCTGTTATCTGGAAGTTCTGTGCCATACAAGTAAGCCGCTAAATTCTTCGTAATAAACCATTTCTCCTCCATCGGTAGCCAATCTAAAGCATGCTCTGCAATCCAATCATGAGTCCCATACTTGGGATTGGAAGGGTCATCACTATAACCGCCATTTCCCCAGCTGAAAACGGGAGAAACCCCCAACCGCAATATGAGGGGTGAAAAAAGCAAAAATGCGAATAAAATGACAATGACTCTCATCCTCAACATTTTACTCCTCCATAGGCTAATCTAAATCATATAGCGAATAGTTCTTATAATTCTAAGGGTTAGAACCATTTGTCAAGCCTTTAATACGGTAAGGTTTAAATAACGTCTTCGCTATCACTTCTGTCTATCGTGGATTTAGTTGGAGCGGGATGTTATGGTTAATGAGGGAAAGGGACGCTTGTTCAGAAGGAAAGACGGTAAATATTTGATTTATTTGCCGCTTGATTTGGCCCAAGACAGCATGTTTCCATTCAAAGAATTTACGAAAACCAAGAGGGGAACGGATTCTATAGCTGTTAAAGTGAGTTTTAAGCTTGGAGACGATAAACTAATAATTGAGAAGTGGCAGGAACCAAAACAGCAATAAAAAATGGGTTTATGTTAAATTTGTTTTCTTTTACGAATTAGCATTGTTAATAGCGTAGATGCGGCAAGTATTGGTAGAACGAGTTGCAGCGAAAATTCTGGAATCACGTGGTATTTGTATTTTTGTCCCATCTCTTCCGTTGTAATTATATTGTTGAAGTTGTCTTCTGCTATGATTACGTATGTTATGTTTGTGCAGTATGGCAATCTTGGGATTGTGCCGTTGTAGCTGTCTAGTCCAAGCGGGTCCATTATGACGGTTCCGTGCCATGTTCCTGTGCTATTAGTGTAAGTATAGTTTAGAATCACCTGTTTTACTCCGCTTAGGTCGTCGGTGACGTTAGCGTAAACCATAACCTCATCTTCTGGATAAACGCTGTCGTTGGCTGGCTGCTGATGCACATTTTCTATCACAGGCGGAGTTATATCCACCAACGTCTGGAACACGTATAGACTGTCAGGTCCAGGACCAGCCACAGCAGTTATAATGCCGTCTCCAGACATGGAAAGTAGAGGGCTGGATTGGGGCAGGTCAAATTCTTCTATTATTTCGCCATTCCGCTTAAGGAAGTACGCCTTATATTCGGAGGCTAATCCTATTTGAGCAGTGGCAGATATTATCTCGCCGTCATCACTTATGGCAACATCAAGTATCCACATTCCCTTGAGGCTTGTCCAGTTCGCATTTGGCCAGCCTGACAGACTTCTTGCACCAGACCAGAAATATAATTCCCCGCCTGATTCGTCATAAGGTTTAGAGCCAGCTATGACATAGTCGCCGTCGAAGCTTAGGTCAACGCAGGCAAATGATTGATAACGATTCCAAGAAGCTTCTGGGTCACCTGTTAAGTTTGTAGCGTTTGCCCAGTAGTGGAGAGTTGTAAAGTAGCTGGTTACTGCAACAACAGCGTAACCGTCGTTAGAAACTGCCAAATCTACAACATAACATTTACTAAAGTTTAATTCTTCAAGGGCAATCCAGCTGGGGTCGTTATCTCCTTCGGCGATGTCTGAATCTTCATAAAAGGCTACAAACCCATTATGTACATCATACTGTCTCTCTCCTCCCACGGCTACATATTTACCATCCGAAGACATATCCACAGCCCTTATGTCATGTACACCCGGCATATTGCTCCATGTGGGAGCCTCATCTACGCCAGACCTTTGGGTACACTCAGCATAATACCATACACTTGGTCCTGTTCCACCTACAACAACATAATCTCCATTATCTGATATGTCTAATGTGCCTCTCTCAACCGCTCCTCCAAGCCCTATGCTTGTCCATGTTGGGATTGAGCGTTCGCCGATTGTTGCCCGTGAATTGTTAAAGTAGCGTAGATGTCCGCTGTTGTCGCCTATAACCACGTATTCGCCGTCGCCAGAAATCGCAACAGAAAGGAACGTTGTTCCCAAATACCACCATTTTGGATTTGAAATGTTCCATGCAAAATAGTATAAGCCCGTATTGTTAACAGCAGCTATATACTTGCCATCCCTCGAAACCGCCACGTCATTCACTGCCATAGAATTGTTCCATATCATTTCTATTCCATAAATTTTTGAAGGATCTACGCCATCTGGAGCCTTCACCTCAACATTGTTAAACCTAATGAATAGCGTAGAGAGCAAAGCAAATAGGCTTAGAATCAAAACAAATTTTCTTTTCATAGGCATCGCCCATTATTATTTTAATTCGGTTTTTATAACTTGTGGAACAAAATTCCAATTTGAAAAAAGAGGTTGTTATGGCTTCGCTGTGTCGATGAGTTTCTGAAGCCAAACCGTTATGGCTGTTGGACCAACTAAGGCTGTGTAAACGTCAAAGGTTAAGCCAGCCATATCAAGCCCAAGGGCTGAAAAAGTGCTGATGGCAACTGTCCTTAGAAACTTTTTCCAACTGAAAGGCTTTTCTTGCGCTGCATAACCCAAGAAAGCATAGATTAAGGCTGCACAAACCCCCAAGCTTATGTTTAACACGTTCATTTTTTCACCTCCCTTTTAGGCTTTTAAAGTGGTTTTCCCGCCTCCAGGAAAGTGCATAGGCTATTTGACCCATGAGGAGAAAGGAGAAAACCAAAAAGAGAGCTATTTTGCTGCACTCTCCATGGAGGTTTCGGGCTGAGGTTTTTCCCAAAGTTGCCATCCAAATTTTATGGCATTTTTCCGAAACTCTTCCTGGCGAATTAAGCCCAATTCAGCAGCCTTCAGCATATCCGCCATAACAATTTCAGGAGCTTTTTCGCTTCCCCAGTTTAGGCGAACCTGAGCTTCGGCTGGGTTTAGGCTGGCTTGGGCTAAAACTGGGTTGAAGATTTCGCGTTCAACTTGCCGCTTAATATAACGCTGAATGGGCTTGATAAGCATGCCCTGTAGGTCTAAGGCTGCCCTTGCAGAAGCTTCCGTGAAGCCAGGCGTGCTGAAAAGGCGGGGCAATGGCGTTTCGCATCCGAGGTAGAATTGGTTTATTATGTGTTCAATGTAGTATTCGAAGCGGGCTCTCGGATCGAGCGTTAAGGGTTTTATGTCTCCCTTTCCGCTGTAGAAGAGCCAGGCGCCTTCTTCGCTGCGGCTTTTTATGGCTTTCTCAAACTTTTGAATTGTGGACTCATCCGCTTTTTCAAGAAAAGCCAGAACGTCTGGTCCGGCATATTTCTCGAAAATTTTTGGCATAACTCGCTCTATTTTTGCTTTCATCCAAGCGAAGGCTGGGCGCCTGTCAGACTGGAAAACAAGGGAGTGGAGGAGCACTTGTAAAACGCCTGTTCCGAAACCAGAAAAGCCGAGAGAGTTTATTTTCCAGTGGATTAGGGCTTCTGGTCTTAGGCTTTCGCCTCCGTAGCTTTGCCTAAGCTTATAACCCTCAACTTTGTAGGGAATTTTCAATGCACCGTCCTGTATGTAGCTTTGTTCGATGCGTTCCACAGCGTCTATTGGAAGCCTATGCAGTTCTGTTAGGCGTTCAGGGGTGATTTTAAGCCAAAACTCGTTTCCACAAGCAATTAAAATGCGAGCCATGTCGCAGAGAAGTGCATCCAAATTGACATTTTCATTAAATTTATCCACAACCCTTTTCGCCTCCTCAGCCCTCTCATACGCTTCATTAACCGTCGTGTAGAAGCCCGTGCCAACGGCGGAAGCCGCCAACAAATCAACGCTTGCTTTGCATGTTGGGTCCCTCTCATAAAGCTTCAAAACATCACAAAGCGGAATGCTTGGGGTTTCATAAATGGTTACGGATTGGGGAGAGGCGTATCCGCTTCGATTTTTAAGCGAAAAGGCTTCAATTAGGCGTTTCAAAACTTTGTTCATTCTAAACCCTCCAAAAGTTTAACGCCCTTCTCAGTAATCACGTAGGGCGCACGATGCTTCTGCTCGCTCTTCTGCACATAACCATTCTGAACAAGATAATGGAATATGCCCTCAAAAGTGGCGTGGGTTCCAAACTTTCTAACAGTTCTCTTCTCAAGCTCAGTTCTGCAAAGGGGCTGCCTACTAAGCTCTTTCAACACGGTTCTTGCAAGATTTAACCTATCACGCAAATTTCTCATGTGCAAACAACCTCCACGGGTTTTTTGGTGCTAAAAAATGGGGGAGAATGACGAGCGCAAACCATTAGGATGGCTAAGTCTCTTTTGGCATCCATGGCATAAGTGTTAGGCGTCAAATCTGGAATGTAAGAGTCCATTTCAGCCCCGCATAACGGGCACCGTCTATAGCAATCACAGACAACAATGTCGCTCTTGCGGTTTGAATAGTGCCTTTTTCCGCAGGATGGGCATTTGCCTTCAAATTTTAACATTTCAACCTAGCCCAGATGAGCTTTTACGGTTATAGGGATGTGCTAATGTTGACCATTTTTGCAACTGCCTTGCTTCTCAAAACGCCTAAGCCGAACCTTGTTGTTGCTCTGACGCCATATTTGCCGCTTTTAGGGTCTTCCCAATCCTCAACGGTTATGTCTCTCCTCAGGAGCATAACTGCAGCTACACGGGTGTCTATGGCGTAGGCTGTTCCGTTAGGAACCAAGGTGCTGGCTAAAACTTTCATTCCGAGGACGCTTCCGATAACGCCGCGTTCCAAGTCTACTTGTTCTGATGGTAAATATTGGGCGTGGATGAATTTGTCGTCGCTTAAAAGCTGATGCAACTGAATCTCGTTGACGGCTAAGACTGTGGGGCGCCAGTTTTCACCCCTAACAGCATTATGAAGCTTCAATACTCCAGACCAGTTAATGGCGGCTCCACCATTGTCTATGGGCGCCCCACCAGCCAAATCAGCGTTTGCAATGGAGCCATACAATTCCAATATCTTATTTGTTTCATTTTCTCCTAAGGCCCTTCCAACCTTTTCAGTCATGCTGTCCATAACGTTCCATGTAGCATCTTCTAAAAACTCCCTAGTCCACTCCTCAGAGGCTTCAGCAATAATATTTGTGTAAACGTCAACTGTGCTGATTTTCTTCCCGCTAAGCCTTGTGAAAGCGCCTTCAGCATAACGGTATGCAACCGCCTTCTCGTCGAGCGGAAACCTCTCCATGGTTTCTGTTGTTGGTCTAACGGTTATAATTTCTCTACCTATCATTTCGGGGTTGGCAGCTTCAACAAGGGTGTCATGCATTCGCCCCAGGGCGCCAGTCATGTCGCTGAACATGTGTTCTTTAACGCCAACTTCATAGTAACGCTTGAGGAAGGGATGGGTAACTGCCTTATGCTTCAGTTCTTCCATAAGCTGTCTGAACTCTGGGTCCCTTTGCATGAGGCTTTCAAAAAGTTTCGGTTTCATGGCTTTTCACCTTTCCACGTAAATGAAGATTAGGTCGTCTGCGGCTGAAGCGGATTCAAGGGCTATTCCAAGTTTTCTGGCATAATAAATTGTGTATTGGGCTGTGCCGCCCTCATTTACAGACTGGTCTGTTAGTTGAAGAATTCTTTTTGAAGCGTCTGCTCCATAAACTGCTTTTCCACGAGTTACGGCTCCGCCAACCTTCACCTTAACTCTTCCGCGAACAAGAACTGGGCAAGGGTCGCCTGCCGAAGCGCTTTTTAGGGCTATGCCAATGCAGTCTTGGGCTGATGTTGCTGGGCTAACCTTGTCATCAGCGCTTAGGTAAACTGGGTCTCCCTTGGTTATGGCTGCATTAGCCTGGAAAGTTTCTATTATGGCGTTTGGGTCGTCTGTTTCGCCGATGCTCATCCAAGTTTTGCCAGTGTTATCTGCCATAAAAATCACTCCTCAAACCCATTCTTGTTTCAGCCAGTTCATCCTGGCTTACTCCAAAAATTAAACAAAAAGACCATGAACCTCTAATTTTGACCATTAGTTTTCACTCTCCTACGAAGGTTTAGTATGACGCCTCTGAGTTCTTGGCAAAGCCTTTGGGGTCCCAAACCCCAACTTCTCTCAACCATGGGGCTTGGTAAAACATCTTGAATCATGCGTATGGCTTCTTCCACCGAAATCATAGCCTTAGGATTCTTTACGAAGCCTTCAGAAACCTTAACCTCACCTTCAGTTTTTGCAGCGAAGCCTTTTTCAAGTTTTGTAATGCGGTTTGTTAAGGCGTTGATGGCGTCCTCAATTTCTCCTAAAACATCTTCAACACTTGCTATGAGTTCGTCCATAGTTGGCTCCAATGAAAATCCAAAGTCTGCATTGGCTGTTTGGTCTTCGCCTTCCTGTTCCAGAAGCTTTTCCTCTTCAGACGAAGCGCCTATTCCAAGTTTCTTTTTATGTGTTGCCAAATGCTTCATGGCTTGCCGTTTATATTCTTCTGGGATTTCGCTTTGCGGCAGTCGTGAGTTTGCGTTTCTTAGGTGGGGCAAGTCGATGGTGCCGTCTGCATTGTGGTGGGGAAACTTTCTGATGACTTTGCCGTTTTCTTCATAGACTATGGCGAAGGCTGAATCTGGAAGAGCATTAATGTATTTGCGAGTCCAAACCCGCTCCAAAACCCTTTTACCATCCATTTTTTCACGCTCTTTCAGCGGCGTCTGCAAAGGCGCAGAAGCACCTGCCGGAGCCATATAATGCGGATGGAGAAGAAGCCAATCCCGAATCTTACCCTCATCCCACATCTTCTCTTTAGCGAAAAATATGCTCTGAACCCTCTGAGTTTCAGGTTCAGCCCGTAACCTTCCGATTAGGGCTAAGACGCCATTTTCCTTGTCAAGCCAAACAGTGCTAAAATGCTCTGGCAAAAATGCCGAAACGTCTTGACAAAAGCCCAAAATGTACTCGCCAGAAATTATAGGCTCAAACTCTTGCTCCTTAACCTTGAGTTTCTCCAAAATTTGAATGTTTGTTTCTGGAATTCCCGGCACAGCCACAAGGCTTAATTCTGCATTATGCAAGCCATGGGGAATTTTTCCATCAACCACATCAATGGTTTCATAATCTGCGCCAACGCTTACATGTCCAATTAAGCCCTTCCTTATTTTCTCCGCTATTTCATCATCATAAATTTCAGCTTCATACCAAAGATTAACGCCATCCCATTCCGCTTTAACTATTTTTCCAACAGCGTTAGGAACAGCCACATGCTCCACATAAACAGGCGCAGAAACAAGCTTCTGGGCAAAGGCTTCCAGCTCTTCAGGTGTGTAAATGTTAAGGTTTCGACTCATGCCAGCCCTAAGGGCAATGCCGCGGATTCTTAAGGGCTTGTCAACGATTTTCTCCAAAACCTTGATGGCTAAAAAAGCCTCGCTTTTCTGATGCCTTTCAAACCATGCCTTAGCCTTTTCAAGGGTCCAGCCCTTAGAAATTTCAAACAAGTAGCTTTGAACATCCATTTTTTCTTTACCCTTCAGTTTGCCAATAACAGCCTTAATGCCTTCATCCTCGCTCAGCGTAATTGTGCGCAAACTGTTTGGTTCAAACTCTTCTGGGCTTCGATGTCCGCTGCGAATATATTGGTCTGTTATTTCCCAAGGCAAACTTAACAGCCTCACACAACTAACACCAAACTAATATACGAAGAAAATGAAAAGGCAAATTGTACAACCCAATAGCCTTCACACGAACCAACAAGAGGGGCTATGGGAGTGGTTAAAAACAAAAAGCGTGAAGGAAATGCCAAGAAAATGCATAGTGAAAGTTGTCCTAAGCAAGGAACAGAAGGAAATCCTAAGCGAACTTGCAAGGAGACTTGGAACAAGCGAAAGTGAAACTTTACGAATGGCCTTAATGGATTATGCAAAAGAATTAAGCCTCATAAGGGAAAGAGTGCATAGGCTGGGCAAACAATTGTTTTGAGGAAGGAAAATAAATTTGTCCAATTTCAATTTTGACTCGGATTTAAGCTCCAAATCAGCGAAATTGATAATTAAATTTAAAAATCCAAAAACCATTTATTATCAGAACAAGCCTAATTTACAAACATTCTCCAAAAGGAGCCCCTCTATTGAAGAGAAAAAGAGAAGCCTTCGAAAACCTTTTACTCGAAGCCGTAGATGAAGCCTTGGCTTCTCTTGGCGATTCAGCCAAACAAGCAATCTATTATCACCTTGAAGACAAATTTAAAATAACAAAAAACGAAATTCCAAACCGCCTCAAAGATTTTACGGAGGGGCTTGAGAAAATTTTTGGTTTGGGCGCTCGCTTCATAGAAATTCTCATAATGAAGAAATTGTATGAAAAGGTTGGGCAACCCCTCGAATGGAACGAAAGCAAAGAGCTAATATTTTCTGAATACGTAACAGCAGCCAAACAAAGCTTCCAGAAAAAGAAGAGTTAGGTAGAAAACTGCGGTTCGAATTCAGATTCAGAGTTCACAAATAATTTATCAATGCTTAATGAATTGTCTTCTTAAAACTCCATTCATCCCTCGAGGGAAAACCCTTTGACTCAAAATAACTTTAGTAAAATTCTCTTATCAGCCGTTGAAGAAAGCCTATCCTCCTTGGGAGATTCCCCCAAAAAAGCCATCCTCTTCCATTTAGAGGCTTCCTTCAACCTAAAAAAGGAAAAAATTCCAACAAATCTAACGGAATTTGCAAAAGCCCTAGAAGGAATTTTTGGACCAGGAGCATCATACCTTGAAAGGCTTATAGTGAAACGCCTCTACGAAAAGCTCGGCTTAAAATTTGAAGACACGGCAAGCTTAGATTTCCTACAGTGCGTTGACAAATTGAAAAAACAAATTTTGATCAAAGGAGAATGCGTGACGCAATGAAGAAGGAAGCTGCAGAAAAGCTTATGCATATTCTAGAAAACTTAAGCGCATTAAGCGATGGAATGGAAGAGGCAGTATACGTTATAGACCCAGAAAAGTATGAAGTGCTTTTTGCCAATAAAAAGGCTAAGGAGCTTTTCGGCGAAGACATCATAGGAAAAAAATGTTTTAGGGTATTTGAAAACCTAAGCCATCCCTGCCCCTTCTGCACAAACAAGCACATTCTTGGAAAAAATATTGGGAAAACCTACACTCACAACCACTTAGATGAAAAGACAAAACACTGGTATAAAGTTACATGTAAAGCCATAAAGTGGCTGGAAAACAAGTATGTTAAGTATGGAATAGCCATAGACGTCACTGAACAAAAGAAAATGGAAGAAGCCCTAAAAAGCAGCGAGGAACTTTTCCGCTCCATTGTTGAAAACTCCCACAATGTTATACTCCTCATAGATGAAAACTTTAAGATAGTTTACGCCAACAATGAGGCTGTCGCTTTAAGTGGTTATCCGAAAGAGGAAATCATTGGACAAGACTTCAGAAAATTCCTCGACGAAGAAAGCAGAGCCATAGTTGAAGAAAGATATCTTCGAAGACAAAAAGGAGAGCCCATCCCTCCAAGATACGAATTTAAAATAGTTCAGAAAGACGGCGAGAAGAGAGAAGTTGAAATTAAAGCCGCAGCCATACCAGATAAATTTGGCAGGGTACGCAGCATAGCCCAACTGATTGACATAACAGAGCGGAAGAAAGTAGAAAATGAGAGGAAACGTTTTGAAGAGAGCCTTTCAACGCTTAACAAATACGGGCAAAGCTTGAACATGGCAAAGAACATGGAAGAAATTTATAAGCTAACATTGGACGCCATGGAAAAGACTTTGGGATTCGAATTCGCCGACATCTTCATAATAGAGGGAAAAATGCTCAGCCTAAAAGCCCACAGAGGATACTCAAAAGTTCTTTCGCTTAAACTACCCCTAGATGGAGACAGAGGCGTAACCGTTAAGGCAGCAAGAACCAAAAAGTCCATTTTCATTCCAGATGTTAGAAAAGAAAAGGCTTTTGTCGGCGAAGGTGCAGAAGGTGTGCTTTCGGAACTTGCAGTGCCAATCAAAGTAGGAGACAAGGTAATAGGCGTCTTAAATGTTGAAAGCAAAAAACTTTCGGCCTTCGACGAAGAAGACAGGAAACTGTTGGAGATACTGGCTTCTCACGCTGCAATAGCCATAAGCAACCTAAAAAGGCATGAAAGGCTCTCAGCACTAAATGAGTATGGCAGAAACTTAAACATGGCAAAAAGTATGGATGAAATTTACAAGCTTACATTAGAGGCCATGAAAAAAACCTTAGGATTCGAATATGCCTCCATCCTCATGATAAAAGGAAAAACGCTTTGCATGGTAGATTACCAAGGATACTCAAAAATTCCATCACTTAAATTATCCCTAGATGGAAAAAAGGGCATAACCGTTAGAGCAGCAAGAACAAAAAGGTCTGTCATAGTCCCAGACGTCACTAAAGAAAAAGCCTACGTTAAAGGCGGAGAAGGAATACGCTCAGAACTTGCAGTGCCAATCAAAGTAGGAAATAATGTCATAGGAGTTTTAAACGTTGAAAGCAAAAAGCTTGCAGCCTTCGACAAGGAGGACAAGAAACTATTAGAAACCTTAGCTTCTCATGCAGCCACAGCCATAAGCAACTTGAGAAGACGAGAAAAACTGATGGCCCTTTCTCAAAAAATGACCAACTTGATGAAGAGTTCAACCGAAATTATGCATGTGAAAAATATGCATCAAAGACTTAAGGTAATAGCAAAAACAATCCAAAATTTTGGATGGAGAAGGGTTGTAATCTCCCTAAGAGACGAAAACCTGGAGGGAATAGACCTCGTAACGGCTGGCTTAACAAGAGAGGAAATTAAACTCCTGCTTGAGAGAAAGGCGCCAGGCCACGTTTGGAAAGAAAGGTTAGGACCAAAATTTGAAAGGTTCAGAATAGGCGAGTTTTACTATCTTCCATGGAGTGACCCTTGGATTCGAGAGCACGTGCATCATGTCCCGCCTGGAACTCCTCCCGACTTAGCCACAACATACGCTGGGGTCCCAAGTAGGCTTTCCGAGGAGAATATGGTTGACTGGCACCCGCAGGACATGCTCTATGCGCCGCTTCGAACTCCTGAAGGGAGGATTGTGGGCATCATAAGCATGGATGACCCAGTGGACGGTCGAAAACCCACAAGGGAATCCCTTATCCCCTTAGAACTTTTCTTGCACCAAGCCGCCATAACCATTGAAAATGCCCAGCTAATTGAAAATTTGAGGGAGGCAAGAAAACAACTTGAAATTTATGCTGGTCAACTTGAAAGGAAGGTTGAGGAAAGAACTCGGGAGCTTAGGAAGTCTCAGGAAGAACTTCTTAAAGCCCAGAGGCTTGCGGTTATAGGCGAATTGGCTGGTATGGTTGGACATGACCTTCGCAATCCATTGACAAGCATTGCTGGGGCCCAATATTATTTGAAGAAACGTTTGAGTTTAGAGGCTAATGACAAAATTAGGGATATGCTTGACCTTATAGAGAGGAACATAGCCTACTCAAATAAGATAATAAATGACCTTCTGGATTATTCAAGGGAGATAGAGCTTGAAATCTCTGAAGCCACTCCAAAATCCCTACTGAAAGAAGCCTTGATGCTTTTGGAAATTCCAAGAAACGTCCAAGTCTTAGACTTGACAGGGAACAAGCCGAAAATAAGGGTTGACGTTGAAAAAGTTAGGAGGGTTTTTGTAAACTTGATTAGGAACGCTGTGGAAGCTATGCCAAAAGGCGGAAAAATAATAATCAAAAGCAGAGCAGAAGGCGAGAATTTGGAGATGACTTTTTCGGATACTGGAATTGGCATGTCGAAAGCGACGTTAGAAAAGCTTTGGACACCCCTCTTCACAACAAAGGCGAAGGGTATGGGCTTCGGCTTAGCCATATGCAAACGCTTCATTGAAGCCCATGGCGGTTCAATTTCTGTGAAAAGCGCCCTTGGAGAGGGAACAACCTTCACTGTTACCATTCCAATCCAACCGAAAATAAAAGAAGGAGGTGAAAAAATATGGATGAAACCGCTAGAATCCTCATTGTTGACGACGACGAAAACATAAGAAAAGTGTTAACAACAATCCTTGAAGAAGAAGGATATTTGGTTGACTCGGCGGAAACAGCCAAAAAAGCCATAGAAAAGACAAGGAAAAACTTCTACAACATAGCCCTAATAGACATTAGGCTTCCAGACATGGAGGGCATAGAACTCTTAACAAAAATGAAGGAGACAACGCCGAAAATGCGAAAAGTAATCATCACTGGTTATCCAACACTGCAGAACGCCATAGAAGCCGTAAACAGGGGAGCAGACGCCTACATTGTGAAGCCCTTCGACATGGACAAAGTCCTAATGACAATTGGAGAACAACTGAGAAAGCAGGAAGAGGAGAAGAGGTATAGCCAAGAGAAAGTCGCTGAGTTCATAGAGACGAGAGTGAGGGAGTTAGAAGTGGAAAAGGGAGCAACACCAAGGAAGAGCCACTAATTTTTCACTAAAATTTTCACAATTTTCCGTTTACTCTTTCAATTAATTTTTCGCCCTTTTACTTCTTAGCCAATTTTTGCGCATAAACTTCCAGTGGTGCCCCACATTGAAGCCCAACTTTTGTAATAGGGTTATGGAGGGAATGTTTTCTTCCGAAGTGTAAAGCGCCACGGAATCCATCCCCTTTTCATAGAGGAAGTTCATGGCTCGGCATGTGAGGGCGGATGCAAGATTTTTCCCTCTATATTCTGGCAGGGTGGCTGCTGGACCCAAATAGCCCCTTTTGCCATTAAAGAAATTGTTGTATTCTGTGTCTGGTCTTGAAACAACAACCGAAACAATTTTATTGCCAAATTCTGCCACGTGAATCCACTCCTCATTGAAGGGGGGAGATTCGCTTTTCCATTTTGCGATACTGCCCATGGTGACCCTTTCCCTTCCAAATCCAGCATTAACAGCTTCCACAAACCTTTCCTCCTCATCTGGCTTTAGGCTTCTGAGAACTGTGCCCTCTGGAATTTTTGGAAGAGGCCTTAGTCCATCTAGCCTAGCCACCATGTGGTACAAGCCACCCTCAGCCTTATAACCCCTCGCAGTCCACTCTTCCATTTCTTGGCTTTCAACGTCCACAACGGTGAAAACTGTTTCGCCCTTAACTTGTTTTTCGATTTCGCTAACTAAGGCGTCCTTAACAAGTTTTTGTTTTGGAATTTTGGAAACGGCAAGCCATTCTATTTCTTCTCCCCAATGCCCCTCATGGTAGGCTGCGGAACCCAAAACTTCGCTGTTCTCTTCAGCCACAAAAACCTTTAGATTATTCTCTTTAATTCTTGAAAGAAGCACGTCCGCAGTGTAAGGGACAAACTCGTATGAATTAGCATATTTTTCATTGAGTAGTTTAACGAGAATTGGCAAGTCTTTGCCATCAAAACATCGAATTTGAATAACCATTATGTTATCCGTTTTTAATGAAGCGATTGAGTTATAATAAATATTTACGGTGAAAATTCTGAATCGATTTAAAGCAAGAAAACTTTAACCGTAGATGCGCTTACTTCAGAATGGTGGAGTTTTATGAAGTGGGTGACTCGTGAATTTGTTCACGTTGACAGAACAGCATGCCCATGGCTTATCAAAAAATTCATCGACCCACAGGCAGAATTCATCTTTGTGCCCGCTGAGAAAGTCGCAGAGGTTGCGGAAAAGGAGGGGGCAATACCCTTCGATGCTCCTGGAGTTAAGCTGGGGCATAGAAATGGAAAGTGCAGTTTCGAAACCATAATAGAGGAATACAATATCAAGGACCCAGTGCTTCATGAACTTGCCAAAATTGTCCATTCCGCAGACACGCATGACACAGCAGGAGCAATTGAAGGTTTTGGGTTAAGTGCAATAATGACTGGGGCAAGGTTTAATGTGAGAGATGATTTTGAGGCAGTTAGGAAGGCTGAGTACGTTTATGATGCCCTTTACAGTTATTGTAAGCTTAAGCTTCTCCGTGAAAAGTATAAGGATGAGTTGGCGAAAATGAGTCAAAAACAACAAAATGAATTTTTAAGAAGGAAAATGGGTGAAGAGCCAAAGATTTAGCTGGCCTGTCTAATGGATTCGCACATGAAGAATAGTGTTTTCTGGACAATTTGTGTAATGGGTATGCTTGCAATTTTAAGCTCCACAATGTCTAAGAATCCAGTTTTAAAACCCTTCGCCTCAAGCCTGGGAACCCCGGCAGAATGGAGTGGTGTTGTGGGTGCAGCATCAACTATTCCTGGAATACTGGTTAGTTTGCCTGCGGCTTCCCTTTCGGACATTTTTGGAAGGAAAAAATTCTTGTTTATGGCGGGTTTTGTTTTTGCTTCGGCCCCTTTCCTCTACATCTTAATTGTTGAATGGTGGCAACTCATAATAGTCCGCTTCTACCATGGATTTGCCACAGCAATTTTTGTCCCAGTGGCAGAAGCCTCCATAGCCGAAGCCTTTCCAAAAAAACGTGGAGAAAGAATAGCGCTTTTTTCCTCATCAACCTATGTTGGAAGGGGAATAGCACCCATATTGCGCGACGATACTCACTGTGACAAACAGCAACTTTCACGTGCTTTACCTGGCTGTTGGCGTTTTTGGCTTAACAGCCCTAATCACCGCCTTGCCATTTCTTTTTAAAAGCGGAGAACCCACCGATGTTCAAGGCGGAAAAAGGGAAGATGTCATCCCAAAAATGTTTCAGGGCTGGAGGACAACTATCAGAAATCGTGCGGTCTTAACAGTCTGCCTAGTTCAAGCTTGCCAATATTATGTTTATGGCGCCTTCGAATTTTATATTTCTGGCTATTTAAAAGAGTTCATAGGTTTTGATTGGCTATCAACCGCTGTAATCACGGCAAGCCTCATAGCAGTTCCAATTTTTGCCAAACCATACATGGGCAGAATGTCAGACAAGATTGGAAGGAGAATTCCAATAGTTATAGGCTGCATAATCAGCGGATTTCCACTTTTGGCCATCCCATTTTTCCACGAATTCGCTATTTTGCTTCTGCTTTCAGTTGCCTACGGAATCGGTTTTGCAGCAGTAACGGCTGCAACGCCAGCATTAATTAGCGAGCTTACCCCTAAGGAGTTTGTTGGAACAGCCATGGGCTTTCTTGACATGATAATGGATGTTGGGCAAACAATTGGACCAATAATTAGTGGATTAATATTTGCAACAAGCCTCCAATATGCTGGCGTTTTTCCATCCTTCACTATTGTGCTGTTATTCTCATGTGCAGTTTTCATCCTTTCAAGAACAAGCATGAGAAAATAGTTTTAACTTTATGGAAAATTTTAAACATGCTGGTTGCAGCCAAAAAATGAAACCGTTTCCGCCAAAAAACCCCATTTTACCATTTTATTTTTTCTGCAATTATGTTTAATGAAAGCATGTTTTCCTTAAAGGGCTTATTCGGATATTGCATGATTGTTGTGGAAAGCGCTTAAATAAACAAACTCTACATTTAGTGTCTACTTTGGTTATAAAAACACTAAAATTGTGAAGCAAGCGAATGTGATGCTATGAAATGTCCATATTGCGGGTCTGAAAACATCAAAACCCTTGAAACAAGGGATTCGGCAGACAATACCGTTAGGAGACGAAAGGAATGTGCAGACTGTGGAAAGCGGTTTACGACTTATGAGTATGTGGAAGCCATAGAGCTTATGGTCAGGAAGAAAAATGGCGAACTTGAACGCTTCGACCTAAACAAGATTGTTAGGGGTTTGCAGAAAGCCTGCGAAAAAAGACCCGTGACAATGGAGCAGATTCAAGGATTAGCGGAACGTGTGAGGCAGGATTTAACGATGATGGGCAAAACCGAAGTTTCCTCACGAGAAATTGGAGATTTGGTCATGAAATACCTTAAAAATCTTGACAGAATAGCATACATTCGCTTTGCTTCCGTTTATAGGCAGTTTGAAGAGCCTGAAGATTTCCGCAAAGTCCTTTCAGAGGTGAAAAAATGAAGTTTGTCAGAAAACGTGATGGAAGATTAGAACCCTTCGACCAAGAAAGAATAACAAACGCCATATGGAAAGCCGCAAAGGCTGTGGGTGGAAAAGACCGAGAATTAGCCAAAAGATTAAGCGACCAGGTTGTGGCTGAGCTTAAGAAGCGTTTCGGAGAGGACGGAGTTCCAACAGTTGAGGAAATTCAGGATTTGGTTGAAAAAACCCTTATAGAGAATGGACATGCAAGGACAGCCAAAGCCTATATCCTCTACAGAAAACAGCACCAAGATTTACGCGAATTAGCCTCCCTCCTAAGCTCAGCAGACCTCGTAGACCAATACTTAGACATTGAAGATTGGCGGGTTCGCGAAAACTCAAACATGAGCTACTCACTGCAAGGCCTAAACAATTACCTATCCTCAACAGTCATAGCCAAATACTGGATAACAAGAATTTACCCGCCAGAAATTGCAGACGCCCATTTTTCTGGCGACATCCACATCCACAACCTAGGCGTTTTGGGACCATACTGCGTAGGCTGGGACATAAAGGATTTGCTGCTTTCAGGATTCGGCGGAGTCCCTGGAAAAATTGAAAGCAAACCAGCAAAACATTTCAGAACAGCCCTTGGGCAAGTTGTCAACTTCTTCTATACATTGCAAGGGGAAGCAGCGGGAGCCCAAGCCTTCAGCAACTTTGACGTTTACTTAGCCCCATTCATCCACTATGATGGATTAAATCAGAAGGAGGTGGAACAGGCGCTTCAAGAGTTCCTCTTCAACATGAATGTGCCAACCCGCGTCGGTTTTCAGACGCCTTTCACGAATGTTACTTTGGATTTAGCTGTTCCAGACTTCATGCAAGATGAGCCAGTGATTATTGGCGGAGAAGTGATGAATGAAAATTATGGAAGCATGGAAAAAGAGATGGAGATGTTTAATCGGGCTTATGCAGAAATTATGAGCCAAGGAGATGCTAAGGGAAGGGTTTTCACTTTTCCAATACCAACATACAACATAACAAAGGATTTCGATTGGAACTCGCCAATAACCCAGAAAATTTTCGAAGTCACAGCAAAATATGGCGTGCCATACTTCTCCAACTTCATAAACAGCGACATGAAACCAGAAGACGTTAGAAGCATGTGCTGCCGCCTAAGGATAGACAATAGAGAACTGCGAAAACGTGGAGGAGGCTTGTTTGGGGCAAACCCGCTTACGGGCTCCATTGGGGTTGTTACGCTTAATCTTCCAAGGATTGGATATTTGGCGAAGGATGAAGATGAGTTCTTTGAACGCTTAGAAGCCCTCATGGAAATTGCCAAAAACAGCCTAGAAATAAAACGCAAAGCCCTTGAAAACCTAACAGAAAATGGATTATACCCCTACTCAAGACGTTATTTGCACAATATTAAGGAGGGCTTTGGAAAATACTGGAAGAACCACTTCTCAACCATAGGCTTGATTGGAATGAATGAGGCAATAATGAACCTTTTTGGCTATACAATAGCCGCCAGGGAAGGCTTAGAATTCGCAAGGAAAGTGCTCAATTTCATGCGGGAAAAACTTGCAGACTTCCAAGAAGAAACTGGAAACATATACAACTTGGAGGCAACCCCAGCAGAGGGCACATCTTATAGGCTGGCACGAATAGACAAGAAGAAATATCCAGACATAATAGTGGCTAACGAAAAACACCTAGCCAAAGGAGCCGAACCCTTCTACACGAATTCTTCCCAGTTGCCAGTGGACTACGAAGGAGACCTCTTCGAAGCCCTAGAACATCAAGAAAAACTCCAGCCGCTCTACACGGGCGGAACAGTTTTCCACATTTACCTCGGCGAAAGACTCCATTCATGGGAAACAGCGGCGGAACTCATCCGCAAAGTGGCTTGGAACACAACCCTACCATACTTCACTTTAACGCCTACCTTCAGCGTTTGCCCAACCCACGGCTACATAAACGGAGAACACAAACAATGCCCCATTTGCGGAGCAAACTGTGAAGTCTATTCGAGGGTTGTTGGCTATTTGAGACCAGTGGACCAGTGGAATGATGGAAAACAGGCGGAATTCGCCATCCGAAGAACCTTTGACAAATCCGTCATTGTGCCCACAGCCGTTGTTCCAGCCAAGTGAAAACCCCATGAAGTTCAGCGGCATCCAAAAAACAAGCCTAATAGACTATCCAAAAAGGATAGCCTCCATCCTCTTCACGCCAGGCTGCAACCTACGCTGTCCGTATTGCTATAATTGGCGAATAGTCTTAAACCCAAAATCCCCATTCCTAAACGAAGAAACAGCCCTTAACATCCTCGAATCCCGAAAAAAATACGTGGACGCAGTGGTCATAACAGGCGGAGAACCAACAAACCACAAGGAACTCCCAAAATTCCTGAAAAAGCTCAAGGAAAGGGGCTTCGCAGTAAAACTTGACACAAACGGTCTTAACCCAAGCATCCTCGAAGAAAGCATGCCACATGTGGATTATGTTGCCTTAGACGTGAAAACTTCACTGGAAAAATATGCCAAATTGGGAGCAAAAGACACAAAGGATTTTCTGCGCTCCATTGAAATTTTGAAAAACAGCAAAATCGAATACGAATTTAGGACAACTGTTGTTCCAGGCTTTGTGGATGCTGAAGACATTCAGAAAATAGGAGAACTCGTAAAGGGCGCAAAAACCTTCGCCTTCCAACAATTTATTCCAGGAGACACTTTAGACAAAACCTTTAATACGCTTAAACCCTACTCGCCAGAAGAAATTGCTGGTTTTGCTGAAATTATAAAGAAGTATGTGAATGAAATAATACTTAGGATTTGAAAAAATAAAGGGAATTTAGTAGGCGGATATTCCAACAAAGCGCAGTTTCTTCAATTTCATCATTGGAACAGTAGTTTCTTCAACCATTTCCAACTCTTTCCCAATCATTGGTATGTCCTTAAAAGCTGAGAGCATGCTGTCGGTGAAGCGCATATTAACAATTGGCTTAGAAATTTCGCCATTCTCTATTAGGAAGGTGCCATCCCTTGTAAGTCCAGTCAAAATGACCTTTGTAGGCTCCACAGGATTAACATAATGGAAAGTGGTTACAAAAATGCCATGCTTCGTTTCTGAAATGGCTTCATCCAAAGTTGAATCTCCAGCCTCAACTATCATGTTGAAGGGCATTGGTTCACCATAATATCCGCCAATGGGAGGCAACGCATGTCCAGTGCTCTTCTTATTTTCCTTCCCAGCCGTAAAAGAGTCGTAGCAAATGCTATTTTCTGAAACCACGCCCTTCTTTATTAAATCCAAAGCCTTTTTTGGAACACCCTCACCGTCAATTGGCAAGGCATAAAGCGTATTCGGACTCCTCGCATCATCCCTAACAGTGAGTTTACCATCGAAGACTTGCTGGTTTAGGCAGTATTTAACAAAGGATTGTCCATCCTGGTATGGCGTGGCTGAAAAGCCCACATACCCCATATACATCATAAGTGTGGAAACTGCCAATGGGGACAAAACAACCTCATATTCTCCAGGCTCAAGCTTGATTGGGTTTAGGCTTTTAACAGATTTTTCTGCAGCATCCTCAGCCAACAGGGATGGCTTAATGTCCTTAACATTCCTCGAGTATTTTTCAGCGGTTCCAAAACCCTCAGAAGTTCCAGATTGGGAGATGACTGTGGTTTTCATGTAGGTTATGGACATTTCAGCCCAAGCTGAAACCCCAAGGGAATTGGCTACGGCGTAGGCTAATGAACCAGTGTTAAAGTATCCGGCTACAGCCCTTACAAGGCGGGATTTTGAATGGGCTGTTTCTATGGCTTCCTTAACTTTTTCAGCCCTATATTTCGGCTCGCAATTTGCAGTTTCCTTGTCGAAGGCTCCTTTTATGGGCGTCCACTTTTCTGGTTCTGGAAGGCTTTTGAAACCCTTGTTTGGAGGGGAAGCCTTGGCAATTTTAACCGCTTGTGCAACAGCCTTCTCAATTTCTTTTTCTTCCAAGGTGTTAACTTGAATTGTGCTAATTCTCTTGTCTAAAACAACCTTAATTGTTACGCCGCCAGATTTCCTCGCCACATTCTGATGCACTTGCGAATTGGCAAACCTCGTCAAAGAATTATCCATCATAAAGGCTGAAGCTTGCGCCTGATCCACTTTTTGTTTAACAGCATATTCCACAGTTTTTTCAGCAATTTCCTTTAATCTTTCAGTAACCATAACCTTTCACCCCTCTACCTTATCAGTCCAACCCGCACTTTACGGAAACGGGCTGTTCCACATCCATGCCCCACATACATAACTTGTCCAGGCACTCCTTTACCGCAGTTAGGCGTACCCCACATTTTCCAGTCATCCCTGCTTACGGCGTCGCAGGAACCCCAGAATTGGGGTGTAACCCCCATGTATGTTGGATTCTTAATCATTTTTTCTCTGCTTCCATTTTTTATTCTCCAGCCGATTTCTGTGCCAAACTGGAAGTTTACTCGCTTATCGTCTATGCTCCAAGAACGGTTAGTGGCTATGAGAATACCATCCTTTGTTTCTTCAACGATTTCTTCAGCCTTCCAATCTCCAGAAAGCAAATTAATGTTTGTCATTCGTATAATTGGCAAAGCCAAAGGTGAATCAGCCCTCATCCCGCCGCTGCTTTCTTTAAGGTTCAACTCAGCTGCAGTTTCCCGAGAACTTTGATATCCAACAAAGATTCCTTCCTTAATTAGGTAAACTTTCTTTGCTTTTACTCCTTCGTCGTCGAAGCCAAAAGTTCCAAGCCCCTTCGGAACCGTGGCATCAGCCACAATGTTCACCTTTTCTGAGCCATACCTAAATTTTCCAAGCTTTTCAGGGGTTAAGAAGCTTGTTCCAGCATAGTCAGCCTCTGTCCCCAGCACCCTATCAAGCTCTGTTGGGTGACCGCAGCTTTCATGAATTTGTAGCGCAAGCTGGTCGCCTTGCAAAATTAAATCCATTTCCCCAGAAGGACACTTTTCTGCTTCAAAAAGCTCCAGAAGTTCCTTTCCAACTTCCCCTGCATGCTCTACTAGGGCTAGAGATTCGAAGAACTCGTAGCCGCTTGTGGCAAAATCGCCCCTAAAAGCCGATGGGTAAGACCTTGTCTGCATTTCTCCATTTTTGACGGCTATGGCTGATATGCCCCCTCCGCACCATGTTATCTGCTGATTTATTTCCGCCCCTTCGCTGCTCATGAAAAGTTTGTTTTCCCTAAATCCATGATAGAAAGCGTAGGAAGCCTTTATTAGCGGTGAGTATTCCTTAAGGATTCTTCCGGCTTGAACAAGCACGCTTAGTTTTTCTTCTAATGAAACTTTGAAGGGGTCTTTTTTGAAACTTGTGGAGTATTTGCCCTTCTCAACTTTTTCTTTTATCAAAACTGCCTCCTTCTTCTTCAGAAGCGCACTAGCCTTGGCGATGCTCACAGCCCTATCAACAGTTTTAGAAATCTCCTCCTTGTTCACATCGACGGAACCAGCAAAACCCCAAGCTCCATCAACTATGACGCGAACGCCAAACCCCTTAGTTTGCGAAAAACTAACAGCTTCTGGCTCGCCGTTCTTCACTGTTAGACTTTCATTGAGAATCTCGCTTATTCTAATGTCAGCGTAGGAAGCACCCCTTTTCTCAGCTTCTTCTAAGGCTATCTTTCCATAATCCAAACTCATTTCAAGCACATCCAACCTTTTTGGAAGAAATTAAATACTACCATTTCACTTTTAACCTTTGGCATAGCGTAAAGTTTAAGGGTTAATCCATCCTTTACGTTTCGAATACGCCTTCCATGAGGTTTAAAGTTTGAGTATAGAAGAAGAAAGCCTAGAAGAACGAAAAGCAAAGGTTTTGATAAAACTAAGAGGATACAAACTCATTAAAAAGGAAAAACATAAAGAAAATGTTAGCTACATTGTGGAAGCTCCAAAAGAGAAACAGAAAATCCTCATATGGTGCACCCCAGAAGAAGCCACGGTGGGCATAACATCCATAAGCCTCATGCAGAAAGCCATGAAAGAAGCTAACGTGGACGCTGGAATAATGATAACAAGTGGAAGATACACCCATGCGGTAAAACAAAGCGCCAAAAAAAGGAAAATAGAACTCTTACCCAAAACCTTCCCAGCCTTCGACATCTTCGAACACCAACTTGTCCCAAAACACGAAATCCTAACCCAAGAGGAAAAAGAAAAAATACTCACCCAATACAAGGTTCAACCCTACCAGCTACCCCAAATCAAGGCTTCAGACCCAGCGGTTAAAGCCATAGGCGCCAAACCAGGAGATATACTTCGAATAATAAGAAAAAGCTCTACAGCAGGTGAACACATAGCCTACAGATACGTAGTAGAATAGCTCAATCGTTTAGACTTTTGCTGTTAATTAGATTATTTCAGTTGTTTAATAAGTGTCTGAAATGTATCAATCTCCATGGTTACGTTATCCACTTTTGGAATTTTATTTAGAACTTCAGTTATAAGAGGCCCAAAAACGTTCTCATGCCCCTTCGCTGCATAAAGCTCTTCAATTTCAAGTGCGTTTTCATGGAGATGCGAAATTATGAAGCCCACAATCTTATTTTTATCTTCAGCAACTAAACAAAACTCTGGAAACCCTTTAAGGTGCCATTCCGTGTGCTCTTTTGCTTCATCAAATTCTCTTCCAGGCATCTGCTCAACTAGCAACTTTGCAATGTATTTAAGCTCAGAAAGGTTGATTTTTCTGACTCTCACATTTTTCACCTTGTCTCTTGTAATTGAAAATTTGTTATTATGTATTGAGGTTGACGGCGTCAACCCCTAAGGATTTATTGATAAAATTACAACATTTGTTAGGGAAAGCTATCAATGCTTAATGATGGAGATCGTGAACCAATCACCGAAAAAGATAAACAACTTATTCAACTAATTATAAGTAATCCAAATCTAACAAACGTTCAAATTGTAAAGTTGCTCGGAATTTCGAAACAAGCTGTGAGTGAAAGAAGGAAAAAGCTTGAAGATGAGGGCATTATTCAGAACTACGTGTTTTGGAATATTGTTCCTAAGCTGAGTTTGACAAAACAATTTGAAATATTCTTCGAGGATGCGGACGAAAATCAAGTTCAAGAAGTAATGGAATATTTAATACACAACTGGAAGGTTGCTTTCGTCTGGACTCCAAAACAGCAAAGGACCATTTCAGGCATCATCCTAACGGATCAAGAGAACCTTTTCAAAAACATCATCAAAAATGAGTTCCAATTCATCAAAAGCATTAAATTGCAACCTATAGAATTCAAGAAATTTTTAGGACAACAAGTGTTAAAGCAAAAGAAAGATGAGTTGAGTCTGCATGAAGTTGCGCAAAAGGAACTAACGAAATTATCAAAGAGAAAGAGTGTAAATGCGCTACTTTTCTCCATAAATCCCAAAGATTCATCTGTGGAAATAGTTGCCTTAAGAGGGAAGCGTTTCCATAAAAACGCCAAAATGACCTTTTTGGATAGAATATTTAATACCACTTACATTCATATTCGATATGGAACATATGAAATGCTGAAAGAAATATTGAATAATAGAAAAGAAAGACAGCGAATTAGAAAAATGCGAATAGCTTTTGCCAGAAGCAAACAAGAAGAGCGAAGAATTAAATATTTACTTAGACTAACCAGGCATATTTAGAAATAAACTCAACTTTTGCACCAAAAGTAAATACAAAAAAGAGGAGAGTGGTATTCTAAGTGGTTTTTCTCCGTATTAAGAAGATAAGCGACAGCGTTGAGCTTACAGCTGCTATTAAAGCCATTGTTATAACAACATATTGTGGAATTATCCCTGCTTCTTGAACTGCCTTAAAATTGGATATGTCCGTTTGGATCTGTCCTAATCCTGGAACCACAACGGTTGCTATGTCCCCGGACACGGTGCCTGTGATTGTGCCATTCATTATGCCCAAAGTTGTTTGGATTGTGGCTGTTATGCCATTGATGGCTATTACTTGGAGGAAAATGTTTTCAAGCGTCACGTTCATGGCTGTCAAATTAAGCCTAACAAATCCTAATTCCGTTTGAACGGTTGCTATGCCCTCATGAATTTCTGCTATTTTATTGTTCATCAGTGTTAAGGTGTCGCTTACAAGAAAGGATTTAAAGGATGTTCCACTGGCTTGAACTGTATCAGTAACGTATTCAGCATTTATTACAAGAGTATATGTGCCTGTGTCAGCAGTTACTGGTATATTAAATAATGTCTTGTAGAGTCCTGTGGCGATTAAGGTAATGTTTTCAGGATAGCTGTAACTGAATGTTTCGCCGTTTGGACCATACAATATTGCTGTTAATTTTGTAGCGTTTACGGCTATTCCTTTGAAAACTGTTTGAGAGTAAAATTCGGCTATTTCTCCTCTGAAATGTACTACGCCGACGTCTATTTGAACATCTAAGGGCGTAACATCTATTACTGTGAATGTGGCACTGGCATAGCCTTCAGCTTCAAACGCTTTGATAATTTGCATTTCTGCCATGGAAATTGGCACGTTAAAGACGAATGTGAAGTTTCCAAAGGCGTCAACAAAGGCATAACCAATGTGCATGTCATTGAAGGTTATTGGCGCTTGAGTTTGGGGCGTGAAGCCTTCGCCGTTGACTGTTACTTTTGTTCCAACAGGCCCTTCAGATGGATTTAGAGTTATTATTATAACTCTGAAGAGTGCCGAGGCTGTTTTGCCAGTTGCCGTATCCACCGCCATTATCTCATGAACCCCTATTGTGGCATCTTCTGGAACTGTTAGAATATAGGAAAAATCGCCTACATTATTAGCTGTAGTGTTAGCCATAAGGCTTCCGTCCCAGTAAATTGAAACGTTGCCGTTTGCGCTTGCCCTTGTTCCAGTTAGGGTCACTTTGGTTCCTGGCGAGCCAGCTGAGGGATTTAGTGAGATTGTAATGTATGTGGTGAGGGCAACAGCGTTGCCTAATAATCGCTCCGTATTATTGTTAGAGTATTCGAAGTCGAATCCAAGAAGCACTATTTGTCCTCTACCCACTTCTTTGCGAATAACTACAGGGTAGAACCCATCATTAATAACAACTTTTGTCTCTTGAGTTACAAAGCTCACCGTGTAATAGGGGCTTATGAAAGTTTGGGAGACGCCTTCAGCCAATGGATCACTTGGATCAACCAAATAAAGCGTATAATAGCTTCTGTAATTAGTGCTTGAAATCGACATTAACCCAGCGCCTGTAAGTATACCGTAAGTTATGCCGTAACCCCAATCGCCGTCACAAAGTATTATGATTCCCCCGTTTTCAAGAAAATCGTTGAGGGTTGCAGCCCATGCGCCACCTATCATCTGTAATGTGGAAAGGCTCGCGTACTCTTGGTCTGGAATTAGCAGAATATCTTTTCCAGGAAGCATAGAATTCAGTTGGTTATAGTCCCGAAACTCTGTTAGATTGTAGTTTGGTCCAAAAGCTGATTCTATGGCTCTTATAGTGTTTTGATAGTCATAATAGTAATCTGTGTATTGTATATAAGCTAAGATTTTTGGTGCGTATTGCACTGGGATTATTTTTGAGTAAACATTATTTCTTGTTATGTTTTCGTCTGGAACTGGAGGCGCGTAGGCAGTGACATTGTAGGTTCCTTTTTCTGTCGGCTCCCAAAGAAATGTTAATTTGTAACACGTACCATTAGGAAGCTCTGCCAGCGTTTCATTTGCAACAGTTGTTCCGTTTATGATTAAGCGAATTTCCACGTTTGTCTCATTGTTTAATCCTCGATTGCATACGGTCGCATTCACCAAAGAGGTTTCGCCTAGTGGAAGATACAGAGGAGTCTTTAGCAAAACAGCCAGCTCATGTTCGTACTGAATTACTATCCATGTGAAGTGGCCACTATCTGGCATCCAATCCCAGTTTGAAAGAATATCTGCAACTGCGCAGTCAATAATTCCGCTTGTTTCCACGTCAGTGAAGAACACCCCTACTATGAACACTGTCGAATTTTCAGTGGCTTCAAGATAAGCTAAAGGAATAGGGTTGCTTATATCCCACATTCTGGTGATAGGGTCCCATCTCCACATTTCCGTTGCTTCCCAACCTACGACGATAAGGTAATCGGCTCCTATACCAGTATTCTGCCCCGGATAGGTTCTGTCAGGTAAGCCCGTTGTAGGGTCTTGGTCTGCGTCTATAAGAATCCCTGTATCTATGTCGTTAATTGTTGTCCAATTCTTATGATACTCCGCCTTAAAGTATATAACATCAGAAGACGCTTGACCATAAATAGACTTGAGATTGCACCCATAACCCTCGTCTGGATCCGTCTCTAGCAACATCCAACCAGTTTCAGAAGGCGGAGTTACAACGTAAAGGAATTCTGTTATTTGGTTATTTTGGACCTCTGTCTCATTGGGTGTAGGAGCTACATAATAGGTAATGTTATGTATGCCGACTTCTCCTGGAGTCCATGATAAGCTAACGGTAGTTGACGCATACCTTTCTAAAGAATCTATGGATTTTGAGTCAACCAAGCTACTGTTTACGAGCAGATCCACTTCTATACCGGTTTCATTGTTTACTCCAAAATTGAGTACGGTTACATTGAAAGTCGTTAACTCTCCAAGCTTGACATATCGTGGTCTATTCCAATCAAAGATAAGGAGGTCGTGTTCAGGGGGTGATTGCTCAACCGCTTTTCTTGCGTTGATCCTTCCATAGCCATAATATTTATCGAAGCCTGGATTTCCCAAGTCATCTGCAGTGAATCTTAATTGAGCTCTAACCCAGTCTCTTGTTGCGTTTGGAAATTGACTCCAGATGAGGGCGGCTACGCCTGCAGCATGCGGACAAGCCATGGAAGTGCCGCTCATATAACTGTAATTCATGGAATAACCATAATCGTTCAAGGTTACATTGTATGTTGGCATGGTTGAGTATATATCCACTCCTGGAGCTGCAACTTCCACCCAATCTCCAAAGTTTGTGAACCATGCAGGCGCATCAGATTGGTCTGTTGCTGTTACTGCGACAACCTCTTCATATCCGGCGGGAATAGGCTTTAGGCTTGTGGCATCATTTCCGGCAGCTGCAATCACTAGTACGCTGTGGTTGTATGCATATTGAACTGCGTCGTGGATGAGATAGCTTTCACCGTAACCTCCCCAGCTGTTGCTGAGAATATTCGCCCCTTGATCGACAGCGTGGATGATAGCATTAGCTAAATCATCCTCTGTTCCATATCCATATGCATCAAGACCCTTTTCTGCCATAATGCGGACCTGCGCAACTCCAGCGATGCCTACGCTGTTGTTTAAAACAGCGGCGATTATGCCAGCACAGTGGGTTCCATGCCCACAATCATCCAGTGGATCCGCATCATTGTTAACCCAGTCATAACCAAGCGCGACATAATTGGCTGCCAAGTCTGGATGTGTATAGTCGATGCCTGTGTCAATAACCGCCACCAGAATGGACTTGTCGCCAATAGTCGTGTTCCATGCCCAATCAGCTTCTATTTTCTGGGGCCCCCATTGCATGCTCCAGTATGGGTCGTTTGGAACAAACTGCGCTTGAAACTTCATGTTGGGTTCCACATATCGAGCTAATCCTACAGATTGAACTTCCTTTTTAAGCAGAGAAACAGCATTTAAGGGTGCATCTACAACTATGGCTATAACTTCGCCTTTCATTGAAACGGTGTTAACAACTTTGCCTCCAAATCCACCCAATAAATCAACAAGGTTATCGTAATTCTTTGGATAATCGCTGTTTATTCCAATAACAAGCTCCATGGAATCCTCATCAACAACAAAGTCACCATAATTTCCAAGCTCATTAAACCACCTATCTCCCTCAGAAGCATCAAACAGCCCAAAATCTAGGAAACTCTTTCTCGATTTTTGATCATTCAGTTTTCCAAAAAGGGAATAAGAGTTATTGTTGGATTTTCCAGTGTGAACTGTAGAATTTTCATTTGCGGAGAACTCACGCGTACTCTGAGTATTAAGCAAAGGTTTTGGGTTGAAGGTTGCGCTAACCGTATTAGCCAGAAGAATCATGGTTGTTGCAACTGCGACCACAAAATATTTTTCAAAATTTCGCATTTTTCCACTTCCGTATTAGCACTGTTATACCTTTTTGTATATATAAAATTACCTTTAGGGCCCACTTCCCCTTAAATTCGCCATGACATTAGAAATTCTGATTCGAGACCATTAAGCTTTCAAATCCGAAAGAACCTTATCTAGGTAAATTTCCAGACGCTTGTACTCCTCAAGCAATTTTTTGCCAAGCTCTGTAAGTTTTGCGCCTCCTCCGCCCATTTTGCCTCCTCTGTAGGTTTCCACGACTGGTTCTCCTAATGCCTTCCTAATCCTTTGTAGATAGCTCCAGACGTAACGGTAGGACATGTCAAGTTTTTCTGCAGCCTTTGAAATTGATTTTTCCTTTTCTATCTGCTCCAAGATTTGGGCTCCGCCCTTGCCTATCAAGGGTTTTCCTTCGTATTCTAGCCATATTTTGTATGAGAATTTGCTTTTGTTTTTTGGCATAGTGTTTTGTTTGTTGCATTAGGTTTATAAGTTTAAATCGTTATGATTAAAGAAACACGTCGCTTTGCGGAGGTTGTTCAAAATAGCTCAAAAACATGAAGTTTCAGCGTTTAAAGTGTTTGCAGCCCTCTTTTTTGGCTTTCTCATGGGAATAGCAGCGGGATTGATAGGTGTTGGCGGGGGAGAATTTAGAATACCAGTATTGCTTTATATTCTGGGGCTTTCTGTTGTTTCGGCTGTTGCTGTTAATCTCCTTGTGGGTTTTCTAACCGTCATAGCTTCTTTCCTGAAAAGGTTTCAGCTGGGCTTGTTAAATGAAAGGGCGGTTAATATCGCCTTTGCCATGTCTTTAGGCTCAATTTTTGGCGCCTACTTGGGTGCATTGTTGACCAACAAGATTCCTGAAAAGCCTCTGAAAAGGATTTTGGCAGTATTTTTGGTTATTGTTGGATTAAAAATTGGACTTGAGCCTTTCCTTCAAACTTCTCCTTTACCCTTCCAGTTCACATTAGGCGCATTAGGGGAAATTGTTTTGGCAGTTTTTGTTGGCGCTGTCATAGGCGTTATATCTGGAACCTTGGGGGTGGCTGGCGGCGAGTTTAGAATTCCAATTTTAATTTACTTATTCAATTTTGACATAATTTTGGCTGGAACGGCAAGCCTCTTGGTTTCTATACCAACAGTTGCCATGGGCTTTCTAAAGCATCATCAAATGGGACACACAAACCAAGGCGCCACAATTTTGGCAATAATAATGGGTGCTGGTTCGATTCTTGGCGCTTTAATTGGAGGCACATACGCAACAATCATCGACAAGGACATTCTTAAGGTACTGCTTGGTGCCATCCTAATTTTGGCAACAGTGAGGATGGTTACAAAGCCCTAAACTCCTTTAAGAGCCTCGCATCTCCTTCTTCAGCTCATATAGGATTACGAGGGCTTCTCCTAGGGGTATTCTAAGCCTTGCGGCTAATTCTGTGGGCGTTATGTCTGGTTTTTCGTGGAGAACAACTTCTCGGGTGTAAGCCTTATGATTTGGATACATGATTAATGCGTGAACTGTTTCGATGAGGATGGGCCAAAGTTTTTCTTTTTCATAATCTTCTAAACTCATGGCGCATCAAAACGTATATTATATTGGAGGTTGAATATTCAATTTACCATTTCACAGATTCTGCAACATGAAAACTGCTTTAACCGCAAAGTATATTTCTTTCAGAAAGGGATTAAACGCTTCAAAATCCTAAAGGGAAAAGTGAAAAGAAAGATGACGATTAAAGCGGTAATCTTCGACTTGGACGGAACACTTACAAGCTTCAACATAGATTATAGAAGCGTTAGGGCTGACGTGAGAAGTTTCCTAATAAGGGCTGGTTTGCCAGCTTCCATCTTGTCCCTAAACGAAAGCATTTTCGAAATGTTAAAGAAAACCGAAATCTTCATGAAAAACAATGGACAACCTGAAAGGGCTTTCATGGAAATCCGCCGCAAAACCCTAGAAATAGCTGAAAAATACGAGTTGGAAGCAGCCAAAACCACAGGGCTTCTTCCAGGAGTTTTGGAAACATTAAAAGCCTTAAAGAAAATGAATTTGAAGCTTGGCTTATGCACAATAAACAGCGAAAAATCCACAAACTACATCCTAAAAAAATTTGGAATAGCAGATTTTTTCGATGCAATAACGCCCCGAGACCATGTGAAATATGTTAAACCAAACACTGAACATTTAGAGGCTACATTGAAGGCTTTAAACGTTAAACCCGAAGAGGCTGTGGTTGTGGGAGACGGCTCCAGCGACATGAGATGCGCAAGGGAATTAAAGGCTGTCGCCGTGGCTTTGCCCACCGGAGTTTCCGAGGCAAAAGAGCTGATAGCTTCTGGCGCTAACTATCTCATAACTTCAATAACAGACGTGCCTACACTAATTGAATACATAAACAAAACATTAAAAACATAAAGAAAATTTCACGCTGGCTTAAAATAGTATCTTGGCCATTGGGGCCACGGTTGGGTGGCGTCGCATGTTCCATAGTCTAATGTTAATGGCATGCCAACCTTTATTTTTTCTAGGGTTACGCCTTTAATCATGCCTGGAATTTTCATTCCGTTTTCAAGCTGGACTATGCCAACGGCATAAGGTGCCATTGCTTGGAATTGGGGTGGTGCAACGTGGATAATTGTGTATGTTAGGAGTTTCCCGTTTTTTGGAAGTTCAACCCATTCAAATTCATTGGAGAGGCAGTTGTTGCATAATGGTCTTGGTGGCAAATGTGTTTTGCCGCATTTTTTGCATTTTCCACCCATAAGTTTTCCTTGAAGCATATACTTATAGAACTGTTCTATCGTGAAAGGCTGTTGTTGGCTCATTTTAGCCCCTCCTATAAATGTGGACTGTGGCTGTGGCGCCTGAACCCCCAACATTATGCGTTAAGCCTATTTCCGCATCCTTCACTTGCCTCTTCTCCGCTTGTCCAGTGAGCTGCAAATAAATTTCGTAGGCTTGGGCTGTTCCTGTGGCGCCCACTGGATGTCCCTTGGCTTTTAGTCCGCCGCTTGTGTTCACTGGAATTCTCCCTCCAATTTTTGTTTCTCCTTTTTCGGCTAATTTTCCGCCTTCTCCCGGTTTGCAGAAGCCCAAATCCTCGTAGGCTATTATTTCTGCTATTGTGAAACAGTCATGAACTTCTGCAACGCTGATTTCTTCTGGTTTTACATTAGCCATCTCATAAGCCTTTTTCGCTGCGAGTTTTGCAGCTGTAAGGGATGTGAATTGTTCCCTTTCATATATGCCTATGGTGTCGCTGGCTTGTCCACTTCCAATAATGTGCACTGGCATGTCCGTATATTTTTTGGCTAGTTCTGGCCTTGTTAGGATTAGGCAGCTGGCGCCATCGGTTATTAAGGAACAATCATAAAGCTTAAGCGGCCAAGCAATAACGCGTGATGAGAGGGCGGTTTCTAGGGTTACTTCCTTTTGCATGTGAGCCTTAGGGTTTAGGCTTCCATGATAATGGTTTTTAACGGCTATCATTGCCATCTGCCTTTCCGTTGTGCCATACTTGTGCATGTGCGCCGTCGCCATTAAAGCAAACAATCCTGGAAAAGTTATTCCATGCCACTGCTCAAAGGGATAATCAGAAGCCATAGCCAAATACTCAGTAACTTCAGGCGTTGTTCTATGAGTCATTTTCTCAACGCCGCCAACCATAACAACATCGCACAAGCCAGAAAGAACAGCATAAATTCCAGCCCTTAGGGCGGCACCAGAAGATGAACAGGCAGCTTCAACTCTAGTGGCTGGTATATGCAATAGTCCTGCCCAGTCCGCCATTGTGGCGCCGGTATGCCCTTGATGTTCGTAAGATTCGCCCATGTGCCCGACAAACAAGGCTTGGATATCCTTTTTTGGATTTAGGTTTGGGCAGCGGTCAAAGGCTTCTTTGACGGCTTCTGCGAAAATTTCTCTTGCGTATAAGCCTTCCAGCTTTCCAAATTTTGACAAGCCAGCAGAAACTATGGAAACAAGAGGTTTACCCTTCAATGGGATTTTCTCCTTTGTTAGCATGTTAATATGGAAAACCAAATAGTGTTGAGACTGATATTTAAATATGTTAACCAAGCTTTGGCTGTTTTCACGAAGAAAAATTAAAAATAGGGTTTGTTGGGTTAAGGCTTCTGAACTATTTTGGTCCGAAGGTTTTTCTAACCCAAGCCAAGGTTTTTTCCATGTCTTCTCTGAAGCGTTTCAGCTCTTCTGGATTTCTTTTTGGCGGTTTTGGTTCTTCTGCTGGTGTTGCATAAACGTCTAAGAGGTCGCCTCTTGGTTGTTTTTCAATGTGAATGTTCACTTTTAGGCCTATGTTCACTTTTTCTGGGTCAATGTTTCGCATGGTCATGGGCAAGCATGTGTTTGTCCCTTCTATTCGCACCATGGCGCCCACGAGCGGTTGGAGATGCGCCATTGAGGGCCAAGCGATAGCCATAACAGTGTAGGAGTAAACTTCGCCTTTCTTTGGAAGCTCAATCCAAACTGTTTCTTGAAGCTTGCATTTTGGGTTGTAGCAGTGGGCACGCGGTGGACAATAGACTAATCCGCATTTTGGACATTTAGTTCCATACAATTTGCCTTCCAAGAGTCCCATGAAAAACTTTGAAACTTTGCCGTAGCTGTGGTGGTAGAAGTTTGCATGAGGCCTATGCACAATCATGAATTGTTCAGGCTTCAAATCGTTAAGCGTTGGGCCATCGTTCATCTCCACTATTTTCCAGCCTACTGGTCGCCATCCACCTTCGCGCTCCCAATTTCCCCAGTATTTTTCGTCAATTTTCTGTTCCCTTAACACTTTTTCAGGTCCAGGCTGCTTCATAATTTACACCTCCAAAACCACGGCGCCTGCTTGGCAACCAGTGCCGCCATGTCCATGCACGAAGCCTCTTTTTGGCTTGCTTAATTGTCTGCCTGGCGCACCCCATTTTTTGCCAATTTGGTTGCTTAATTGCCAATAGACATCAACCACTTGAGCTATTGATGTTGAACCAACAGCATGTCCTTGTGCTGTTAAGGCGCCGCTGAGTTGGCATGGGAGTTCTCCATCTGGAGCGATTACTCCTTCGCGGAGCAGTTTCTTTCCTTCGCCCCTCTTGCAGAAGTCAAAGTCTTCAAGCCCTGCCAAAACCACACCAGCGTATGGGTCGAAGATTTCAACTAGGCTTATTTCTTTTCTCGGATTCTTGATTCCAGCATCCTTGTAGGCCATTCTTGCCGCTACACGAAGGGAGCCAAAGTTGGTTAAATCTGGGTAAGGCGACAATGGGCGGGGAATTGTTTTTGGCCATATTTTCTCGTCTTCTGGATACAAGCCTTTCCATGCTGGATTGTCGGGGCGGTCTCCAGGCCTCATAGTGTCTGTTCCAAAGCCAACGCCAGTTATCCAAACTGGATTGTCGGTTAATTTCTTTGTCATCTCTTCATTTGCCAGAAGCAAAGCTGAAGCCCCCTCGCTTGTCATTGCACATTCAAGAAGCCTATACGGCCAAGAGATTAACCTTGACTTGTAAACATCTTCCACCGTGATTTTGCTGAAGCCATGTTGCGCTGGCCATTGTGCGTATGGATTGTCGAGGGAGTTGTTATGGCAGAGGACGGCAACTTCAGCCAAGTCTTCTTCTGTTTCTCCGTAGACGTGCATTCGCCGGGTTTCAAGCGTGGCATAGAAGGCGTTATATGTGAAGCCTGAAACGAAGTCCCAATCCGTATCACCTGCAATAGCTATTGCTTCATTGACTTTCTGTATGGGAAGCTCATTCATTTTTTCCCATCCCACGACAAGAACCACTGGGAACATGCCAGAGCGAATCCATAGGGCTGCATTCACTATTGCGTCAATGGGGGTTGCCCCGCCAGATTCAACACGGAAGGCGGGCACACCGCTTAAGCCAAGGTAATCGTGGATTATCCAGTGCATGCATTGTTGTTGCTCTAGTATGTCGCTGAAGTAGGAGTAGCAGCATGCATACCCCTTCTTTATGAAATCTCCAATCTCAAGGTCTGGAACATCATCCAAAATCATTTTCACTGCTTCTGCACACATTTCTTCCTGCAGCGTATGCCTTGGATTGTCAAATCTGGATATGCTTCCCGCGACTATTCCAACTTTTTTAGACAAGTTTTCCACCTCATTTTGAAGGGTAGCTATTGAGTTATGTGACTATAAGATTTTTGTGGAAAAGGAAGACCAAAACCATGTAGCATTTTAAGAATCTTTTTATAACATCTTCCACAAATTCCAATGCATGCAGATACTAAAGTTAGCCACAGCTTTACCAAAAAACGAATATTCAACAGAAAAACTCTTAGAAACATTTCCATGCCAACTCCCAGAAGGCGTAAGAAAAAATGTGCTCAACTTGGGAGTTTTAAAGCGCTATCTCATAAACCACGCCGATTCAGAAACCGATTTGATTAACCTTTGCTTGGAAGCCTGCCAGAAAGCCATTCAAAAGGCTGGCATATCGATTAAAAAGGTTGGGTTTTTTATTGCGGCTTATGATGCAAATCCTTTCTTAAGCCCAGGTTTAAGCCAGCTTCTCATTCGCCATATAGGATTTAACCCTTACATTAAGCATGTTAACGTTCAAGGAATAGCCAGCACAGCCTTCCCAAAAACATTAGAAATCGCAGAAAACTATCTGGCTGCCCACCCTAAAGATTATGTCCTAATATGTGTTTCTGGAGTAAGCTCCTACTGGTTCCAAAATCAAGTAAGAGGCATAAAGGATGTTATGGAAATCAGCCAAATAAGCCAAATAAAAGATAAAACCAAACAGCAAATGGAACTGCAGAAATGGATTGCAGTCATGGAGTATTTCCTCTTCGGAGACGGCGTAGCAGCTGCAGTTGTGGCAAATGGCAATGAAGGCTTGTCTTTAAAGAAAAGCGTTGAAGTCACAAACGTGGGGAGAAGCGATTATTTGGCTGGATACGCTAGAATTTCAGCATTAAATGAACCCTTCAAGTTTGCCTTTTACTCATATTTAGGCAAGGAAATTCCCCAACTTGGAGTCAAATACACTAGTTTAGCCCTCAAGAAACTGCTTGGAAAAAATGTGAAGGAAACCATTAAAACCGCAAAGAAGCTGGCAATTCACACAGGCAGCGAAAAAATCCTAAAAGCTATGGCGGAACATCATGGAATTGAAAATGAAAAACTGAAGGAATCCCATGAGATGCTTAGGGAATTTGGCAATCTTGCTGGGGCAAGTTTACCCTTCATCCTTGAAAGGATAATTTCAAACAACAAATTTTCAAAAGGCGACGTCATTTTAATGTTAGGTTATGGATGGGGATTTTCAGCCACAGCCTCCCTATTAGAATTTTAAGAAAATGTTTCTTGCTTCATAGAGTTTTATGGTTTTTGAACCGATAAGAAAATATCTTTTTAGGTTTGATACCTATGTTAGTTTAATCCAACATTAATAGCGGAGGCAAATTGAGGCAAATGTTTGAAAAAGAAAAAGTTGAGGAGATAAAGCGGGAGCGGGAACGCTGGGAAAAGACGACGCTGCCAAACTGGATAAGGCAATGCCCAGAATGCAAAAGCGAGTTTAAGAACCATTCAGGCATTCTCATAAAGCGGGTTTACACTCCAGAAGACATTGAAAATTTGGATTATATGAGGGATTTAGGCTTTCCAGGCGAGTACCCCTTCACGAGAGGCTTACACGCAACAATGTACCGCGGGCGTTTGTGGACTATGCGGATGTTTGCTGGGTATGGAACGGCTGAAGACACGAATAAGCGTTTTAAGTATTTGTTAAGCGAGGGCGAAACGGGCTTAAGCACCGCCTTTGACTATCCAACCATTATGGGTTACGACTCTGACCATCCCATGGCAAGAGGCGAAGTGGGCGTCTGCGGAGTCGCCATATCCTCCCTACAAGACATGGAAGTCCTTTTCAATGGCATACCATTAGACAAGGTTACAACTTCCATGACGATTAATGGGCCTGCCCCAATACTGCTTGCCATGTATATAGCCGTAGGAGACAAGCAAGGCGTGCCAAGGGAAAAGCTTGGCGGAACAACACAGAACGATAATTTGAAGGAGTTTTTCGCCCAAAAATTATGCATTTTCCCACCAAAACCTTCTGTGAAACTAACAACGGATGTCATAGAATATTGCGCTAGGCACCTGCCAAAATGGAACCCCGTGAGCATAAGCGGCTACCACATCCGAGAGGCGGGAGCCACAGCCCTTCAAGAATTAGCTTTTACCCTTTATGATGGAATAGCCTACGTGGAATCAACCCTGGAAAGAGGATTGAAGGTTGACGATTTTGCCCATCGCCTAAGCTTCTTTTTTGCATCGCACAATGACTTCTTTGAAGAAATAGCCAAGTTCAGAGCAGCAAGACGTTTATGGGCGAGGATAATGAAGGAGCGCTTTCACGCTAAAAATCCAAGGTCCATGTGGATGCGCATGCACGTTCAAACGTCCGGCTGCACCCTCACAGCCCAACAACCCTTAAACAATGTTGTACGCACAACAATCCAAGCCTTAGCCGCTGTGCTGGGCGGAACCCAATCCTTACACACAAACTCTTTTGACGAAGCCTTATGCTTGCCAACAGAAGAGGCTGTTCGCGTAGCCCTAAGAACCCAGCAAATAATCGCTTATGAAAGTGGAGTAACAAACACTGTTGACCCCTTAGGGGGCTCCTACTATGTTGAAGCCTTAACAAAGGAGATGGAAGAAAAAGCCATGGAATACATCCAAAAAATAGACGACATGGGTGGAGCCGTAGCCGCCATAGAAAAGGGATTCTTCCAGAAAGAAATTGCTGACAGCGCCTACAGATACCAAAGGGAGGTTGAGGAGAAAAAGCGCATAATTGTGGGCGTAAACGAATTCGCCATAGAAGAGGAAGAATGTCCAATAGAACTTTTAAGGATAGACCCAAAAGTTGAAAAAGAACAAATCGAAAGACTCCAAAAATTAAAAAGGGAACGCGACAACAGGAAGGTGAAGGAAATCCTCGAAAAACTTCACTACGCAGCAGAAAAAGAAGAAAACCTAATACCAACAATAATTGAAGCAGTAAAAGCTTATGCAACTCTTGGCGAAATAACGGATGTATTGCGAAAAGTTTACGGAGAATATAAAGAATTAATAGTAATTTAAAAGGGGAACGAAAATGCAAAGCAAAAGAAAAATTAGAGTATTAATTGCCAAGCCAGGCTTAGACAGCCACGACAGAGGAGCAAAAGTTGTGGCCAGAGCCTTAAGGGATGCTGGGATGGAAGTAATCTACACAGGTTTAAGGCAGACGCCAGAACAAATTGTTGAAACAGCCCTACAAGAAGACGTGGACGTTATAGGTTTAAGCATCCTCTCGGGAGCCCACAAAGCCCTCTTCCCAAGAATAATGGAGCTTCTAAAAGAGAAGGGATTAACAGACGTCATGGTTTTCGCTGGAGGAATAATCCCAGACGAAGATGTTCCAGAAATGAAGAAGTTGGGCATAAAGGAAATATTTGGACCTGGAACCCCCACGGAAAAGATAATACAGTTTGTGCTGGAAAACGCGCCTAAAAGAGCCTAAGATGTGCAGAAATTGTCAAAAATTGAGGAAATAGCCCAAGGCGTTCTAGCCGGAGACCGCAGAAGCATAGCAAGGGCAATAACAATTATAGAAAACGACGCTCCAGAAGCAAAAAGGCTTATTGCAAAAATTTACCCCCACACCGGAAAAGCCCACATAATAGGTTTGACGGGGCCAGGCGGCTCTGGAAAAAGCACCCTAATCGAAAAAATTGTTAGGGAGTATAGGCGAAGAGACAAAACCGTGGGCGTCGTAGCCGTGGACCCCACAAGCCCCTTCACTGGCGGAGCCTTCTTAGGCGACAGAATAAGAATGCAAGAACTAAGCACAGATGAAGGAGTCTTCATAAGGAGCATGGCAACCCGCAACTATCCAGGAGGAATAGCCAAAGCCACAAGGGACGCCGTCAAAATTTTGGATGCAGCAGGCAAAGACATCGTAATTGTGGAAACCGTTGGCGCTGGACAATCAGAAGTGGAAATCATCAAAGTTGCGGAAACAATAGTTGTTATTCATGCACCCGGTTTGGGCGATGACATACAAGCCATAAAAGCTGGTTTAATGGAAATAGCCGACATCTTCGTTGTGAACAAGGCTGACCGCGAAAACGCAGAAAAAGCGGTAACAGACATACAAGCCATGCTACAGTTAAACACTAAAGAAAAAGCATGGAAACCGCCAGTTCTAAAAACAATAGCCCTCACAGGTGAGGGCGTTCCTCAACTCATCGAAAAATTGGAGCAGCATAGAACCTTTCTGAAAAAGGAAAAAGCGGAAGAAAGAAGTCTTCTAAGGGCGGAAACCGAACTTGTCGAAGCTATAAAAGAAAAGGCAGTAAACTCCATAATTGAAGAATTGAAAAGGGAAGGAAAATTCGAAGAAGCCCTACAAAAGATTGCGGCTAGAAAAATAGACCCAAATTCCGTAGCCGAGGAGCTTTTGCATTCAAAATTTAAGAAGGCAAAATAATGCCAAAACTTGAGAAGGGAATGGTTCAAGTTTACACTGGAAACGGGAAGGGTAAGACTTCAGCAGCCTTTGGACTCGCATTAAGAGCCATAGGGAGAGGATTGAAGGTTTACATAATCCAGTTCATCAAGGGCGGATTTGACTACGGAGAACTATACATTGCAGATAAGCTTCCAAACTTAAAATTGAAAGCCTTCGGAAGGGGCAAATTTGTAACAGAAAAGCCCCCTTCAGAAGTGGATGTCAAACTTGCAGAGGAAGCCTTAAAATTGGCTGAAGAAACCGTCAAAAGCGGCGAATATGATATAGTAATCTTGGACGAAGTTAATGTGGCTTTAAACTTGAAGCTGATAAAAACTGAAAGGGTTGTGGAGTTAATTAAGAAAAAGCCAAAACATGTTGAACTCGTGTTAACTGGGCGGTATGCGCCAAACGAAATAATTGAAGCAGCAGATTTAGTCACAGAAATGAGGGAGATTAAGCACCCATACAATAAGGGCTTCCAAGCGAGAAAGGGAATAGAATTTTAATCAAATTATGGATTACGCTTCTTTAAGAGATTTTTAAGAGATTCTCGAATCTCTTTTAGGGGTTGAGGGAGAAGGTGAAATTCTGGTTTGAAGGGATGCATTTCACTTTCCAGAAGCTCCTTTAAGCGGGCGTAATAGACTTCAAACTCTAATGGATTATTGCTTTTGAACTTGAATACTGGAATGTTACCTGCTGGTTTTTGCCAACGCTTGTCCCAAGCAATAACAGCCTTTGCGTCGCCGAACTTTTCAATATTTCTTTCAATTAAAATGTCCCTCTCCACATTTAACATTATAAGCAAACGGTTCACCCGCTTCCTTCTCGTTGTTAGCAAAAACTGGCGTGTAATATTATCGGGCGCTGTGGAATCGATAACAACGCTGTAACCCTTCTCCAACAAGGCATCTCGCATATCAGCAATCATTGAATATACAAGAAATTCGTCGCGGCATGGTGGAGCCTCATTGAAAAGCATTTCCCTTAACTCATCCACGCCTATTCTTGCAAAATATTGGTTTTCAGCAATCAACCTCTTAGCAAGCATTGTCTTTCCAGACCTTGGATAGCCGCTTAAAACAATATTCCATAAACCCTTAACAGCAACTCCCATTTAATCCACCTTGAGTTGAACAAATTTTGCGATGGCTCAGTATTTGGTGTTTTGTTGAAAGTTTTGCTTTCATTTTATTATTAGTTTGTAAACTTCTTTGGCAACATACTCCAAATACCTTTCCTTATCCGTCAAATTAAAAATCGTCACAGAAGCGTCTCTTGTTATGCCAACAACATAGCCATACTCTCTAGCCCTCGCCACCACATACCACAAATCTCCATGCTTACAGTAATCTTCGAAAAGCGAAGTATTTATCAAGTCTGGACCATAAAGCGAAAGCTTATTCACATTTGGAATATCCACATTATCAAAGAACGTGATTTTCGTGTCTTCAGGATTTTTCAGGTGAAACTCCCTTAAGGTTTCTGGCGGAATTCGTGCTTCAACTATGCCCCCAACCTTTTCGAAAATAATCTCGCTAAGCTTGTTGGCTATGAAATTGGCGAGGCGCTTCTTCTCCACAATTGTCAAAAAAGCGGCATCCTCATGTTGAGCAAAACTGAAAACAGCTTCAATAGTGCGCGGCAAAGGAGCCATCTTACCCCTATGAAAAACGTGAATCACATAATCATGCGAATAAACACCCCTAAGCATGTTCTCCTTTGGCTTCGGCAGAAGCCCCACAACCTCACTAACAAGCGTAAACTTATAATCACCCTCCTCATAGGCCTCTTCAGTGCGATACCCATCAAGCCTAGAAGCAATTTCAGCTATGGAAAGCGGTTCAGAAAGCCGAAAAACCTTACCAGCCACAACCATATGTTTTCACCCAAGTATTGCTTATGTTGTCTACTAATAACTAAAGCTTTATCCTTAAATTATATTCAATAATTAACCTTGTAGGCACGTAATCCAAGAAGTTCAGCAAACTGTTTTGGTGTTCTATACTCATCTAATCCTTCAAAGTGCTTATCATAGGAGACCAAATATTTTATGCTAAATTCCTTAACAGCGATGACCTGTTCTAAATCTTTCTCGTTAACCAGTTTTAGGTATTTTGCAAAGTGTTCTTTAAGCTGATAGGAAAAGACTAGTTTGCACACTGCAAACAAGTAAATTCTAAAAGCCTCTGCCAGCTTTTTAGAATAATGCTTTCTAAAATAGCTGTATACTTCCTTGAAAGTGGATTCCGTGATTACGGCTTCAAATAAGCCACTGTTTAAAGCATTAATTAAAAGATTCGAGTTTGATTCAGGAATTTCGTAGGCGTATATGAAGACGTTTGTATCCAATAAAGCCCTAATCTTAATGCTCCTCAAGGCTTTGCAAGTCCCTTTCTAACTCATCAGGACTTACTCCTCTCCGCCTATGAGCCTTTACACGCCTCCACAAGTCTTCTCTACTCAGCAACCCAGAATCCACGGCATACTTCATTATTGCGGCTCTGATGGCTTCGGATTTAGAGTTGAAAAGCCCAAGTCTAACCATCTCCTCCAGAAGTTCAGCCTCCAAACCCCTAAACTTTAAAGTCAAAGTGGTGTCTCGCATTTCAGATTTCCCAAAGTTATAGCGATTTAATAGTTATTAAGCGTTATCATTTTATGGCGTAAATCTCCCTAATGGCTTTTTGACGCGGTAGCTTTCAACGCAATATTTTCGGCAAAGCTACGTTTAGAATGTTTATATCAATCTTTTAACCTACAATTTTGGGGTGACATCTAATAGAGTATTATAGAGAGGGGTTGAAATGGAAAATAGGTTAAAGTCGCCCATTTATAAGGATGGGATACTGTTTTGCCCTTATTGTAATTCTCCGCTTTTGACTATTGAAGAAACACATTTAAGGTTTAAATGCGCTGTTTGCCAAAAACCCCTCGGAAAACTCACAATGGCAGTGTTGAAGAGAATGTTTGACGATTTCCCAAAAGAACTTGCCAAGGAATGGCTCTTAGAGATGAAAGCGCAAAGAAAATCCAGTTCAGTTTAGCCTCCAACTAGTCAAATTCTTGTTATAGCTGGAATGCGGCTTTAATTATAAATTGGCTAATTCTTTAATAAGAGAGTTTTCACCTCTATTATTTTACCGCAAAAAAGAGGCTTAGGACTTCAATGCTAATTAGCGAAGTAATCCTTGAAAACTTCATGAGTTACGAGTATGCTAGGGTACCCTTTAAACATGGCGTTAATGTTGTTTGTGGTCCGAATGGTTCTGGGAAGTCTTCGCTTTTGTTGGCTATTTCCGTAGCCCTTGGACAATCTTATACGGAACGTTCCAGAAAATTGAGCGATTTGATTCGTTGGGGGAAAGACCAAGCCCGTGTAACATTAATTTTGGACAACACTAAGAGGGGCGGGAAACGCCCAGTTCCAAAGTTTAACAAGGACCAGATTTTCTTGACTCGGGTTTTGCGTCGAGATGGTAAATATTGGTTTGAGTTGGAGAATAGGGCCGCCACTAAAACTGATGTGGAAAGGTTATTGTCTAAGTTGGGTGTTGACCCTGAAAACATGCTCATAATAATGCATCAAAACATGGTTGAACAGTTCACAGTGCTTTCTCAACAGGAAAAGTTGCGAATGGTTGAGGCGGCTGTGGGATTGGAGCCATACCGCCAAAATGTTTTGGAAGCTCAGAAAAAGTTAACGCGTATATTAAGCCAAGAGGATTCCATAAACAAGCTTTTGGAGTCTGCTGAGCAGACGCTGAATTATTGGAGAGAACAGTATGAAAGGTATCAGGCGAAGAAGCAGCTTCAGACGAAAAGGAGATTTTTGGAGAGGGAGCTGGCTTGGGCTGAGGTTTCAAAAAGGGAGGAGATGGTTAAAAGTTTAGAGGCTGAAAGAAAAAGGGAGCTGGACGCCTTAAATCAAATTGAGGAAGAAACAAAAACAGTAAGGGGGAACTTGCAAACATATCAAGGCGAACTTGAAAAATTAAAAGATGAATGGAAAACCCTTTTCACGGAACGCTTAAGCCTTGAAAGGGAAAAAGCCAGAAACGAAGCTGCAATCTCATTTTGTGAGCAACTCCTAAAAGAGGCAGCATTGCTTGAGAAGGGAAATCCTTCAACCCAAACAAGTGTAACAGTTAAAGAAGATAAGATGCAGTTTAAGCTTCTTAAAAGCGAAAATTTGAAGGAGCTTATGCAAAACTCTAACCAGCAAATTTCAAAGTTAAAAGAGGAAATTGAAGAGAACCAAAAGAGAACCGAGATTTTGGAAGAAAACATGGAGAAGGTCAGCAACAAAGTTGTGGACAACCGCATCCAATTGGCTTTGCTTCAATACCGCCAAGAAAACGTAAAGGCTAATCTGGAAAGGCTTGAAGGTGAGCTTAAAAGTGCAAGGGTAAATTTGAATGAGGCTTCGGCGAAGGCTGAGCAAACTGGACCGAGAATTGCTGTTGTAAAGAGTATTGGCGAAATCTTGGATGAACTTCGTGTTACGGATGGGCATTTGGCTGCTCTGGCTGATGTTTCAGAGGACATAGAGCGCATGTATGAATCCTACTCAAAACTTTATTTAGAGTTGAAGGAGAAGGCGCAGCAAGTTGCCGAAAACCGCGAAAAAGCTTTGGAAGAGGTTAAGGTTAGAATGCAGAACTGGCGAACAGTCATCCAAAGCCTCTTAGACCGTGTGAATTTGGAGTATCAGAAGATTTTGGCTCAAGCTCAAGCCGTGGGGGAGGTTAGGCTTGTTAATGGGCATGACATAGAGGCTGCTGGATTGGAAATTGATGTTGGCTTTAAGGGAGGCAAACCAGTCCCATTGGATGCTTATACGCAGAGCGGTGGAGAAAGAACAACGGCAACCATGAGTTTTCTTTTGGCTTTGCAACAGCATGTTCGCTCGCCCTTCAGAGCCGTGGACGAGTATGACATTCACATGGACCCAAAGAACCGCGAAGTAATCGCAAAAATATTAATCTCAACGGTTAAGGATGCAAACGCCCAATACATTGTTATTACGCCGAGCCAAGTGACGTTCGCAGGGGAAGAAGCCAATATAATAACGGTTCAAAACATTGAAGGGAAATCCATAATCAGAGAGGTTGCTTCCTAATGCAGTCCAAAAGGGAGCGGGTGAAAATTGGAAGGGAAAAGCTTCAACGCATAATAGAAATGTGCAAGTCTGTGGAAGAACGCTCTCTGGACCCATTCCTAATTAATGTTGAAGAAATCATAGGCATAATCAAAGAGTATTTTCCAGAATGGGAAAATCCAGAAGACCTCTGCTTAGACGCTGAAACCATACACCACTTGGCTTCAGTTATAAAACTTCAAAGCGAATGGGTTAGGCATAGGTCCACATCCCTCTACACAGACCCATTTCTTTTAGAGGAAAAGCTTGCACGCATAGATAAAGAAGAGATTGTTGAAGCTTTCCTCCAGGCTTGGCATCCAATAGTGGAGATGGAGCAGATTTCGCTTCACAGCTTGGCAGAAGCCACAAGATACTGGGAAAGCCTATTGCCATTAAAGGAGAGGTGGAAGGGTTTTCCGCCAGCAGAGGTTGAAAAAAGCCTTGCAACAAGAGAGGAACTGATTAGGCAGAGAATTTTGCGAGACAAAGCCTTTTCTGAAGAACTTGAAAATTTCTGGAAAGAACTGAAGGCGAAAGTTGGAGAAAAAGGAAAAATTCACTATTGGGACTTTGTCGGCGCAGAAACCTACGAGGAAACAGTGCAAAGAGCCTTCTTAACAAGCTTCCTCATCACATATGGATACGCCACCTTGGAAATTCACCCATTAGAAGAAGAAATTTTCATAAAACCAAACGAAAAACCAATAACAAAAATTGGAAAGAAACAGTTGGTTTCCATCCCCATAACTGTTTCCTCAGAAGATTGGATGAGATGGAAGAAGGGAGAGCTGAAATGAGCAAGAGGAAAGGCTATTACGCAAGCAAAATGAAAAGGGCAGTCCACATGCTCTTCTACAGGAGACACAAAAAGCCAGGAGTGAAAGGTTGGGAACTCCGCAAAGCTTTAGGCTCCGATTATCCAAAAGTCTTGAAAATTTTGGATGACTATTTAAAGGCGTTGGATTTGCAGGTTAAAACGGTTTTTGAAGGGGAAAAGGCTTTGGAAAAGCCAAGTTTAGAGGATTTGGACAAGGCAAGATTCTACATCACATTAAGGGGAGATTTAACGCCGAAAGAGGCTAAAATGATAGGATGGCGCATTGACGATTTGGCAGGCTTAGCCATAACAATAGCATACATAATATCAAAAAGGGGCAAAGTGCCGCGGAAAGAGGTGGAAGAATTATTGCGTGATAAGCTTCCCGGATGGAAGGTTGGATTAAACATTGACCGTTACATTCGCTATGGATATTTAACACAAGACGAAAACGAGCAATTATACTTAGATTGGAGAACACGGGCAGAAATAGACGAAAAAGCGCTTATAGACATGCTTTTGTCAAAATAAATTGCCTTTTCCAAAAATTACTTTTTACTCAGCAAGTAGAGAAACACTAAGGGAACCACTCCAAACAACAATATTTTCCAAATCAAGTAAAGCGGCCAAAGTTCTTGAGGCATCATGTTAAGAGCTAATGGTATAACTGCTATTCCCATTCCAATACTGGAGGCAACAATCCATAATTGTCTCAATTTCATGAAGCTATCTTCCAACTTTTATTTTCCGATTACTCCTTCTCCCTTTCCCACAATAAACATAGTTTAACCGAGTAAATAAATCTGCATAGAATACTTTTCTAGTGAAAATTTCAGAACCAAAAAAGGGTATGAGATTAACAGATTCTTAAAATGTAAAAAATGGAAAAATTAAGCGTCTATTTTCTTATTTTATGGTATATGAAGGCTATTAAGTCAATGACGATGAGGGCTGTAAGGATTAAGAGGGGACTACCAATAAACTGGTCTATAAACTCCATGTCTAAATCGCCTTTAATTTATGTTATGCTGACGTTTTGTATTTGGAAGTATCTTTTGGCTAAGAAGCGTAGGCGTTCAGCGTTTCTTCCATTCTTGCCTATGGCTACCCCTTTGTCTCTCGGATTCACTGAAACTACGGCTATGGTTTTTCCGTCGGGTCTTTCTGTTAGCCGGATTTCCTTAACTACTGCTGGCTTTAGGGCGTTTTTTATGAATTGGATTGGGTCTTCTGAATACTCTATTATTTCATGCTTTTTCCCAGTCATCCTCTCTAATGTGCGGATGTTTCTTCCGCCTTTTCCTATGGCTACGCCCACTTGCCCTTCATTAACTATGAAAATTACGCGTCCCTGTTCTTCATCAACTATACAGTCTTTGACGCTTGCGCCCGTTATGCTTTCAAACAATGCTATGTAGCGCATTTCTGTGCTTGTGAATTTTATTCCGCTTGTCATTCGTTTCCTCCGTGGGTTTCCTCTGACTCAGCGCTTTGTGTTATTTCAAGAATTTCTGAGTCGCCGGGTTCTCTTATACTTAACGCTGAAACTGTGAAGGGTTTTCCACAAAGAGAAGCCAAATCCAAGGATGAACCCTTATATGTCATTAAAGGGATTTTCGAAAGCTTACAATAATATTCTATGTCCTCCCGTATTGGGGTGGGGCAGTTGGCAGCCAAAATTATCATTTTCGCTTTGCCAGTTTTTGCATTTTGGAGGGCAGCGTTTGCTCCAAAGGATACTTTGCCAGTTTTTACAGCCGTGGCAATAGCCTTATCCACATCTATCATTTGTTCTCCCTTCCCAAGTCCACCGTTGACATGAATAATTCAACCAGTCCAGTGCCTATGGGTATGGATTGTCCAACAATAACGTTTTCGGTTACGCCCTCTAATGGGTCGCTTTCGCCTTTTACGGCGGCATCAACAATGTTTGGGACGGTTATTTCGAAGGCAGCTCTAGCCAGAACACTTGATTTTTTGCCGCTTATGCCATGACGCCCTATCTGTTGCACTTCGCCAGTGGATGTCATCATGTCGGCGACAAGCATTACATGGCGAATGTCAACATCTAAACCTTGGTCTTCTAAAACGCCTTTTGACTCGTGGATTAGGGCGTTTCTGGCGGCTTCTATTCCCAAGGTTTTGGCTATTTCGTGAACATTGTTTGTTGTGGTTCTTGAAGTATCTACTCCGTAAACTTCTAAAACTTTTGGCAAGTTTGAGCCGTCAGTTCTTATTACCCATTCTCCATGTTCTTCTGTGATTAAAACCCGTTTTATGCCTGGAATCCCTTTAATGTAAAATGATGAAACTTTGTCTAACAGTTTTTTGAGGACTTCGACTTTTTTGGGTTTTATGTGTATGTGGTTGCCCCTTATTTTTATGGTGCAGTTTTGTATCTGCAATTTTTCCTTTAACTCTTGAAGTGTAACTCCCCTATCCTCCATCATTGCTTTGTTAAGTTCCACCACTATTTCCTCATGCATGGGGTCTTCATAAACTGTTTCAGCCAAATCCTCTAGAGTTGTGTAAAGAATATTCCGCGCAACTTTCACCGCGGCTTCTCTGCTTTTCTTGTGTTCTCCAGTTAGGTAAATGGTCATTATTGGCGTGGATGGAATTCTCCTCGCATTAACAATCTCTATTAGCCTCGGCAAACCAAGGGTTACGTTTTGCTCTCTAACACCAGCATAGTGGAAAGTTCTAAGAGTCATCTGTGTGCCTGGTTCCCCAATGGATTGAGCGGCAACTATGCCTACGGCTTCGCCTGGCTCCATTAATGCACGCTTATAATGTTCAACAGTTAATTTTATTGCCCTGTCAACGCCAGTCTTGCTTAGTTTTGCCTTGGCTAAGCTTTGTTTTAGTTCTTCTAATAGTAAAGGTGTAAGTTGGTCTTCAACCTCTTCCAGTTGTTTTTTAATGTATTCTGCTGGGGCTGGTTTACCCTTCTCTTCGGCTATTTTTAACTGTTCAACCAGGCGGCTTACGTTGACGGCTTTTCCATGGTCGCTTTTAGCTGGGTCAACGCCGTCTTCGCCATATTTAAATTGGATTATGTCGCCAGCAGAGTTTCTGACGGTTCCATCATATTCTAAGCGTATGTGCTCCAACGCATTAATGAGTCTCCTCTGCATGTAACCGCTCTGTTGTGTTCTAACAGCTGTGTCCACTAAGCCTTCCCTTCCACCCATGGCGTGGAAGAAAAATTCAATGGCGTCCAATCCCTTCTGATATGAAGAGTAAACGAAACCCCTTGCCTTTGGGCTTGGGTCGCCGAACTTAAAGTGGGGTAGGGCTCTACCCACATATCCACGGAGGATTCTTTTTCCACGCACTGACTGTTGCCCAATGCAGGCGCTCATTTGTCCAATGTTTAGGCTTGAACCTCTGGCGCCTGTTCTTGTCATGACTATGCCAGCATTTTCTATTGTGAAGTCTTCATCGGCAATTTTTCCAGCATCATCCCTGGCTTTGGCAAGTTCATTCATTACATAAATTTCGAAAGAATCTTCAAGGGTTTGTCCAGGAAGCCTTGGCAACGTGCCATTGCGGTAACTTTCTATAAGCTCCTCCACTCTCTTCTGAACTTTCTCCATAGTCTTGTTTATTCTGCTTTCAGCTGTTGGAGATAGGACAAGCTCGTCGAAGGAGTATGTGAACCCTCGCATTGTGATGAAAAGCTTTAACAATCTTGTTATCTTGTTTAGGAATTCCCGTCCCGCTTGAGTTCCATAATCCTTTATTATTCTATGCAAGAGGCTTTCTGATTGTTCAGCGCCTATGGAGCGCCTATCTATGACGCCGCTTATAAGCTCACCATTTTTAACAACAACATAAGCATCATACTTGCAGTTTTCCTCATCACATTTTGCACATCCTTGGCAGATGTTTGCCTTCAAAACATAATTCATATCCTTAGGCAAGAAGAGACTGAAAATTTGTTTACCAGTCCATAATGGTTGGGGCTCTTTAATTTTAGGCTCAGGCAAAGGTCCTTCGTATCCCGCTGCCATGAGCAATCTGCTTACTTCTTCTTTTGTTAGGTAGTTTGTTTTCCTTGTGAAGAGGTAGGCGGCTGTTATAAAGTCTCGAATGGCTCCTATTATTGGACCTCCAAATCTTGGCGATAGAATTTGGTCTTGAACTTGCATTAGGAGAAGCGCTTCTGTTCTGGCTTCCTCGCTTTGCGGTATGTGAAGGTTCATTTCGTCTCCATCAAAATCCGCATTATAAGGCGGACAAACACACAAGTGTAAGCGGAAAGTTTTGTAGGGCAAAACGCGAACGCGGTGGGCCATTATTGACATGCGGTGCAGTGAAGGTTGACGGTTGAATATGGCTATGTCCCCGTTCTTAAGATGCCTTTCAACAACAAATCCAGGTATTAAAGCCTCAGCAATCTTTTCCCTATCAGTTACAAATTCAAGTCTTATGCGTTTTCCATCAGGTCTTATAATGTAGAGGGCGCCTGGATACTTTTCAGGTCCATTTATTACGAGTTGCCGCATCTCTTCAAGGTTCCACTCTGTGACTTTTTCTGGTACGGAAAGGCGCATGGCAACTTCTATGGGGACGCCCACTTCGCTTATGTCAAGGTTTGGGTCTGGAGAAACAACCGTTCGGGCTGAAAAGTCAACTCTTTTTCCGGAGAGGTTGCTTCTGAATCTTCCCTCCTTTCCCTTAAGCCTTTGAGAAAGCGTTTTTAATGCCCTTCCAGAGCGATGTCTCGCTGGCGGTATCCCTGAGGCTTCATTGTTAAAGTATGTTGTCACGTGATATTGGAGAAGTTCTGATAAGTCTTGAATTATGAGGGTTGGAGCGCCAGCATCCATGTTCTCCTTAAGCCGTTGATTGATGCGAATTATGTCCACAAGTTTGTGGGTTAAATCATCCTCTGAACGGATGCCAGATTCCAACGTGATTGAGGGGCGAACGTAAACTGGGGGAACTGGTAAAACTTGAAGAATCATCCATTCTGGGCGGGCAGCCTTCGGATTGAAACCTAAAATTTCCAAGTCCTCGTCTGGTATGCGTTCCATCCTCTCCCTAATCATGCTTGGCGTTAACGGTTCTGAACCGCTTTCAGGAATCTGCTCGCTGAACTTCGTTGGCTTTTCAAAAACTATCTTATATTGAACTGCTCCACAGTGGGGACACTGTTTCGACTTTATTTCCTGCGTAATAGATTTGTAAACTTCGTCTGGAACCATCCCCAAAAGTTGGCGGGTCTTCTCAATTCTGGCTTGAGCCCTCTTTATAGTATCGTCTGGAAGCAATATACGCCCACAATTTCTACAAGTGGATTTTAAAAGTTCATAGATTAGTTTTGTAAATTCAATGTGGACTATTGGAACAGCAAGTTCAATGTGGCCGAAATGGCCTGGACAACGGATAGCCGTGTTTCCACAAGTCTTACATCTTTGCCTCGGTTCGAGGGTTCCAAGTCTGCCATCCATCAGCCCCGCCGTTATTGGAGCGCCGTCTTCGTCATAGGTGTCTGGTGTTTGAATTTCCACAACTGAGAGTTTGCGCACGTCTTGGGGTGAGAAAAGGCTGAATTGGATGCCATCTATAACTTTATGGATTACCTCTTCAGCAGCCATTTTAAGCCCTCTCCTTAAGCTTAAGTTTTGGAGCTATGCAAAGACTCATCAATTCTTGGAGGAGAAGCTTGAAGGCGTAGGAAACTACTACTGGGGAGATTTTTGCCTTGTCTTCGCATACTCTGCATATGTATTTTCTCTGTTTCATGTCATAGTAGGCTATGTAACCGCAGTTTTCGCAAACATAAAGCGTATATTTATCCGATTCTTCCAGCAGTCTATCCCTCAGAAGCATGGCAGCACCATGCCCAATTAAGCAGTCCCGCTCCATCTCGCCGAATCTTAAGCCTCCGCCCCTAGCCCTTCCCTCTGTTGGCTGCCTTGTCAACATTTGAACTTGTCCTCTGGCCCTTGCATGGATTTTGTCAGCAACCATGTGATGCAACTTTTGATAGTAAACAATTCCAACAAAAATGTCTGCAACAAATTTTTCGCCAGTAACACCATTATAGAAGACTTCGCTGCCAGTGTGGCTGAAGCCCAACTGGATTAGAGCTTTTCTAAGCTCCTCAGACTTTTCGTTAGAGAATGGTGTTCCATTCACTGGTTTTCCTCTCATGGCGGCAACCTTTCCAGCCAGCGACTCCATGAAGTGTCCAATGGTCATTCTTGATGGAATGGCATGGGGATTAATTATTATGTCGGGAACTATTCCGTCTTCTGTGAAGGGCATATCCTCCTGGGGAACAATTAACCCAATAACGCCCTTTTGTCCATGGCGGGAGGCAAATTTGTCGCCTAACTCTGGAATGCGTTGGTCTCTAACGCGGACCTTTACAAGTTTGCTTCCTTCCCCAGATTCTGTTAAGAAGACAGCATCCACAATTCCAGTCTCTGAGGGACGCATATCCACAGAGGTGTCTCGCATTGAAGGACCTTTAACTTCAAACTCCTTATATTCCTCAATGAACCTCGGCGGACTAATTCTTCCAATAAGAACGTCTCCACCCGCAACACTTGACTCCAAACTTATTATGCCATCGGGTTCAAGAAGCCTATAATATTGCTCTCCCCTAAAACCACGGGTTCCAGGTTCTGGAATCACAAATTTGTCTTTTAATCCACCCAGATATTGGCGGCATTCCGCCTCATAAATCCTATAAAAGGTTGATCGGCCCAAACCCCTTTCTATTGAGGCTTTGTTAAAGATTAAGGCGTCCTCCATATTATAGCCTTCATAAGATAATACTGCTACCACACAATTTTGTCCAGAAGGCCGAAGCTTATATCCCATAATATCCATTAAAGCCGTTTCAACTAGGGGTGTTTGCGGATAATGCAAAATATGAGATCTGGAATCTACGCGTTGGTTAAAGTTTGTGGCATAAATCCCTAAGGCTTGTTTCGCCATTGCCGCCTGGTAAGAGTTGCGGGGTGACTGGTTATGTTCTGCATAGGGTATTGTTGATGCACAAATGCCGAGAATAGTGTAAGTGGCAATTTCCACATGCGTATGCTCCGGGGTGATTTTGTCGAGGCTTACGGCTACGTAGGCATTTTCTTCTTCTTCTGCGTCCAAATATTCGATTATGCCGTTTTTGACAAGGTCTTCCCAAGACCATTCTCCAGAAGCCACCTTTTCTACATGTTCGCTTCGAAGCCTCGGCACGCCCTCTTCAACTATTATGAGGGGTCTTCTAACCCTTCCCTCATCACAGTTTACATATATCTCGTCCCTTTCCCCACGAGCCTTTGAGAAATAGGCGATGTTAACTTCTGTTGAAATTTCGCCTCTTCTTCGTCTTTCTCTAAATTCCCATGTTAATTCCTCTGGAGAGTTGCAGTATCCCACGAGGTTTCCGTCAACAAAAACTTTGGCTCCAGAAAGTTTGATGGCTTCATTTGCCTCATAAACTGGTATTACTCCCATGCTGAATAAAACCTGCTTTATTTTTTCGGGATTCACACCAACGGAAATGCATGCGGAAAGGGCCAAATTTTTGACAAGCCCACAGTTGGAGCCTTCTGGGGTCTCATTTGGACATAGGCGTCCCCAATGGGTTGGGTGCAAATCTCTTGCCTCAAAGTTTGGTTGACTTCGGCTTAAGGGCGATTGAAGTCTACGCAGGTGGCTTAAGGCTGAAATGTGATTTGTCCTATCCAAAAGCTGTGTTACGCCAACCCTTCCCCTCCCCCAGTTTCCAGTTGCAAGGGCATGCTGAAGCCTTTCCGTTATTATTCCTGGGCGGACGGCAGCTGAAACCGTTATTATTGGTCCTTTTACGCCTATGCGTTCAAGCTGATATTTTATGTCCCTAACAAGGTTTCTGAAGGCTACTCTGAAAAGGTCTGCAAGAAGCGGCCCAGCAAGTCTTAGGCGTTTATTTTTGAAATGGTCTTTGTCATCCACATTTCTTCTTCCAAGCTTCAGTTCAATTACTCTGCAAACCATCTCGCCCAAGAACAAAGCCTTGTCCCTTCTGCTTTGGCTTGTTCTACCAATATGTGGCAGAAAGTTTTTGTCAAGAATGGCTTCCGCCTTTTGTATTCGGTACTCTTCAACTTGCCCGTGGGCGACACGGTTTCCAATGAAAATTATCGCATCTTTCACGGTGTCTACGCCCAAAGCCTTTTCAAAGGATGACTCCAACTCTCGCTGTATTTCCTTATCCACAGAAACGGCTTCAGCTATTTCCTTATCAGACTCTAAACCTAAAGCACGCATCACTACAACAACTGGAACTTCAGTGGGAACACCAGGCATTGAAACATAAATGGCGCCATCCGACTTCATTTTCAACTCAATTCTGGCTCTGAAGCCCACAGTTGTGGAGAACATCTTCGCCATATACACTGGCGTTGCACCTTTCTCATCTATGTCCACTATTATGCGGTTCGGAGCCAAATCCTCCATAGCCACTATCACACGTTCTGAACCATTAACTATAAAGTAGCCGCCAGGATCATCTGGGTCTTCCCCGCAGGCTATCAGCTCCTCCCTTGAAAGCTGCGACAAGAAACAAAGTTTTGATTTCAGCATTACTGGAATATTTCCAATATAAACAAGCTCAGTGTCCTGTTCTCTTCCGTCAATAACTGGCGTCATTTCAAGGGCTACTGGCGCCGCATAGGTTAGGTTTCGAAGCCTTGCTTCCATGGGGTATATTTCATGTTTTGTTCCGTCCACCTCAGTCGTGTATGGACCAGTGATTCGGGTTTGAGGGTCTATTATCCAAACTTGTCCAAGCTTAACCTTGTATGGGCTTTCTGGAACTTCAATTGGAATTTCGCCAACCTCGTCTATAACTTCTTGTAAGCCATGGTCTATAAACTCGTTGAAAGAGTCTAAATGTTGGCGGACTAAACCCTTCTCTTTAAAAAATGCCTTCAACAAAAGATTCGTATCTTCAGTTGAAATTTCAGCCAATTTTAACAAACCCCCGCCGTTTTACTCTTAAACATGCGTGGATAGGATTATGTGGTGCGGGTTTTCTCAAACTTTCAATTTCCTCCAACAGTTGGTTCATCCAACCGAAAAATTGTCTCCAATTTTAAAGAGCTAAACACAGAAACCACAAACCTCACTAATAAACTTTTTTGTGTAATTTTTGATTGGATGATGCGCAATGGCGATTTTTGCACTTTTCCGCTTCTGCTTCTGAAGCAGGCTACTCAATTTTTTCATGCACATGGATTACGTGTTTTAAACAGAAGGCTTATGTATTACGTTGTATTCTTTTTTTACTCTGGGATGGAAAATGGTTGAGAAAAGCGCTGTGGTTACTGTGCGATTGTCAAAGCGGGATTTGGAAAGAGTGGAAGCCGTGAGAGTTATGGAGGATGTTGATCGCTCCACATTAATTAAGGAGTTTATTGAGGACGGGCTTAAGACGAGAGTTGTACGCCTATATCAGAATGGTAAGTTGACTGCTGGGCGGGCGGCAGAAATATTGGGCATTAGCTTACGTGAATTTCTTGAATTGTTAGAGAGGGAAGGTGTTCCAGTCAACTGGGATTCTGAGAGTGTAAAAGAATATTTGAAGGCAAGATATGGAGAATAAGCTTTGCCAGTACTCGTTTCTGATGCTGGTCCGCTTATTCATTTAGCCCAAATAAAGAAGCTATACCTCCTCAAGCACCTTTTCAAACAGGTGGTCATCACGTCAAGCGTGAAAAGGGAAGCCTATGACGACGACATCAAGCTTGGTCATCTCGACGCTCAGATTATAGGAAAAGCCATAGAAGAAAAATGGATAATAGTTGAGAACATTCCAAAGAAATTGGCTTCAGCCTCCAAAAAATTGACAGAAGATGAAAACATTTCTAAGGCAGATGCTGAAACGCTTCTGTTCGCAAAAGAGCGCAAAGCCGAATTTCTGGTTGATGAGAAAGCGCTCTCCACCTTAGCAAAAATGTTTGGAATCAAAACGTGGAACACTTGGACCGTGCTTCTAGAAGGGTTGAGAAAGGATTTCATTAAACTCGCAGATATAGAGGCTGCAATAAAGGAGCTTGGCGAGAGAAGACATAAGCTGAAAGAGAAACAAGCCGCACAAATATTAGAAGCAGCTAAAGTCATACTTCAAAAACGTGGTTAGCAACCCTAATCATTTATTGGGCTTTTTCGACTCCAATACGGACCCTACCCTCTAGATTTTTCAGCGTCGGTAAGCTTAAATTAGCATTATCCAAATTGAAACATAGGCGGCGGTAGCCAAGCCAGGTCAAAGGCGGAGGACTCAAGATCGGCGTTAAAGGCTTAAAACCTATGAGCCATCCTCTCCCGTAGGGGTTCGCCGGTTCAAATCCGGCCCGCCGCACTAAAACGATTTTCAAAAAGTTGTTGCGCTAGTTTTAAGCGTATTTTTGTTGTGCGCTTAAACGGAAATGTTTATTAAGACTTGCGATATAATAGGCTGAAAAATTGGTGAATGAAAGATGAGAAAAAATCTTGACACAAAAATGGAAAGAAGCAAAAATAATTTAGAATTTGAACTAATCGTTGACGACCCAGTAGTATATCAAATTCTTATTCAAAGAAGACCAATTTAGAGCAAAAAACATAAGCTTTAAGCAAAGGATATATCCAGCGGCGGCGTTAGAAAATCTTTACACATACAAAGTTTAAAAGGCGAATAGTGTGGCATTAGCTGACAAGATAATGAAGTTGAAGAAGGAAAAGAAGGCAGTAATCTTAGCCCACAATTATCAGAGACCAGAAATTCAGGATATTGCGGATTATGTGGGCGACAGCATAGAATTGAGCAGAAAAGCCATGGAGGAGAAGGAAGCTGAAATCATAGTTTTTTCTGCTGTGGATTTTATGGCGGAATCCGCCGCTATCCTAAACCCGGACAAGAAGGTTTTGCTTCCGTCCGCTGGGGCTCGTTGTCCAATGGCTCAAATGCTTACTGTTGAGGAGATTAAGAGGTGGAAGGCGCTTTATCCTCTGGTTCCCGTTGTTCTTTATGTGAATACTTTGGCTTCAGCCAAAGCCTATTGTGATGTATGTTGTACTTCGGCGAATGCCGTGAAGGTTATTGAGTCTGTGAATGCTGAAACTGTTCTTTTTGGACCTGACCGCAACTTGGCAGATTACGTTCAGAGGAAAACTGGAAAGACAATAATTCCAATTCCAGAATGGGGTTTCTGCCCAACCCATTTGCTGTTCCAACCAGAAGATGTGCAAGTGCTTAAGATGCAATATCCAGAAGCCGTGGTTATGGTTCATCCAGAATGCACCCTTGAAATGCGGAACATAGCCGACTTCATTGGGAGTACGTCGCAAATGTGCCGTTACGCAAAGGAAAACAACGCCAAAACGTTCATTGTAGCCACTGAGGAGGGACTTCTGCATCGTCTAAGGAAGGACAATCCAGAAAAAAAGTTTATTTTGGCTTATGAAGAGGCGGTTTGTCCAAACATGAAGTTAAACACTCTGGAAAGGCTTTACGCAGCCCTAAAAGAAGAGAGATACGTGGTTACGGTTCCAGAAGCCATAGCTAAAAGGGCTAGGAAGGCTCTGGAGAAAATGTTCGAGTTAACAAATTAATTTAAGCCTCATAAGGAAACAAGCATTGTTTTTAGGATTTTAACTCCCCTTTTCGCTGTCAATTCATCGCTTAATTTTCTGATTTCTGAGGCATCCCCCTTAACGGCTATAGCCTCTAAACAGTCACGCTCGTTAAGGTGGATGTGCATTGTTGAGGAAATTATGTGGGAATAGTCATGTTGAATGTCTGTTAGGGTACTTTCCAAATCCTTAACTTCATGGTCATAAAGCATCATGAGCACTCCAGCCTGCATCCCCTTTTCTTCTTGAAGCCACTTCCTTTCTGAAACAAACATTCTAACTGCGTCCTGAACGGCCTTTGAACGGTTTTCATAGCCCATTTTGCCAATTATTTCGTCAAAATCCTTAAGCAACTCTGGCGGGAATGTTACTCCTACACGGACTATTTTTGCCATAATCTTCCCATTTTAAGGTAGATGGGGTTTACCATAAAGCTTTTATGTGAATATGGTAACACTAAAATACTAAAAAGTGTTACCGAGGAAATAGCGTGCACATCCCAGATGGATTCCTAAGCCCAACCATATGCGCTTTAATGTACGGCATATCCATAGGCTTTCTCGTCTGGTCTTGGCGAAAAGCCAGAGCCACCTATTCAAGAGCCCTCACTCCATTGTTGGCGGTTTCAAGCGCCTTCATCTTTGCAGCCCAAATGATAAACTTTCCAATAGCTTACGGAACAAGTGGACACTTAGTTGGCGGCACATTCCTCTCAATTTTATTGGGACCTTACGCTGCAATCCTAAGCATGACCATAGTCTTGTTAATGCAAGCCCTATTTTTTGCAGATGGCGGTCTATTTACTTTTGGCGCTAACGTCTTTAACATGGCCATTATAGGTGGATTAAGCTTTTTCCTAATAAAATTCCTAACAAAAGACCTTAAAAGAGAAAAGTGGCTTTTTCCAAGCGTTTTCATAGTTTCTTGGCTTTCTGTTGTTTTAGGCGCCTTGGCTTGTGGTTTAGAAATAGGTTTTTCTCCAATTTTTTCAGAGGCTGGAGGAATAGCTGTTACTGTTCCTGCAATGCTTTTTTGGCATGCGCTTATTGGTTTAGGCGAAGCAGCAATAACAACCACGCTTATATCTCAGCTTCAAAGATTGCAGCCTCAAGTTCTTAGTGGTTTAACAATTCTTAAGGGGAAGCCAAGTGAAGGGATACTTTAAAGCATTAATCCTAATATTGGTTTGTTTGGCGATTCTAATTCCGTTTGCTTCAGAATTTCCAGATGGATTAGAAAGGGTGGCTGAAACCCTTGGAATAGAAGAGAATGAGCCTTTATGGAGGGGTTTAATGCCAGATTATCAATTGCCAATAATAGAAGCGCCATACATTTCAACGCTTGCTGCTGGGATTTTCGGAATCTTCCTAGTTTTTTGCGCCACTTTTATCCTTGGAATAGCAATAAGCAAGCCAAGAAGGGAAAACAGATGAAAAGAAAAACTTACTTCACAACAGTCGACATCGCTTTAATAAGCGTTTTCTGCGCTTTATGGGTTGTCCTCAACCTAACATTGGGTCCTTTGGGTTTTAGTTTATTTAATCTTCCAATATTTTGTGACCTTGCAGTTTTTCTCACACTATTGCTTGTGGTTTGGGCAACTGGCAAGTTTGGAACAGCCTCCATAGTTGGCGTTATAGGTTCAATAATAGTTCTAATGATGAGACCTTCACCCCACATCATCGGCTTTGCTACATCGACAATACTCTTTGATATATTGATGTCCGTGAATAAACACAAAATCCAATTGAAGATATACAATCTAATTACAACAGCTCTTGTAACAGTTGTTTCTGCTTATTTTGCAGGAGTAATCATCGGTATTTTCTTTATGAGTAAACCATTAACTTCAGAGACAATGCAATGGGCTTTGACTTTCTGGGGTGGATGGCATTTGATAGGTGGAATAATTGGCATAATAGTTGCATTTCCAATTATTGGTATTTTGGAGAAGGCGAATGTGAGGAAAATTAAGAATGCTTGATGAGAAGCTTAAATTGGCAATTAAAGAGGCTGAAAAATTTCATGGACATCTGGGTCCTTTTCTTGTTTTAGGCGTTAGAATGGGAGAAACAGCCAAGAAAATTTTGAAAACAGCCAATTTACAAGTAACAGCCAAACTCCCACTTTCAACGCCTTTCTCATGCGTTCTGGATGGAATCCAAGTTGCAACTCAATGCACAATTGGAAATCAAAAGTTAAAAATTGAAAATTCATCAAAAGGAATATCCGCAACTTTCCAATGCGCAAAAACTGGCAAAAAATTGAAAGTAAAAGTTAACCCTAAAATAACTGATGCCTTAATGAAAAAGTTTTCAAAGGGTTTCTCAAATGAAGAGCTTGCATGGGAAATTGCCAGCATGCCAGAAGACAAACTTTTCAGCGTGAAACAATAACTCATAATTGCTGAGTGAAATGGAAAATCAAGATTTGACCTTGGCAAAAAAGCGCCTATCAGAAGAGGAGAGTTTAACGCTTACTATAGCGAAGAATGGAGAGATAATTTTTGAAACACACTCGCATGGAATTTCAGGTTTTTTAGAAGCCATAGAAAGGCTTGGAGAAGCGCTTCATGGAGCATTTGTGGCTGATAAGGTTGTTGGAAAAGCCATAGCATTATTATGCGTTTATGCAAAAGTCAACATGGTTTATGCTGCAACTTTAAGTAAAAGGGCGAAGGCATTTTTTGAAAAGCATGGGGTTTACCATGAATGGGATGAGCTTGTTGAAAACATACTTGACTATAAAAAGACTGGAATATGTCCCTTCGAAAAATTGGCAACAAAAATTTCAAATCCCAACGAGGCTTACAAAAGGCTTAAGGCTTTACAAAACTCTTTGAAACACAGCGGATGAAAAGGACATGAGCGGTGAGCACGAACGGTTTATATCTGGGGAAGATGAAGAACTGAAGCGTATTAGAGAAAGGAAAATCAGAGAATTGAAGGAGAAAGAACGTAAAATGTCAAAGGAACCAGTCCACGTAACAGATTCAAACTTTAACAAAATCGTAAATCAACACCATTTGGCTTTGATTGATTTTTGGGCTCCATGGTGCGGTCCATGCATAGTCCTAGCCCCAACAATTGAAGAATTGGCAGAGGAATATTTTGGGAAAATATTTGTTGGAAAACTTAATGTTGACGAAAACCCACTAACTGCTGAGAAGTTCCAGATTTTCAGCATCCCAACCCTAATAATAATGAAAGACGGAAAGGAAGTGGACAGAATCGTGGGGCTTGTCCCAAAAAAGCACATTGAGGCTGCCCTAAGAAAACATTTAGGATAGGAACAGCATGGAAATTCCAGAAAGGAGAGTAATAGGAGCGCTCCTACTTCTTTTAGGTGTATCCTTCTTGGCTGTTGGCATATACACAGGACAATTAAACACAATATTAGAAATGTTAAAGAAAGCATTCACAACGCTGTAACAACTATAAGATTCTTAAATCAATCGCATAAACTCATTAGAATTTAGAGGAATAAAAATGAGCCCAACCATAGAAAGCCAAAACGCAGAAAAAGAAGCCCTTTTGGAAGCAGCCAAACTCATGCTAGTAGCCGCAAGAACAGCCCCAAAAACAGGCGGCATAGACGACACTTTAACATTAATCGTTTATGGCAAAGAAAAGGACGCCATCGCTGAGAGAATGGAGCAAATAGGTGAAGAAAGAAAAATTGAAGGCTTCAAAAGAGATGCAAAAAACGTTAGAGATTCTGAAGCCGTAATCCTCATCGGCGTTAGGGGAAACAAAAATTTCGGATTAAACTGTGGCGCATGTGGCTATAAGAGTTGTAAAGAGTTTGAGGAAAAAGAGAAAAGCCTTGGAATAGACTTCACTGGTCCAACATGCATTTTCAAAGCCTTAGACCTTGGGATAGCCTTAGGCTCGGCGGTGAAAACCGCAAGCATTTTAAATGTTGACAACAGAATAATGTATCGTGTTGGCACGGCTGCAATGAAGCTTGGGCTTATGCCAGAAGCAACAATTATAATGGGAATTCCCATATCAGCCAAAGGAAAAAGCATCTACTTCGACCGCAAATAATTTTCTTAACCCTTCATTTTTTCATACATTTTCTCTAATGTCCAGCGGATGCTTGATTTAAGCTCCCTCAAACGTTCTTGGTCAACATGCTCAATGATTATTTCACGAATTATGTCGCCTTCTCTAACAATATTATAAGAGAAAACCTTGTCAGGCGCCAGTTGCCCAGTTCTGGATAATTCGTTATCTTTTTCCTGCATTTTTGCAAAAACCCTTTCCACAAGGAATGGGGTGAAGGGCGGCGTGTTCATGTTAAAGTTTTTACCTTCCGCTGGCACCACCCGAACCGTGTCTTCGCTTGTGTAGAGGTTTGCGAGGAGTTCGCCATCCGCAGCTTTTAGGGGCGTAACACTCTCATACTCCGTTATTGGCGCCTTTTCAATTGGAACCTCTTCCTTTGGTGGTATAGCCTCTGCTTCGGTTGGTGTTTTTGGAAGTTCTGCCCGTTTAAACCCTTTTTCAAGCAGTATGGAGTTCACGGCCTCAAGCATTGTTTGCAGTTCCTTAAGTTCAGACTCTAAATCTTCAACCCTTTTTTCAAGCTTCTTCTTAAAAGCCACAAGCCTCTTTATCTTTTCAGCGTCTTGAGACATTTCGCCCACAATATATAATATTAACGCTTTTTCCCTTATCAAACCTTCCAATTTTACTGTTAAGCCATTTCTGCAACGGAACAGCTTTCAGGGGTAAACTCCATGTTAGAAATTGGTTTAAGCTCAACCTTCAACTCATTCTTTAGAAAACTTTCAAACTCTTGGAAAACAGAACTATCCGTATTGTTAAGTTTTCCGCAAAGGTTTTTTCCTTCAAGCAGCGGGCTTAAATCGTAGAGGGCTATTCTTTTGGAAAATTCTGGATTTTCAAAAATCGCTTTAACAAGAGCCTCGGAAGGTGTTTCCGAGAAAAGCCAAGCAGTATAATACGCCTCAACAACACGATAAGACAAGCCTTCCCTAACCACACATCGCCTATGAGAAGCTATACTTTTGAAGGAAGCTGGGTGAACATCCCTAGTCCAGAGGAAATTGTGATATTTATCGTCAACCTCCACCCAATCTTCCGTCTCAGAAGTTTTCCAACCGCGAAACTTGCAAAAATCCTTAAACTTTCTTATAATTTCCCAAACTTTAGGCATCTTCATCTTCCAATCACAAACCTCTCTGATATAATCTTCTAGAACAATATTCTATTGCACAGACATAAATTTAAACTTGTTTGTCAATTTATCTGCAAAATTGTAGAATAATGACTATTTAAATTGAAAGTTTGTAGATAAAATGGTTTATTGCCTACAAGTTTACGGAAGACTCGGATTAAAATTCTGAAGGAAAAAGCAGGGCAAATTCTACACTTTTCCGACAAAAAACAATAAATCCAAATATAAACTCTTAATAAAATGAGAGGCAGAAAAGCCCTTTGAAAATCAGAAACAACACTTTAGCCCTAGATAATACTGATTTAAAAATTTTGGAGGCTTTGCAAGAAGATGCAAGGCAAACCTACACGGCTATAGGAAAACGCTTAGGAATAGCCCACTCCACGGTTTATGACAGAATAAAAAGGATGGAGCAACACGGAATAATAAAAAAATACACAACCATGATAGACGCGGAAAAAACTGGAGCAAAAAACATAACAGCCATAATGACCATCTACACCGACCCAAAAGAAAGCGAAAAAGTTGCAGAAAAACTATGCGCGGCACCGCAGGTCTTAGAGGTTTACACATCCCTATCAGAAGAACTCCAAATAATAGCAAAAGTCATAGCCGAAAACCAAGAAAGCCTCCACACTTTCATTGCCAACTCCATAGCTCCACTCCATGGAGTTCTAAGAATTCGCACTTCAATAATAACAAAAAAGTTCAAGGAAACCCAACTTTCAATAGCCAATGACCCGAAAAAGTTAACACTTATAAAGGAAACAACCCAAATAAAGGAAGAGAAAATAAAATGAACATAGAAAACGCCGCAAAAATTTTAAGAACAGTCCCAAGAGAAAAAGCCTTCTACTTCTTCACCTCCATAGGAAATTACACAGGCGAAAGCGCCACATCCTTAAAAGAATTCATGGAAAAAATAAACAGTGTAAACATAAAATCCCTAGAATTTCACCTATGCCGCGGAGACTTCGAAAAATGGATAAACGAAGTTTTAGAAGATAAGAAGTTGGCTGAGGAGATTTCCAAACTTAAAAAGGCGAGTTTAACTGGAGATGAGCTTCGCCATCAGCTTTACGTACTGGCTTGGAGACGCTACCAACAATTAACAAGTGAATTTTAATTTTCCCTCAGAAATTCAACTTTGACTATGAAAACTGGAACCCCATTAAACACTATCAAAGCTTTGTAGCTTTTCACCTCAGCCAGTAAATCGGATATTTTCAGATTTCGCATTTCAAGGGGATAAAATGTCATGGTAGTTGTTATATTCTGTTTGAGTTCTGGGTCATAATAAGCATGTTCTAAACCTGTTGTAGCGTCCATCAAGTTTTTGTTTTGGATTAGCAGCCTTTCGAGAAATGTTATGGTGTCATTATCTGTATGTTTGGATAAAACGACATTTGTCCATCCAATATAGGCTTTTGCCCCCTTTTTAATGAATGCCTCAGCTAAGAATGTTTTGTTTAAGCTCCAGCAACCCATTGCTATAACTATGCTTTTAGGGAAGCGTCCATCAAGTTTTTCGATGAAATGGTATGTTATGGCGCAATAAAATTTTTGTGGGTCATATGAAAAGTTGCCTGGAACCACAAGTTCTGATGGATATTTGTTCTGTGTCCACTCTTCGGATGTAAAAAGGTCCACTGTTGAATTGTCTACTCTCATTGCTGAATGGACTCTTAATATTATTATTCCATAATTGCTGATAGCTAGTTTCCTAAAGAAGTCAACATGTAAACTTTCATTGAAATATGATACGGAGAAATTGCGTGATTGCAATATTCTTGTGGCTTCTGCGACAAAAGTTGGGTTTGGTTCATGTAGTGCCAGTTGGTCTATTATCACAGCGTTTATTGAGAAAGGGATGTCTGTAGATTGTAAAGCGAATATTGTGAAAGCGATAGCTATTGTCAGCGATAAGGCTATAGAAATTGCAATTAACTTTTTTTGTGAAAACTCAAGTCTCTTTTCTTTTTCCTTCTCCCTTTTCTTTTTCGCCATTTATCAACTAGACTCCAAGGTAGGCTTCATAAATAAATGGAAAACGTTGTGGAATATATGTTTACTTTCTTTTTCGTCTTATTGCAACTAAAACCAAACTGAAGAATGCTATTAAAGTTGCATAGGCTGTAAGCTGGGAATTTGAAACGTTAGTTGCAAGCGCTATGGAGACGCCGCCAACTGGGTGTGAAGGCGGAGGCGGTGGTGGAGGAGGTGGAGGTGTATAAGTGTAGTGGGCTGTCGCCGTATGAGGTGCATCCATAACAACGGTAATTGGGTTCACTCCATCTCCTCTGGATGTGCCGTCAACATCCCAATAGTTGAAAGTGTAATCTGTAACCGCTTGCGCTGTAAGCGTTACGCTTGACGAGGCGTCATACCACCAACTATTGGTTGGGCCTGCTTCGCCAGCAGGATTTCTTGTAGGTTGCGGACTTAAGCCTGTTGGATTTGTAGTAACTGTTAAGAGATACTGAGTCTTCCAGTTCCAAATTATGCTTGAAGGCTCATTTAACGTGAAGGTTACGCTTGTGCCTGTTCCAGATGACGGAACACTGCCAGTTCCAGTCCAACCAGTGCACACGTATCGGGTTCCAGTTGGACCAGAAACTGGCGAATTAACAGAGGCTGTTATGCTTCCAGCGTCATACCATCCCGACATTGGAGAGGGCGAACCATAAGCAGATGAAACTTCAACGTAAAATTGCGTCTTATAGTTTCCAGTTACCGTTATGTCTGCTGTTACGGTTATGGGTGATGAAGGTCCAGTGACGCTTAAGAGCATAAATCTTTTGTCAGGAATTGTGCTTGAAATTGTGTTTTCATAGGAATAATATACAACGCTATTTTCATCCACCCATATGCTGTAGGGCAAATTGGAATATGCTAATGGCGCACCATTAACCGTTACAACAGTTCCACTTGCGTCGGAACTCAAACCTGTTTGAGCAAAAGTAACGAGATATTGGTGAACATAATTTGCGGTTACAGTTTTAGGTTTATCGACAAGAACTGTTGTCAATGGCGATAATGGATCAGCTATTTCATTCATATCCTCTGTCGTCCAACCCGCAAAGCGATAACGCGACCCTCCTTGAACATATTCTGGCGTTGATATTTCAACATATGTTCCAGCATCATGCCAACCCGTTCCAGAGGGTGTTGTTACTCCAGGCGGATTTGTTGGCAAGTTCAAATAATATTGCGTTTTCCAGTTCGCCACCGCAGTTTTCGGACCATCCATAATTATTGGTTCGCTTTGGGCATAATTCGTTCCTGAAGCGTCACCGCCCCAGCCTATGAAAACTCTTCGTGTCCAGTTTCCATGGTCAACAACATCTGTATCCAGTCTCGCATAGGCTGTGGTGCCGTTTTCATACCAGCCTTCACCGCTTACCGTGCCGAAGGGAGAAGAAACATTTAAATAATATTCAAGAATGTAGTGAGCGGTGGCTGTATGATCAGCATCCATAATCACGGTTATTGATTTACCATCTTCCTGTGTTCCATCAACATCCCAATAATTGAATCTATAACGCATTCCTGTTGAAACTGGAACGATGTCTGGCGCTGTTAGGGTTACTTCTGTGCCTTCGTTATACCAGTTTTCGCCCGGAATTGTTGTAACCCCTTCAGGATCTGTGTTAACTTCCAAATAGTAACTGATAGGAGCAACTCTTATCATTTTTGTTTCCGTGTCCCATCTGCCCTCACTGTCCGTGACATTCAACGTTACGAAGTAATCGCTTGCTGTTGTATAGACATGTGTTGTTATTGGATCATTTTCCTCAACTATTGGCGTGCCATCTCCAAAGTCCCAAGCGTAGCTTATGATTACGCCGCCATCTGGAGCAGATATTGAAGCGTTGAAAGTGACTGTTTGGCCCCTCTGTGGACAGTAGGGGTCCCAAGTGAAGTCCGCTACTGGTGCTTTTTCAACGGTTATTTGTTTGGATTCTGTGTCCCATTTTCCTTCGCTGTCAGTAACATTCAATGTGACCGTGAAGGTTCTATAAGTTGAATATGCATGAGTTATTATTGGGTTAGACGTTGTTATTATGTTTTCATCTCCAAAATCCCAAGTATAACTAACTATCTCGCCGCCATCCGGAGTGGATGTTGAGGCATCAAAAGTCACAACCTCATGCACTAATGGGTCTGGGGGCGAGAAGGTGAAAGCGGCAACTGGATGCTGGCTAACGTGGATCGTGGCAGTATCCTCGCCTGTCAAGCCATCGTTATCCGTGACCGTCAATGTAACAACGTAGTCTCCAAAAGAAGTGTAGGCATGATAAGTTATTGGGTCATTTTCAACAACAATTGGTGTGCCATCTCCAAAATACCAAGCATAACTTACAATATTGCCGTCCGGGTCATAACTGCCCGAAGCATCAAAAGTCACAACCTCATTAACTTCTGGATATGTTGGTGTAAAAGTAAAGATAGCGAATGGTGGCTGCTGAGGTGGAGGACCAGCTTGAAAGAGAACGGTGGAATCCTCAGAAAGTGGGTTATGTGATATATATCCATCACTTGGCGGAGAATATGAAACTGTCTTTCCATACGCGTCAAAATGCATCCGCACGCCAGTAGGATCAGAAAATGTTACAGAAACAACCAAATCAACATACGTCTTCTTCCCAACCGTACCAACATTAATACATGTGTCGTTAAACCATGTTGGATAAACATCTCCAGAAGGCCAAGTCCACTTATTATACGGTTTAGGAGTGCCATACTTAAAAGCGGTTTTAGGTACATTTGTGCCGTTCACTGTAAGCGACACTAAATTGTTATAACCTGCATCATTCAGTGCAATAACCAAACGAGTATCATAAGACCTTAAAGAACTACCAGTATTATTTATTCTAACAACAAAAGTTTGAACGGCACCCGTAAGATTCAAAATATAACTCTGATTAAGCCAAGGGTCAACATCAACTTCATGGTAAAAGCCCTGAGGCAAAGAAACCTTAAGAACAGCACAAGGCGTCGCCCTCACTGGTATTATAATGTAAGATGAAATTGCAAGTAATGTTAGAAAAGTAAGAATAACCACTACATGTTTTCTAGTCGCCACTTCCCCCTCTCCTCAGCAATAGAAATTAATCTTCAATGCTTATAAAACTTTCCAGAACTATTTTCTATACGATTTATCCACAGTATATCACTCAAGCCTATTGTTTAGCAAACCTACCGAAGATAAATTGCAGGTTTCTGTTGAGGCATAAAATTCTTGTCGCGCATATACAACTAAAATTAATTTTGTCAATAAAACAGTGTGATATGAAGACTAATACTATGAAGAGAAACAAAAGGTAAATAGTCAAAAATAATTATAAAATAAGATACAGCAGATTTCAAAAGGGCTGGTTGCATGTTTAACAAAAGACACATTGTAACCTTAATTTTGTTTCTGGTCATAACTTTTCAAGCATCACATTTAGATATTGCCAAAGCTCATCCAGACATTATACGCGTACCACAAGATAAACCAACCATACAAAGCGCAATAGACTCAGCAAAATCTGGAGACATTATACTAGTTTCAGAAGGAACATACAATGAACATGTGAACATAACAGGCAAAGGTATATCAATAATCGGAGAAAACCAGAACACAACAATCATTGACGGAATGAACGAGGAAATACCAGTTATCAGAATGGCAGTTTGCACTAACGTTGTTATCGCCAACTTCACAATAAAACGGGGTGGCACACGACCAGAAATTGAGCCCAGTGGAATTTTCCTTTATAGATCAAACAACACTGTGATTAGCAACATTACGATAATCGATAATGCTTTCGCTGGCTTATTTTTACGAGAATCCAACTATAACGTTATCGAGGGCAACTTCATAGGCAATAACAGCTATGGTGTTTATTTCGCCACTGGTAGCTCCAGCAACATGATAATTGGGAACAGTATAACAAAAAATAATGTCGGCTGTGTAATTTACGCATCTAACAACTTGTTTTATCGGAATAATTTCATAAATAACACCCATCATGTGTGGATTTCTGAAGTAACAAAATGGGATAATGGTGCTGAGGGCAACTACTGGGACGATTATAATGGGGTGGATGCTGACGGAGATGGAATAGGTGACACCTCATATCTTGGGGTAGGGTTCAAAGATAACTACCCGTTAATCGATCCATGGAGTTTAACACGTGTCTTCTCAGTTGGAGTTCATAGCGTGACTGTCCGTAGCAATTCAACTGTTGCGTCTTTCAATTTCAACAACACCTCACGGAAAATCCATTTTCTCATGACTGGACCTTCTGGTGGAAGCTTTTTCTGTAACGTTGTTGTGCCGAAGGCGCTCTTATATGCGAACTCCTCAGCATCTGAGAAGTGGCTTGTCCTATTAAACGGCACAGAAGTTGATGTCAATGTTAAAATTGAAGGGGATTATACTTCGCTGCGTTTTACAGGACACTTCAGCAGGCTTGAAGTTCAAGTACGAGTGGTTAGTGTCTTTGGCAATGGAGGTTGGGATTTTACATTTTATGCTTTAGGATTTGGAATAGCAATTGTTATGGTTGTAGTAATAGTTTTTGTTATGTTAAAGAAGAAAAGGACATCGAAGGGAAGTAGACGTTAACCTAAAATCTAATGGTGTTATGCGCTACGTTTAGTTGAGGTGAGTCTGTTTTTCTGTAGTTTGCGACGAGTATACTAGTATGCAACGTATTCAAACTTTTTTATCATTATCGAAGCTTGTCCACTTCTACCTCGTCCATTCCTTCGCTGACACAGTTATTGGTATGGAAACGAATTACCTTTTGCTGGTTTTCCCGCGAGTTTGATCAATATTTCCATTTCTAACGGCGGATTTCTATTGACTTAAGCTTTTACAAAAAAGTTCCGTAGACTTTTTATAGAACTAATTTACACTATTTACATGGCGCGGGAATAACTCACATTTAAACTTCGCCGCAAGGCACAACAGATTCTTCCCCTCCAGCTCCCGCGCCATTCAAATATAAAAAATAAGCCATCTTAAGTGCTCAATTAATAGTGAAATGGGCAGACCTTTCTGGACAATAAGGCACACCGCCATCTTGGGGGAGACTATTATACGCGTTAGCGTATATAATGCTCACGCCGGAAAATGCCCATTCAGGAATTTGTATGCTGGCTATGAATATCCAATATGTTCCTGGGAGTACACTTACATTGTATAATGCAGTGTATCCTATTGGCACACCTTCAGCATCATAGGCTACAACAGTGAAGATTGCGATTTTAGAAACAAAAGCAATATTAATTACGGTTAAATTGAAAAAGGCATGTTCACCCTTTAAAAAACTCGTCTTATTCTGCCCATCAATATCAACTATTGTTGACTCTTTTATTTCAACTATCCATCCAAACCTAAACGTGAGAGTGTCCTCTACGACAAGGCCTAACACTTCAACCCATCCGCGAACATACCATGTTCCAAACAGCGAAGGTGCATCCATGCCAGGCCATGGAATTCTAAACTTTACCGTTGCGATACCATCCATATCGGTATTATTTGTTCTATAAAACACGTTTCCCAAAGGGTCTGTTACTTCAAAAGCCACCATTTTGTTCGCAACAGGTTCAAAGTCATACGTAACGAGAGCAAAGAGAACAACTTCTTCTTGCGGCCCATAAGCGTCGCTCAGCATGTTTGGACCCTTGCCACCGTAGGGTTCAGGTTTTTGAGTGTAAACATCAATCATTATCCCTGTTACTCTGAATTTGACTGTGTCACTAATTGTTTGCTCAGAAATCGATGATATCGCAAAAGCAACCCAATCTCCTATAACTTCTTTCGGAGACCCAGTTGATGGTATAGTAAAATTTAACTCAGCCACACCAAAGTTGTCAGTTTCTACTGTTCTAGTAAGTCTAGTGTTGAATAAAGCATCTTCAACCTCGAAACCTACCATTTTGTTAGCGACAGGTTCAGAATCATAGGTTACACGAGCAAATAACTTCACGTTTTCTCCTGGAGCAAAGTTCCCATCTGGCTCGTTGTACTCTTCTCCCCCCTTTTGTGTATAAATGTCTATCCAAGAACCCAAAGGATAGGGCAGAACAGTTATTATTTTTGATGTTGTGTTTGTTTGGAGTTCGTTGTCTGTTACGGTTAGGGTTACTGTGTAGTTTCCTGGGGTTAGGTAGGTGTGGGTTGTTGTTGGATCTGTTTCGGTTAAAGGTGAAGTGCCATCGCCGAAACCCCAAGTATAGGAAACAATCCAACCGGCGATAGATATAGATTTGGAGGCATCAAAGTTTACAGTAACAGTTGAATAAGGAACAACTGGTGTAAAAGAAAAAGATGCAGTAACAGTGTTGCTTGCTGATTTTACACTGTTTTCTACAGAAATAGATGGAAGAAAGGAAGTCAGTAGTATAACCGTGAAAAAGATGAGGAGGAATTCACGTTTCATAGACTTCCTTCTCCCTTTCGTTCATTGAAATCATGCATAGATTAAGAGGAACGTGGTTATTTCTGGACAGTATGCCTTTCCATCTGGTCGAAACGCATCTGTGTATGCTATTGCGCTTCCCACCATTGACCAATATGGAATTGCTATGCTGAATGTTGGTGTAAGTTCTTCATATCCTGGAGGTATTTCTAATTGGAAAGAGATGTGTCCGATTGGTTGATTAATATTATCATGAAGAGTAACGCATACAGTTACCTTTTTTTCACTAAAGGCAATGTTCTGTAGTTCAATGTAGAACATTACATGTTCACCCTTTGCAAAGCTTGTTTTAGGTATCCCATGCTCATCGATTGTTTCGACTGTTAATAGTTCGATTATCCAGCCAACCTTAAATGGCATGGTATCATTAGCTATTTTTCCATTAACTTCTACGGATGCAAAAGCAATGTGTATGCCGAAGGTTTCGTTTGATGGTATCCGGAACTCCACAATTGCAATTCCATGCTCATCTGTATTATTCTGCCTCACCAAAATGGTATTATTGTTTGGATCAAATACCCAGAAGGAGACTTCTTTATTTATTGCTGGATCGTCGTTGTAAGTTACATTGGCTTTTAGAATTACATTTTCTTGAGGCTCGAAGGCGTCGCATGGTTGGTTTAGACCTTTACCGCTATAGGGGTCTGGTTTTTGAGAGTATAAATCGATAATCAACCTGTAAGGAACAACAGTTATTATTTTTGATGTTGTGTTTGTTTGGAGTTCGTTGTCTGTTACGGTTAGGGTTACTGTGTAGTTTCCTGGGGTTAGGTAGGTGTGGGTTGTTGTTGGATCTGTTTCGGTTAAAGGTGAAGTGCCATCGCCGAAACCCCAAGTATAGGAAACAATCCAACCGTCTAGATCATAACTAGCAGAAGCATCAAACGTGACGGTCTCGCCAGTATAGGGAGTTTCTGGAGTATACGTGAAGAGGGCCACAGGTTTTTTCAATGGTACAGGCGACCAAGGATGCATGAGTGGATACCAGTCTACTTGCAGATGAGGTATTAACGTGTCACCTACTCCGTCGCCCGCTACTCTTGGCTCTCCCCATCTTCCAACTCCGCTTCCGTCATCTACACCTTTGTAATCACTCCAGTAGTTGCCTTTTGTTCCGGGGCGAATGTCGTCGTCCCATATGTTTTCTGTGTAAGATGTATTATAATGGTAGTGTTGTATGCTGTTTTGGATGAAGTTGTTATAGAAAATTTTGTTTGTAAGAGATGCCCAGAGGACTATGCCGTAATAATTATTTTCTATGTTGTTGCCTTTGATTGTTGTGTTGTTTGAGAATGATAGACGCAGACCGTAACTGCTGCTGTTGAGCATTTTATTTAATGTTACGTTGTTGTAGTTAGACCATTCAATCAGGAGACCGTATTTGTTTTGGAATAATGTGTTGTTTACGATTTGGTTATTTTCTGAGTTTGTGTATACATAAATTCCATAGTAGAGGCATGCGTTTATAATATTTCCATTTATTGTGTTGTAGCTTGAATTGTACATTCTTAAACCTTGCTGGTTGTTTAGAAAAGTGTTATTTGTGATGGTGCATTGAAAAGAGCGAGAGAAGAAAAGTCCTATATAGTTTCCAGTTATGTTATTATTGGTTACTATGATGTTGCTTAATTTTTGTGGATATGGAAGTTCAGCCCAGATACCGCTGTAGGAGTTTCCATTTTGGATTGTGAAGCCTTCGATTTTGACATTGCTAACTGTTATGTTAATTATCATTGGTGGTTGTCCTTGGCCGTCGATTATTGAGTTAAGATTGTCTCCTTTGAGGGTTATGGACTTATTTACAACTAGATGCTCATAATAGATTCCAGCGGCAACCTCGATTATATCTCCGTTAGCAGCAGCGTTTATTGCGTCTTGGATTGTTGGGTAATCTGCAGGAACTTTTATTATTTTAGCGGCGACAATGATTCTGTCGGGTTTTAGAGATAAAATGAATAAAAGTATAAAGATGCTTACAAATAAGATTTTTTCCCGCCGCACTCCCTTCCCCTAATTTATTATTTTTTGGTTTAACTAATATAAAAGGTTTAAGTTATGATTCATTTCGAGTTTAATTTTTGTCTTTTCCATGGTAACGTTTTTGTTGAAATTTTTGGGCTGTATGTAATTGCAATCATGAATGTTAATATCCATGTTATAAAGTATAGCTCGCCTATATATGTGTGGAAGAGTTCGGCTGATCCTTGCCCATTGTTTAATCCTATTATGCATATTGTGGTTATTCTTAAAATGTTTGCGAAGAATGTTCCGATGGCGCCTATTATGGTGTAAATTACTTTTTTATTCAGGGGTGATGTTATGTGTTTCTGGAAGAGAAGGATTATGAATGTGTAGATGAAGAGGCTGTGAATTCCTGAGCTTGGCCAGAAAATTGCTGCTTGAAATTGGGAGTTTGATGATGAAACATTTAATATTGGCATTGGTTGATATGTTTTGAGTGCGGATATGTATATGTGGTTCTGGAGTATCACTGTCTTGTAGCCTATTAAGTTTAGTAATTGAGCTGTTGTTAAGGTTGTCATTGGAACTAAAGATTGTAGTGCGCCCAAAAATGCGTATGGGTAGAACGTGTCTATCGTATAAAATGTGGCTGTTGCTGCTAGGAAGAATGTGGATATTGGATAAAGTTTTAGCATTCTGGTTTTGTAGGCTAGTGCTAGGATGAGCGTTAGAGAGATTGTGAGGAAAATGTATTCTAGGGATAGTGGCCAGGACCATTCAAGGAACCATTGCCCATATTGTCCTGTTCCTAAGGCTGCGCCTAGGTTGATTATTTTTTCTTTTATTGGTGTTAGGTTTGCTGTTAAAACGTAGGCTGTTGGTAGGGTTGCTGCTATTGTTAGAGGAATTTTTTCGGTCCATTTTTTGTTTTGTGGTGCTTTTTGGAGGTTTTTCCATGTTATAGCAAGTTCTAGGGTTAGTAGCCATAGGAATATTATTTGTGGGGCTCTTCCTTTCCATGTTATTTGGAATGAGTTTGGGTCTAGAATGTATAGTGTTATGATTGCTGGGAGGAAAGAAAGGTGGGGAATTAGGTTTTCAATGTTTGCTTTTATTGTTTTTGTTAGGTTTTGTTTTGGTTTTGTTTCATTGCATGTTTGGGTGTTCATTGCTTTTTGGCTTCCATGTTTTTCTTATGATTACTATTGTAAGTAGGGTTATGGCTATGAATATTGGTGCGATTAGGAATGCTGGAAACTCTGAAACAACAGTTACCGAACCATCTATGGCTGTCTCAAATGTATATTCTCTTCCGCCAGCGTCTACCCATATTGGCTTATCCGTCCAAGATTTTGCTCCCTCTGGTGATGTTAAGTCTATACTTGAAGTACCAGCTGCCGTAGTATTGAAGGTAAATGTTACCAGAATTCCGCTTGTTTGTGGACTGGGAGTTAAATCCATAGTGGCACATGTTAGCCCTTCGACATACCCTACGTCATTATTCCATTCACCCCATGTGAACACAGTAGTTCCTACTTGTTTTAGATAGGGTCCTTCAATGATCTCCGTTAGGTTTAGGACTGTGGAGTCCCATTTTAATGTAAGGACCCACATGGATAAGTTGTTCGCGGGTACACCGCTTATAGTCACGTTGACTTTGAATATGTCGCCTGGAAGTAGACCCGTTATGACTGCTGGGTCTATTGCGATTGTGGTTCCTGGTATTACACTGTCGCTTTGTGCTGGTTTTGCAAAAGTGGCAAGAGCTAGCAGTAACAATATTGTTGCTATTGTTAATTTTACAATTTTCTTCAAATATCTCACCCAACAGTTTTCTATATTTCATGTATGTGTATTTGAATTTTTTGATTAGTTTAAAGAAAAGGATGGGTTGGTGCTAAAAAGGTTTACGTCTAAGCTTTTTTGCCGTAGTTTTTTAGAAGTATCCATAAATCCCTGTAGTTGACCCAGCTGTCTCTGTTGAAGTCTGCTTCTGGATTATATTTTGGGTCGCCTTCCTTTGATCCGTAGCTGTATAGTAGTAGCCAAAGGTCTTTGTAGTTGCATGTGTCGTCGCCGTTTATGTCTCCTAATATTTTGACTCTGAAAATTGTGGAGTTGTATGTTGTGAATCCTTGGTATGTTGATGTTACGTGGGCTGTGAAGTTTCCTACTGCGACTTGTGTTGGGATTTTGAATATTACGTTGTAGTTGGCGTTGACGGTTTCTATTGTTGTTGGAGATGTTGGGTTTGTGCTGTTTATTGTGAATGTTGCTTTTCTTTCTGGACAGTATGGAACTCCTCCAAGCATTGGCCAGTCTGTGTAGGCGTTTGCGTAGGCTATTGCTGTTCCGTTTGCTGCTTCTGCTGATATTGGCACGCTAATTATTAGTATTGTGAATGTGCTTTCTGGTAGTAGTGTTTTTATTGAGCCTGAGGCTAATGACATGTTGTTTTGGTCGTATGCGTTTACTGTTATGAGTGTTAATCTTGGTTCTATGTCAACGTTGAGTACTGTAATGTTGAAGTAGGCTAGTTCGCCTGGACTGAAGGTGTTTTTTGGGTTTCCATAAGCGTCTGATGCGAAGATTGATGCGATGAATACGTAGAAGGAGTTTGATGGAGTGGTGCCTGTATTTACTGTTCTGATGACTATTGGTGTTCCTCTTGCGTCGGATATTTGGACTGCTACTAGGGCGTCTGTTATTGGTTGGTCATATAATGTGAGGTTTCCGTAGATTATTGCTGTTTCTCCAACATAATATGTTGTGCGGTTTGTTTCTACTGTGATGTTTAATTCTGATTGACTATAACATGGAATAACCATGAAATATGCTGATAATAGGATTATTAAAAAAAGGGGGGAGATTTGAGTTTTCAAGGCTGGTTCTAACTCAGTGTTATGGGAACTGATTTTTCTGGGCAGTACGGTACTCCACCGTTGTGTGGCATGGCCGTGAATAGGTTCACGTAGACTGTTCCTACGCCTTTGAATCTCCAGTAAGGTATCAGTATTCCAAAGTTCCAGAATGGATTTTCTCCTGGCGGGATTACTTCTGTGGGTTTTGGCATGAAGCCTATTGGGACTCCTTCGTTGTCGTAAATTGTTACTGTTATGTACACTGTTTTGCTGTTGAAAGATATGTTTCTCAGTGTTAATTCAACGTAGACTTCTTCGCCTTTTCCGAAACTATTCTTATCATTTCCCTCAACGTCTGTTGTTCTTATGCTTAGTATGCTGACTATGTAGCCGAAGTTGAACCGGCAGTAGTCTTCGTAGCGTACTTCTGCAATGTCAACTGTTCCATATATTGTCCATGTTCCGAATTTCTTTTCGGCTTCCATTCCTGTCCATGGAATCCTGAAGGTGAAGTTGCATTCCCCGTTCATGTCTGTGAACACTGTTCTTGTTAGGACAACAGTGCCATTATTGTCTTTAACTTCGAAGCCTACGGGTTTGTAGGCTACGCCTTCGCCGCCGTAAGTGACTTTGGCATACACTGTTATTTCTTCTTGTGGGCCGAAGGCGTCGCTTGGCACGTGATAGCCTATGCCGTTTCTTTCAGTGTATACGTCTATGCCTACTAGTACGCGTTCTATTAGGTGGATTGTGTGGGTTTCTTGGTCTGTTGGTACATAATCGTCGCCGATTACTGGCGGAATTCCTGGAGCGTAAACCTCGAGGGTTACGCTTTTGTCACCAGTTGTGTCAAATGTCCACGTTGTTACTGGGTCTGAAGTCACAACTTCCCATCCAGGCACGCCGTCGAAGTCCCATCTGTACTCTGTTATTGGAGTTGGTTCATCTCCGTCGTATCCTGGAGATGACAATGAAGCGTTGAATGTTACTGGCTCGTTTACGTAGAAGTACTCGCATGTTGATGGTGAAAATCTTGCCACTGGTGGGGTTGTGTAGAGCACATGCTCGAATGTGAACTCGAATGGCGGACCAATCTCTGGCGTCTTCTCTTGACCTGCAACGTTTACCCATATAGCCCATGGAATTCTTATGTATGTTGGGCTTGAGGGGTCTATGTATTTCTCTGTTTTGAATGTTAGCGTAACCAAGTCGTTGTATGTCATTGGTGGAATCTGGGCTTCCTTTCCTTCCATGGAGGCGCATGTGAGGTCGTCCAGGAATCCATCCGATTGAGCTGCGTATGTGAATACTGTAGCGCCTGTTTGCTTTAACGCCATACCCTCTGTCCAGCTGATTAAGTCGAAGGCATCTGGGTCCCATTCAACATCTAAAACCCACATGTATAGGTCTGGAATCGTGTCGACTCGTATGACGAGGTTGAATGTTTCGCCTATGCTGTGTTCTACAGATGTCCAATGAAGGGAGGCTGGGTCAAAGTAGTATGTTGTGGGGCTTGCTTTTGCAGTTGGAATTAGGGATAGCGGCATTGCTCCGACGATTAGTGTTGCCAAGATTGCAAGGCACAACAGATTCTTTCCTTTCATTTTTATTCCCTCTTTTTATGATGGAGGTGAAGTCCATCCGATGACCTTTTGCCCGTAGCCCTTAAGGAAGACGAATAGATCTTTATAGTCTACAATACTGTCTGGAGGTGGTAATGGAGGTGTCATGCCACCTGTTAGGTCTCCTGGCAATGTGCTATTGCCGCCCTGTGTTAGGGTTGCCCAAAGGCTGACAGAGCCATGTGGGAGAATTACGGTTATAAAGCAGTTCGTCGAGCCTAGTGGTAGTCCTGGAATTTCAGTGAGTCCCCATCCTCCTTTCACTTTGATGTTGTCAATGTATCTGTTTCCGTAGGGTGTTTCCGCTAATACTTTTACTGTTGAGTCTGGACCCGATATGTAAATGTATGGGAAGTAGCTTCCGTAGGTTACGCTATATTGCACTGATGCTTCGTAGCTGTGGTGGTAGTTGGTGAACTTGTCCATTTTGATGTGGTCGCCAAGCTTGTGGTATTCTTCGTCTGTGCCGTCACACTTGTGTGGATAGAACTTGAATGGTCCTGTGCCTATCATTTGTGGGTCTGGAGCAAATCCATCCACGCCTGTTGGGTCTGGATAGAAAACGTCCCACCACTTGTGCTTTGGAACTATTGGGATGCCCCCAGCATACCATAGGGCCCAGACTGAGGCGACGTTATAGTTGACAACAATCTTGTAGCCGTTGGGGCCGTCTGGCATGTCAACACCTACGCCTGGCGTGTCGCCAGCAGCATATTCTGGGGTTATGTCTGAAATTGACTCCCAGAACCATGGTGGAAGTGCAGTCCAGCCATATTCTGGGTGGTCATGAGCCATCCAGTGGCCCAACTGTACTGTGTAGTAGTAGTCTTTAGCTGTCATTTTTGTTCCATCGTGGAAGTAGACGTCATCTCTTAGGTAGAATGTTACTTTCGTTGTGCCAGCTGCTTCGTTTACTTCTTGGTTCCAGAAGTTTGCCAGCCACGGCAAGTCGCCTGGCATGCCCATTGGACCTCCACCGAAAGCGTCGTATGGGTTAACCATTAAGCAACCTTCGTATACTCTGAAGATGACTTCTGCGTCCCAGTACCATGAGTACTGGAATGGGTTCAATGAGCTTGGAACCCAGTTTTGCTGCCAACCGTATTTGATTATTCCGCCTGTTGCAGCATTCTCTGGGTGTGCACTTAGGAATGAGTCAAGTGGTAGGGCACCAGTGTTTATGCCAGAGCCCTCAGTGTTGAGTATTCCAAGCCAGTATGGACCTGTGCCTGTTCCCGTAGCGTAATATTTCTTGTAGGCCTTGTACATGTGGTTGTTTCCAACTGGAATGTTAAACACACAGTCTGGCTGTAGCATCCTGTATTGGGCAGCAAAGCCAGCCTCATACGCCTCTTCTAGACTTACAGGCGTATACAAGTCTTCAAGAATGTCGTCAAGTATTGGGTCGGAAACTTTGTTGTAGTTTGGCGGGTCTCCCGGGTGCCAATAGAATTGAGTGTGGAACAAGCCGTAGAGGAGTGTTGGCATTCTGCTAAGTACCCAACCAGCAGTGTACATGTGATGCTTCTTAATAAGCATGCAATCGTTCCATGCACCGCCACCAGTGACTGAGTGTCTTGTAACCTGCACGCCTAAGGCTACTAGACCAGCTTGGACGAAGTCGCCAATCGCCGTCCTAAAGCTATCCAATCGCGTGTAGAACTGCAAGTTTATGTTAGCGTCAGTTGCATCTATGACGCCGTCACCGTTTGAGTCATAGTTTCTCCAACCATCGCCATCTGTGTCAACATATCCAGCCATGTCCAAAATAGTTGCAGCCAATTGTCTGCTGCATGGATACTTGTAAACATTGTCGTTTATCCATCCCCGCTCCCTAAAGGTTGTTTCCTCAGGAAGATGCGTATACATTGGATAGTGTATAGGCGTAGCACCATCAGACATTGTGATAATAGTATCCCTGTCAACCAGGTGGGCAATAGCCAACCTAAACTGGGAACCCCTAGTAACAGTTGCCCCTGGCAAATACGGATGATCTGGGGGCAACACTATTTCTGTTGGGTCACCCAGTGGGTTGCGCAAGTCACCCTGGTCACCAATGATGTCGTTATCGTTATCATTCGTAAATTCAGCATTGTTCAGGTCCAAATAGTAGGAGCCAAACTCACCGCCAGCATCCGCAACACCAATATACGGATAATTCACAGAGTCAAGGAACTGCCGCAAACGAGCAGTAGTCAAAGGCCAATCAGTAATATCAATATCACCAGCAGTTAAGGCGTTCCACTCAGACTCAGTATCAGCATACATGCTTATGTAAAGCGTGTCAACCCTAGGACCAAACACCTCAAACTTTCCATCTTCGGTTGGAACATTACCCACATATGGAGGACCAACAAATGCAAACGCTGGAGCCGCAGACATCGCTAAGACAAAGACAAGCACTGCCGATATCAAAATCTTGTTTTTCAAGCTTTTTTCCCTCTCCTTCTCCTTTTTCGCACTACATACTTTAGTAAAACTAATTTAAAAATCTTGTGGAGATTAATTCTATGCAAATAGCAAACTTTAAAAATCTCTTACAACCCACTAAAAGACGGGAGTTTCATTGGGACTACGAACATACATCATAAAAAGGATAATCTACTCATTCATCCTACTATTCTTCGTCCTAATCTTAAACTTCACCATCTTCGAACTAATGCCCGGAGACCCATCCGCAATCTTCGTCCCAAAAACTCCAATAACACAAGAACAAAGAGAAGCCATACTCGCCCATTGGGGACTAAACAAACCATTCCATGAAAAACTCTTCGCATACATGATCAACATGCTAACATGGCAATTTGGAGACTCATTTATAAGAAGACGCCCAGTAGCCATGGAAATGCTAGCCTTCTTACCAAACACATTACAACTCCTAGGCTTATCAACAATCCTCGCAATACTGATAGGTGTCATACTAGGAGCAATCGCAGCCCACAGAAGAGGAGGCATATTCGACACCGCATCAGTAACAGTCTCACTAATAACATATTCGCTCCCAACATTCTGGATGGGCATGGTCTTCATCGCAATCTTCTCCCTAAAACTAGGCTGGTTTCCAGTAGGCAAAGTAGTCCCCCCAGAATGGTACACTCAAGGATGGCCGACCCCACTATTCTCATGGAGCTTTCCTGGAGCAGAAATAACCATTCCAGGAACAACATTCACAATGATTATCCCAAGCTTTCAATTCGCTATACCAGGATTGGAAGAAATCATAACACGCCTACGATACATGTTCCTCCCCCTACTCACCTTAACACTTTTCCAGTACGGCGGTTTCCTCCTGATAACAAGAGCAACCGTATTAGAAACACTAACAGAAGACTACATAACTACAGCAAGGGCAAAAGGACTAAAAGAAAGAACAGTCCTATTCAAACACGCCCTCAAAAACGCTTCACTCCCCATAATAACCAATGCCGCACTATCACTAGGATTCATAATTTCAGGAGCCATAATAACAGAAACAGTATTCTCATGGCCAGGAATCGGAGGATGGACATGGGATGCCATACAAAACAAAGACTTCCCAATTCTGCAAGCAGTATTCTACATTACTGCAATATGCGTAATAGCAGCTAACTTTATAGCAGACCTTATTTACGGAATAATAGACCCACGGATAAAATACGGGTGAAAACTTTGCAAAGCTACAGAAAAGCCAAACTCAAATTCACACTTAACAGAATAAAAAACTTCCTACTAATATTTGCACATAACAAAAAAGGCATTATAGGCGTAGCAATCCTAGCCTTTTACACTTTCATTGCCCTCGCAGCTCCGCTACTCACACCCTACAGCCCCACAGATTACACACCACTATCAGGACAAATGAACGCCCCCATATGGCTAATGAATTTTCCAGAAGGCGAAACGCTAAGCGAAAACCTAAACCCAATAAAAGGATCAGACTTTTCCACACCAGAAACACTAAATGAATGGAACATCACAACCACAAATCAAAACATATTGACACAACATATTCTAAGCATGGGAAACCCCTATGGAAGCGGCGCAGGAGCCATCGCAATAACATTCATAAGAGAAGAAACAAGCAAAACTTACGGAACAGTCAACTTTACAATATCCCAAGAATTCTATTACCCCTACAAAGGACAACCCAGATTCTTCGTAGGCAACATAGCGTTCAGCATTAGAGGAACCGGAGACAAAAAAGGCACAGCAATCGCCTTAGATGTCCCCGTCAAAATCTCAGTTTACATGCAACGCATCGGAGAAGAACAAACTGGAGAAAAATGGTTTCTTTGGCCTCAACCAACAATTACATTTACAACACCTTCACCTATAATAAGTAAGGATGGCACCGTGGAAATTATAAATCCAAGCTGGATCCTTTCGAAAACATCCTTAGAAGCGAACACAACACAAATCGACCCAAGAAGTTCAGACTTCGCAAGGGGATTCCCCGACGCAGTAAATACAATATTCAATACAACATGGATACCATGCAAATACATATTCAGCGTTGAAATACAATTTTTAGACACAAAATACCCCAACAAAACAGTAGAAACTACAGTTTATATGGATGACATAACTTTCAGAACATATGGCACCGCCTTCGGCTTACTTGGAACAGACCAGTTCGGAAGAGACATATTCACACAACTACTATACGGAGCAAGAATATCGCTCTACGTAGGATTATTATCAAGCATCATAGGCGTAATCTTAGGATTACTCCTTGGACTAGCATCAGGATATCTTGGACGAATAATTGACGAAATAATCATGCGCTTCACAGACATGCTTCTAGTAATACCTACACTTCCACTTCTTATAGTACTGGTAGCAGTCTTAGGAGCCACCCTAAACAACCTCATACTGATTCTCGGCTTTTTAGGATGGATGGGTTTCGCAAGAACAGTAAGATCACAAGTTCTAAGCCTAAGAGAAAGACCCTTCGTAGAAGCGGCAATAGCAATAGGAGCTGGAAGAACCCACATAATTTTACGCCACATACTACCCAACGTAATGTCGCTAGTCTATGTATCATTAGCCACCGCAGTGCCCGGCAACGTAGTCGCCGAGGCAGCATTAAGCTGGCTTGGCTTTTATGACCCAAGTGTAATGTCCTGGGGAAGAATGCTAAATGACGTACAAAGAAGTGCAGGAGCAGGTTCACTCTTCAACTGGTGGTGGATTTTACCTCCAGGACTTTCAATAGCATTAATTGCAATAGCCTTTGTAATGCTTGGATACGCCCTAGACGAAGTCCTTAACCCAAGACTAAGAATAAGACGCTAAAACCTAACACCTACAATTCGCAGAATTTTCCAACCTTGCAACAACATTTTCAACAAAAATCCAAAACTCCTTTTCCACCAGATTAAGAAATTCTCTAACCTTTGAATCATGCAAAACAAAAGCTCCAGCTCCAAGAAAATTAAAACTCGAAGCCACCAAAGAAAACCTTGAGGAAACAACACTGAAATCCACCGTGAAGTTGTCTGGAAACCCAAAAATACTAACGTTAACACGCCCGCATAAAAACTCAAAACTAAACTTCCTCCCCAAAGCATCTCCCTTCACACAACGTTCCCTGCAATTAAAACCTAACTCTTTTAAGAAACTCCTTACATGCTCCACCAACAAAACCAGGTCAACACTTCTACCAATCCAATTCCGATACATCACCAACATCCAACAAAAGCTTAATACACTGAAAATAATAACTTTTACCCCCACATAAAGCTACAAAATCATAAACAGTAATTAAATAGCATTATCTTGAAAAGCTTTATATTCCCCATTAATAACAAAAGGATTCGCAAACAGAGAAAGGACAACGATAAATATGGCACTCTTAGAAGTTCAAAACCTAAAAACACACTATAAAACACTTAGAGGAGCAGTGAGGGCTGTAGACAACGTAAGTTTTAATTTGGAACAAGGAGAAGCATTAGGCTTAGCCGGCGAATCAGGATGCGGCAAAACAACAATTGCCCTATCAATCCTCAAAATCTTGCCGCCAGGCGGAACAATAGTAGACGGACACATCTACTTCGATGGACAAGATATAGTTAAAATAAAGGAAAGCGAATTTAGAAAAAAGATAAGATGGAAAGGCATATCAATAGTTTTCCAAGGAGCAATGAATGCCCTTAACCCCGTCTATAAAGTGGGAGACCAAATAATAGAAGCAATCCTCTTACACGAAAAAATCACTAAAAAAGAAGCACAAGAAAGAACCGAAAGACTCTTAAATTTAGTCGGAATAGAACCATCGAGAGCAAATAATTACCCTCACGAATTTAGCGGTGGAATGAGACAAAGGGCGCTAATTGCAATGGCACTAGCTTGTAACCCTAAACTCTTAATAGCAGACGAACCAGGAACAGCGCTAGACGTAATCGTAGCCGCACAAGTTTTAAAATTATTAAGAGAATTAAAAGACAAACTAAACTTAACAATGATTCTAATAACACATGACCTATCAATTATAGCAGAAACATGCGAAAAAACAGCCATAATGTACGCTGGAAAAATAGTAGAATACTCAGATACGATAAGCGTTTTCAAAAAACCACTACATCCCTACACCCAAGGGTTAATAGGCGCTTTCCCAAGCATCAAAGGCGCACGAACACGTATAGCATCGATCCCCGGAACTCCGCCAGACCTTCTAAACCCTCCAAATGGATGCAGATTCCACCCAAGATGCAAATACAGCATGGAAATATGCAAGACTGAAGAACCTGAATTTTTAGAGGTTGAAAAAGGACACTTTTTATCCTGTCATTTGGTTGGAAAAAAATAAGAGGGAAACGTTAATGGAAGAAACTTTAATCAAAGTTGTCAACCTAAAAAAATGGTTTCCAGTGAGTATGGGATTTCTATCATCTATAATCTCAAGAAAACAGCTATTTGTAAAAGCTGTTGATGGAATAAGTTTTGAGATTAAAAAAGGAGAAATATTTGGTTTAGCTGGAGAAAGTGGAAGTGGAAAAACAACGACAGGACGGTTGCTTCTTAGACTAATAGAACCAACTTCCGGCAGGATATTCTTTAAAGATATGGATATAACGAAAATTCCCTCCAGACAACTAAAACCTCTAAGACGTAAAATGCAAATAATTTTTCAAGATCCATATGAATCATTAAACCCTAGAATGACCATAACGGACATTCTATCCGAACCACTAAGAGTACAAGGATTTAGCAGCGAAGCAGAGATAGACAAAAGAATTAAGGAAATACTTAGCGATGTCGAACTTGTTCCGCCAGAGGAGTTCCTTTTTAGATTTCCCCACGAATTAAGTGGTGGACAGAGACAAAGAGTTGCTGCAGCTCGAGCTTTCATATTAAGTCCAGAGTTTATAGTTGCAGATGAACCCGTTTCTATGTTAGACGTCTCTATAAGAGCAGAAATTCTAGACTTAATGATAAACTTGGTGGAGAAAATAAATGCTTCATTCTTATACATAACTCATGACTTAGCGCTAGCAAGACATATGTGTCATCGGATAGCAATCATGTACCTTGGAAAGATTATGGAACAAGGAACTGCCGAGGACATCGTTTATGAACCTCTTCATCCTTATACAAAGGCTCTAATTTCCGCTGTGCCTATACCCGATCCAACATCTAAGCGAATTTACGTTGCTCTAAAAGGGGAAATTCCAAGTCCTATCAATATCCCACCAGGATGCAGATTTCAGACAAGATGTCCTGAAGTCATGGAAAAATGTCGAAAACAGGAGCCTGAGTACATTGAAATTAAAAAAGGACACTATGTTGCTTGCCATCTTTATTCAAAATAATATTCCATGTGACATCAGAGACCTTTGGAGAGGCGTTTTCTTTTCTTTAAATAGAAAAGTGAAATTCCCAAAACCGCACAGATTAAAAGTACAATTGAGGCTATTAGAGTAATGTCAGGTTGCCAAGGCTTTGGTGGAGTTAAATCAACCATAACATTCCCACTAATTTCTATTGTTCGCTGCGCAGAACCGCCTTCCCACTCAGCGTTTAATATATAATTACTCACCTTGTAGATAATTGAACCATTAACAACTTTTTCAAGTAATGAGAATTTTACAAAATCTCCGCTAACTGTTACTGTTGGAGTTGCTGCCGTTCCATTCTGGTAAAGAACCGTTAAATTTGTGCCATTTAATGCAAAAACGCCTAGATACCAATACGTAAACATTTCAGTATCATTTCCGATATAATATGATGCTGCTGTAGAGTTAGTCAGGTAAACTGTTGTGGAATCATACATACCTAAGTGGTTTAGTTTAGAATCAATTATCGACACATTAGAAGAACCAAACAAGCGCAGATTGAGACCATACTGGATAGATGTCTTGTTCAGAGTTATATCAGCACCATATCCGCCTGCATAATTAACCAATGTCCCATTAGCAGTCGAGCTCCAATAGCTGCAATAAATTGGTCCAAGACCAGCAATAGAAATGTTTACAGATTTAAAGTTAAAAGTCGCCTCGTTTATCGTGGAGTCGCCAATGTACACTTTAGGCGAGTTAATTATCTCAAGAAGGATAATATTACTATTAGAAACGCTGACGGATGATGCATCCGTAACAGATAAAGTCTCAATTTTACACTTATCAAATGAAAGACTCGAGGATGTAGACGCACGCGCCATCCATCTTATTGTCACATTAGAAAGACTAACAGTAGAGGATTGATCCGCATTGAGAATCCTAACGGTCGAACCGTCCAGAAAAACATTAGCCGAATCGTAAGCTCCAACCACACCTCCACTCATAGAAAGTGTATAATCTATAACTGAATTTATAACAGATAGACGAGAGTTCTTAAAAGCAAACAGGCTCGTGGCGCGTCCAGAATGCAGGAGAACAGTAGATGAGTCGTAGGTGTTTATTTCAGTCCCCATAGACGACATAGTTTTAATGATAGAAGCCATTGATGAGTTATATGCTTTTAAGGATTTGAACTCCCCTGAGTTTATAATAGCAGAAGAAGAATGGTAGAGTTCAATAGATAGATCTCTTTCGCAGCTTCTGACATCAAGTTTTGAATAATTATAAGCACGAATGATCCCAGATGCTGATTTATAATCTGAAAAGGACAGTCTAGAGGAACCGTAAAGTTCAAACAGAGGTTTAGTTGATGCTACAGTCACAGCGGTTTTAATTAGAGAAATGTCACTAAAGTCATACGAAACTATTGGTATCTTTGAAGAGGCAGGGTCGATTTTTGAATTTGTAAGTTTTAGTGAGGAATAATTTTTGGCAATTATGAAACCCTCTAAAATGTTAACTTTATCACCAATTATTACACCGAAGTCTTCAAGGATCAATTGACAGACTGCCTTAGGGCGTGTTATGTTAGAATTGGAAAGCGAAAGAACACCATTACCCTTAACTGTTATATTATAACTCAATGTGTAAAGTGGATCAGGGATTATTGAGGAAAAGGACGCCTCAAGTTTACCTTTTACAATGACGCCATATTGATTCGCTTTCAACTGAGATATTTTTATTGTCGTGTTCTTCAAAATAAGTAATCCACTTTCTTGTACTATTATGTTTCCCTTTATGGTGATGTCATAATTTTCAAATATTGTAATATTATTAGGAGGTATAATCATGTCTCCATCGATCGTGATCTGAGTGACCGCAAAGGTCATGTTAACAAATACATGCAAAGAACACACTATAGATAGGAACATTATGAGTAAGAGCGAAGCACTTGTAAGAGGTCTCTTCAACCTAAGCCTCCATTTTAGTTTACATAAATGATTAGTAATAGATATTTATCATTTTCTGCGCACATGAAGCAGAATAAGCTCGAATCGCATTGACTTGAACTTTGCTCAACAAAATATTAACCAGAAATTTTTGAAAATCTAGTTTTTAACTTGGGAATGTGTCTCTTATGTTTCGAAGTTTTAAAAGCTATTATAGATACTATTGCCCCGCTGCCAAAAATTGCACCACCCACTATAAAAAGAGAAGAGTATGGATATTTTTTTTCGATTAACTTTGTTCTTAAATCTAAACGAGTAAGATTAACAATCCTTGCATCAGCATCCACTTTGTAAGGTCCAGTAACATTAACTGTTCCAGTTGGGAATGGATCTAAAAATTGTGGCCCAGCACCGATTTCCACTTCATAAATTGCCTTATTATTGTTTGGGTCCGTAATTGTGATATTAACTCCCGCAACATCTGGATAGGCTCCTTCCGGTGGACGTATGGTGAAATTTACTAAAAAAACATCTCCTTCTGTCAAATTTCCTTGAACAGACAATTTATCAGTTCCCATTCCAGATGCTGTTTTGTAATCAACTAGCAACCAACTGGTATTCGATTCCACAATAATTTGAGATGCCCCTATCAAGATTAGTCCTAGAAACAGAAAACATATTCCTATTGTGCGTATACCCTTCCTCATAAAGTCACCATCCTAAAGACTAGCAACATTTAAGAATACTTTCACCACTCTAAAAGCTATTTGAACTTTCATCATGATTCCTCTATTTGTTTTTGCTCTCTCTCCTTTGATATTATCCAATCTTTGTATCCTGCTGCAATTCCCCATCCAATAACAAGAATAAATGTTGCTATTGCGTTGTGGGGTGGCGGTAGACTTATTATTAATAGCGCTAATAGGACTGGAAACACAACTATTAAGATTAACGAGAATACGATTATCCATAGCCATTTTTGGGTTAAAACTGAAGCCATGATGTTTATTTTATCATTACTCTGATATTTATTCCTTTTGGGGTAACATAAGATAACTTTCGCCTTGGACTAAAATCTCATTGGTAAAAGCTTAAATAAAATTTTTCGCTAAAAAATCATGCTTGATGCACGTGCTTGCATATGTCGAAGTTTAGGTACTACTTGACTGATGAAGGAATAAAAAGATGCCTTAGTAATGAGTTTTATTTACAGAGCACTTCGATTTACAAGGGTTATACTGAGAAAATTTTTCAATTATTGCACAAAACAAAGAAACCTTTGAGTATAAGAGAGATCAGCGAGTTAACAGGGATTAAGCCTCGTTCAGTAAATGGAGTACTCATGTTTAACGTTTATGCTGGATATGTCAAACGCGTACAGATGTGAAAACTGCCAATTTGGATTTTTCACTCTATGATTTTAAGCTGGTTTTTGTACAGTTTCAACGATTTCGTTTTATGGGATATAACATGTTTTTCATCATTTCTGGAAGTTTCGCCAAATCCTCATCCGTGAAGCCCAGTTCTGCATTTTGCTACCAACTGTACTTCCTTCAGACTTGGCATAGTTTATTAGAGGCTAGCTATAGTCTACTTCTAGAGTGCTACGAGAGCTACTTAACATGAAAATCGCACAAACGAGTTTCTTATATCTGACTAAAGTACCAGAATTCTCTCTGAGCCTAGTTTCTTGAAGAAACTGATTACAGTTGCTCCTGCAATAGCTAAAGTTAAGATTATGAACAGCAAGTAAAGGTTAAAAACAGAATTCGCTGGAGTTCCTTTAATTGGTTCAAGAACCCCGCCGACAATTGGGCCTTTCAAGAAGTTATTAGTAATGTTTGTTTCTCCAGAGACTGGTGGAATATAGGCGCTTATGGTGTATGAGCCTGGAGTAACGCCTGTTGTGTCCCAAACAAATTCCAGCTTTGCTGTCTCTCCTGGAGGTAAATTGGTAACTGATTGTGGGGGAAGCACGTACTCGTCTCCAAATGGTGGATGGACGCCGTCAGCGTATATGTAAACCGTAAAAGATTGTGAAGAGTCGCCCAAATTCTTAACAGTAACATTAACATAAACTGGATTCCCCTGCGGAATTTTAGTTGGATAAACCGATATGTCAATAACAGCCACATCTAATGTTTTGACAACAACTGTACCATCTATAAATGTGTTGTCTGTTATGTCTGTTTCGCCTTGAACTGGTTCTGCGTATGCCCATAGCGTATAGTTGCCCTTGGCGAAGTCTGTTGTGTTCCATGTGTAAGTTATGGTTGTGGAGTTTAGGCTTGTTAGGGTGATTTGGCGTGTTTCTATTGTGGTTGTGTTGGCGTAAAGCGTAACATCGAAAGTTTCCGTAAAATCGCCTTTGTTGACGACTGTAACGTTTACGTTCATGCTGCATCCTTGTCCCACAACTGTTTTAAGGGGCATTACGTTTGTTGTGGCTGTGTTGTAGGCTTCTGTGATGGCTCTGTTTGTCATATAAGTGAAGACTGGTAGCCATCTTTGGATTACTGTTTCGATTTGGTTTGGGTCTGGGTTGAAGAATTGGAATACGCCTTTCTCCCACCATGTGTTTGGTTCTGGTCCTGGTTCATATTGCCATGCGGTTTCGTTTGTGTAGATTTCGCATGTGAAGGCGAATGTGCTTCTGTTTTGGTACATCCAGTCGTCCCACATGCCTGAAGCGGTGTATAAGCCGCTGTTTTGTCCGTATGGTGCGCCTGTTAGGGCTGAGAGGTTTGAGGCTATTTCTTTGAATGTGGTGTCGTCTGGTGTTGGTTCTGTTGTGTATCCCCATGGGTAGCCTATGGATTCTGTGCCTGAGTGGAAGCTTATTGCGTATTTGAAGTTGTTGCTTAGTGCTAGGTCTCTTATTGCTTGGGTTTCTGGTTCTGAGAATGGTTCTGGTCCTCGGTAGTCTTCTGCCCATGGGTAGGGGCTTCCGCTTTGGCATGATGCGTTCCATTGGTAGCCGTAGTTTCTGTTTAGGTCTACTCCTCCAACCCAGTCCTCGTTTTGTAAGCCATCGTTATCATCGTCTACGCCTTCCCATCTTATGAAGTAGTAGTTTGTGCCGTCCCAGTAGAACAAGTCTTCTATGTAGCCGTCTCCGTCTTCGTCGTCTGGCGGGTCTTCATCTAATAAGCCATCGTTGTCTTCGTCGAATGGGTGGACATTTTTGCGTTGCCACTCGTTCTGTTTGACAGCATCAAAGGCGTCTGGGTTTAGTGCTGGGATTATGTAGATTTCGCTGTAGTTTAGCATGTGGGTTATGGTTTCGTTTGTGCCGAAGTTGGTTGCTGCTTCCACAGCAAAGTATAGGGGCAATTCTGCGCTTATGAGTTCACGGGCATGATGATAACCAACAAAGAACACCTTCGGCTTTGAGCGCGTTATGCTCTCATTTGTCAGCCTGATGCAGTAGATATCTTGGTCTTGCCAACTTTTACCAATGGAGAAGATGCCCACTAGACTTGGATAGGTTGAATTTAAGTAGAACAAAGTTTCAATGATTTCCTCGTAGTCGTGGTAGCGAGTCCAGACCGCCCATGGAGGCGGAGGAGTCCAAGGATTCATTAGTGGATACCTGTCAACATTGTTAACATCAATAACGTATGGCGTGTCTCCTATTCCATCACCATTAGCATCTATGCCAGTATAATCGCTCCAGTAATTGCCCCCAGAAGGATAACCATCATCCCAAACATTAACCGAAGGCGAAACTCCTGAGGAGTCCCATGCATAATCATACACTTGCCTATTGTTAATGAAGTTGTTATGAAAAACTATATTATTTGAACCCATAAAGAGACTGATGCCAGCCATGCCGTTTGCTGTTATGTTGTTTCCAGAAATGCCGTTGCCTGAATAACCGCCACCCCATATGCCTCGCCCGTTGCTTATTATTTTGTTTCCGGAAATGGTGTTGCTTGAAGAAAGGTAAAGCCTAAGGCCAAAATAGAATTTTGTAATTGTCATGTTTTTGATTGTTACATTGCTTCTATCACAGAGGTCTATCCCCTTCGAATCGCTTGCCATTGACCCTTCAACAGTGTAACCTTCTCCTTCAACTATAATATTGTTTCTCTCGATAATTATTCCATCGCCAGAGCTTGTGATGCTGCCATTTAAGAAGTATGTCACATTGTCATAGGTTATTATTGGCGCACCTGACGGCTCTATGCTTCCATCAGCTCTAATATAAATGGTCCCACTTGCTTTAACTGGTTGAATGTTAAATGCCAACGTTAACATACTAAACAGTAGCAGTATCAGCATTATTCCTGAAACTTTTTTCTTTTCCAATTTCACCTCCACCATTTTCTCATCTTATTCCAAGGAGCCTAAGCCTTAAGAATCCAGCCCATTAGCCTTCTACACCACTACATAGCTAAGACCAACAAGCCAGAAACTAAAACCTAATCTCCCTTCAACAAATAATTAACCCCATAAACAATTTAAAAAGTTTACGGAACTTTGTTCCATAACACCCACCACTCAACACCTAAACTATTAGCACAATAGTTAACATCAAAAATTTCTTCAGCAGTTGCCGCCTACTCAGCTACTTTGTCAAGCAAATTTAAATAAACATCTAACCCTAACTCCATAACAGACAACGCGACCAGAAATGTTAAAATTTCACAAAGAAATACTAAAACAATTCGAACCAGTCGGCAAAAAAGCAAAAATAATACTCTTCGGCTCACTAGCCAAAGGCAACTACAGACTAGATTCAGACATTGACCTGGCAATAATAACAAAAGACAAAAACTTAATGGAACTAGCCTCATCCATAGCCGACAAAATACTCTCAGAACACGGAAAACTTGTAACCCTCAAATTCATAGGGGAGAAAGACTTTGAAGAGGGAAAAAACCCACTTATAAGCGAGATTAAAAAGGGAATCGTGATCTATAATGGAGGAAAATGTTAAAATCCGAATAAGAGAAGAATTGGAAGTTGCAAAAAGAAGGCTGAAAGCAGCCAAACTTCTCTTCGAAAAAAGCATGATAGAAGATGCCGTAAACAGAGCCTACTACTCATTCTTCCACGCAGCCAAAGCCATGCTTAACACATTAGGATTCGATGCAAAAACCCATTCAGGCCTAATATCAGAATTCGGCCTAAGAATAATAAAAACAAACCTATTAGACGAAAAATTTGGACAATATTTTAGAAGGGCTTTCGAAATGAGGGAAAGCAGCGACTACGAAATAGGCATAGTATTCAGCAAAGAAGAAGTGCAAACGCTTATCAAAAACGCGGACGCATTTCTGAGAAAAGCTCAAGAATTCGTAGAAAAAAGACTTTAAATTTCACGCTGTTGGTTATATTTGACTGCACGCGTAATTCAGAAGCTTTTTATATATCTATATGCATACACAAAAAGTGATAGAAGATGGCTAGAACCATAGCAGTTTCAGACGACGTTTACGAACTGTTAGTGAAATCTAAACTTCCAAACGAAAGCTTCAGCGATGTCATACGCAGATCCCTTAAAAGAGGAATGAAACTCAGCGACATTGCAGGTTCGCACACCATCAGCAAAGAAGATTGGGAAAGAGTTTCAAAAGCATTTGAAACCCAGCGAAGAATGGACGAAGAAAAGAGGAAAAAGCTACTGGAATAATTTGGTGAAAATTTTGAAAATCTTCGACACAACGTTTCTGATAGACTTGGTAAATGGAGATGAAGGCGCCGTACAGAAAGCCAAAGAAGTAGACAAGGAAAGCACATTCAAATCTATTTCCGTAGTTACTGTGCATGAATATTTGCGGGGAATCTACTACCTATTCAGCCATGACGAAAACTTATTAAAAATTAAACTTGACAGGGCTGAGGCAGAACTGATAAGATTTGAAATTTTACCATACACCTATGAAATAGCCAAAAAAGCCGCTGAAATAGATGCAAAACTTGCCAGAAACGGCATGAGTATAAGCTTCTCAGATATAATAATTGCAGCAACAGCACTCCACTACAAACTAACCTTGGTAACTAGAAACCTTGAACACTTCTCACGAATACAAGGACTCATAACTGAAACGTATTAACTTGCTATTCAGCGATTTTCTTTAATTGTTTTTGATACATTTCCACAATTTCGCTTACTGTTGTGGCGTCTTCCGCCGCCTTATCAAGCCTATAATTTCCAGTAAACCGTGGAAAGCGTATTGCCAAACCGCTTCCTTGGCGTATGGCGTTCATGGCACATGTGTGGATGGGGCTTAAGGTTATTTCTGCGCCTAAGACTTCAATTACGACTACTGGTTCAAACCACACATCAGCCTCAATCATGGAGTTAACTCTTGGATGTTTGTGGCTTATTTTGTGTTTTTCAAGCATTTTTGGCAGTTTAGCCAAATCCTCATCCGTGAAACCTGTTCCGCATTTTGTTACTGTTTCGAAGGTGTCGCTTTCTGGATTATAAGCTGCTAATAGCAGTGCGCCGTAAGTTCCAGCCCGTTTTCCTCTCCCATGAAAAGCGCCGACTATTACGAGGTCTACTGTGTCTGTCATTTCGCTTTTATAATCGCGCTTATACTTTATCCAAAGCCACCCTCTTGCGCCAGCTTGGTAAACTGAGTCTTCGGCTACTGATTTGCATACCAAGCCTTCACAGCCATTTTCTATGGCTTCTAGGAAGAATTTTTCCAGCTCTTTCGCATTGTCAGTTATTATGTATTTGGCTGTTTTCACCCTTTCGCTTTCTTCTATAGCCTTAACAAGGGCTTCGCGTCTGATTGGATATGGTTCCAGGGTTAGGTCTTTTCCGTCTATGTATAAGGCGTCAAACATGAAAAGCGAGACGGGATATTCTTCCATAGCCTTTTCAATTCCATATTTGCGTCTTCTGTGCATAAGCTCCTGGAAGGGACGCATTTCGCCAGTGTCAGCATCTATAGCGACGCATTCAGCCTCTAAAATGGCTTCTTTTGCCTTAACATGCCTTTTAACTAATTCTATGGCGTCTGGATATTGACTTGAAATATCCTCTAAACGTCTGGAGAATAGAGTTACTTCGCCTTCTTTTTTGTGGATTTGGATTCTTTCACCATCATACTTGTATTCTGCTATACACTTTCCACCAAGCTTTTCTAGGATTTCTTCTGGTGTGGAAAGCCTCTCAGCCAACATGGGCCTTATGGGTTCTCCGACCAAAACCTCAAACTTTTTTACGCCCCTCAATCCTTTTTCAGCCACTGCCTTTGCAACCCTTCCAAGGTCAGAACAAACATTGTAAGCGCGTTCTATGAGTTCGCGGGCTTCTTTTCCGCCTCCGTAGGCTATGGCTAAAGCATCCAAAACTGTCATGTCAGCAATGCCCAAGCGCAAGTTGCCAGTTACAGTTCGTATAATGTATTTTGCCTCTTTTGGGGTTGCATCAGCCAAAAGCCCAGCTAAAAGAGCTGTTTTTAGGTCTACAGCGCCTGAACCTGAAGCCCTCGCCATTTTATCCAATGTTTCATAAACCTTTTGAACCGTTAATGGTTGTTGAAAGAATGTTATTTGTTTCTTTTTTGCCATAAATTTTTGGGCTGTTTCACCCAAATCGCCAGTTTTCTTAAGGTCTTCCTCAATTTCTGATTCCTTAATTCCAGAAGCCTTAGCCAAAGCTTTTATTGCAAGTCTTTCGGCTACGCCTATTTCAAGTTTGACAAAGTCTGGGTAAATTTTGCCTTGCGTTAAGTATACGACTTTGTCGATTATTTCTTTAGGCGTGTTTTTTAGAAGGTCAACTAGAAGGTCTGTCATTTCAAGCCTTTTTGTTGTGGCTTCAATTTTTTCATAAGCCTCTGCGATTTCAGCGTACTTCAACAACTAACCTCATTTTAATTTGAGAGAGACAAATATTAAAACTCATCCCCAAACCCTAAAAAGCGAATATTTGCAGTTTGAAATCAGGATTCTTTTTGTTCCTTCTTTAATGGAAATCCGCAATGGGGACAATATTCATATGTGTTATCAAAGTAAAGTCTACCACATTTGGGGCAGCGCCTTTTATTTGTCATATATGCTACAGCCGAAAATACAGCGATCATTGCCAGTAGCACCACACCCTCCCAAAAAAAGCCAAATATTATTAGGATTACACCAAATATTCCAAACATAAAGAGTAAAAATATGCCTATGTAAAAGCGAGTTTCTAAGATGGACATGTTTTCAGTTTGCATCAACTAAAATAACGCTTTAAAATATGTAAGTTTTCTGTTTTCGAATTTATGAAGTTTCAGTGCGTCAAGCTTAGTTGTCCATACATGTGAGCCTCCAAGTAATAATCCGTCCACTACTTTAGTAAGTTTCGTAGTGAACTATTTGGTTTATGGGTCTTCTGCTGCGTGGTTGTGGCGATTCCGCAGGATAGCCTACTGGAATTATGGCTACTGGTCTTATTCCTTGGGGAATTTTTAGGACTTGTCTTGCTTCTTCTTCCTTGAAGGCGCCAACCCAGCATGTTCCAAGACCAAGAGAATAGGCAGTTAAGTGAATGTTTTGTATTGCTGCCGCTGTATCTTGGAGGCAATAGAGGGTTTTGCCCCGCATCCCATACCCTTGAGAAGAACGGTTTTCATTTGCACAAACCACAATTACCACGGGCGCCTCTTCAATGAAAGTTTGATTTAAAGCAGCTTCCGCCAGCTTTCTCTTAATTTCTGGCTTCCGCACAATTATGAACTCCCATGGTTGAATGTTCCCAGCAGAAGGAGCCCAACGTGCCGCTTCGATAAGCTTTTCTACAATTTCAGCTGGAACATCTTGGCTTTTGAAGGCTCTTATGCTTCTTCTTCCTTTAATGGCTTCTAAAACATCCATAAACTTTACCTCAGCACAAATTATATTTAAGAGTACAAAAGCCTTAAGTTTTGTCATGCCTTATTTTGTTTGGATGATGAGGTAGAGAGTCAATAGAGCTTAGGCTGTGATATGACTCGACGGGCGAACTGACACCTTCTTTTAAGGAAAATTTATCAGTTGAGAATGCAAATCAGAAAGGATACAGTGTTTGGAGAAATGATGAGCGAAAATTGGGCGGAAGACTGTTGCCTAAAAAATTTACAGAATCCTTAGATAAAATTTCATCAAAAAAGATTGTCAAACTTGGAGTTTACATAACAGCCATAATAGTGTTTTTCGCTTTAATTTTGTTGCCGCCAATCCTTGGAATAATAATTAAGTGGAGGGCAGTGCAGCAAATTTTAAATGAGCCAGAATATATGACGAGGGCGCTTAATGCTGTTGAGAATTCCTTTTTAATAGCATTTTTCGTCTCCATAATAGACATTATAGCTGGACTTCCAATGGCTTGGCTAATCGCCAGAGGAAAGTCAAAATGGCTAAATGTTCTGGACACTTTATGTGATATTCCATTCATTGTGCCAACAACAGCCCTTGGCTATTCGTTATTTCTTTTCTGGAGCAAAGAAAATGGAATTTCCGCACTTTTTGGCAATACTATTATTTCGCCTGGATGGCTTCTTGTTACGCTGCTCCATTTTACTTTTTCTTATCCTGTTGTTGTCAGGGTGATTGTTGGAGCATTGCTTGACTATAAAATGGAGTATGAACAAGCGTCTCGAACTTTGGGGGCACCGCCTTTCATAGCTTCCAGAACAGTTACATTGTCCATTATTAAGCCTTCTTTGATTGCAGCCTTTATCCTAGCATTTTCAAGGTCAATTTCAGAAACAGGAGCCACAATCATGGTTGCAGGAGCCTTTGAGAATGGACCAACATTTATTTGGAATATGCAAGAAGAATTTTCTAAAGTTAACCCATCAATTTATGAGGGAAGCATAGTCTTCGCAAGTTTCCTGCTCATAGCTATCTCATGCATAATTTTTGGGATGATTCGCATCTTTGGTCCGAAACTAAAACTGCCCATAAGAAGGGTTTGGCCCTTTTTAGAAAGGAAATTAAGCTATTCACCAGCAGCGACGGCCAGAAACACCACAACGCTAATTATATTCCTTGCCATAGTGCTTATACCCTCCCTTTTTGTTGCATTACCAGCATTTCAAGCCCTTTTCACAGATATTTTGCCGAATGCGGTTTTTGGGAGAGGTGAACTTTGGGGGGTTTATTGGCAAAGTCTTCTCCTCTCATATCTTTTGGGAGCCATTGCGACGGTTATAAATGTTATAATAGGCTTACCAATGGCAATAGTTATTGCAAGAAAAACTTTTGGAGCATGGATATCCACAGTGTTGGACGTACTCGTTAATATTCCTTTAATTGTTCCATCCATAGCTTTAGGCGTTTCTTTAAAGTTTTTCTGGAAAGAAACCTTAGTTTTTGTTCCAGAAATGTGGCTTTTGATTTTTGCTCATTTAGCCATAACATATCCATATTTCGTTAGGTCCATGTCCGCAGCCATAGAAAGGATAAGCTTAGATTTGGAGGATGCTGCAAAGACTTTGGGAGCCAAACCATTGGCTGTTTTTAGGACAATAACTTTACCATTAACAAAGTATTCCATACTTTCCGGCGCTGTCATGGTTTTCACGAGAAGCGTAAGCGAAACGGGAGCAACCAAGGCAGTTACAACTTTGCAGACAGCACCCCTCGTTATTGTAAATATTGTGCCAAAACCTGACGGCTCACAAGTTATTCCAGCAACGTTTTTGGACATAGGTTTGGCTTGCGGTTTCCTAATGTTGTTTTCCTTCATAATTCTTTTAGCTTTAAGACTTGTTGTTAGGGGGAGAGGAAGATATTAACATGTTCAATATAATATGTGAAAGACTCATTGCAAAAAGCCTAAAGGAGGCAGAGGCAAATGCCTGACGTTCGCATAGTCAACGTTACCAAAAGATTTGGAAAGATTGTGGCCGTAGACAACGTAAGCCTCCATATTTATGACAAGGAATATTTTTCCTTGCTTGGACCCAGCGGATGCGGGAAAACCACGCTGCTTCGGCTTATTGCTGGGTTAATCCAGCCAGATGAAGGCGAAATCTACATTGGAGATAAGCTTGTGAATGATGTGCCACCGGAAGATAGGGATGTGGGCTTTGTCTTTCAAACTTTCGCCCTTTTTCCGCACATGAATGCTTGGGACAATGTAATTTATGGTCCGAGAGTTAAGGGTTTTGACATGAGGAAGGCTGAGACGATAGGGCATGAAGTTCTTGAAATGGTTAGACTGCACGAGCGTTTGGATGCCTTTCCAAACGAGTTAAGCGGCGGAATGATGCAGAGAATAGCCGTGGCAAGGGCTTTGGCGGCAGGAGCAAAATTGTTGCTTTTAGATGAACCCTTGGGACAGTTGGACGCTAAAGTTAGGAATGAACTGCGTTATGAAATAAGGAGGATGGCGAAAGATTTGGAGTTAACGGCTATACATGTAACCCATGACCAATCTGAGGCTATGGCAATTTCAGATAGAATAGCCGTTATGAAAAAGGGAAAAATTTTGCAAGTTGGAACTCCCGGAGAGCTTTACATGAACCCGCAAAGCATATTTGTGGCGCATTTTATTGGAGAGTCAAACTTTCTTGAAGGATACGTTTCAAAAATAAGCGGCAAAGCCATAATTGTTGAACTTCGCGGCGGAATAAAAATTCAAGCAGTTAACAATAAGGGCGTAAAGGAAGGGGAAAAGGTGCTTTTAGCCATCAGACCAGAAATATTTATGATTGAAAAGGGGAAAAGGGAGGAGAAGAACACCATTTTGGGCAGAATAGAAAGGGTAACCTTTGAGGGAACAAATGTAAGATATGAGGTTAGACTTAAAAATCAAGATTTAGTTGTAATTGTTAAACCTTCATTGATGGAAGAATGGTTTAACATGGGTGAAGAAGTAACTGTTAGTTTCCCAGCAGAAAAAGCCCACGTTTTCAAGTATCCAGATGTCGGATTAAAGGAGGAAATAGCTGTTGAGTGAACTAATAAAATGGTTTGAAAAGAGGAGGGAAACGAAAGCCTTGGCAACAGTGCAACATCATTTGGCTTTAACGACTGGGATAGTTGAGGACTTGGAAAAGGCAATAATGGCCGCCATAAAAAATGACGGGAAAGAATTACAAAAATGCATAGAAAGAGTGGCGAACAGCGAAAAAGAAGCAGACAAACTTCGGAGGAAAGTTATGGACGAAATTTCAAAGGGGGAACTTCCACCAGACGACAGAGTGGACTTAATGGACCTCATCAAAAGGGTGGATATGGTTGCCGACTGGAGCAGAGAATCCACTCGTGTCCTTGGCGCAATACCCATGACGCAGGTGCCGAACACCATAAAAAACGAATTTATGGAAATGGTTAAAGGCGCCAAAGAATGCACCATCTCCCTCCAAAAATGCGTGAACAAAATGATGACAAAACCCCAAGAAGCCCTCCAAGCCGCTGACGAGGTGGAAAGAGAGGAGGAAAAGGTTGACGATATCCATGAAAAGGCTAGAGCGCTTCTTGGAAAGGAAGAAATACCCAAGGCGGGAGTAGCAGTTTTAATAAGCCAATTGTTTGAAGCTATAGAGATGATTGCAGACGCATGCGAAGATGCATGCGACCAGGTGAGAATAATAATGGTTAGAAAATGAGGTAAACGGACATGACGGAAATAAAAATTAGCATATCCGAACTTAAAAGTGAAGGAGAAGATTTGATAAAGGAATTGGCGGAATTCATAAGAGAAAAAACCAACGCCGAGGTTGAGGCAGCAACAGATTTCATAACTGTAAGGGGAGAAGAAGGAAAAGTTTCCAGAAAATACTTACGAGTACTCCTAAAAAAGTTTCTCCACCAAATAGAACTGAAGGAGTATTTCAGAGTGATAAGCCACGAAAACTCTTTGATGGTTAAAGAGAAGAAAATTGAGGAAGAAGAATAAGCGCTCTATTTCTTTTTAAGGGCTTCACGTTTCTTTTTAGCCAAATCCTCTTGAATTTTAAGCGTAGAATGCCTTGCCACGTAAACATTCTTATAGGCCTCTAAAAGTTTCCCACCCTCTACAAGGCTCATGGCTTCATTTAGCAAGCTTTGCACTTCGCCCATGTTTGGCGTGGCATCCATTTTTTTAGGATTCTGTTTCCAATGGGCTATGTTGTTTTCATTTTGAAGCGTTATAGAAAATAAGAAAAGCGCATATTCCAGTTCTGCCGCAACATGCCAAAGGCTATCAGCAAATAGGTTTTCATCTTTATTATTTAGTGCAATCATGGTTTTTTCTAGGCAGCCCTTGGCATTTTTCAAAGCCTTCAATATTTTCTCGTTAACAGTCATCGTCTCAACCATTTCGGCACTCTAATATTGCTTTTCCATTTTTATCTATTTCGTAAAACTTAGCTTTCCTTCTTCACAACAAAAAGAATTCCCAAGAGTATCAGTGCTGCCCCAAAAACAAAAATTGGCGCTGGTTTTTCTTGAAACAAAATTAAACCTAAAAGGGTTGCACCAACAGGTTCAAGCAAAGCCATGGTTGCCGTTTCAAAGGATTTCAAATTTGATAGAGAGGAAAAAGCTAAAGTGCGAGCCGCTGCTGTGGGGAGCACACCTAACCCAACCAATGGAAGAATGCTTTCCATGTTAGTTGGCAACTCCAAAGTTCTATTCGTAACGGTAAATCCTAATATGCCAACAATTATCGCTGTTAGAAGATAAATCGGCAGCATTATGGATAATATGTCCATCTGACCCCTTATCTTCCTTCCATAAGTGAGGTAGGAGGCTTCAAGCAGCGCAGCCAATATGGCTTCTAAATCCCCCTTCAGTCTAGGAGAGAAACTGTCTAATGAAGCACTAGTCATTTGAGTTTCAGCATAAGCAATTATGCACACACCAATAAATGATAATGTTAAGCCTAAAACAGCCAGGTGGGAAGGCTTGACTTTATAGAGGAAACTTGAAATAAACAAGGAAAAAATCGGAGTGGTATTAACGAGGACTGTAGCGTTCAAAACCGTCGTATCCTTTACAGAAGATATGAAAAATATGAAGTGAAGACTGAGGAAAAAGCTGAGAACGAAAAGATTTCCTAAATTCTTTTTAATAAGGTTAAAGCTGAAAACTCTCCTGAGCATAAAAAGCACCAGAGCCAACACTATGCAAGCAATAATTAAGCGCCAGAAGGCTATAGAGAAAACATCAAAACTTTGAAGATACCTTATGAAAATGGCTGATGTCCCGAAGAGGATTCCAGCCGTTATACCTTCTATAATAGCTATCCTTCTCGTTTTAACACGCATTTTGCATGCCCTTTCGTTTTTAGTTAGTGCTCTTTCTCCAAAGCACATTTATACGTTTTCGCTTCAAAAGGAAACCAAAAGGGTGAAATTAATGGATACAGAAAATATTATGAAATTAGCTTTACAACTTGCGGGACTAAAAGAAGTTCCAGCAGACAGCGCCATCTACGTAGAGGGCGAAAAAATCAGAAAAGTCTTGTTTGGCATCGATGCTGGTGTTCCAGAGCTTTTGCTTGCCAAACAGTTAGGTTATGATGCTGTTATCGCCCATCATCCACCTGGAGGAACGGCGGCAATAAATTTCCATGAAGTTTTTAAGAGGCATGTTCAGCAGATGGTTGCCGTTGGAATTCCAAAAGAGGAGGCAGAAAAAGCCATTGAAAGGAAATTGGAAGATTTAGAGGTGGAAGCCCACACAAGAAATTATGCCCAAACGGTGGATGTGGCAAAGCTTTTGAAAATGCCCTACATGAACATTCACACTCCCTTGGACGAAGTGGGAAGGAGGATAATGAGCGAAAAAATAAACAGCAAAATCACGAAAAATTCAAAGGTAAAAGATGTTGTCTCCGCTTTAAAGGAGCTTCCAGAATTTAAAAATGCCATTACAGACATAAAAATTCGCCTTGGAAAACCTGAAAACCCATCTGGAAAAGTCGTGGTTTCCCATGGAGCTGGAACAAATGGCGGTTACGAAATTGCAAAAACCTACTTTAAACATGGCATTGACACAGTAATTTACATTCACATAAGCCCAGCAGATTTGGCAAAGCTAAAGGCTGACGGCATAGGAAACCTTATAGTAACGGGGCATATTGCAAGCGATTCCGTTGGCATAAATCCGCTAATTCACAAACTTGAAGAAAGGGATATTTCGGTAACAAGAATTGGCATTGTTCCAAGCTAAAAGAAGGCTCGAATTATGAAACTTGTTCGCTACCGCGATAAAGAAGGAGAAAATTATGGAGTTTTGATGGAAAATAAGATAATATGTTTGCCAAAACTGGTTAAACTAGCAAAAAAGAAGTTTCCAAAAAGATTAGAGGAATTTGTAACCTTAGGCGCAGATGGCGTTAAAGAGGCAGAAAAGTTAATCAAAAACGCTGATGAAAGCAAAATTAGACGTGTTTCCCTTCCTATCAGCGAAACTACCTTATTAGCGCCCATAACTTTTCCACCAAAAATCATCTGCCTAGGCTTAAATTACAGAGACCACGCTGCAGAACAAAACGCATCCATACCCGATGAACCAATAATATTCTTAAAACCTCACACAACAATAATTGGACCAAGAGAAAAAATTGTTAAACCAAGCTTTGTCAGCCAACTTGACTATGAAGCTGAACTAGCCGTTGTCATTGGAAGGAAGGCGAAAAACGTCAGCGTTTCAGAAGCAAAATCATACATTTTTGGATATACAATAATGAATGACGTTTCAGCCCGAGACATCCAATTTAAAGACAAACAATGGACGAGAGGGAAAAGTTTTGACACCTTCGCCCCAATGGGACCATGCATAGCTACTGCAAACCAAGTTGAAGACACGACCAATTTAGCTATTCGCACATGGGTCAACGGAGAACTTCGCCAAAACTCGACAACAAAAAACATGGTCTTTAATGTTAGCGAGATTATACATCACTTAAGCAGAGTGATGACTTTAGAACCATGCGACATAATCGCAACTGGAACACCAGCGGGCGTAGGCTTCGCCATAAAGCCAAAACCAAAATTCTTACAAGCAGGCGACATAGTGAAGATAGAAATTGAAAAGATTGGCGTGCTGGAAAACATGGTTACTGAGGAAAAAAGGACGCCTTAAGCACATAGTTATTATTCACTCAGCATCCATATTCTAAATTCTTCTGGATAAACATGTTAGATAATCTTTTGCAGAAAAAGAAGCCAAACGAACGCCCAAAATGCATCAAATGCCATACAAGGGAAGCAACAAAGGAAGACCAAATGTGCGACAACTGCCGCTTCCTGCTAACTCTCGAAAACATAATTGAAAACAGAAAATAAGCTAAACAGCGTTATCGCTCTACCGCCACTTTACTTATGCCAGCCTCCTTTTCAAGTCTTATTACGTGTTCAGCTTTTTCTGCAAAGGCTTCGCTGTGCGTTACCGCTATTATTTGTTCTATGGCTTTGAAGCGGGAGATGGCTTCGGCTAGGCGGTCTATGGAGCCGTCTTCTCTTCCGAGGCTTTCTGTTGGTTCGTCAAGTAAAAGCATGCTTAGTCCATGACCAGTTCTGGACTGCATAATTAATTGTCCAAGTCCGAGGCGGTAGGCAAAAGCCAGCAATGTTCTTTCTCCGCCGGAAAGGTTTGAAACTTCCCTTTCTACACCGCTTTCGCTTACGACATATGGCGTGTAGGTTTCGTCGATGGAAACGTTTATTATGGTTCCTTCTCCGCCAACTAGGCTGTCGAGAACTTGCTGGACGAAGTTTCTTAGAACTTTTACGAATTCGCTTCGCAGTTTGGGTTGGATGCTTCTGTAGGCGTCTCGTATGCTGTTGATGATTTCCACAGCCTTGGCTATTTTCTCCATGCGCTCAATTTTACGCTGGGCTTGGTCGATTCTCTCTTTAATTTCTTCTAAGCGCTGGACTAAGTATTTTCTCTGTGTTTCTTTAGCCCTTAAATCGGATTCAAGCGAAGAGTATTGCTGGAGGGCTTCTTTACTTTTTGTTCTGGCATTTTCCAGTTCGGAAACGTCAAATCGTTCTATTTCTGCCCTTAAATTCTCCAGTTGTGTTCTCAGTTCTTTTTCCAATTTTTGTTTTTCCTCAAACTCTTTAGTGAGGTCTGCCAATGCTTGGGATTCTTGGTTGATTTGGGCTTTTAAATCCTCCAATCTTAAAATGAGCGTTTGCAGGTTTGAGAAAGCCTCATTTGCCCTGTTCTTTATCTGTTGAAGCTCTTCAATGTCATGTTGGAGTTGACTTATTGTTTTTTGTCTTTCCGTATTTTCTGTCTGAATTTTCTGCATCAAACCGTTTTTGTATTCTCCTGTTAAGGGTTGTAGACATAGTGGGCAGAGGTTTTCTGTGGAGAGGGATGAAATTCTGTTCTGGTCTTCTCGCATTTTTCTGCGGGCTGCTTCCTGTTCACTTTTTAGGCTTGTTATTTGGTCGTCAAATGCCAGCAAATATTGTTTTATAACTTCTATTGGTTGGTCTGGCGATATTCCAACTTCCTTAAGCTTAGCCTTGTAAGCTTCTGCTTGGGTTTCCATGCTTTTTAAGCGTTGCTTCAGATTTTCTATGGCAAATTTTCTCTTTTCAATTTTTTCGGCAAGGGAGGCTGATGCGTCTTCAACGTTTGTTAGGTTTGCAAGGGTTTTGGCTTCCTTCCTTTTGAGTTCTTCAATTTGGGCTTTTATATCCTCAAGTTTTTTAAGCTTCAATTCAGCCTCTTCTAAGGCTTTTTTGGCTAAGCCAAGTCTTTTCGTTAAGTCTTGCAGTTCAATTTCGATAATTCCAAGCTGCTCCACTGTTCGATTGTATTCTACGTTAAGTTTTTCCATTCCAACAACATCTGGGTCTTTTTCGTAGGCTTTCCTTTCTCCATCATATTCTTTTTGATAGCCCGCTAAGTTGCTCCATGCTGTTTCATAATCTGACAAACCGAATAGTTCATCTAAGCGTTTTTGTCTCTCCCGTGGTGTGGCATCCAAGAGTTCTTTCAGGTGTTCTTGTCTAACCCAGACTATTTCACGGAAGAGGTCTTTGTCGAGGGCTGTTATTGCTTTTATTTGTTCAGCTACCGCGTCGCTTTTTACGCTTGCAATTAGGTTTTCTCCTTCGAAGAGTTTTAGTTCTTCAAAGTCTTGGCTTATGCCTTTCCCATGCCTTTTTAAACCACGGGATATTTTGTAGCTCTTTCCGTTTTGAACAAACTGAACTGTGACTTTTCCGTTCTCTGCACCTTCACGAAGAAGATAATCATAGCTTCTGCCAAGGGGTTCGCCGAAAAGGGCAAAGTCTATTGAATATAATATTGTGGATTTTCCGCTTCCCAAACCGCCCACAAGACAGTTGAAGCCTCTTGCGAAGGGCACTGTGGATTTTACGTGGGAACGGATATTTTCAAGCTGAACAATTTCAATTTTCATTGCAGAAGCTCCTCTATGGTTTTTTTCACTTTTTCCTCTTCCTTCTTGGTTAGTGGTTCAATTAGTTGGATAGCGGTGCGGGCTATTTTTTCGGCTTCTTCGCGAGTGTAGCGTTCGGAGAAGATTTGCATGAAATATTCGAAGGCTTTCGTTTTCAAGTCTTTTAGTTCACTTTCGAATATTGACCGAACAATTTCTTCAGAAACTTCACTTTCCCGCAGCAAAACCAGCGGATGCACAAACAAAGCTTTTTCCGCCGCGCTTCTGATTTGGGACACGTCTACTTCTGCTCGGCTTGCCTCTGCTGGTAGGCTTCCCTTCAATATTGGGATGAGGATTACTCCTTCTTCGTCTGCTCCTTTAACCATTTGAATGGCAGATTCCGTAATTTTTGAGGGCATAACACCAGTAAAATCTTGTTCTAAAACAACAAATTTGCGGGGAGATTGAAGTTCTATAAATTGGAGTGAAATTTTTCCATTTTCGTCAACCCTAACATGATAGAAGCCCTTATTGATTTTGGCTTCGTCATAGTTGACAGTTTCAGTGCACCCACTATAAACCAAAAGCCCACCCTTGAAATTTTCCACGTATGACGTGTGCACATGTCCAGCAGCATAATAGTTAAAACCTTCTGGAATAAGTTCCGGCGGAGCCTCCGCTTCCATGTATGGTGGTTTAACATTTTGGAGGTCTAAAGCCATGTGGAAAACAAAAATGTTAAAAAGCGTTGGGTCTGGTGTGGGTTTGTTTTGCTCCAAGAAGGCTGGAAGCAACTCTTCAGTTTTTCTTCTGGTTCTGAAGTTTGGAACTCCATAAACGTAACAGCATTCGGGCTTTTTCCAGCATGCCCCTTCATGTCTTGGCAAGTGATAAATTAATCCAGCACTATCCAGAGGATTCAAGATGGTTCCAGTTACAATGTTTGGAGCAGAATCATGGGAACCGTCAACGGTTAAAACTGGGATGCCAGCCTCCCTTAGGCGACCAAAGTTTCTAATGGCATTTTCCAATGTAACGTTTGAGGGGCGAGCATTGTGGAATAGGTCTCCAGCTATAATCATGAAGTCTGGTTTTAACTCTATTGTTTTGTCAACTAACTCTTGAAAAGCCCTTTCAAAGTCTTCACGTCTAACTTCCAAACCATATTGCGCATAGCCCAGATGCAAATCCGCAGCGTGAACAAAACTGAAAGCCTTCACTTTTCATCCTCCCAAATTGTTAATGCCCTAACACCCTATTAGCTTTATTAACAGTCATAACTATTGCGCCAGCACACAAAAAGCATAAAGCCAACCAAAAACATCATAACGCAAAGGCGTGCCAACAAATGAAATGTCAAAAATGCCAAAAAGAAGTTTTCCTACCCTTCAGATGCCCATACTGCGGAGGCTACTTCTGCCCAGAACACCGCCTTCCAGAGGCTCATGAATGCCCAAATATGGAATTGGCACGAGCTCCAAAAGAAGAAACCCCCATGCCCGTAATCCAAAAACAAAAGTCCTATGAATACGCTGTCACCTATTTGCCAGTTCCAACAGCAAGGAAAAAAGTCTACTTCAGCGCTAGAGAAGTTGAGCATTTGGCGATTGCTGCATTACTGGTTTTTGGAATAGGATTGTCCTCAGGAATATTTATAACATATGGAGGACTGGGAGACCGCCTTATTCTTGTCGCATTTGCATTAGCTTTCACGGCATCCTTTTTAGCGCATGAAATAGCTCACAAGATAGTCGCGCAAATAGAAGATTTGTGGGCAGAGTTTAGATTGACAATTTTCGGGGCTGTTTTAACATTGCTTTCTATATTTTCAATTTTTAAGATAATATCGCCGGGTGCCGTTATGATATCTGGATTTAGCGATAAAAAGAGCATAGGAAAAATATCCATTGCAGGACCAGCCACAAATATCGCCTTGGCAATCTTACTTTTAGGCTTAGCCTTTCTCGTTCAACATCCAATTTTAACACTTTTGGCTTTCATCAATGCGTCAATAGCTATTTTTAACTTAATCCCTTTTGGAATACTCGATGGATTCAAAGTTTTCTTGTGGAACAAGAAAGTTTGGGCTTCAGCCTTCACCATAAGTTTGGTTCTAACACTGATTTCCTACAAGCTTATATTTTAAAACTAAACAACTTTTAGTTGGTTTAAATGGTTAACAGAGATAGACATAACATTACCATGGAAATATTGAGGAAGGCGACTTCTAGAAAAAGGAAAACAGAGTTAATGCGGGATGTGGGTCTTTCATATTTGCAGGCTAAACAGTATTTGAGACTACTAGCAAAGAAAGGCTTGCTTGAAGTAAATGCACAAAACCGCTTCAAAACAACAAAGAAAGGTTTAGAATTTCTGAAAAAATGTATGGAATGCCCCCTCTTTAAATGGAAATAAAGGCATAACCGCTAAACAAGTTCTATAGTTACATGCACTTCCTCTGGAACCCGAATCCGCATAATACGCCGCATAACCCGCTCCTCAGCATCAATATCAATAAGGCGCTTGTGAATACGCATCTCCCACCTATCCCAAGTCTGGGTCCCTTCACCACATGGCGATTTCAAAACTGGAACCCGCAGCCTCTTTGTTGGTAACGGAACTGGCCCATTCATCTTGACGCCAGTCTTTTGGGCGATGGCCTTCAGTTCCTCACATACCTCCTCCAGTTTTTTATAATCTGTGCTTGTTAGGCGTATTCTTGCTTTTCTAGCCATCGCCACCATTCCTTAAGGTTTACTGTTAACTATTTTGTCAGTGTTTACCTTAGACAAATAACCACAAATAAAAACTTTCCTAACCAAACTCTGCCTTAAAGCCACATGCAAGTACCTATGAAGCGTAGAATAACTCAAATTAGCCTTATACATAAGATGGGTCGCCTTAACGCCCTTCAAAGACAAAGTTAGAATATCGTCAGAATCTGAATTTTACCGCTTCGATGACAACCCATACTAAACTCATCTAAACAATCCAAAAGGTAAAAAATAGATTCTACAGCAAATATCAAAACTCGATAAAGCCATAAAAAAGCGTTTACCTACTTTAAATGCTAAACTTTTACAAGTGTTGTTCTCTTTAGGAAAAAGCTGGCTTCCTCTGGCGTGTGCACATGAATTTCAAACGGATCTTTTATTCCAGCCTTCCATAGTTCAGAGTGAACATTGGCTGGAGGTAGCTTTGTAATTATGAGAATGTCTATGTCGCTTGAGTAGTTGTGCTTTTTCTCAGCAACTGAGCCGAACATGTAGATTTCTGCTTTTGGGTCAAGTCTATGGATGGTCTCTTTTATGGTTTTCAAATGTTCAGCTAGGTTTTTAAAGGCTTCCCGCCTTTTATGCGCATTCCTAACAAGAATCTCATGTGACATTCTTCATCATTTCCTTAACAGCCTTAGCCAGCTTTTCCACTTCTTTTTTCGTGAATTCTCTCATCACATACCGGGAGGTTATGTAGGCGTCTTCGAGCACACCAAGTTCAAGCAAATAATTTTCCAAAACTCCCTTTACCTTAGATTTTTTGTTTTCTGGAACTATTTCTGAAAGTATTTCTAAGAGAGCCCTAACGCTGTGCGTTCTCGGATAGTCAACTCCTTCCGCCAACACTTTTGCCTTCAAAAAAAGTTGTAACGTTTGTTCAAGACTAAAGGCTGCTAAATCATAAAAACCTTTGGTTATTTGGTATTCAGCGGTTTCAAGAAAATCCCTTGACCTTTTAAGCAAGCGTTCTTCCTCTTCTCTTCGAGTTGTCATATAACCCTTCTTCCTTTGACATAAACTGTTGATTATAAATATTTAAGTCTGTTATGAAGCTTCATTAGCCGTCAACTTTCACCTAACCATAAACAAACTCAACATTCATGGAAAGCCTTGACGTTTCACTATAAACCTTCAATCAACAGCGACTAATGGAACCCTCATGGAATATCTCTTTAAGTATCTTTTTAAATCATTTTAAACTACAACATTAAATTAACAAACTGTTGGAACTCCATTATTTGAATGGGATTTTAATCATTAGAATATTGAGAAGCATGGACTTTGCGAGTTCGAATCGTTCTCTCTTTTAATTTAATAATTCCGCTATGACGTTGGTAGCTTACACTTGTGCATCCGCGAAAGTGAAGGTAATTTTGGATAGCATTACGGTAGTAAAGGACAGAAAGGATGATTTATGCTACAATTAGGGCTGTTCAGCTTAGGCAAATAGTTGGATCATTATCAAGGCTATTATGAGAACAGCTAACAATTTTGATGCTTTTTTGTTGAATTTTTGGGCTTCTTCTGTCTTTTTCGCGTCTACAAGCCTCATGAGGTAAACTGAAACTGAAAGGTTGTAAAGGAAAATTGCATATACTGAAAGCATCATTCTATCCGCCAGGGTTAAGTATCCAACTGGCGGTATACCGCTGATCAATGACAAGTGGAAAGTTGCTGCCGACATAAGCGTTATTACGCCCAGACTTATCCGTTGGCCGAAGTTTTGAGGCGATATGAAGAAGGCAAGGAGTGATATGGTTGTTATAACTGCCACTGGCAGAACGCTTTTTACAAAAGCCGACAAAGTTGGCCGCTTAAGTAAAATGCTGAAAACAAATCTGGAATAAACTTCGCCGCCATAGGAGTGTTCAGTTACGGTGGCTTCAAAATCGCCTATTTCCCAACCGGCAACATTGACTTCCTCATCCACATTTGAGGTTGGATCAGCTGTAAAGATTAAATTAGAGGCGTTGAGGTTCTTGTGTTCCAGCTCCACGGTGAGTTTATGCGTTTCATACGGGTATCTTGAGAAGTCTAAAGTTTTTATGAAGTCTCCTCTAACACGGTACTCTAAATATCCATGTTCCGCGTCTACTTCCACCTCATACTTCGTTGGAAAACCATTAACGAACTCGAACTCCTTTACTTCTTCTAAACTTATCTCAGAAGGATCAAACCTAAACCATAGGTAAAAATCCAAACGATAACTACTCGCAGCTAAATCCACCTTCTCAACGTTCACTAACAATACCCCAACCTCCACATTTGCAGGATTAGATGAAGAGCTTTCAGCCTTTGCATTAAACATCATAGTTGATAAAAAAGCTAACAATAAAGCAAAAAGCAACACACTTCTGGTCTTCATTAAATTCACCATAACTTTCGACTCATAACAAGCTCAAATATTTAAAAATTTCGTGCAAAATAGGTGCTGGAAAAAGGTTTCTTTTAGTGATGATTAACGGAATAAGGGGGTGAGAGTGTTGTTATGTTTGTGTTTGCCATTTTTCTTGTAGGAATTTTGGTATGTCTGATGAATCTCTTGGTCCAACCAAGACTTGCCATCCGCTTAGTTCTTCGATTTCTCCGCTTAGGCGGGCTGCTTTTCCTGGAATTATCAGTTTTCTATGTTTGACTTTGCCTTCTATTCCAGAGGCTTTTATGGCTTCGGCTACTTTTTCTGCTGTGAGTTTTCTTCCTGCCACTGCGCTGTCCACGGCTATTCCTTCCGTGTCCACCACAAGCAAATACGTGTTTATTTTTGCATTTTCAATGTCTGAAGCGACTGTATAATATGTTAGGGCGAAGTTTGTTGTGAACATTACTGGCGAGTTTTCGTCTGGGTTTCCAAAAACTTTTAAGCCTGGTTCCACAGCCACCGGCTTTCTTGGGTCTGTGTAGATGTTTTGGCGTAGTATGACTGGTGGAAGGAGCGCCCAACCGTCCACATTGTGCAGTATTATAATGTCTGCGTAGCGGACAATGAGCATGGCTGCCAAATAGGCTTCCCTCCACTTTGCAATTTCCTCTGGAGCTTCGCCCTTCTCCGTCCAAGCAACCAATGGAACACCCATTAATGGAAAACCTAAAAGTTCGTCGCCCCTCTTGCAGGCAGCCCTCCGAATCATAACAAAATTGTTAAGCGTATCCGCTAAACCCTCGCTTAAAAATGTGCCTGGGTCCAAAACCAAGTCTTCAACTCCATATTCAAGCAATGTTTTCGTTAAGGACTTGAGGAGTTTCAGATTGTTTGGCGCAAAAACTGTTAGGGGACACTGATAGGCAAGTGCGAGTTCAGCCATTTCCTTCCAGTTTTCCTTTGTGGCAGCGTACAAAAGTGGTTTTGATTTTGGAATAGCCGCTAATCCTGCTTCGAGAACATTTGCGTTTAATGAGCATAATATTAATGGTAAATTTGTGTTTTCAGCCACTTTCCCAACTGTTGCCTTAAATTTTTCTGGGTTGTTGGATGTTGACCTTATGGCAATCATGTCAAGTTTTAATTTTTGTCCAATGTATTCGAAGCTGAAATTTTCAGTCCTCTTGATTCTATCTAAAATTTCTTCTTCATCCATTTCATCGGTTACGTCTATGGCTATTGCTGTTGGGTTAAAGTATGTGAATTCGTGGCGGTACATGACAAGTTTTCCGCCAATTTTGACAACCCTTTCTCCAGCGCCGACGATAACTTCTTTTATGGCTGGTTTCAGCATTTCCTTCAGTTGTTTGTAAGCCTTTTCATAATCTTTTGTTAATAGTGGTGGGCACTTTTCAACGGCTATTTCTCTGTTTACGACTTTTGTTGCGAAAGCCATGCAGTTTTCTTCGCCGCATTCCTTGCAGTTTGTTTTTGGAAGAAGCTTGTAAACGTCTATGGGGCTTAACTCTCTTATGCCAACTTTCCCCTTAATTTCCCTCTCACTCATATGCTCACTGCTCCAAACCTAAATCTTCATGGAAACCCATTCAAAAAGCCGTTCAGCATTCCCAGAATCGCCGCTTAACAGCTGGTTTATTAAGTCTTTTATGGTTTTTACGGCGGCTGGATGCATCATCATAAACAAGTCTACGCCTGTAAGCAGTAGCGTCAAAGCTGTGGTAACTTCCCATAAGGGTCCTCTTAACTCTCTGGGTTCCCATTCTGGAGCCATTTCCAACCATGCTTCTCTTGCTGCCCAAGCGTTTGTTGTTCCAGAGGACATGGGATGGGCTAATTCTGGGTCTCCCATTAAAGCTGCAAGTCTAGCCCTCTCCATGTTGGTGAATGCATAGTCAAGACCGTAACCGAGGGCTGCTGTTGTTAAATCCATAACTATGTCTTCTTTTGGCAGAAAATCATAAAGGCGTCGGTTAAGCTCTCTGGCAAGGTTCAAATCCATTGGAGTGAAGGATAACGCCACATGCCCATATTTTTTTATGAATTTTGCACATCTCTCCACATCCATGTCCCTAGTTACTGAACTTATGAGGAATCTTTCTCCAGCAAAGGTTTCAGCCACAGCCTCAAAAACATCAGCATCCTTAACTGGGTCTCCGCAACCGCCAATTATTAGGGGCACATCCACGGCTTGGGCAACATCTTCTATCGTTTTTACGGCTTCCTTCGGCGAGGCATTTTTAATGAGAGGGTCTATACTTATCAAATGCACGGTTAAGAGGTCTGCCCCGAACTTTTCAACTGCCAACTTAGCCCAAGCAGCTGGGTCCTCCATAACATCTTTCACATGCATCTTCACAGCCTTTGGTAATGGAACTTTCATGTCAAAAACATCCACAGCTATCACTGGAGGATGAGGCATTGGTCTTTCAAAGGTGTAGAAGGCTGGCGTTGTTTCGCCTCCGATGATTATGGATTTTCCACGGGTTCCACCCTCACTTTTTGTGGCTCCAAGCTTAACTTCAACAACCCTGCCCGGGTAAGTTTCAACTGGCGGCGTAAATTCTGTTTCAATTATTTGGGTTGGCTTAACCTTCTCTGGCGGAGCAATTTTTGGCAGAGCAACCGTTGGGGCTGCCACAGCGCCTGGTTGTATCCAAATTTCTAAATCTCCAACGCTCATTTCAAAATCTTCAAGTTCAATTTCCTGAAGCTTTGCAAGAAGCTCTATCAAGCGTGGGCTTAGTTTTATTCCTAAGGCTTCTTCTTTCTCTTTTTTCGGCAAGGGCTTCACCTTTTCTCAGTTTTTTCGCTTTTCATGGAACGCACAATGACTTTTTTGGCGTAGATTTTCGCATCTTTCAATATTATTTTGAAGCCTCCAGCGGTTATGGGTATGGTGCTTGCTGTAACAACTGGCATTGGAGCCGCTTCTTCTTTCACTTCGGCTGGTGCGGCTTCTTCAACAGCCACTATTTCTTCTTTCCATCTTTCCACAACTGGATGGTTGCGCTCTTTCAGAAAGACTTTGAGTTCATCAATTGTTTTTGCCTCTTCTTCTGTGGCAATCTTGTCGAGGAGTTCCGCTGGAATGAAATCCTTCACCCTTTCCTTTACTTCTTTTGGCAGCCAAACAACTCGGTTCCATCCTCCGTCTGCCTGCAGAAACTTTGGAGAACGCATGTATTCAATGGATATTCCGTGGAATCCGTCAACTTGGCGTCCTCCAGCCGTTGAATCAGCCAGCGTTGAGAAGCCTAATCCGTTTACGGCTATGTCTCTGTAGCCTCTGTGGACTATGCCGAAGCCGTCAACCTCTGGAATGTAGAAGGCTACAGCCTCAAAACAACCGCAGGAAGTGTGGGGATAACCAAAGGCTGTGTAAAGCCAAACTCTCGAAATTTCTCCCAAAGACTTCTTCTTCACAGCATCATTCACTCCAGAAAACTCTCCCTTAACTGGGTCTAACAGTTCGCCTTTTTCGATTGTGAAGACTGGTCCTTTAGGGTCTATGTTTGCTGCTGCCCTCCCATCAAACCAGCTTATGGCTCCACAGTTTGAATACCTCTGTGGCGTAATTACGCAGACGTGGGTTGGAGCGAAGGATTGGCATAAAATGCATCCATAAAATTTGTCCACCTCTTCATCTTTTAGCCCCCTAGCCCTCGCATCCCTAGCCTCATAGATTTTTATGGCTTCATTGTAAAGCTCTTTTACTTTCTCTGGGTCTGTTATGAAGGTTACCTGAATCTTTTCAATTATGGGCAGCTCGCTTTTGAAAAGTCTATGCAAAACTTTTCCAATATATTGGAAGGAGTTTAAGCCTTTCTGGAAAGATTTCTTGTTAAGCCTAAGCCAAATATCATAGCGCTGGTTTAAGTGCATAAACCCTTCAATATAGTTGCAGTAGGCGTGGATGCGTCTTTCTATTACGCCCTCAAGTTCTGGTTCAAGGGTTGGTCCCGCAACCTCTATGAGGATGCCAAAGGGGTAGGTTTTTCCTTCTTCCATATCCTTTAGGTCTGGTCCGATTATGGTTATTTTTTCGTCTTCAATTTCTTCTGGCTTTTTCACTCTTGCAAGTTCAAATTTTTCTTTAACTTTTGGTCCTCCAAGCTCCACGTACATGTCTTCTTTGCGGATTCTTTCGCCTTCGTAGACTACGCCCACGTCGACTGGGATGTCTTTAAACATTGACATTTATTTTCCTCCAACCTTTTCAATTATAACCTTGAGATTTTCCATCCAATCCTTAACTGACATGTTGGGGAAAGACCAGCTTGCATGAGGCTGATAATAATTGTCCAAAGTTATGGTTTTGAGGTTTTGTGCAAAGTGTTTCAGTCCAGAAAGGATTGTCCACTCCATATAATACGGAAGCCCCACAAACAGGGCTAAATCATACTGCCCTCCACCATCAAGACCCTTCCATTCAGCGTCTGTTAGTCTGTTTCCAATGTCCACGGCGGGCATCCAATCCGCGGGCTGATAACCTCTCTTTAAAAACTCGTTTACCATATGGGCTGTGGCTACTATTGGAATGTTTGCTTTTCTTGCCATTTCAATAGTATAATCTATTAGTTTTTTGTCTTCAAAGGCTATTTCTGCAGCCTTATGCCCAACTATTAAAATTGGACGTTTCGCCCTTTTTATCATTGCAGCCGCCACCTCAGCCTTTGTGATGACCAAAGCCTTTTTTGGTCCTGGAATTTCCGCTGTTTGCCAAGGTTCCGCTGCCGCCATAGCTTTTCACTCCTTCCTCTTTCTAATCAGTCTTGGCAGAAGGGTTGGGTCTGGAATCACCGTTTCCTTCCACCCCTTCTCTTCAAGAATTTTCAATATTTCGTCCTTCATTGTTATTGGTACGTCGCCCATATTGCGCACAAACAAGTGTATGTCTTTTGGCATGGTTCCAAACGACCTTTTATGCAAATCAATATAATGGGTTAATTTTATTGCTCTTCCCTTAGTAGTGTCGTTGGGGCGCATACAAAGCTTAGCAATCATAACCATGGCTTCCTCCTTAGTTTCAGCAGCATAAAACAAATGTTCAGGCGCTGGACCAACGTAAACTTTTTCTCCAGTTCTTGCATCATAAACATACCAATCTTCCTCACGGTCTGCCCTTCCCAAAAGCATACGCCTATACTTTGTTCCGTGAGGGCCGACAATAACTGGAACGCCTAAACGCCAGAAGCCGCTTGCTATGGAGGCTGCCTTCTGTGACATTGCTCCCCATGCAATTCCAACGGCTCCAACTCTGTTGAGAACGTAGTCAGCGATTTCCTCATAGTTAGCTCTTAAATTACGCTTAGCGAATATGCTTGCGATTTTTATTGCGGCACCGGCGATGTGTGGATTAGACACGCATGAACCTACGTTTAGCAAACCTCCAGCGTCAAATGCTCCTGAAAAAATTTCATATGGAGTTTTTCCTTCTTCATCCTTATACATGGCTGCTGACATGGCGGCACATCCTGAAGTGACCACGATATAACGGCGATTTGCAAATTCCTTACACATTTCTGCAATCTCCCTTCCGCCATTAGGATAGTTAGCGCAGCCCACAAAGGCAACTACTCCTGGGATTTCTCCCAAGACTATGGGTCCGCCGACGTTCCTGATCTCCACATCTTGTATTGCGCCCCTTCCAGCCCGCACCTTAAATTTCTCTTCCTTTAACGCCTTTTCAGATGCCTTCACAATAAAACTATGAATAGGTAGGTCTTCTGGGCATGCATGCTCACAGCGTGCACAGCCAATGCATAATTCATAGAGATCTGCCAGCTTAGCTAAGTTGCCCTTTGCAGCTTCGCTCATGGCATCTGGTATCAGCAAGTCGTTTGGACAAGCTCTTCTGCACTCATTACATTTTCTGCATCTTTTTGCCCCTTCAACCACATCCTCAGTGTTTGGTATAACCTTAAACTTTTTACGCTGTGGAGCCACCCTCAACACTGTTTTGACAGCTACCTCACCAACTTTTAATGGGTCAAGTATTAACGCTCCTGAATCTTTCCCGCTGACTAGGTCTTCTACTATCTTATCCGGTGGATCACTGGTTCTGTCTGGAAGCCCTAAACAGTTTTTCTCGCTTGTGGCTATTACTGGCGCCTTAATCTTCTGCGCTTCAACCAGCGCATCCGCCCGAATACACTGTTCATCAACAACTATAACGTCTGGAACACCGCTTCTTATGAATCGCAGCTGCCAAGATATTGGTCCGATTATCTTTGCTTTAGGATTATACCTTGTTATATCATGAGCTGTGCAGCATATGCCACAAACCTCAACATCGCCAAAAAGTCCATTTGCTTCAAGATAATCTGCAATCTCAACGGCTGGCGGAACATTATGTCCAATGACAAGGATTACAGGCTTAGATGAGTCCACAACTCCGAGGCCCAATTCTACAAGAGGAGCTTCTGGGTCAGCCTTTGGAAAGCCAAAAGCAGAAATTTGGGCGATATCTGCAACTTCCATTCCAACTTGGTCAATCATTCCAGCGTGGAAAACTTTTGACTCAAAATCAATGTTGCTTCCTTCCTGTCCCGTGTGCGTAACGGATAAGAGGTGAGTAAGTTGGGTTTCGAGGTAATCCAAAATTTCTTCCAAGTCGCCGAGGGTTTGAGGCTTTATCCCACAAACAAGGCGGGTTACTGGGGCTTCAACCTCAACGTTTAATCCGCCCACATCTAAAGGATAATTGCTGCCATACTTTTCAATTAAATGCTCAACCAAGTGGCGCGCATGCCCAATATGGGTTGCTGCCCCTATACAGCAAGCTAAAAGCACTATCCTTGACTGCTGGGCTGACATGTTTATTCCGCATGCGCCCCGCTTGTTTCCAGTTAAGTCGCATTTTCCAAAAGTGCAGAGGCAGCAAACGTCGCAGAAGGGCATGTAAAATGGCTTGTAACGTTGAAGAAGCTTCATGTCCCATTCTCTTAGGGCTGTTAGTGATGGGAATGGCGTTGGTCCCATAACTTCAGTCCATGTTTCCTCAACTATTCTGCCAATGGAGAGTTCAAGGTTTTTAAATAAGCCCACATCAGTTTTCATTTCGTCTATCTTAACATGTAAACCTTTTCGACTCAACCATAAACACAACCGAAAGGTTTTGAAGATGTAAGGTTATTAAAGTGTTATTTTAAGTTTTTCTGAAACTATCTTCCATTAAACATGAACTAAAATTAACAGACAAAATCACCCTTTAATATAACCAGCTTCCCCCATTATTTTCTTAACAGAAACATAAGCCGGAGACTCCGAAGGAAGGTTCAAAAGGGATTTCCCAGAAAGAACATACTCTTCAACATTTTCGTCTCGGGCTATTTTACCCAAAAATTTAAGACCCAAAATCCCTTTAGCTTGATCTCCCAAATTTTCTGGAAACCTAAAGCCTCCAACAACATAGAAATTTTTGAATTCAATTTTAACTTCATGAGCAATGCGGTATGCCCTTTCAACATGGTCGAAGGATTTTTTGGAAGGGTCAATAATATCGAAAATATCATCCACCTTCGAGGTAATTCGCCGATTCAAATGTTCTAAACCCGCTGGCGAATCTATGAGGATATACTTGTAATTTTTGGTTAACGCCTCTAAGGCTCCTTTTAAGGCGGCGTTTGGAAGACAATAGCATCCCTCAACCCATTTTGTTCCAAGGGCGATGAAATCGAAGAATTCGCCTTCATGCATTCCATAAGCCCAAATTCTGCTTTCAATTCTTTCTGTTGGTGGAACACCAACCGTTGTTCCGCCCTGCTCCAGAAAAGTTTCAACAAGGAGTTCTGAAATTGTTTTTTTGCCTTCCTCTTTTAGGTCTACGCCAACCATTTCGCCCAGATTTTGGTCTGGGTCAGCATCCACGAGCAGTAATGGTTTTTCTCCGTTTTCAATGAAGTATTTTGCCATTAAAGCCACAAAACTTGTTTTTCCCGTTCCACCCCGACCCATTGTAACAATTATCTTCATCACATTTACGCCTCATTTTTCCATAATTTTTCGCTTAAATTTTCTATGGCAATCATAGCTTTTGAATCTTCCCAATATTTAAGCGGAGTTTCTCCCCTCATCTCAGCCTCCACAACTTTCAAATCAAAAGGCACAAAATCCAGAATCTCCAAACCATTAATTTTTGCGAATTTATCTATAACCTCCATTTGAGTTTTGTCGGCAATCTTGTTCCCAACAAGAAAAACTCTTTTCATGCCCGCGTTAACGCCTAATTCGTGGATGCGTTTAGCGGTTTCAAGCGCCTTCATGTTTGCATCCACAACAATCAGCATGGTGTCCACGTGTTTTGTTGTTCCCCTACCCATATGCTCAACACCAGCCTCCATATCCAGAATGACAACTTCATCCCTCTCCAATATTAGGTGGCGGAGCAAATTGCGGACAACAGCATTTGCTGGGCAAGTGCACCCAGAACCCATAGACTTTACTGTTCCCATAACAATAAGGTTCACGCCAAAAGGAGTTTTGACGGAAAAATCGTGAACAATATCATCAACCGTGAAGGAGAGGCGATAAACGCCTGAATATCCAGTATCTGTTTTAGACTCAATGAGCGTTTTATTCTCTGAAATTGGCAATATTTTGTGAGCTTCTTCTGGCGATAATCCTAAAGTCAAAGCAAGATTCGGCGAGGGGTCAGCATCAATGGCTATGGTCTTTAATCCCCTTTTTGAAAATGCATAGGCGAGACCAGCAGCGATTAGGGTTTTTCCAACGCCGCCCTTGCCAGAAACCGCAATCTTCACATTTTTCCCCGTTTTGGTTAAATTTTGCAAGCTTATTTACGTTTCTTAAAATAGCTTAACTTTTGTTTTGGCTAATTAAAAACAAGGCTATCACAGAAACCCCTTTCTTGCCAGTTCGGCTCCAAAAACCATGTTTTTAAGTTTTGCAAAGCTTATTTCCCATGTTCGGGTTCTTAAGCCACAGTCTGTGCTCACATATATTCTGCTTGAGTCGTCTACTATGCTTACAGCGTGGAGTATTCTGTCTCTTATAAGCTCTGGCGGTTCAACGAAGTCTGTGTGGACGTCTACAACGCCTAACCCGTATTTTCCACGGAAGCCATGGTCCTCAAAAAATTTTAACTCTTTATAACCTACCCTCGTTTCCCCTCTTCCCGCTTGTCTGCTGTCTCTGTTGGCGAATTCAAGGGCTAGTTGACTGCAGTTTCGCAATTGACTTGCATATTTCGCCAGTACTTTATAGTTGCTGTAGCAGTTGTGGAGACTGAATGTGCAGTTAAACCCCTTAACAGTTTCGTTAAAAGCTTCCGCGAATAATTCCATTTCTTCGGTGGAAGGGTTTGTTGTCGCTGCAGGTTCGTCTATCTGAATCCACTTGGCTCCAGCCTCTATTAAGCAACTTATTTCTGGTCTAATAACTTCCTTTATTAGGTCGAAGAGGAATTCCCTTCTCGCCGCAGTTTTCCTCTGTTTAAAGTCTTTTATTTTACCTCCCGCCTTTCGTTCATAGTATTCGTTAAATGTCCAATCAACAAGCGTATAGGGTCCAGTAAATGGCACTTTAACCATTTTTTCGGTGTTTTCTCTTGTAAAGGCGAATTCTTCAACATAGAAGGATTTCACATATTTTGGTTTGTCTATGCATGTAGCCTTGTTAAAATATCTATAATCGAAGGATTTTACATAACCTAAAAACTTGAAACCGTCCACATTTCTTATGACGTGCTCATACATTTCAGAACGCCACTGCTCCCCATCAAAAACCACATCTAGCCCAGCAACCTCAAAAAAGCGAATGACAAACTTGGCAGACCATTGAAGTAAAGCGCGTCTGTCTTCAGAAGTTCGTTCTTTTTTCTTCTTTAAAATTTCAATTAGTCCTTCTAAATTTTCTATGTCCAGCCTTTTACCCCAACTCACCGCTTCTGCAATTTCTTCCTTTGAGAGAGGTTCTCCCCTATAGCCTTTAACTCTCCATGCTGGTTTGGCGAGGCTTCCTATTTCTTGTGTTGGAAAAAGCTTATCCATTTCAGCTCAACTCCTTCTGGAGGTTTTTCGCCACTTTGGCTACTATCTTAATCTTCTCTTTCGCTCTCTCCCAAGGCAGAAACTCTAAGTCGCAGTTTGGACAAATGAAAACGTCGCATGTTTTTGATGGATAAATTGATTCTATAAGCTCTTTAGCAACTGTCGTAAGCTCTCTTTCATCTTCCAACAAAGAACTGCGGGCGTCTACAAGCCCCAACGCCACGCCCTTATTGAAAGTGAACTCTTTTAGTTTTTCAAAACTTGTCTCGTACAAGTCTATGCCCAAATTGTCCACTGGAAAATCTAGGGCTTCGGGGAGAATTTGAGTAAAATCTCCGAAAAACGTTTGCAAACACACCCTTACCGCTACGCCTTTCACAGCTTTTCCCAAAGCATTTTTAACGTCAGTTAGTGTGTCTCTTGAAATCGGGTCTTTGAAGGGATTATAGACAAGTGCTGGATCGCTTAGCTGAACATATTTGAAGCCCTTTTCAGCCAAACTTCTAATTTCTTCTCTCAGAATTTCGGCATATCTAAACATTAGCGCTGTCTCATTTTTGTAAAAGTGGTTTTCAGACAATTTTGTAAGCGTATAAGGTGCTGGCAAAACTGCTTTCCATGGAACATTCCTCGGCAGACATTCCATGTTTGCCATTTCTACAGTTATGCCTTTTTTGTGCAGTATCTCCCCTGAAACTATGGGTTTTCTATAAAATGTGTTGTTATTGAACCATCTGGCAAGAGCTCCAATTTTAATGCCCCCCAAGTTTTCAGTGAAAGGTCTCAAAAGGTCTTGCCACTGGAACATGCCATCAGTGACATAGCTAAGCCCCGCAGAAGTTTGAGCCTCTATGACTTTGACTGTGGCTTCTTTGAAAGCTTTTTCCAACTCTTCTTTGCCAACTCTTTTTCTGTCGTAGGCTCTGGTTGTTTCAATAAGCTCTTTGGGTCTTGGAAGGATTCCAGTAACATAGCAGCCCAACATTTTCAAACCAACTTCACGCATGTTTCGGTTTTATGCGTGAACAGTAATTCTGGAATAGCGTATTAAACCTTATAGGTTCTGTGGGTTATATGCAAAAATTTAATTATGTTATTAATATTATTACAGTCTTCTCTTAAGTTAAGGGTAGATGATGCCTAAATGAAAATATTACATGAGTTTGTTCCAACACGCAAGTTTCTCAAACTTGCTGAAGAAGTTAAGGACCTAGTTGATGGATGGAACATAACTGACAGCGCTGCTGGAATGCCTGCGCCAAGCGGCACAGCCGTCGGCTGCGTTCTCAAAGCCAAATACCCAGAAAAAATAGTGATACCAATATTCATACTTCATTATAAAGGACCCGTCGAAGTTGGAGGCTTGGCTTTAGCCGCAGATGCTCTAGCCCTTGATGGACTTGTGCTTACAATGGGAGACATTCCAAAATATGGAGAACCCATAAAAATGTTAAAATCCTCAGAAGAAGCCCGAGACTTTTTACGCACAACAATACGCCTAAAAAACGTCAAATTAGGATGCTTGCTCACCGCCCGCCGAACTGTCGAAGACACAATCGCCCGCGCAAAAGAACCATGGGACTTTGTCTTCTTCATGCGCCTCGAAGACAAAACCTTCCCAACACTGGAGCAGGTGGCAAAAGAATGCAAACGCCTAAACAAACCCATATACACCTACTTCCTCGTGGGAACACCAAAAAATGCGGAAATGGTGAAAATGATAGGGTGGCCAGTCACAGCATCCATGGACCATGTCGAGGAGGTTGCAGGCAAACTTGAAGGCTTAGTTGATGGCTTAATTGCCACATGCGCTGGAGACTATGACGGAGATAAGGAACTTTTAACAAGGCTTCAAAAGTTCAGAAGCTAAAACTTTAACCATCACATCTTTCTTCTTTATCATAAAGCAACGCATATTCTTCGAGAGCTTGCTATATTTCCCGAATTTCGCATTGAAGCTTCTTAATAATTTCCTCAGCCTTCCCAGGCTCAACCTTTAACGTATAAAGCCTCTTAGAAGTGCGAAGCTTCAACTTAACAGTATCCTTCAACCTTTTCACAATGCAATATTCGGCACGTCCACTAATTTCAACAAACTTTTCAGCGTCGAAGATTTCAGACGGCATGCGGCTTATCCCTTTTTCCTTTTTGTTCTTGATGTCTTCCACGTTTTTATCTATTTTGCTACTGTTTAGCGTTTAAGCACTATATAATCTTCTGGTTTCAACCACCCTTTAAGATACCTAAACCAATAAGTGGTGTTGTGAAATATTATTGATGGATCATTATAGGCTATGGCGGGTGGAATGGCCTTTAAACAAGCCGTAAGTATTCTACGAATTAACATTCGAGGTAAATCCTTAATCTTTTCATCCCCAAAAACCCTTGACCCAGCGCCTAGCCAAGCACCTTTCCAATCGGGATAATCATAGTAATGTAAGCCATTTCCCTGAATTACATAAACTTTCCATCCCTTTTTAGCCACATAAGTCCGTATAAAAACCTGCTCATAAGCTCCAAGCTGATTTGGTATTCTCATTCCTTCTATTGCCTTTCTCCGCAGAAAGTAGACATCAGAAAAACTAGGGGCTCTAATTTGAGGAACAGTTTTCCACCAGAAATTCACATACTTTTGCCTCCAGGGAGGAAGCCTTGCTGGAACCTCAATTCCTATGGCTCCAACCCTCTTCTTTTCATCCTTAAACAATTCGACAGCAGAGTTAAACCATTCACCATCATAAAAAACAACATCCGAGTCAACAAACAAAATAAAAGGAGCATCACTGTGTTCTATCGCTACCTGCCGCGCATGCCCCAAACCAATGTTTTCAAAGTATATTTCAGCACCATGTTTTTTGGCAATCTCAACTGTTCTATCAGTTGAGTAACGATCCACAATAATCAACCTATTAAAAGGAACAAACTTTTCCACACTTGTCAAACATTCATCAAGATACTTCTCACTCTGATAAGTACAAACAGCCACATCCACCTTGATAACATCATCCCCATTCATACATCTATAAAACCAAACAATTATCTATTAATATTTTTATGAAAACTCGAGGAAGTTTTAGTCAGTTTATTTCTCGAATACTTTACTAGTTAGTGCTTGGAAAGGGAAATGGAAGGTAAAATGTGTTCATTTGATGTAACCTTTTTTGGCGGCTAACTCTGCGCTTAAAAGTCCTGCTCCGGCGGCGCCTCTTATTGTGTTGTGGCTTAGGCATAGATATTTGATTGTTAAGACGGGGTCTTCTCTTATTCTTCCAACGACTATGCTCATTCCTTTTCCTTCGTCTCTGTCTAGTCTTGGTTGGGGCCTGTCCTTTTCTTCTCTAACTATTATGGGGTTTTCTGGTGCAGAGGGGAGTTTCAGCCTTTGAGGTTCGCCTTTAAAGTTTATAAAGGCTTTTTTAACCTCTTCTATTGACGGTTTTTTCTCAAGTTCTGCGAAGACACATTCTAGGTGGCCGTCTTTAACGTTGACACGGTTGCAGCTTGCGCTCACCTTAATGTTTGCTGGTCGGATTTTGTTGTCATTAAACTTGCCCAAGATTTTTAGGGTTTCCAGTTCTATTTTTTCCTCCTCCCCAGATATGTATGGCAAAACATTATCGATTATACTTAGGGATGGTACCCCTGGATAGCCCGCTCCGCTTAGGGCTTGCATTGTTGAAACTGCAACTTTTTTTAGGCCAAACTGCATTAAGGGTTTTAATGTTATAGCCAACTGTATGGTTGAACAGTTGGGATCCGTTGATATGAAACCGCTCCAACTCCTCCTCTCTTTTTGAATTTTAACCAACTCCAAATGTTCTGGGTTAACTTCTGGGATAAGAAGGGGCACATCATCCTCGAGTCTATGGGCGCTTGCCTTGCTGAAGACAGGATATGTTTTTGCAAACTCTTCTTCTACTGGACCTGCAACGTCTGATGGCAAAGCGGAGAAAACAAAGTCTATGTTCCCAGCCTTTTCTACAAATTTAACATCAGAATTCACCACGTACATTTCGGCTATTTCACTGGGCATTTCACACTCCAATATCCAATCGCATGCCTCTCCATACTTCTTTCCAGCAGATTTTTCAGAGGCAGCAAGCACCTCAATTTCAAACCACGGGTGATTATGGAGCAGTTGAACAAATCTTTGGCCAACAGCGCCAGTCGCGCCGAGGATTGCAACTCTATGCTTCATATATAATTCTCCCATGGGTTAATTGTTCTGTTCGGTGAGGACGTGAATATTAGAGGCTATTGTGAAAACACTAAAAAGTTTTTCCCCGCAAGTTTTCAACGTTTCTATTTCTTTAGGGATGTTTTCCTCTTCTACGCAAGGAACTTTCGTCCATGCTATTCCTCTTTTTACAGCTATTGACAAAATTTTGCCTTTCCCATTCGATAACAGGTCAGAGTGTAAAATTCTGGCAGTTTTTTTGGCATCTTTGTCGTGAACGTATAATATTAAGGCGTTAACGTCTGCTGTGAGCATTAATACTGGAATTTTGTTTCGTGCGGTTGCCTGCAAAATAATAGAGCAAACTTCCGAAATATCCGAGGCGTTCTCTGTAAGGATTGTTAAAGCTGCCAGAAGCATGTTTCGTCTCGAGGTATTGTTTTTATTGGCAAATCCCTTGATTAAGGTTCCTTCGTAATCCAATCGTTCACATTTATAACTAGTAATTCTGACCTTAAAAGAGCCGTCAAGAAACTTTAAGGCTTTCCTATGTAGGAACTTGTTGCCTACATCACATAGATGCATCAATTTTTCTGCGCTTATCTCCTTTATTCTCTCCGAGTTTGAAACTATTTTGGGGTCAGCGGACAGAATTCCCTCAACGTCTGTGACAAGGAGGACTTCGCTTGCGCCTATTGCTTTGCCGACTAGAAAGGCTGTTGTGTCGCTTCCCCCTCTGCCCAACGTTGTGATTTCTTCGCGTCTGGTTTTACCGACAAATCCAGGAATAACTGGCACAATATTCTCATTGAACAGTTCTTCTATTTTTGCCCGGATTCTACGGATGCACTCCATCTCGATAGGGTTAGCGTTGCCGAAGTTGTCGTCAGTTATTATCGGCCAGTCCGCGTCTGATGGATCCAGAAATTCCGCGTTTACTCCATGCGCCTTTAAGGCTGCTGTGAATATTCTTGCGCTTGTTCTTTCCCCCATAGCAAGTATTTCGTCTAAGTCTCTCGGTGAAATTCTCTCTCCGCAAGCCATAAGGCTGTAATCAATGAGCCTATCTGTGGCGTCACCGATTGCGGAGACAACAACCACTATTTGTTTTCCATTTTTTAGTTCAAAAATGATTTTTTCGGCTAGCTGCTTTGTCCTTTCGCCTTCTGAAAGGGCTTTTCCGCCGAACTTGATAACCACTCTTTCGTTTTGGACTGGGTGGTCGAGGACTCTACCCTCCTTCTTTCATGATGCTTAGGATTTTTGGAATTTCTCCAGCCACTGCGACTTTTCCCTTGTAAATTATTAGAACGCCACCTACGCCTTCAATTGACAGGGCTTTTTCTATTCCGTTTCTTATGGCTTGGTCTGGGTCTCCTTTCACGTTGTTACAGATTGCTGTTGCAGCCGCATCTGCTAACCCCGCTTTTCCGGAGAAAACAGTCACAGTTTCAGCTTCTCCAAAGCTTAAGGCATGTCCATAAACCCCTGAGCTTGTGGCTATGCCAACTGGAAATTTTTCAACCCTAAAGCCTATGCACCCTGACAAGGGCGAATCTCCTGCTAAGAGGGCTACATCCACCGGGGTCGCTGAAACTGCTGATACTTCTCCCCCATTTTCGACAACAGCAATCTTCGCCCCACAACTGAGCATAGCTTCAACGGCTAGGTCGGCTAAAACCCCAGCGACTGCAGCCATGGGGCCCACGTCTGCCTTTGCGGAGGCTGAAGCCATTAGTTTTGCCACATATGGTCCATCGTCAGCAGCCACTGGTTTGAGGGAATATAGAAAGCTTGGATGAGTTTTTGTATAGGCTTCCAGCTGTTTTCTGTGGTTTATTATGGTTTTTTCAGCCACTTCAACAGCTTCGGGCTTGTCCGATATTATTGTACACTTTGTCTCCTTGAAGCTGACCACTTTTTTTATGAAGCCTTTAGCCGTGCATGTCATTTGATTATTGCCCTCCTTGGACAGCCTATGCTTGGCAAGCACTCTTCGCAGTCCACGCATTTGGTATGAATCCACTTGATTCTCCCACCTTCTTGTTTAATGGCTTCGTAAGGGCAGAGAGCAATGCATAAAGTGCAAAAGACACATTTTTCCTCAATCCATTTTTTGCGCATTTAACCACGCTCCTCTCTCATGGGGTGATATTCCACGTCCTTAGGCAGCTTTTCAACAGGCTCGGATAGAAGGAAACGGCCTTCAGCGATCCATTTTTTAAGTTCAACCATTATTTTCTTGGCATACTCCATGCTTGAAGCGCAAGCTGTCCTAACACTTTTGCCCCCCAGCTCAACTTTTCCTGATTTCAGTTCCGCATAACTAACTCCTCTTATGACTGGTCGATTCCGGCTGGGAACACCATAATCCAAAATTTTCACGAAAATTTCTTCATCCCTTACTGCTACGCTTTTGGCTATTTCTTCGTCAAGTATCGGTATTGGAATTCCTATTCCCACGTAAAGGGTTACCCCGTAGTTGTGGAAGGTTGCGCCCTTCAAGTATTCTTGTCGCATCTTTTTTAAATCGCCCTTAACCATGAGAGTTCCATAACCATTTTTCGGGTCATGCTGCGTTCCTTCTCTAATTACGTAGCCAATTCCCCCTCCGAGAAAAATTCTCGTTCCCACGCCTATCGTTTTATATGTTGGATCGTTGATGAGGGGATTTAACTCGCCGCATCCAGCATAGTTCACGTTGCCAAAATTTGGAAGCAAAACTCCCATGTATGTGTAAAGCGTTCTTTCAGTGCTGTTTGTTGCAGCGTTATACCTTTGATAACAGTTTCTAGGGTTGCATAGTATCGCCTGATTCAAGTCATGAATCGTGAACTTTGTTTCAAGAACCTTTCGCGGATAGCAGTCTGTTCCATAAGCAACTGCTCTAAGCTCTATTTCCTTTCCAGAAACCATATCCTCTATTACATGGCCACCGCCGTACTCAAAACCTCGCGTAATGCTCATTTTTGTGGCGCCTATATAGCAGTCCACTGCAGCATTTCCGTGGTACGCTTCCACATCATTGAGCCAAGTTTTCTCCATTTTAATTGGGGGTTCGCTATGTCCAAAGTTTAGAAAGGCCCCAGAAGAGCACATGGGCCCAAAAGTGGCTGTTGTAACCACATCTACTTCTTGAAAGGCTTTTTTGATGCCACCGCTTTCAACAAGTTTTTTCATCTCCTTAACAGTTAAAACTTGAACGTCTCCGCGCTTGATTTTTTGGTTGATCTCCGCGATGTTTCTCTGTTTGAGTTTGCCGCACCTCCAAGCTTTTAGACAATTTATATTCTATGTTAAAATACTTTTTTGAAAAATTTATTCCAAAAAGAATATACGCAGCTTCAAAGCCCTATTAAAAGCATGCTACCTTCCTTGAATGAAATAGCAAAAAGAAGAAAATTGTTAGGTTTAACCCAGAAACAGCTGGCAAAAATTTCCAGTGTAAGCCAATCCTTCATCGCTAAAATAGAGTCTGGAAAAATAGATCCATCGTACGGCAAGGTGAAAGCCCTATTCGACGTGTTGGAAAAACTTGAATTTAGAGGGAATTATACAGCTAAGGCAATATTTCACGAAGGGATTGTATGCATCCAGAAAGGGGAAAATGTTGCAAAGGCCGTAGACTTAATGATGAAACACGGATTTTCGCAACTTCCAGTATTCGACGGCGAAAAATGCATAGGCTGCATTTCAGAAAAAACAATACTTAGCCAAGTAACCATCGCCAAGGATCTTTCAAAAATATCTCAGAAAACCGTGGAAGAAATAATGGAAGAAGCCCCGCCGCAAATCGATGAAAACGCGCCCATACCACTAATTTCAAATCTTTTACACTTCTACCCAGCAGTTCTAGTCACAAGAAAGGGAAAGATAACCGGCATAATAACAAAAGCTGATCTCTTCAAAGTAATTGTGTGAAAGCCCTAAAAGCATTATAGAATTCGAAGACCCACGATACAGCCACTTCCAGTCAAAGGTATCGAAAGGGCAATGCTTTTTCTTTGAGTGAATATTACTATGTGTTCATAGCCCACTTCTCTAATGAGGTTTAAAGCTCTGTCAAAATCCTTCCCCACATCCTCTGGAAGTGTGCATCTGAACCAAGCGTTATCTGAACTCCCTCATCATGGTTTATTTTGAGAAATTCTTGTTTGAATATATCTCCTCGCATGTCCTTCAACGGCGAGCTTAAGCCTGTGCTGGATGCAATTTTTATGTAGTTCAGGTCACCTTAACATGTGTTTATCAACAGGAATAAAGATGATGCCGGCGTCTTTGTTTACACCTTTTCTAGTCTATTATGGAAGCATGTTCTTTGTCCAGTGTGGCACGCGTTTCCTTTCTGCTCAACTAGAAAAAGTAACGCGTCGCAGTCGCAGTCCACTAAGATATCTTTAACCCTTTGGGTGTTTCCTGAAGTTTCACCTTTCATCCAAATTTTTCGTCTGGATCTACTCCAGTAGTGGGCGTAGCCTGTCTCCAAAGTTCTTTTCAAAGCTTCAAAGTTAATATATGCCAGCATAAGAACCTCTTTTGAATTGAAATCCTGCACTGTCACGGGGATTAATCCGTTACCTTTTTCAAAGTTCAGTTGTTGGATGCCAATTTTTCTTATGGTTAGAGACGTACGTCAACCCCCATTTCCTTTAAGAATTTCTTGACAAGTTGGATTGGATATTTATTATAGTGGAAAATAGATGCCGCAAGGGCAGCGTCAGCTTTCCCTATGAAGAAGGCTTCAAGGAAATGCTCGGGCTTACCAGCCCCCCCGCTCGCTATAACCGGAATATGGACTTTCTCTGATATGCTTCGAGTTAATTCCAAGTCATAACCTTTCTCTGTTCCATCCCTGTCCATAGAGGTTACAAGAAGTTCTCCGGCGCCGAGCTTTTCCGCTTTAATGGACCAGTGAATCGCGTCCAGCCCTGTAGGTTTGCGGCCGCCATACGTGTAAACTTCAAACCAACATCTTCCTTCAGCTGTTTCAACCGTGAATTTATCCTTACTTTTTTCATAACGCCTTTTAGCATCTATAGCAACGACTACACATTGTTTTCCGAAAGTTTTTGCGAGTTCCTTAATCAGGGAAGGATTTTCGACGGCAGCTGTGTTAATTGAAACTTTATCTGCCCCGCTGCAGAGTACGAGCCTAGCGTCTGAAAGCTTACGTATTCCCCCGCCCACCGTGAATGGGATGTTTATTTCTGCAGCAACCCTTTCCACGGTAGCCTTCAATATTTTTCGCCTTTCAGAAGAAGCCGTTATATCAAGGAAAACCAACTCATCAGCTCCCTCGTCTATATAACGTTTCGCCAGTTCCACAGGGTCTCCTGCGTTTTTTAGGTTTAAAAAGTGGGTTCCCTTAACAACTTTTCCATGGTCAACGTCTAGGCATGGTATAATACGCTTCATTAACGGCATCATCATGCCTCTCTAACTGTTCTTAAAGCATCTTTCAGTGTGAATATGCCTTCATACAATGCTTTTCCTATAACCACACCATAAACACCTGTGCGCTTTAGAAGCGCTAAATCTTTCAAACCGCTTACTCCGCCTGCCGCGATTATCTTCGCTTCCGAACAATTGCAAACTCGGCTTAGGGAGTTAATGTCCACTCCATTAAGAGTTCCATCTTTACGTATTGAAGTTAACAAAAAAGTTTTAACTTTAAGCTTCAGAAACTTTTGGAGAGCGTTCTCAATGCTAAGGGCCGTTTCTTTTTTCCATCCTTCCACCATGACTTTGCCGTCTCCTGCGTAGTCAAGTGCTATAATGATGCGGTCACCATACTTTCCCATGAGATGTGTTATGGCTTCAGGTTTTCTAAATGCAAGAGTCCCAATTATAATCTTGTCCACATTTAGATTGAGAAGTTTTTCAGCGTTTTCTATGTTCCTTATCCCCCCTCCAACATGTATAGGCAAACTCACAGTTTGGGCTATTCTTGAAATTGTTGGAAGGTTATTCCCCCTATCAAAGGCGGCGTCTAGATCGATTATATGAAGGGCATCGGCGCCTTCTTCCTCCCATTTTTTGGCTACAGCCACAGGATCCCCCAAATGGTCATAAACCTTGGCGGATTCAGGATCTCCCTTTAAAAGCCTTACAACCTTTCCTTTTATCAAGTCAATGGCTGGAAATATTTTCATCTGCAATTACCTCTTTACAAAGTTGCAGAAGTTTTCAAGAACCCTTAAACCGTTTACGTCGGATTTTTCCGGATGAAACTGCACACCACAAATGTTTTGAAACAAAACAGCTGATGCAAAAGTTACTCCATAAAAGGTTTCAGCACAAACAATACTCTGTTCTGCTGGAACCGGATAATATGAATGGACAAAGTAATAATAGGATCCATTTTCCAAACCTTCAAAAAGAATGTTTTGTCTTACAACTTTGACAGTATTCCATCCCATATGAGGGACCTTAACGAAGCTTGGCAACTGAAGGCTTTCACCATCAAGAAGCGCCAATCCCTCACCTTCCCCCTCTTCACTTTTTCGGAATAGAAGCTGCATACCCAAACATATGCCTAAAGTGGGAACGTTTTCAGTCAGCTCTTGTAATACTTCTTTTACAAGGGCTAGTTTCTTAGAAGCAGCTGAGAAATTTCCAACGCCTGGTAAAACTATGGCGTCAGCTTGTTTAAGTTGCGTTTTAGAAATTCCAATTGAAGATGTGAAGCCAACCCTGTTTAGGGCGCATTTGAGACTGTAAAGGTTTCCGACCCCATAGTTGACTATAACTGCTTTGGGAAACTACATCACCCCCTTCGAGCTAGGCGTTCCCTTTCTCCTCCGGTCAAAGGCTATTGCTTGCTTTAGCGAAAGGGCGAGGGCTTTAAAGGCTGCCTCCGCCTTATGATGATCGTTATTGCCATATTGAGTCCAGATGTGAACGTTAGCTTGCATTGACAAAGCTAAAGTTTCTAAGAAATGGTAAATGTCCTCACATGGTGTATCCTCAATTTTTCCTCCTCTAAACTTTAGGTCGATTTTTACATAGGGGCGTCTTGCCAAGTCTACAGCTGAAAAAACAAGGGAGCAATCCATTGGAACCGCTGCGAATCCGAACCTGGCTATTCCATTGCCATCACCTAGAGCTTTTCTGATGGCTTGGCCTAAACAAATCGCTGCATCCTCTATTACGTGGTGCTTAAGATCTCCCTTTGCATGTACTGTGATGTCAATTTGGCTGTGAAAGGCTAAAGTGGTTATTAAATGGTCGAGAAATGCGATTCCAGTGTTAATGTCAGCCTCCCCGATGGAGTCAAGGTTTGCTTTGACATAGATCTCTGTTTCCCGCGTCTTCCTAGAAACCTCAGAAGTCCTCAAGTTTTTCAACTCCCTAATCTTGAACATGTTTCCTTTAAGGCCTCTACAAATCTTTCATTCATCCAAGGTAGCCCCACAGCTGTTCTAAAACAGTTTTGAAGATTGAGAACCGCGCCAATCTTTTTTACGATAACTCCTCTTTTCAATAGGTTGTAGTAAACTTTAGCTGAAGACCGTTTTGTTTTGAATAAGATGAAGTTTGTCTTTGAGTCGAAGGCTTTAACTCCGTCAATGTCGTTAAGGGCTTTTACTAGCTTTTCCCTCTCTATCTTAACCTGTTTAACAGCCTCTTTAACAATGTGGATGTTCTCAAGAACCTTAACGCCAACTTTCAATGACAGAGTATTCACTGGATATGGCAATCCAACATTGTCCGAAAGAGCCTTGGCAACCTCAGCGTCCGCTATGCAATAACCCAGCCTTAGCCCAGCTAGACCAAACGCCTTTGAAAACGTCCTCAGAACTATCAAGTTTTCATACTTTTGAATTAGTGAAGCAACTGAATAGTCTGCAAATTCGAAATATGTTTCATCAACGATCACCATTCCGGGAAAGTTTTCAATTAAAGTTTTTACATCATCCATTTTGAACTGGTTAGCTGTAGGGTTGTTGGGTGAACATAAGAAAAGAACTTTTGATTTTGCAGTCATGCAGGACACGAGACTGTTAACGTCTAGGGAAAAGTCCTCTTTAAGTGAGACCTCTTGAAGTTTCGCTCTTTGAACGATTACCGCACGGCGGTACATAGAGTAGGTGGGCGAAATTGTAAGGGCTTGCTCTCCGTCCTCAAGAAAAAGGCAGACAATCCTTTCTATTAGCTCGTCACCTCCATTCCCAATAACTATGTAGTTGGCTGGTACGCCAGCATATGAGCTAAGCTTGTCTCTAAGTTCCTGTTTCTCTTCTTGAGGATACAACCTAAGATCCAGATTTTCTAAAGCTTCCACAACAAGCTTAAGAAGTTTCTCACGAGGGATGAAAAAGTTCTCGTTTGAGTCAAGTTTTACAATTTTTGAGCGCTCTACTCCAAAGCGTTGCTGAACACTTTCAACGCTATCTCCGAAGAGATAAGGAGTTATACCCATCATTTCAAGTTTCCGCCTAACCCATTCACCTACATTTTTCCCCATTTTTAAATCTCCCTTCCACAGCCTTGAAGTGACCTGGCAGTTTTTCAGCCTCGGACAAAATTCTGATATTTTCAAAAGCCTCCATTAAACCCATTTTTGAACATTCAACAACAGCGACTCTTCTAACGAAGTCCAAGGATGATAGTGCCGAAAAGATTTTTCCGTAGCCCCATGTGGGAAGCACGTGGTTCGTCCAACCGCAATAGTCGCTCAGAGATGCCGGGCTATATGAACCCGATAAAATGAGACCTGCTGTGGATATTCTTTCAATCACATTCTCCGGGTTTTTGAGCATTACTTCCACATGTTCTGGGGCAAAAGTGTTTGTGAACTCAACCATTTCATCAACTGTTTTGCAGATAACTACGAACCCATTATTTGATAGCGCTTTAAAGACTATGTCACTTCTAGGCGATGAACGTGCAATGTCATCTAATTCAGAAATCGCCTTTTCGGCGAGCCTTTCCGAAGTTGTGACTAGCCCCACAATAGAGTCTGGTCCATGTTCTGCTTGAGCACACATGTCAAGGGCGATAAAACGCGGATTTGCCGTTTCATCAGCCATGACAAGTAGTTCGCTTGGACCTGCGGGAAAATCTATGGCGACATCTCTGGAGACTAAAACTTTTGCCATGGAAACATAGGTGTTTCCAGGGCCGACAATCTTGTCCACAGGCTTTACTGTTTCAGTGCCATAAGCCATGGCGGCTATCGCCTGCGCTCCCCCAACCCTATATATTTCACTAACTCCGCATACGTCAGCAGCCACAAGGGTTAAGGGGTTCAGTGTCCCATCTCGGCTAGGCGATGAGCACACAGTAACTCTTGGCACTCCGGCAACAATAGCCGGAACAACTGTCATAACTAGCGTGCTCGGGTAAGCAGCATTTCCACTTGGAACATAACAACCAACTCTTTTTATGGGACGTGTGCAAAATTTGATGGTGACCCTACCAAGTTTCATCTCCATGCGGGCCTGTTCAAGTAGGTGCTTTTCAACGAATTCAAGTTTCTCTTTTACAGTCTTAATAGCGGAAATTTGGTCCTCCGTGACCTTTGAATAGGCATCATTTATTTCTTCACTGCTTACACGTAAGTTCTCCGGGTTTAAGGAAACTCCGTCGAATTGCTCTGTAAACCTTATAAGAGCGGCGTCGCCTTTTTTTCGGACTTCTTCGATGATAGCCCTTATATAAGCTTCTAATCGCTTATCTATGTTTATAAAACCTTCCTTTTGCAACAAACGCCTTGAATCGACATACGAACTCCACGTTTTCATTCTTACAATCTTCATCATTTTACGTCAACCTCTTCTAAAGCCAAAACTTGCCTCGGCTCGTAAACCACCAGACCTTGGGCAAGTCTACGAATTACCGGAAGGATTTTAAAGAAAGAGGCTTTTTCAATAACCGTGTTGACCGCATACCACTGCCCATTCGCCAGAGGTGCCACTGTAGGCTTTTTTAGGGCTGGCAGCTGCTTAAGAAGGGATTCAAGATTTTCCTTTTTAACGTTAACGAATATGTGTAGCCTCTTTGATCCGTCAACAACGCCCTTCAACATTGCTGATATATCGAAAATTTTCTCACGTTTCTCAGATTCTAAAGACTTTCTGTTGGCTATCAAGAATGCGGCAGATTCCATCACAGTTTCAATTGGTTTTAAGTTGTTCTGTTCAAGGCTTGTGCCAGTTTCAACAATGTCAACAATTGCATCCGCAACCTCTGGTGGCTTGGCTTCTGTGGCCCCGAAAGAAAGGAAAATTGTAACCCTTGAATTCTGACCTTTTCTCCACCAAGGCGTAACAATTAAAGGTTCCTCACCCCCAAAAAACTCACGGTAACTGGAATTATTTTTAATATACTCCATAGTGACGTTTAAATATTCAGTGGATATTCTGATGTTTTTCCCTTCGGACAAAATTGCTTCCAGAAGGCTTGAAAATGAATTTATATTAGTCCAATTTTTTGGTATAGCAACTACGAGCTTCACTTTTCCATATTCAAGGTTTTGAAGCATTTCAACATCCGCACGAGTTTCCCTAATCCAATCCAAACCTGATATTCCCATGTCGTACAATCCTTCGCTTACAAGAATTGGAATTTCCTGAGGCCTTAAAAGTCTCAATTCAATTTCAGGGTCGCTTATTACTGGCCTATAGCTCCGTTCCTGTCCGGAAACGCGGTATCCAGCCCTTTCAAGAACTTCAAAAGTTTCTTTTTGCAGGGAACCAGCTGGAATAGCGAGCTTTACTTTAACCATTCACCATCACTTCACTCAATAATATAAAAGGAAAACTGAAATTTCCAAAAGTTAGAAGTCTACATGAAACAAATTCTAACAGTCGGCAAAGTATATTAGAAGTGAAGGCAATCGCCCTGTATGAACGCAGTCCCTCACTTTATCACCACTGCCTTTGTTAAAATGCTGTGGTACAATATAAAGTTTATTTTCTACACGAAAAATCTAGAAACCTCTATACGTTTATGCACCCATCTCCATTTTTATTTCGCTTTTAAGTTTTAGTTATTTTGCTACAATATAGACGTCAGCAGAACCAATAATTCTACCCACGCGTAAAAGTTAAAAATTTTAAAAGTGGCTCGGCTTTCTGACAAGAGCCTAGGATTTTGATGAATAAAGTCTTGCCTTGCAATTCTTTTAAGGCTTCCATGCATATTGGTTTGGTCTTTTGTCCTTCTCCTTTGCAGTCTTGAGTCTAGTTTAATGAGATTAACTCCTTTTTGCAAACACACTTAAATGCGCGCACATATGAAGAAAGTGGATATTGTAAGTAGTGAACAAAAGCGCTGTAAAGAAGAGTTGCGTTTTACTCTCTCATAGCTTTTCTAGGAATTCTATAGCGGCATACATTTTGCTATATAAAGCATTCAAATCTAAGCTTCTGGAAAGTCCATCGTTTACCGTTTTATGAAAGGCCTTGAATTCTTTAGCATTCCCATTTTTTATTATTTCGATTATCCTATTAGCATTTGACATGAAACGTTCGAAGTATTTAAGCGAGTTCCTATTAAGCTTATGCAGTAAAAAGTGAAATTCGCTGTCCTGCGCCATTATGCTTCCCATGAGAATTAACTGTAATGTATAAGTGGTGCCCCCGAAATTTGTCAGCATTCTAAAATCTTCGTCCTTTAAAGTTGACGCGAGAGCCATGTTAATAAAATACGGCAAGGAAAGAATGAGAGCCATTATTTTGTCATGTTTTTCAGCATCGACAAACCTGAAGTCTGCGTCTGGAAAGATTTTCTTAGCGATTTCCAGCTCTCTTTCAGAATTTAAAACTGGTATTAATGCAAACCTTTTCTTTCCCCTCCATAAAGGTCCGAAAAGAGGATGCAAAGAAAGGGGTTGAACATTAAATTTGGCGCATTCTCTTAAAACATCAATCACACAGACTTTTAAGGAGGCGATCTCAGAGACTATGGATCCCTTTTTTAGTTTTGGTGTTATCTCATTTAAAACATCCGTCGTTTTATTTATTGGGACGGACACAACGGTTAAATCTGCATCCTTAACAGCTTCTAAGTTGTTCTTTACAAGTTTTACACGGTAACTTTTTGTAAGCCTTTTTAACTCCTCTTTTTTGATGTCGGAGACTGTCAAGTCGTAATTCATGTCTGTAAAATACTGGACAAACCATTTCCCCATTTTCCCCGCTGCGCCTAAAATGGCAACTTTCATTTCAGCAACTCTCCTATTTTCCTCATCGCTTCTTGGAGTAATTCCTTAGGCTGACATGCTGCTATTCTAAAGAAATTACTATATTCCTCGCCGAATGCTGTTCCGGGGGTAACGCAGACCCCTTTTTCTGTGAGAAGGCTTTTGACAAAGGTTTGCGTGTCCATATTTTCATCAGACAATTTTGAAAAAACATAAAATCCTCCATCCGGCTTAATGTAAGAGACAAGCATCTTGTCTAGGGCGTTGCATAGAAAGCGCACCCTTTCCTCAATTATTTCGGCGTATTTTTTAGCTTCATCCGCGCAGTCTAGAGCCTTCATTGCAGCATACTGTATAAACTCGGGAACGCTTGTTAGGCAAAGGTTTTGGATTTTGGTCATCCTTTTTATGGTATCAACATCTGATATGGCATAGCCTATCCTAAAGCCGGTCATGCCAAAAGTTTTAGAAAAGGAGTCGATGAGAATATATTTGCAGTTTGAAAATTCAAGTATGCTCTTGAAGGGTTTGAATGCAAAATTGGAGTAGACTTCGTCGCTTAAAATAAATATGTCATTTTCTCTGGCTATTTCAACAATCTGCTTTAAGGTGTCGCTGGTAAAGATTTTACCTGTAGGATTGTTTGGGTTGTTCAAAATTATCAATTTTGTCAGCTTACTTACGTGATTAGCTAACGCATTTAAATCAGGTTCCCAGCTGCTTTCTATTTTTGATGGTATTATTGAGGCCTTTGCTTGGGCAGTTCTTATGCAGTCTTTATAGGCCGGCCATGCGGGTTCAAAAATTATTGCTTCATCGCCCGAAGATAACATTGATGATACGCAGAGGTAAACTGCGAACCGCCCACCAGGAGTTACAATAACCTGTTCTGGCGTAATGTCTGCGTGAAATCGCTCGTTGACTACTGAGGCTATTTTTTCCCTAAGCTGTAAAATTCCGCCAGTTTCAGTATAGTGGACATAATTGTTTTTTAAAGCTTCAATTAAGGCTTCTTTTACCGCTATAGGCGGGCCAAAGTCAGGTTCTCCAACTTCCAGATGAATTAGTCTTTTCCCCAATCTCTCAAGTTTCTTGGCTTCAGCAAACACTTCATATGGAGCAAAGAAACCTGTTTTTTCCTTTCCACCCTCACGAATGATGTTTCTTTGAATAGTTTTTGATTCTTCAATTAGCAAGTTTAGCAGCCTCAAGCCGAAATCTAAATCAATACCGTAGGATTCACATACTTTCAAGATGGCTTCTTTGAGTTTTCTTTCAGTGTAAACATCCTCGATTGGCAAACCCTTTTCCCTTTTCTGCTTCGCTATTTCACGAGCCAAGGTGAAGCGTTTCCCTACCAATTTGAATATTTCCGTTGTAACTTCCTCGATTTCTTTACGTAAATTGTTGATTCCCATATAGGCCCTAAAGTGTAAACCATTAACATTCTAATATCTTTTTTCCGAACCACTGTTTTGCCTTCTAAGCAAGATGATATAGTGATATAGAACAAAAAACCAAAAAGTATAAATCTTAATGATGTAATCATAATTTCTGGTTGTTTGATGAAACCAATAGCCCCAACCGCTTGCTTCAGAGATCATTCATTTAGTGGCTATTGGTATAGATTTTATTTTAGCTATTAGGAGAAACCGCGACCGCTTTTAGGTCTTGAGTTTCTCCTTTCTGGGGGTTTTGTGGTGAGAAGAAAACAAAATGATGCTTTTGATTTCCCTCTTGTCGTGAAGTTCGGTGGAAGTAGCTTAGCAGATGGAAAGAAGATATCTGGTGCTGTCAAAGCTGTCGTGAAAGAACTGAAGAAAAGGACCAAAATTGTTGTGGTTGTTTCTGCAGTTGGTAGAACAACGGATTTTCTGCTTGACATTTCAAAGGAAGCCATAAGCTGTAACAACACGTTATTAAACAACGATATTGACGAAGTTTTGGCCATGGGTGAAAGGACAAGCGCAAGAATATTTTCAGCTGCCCTTAAAGCGAATGGTGTTAAATGTCGCTATTTTGATCCGAGTGATTCAGATTGGCCAATAGTTACGAATGATAAACCCATGAATGCTGACCCTATTTTGCCGGTATGCGAAGAACGTGTGGTCAAATATGTCTTGCCTTTACTTGATGAAGGAGTTGTTGTAGTTATCCCTGGATTCGTTGGTAAAACTTTAGATGATAAAATCACAACTATGGGGAGAGGTGGAAGCGACACCACAGCGCTCATCTTAGCTCACGCTCTTAAGGCAAACCAGGTTATCCTTGTAACAGATGTCGACGGCATAATGACTGCAGACCCGAAGCTTGTAAAATCTGCAAGAAGAATTTCTGAAATAGATGTGAACTCGTTAATCGGTCTTGCAAGTTGCGGCAAAAAATTCCTTCAAAGAAAAGCCTTAAAATACAAAGAAGAAAACGTGGACGTTAAAATAATAAATCATGGCCGCTGCGACTTAGATGCAGAAGGTACTATTATAAAGGGTTCTGTCAAAGGCGACATCGTTAACTTAGATTTTCCTAAACCAATAGCTTCCATAACCATTGTTGGAAAGGCCCTATCTCAGTCGCCTGAAGCGTTACACCAGGTAACCCAGAAAATTAGAAGTGCGGAAGTTTCTTTTTTGGGAATTTCAGCCAATTACGATTCCCTCATGCTGTATGTTCCAGAGAATATGCTTGAGAAAATCCTTGAGCCGCTTCATTCAGTTGTTCTTGAGAATCCTAATGCTTTGGCTATGGCTGTGAGAAAAAATCTTGCTTTATTAAAAATTAAAACAGCAGAGCTTGAAGAAACCCCAGGAGTAATAAGCAGATTAGCTCAAGCTCTAAACGAGAGGGGAATCAACATTTATGGATTGTTCACGATAGCGTCGGGAATCCATGTTTTTGTTGATGCAACACGTAGTGAAGAGGCCCTACTGGTTATTAAAGAATCGGTGAAAGAACTTTTGGAAGTTGACAGTTTGGAATGTTATGCCCTAAGGAGGTGAAAATGGAAGTGTACAATGGGAAAAATAAGAGGATAAAAAGAATATTCAGGGAAGACGGAAAAACAGTAATTATTCCTATGGATCATGGAGTTACGAGCGGTCCAATAAGCGGACTCGTCAAGATGCAAGACATCATCAATAAACTTATCAACGGTGGTGCGGATGCCGTTGTTCTCCATAAGGGCATAGCCAAAAATGTTGACACTGGAAGACTTGGACTCATAATACATGTTTCAGCAAGCACAAATGTTGGACCAGACCCAAACTGGAAGGTTCGCGCTTGTAATGTTAAAGAAGCAATCCAACTTGGATGTGACGCCGTCTCAATTCATATAAATGTAGGTGCAGCACATGAACCGGAAATGCTGATGGATTTAGGCAATTTAGCAGACGAGTGCGATGCATGGGGAATTCCACTGCTTGCAATGATGTATCCTAGAGGACCTAAAATAATAAGCGAACATAGCCTAGAAGTTGTTGCACATGCAGCGAGACTTGGCGCTGAGCTAGGTGCAGATGTGATAAAGACCAATTACACTGGAGACCCTGAATCTTTTAGGAAAGTTGTTGAAGGCTGTCCCGTTCCCGTGGTAATTGCGGGCGGTCCAAAGGTTGATACAACCAGAAGCTTTTTGGAGATGGTTTATAACGCCGTTAAGGCCGGCTGCGCTGGAGTATCCATAGGGAGAAACGTCTTTCAGCATAGGGATCCGGTGGCTATGACCAAGGCTCTCGTCGGCATTGTTCATGAGGATATGAGTGTTAACCAGGCCTTAAAAATCCTAGGAGAATGAATATGAAGGAGTTTTGGATAAGGCTGAATGGCGACTTTTCAAGGGAGTTAAAGGAGAAAGTAATACAAGATACAAGTAAGTTTTGCACAGCATACCTTGTTGAACCCCATGACGAGCCTTTAGCAAGGAAACTTGGAGCAAAAACTATCGTTTCTCCAAAAAGTGGTGACATATTGCTTTTCGAGTCGACTGAAAAAATACTTGACACAAAAACAAGCAAAAGAAGATGCATCCAAACGAAAATAGGCTCTGGAGAAGATGAAAAGAGAATCACGCGGCTAGTTGAAGCAGGGGTAGAATATATTATAGCCAAATGTGAAAATTGGAAAGTAATTCCACTAGAAAATTTAATAGCAAGTACAAGGGGAAAAAGCAAGCTTTTGGCTTCCATAGCAAGCCATCAGGAAGCCGCACTTGTACTGGAAGTACTTGAGATTGGTGTAGATGGCATTTTGGTAGAATTATCCGACGTTGATGAGATAAAAATGGTTTATGAAAATTTTAGAAGAATATGTTCAAGATTAACTGAAAAAAGTGAAATGGAAAGATTACGGTTGCTTGAAGCGAAAGTAACCCAGATTAAGCCATTGCGTTCAGGGGCTCGCGCATGCATAGATACATGCGACTTAATGAGGGAGGGGGAGGGAATGCTCGTGGGCTGTCAGTCTTCAGGTCTTTTCTTAGTTCAAGCGGAAACTATGGAAAACCCGTTTGTGGCTCCAAGGCCTTTCCGAGTGAATGCTGGTTCAACAGCGCAGTATTTACTTACAAATTGTGGCGAAACGAAATACCTGTCAGAAGTCAATGCCGGGGATGAGGTTTTAATAGTTGATAGTGAAGGGAATGGCAGAATTACAAACGTTTGTCGAGCAAAAATAGAGTGGAGACCCCTATTATTAATTGGGGCTGAACTTGAGAATAGAATTTTCAAAGTGATACTGCAAAATGCAGAAACAATAAGGCTGGTGACAAAAGATGGATCAAAATCCGTCAAGGAACTATCTGTAGGGGATACAGTTTTAGTTCACATGCAAGAAGGTGGAAGACACTTCGGCAAGCTTGTTAAAGAGGAAAGAGTGATAGAACGATGACGATTAAAATCTGCGTTCCGATAATTGCAAAGAAACCGTCAGATATTCCAGCACTCATAAAAAGGGCTCGGGCTTTAGGCGCTGATTTAGCAGAAGTAAGGTTGGACTACTTAGAAGATGAATTTGACGAGGGTGAAGTGGAAGCGGCTATTAAAAATGCAGAGATTCCGTTGATAGCAACTAACAGGCAACTTGAACATGGAGGAAAAGGACTGCAAGATAAGGACATGAGAGTTAAAAAGCTCGTAGCATTGGCGGACAAGGGGTTCTCAATGGTTGACATTGAAACCGTAGTGCCAAATCTAAAATCAGTGGTTAAAAGGCTGAAACGGAAAGGTGTAGAAGTAATTGTTTCCTACCATGATTTCAACAAAACGCCAAGTCTAAAAGAGTTGCAGAAGGTCGCCTCCTCACAGATCAGAGCGGGAGCAGACATCTGCAAAATAGTTACAAAAGCCAATAACATCAATGATAACATCACATGTCTTTCGCTAACATCGGAAATGAGTATGAAAACACGGATTGTATGTTTTGCTATGGGAACACTGGGAATTTTATCACGAATACTCACACCAATTTTTGGCAGCTACTTCACATACGCATCGCTGGAAAGCGAAATGGAAACAGCGGCTGGTCAAATAAACATTCAGAAACTTAAGGAAATATACAGATGTCTAGGTGCTATGGGAAATTGAGGATTTCCGGAAAAACCAAAATTTGCGCGTTAATAGGCGATCCGGTTGAACATTCCTTAAGCCCGCATATTCATAACGCTGCATTCAAGCATTTGAAGCTTAATTTTGTTTACATAGCCTTTAAGGTGTCAAGGGAAAACGTCAAAGAAGCACTTCTGGGCGTGAGAGCGTTAGGGATTAAAGGATTAAATGTGACTATGCCGCTGAAAACTTCGGTTATCCCTTACCTTGATAAGTTAGATTCGAATGCGGAGAAAATAGGTGCTGTTAACACAATTCTCAACCATGAAGGAACATTGATTGGTTATAACACGGACGGACTGGGCGCTCTTCACGCCTTAAGAGCAAGAGGACAAAACCCCTCCGGGAAGAACATCCTTATTTTAGGGGCCGGAGGGGCTGCAAGAGCTGTAGCGTTCGCACTATGCGAAGAAGCTTGCACCTTAACAATCCTAAATAGAACATTTAGAAAAGCAAAAAAACTTGCAGAAGAACTTGGTGAAAAATTTGGTAAAAAAGTTAAACATGGACGGCTCGCCCCCCAAGACTTGAAAACAAACGTGAAGGAAGCCGACATACTTATTAACGCAACATCAGTTGGCATGATCCCATATGAAAACGAAACTCCAGTGGACACAAAGCTTTTGCATTCAAACTTGACGGTCTTTGACCTAGTTTACAACCCCCAGGAAACGCGGCTTCTAAGAGAAGCCAAAGCTGCTGGGGCAAGAACTATTGATGGGCTCTCTATGCTTATTCACCAAGGGGCAATTTCTTTTGAGATATGGACTGGCAGAAAAGCGCCAATAGACGTGATGGTGAAAGCCTGCGAAAAAGCCTTGAAAGGCGAGGGAAAATGATTGGAAGAGCCATTTCCTACGGAGCAGTAACCATAGTTAACGCAATTGCTTGCGGCCTTGGGGCGGCCTTAGGTGTCAAGCTGTGGACTGAAGCCACAGTAAGATTAACAGATAACCCTGGTAAAATTGAAGGGAGAATAATTTCCGAACCATGTGAAAACCCAAGATTGATGGTGGAAACTGTTAAACGGGTTTTAGGCTATTTAAACCTGGACAATCTTTACGGCGCTTACGTTGAAACACGCTCTAACATACCAATTGCAAAAGGGTTGAAAAGTAGCAGCGCAGCAGCTAACGCTTTGACACTAGCCACGTTGGCAGCGTTAAACAAGAAAGTTGACGATTTAACAATTGTCAAGTTGGGAGTAAAGGCAGCTATAAACGCCAAAGTGACGATAACTGGGGCGTTTGATGATGCTTGTGCTTCTTACTTTGGGAACATAGTTATAACAAACAACAAAACCATGAAAGTGTTGAAGTTCTTAAACGTTGATGAAGAATATGGCGTTTTAATCCACGTTCCACCCGAGAAAAAGTATACCGTAAGCATCAACGCAAAGGAGACCAAGACAATGTCCAGAGAGATAAAGGCTATTCACAAGTTAGCCCTTAAGGGAGACTACTGGACTGCCATGACCCTTAATGGTCTGGCTTACTCAGCAGTTTTTGGATATAACCCAAAAATAGCTTTAGAAGCGCTTCAAAACGGTGCTATAGCTGCAGGTTTATCTGGAACTGGGCCAGCAGTGGCTGCGGTTGTTCCAAAAGGAAACGTCGATTTGGTTCATGAGGCGTGGCAAAAGTACGGTGGAACAATAATCAGAACTGAGATTAATCGTGAAAAAGCTCACGTTTTGAGGTGAAACATTGGTTAAGTTAACAGTGAAGGAAACTGAAAGACTTGAAGGCGATGTAAAGGCTCCCCCATCAAAAGCCTATACACATAGAGCTGTAATCGCAGCAGCACTTTCTGAAGGAAAATCTGTGATAATTAATCCTTTAAAATGCGATGATACGGAAGCCACAATTGAGGCGTGTTCAATGTTGGGTGCAAGAATAAAATGGAATGACCAAGAATCCTCGTTAATTATAGAAGGATTCTCAAAGCCAAAGGCTCCAAGCAACATAATTAACTGTAAAGGCTCCGGCTCCACAATTAGATTCTTAACCCCTGTTTGCACTTTAGCTGAAGGGATCTCTGTTTTAACAGGTGATAGCAGCCTTAGAAAGAGGCCGATTCAACCTCTTCTCGATGCGCTAAATCAGCTTGGAGCACACTGCCTCAGTGTTGGAAAAAACGGAAAGCCACCGATAATAGTAATTGGAGGAGGCATAAAAGGCGGCGAAGCATTGTTGGCTGGCGATATAAGCTCCCAGTTTATCTCTGGGCTGCTTTTTGCAGCTCCAATGGCAGAAATGAATACCACGATAAAGGTTAACACACCCTTAGAATCAAAATTTTACGTTAAAATGACCTTGGAAACATTAAAAAAGCATCGCATTGAGGTTGAATCTTCACAAAGGCACGACAAGTTTACTGTTCCATGTGATCAGAAGTTTAAGCCTGCAAAACATGTTATAGAGGGAGACTACTCGTCTGCAGCATTCATACTGGCAGGCGCAAGCATAATGAATTCGAAAGTTAGGGTGACAGACTTGAAAAAGCAAACTCTACAAAGCGACAGAGCAATTGTAAAAATTCTCGAGGAAATGGGGGTATCTGTAAGCCTAAGCGAAAAGTGCATAGAGGTTTATGGAAATAGCGAAGGACTTAAGCCCATCCAAGTTGATTTAAGGGATTCTCCGGATCTAGTTCCGGCATGTGTTGTTTTAGCTTGCTTCGCCAAGGGTAAAAGCATCATTAGAGGAGTTAAAAGATTGAAGTTTAAGGAATCAGATAGGCTTTCAACATTGGTTTCTGAATTTAGGAAAATGGGGGCAAAAATCGCGGTCAGCGACAACTCCATTGTAATTGAAGGAAGCGCAAAACTGCATGGAGCCGAACTCTGCTCTCACAGGGATCATCGGGTAGCTATGGCCTGCACTGTCGCAGCCTTAAGGGCTGAAGGTGAGACCATTATTCATGGAATAGAATGTGTTAGAAAGTCATATCCAAACTTCGTTGAAAATTTAAAAGTTTTAGGAGGCAAGGTGATTGGCTGGTAACTCCATTGGAAAAGCCTTTGTAGTAACGTGTTTCGGAGAAAGCCACGGAAAATGCATTGGCGTGGTAATCGAGGGTTGCCCGCCGGGACTGCCGCTGTCCGAGCAAGATATCCAAATAGAACTGGATAAAAGAAAACCAGCCACTTCTAGTATAAGTACACAAAGGATTGAAGAAGATAAAGCTGAAATTCTCTCAGGAGTTTTCAATGGATACACAACTGGAGCACCCATATGCATTGTTGTATGGAACAAAAATATCGATTCTGAACCATACGAGTTGGTTAAGGAAAAACCAAGACCAGGCCATGCAGATTATACCGCCCACCTTAGATACGATGGTTTCAACGATTATAGAGGTGGGGGGCGCTTTTCAGGGAGGATAACTGTGGCGTATGTAATGGCTGGGGCTGTTGCTAAGAAACTTCTTAAAACCCTCAACGTGGAAATTTTAGCCCATACAGTCCAGATTGGCTCAATAAAAGTTTCCAAAAAAATTTCTTATGAAGAAATCAGAAATAATGTTTACAAAAATGATGTTAGATGTGCAGACCTCCATATGGCAGCATTGATGGTTGAGGAAATTTTAAAAGTTAAACGTGACGGAGACAGCTTAGGCGGGATAGTTGAATGTATAGCCCTCAACTATCCAGCAGGAATAGGCGACCCAATATTTGACTCTCTAGACGCTGACATAGCCAAAATAATGTTTGACATCCCTGGCGTAAAAGGAGTGGAAATAGGCGCAGGCTTCACCGCCGCCTCAATGAAAGGTTCAGAGAATAATGATGCGTATATAATAAAAGGTGGAGCTGTACTCACAGAAACCAACAATTGCGGAGGCATTCTTGGAGGACTATCAAACGGTATGCCTATAAAAGCAAGAATAGCCTTAAAACCAACCCCCTCCATTCGCAAAAAACAGAAAACCATAAACCTAAAACACATGCAAGAGACCGAATTAACGCTTTCCGGAAAGTTTGACCCATGCATCGTGTCCCGAGCAGTCCCAGTTGTTGAGGCGTGCATGGCTACGGTCTTAGCCGACCATGCTCTAAGACTGGGAAAAATTCCGCAAACAAAAGCTTATTGTGATAAACTTTAAACCATAGGCAGCGCGTTTGGTGTATGTCCACTAATTGTTACATAATAGCTAATTTAACATCGACTTCCTTTCTTGTCCAAAATTCTTTAAGGCTTTTCTATATTGTATTTTGATATTTTACTATGTCAATTAAATCGCTTAATATTTTGCTTGCAGTTTCAATAGGACCTGCCCCTTGCCCTATTATCACTATATCTTTTGCTACGTCTGTTTTGAATTCAACGGCGTTTAAAGTTCCATCTACGCATATTTTGTCACTAAGTGGTATAAGTTCTGGTTGCACAAGTAATCTGTTTTCGCTTGCAAGTCCAACAAGCTTGACTGCACAGCTCTTTTTATAAGCTTCCTTTAAGGCGTCAACCCCTATATTTTCTATTCCCACAATTTTTTGTAAGTCTTTGTATGTGACGTTTTTATTCATTAACGCGTTAGCTAAAATTACCATTTTGCATGCTGTGTCTATGCCCTTTATATCGTATGTTGGATTTTTTTCGCATATTCCCATTTTTTGAGCTTCTTTTAATGCCTCTTCAAAGGGACATAGATCTCTGCTCATTTTAGTGAGTATGAAATTAGTTGTGGCGTTCATTATTCCTCTTATTGATTCTATTTTGTTGCCTACCAGACAACGTTGAGCTAAACTTATCATTGGCGTGGCTCCACCAACAGTTGCGTCGAATTTGAAATGGACGCCGTATTTCTTTGAGGCTTCGTAGAGTTTGCTGAAGGCAAGCGCGAGTGGTCCTTTATTTGATGTTATTACATGTTTACCTCTTCGCATAGCTTCAAGCATGAATGATAAGCCGGGCTCTCCATTTATCACATTGGTTGGAGTGACTTCTATAACTATTTCTGCATCTACGCTTTCCAGAACATTTAAAGTATCCATGTCATGTTTGCCATATTCTGGATAAAACGCTATGGTTTTCTTTGTCTTTTTAACGTTTAATGCTTTTTCAAGGTTGAGTCCGCTAGGATTTATGGCAGCCCCTTTACTGTCAACTATAGCCACCACATTAAGCCTAATTCCAAAGTTTTCAGCTAAGAGGCCCGACTTTAAATTGAGCAAACGTGCAAAACCTTGACCTATATGTCCAAACCCAATAATGATAGCCCTTATTTCCATTTCTCTATTACCTTTTTTAAGGCTTCTAAGCTTGGTTTAATTTTAACAAATTCTCCACAAGCCTTCAGCGCAGCGTCCGGATCCTTTAGGCCATGACCTGTGGCTACACATACAATTGTTTCATCCATTCCAATTTCGTTATTTTCTATTAATTTTTTAAGTCCGGCTATGCTGGCTGCGCTGGCAGGCTCGACAAATATTCCTTCAGTTCTTGCCAGAAGCTTCTGAGCGTGAACTATTTCATTGTCAGTGACAGATATGGCTGTTCCTTGGGATTCTCTTATAGCCTTTAGTGCCCTTTTCCAGTTAACAGGATTTCCTATTCGAATTGCCGTTGCAATTGTCTCTGGATATTTAACCGGCTCTATTTTGTCGCTGTTTGCCGTAAAGGCTTTCACTATTGGATTAGCTCCAGCGGCTTGTACACCAGCCATTTTGGGCAGTTTCTCAATAAACCTAAGCTCCTTTAATTCCATGAAACCTTTCCAGTAGGCGGTTATATTTCCAGCGTTTCCAACGGGCAAAATCACTCTGTCAGGAGTTTGCCACCCAAATTGGTCGCATATCTCGAAGGACGCTGTCTTCTGTCCCTCTATCCTGAAAGGGTTTACAGAGTTTAGCAGGTATAGGCCAAGATGCTGGCTTGCTTCCCATGCAATTTTAAGGGCTGTATCAAAGTTATCTTCAACTCCCACCACGGTGGCGCCGTACATCATTGCCTGCGAAAGCTTTCCAAGAGCAATTTTGCCAGCTGGAATTAATACTATGCATTTTAACCCGGCTCTTGCCGCATACGCAGCTAAGGAAGCTGAAGTATTCCCCGTAGAAGCACATACAACTGCTTTCACGCCAAGTTCAAGAGCTTTGGAAACGCCAACAGTCATGCCGCGGTCTTTAAAGGACCCTGTGGGATTTGCTCCTTCATATTTGACGTAAAGGTTTTTAACTCCTAACTCTTTGCCTAGCCTATCGCACCTATACAATGGTGTGCCACCTTCATGCAAACTGACGATTTTATCTTCCTCCAGAATCGGCAGAAACTTCTCGTATTTCCACACGGAGATGGGCCTTTTCCGCCAGCCTACTTCCTCATCAACTTTTCTCGTCAACTCTTTTAGGTCAATTTTCACTTCCAGTAAGCTGCCACATTTTCTGCAGTTATAGATTAACTCGTTAATGGAGTACTCAGAGCCACACTCTATACATTTTAGAGAAGTCATGCCTATTCTCTCCTAACAATTTTTGCACCTAGACCTGGCTTAGTAACCATTGTCTCACACTCTATCCCATGTTTTCCAAAACCCTCTTTCATAGCCTTCAAAACTTCAGTTTCCACTTTCTTTGACAAATCAACCAAGGCTAAAACGGAGGGGCCGGAACCGCTTATGGCTACGCCAGCTGCTCCAGCTTCAATTGCCCCTCTTTTCACATCAGCCAGTCCTGGGATTAATTTGGTCCTGTAAGGTTCAGCAATCAAATCGCTCATCCCCATACCCATTAAATTTAAATTGTTTAACAATGCACCTGCAACAAAAGCAGCTGCTCTTGAAATGTTGTGCACAGCATCGGAAAGCGGTACTTGTTTAGGTAAAACCGAACGGGCTTTAGATGTTTCCAAGACCGATTCTGGGGTAGCTATAACAAATGCAGCATTGCCCGGCATTGGAAGCTGAAGGACTTCAAAGGGATCATGTGAAATGATCACTGTAAAGAATCCTAAGATGGCTGCTGAAACGTTGTCCGCATGAGGGACGCCTGCAGCTGCAACCTCGCCCAAGGCAGCGAATTTTACGAGTTCTCTTCTGGTGAGGCCTAACTGTAAAGCCTCGTTTACAGCCAATGCGGAGGCTGCAGCACTTGCCGCGCTGCTTCCCAAACCACTGCCGGGCCGTACTCCCTTTTTAATGTTAATGACTAAACCGCAATTTTTGCCTGAAATTTTCATCAAGGCTTTAGCAACTATGCCGGCAGTATTCTTTTCAGGATCCGTTGGCACAAGCTCAGGGTTCCTTCCTTCAACGAATACTTTAACTTTATTATCGCTTTTCACAACATCTACAGCGACGGTATCAAATAATTCGCTTAACGCAACTCCAAATACATCGAACCCAGCGCCGAGGTTTGCAGAAGTTGCTGGAGCGATTGCTTCAACATGGCTAAGGACCGATGCTTTTTCATATTTTCCTAACCTCTGAACATATTTTGAAAAAATTTCCGAAAAACTTTCATAACTTCTGTTGTGTGTGCCCTTATTTCTGGAAACAAGGGCACGCCGAAACTCAAAACCAGCACTCATGCTTAAATTCACCTCCCAAAAGATCAGACGAAACAAAACAGCGGAACACACGAAAGCAAACGTGTTTTGGCTCGTCTGGTCCCCTAGCTAAATCCAGTTCCAGTAGTAGTTGTGCGTGTTAGTGGACCAGCGGCGTTCAAAGCCAAATCACTGCCTATCACATTTTTCATCTTGCAATATAAACTTTATGATTCTCAGATATAACACAACGGAAAGCTATTAAAAACCTCAAAAGCTTTGTCAGGCTATCCGGAAGAGGGGGTGTTTGGCTTTTCAGTTCTTTTAATGAGCAGCTTGTTTATTCCATTTATCATAGCTTCAACGCTTGCCTTAACTATATCCTCACCGACTCCGCTAGCTGAGACGATATTTCCATAATCATCTTCAACTTTTATTATAACTTCAGCTATAGCGTCAGACCCACCAGTTATCGCTTCAAGCCTGTACTCCATCAAACGGACATTCACCAGCTGGTTTATGATTTTCTGTATGGCCTTAATTGAGGAGTCAACTGGACCCACCCCGGTCTCAGCCGCAACATATTCTTTATCATTAATTATTAGCTTAACCGAAGCCATTGGTGTGAACCCGCTTCCGGTAACAACTGTAAAGCCAGCTAGTTTAACGACATTTTTTTCTGGTATTCCAGTGACGGCCCTCGCTATTGCAAAAAGGTCCGTGTCGGTGATCATCTTTCCCTTATCACCCAATTTTTTGACACGATTAAAAATTTCGTTAAGCTGCTCATTGTTGACGTAGATTCCAGATGCTTCAAGTTCAGCTTTTATACCTCGTCTTCCAGCAAGTTTGCCAGCCACAATCTTCCTTTTTCGTCCCACCATTTCAGGTTTTAGAGGTTCAAAAGTCTCTGGTTTAACTACAACTCCTTTTGTGTGAATCCCTGATTCGTGTGCAAAAGCGTTCTCGCCTACAATTGCCTTGTGCGGTTGAAGCATAATACCTGTTATCCTTGAAATAAGCCGCGACGTTTCATATAGTAACTTTGTGTTTATTTTTGTTTTTCTATCATATGTTGTGTGGAGGGCCATCACAACCTCCTCTAAAGCGGCGTTTCCAGCCCTTTCACCTATACCGTTCACTGTCACGTGAACTTGAGATGCACCGCCCTCAACCCCGGCTAAAGAATTTGCAACAGCTAGTCCAAAATCGTTATGGCAGTGCACGCTAATTGGGACCTTAAGCACATTTTTTAACTCGTTTATCAGTTTCCTCATGGATGTTGGGTTTGCGACTCCAACAGTGTCCGGTATGTTTATTCTATCTGCTCCGCATTCTTGCGCTGTCAAGCATACTTTCTTAAGGAACTCTAACTCTGTTCTGGTTGCATCCATAGGCGAAAACTCACAGGTGAAACCATGATCCTTAATATACTGAACAGCTTCCTCTGTCTCCTTCAATACTTGCTCCCGTGTCCCATTTAAAACATACTTTATTTGAATGTCTGATGTTGAGATGAACGTGTGGATTAAGTTTACTTCACATGCCGTTGCAACATCTATATCATTTTTCAATGTACGTGTAAGTGCGCAAATTTCCGCTTTTAAACCGGCTTTCGCTATGTTTTTAACGGCTTTAAACTCGCCCTCGGAGGCGGATGGAAAGCCCGCTTCAATCACGTCTACTCCGAGTCTGTCAAGCTGCTCAGCTATTTTCATTTTCTCTTCAAGGGTGAGTGAAACTCCTGGAGTTTGCTCTCCATCCCGCAGGGTTGTGTCAAAGATTCTAACATACTTCACTTTGATCATCCCTAATGCCTAATTTTTTGATTTCTTTAGCCACCGCTTCGCCCATTTCTATGGTTGTTAGGGAACCCCCGAAGTCTGGGACTGTTAGGCCTTCCCGCAGCGCTTCCGAAACGCCAATTTCCACAGCGTTGGTGGCTTCTAGACATCTTTTGTCCCCATATTTTTCGCCTAACCATTCAAGCATCATTTTTGAAGCCAAAATCATAGAGCAAGGATTGGCGTTATGTTTTCCAACACGTGTTGGTGCGGCACCGTGGATGGGCTCAAAGATTGCGAAGTTGTCGCCTATGTTTCCTCCCGGAGCCATGCCTAAACCTCCAACAAGTTGGGCGGCTTCGTCTGACAATATATCCCCAAACATGTTTGTTGTAACTATTACGTCATAATTTTGCGGCTCTTTGATCAGCCTCATGGCTGCAGCATCCACATACTGCTCATTAAACGATATTTCCGGATACTCTTTGGCTATTTTTCTACACACTTCCGCAAAAAGTCCACAAGTTTTTCTCATTACGTTCGCCTTATGAACGGCCGTTACTGCTAATTTTTTGTTTCTCAGTTTGGCTATAGCAAAGGCTTTTCTAGCTATTCTTTCGCATCCTTTTCTCGTTATAACCCTAAGAGCCACAGCTGTATCGTCATCCAATGTAAACTCTAATCCCTTGTAAACATCTTCAGTGTTTTCCCTAACAATAACCAAATCGATGTCGTCTCTTAAGCAGGGCACTCCGGCGTAAGATTTTACTGGTCTGATGTTGGCATATAAGTCAAACATAATTCTAAGCTTGACAATGACATCCGCGGCTGTTTCTCCAGTAGGTCCTTTTAGACAGACATGCACATTCTTTATGGCGCCAACAGTCTCGTCTAAAAGGGCTACGCCTCTTTTTTTAAGACATGTATCTCCCGCCTCTAAAAACACGTACTCAAAATTCAAGTTGAACTTTTCTTTCACAGCGTCTAAAACCTTCAATGTTGCCTCCGTGAGTTCAGGACCTATTCCATCGCCGGGGATTATAGCAACTTTATAATCGCCCATGACTTTTTAACCTCCTTTTTAAGTGTTCTATTAAGCCGCCTGCGCTTATTATTTTCAAAATAAAATCCGGAAGTTCTAAGGCTTTGAGCTTCATATTTTTCGTTAAGTTTGTAATCTCGCCGCTAGCTAGATTAATTAAAAGTTGGTCTCCTTCGCTTGTTTTCTTAAGGATCGACGGGCACTCAATTACAGGCAAGCCGATGTTTATGGCGTTTCTGAAGAATATGCGAGCAAAAGATTCGGCTACGACACACTTTGCACCAGCATGTTTTAAGGCGATTGGAGCTTGTTCGCGACTCGAACCGCAACCAAAATTTTTCCCCGCAACGATTATGACTTCTTCTTTAGCTTTTATGGGAAATGTTGGATCCAAGCTTTCCATAGCATGCTTTGCCCACTCATCTGGGTCCAATGAAGTTAAATATTTGCTGGGAATTATCACATCTGTGTTTATGTTGTCTCCAAAAACTAACACCTTACCTTTAACTTCCATTTCTTATATGAACCTCCTAGGATCAGTTATTTTGCCCGTCACAGCTGAGGCGGCAACGGTAACAGGCGAAGCCAAAAATATTTTGGCCTTTGGACTTCCCATCCTTCCAATAAAGTTTCTGTTTGAAGAGCTAATGCATGTTTCATCGTCAGCAAGTAAGCCCATGTGTCCGCCAAAACATGCTCCACAAGTTGGGTTACAGATGCATGCACCTGCTTTCACGAAAGCTTCAATTATTTCCTCTTTTAAAGCTTTTAAGTAAACTTCTTGTGATGCCGGAGTAACAATTAACCGCACGTCGCTGTTGACTTTTCTGCCTCTAATGATTTCCGCCGCCAGCCTTAAGTCTTCAATTCTGCCATTAGTGCATGAACCGACGAAGGCTTGGTTAATGGGTGTTCCTTCAACCTCTGTGACTGGTTTAACATTATCCACAAAAGCAGGACATGCAACTTGAGGCTCCAACGTGGCAACTTCGGCATTAATTATTTTCTCGTATCTGGCGTCTGCATCGCTTCTTAACGGCTTAATCGGCCCGTAAGTTCTATCTTTGACATAAGCCAATACTTTTTCATCTGGGTTGATTATTCCAGTCTTCGCCCCAGCTTCAACAGCCATGTTACAAAGGGTCATTCGTTCGCTTATGCTTAGACTTTCGATAGCGAGTCCATCGAATTCCAAAGCCTTATAAATGGCTCCATCAGCTCCGATTTGCCCAATTATGTTTAAGATTAGGTCTTTTGCTGTCACAAACTTTTTGAATTCTCCGGTAACGTTGACTTTTATTGTTTCCGGAACTTTAAGCCATATTTTACCTATTGCGAAAACATGTGCCATCTCCGTTGAGCCGATTCCCGTTCCAAAGGCTCCTAAAGCACCATAAGTGCACGTGTGTGAGTCTGCCCCTACGATTAATTCACCAGGCTTTACATGACCTTTTTCCACCATGACTTGGTGGCACACTCCTCCGAAACCAACGTCATAAAAATGCGGAATTCTCTGTTTCTTTGCGAACATTCTCATAATTTTGTGAAGCTCAGCTGACTTAGCCGAGTCGGCTGGAACCTGATGGTCTAAAACCATAACGATTCTTGTGTTATCCCAAACCTTTTCTACACCAATTTCGTAGAAGGCTTTTATTGTCAGCGGACCTGTTATATCATTTACCATGGCCACATCCACATCGACTTCCAATATCTCGCCGGGACAAACTTCCCTTCTGCCAGATGCCCTTGCCAAAATCTTTTCAGTTATATTCACTTTTCAACCCTCAAAACCGATTATTTTTCCAATCCAGCCATTTTTCTTATGGATTTGCCAACACGTTCCAGTTCATGGTTTTCAATTTCCTGCATTAGAGTTTTCAGCCTTTTTTCGCCTTTACGATGCTCCTCTATCCACTCTTTGGCAAAAATTCCATTTTTGACGTTTCCAGCGGCTTTCCTCATGTTTTCTTTGACATGGCTGTCGATTATTTTTGGGCCAACTGTTAAGCCACCGTACTTTGCAGTGTCTGAAACAGCCTTTAGCATTCCAGTTATCCCCTTCTGGTAGATTAGGTCCATTATTAATTTCGCTTCGTTACAAGCCTCAAAATAGGCCAGTTCAGGCGGATAACCGTTTTCCACGAGAACCTCAAAGCCATTTTTTATGAGTTCAATTAGCCCTCCCACAAGTACTGTTTGCTCACCTATTAAGTCGCTTTCAGTTTCATCCCTAAAGGTCGTTTCTAAAACGCCAGCCCTTGCACATCCAAGACCTTTCGAGATTGCCAAAGCTGTTTCTTTTGCACGTCCACTAAAGTCTTGGTGGACAGCCATAAGTGCTGGTACTCCAAATCCCATAACAAATGTTTCTCTAAGCCTTGCACCCGGGCTTTTAGGAGCAACCATAATAACGTCGACATTTTTCGGAGGAATTATCTGCTTATAATAGATGTTAAAGCCATGCGCAAAATCTAAGGTTTTCCCTTCAGTCAAATGCGGCGCTACTGCCGCCTTGTAAACCTCTGGCTGGGGCATATCAGGAATCAGAAAAAGGATAATATCGCCTTTTTTGGCTGCTTTGGATATCAGATAGACTTCAAATCCGTCTTTTCCGGCTCTGTTCCATGATTCTCCGTGGGGTCTAAGACCAACTATGACTTTTAAGCCTGAATCTCTCAGATTTTTTGCTTGAGCTTCCCCTTGGCTTCCATATCCTATTACCGCTATGGTCTTATCTTTTAAAGGGACTAAACTCGTATCTGAATCGAAATATATCTTTCTCATAAAATCACCTCATTTTTCTTAAATTCTCCCCTTGATAAGGCAGTTACTCCGGTTCTAGCTATTTCCTTGATCCCGTAGGGCTTCATAACATTTATAAAAGCATCTATTTTATCCTTGTCGCCGGTAACTTCAATAATTAAGGATTTTCGGGAAACATCTACTACATGTCCCTTGAAAATTTTTACGTAGTTGATTATATCTGCTTTCGCCTTGTATTCCGCAGTAGTTACTTTCACTAAGGCGAGTTCACGGATAACAGTATTTTTAGGGTTCAGAGTGCTTACCTTAGCCACCTCGATAAGTTTTCTCAATTGCTTGACAACTTGCTCCACGATTCTTTCATCTCCATTTACGGTTATGGTTATCATTGCAAACCCTTTATTTTCGGTTGGACCGACAGAGATGCTTTGAATGTTAAAGCCCCTTCTTCTGAACATGCTGGAAATTCTGAAGAGCACTCCAGGTTTATGCTCAACTATGGCTGAGATAATATGATCTTGTACAATGTTGTTTTTTACTTCCATGTAATCACTCCCATATCATCCATCTTAGTCCCTTTCCTGGCGGAACCATTGGCATAACATTCTCCTCCTGCGGTATCGGTACATCTATAACTGTTGTGACGTCGCTTTTGACAGCTTCTTTAAGTGCTAAACGAAACTCTTCTAGGGATTGCACATAAAAGCCTTGGGCACCATAAGCCTCAGCTAACTTTACAAAGTCGGGAACCTTGCCCAGGTTAACTGCGACATATCTCCGTTTATAGAATAGCCTTTGCCACTGGGCCACCATCCCTAGCACCGAGTTGTTTAGTACTATGACTGTTACTGGAATTTTCTCTGTAACTGAGGTGGCAAGGTCTTGCTCAGTCATTATAAAGCTCCCGTCCCCAGCTATATCTATAACTGGAACTTCTGGGCATGCAACTTTTGCGCCTAAAGCGGCTGGGAACCCGAAACCCATAGTTCCCAGCCCCCCCGATGAAATAAATGTTCTTGGCTTGTAAACTTTCAAGTAGATTGCAGCCCACATCTGGTTTTGTCCAACTTCCGTTGTTATTATGGTGTTTTCTGGAAGCAGACGCCTGAGTTCAGCCATAAGCTTAGGTGGCTTTAATTCACCTTCACAATTCACCTTTCCTTCAAGTTGCTCCTTCAACTCTTTTATTTTTGCTGCCCAAGCAGTGCGCTCTTTTTTCTCCATTTTTCTTTGAAGCAGTTTATGAATCTCCTGCAACGCCTTTTTTGCATCGGCAACAATTGGTACATCAGCCCTAACGTTTTTCCCAATTTCAGCTGCATCAATGTCAATATGTATTATTTTTGCATTGAGACAGAATTCATCCATTTTCCCAGTTGTCCTATCCGTAAACCTCATGCCCACTGCAAGCACAACATCTGCCTCTTGAAGCAAACGATTTGAAGCAACTGTGCCGTGCATACCCAGTATACCTGTCGATAAAGGATGATTTTCCGGTATAGTCCCCTTACCCATTAATGTGGTTGCAACAGGCGCCATTAGAAGTTCCGCAACGTCGATAAGCTCTTTTGAGGCTTTTGAAATTATGACGCCGCCACCAGCAATTATGAATGGTCGTTCAGCTTTAACGAGAAGCTCAGCCGCCTTCTTAACCTGAAGCGAATGTGGATTGTAGGTTGGCCGATAACAGGGCATCCTTATGTCATCCTCAAATTTCATCTCAGCCGACTCCGTCTGCACATCTTTTGGGACGTCCACCAAGACGGAGCCTGGCCTGCCAGACGACGCGATGTAAAAAGCTTTTTTCACTATGCTAGGTATTTCCTCTGCGTGCTCCACTTGAAAGTTATGCTTTGTTATTTGGCATGTTATGCCAACGACGTCTGCTTCTTGGAAAGCATCCTTTCCTATAAGTCTCCTCGGAACCTGACCGGTAAAGGCAACTATTGAGGATGAATCCACGTAGGCTGTGGCTATTCCAGTCACAAGGTTAGTTGCGCCGGGTCCTGATGTAGCTATACAAACGCCCACCCACCCACTTGCACGCGCATACCCGTCTGCAGCATGGGCTGCACATTGTTCATGCCTCATCAAAATGGTTCTTATGGGAGAATCTGCAAGGGCATCGAAAACATCGAGTACTGCTCCTCCGGGTATGCCGAAGATCACCTTTACTTTTTGGCTTTCAAGAGCCTCAATCAGTGCTTTAGCGCCGCTCATAACAACCATTAATGTCCCTCCGAAAATTTAATTGAGATGTTATTGAAAAGTTGGCTTTTGTAAAAACTGTACTCAGAACTTCATATGTTTTATGGCAACCGTAGTTCACTGAATTTTCAATACACCTTAAGAATAAAATTGTTCCTCCAGAGAACGCTATCCCTCATTTTTACCTCCATCCCCTATTCATGTTTAAGGACCCTCTGGTCGGGTTTCATACCAATAAGAAAGTTCAAATTCTTCTATTGTCTTGGAAGTCTTAGTTCTCAAGTTGTTGCCCTTCAAACTTTCCTTTTGCTTTGGCATCAAGTATGCGCCCTTTCCAAAATAGAATTCCCTTCAAATAAGGATTTTGGGCAACAAAAATTGCCCAAAATTCCTTGTCCTCTCTCAGTGATCCGCAATGCTATTTTTCCCTTTTCCGTAAGTCTGACAGGAACACCTTTGACGTTTTTGTTTCCTGCAACTATCATTCCCGCGTCCCTTAGCTTGTTCAAGTTCCATCTGACCGTGGATCTGGGCAGCTTTTGCTCCATAGATAATTTATTTATCAGTTGGTAATACAATATGCCTTGGTTTTGATCTATTTTAGAAAGATACTTGAGCTGTTGGACACTTATACGTTTTTTAATCAACAAATCTAATATTTCAATGATAATTCTACAAGTAAACTGGCAACTTGTTTGAAAGGTTATGCTGCCATCTGCTAGACTTGCATTATCTAAGCCTACAAGTTGTATTTTTAAACCATTTTTATTGTTGCTTGATTTGGCAATCCCTCGTTTTGAGGGCTTGACTCCTCCGCAAAGGTTCACCCCTCACATTTAATAGGAAATTTATCTAATGCGCAGGGTTGGCTTTTCGCGTGCGTGTTCATCAAACACTCCTCCGTTGCTCTTAGCGATTAGGCTGTTTATTCCGCTTAATATGGCTTCAACACTTGCTATGACAATGTCTTCATGGACACCTAACGCCGTCGTCGTTTTATCTCCTTTACTAAGTCGCACCATCACCTCACCCAAAGCGTCCGTTCCCCCGGAAATTGATTTTACGTAGTATCCATCAAGTTTTACAGGCTCGATCATTTGGACAGCTTTTCGTATGGCATTTACCGCTGCGTCAACAGGTCCTACACCTGTCGCCGCGCCTACGATAACTTCGTCTTTGACGTTGATTACTGCGGTAGCTGTTGGTGTTATCTTGTTTCCGGTGATCACCGTCAATTCTTGGAGTTTAAACAGCTTGTGTTTTGGCATTTTCATAACAGCCTCAGCTATTGCTGCAAGATCTGAATCGGTGACTTTTTTGCCTTTGTCCCCTAACATTTTAACATTTGAGAATATCTCTTTCAACTGTTCTTCCTTTGGATATATGCCCATTTCATTGAGAACAGCTTTTAGCCCTCTCGAGCCAGCATGTTTACCAACCACAAGACGCCTCGTTCTTCCAACGAGCTCTGGAGGAATCGGCTCATATGTCAGAGGATTGTTTAAGATGGCATGGGTATGTATGCCCGATTCATGTGCAAATGCATTTTCACCAACCACAGCTTTATTAGGCTGAACTTGAACACCAGTAAACCTTGAAACAAGCATTGATGCTTCGTATAGCAAATTTAATCTTATTGAAGTCTCCACACCATAAAGTAGTTTTAACGTAACAGCAATTTCCTCCAAGGCGGCGTTGCCAGCTCTCTCACCTACACCGTTTATGGTGGCATGGGCTTCTTTAACGCCTGCCCTCAAGGCAGCGATTGAGTTGGCAACCGCCATTCCAAAGTCATCATGGCAGTGAACACCGAAAGTCACGTTTGGGAAGCTTTTAGTTAAGTCCGAGAAAAAATCGTAGGCCCTTTCAGGGGTCAATACTCCAACAGTGTCGCATGGAGTTACTATATCAGCGCCAGCGCTGGCAGCCGTCGCAATAAGCCTTTTTAGGAACGATTTTTCACTTCTTGTGGCGTCTTCAGCACCAAATTCGACTTTAAGGCCATGATCCTTTGCGTACTGAACGCATTCTTCAGCAAGCTCTAGGACTTGATCGTGCGTCCTTTTAAACTTGTACTTCAAGTGAATTTCTGATGATGGAACTACCAGAAAAATGGCGTCAGCGTCGCTTTTTATAACAGCGTCTACATCCTCTTTGGTTCCTCTTGCAAAGCTGAAGACTTCTGCTTTAAGGTTTTCTTTTGCAATCATCTTTATTGCTTCAAATTCTCCCTTCGAGGCTGCTGCAAACCCTGCCTCTATAGCATTTACGCCCAGTTCATCGAGTTTCCTAGCTATTTCCAATTTTTCCTTCGGGGATAAGGAGACGCCAGGGGTTTGTTCACCATCTCTGAGAGTGGTGTCAAAGAATTGTATTTTTTCCGGGAAACTATCGGATAATAAAGCTATACCCCATTTTCAAACCTCGCACCGTAAAAATAGCGTAGGTTATATTAAAGCTTTTCTAATTTTTAATCAATATCCATTAAAATGCATAAAAGTGAGAGAAATGAGAAGCGACGCTATGAAAATGGGTTTAGTTCGTTCTCCTCAAAGAGCCATTCTGAAGTGTCTTGGATTAACAGACAGTGATTTAGAAAAGCCGTTTATAGCCGTGGTTAACAGCCACTCAGAAATAGTCCCAGGGCATATGCATCTCCAACGAATAGCTGAATACGTTAAGCAAGGTATTCAGTCAGCGGGGGGAGTGCCTTTTGAGTTCAATACGATTGCAATATGCGATGGACTAGTTATGGGTCATGTTGGGATGCATTATTCCCTTCCATCACGCGAATTGATTGCTGATTCGGTGGAAGTGATGGTGCAAGCAAATCAGTTTGACGGAATGGTTTTGATAACGAACTGTGATAAGATAACTCCTGGCATGCTTATAGCGGCTGCAAGACTGAATATACCTTCAATAGTTGTAACCGGAGGACCTATGCTTTCAGGAAGGCTAAAAGGGAGGAAAGTTGATGTAGTCTCGATTTTTGAAGCAATAGGAGAAGTCAAAGCTGGAAAACTAAGCCTAGAAGAATTGAAAATGATTGAGGATAGGGCCTTCCCGGGATGCGGCTCATGTAATGGCATGTACACGGCCAACACAATGGCGTGCATCACCGAGGCTCTTGGGATGTCGCTGCCCGGCTGCGCTTCGGCTCTCGCAGTTTCATCAGCGAAGCTGAGGATTGCAAAGGAAAGCGGAGAAAAAATCATTGAACTAGTACAAAAGGATATTAAGCCAAAGGACATAATGATGCGCGAGGCCTTTGAGAACGCCATTATGGTTGACATGGCATTGGGTGGATCAACCAACACGGTGCTACATCTGAAGGCCATAGCAAAAGAAGCAAGCGTTGATTTACCCCTCAGCATTTTTGATGAATATGGAAGAAAAATACCCCATTTATGTGACATGCGACCTTCAGGTCCATATGACCTTCAAGAGCTAGATGAGGCTGGAGGAGTCCCAGCGGTTATGAAGGAGTTGAAACAATTTTTACATCTGGACGTATTAACAGTAACTGGAAAAACTGTTTTGGAAAATATTAAAAACGTGGTTGTCTATGACAGAGAGGTTATTCGACCGCTTATTAATCCCATCCACAAGGAAGGTGGAATAGCAATACTAACAGGAAATCTCGCTCCAAAAGGGGCTGTTATAAAATTAAGCGCTGTTCCACCCCACATGCTCCACTTTGAAGGCCCAGCTAAAGTTTTTGACTGCGAAGAAGATGCGGACAAAGCAATTTTAGACGGAGAAATAGTTAACGGCGATGTTGTCGTAATCAGGTATGAGGGACCCAAAGGAGGACCTGGAATGAGAGAAATGCTCTCGCCAACAGCAGCAATAGCTGGCATGGGTTTAATAGAATCTGTGGCCCTAGTTACTGATGGAAGATTTTCAGGGGCTACAAGGGGACTGTGCATAGGCCACATCTCGCCAGAAGCTGCGGAGGGTGGACCAATAGCGGCATTAAAAAATGGAGACATTATAGTAATCGACATAGTGAAAAGAAGAATAGATGTGGAGCTAAGCGCTGAGAAAATAAAAAACCGTCTAGCCCTATGGAAACCTAAACCATCAAAGATCCATAATGGGTATCTTCAAAGATATAGTTGCCTTGTAGGCTCAGCAGATGAGGGGGCAGTATTCAAAAGAAACATAAGCTTCAGCTGAGTGATTTCATGGAGAAAAATAAAATGTTAAGGGTTGCTTTTCAAGGAGAGTTCGGAGCATATAGCGAAATGGCGGTTTACAAGCATTTTGGCCGCAAAGCTCAACCAATCCCATTGAGAAGCTTTTCAGAAGTTTTTAGACGTGTAGAGTTGAGAGAAGTAGATTACGGCATATTGCCAATAGAGAATTCAATTGAAGGGAGCGTAAATCAAGTTTATGATCTATTCTTAAAGCATGATCTTAAAATTTGTGGGGAACTAATCCTCAAAATAGAACATTGCCTGATAGCAAACCCCAATGCTGATATAAACTCTATAAGGAAAGTTTACTCACATCCCCAAGCATTGGCTCAGTGTTCAAACTTTTTGGAAAAATTGGGATGCGAGATAATTCCAACCTATGACACCGCTGGCAGTGTCAAAATTATCAAGGATGAAGGTGTAAAAGATGTGGCCGCAATAGCTAGTGAAAGAGCTGCTGAAATTTATGAAATGAAAATTCTGGCAAGGAACATATCCGACGCTCTAGAAAATTATACGCGCTTTATAGTTATTTCAAAGGAAGACGCCCCATCAAGTGGAAAGGATAAAACTTCGATAATTTTCTCCATTAAGCATGTTCCGGGGGCACTTTACGAAGCATTAGGCGTATTTGCGAGAAGGAGAATTAACCTTACTAAAATAGAGTCAAGGCCTGCAAAAGAAAAACCTTGGGAATATATCTTCTATCTTGACTTTGAGGGACATAGGAACGAACCAAATTGCATGGAAGCCTTAAAAGAATTGCAAAGCAAGACTTTATTCATCAAAATCCTAGGCTCTTATCCGAGAACAGCTAGGGCAACTTAAAACGAGGCCGCTTAATCTTCAATTTTATACATGCAATGAAGTTCAAAGGGAGAACCTCTCGACGATGGAGAAAGGGTGAGAAATGATACTTACCAAGCTACGATTTGTTTATAAACACTTTATGGGCGCAGATTCATTTTCGGTTTGCATTTTGAACTATTTCTTTCCTAATTTTCTGACATTTCTCAGTAGCCTCTTTAATAGCTCTCATTAAAGCCTGTCTAATCTGGCTTCCTTCCAACTCATAGATAGCTTCAATTGTTGTTCCGCCGGGTGTTGTAACCATATCCTTTATTTTTGCTGGGTGTTCTTGTGTTTCTAAGATTAGTTTTCCTGTTCCCAAGACTGTCTGCGCTGCACCGTAGAGGGATAGATTCCGCGGCAAGCCCACTCTCAAACCAGCATACATTAAAGCCTCGATGATGATTGATATGTATGCGGGACCGCTTCCGCTTAGGGCGGTGATAGCGTCCATGTATTTCTCTTCAACTTCTTGGGAAACACCCATTAGGTTCAATAGTTCTTCAACTTTCCTTTTTTCGTTTAGAGTTACATCTTCATCGCAACAGTAGGCTGTATAAGCCTCTTGCACTAAAACAGCGATATTTGGCATAGTTCTGACAAACTTGGCCTTGGGAACAATTCTTTTGTAGAATTTTAGAGGGATTGTGGCTGCTGTTGATATTACAAGTTTTCCCTCAATTTCCCCGCTTATTTCTTTAAGAACGTTTCCTACATCGTTAGGTTTTACGCATAAGAAAATAATTTCGGCGTTTCTCGCGGCCTCTCTGTTATTTGTAGTTATTTTGGCTCCTAACGCTTCTAGTTCATTAAGCTTTTCCAAATCGCGCCTTGTTGCCATAACCGTCCCTTTGTACCCTCTTTTTAACAAACTTTTAGCTATGGCCCCGCCAATTACACCAGCACCTATCACAGCTACACTATCCATATTAACCAGCCAATTTTCAATTTGATAACACAAATACATCATGAGCTTATATAGATTCTTACCATCTGCGTTATATGCCCCTATTTTCGCATTGTAAAATATCCTATAATTGTCTTTATTAACGTGGACGGCCTAAAAAGGAGGTTCCGAACTAATTAGAGTAAAAGCAAAAGAGCAGACGTGGGCATAAACACTATCTCACAGCTTTTTTCTCAGGACCGTCCCAAATCCCAAAAAACAACACCTAATCAGCCTATTTCAAGCTCTAAACCAACAAAACAACCCAAAACAAAACCCTTTCATTAAAAAGAAAGGTACCGGAAACGTAGTTTCTGATTCTGAAATGGGCCGGACCGGATGCAATTAAAAAATTAAGTGAGTCTTTTCAACATCCTTGAAGGAATGTAAAGATGTCAACTCATGAATAGGGGGTAGAAAATTTTAAAGAGTTTATTATAAAGAAGCAAAAAGCTTTATTTTTTTAAAAGGATACTTATTCGTTATGAGTTCATGGTCTCCTCCAGTTACACCGACACCGATTAACGTCTGATTTCTCGCTATGAAAAGAATTTAATAGTTATACCTGAATTCCAGAGAGACTTCGTCTGGACACCAGCACAAATAAAGGAGCTTATCATATCAATTTACAAAGGTTATCCCGTGGGCATGCTGAT